>Ga0080006_1145460_pt1 | contig 396879 bp, 326 predicted proteins | sample RS3BMetagenome_FD_69209 | JGI IMG/M metagenome (GOLD analysis project Ga0080006, IMG submission 69209) | Ferric oxide microbial mat and aquatic microbial communities from Rainbow Spring, Yellowstone National Park, USA - RS3B (SPADES... ... | reverse complement strand
CGTCTTGCGAGCCGGAGCCTTCTTGGCGGTGGTCTTGCGAGCCGGAGCCTTCTTGGCGGTGGTCTTGCGAGCCGGAGCCTTGCGGGCCGTCGTCTTGCGAGCCGGTTCCTTCTTGGCGGTGGTCTTGCGAGCCGGAGACTTGCGGGCAGTCGTCTTGCGGGCCGGAGCCTTCTTGGCCGTCGCCTTCTTGACCGCCTTCTTCACCGCCCGTCCCTCGGCCTCGACCTTCTTCACCACCTTCTTCACGGCCTTCTTCACGGCTGCCCGATCGGCCGCAGCCCGCTTGGCGACGGTCTTCTTGGCCGTCGTCTTCCTGGCCGGTGCCTTCTTGGCCGGTGCTTTCTTGGCCGGTGCTCTCTTGGCCGGTGCTCTCTTTACTGCCATGGAAACTCCCTCCTTAGGGGTCAACGCCGATTTGAACGTCGAACCGGTGGCGAACCGGACTCCTCTCGACGCTGGGATCGGTACCGCTGCACCTGTTCGAGGGTTCCGTCCCATGCGAGGGGCTCGAGTGGTCGGGGAGAATGTCCCGAAACCGACCACCGTCACCTTCCGCCCGGACCGGACCTCGGAGATGATCGTGTCGAACAGGAACTCGACTACGTCTTCCACGGAGTGCCGAGCCACTTGCGTCGACTCGGTCACCGCTTGGACGAGCTGAGACCTGTTCACTGTCATCTCCTCAGCGATACGTAACCAACCCCAAGCCAAATGGCTTTTTGTCCGCTGGTCAAGCACCAACGCGCTGGTCGGAGCGCGCGCGCTGCTCATGAGCGCGTCGCGACATCACGCCGTCGACACGGCGATCTGCGACGTCCGTCAGGTCGAGGTACGGACCGGTGAAGAAAACTCGTTCCCCCGCAACGGTTTTTCGACCTACCATCCGGGGGAGCCCGTTCGCGGACAACGCTGTCCGCCTCGCATGTCCCGACTGCAAGTTGACGACGACGAGGTGGAACACCGTGCAAAGAATTTCTGCGCGAACACGCGAACAACACGTTGCCGATGCGATTCGCGACGCGCGCGCCGCGAACGCGACCGGTGGCAATGGGCTCTACCTCGGACATGACGCACGCGGATGGCGGCAGGCCGAACCGCAGCAGTCGGTGCTCGTGCTCGGTCCACCGCGGTCCGGCAAGACGTCGTCGCTGATCATCCCGAACATCCTGTGCGCCAACGGCGCCGTGGTCGCCACGTCGACCAAACCCGACGTGCTCAACGCCACCGCGCCCGCCCGCGCCACCGTCGGCCAGTGCCATCTCTTCGATCCGACCGACTCGGTCTCCGACCGGCCGGGCGTCCATCGGCTGCGGTGGTCCCCGGTGCCCGCGTGCACCTCGTGGCGCACCGCACTGGCCACGGCGCACGCGCTGGTGGTCGTGGGGTCCCACGGCACCGGTCCGGCCGCACCGGGCGGGAGCCACTGGACCGAACGGGCCCAGTCCCTGCTGGCACCCCTGCTCCATGCCGCCGCACTCGAGGGCGCCGACATGCGGACCGTGCTCAGCTGGGTGGACCGCCATCGCGCCCTACCGGCCCAGCAGATCCTGTCGGGCGCCGAGGAGGGAGTGGCCCGGGACCTGCTCGACGGCATCGTCGCCACCGACGAGCGCGAGCTCAGCGGCATCTGGTCCACGGCATCCGGGGCCCTCGGTGGGTTCCGGTCCGAGGAGGCCCTGGCGGCCACGTGTGATCCGGACTTCGACCCGCGCGCCTTCGTCACGTCGACCGACACCGTCTACATCGCCGCGCCGGCCCACCACCAGGCACTGGTGGCGCCGCTGGTGGTCGGCCTCCTCGACGACATCCGCCGGGCCGCCTACGAACGGTCGGCGTCCGACATCGGTGGCCCGGGGGTACCCCCGGTCGTGCTGGCGCTCGACGAGCTCGCCAACATCGCCCCGCTGCCGGACCTGCCGGCGATGATCAGCGAGGGTGGGGGTCAGGGCGTCGTGACCCTGGCGTGCTTCCAGGACCTGTCCCAGGCCCGGCACCGATGGCCCACCCAGGCCGACGGGTTCCCGTCGCTGTTCGGGACCACCGTGGTGCTCCCGGGCATCGGTGACGTCCGCACACTCGAGGCGCTCTCGGTACTGTCGGGCGACCACGAACTGGTGACCCGTTCGGTCTCCCACGGGCGGTCGCTCTCCGACCGCCCGTTCGGCGACCTGCTCACCGGGGGCCGACCCCAGCACGGCGAGCAACTGTCCACACAGTGGCGACGGCGCCTCTCCCCCGATCAGATCACCCGAGGCGTCGCCGGGGGTGCCCTTGCGTTCGACCGGCGCAACCAACCGACGTGGATACCCCTCGCTCCGGCCCACGCCGCCGAGCCGTGGCTGTCCCTCACCGGTCCAGGTCGCAGGTTCGACCACGGACGAGAGGCCACCCGACGACTGGACACCGGCCTCGAGCGCTGACCGGGGACCCACGGCAGTTCGGTCGGACGTCCATGCGGTCCGTGACGCGGCCGAGCGGAAGCGGACTGCGCCGACGGTGGGCGCAGACGTCACCGGTGGCGCCCGGGCGCCGACGGCCCGAGCCCGTGTCCGGGCCCCTCGGTCGACCGGTAGGCACGATCGCGGGCGTGGCCTGCGTCGAGCTCCCTGGCCGTCCGGGGGGCCGGCTCCGCCGTTCGCCTGGCAGCGACGTCAGGGGTCGCGGTCAGCGGTCCCGGTGACGAGTCGAGGTCGCGCAACAGTGCCGCGGTCGCCCAGCGGGCCACGCCCGATCGGGCCGGTGGGACCGATCGGGTCAGCCGGTCCGCCACCGCGTCGAGCTCCGCGCTCCGCAACCCCGCCGGCGCGGCGTCGGCGACGGCGGCCACCAGATCGCCCCGCCCGAGCGTCGGACGTCGCCCGGCCATCCGGACCAACTCGGCCGTCAGCGCGCCTCGGTCGACCGGTGGGCCGGCGGGGACGGTGCGTCCCAGGCCCACGACCCGGATCAGGTCGGCGGGATCGAGGTCGTGATCGGCCGCCCGCTGCCGCCATGCGGTACGGAGTCCGTCCACCGTCGGGACCGTGTCCTTGTCCGGGCGCCCGGCATGGAAGGCGGCACGCCGACGCCCCGGCGTGCGGGCCCCGTCGGCGCTACGTGACACCTGCTCGTCGATCGAGGCCGACCGCTGCGAGAACAGCCGGGCCAGTACCGGGTCGATGCCGACGACGTCCCACCGTCCGGTCGGGCCCAGCTCCCAGGCCACGCCGAGCCGGTCGGTGAGTTCGCGGCGCAACGACGCGTCGTAGGCGGCGCCCAGTGTCCGGCGGTGGAGGAAGAGCCGGCGGGTGTCGACCGCCGACCACACCCCGTCCACACCCTGGGCCACGTTGGCGGTCACCAGGTGGGTGTGCAGGTGCGGGTCGAGCGCCCGACTGGTGCGGTGCACGAAGCCGGCCGCCACCGCTCCGGTGGTGGCCAGGTGACGGGTCACGCCACCCCGGGTGCGCCGCACCCCGAGCCCGGTCCGCTCGAGGGACCCGAACGCGTCCGCCACCGCGGCAGCGTGGGCCGCGCCGGTCGCCCCGGACAGTTCCCGGGGCCCGAGCAGGTGGAGGAGGCTCACCGACTTCGGTGCACAGAACAGGAGGTCCACACCGGCGACCGACCGCCCCCCGCCGGCGGTGCGCAGGGACCGGTCACCCCGCGGGTCGCGGCCGGCGAACAGCTCGGCGAACTCGTCGGCGGCCACGGCGCCCCGCAGCCCCAACACGGCACTCCCGCCACCGGTCCACGCACCCGGGGACTCGCCGGCCACCCGTGTCCCCTCGGCCCGGCCCGGGACCAGGTCGCGCACGTAGTACGGGACACCGGCGGACCGCACCACCTGCAACCTGAGCACCGCACCCTCCGACCGGCGCCGTCGGGGCGCCCCTCGGACCCCACGCTACCGTGCAATGCATTTCATGTCATCCCCTGATGTTCCACGGTTTCAGAGGTGAGGTCCGCCGGAACGCCGTCCAGCGGCGATCAGGCCGACGGGGCGCCGTAACGGGCGAGGATCCGGGTGGCCGCATCGGGGGCCAGCACCCGGTCCTCGACCGGGTCGACCACCTCGGCGTCCGGCCCGAGCCGCAGGAGCAGGCGCTCGAGCCATGCGTCGCCGCCGACGAACAACTCCCAGACGGGCCGCTCCGCCGAGTCGTCGACCAGGGCCGCCGACGGGATCGTCTCGAGCAGCCAGGCCATCGACGGGTCGGCCGCCACCCGCACCCGACGGCTGTCGGGGCCCGGGACGAAGGCGCCCAGCGCGGTCGGCGCCGCTCCCCCGGCGGCCCGGGCCCCGGGTGCCGGCAGCTCGTCGGCCAGCACCTCGGGTGCGGCCGGCCCCGCCGGCGTTGCCGATGCGATCCGGTCGACTCGGAACCGGCGCACCCCGTCGGCCACCTCGCACCAGGCGTCCACGTACCAGTGGCCCTCGGAGGCGAACAGGTGCCGCGGCGTGATCGTGCGCTCGGCCGTCTGGTCCGTGGAGGCCGAGTAGTAGGTGACGGCGAGCCGCTCGCCGCGGTCGACTGCGTGGCGCACCACGTCCAGGAGCGCAGGTGTGTCCAGCTCGACGTCGACCGTGGGACCGCCGAGGGCCCGTTCCAGCTTGGCCAGTGCGCGGGAGAGCGCCCCGCCCTCGTCACTGCCCGGCACGGCCAGCAGGGCGCGCGCCGAGGCGGCAAGGGCCAGCCCTTCGCGAGGGCTCAGGCGGCGGGGCCGGGCCAACGCGGTCCCCACCCGGGTCGACACCGTCTCGTCGGTCACGATGATCTCGAGGAGCTGGTCCGGCGAGTACGGCGGGACGCCGTAGCAGGCCGCCATCTCCAGTTCGGCGACCAGTGCGCTCGGGGTCAGATCGAAGCGGGCCGCCACCTCGTCGATGGGGGCCTCGCCCTCCTGGGCCAGCCAGGTGAGGATGGCCAGCAGCCGGCGCAGCCGCCCGGCCGTGTCGGGTGCGGCACTCATCGGGCCGCCCTCGGGGCGACGAACTCCTTCAGGCGGGACACCATGGCGGCCCGCACCTCCGGCGGCCGGAGCACCTCGGCGTGGTCGAGCAGGTCGAGCACCCACGAGACGAGGGCCTCGACGTCGGTGACCACCAGGCGCACCACCACCGCCCCGTCGTCGGACCGCTCGACCACGGCGTCGGGGCCCAGTGCGGTCACCACCCGGGACGCCTCGGCGGCGTCGACGGCCACGTCGACCTCGACGGCGTCGCCGGAGCCGAAGTGCCACGGTTCACGGGCGAAGGCCTCGTCGGTGTCGAAGCCGGCGGGGACCTCGGCCGATCCGGACCCACCGGCCACCGGCAGGCCGTCGATACGGTCGACCCGGAAGGTCCGGGCCTCGCCGCGGTCGCGGTCCCAGCCCACGGCGTACCAGTGGCCACCGCGGAACCGGATCCCGGCCACGTCGACCGATCGGGGCTCCCCCCGATAGGTGAAGGTGACGACGGCGCCGTTGCGGACGGCGTCGAACAGCGCCGGAAGCGCCGGGAGTCCGTCCACCAGCGGCAGGTCCACCAGCGGCAGCGGGGCGCCGCGCCGGGGCCACCGGCCCCCCAGGCCCAGCTTGGACAGCGCCTCCCTCCCGATAGGCTCGCCGAGGTGGACACCGGCCACCGCCAGGTTGAGGGCAGCCTGCTCGTCAGGCTCGAGCCCCAGGTCCGGCAAGTAGTACGCGTCGGGGTCGACGGAGTAGCCGGTCTGCTCCTCGGACTCGATCGACGCCGTCACCACCGGTACCCCCTCGTCGCGCAGGAGCTTCTTGTCCCGCTCGAAGGCCTGGCGCCGGGCGTCGTGACCCTCCGGGTAGCCGGGCACCCGCTCGGCGATCTCGCGCAGGCTCAGGGGCCGACTCGTGTCGAGCAGGACCAGCAGCAAGTCGGTGACGCGTTCGAGTCGGTCGGGTTGGGCCATTCCTGCAAATCTACGACCCCCGGGGGCGGATTCCCACAGTGACCTCGGAGTCCGTGGCCGCCGAGCCCTGGGTATGGGTCCCCCACCCCCTGCTGTGGGCCGCCCTGGCCGCGTTCGGCGCGGGCACCGCACTCCTCCACCGCCGGCTGATCGGCGCCGCCGCCCATCCCGCACCGTGGTCCCGGGTCCGCATCGGCCGCTTCGCCGGGGCCTTGTTCGTCGCCCTCGTGGCCATGGGCTGGCCGCTCGGCGACCTCGCCGCCCACTGGTCGCTGTCGGCGCTCGTGCTGCAGCGCTCGATCCTCGTGCTCGCCGTCGCGTCGTTGCTGCTCTCGGGCCTGCCCGACGACGTGCTGGCGTGGGCGACCCGGCCGGCGGTGGTCGACTCCGTCCTGCTCCGCATCCTGTGGCCCCCGGCTGCGGTGGTGACGGTCACCGTGTTGCTGGTCGGGTCGATGCTTCCCCCGCTGGTGGCGGCCCAGTCCAACTCCCCGGTGGCCCGCGCCCTGCTGGCCCTCGTGGTCACCTTGGCCGGGATCATCCTGTGGCTGCCGATCCTCGGCCGGGTGCCAGGCATCCCCCGGCCCCGACCCATGATCCGGGCCGTCTACCTGGTGGCCCAGGCGATCGTCCCGGTCTTCTTGTCGTTCGTCTTCATTCTGGCCACGCGTCCGCTGTACGGCACGCTCGGCCACCCGGGCCACGGGGTCTGGCTGTCACCGTTGAACGACCAGCAGGTCGCCGGGTTCCTGTCGAAACTGTCCTTCCTGCTGACGCTGCTGACGGTGGCCGGGGTGATCCTGTCCCAGGCACCGGACTCCGACGAGGACCTCGGCCCCGAGGACCCGCTGGTGTGGGCCGACATCGAGCGCCACTTCGAGCGGGCCGACCGGAGGGGCCACGCCGGCGCCGCAGTGGCGGGCGACCTCCCCCCGGGCGACGACGACGCCCGGCCCGAAGGTCCTCCCGACCCCGGGTAACCGGTCCCCGGCCGTCCGTTCCCCCACCACCGCTCGGGACCCCGGGGCGCGCCGTACCGGTCCACCGGTCGTGCCCGGTGTCCCTACGATGGGCACGTGACCCTGGACGCCCCCACAGCACCGATCCTCCGGCGGCTCGTCGCCGGCAGCGTGGCCGCCGGGGTCGAGGAGCTCGGTGGTCGACCGGCCATGGTGGTCCGCTCGGTGTCCGACGTGCGGCGGGGGGCGCTCGCGCCCGACGACGGTGACACGCTGGCCGAGGCGGCGGCCGCCGCCCACGAGCTCCGCATCCCCTTCGTCCTCGTGCTGGCGTCGAGCGGCGCCGACGTGTCCGACGGGGTGGCCTCGCTCCACGGGTGGGGCCGTGCGGCCCGCGCCCTGGCGGCGTGCTCGGGCGTGGTGCCGATCGTCGTCATTGTCACCGGCCCGGCGCTTTCCGGTCCCGCGCTGCTCCTCGGGCTGGCCGACGTGGTCCTCATGACCGGTCATGCCTTCGCCTTCGTGTCGGGGCCGGCCATGGTCGAGGAGTTCACCGGCATCCGGATCGGCGTACACCAGCTCGGCGGCTCCACCATCCACGCCCGCACCAGCGGACTGTGTGCCATCGAGGCCCCGTCGGCCGAGCAGGCCCTCGAGCACGTGGACCACCTGCTCGGCCTGCTCCCCGCCCACACCGACGAGCTGCCGCCGAGGGCCGATCACCGTCCTGGCCCCGGCGACGTCGACCTGCGCACCGTGGTCCCCGACCGGACCACCAGCTCCTACGACGTACGCAGGGTGGCGGCCGGCCTGGCCGACGACGGCGACGTGACCGAGCTCTGGCCCCGGTGGGCACCCCAGCTGGTGACCGCGCTCGGCCGGGTCGAGGGCCGCACCGTGGGGTTCGTGGCCAACCAGTCCCAGGCGCTGGCCGGGACGCTCGACATCGCCGCGTCGCAGAAGGGCGCCAGATTCGTCCGGTTCTGCGACGCCTTCAACGTCCCGCTGGTCACCCTGGTCGACACGCCCGGGTTCCTTCCGGGCAAGGACCTGGAGTGGCGGGGCATGATCCGCCACGGGGCCGAGCTGGCCTTCGCCTACGCGGAGGCCACCGTCCCCCGCGTGTGCGTGATCCTGCGCAAGGCGTTCGGCGGCGCCTACATCGTCATGGACTCCAAGGGACTCGGCAACGACGTGTGCGTGGCGTGGCCGGGGGCGCAGATCGCGGTCATGGGCGCCGAGGGCGCGGTCCAGATCCTCTACCGGCGGTCGACCCCCGACGACCGGGCCCGGCTGCAGGACGAGTACGCCGAGGCGTTCCTCACCCCCTACCAGGCGGCCGAGCGGGGATTCGTCGACGCCGTCATCGACCCGGACGACACCCGGTCGGTCGTCGCCGACGCGCTCGAGCTGCTGGCTACCCGGCGCGAGTCGTTGCCGGGGCGCAAGCACACCGTCGGCCCGCTGTAACCGGCTCCGGTTTCACGTGGGGAAGACCGGGGAGGCACGCGGGCGGCGTCCGATCTCCGGCTATCAGGTGAACTCGGGGACGCGCATCGCCTCGACCTGTGGGGAATCCGGCTCGGGCGACTCCCGTTCGCGATGTGCTTCCGGCACCGATCCCGGAGGAGCACCCACGTCCTCAGGGTATCCGAGGGCCACGATCGCTCCGAGGCCGATGACGACGGGCAGCCACCATGCCCATGGGTTCAGATGGTGGTACGAGAAGACCATGATCTCGAGGGCGATGACGGTTGCCGCAAGGAAGGTCCTGCCGTTCCTCCGCGATGCCATCACCATGGCCAAGATCAACGGTGGCGCGAGGTAGTAAGGGGTCATGACCGCCTCGAACAGGCATCGGGATGCGAGTACCACCGCGGCCAACCAGAGGAGTCGCACCGGGTCCTGTGCCCGCCGGCATGCGTAGACCCCGATCACGACAGCCAGCAGAACGTCGATGAGCCGTCCGGGACCACCCGAGACTTCTGCGATGGCGCGGGAATTGGCCTGGATCAAGGCGGCTTGTCCCAACTGGTGCAGATACTCCCCGTGTTGGGACGTCGCCGCCGCTCCGGACACGATCTTCGGTGCCAGTGCGACCCACGGGGTCGCATGGTTCATGGAAGGGGGGGTCGGCTGAGTGAAAAGTGCACGCCAGGTGTCTGAGGCGTCACCGGCGAGAGCCACCCCGACAAGCACCGCCGAGAGAGCTGCCGAACGGAAGGCGAGAAGCAACCGCTGCCCACGGGGTGCGGCCCCGATGAAGAGAGGCACCAGCAACGCCACCAATGGCTGCACGACGATGCCCAGTCCGAGCAACCATCCGAACGCCGACCACTTCCGATCGAGCATGGCCACGATCGCATAGACGACGAACGTCATCGCCAGGGCGTCCTCTGCATGTCCCCAGACTGCGGCCGTGGGCCAGGCGATCGCGGCGACGACGAGGCACAGAATGGCTCGCCGTACCCGGGTCACCTGCAGTCGCTGGGCAAGGGCATCGCAGGCGAACGCCACGGTCGAGGCCAGCAGGAGTTCGACCGGCTGCAGGATCAGTGCTGCGGTCGGATGCTGCACGATGAAGGGCAAGTATGACTCGGTCAGATGCGCGTGGTCGCTTAGCAAGGCCAGCGGTGTCAGGATGACCGGCATGCCGGGAAAGGTGACGATGCCATTCGACGGCGTATAGATCCCACCGAGGAACCCCCAACCCACGTAGTGGGCCCCGCGGAAGATGCCCCACAGATCATCGCCGGTTGCCCAGTAGGAACGGTGATGCACCACCGGTATCCAGGCAAACATGTACAGCATCCCGACCGCCAGCATGAGGGCTGATGCCACGAGTGGCCACCTCCTGTCGGCCAGCCGCGTTCGCAATGACCAGGTGCCGCCTAGTGGCGTCGGGTCGCGATCCGACCCGAGGTCGAAACGCCCCGCGATCGGCTCGGCCGTCGTCCGTGCCATCGTCACCCTCCCTGTATCGTCACATCGACAGCCGGGATTGAGGCGCATTGCCTGCCGGATACCTGCAGGATGGTGCCCCGAGCGCACCTGAGACACGTAGTCGGCCAGCCTTCGAGCTGTGGCCTGCGCGTTCGCCAGTCGCCACGCGTCCCGTTGGGTGCGACGGCAACCCGGTAGTCCATCACCCCGGGGAACCAGTTCAGTCAGTTCGATCGCGGCACTGGCGACGAAGTCGGACCGAAAGCAGCGCTTGATTGGCCCCGTCACGGCTCGTACCGAGACGTGACGGGGAACCACCATGACGAACTGGCGAGTGCCCCAGTGTTCCATCTGGGCATGCCCTTTCGCGGAACTCATCCTCATCCCCGGGTACTCCAAGGGACTCGGCAACGACGTGTGCGTGGCGTGGCCGGGAGCGCAGTTCGCGGTGATAAACGCCGAGGGCGCGGCCCAGGTCCTCTACCGGCGGTCGACCCCCGACGACCGGGCCCAACTGCATGACGAGTACGCCGAGGTCTTCGTCACCCCCTACCAGGCCGCCGGTGGTTCGGGGGATGCGGGACGAGCGATCGCACTGTCCGTGAGGGCGACGTTCGGGACTGCTGCACGGTCCTGTCGCCACTGCTTGGACACAGCGCCGCCACCTGTCTGCGGTCGCGATCGCCGCCCGACGTCCCGTGGCCGGACCCGCGAACGCGAGAGGCGCCCCCTTCCGAAGAAGGGGGCGCCTCTCACACAACTGCACCTTCCGCCACGGGAGTCAATACCCCCGAAGCAGGTGCATCAGGCTACGGCGTCGGAGGGAATCCGTTGGCCTGGAACACGTTGCCCGTGCCGGTGGCGGCAATCGTCGCCGCCGTGCAGGTGGACGCATTCTTCTGCACCCCGTAGAACGTGCCGGGGGCACTGGCGTCGGGGGTGTAGCCGTGCAGGTTGGCATACGGCACGTCCGTGATGGTCTGCTGAATGGTGTTGTCGACGGCGTACCAGCAGTTGCCTCCGTTCTTGGAGACGGCGGCCAGGATGACGCCCGTACCGGCCGTACCACTGGTGGGGTTAGAGCCCACGAAGACGCTAACCACGCTCTGGCTCGACGAGGTACCCGTCGTGAAGGTCAGGCTGGGCTCGGCGGTGCCCAGAGCGGTGGCCAGGGCGGCCGACGCAAGGTACACCTGGCTGTTGTTCTGGTACGAGGCCTTTGCATTGACCAGCGCCGTGTTCAGGTTCGACTGCGCAGCCCGGTCATTTGCCGACTTCGTCACACCGAGGAACGTCGGGATGGCGATGGCAAGCAGGATGGCCAGGATCAACAGCACCACCATGAGCTCGATGAGCGTGAAACCGGCGTCCTCGCCGATGTCGCCCGCAGCGTGACGCCTGTCATTCAGGCGTTGAATCGCGGATGAAAACATTAACTGCCTCCTCATGAGTATGTGTTACATCAATAGACGGGCGTCAGGATTGGCACCCGACCCTGCTATCGACTCGGGAGCGACCGAACTTTAGACAGTCATTAGGATTTGTCGACTCCCTCGTCATCGCCACGGGACCCGTCGATCCATTGACAGGAGCGCCTGTCGGCCATGAGGGGCGATTTGCCGGTCCGAACTGGGGTTTTCCCTGCCGAACCCGCGCTTGCGGGGACACCGCGTGCGACGCTCCGGAATCGTCCATCCGGAGGAACGACGGGTGTGTATCCGGGTGCCAATCGGATGCAATTCGGGTGCAAACCTCACGATGGCCGCCGGCACTCCGGCGAAGGGTCGCGTGTCACGGCAGAGGACGTGCGCTGGGACACGATGGTCCTCAGTTGGCCGGGAATGCGGTCCTCAGCCACTGATAGGAGGTGTTGGCCGGGATCGTCGGGTTCCGAGCGTTGCAGTCGGTGGCGAGCCTGTCACCCTTGACCTCGACGTAGGTGGTGCCGGGCGTCGTGCCCGAGAAGCGCAGGCCGCCGGCGGCCACTGTGGTCACCGCACCGCCCGTCATCGCCGTCGCGCCACCGCTGACGTTGGCGCCAGTCCTGGTGAACGGCTGCACGGCTGCGGCGTTGCCCGACGGGTTGTCGATCTGGTACCAGCAGTTGTTGGACCTGGTGAAGGCCGCTAGCACGATGGCACTGCCGTCAGCGGTCGGGAACACCGAGACCACGCCTTGTCCGGTCGAGTTCCCGGTGGTGAACGTCACCCCCGGCTCCGACGGTGGCAGGACCGATGCGACCACGGCGATCGGGGTCGAGAAGCTCTGCCCGTTCGACTGGTACACAGCCTTGGCGTGCAGCATGGCCGTGTTGAGGTTGGACTGGGCGGCCCGGTCGCTGGCCGACCTCGTCACCCGGAAGAAGCTTGGGATGGCGACGGCGAGCAGGATCGCCAGGATCGCCAGCACGGCCATGAGCTCGATGAAGGTGAACCCGGCATCGGATCCGGTCGCTGCCCTGCCCGTCCGGGCTCCGAGGGGGAGGTGGTGAGTGGACGACCGTGCCGGTGGCACGACTCGGGTCGCCAGTTCGGCCGCCCGCAGTGCGACCGGTTGGTGGAGATCCCGGTCGACTGCGAGGGTCTGCCCGACGGGTGTCATGCCCGTCCATCGACCGTTCCGGGTGCGCACTTGACTGCGACCGGTGCCGGGAGCTGCTCGCCGGTCAGTTGTGGATGAGCTTGATGTAGCTGAACATCGGGAGGTAGAGGGAGATGACCATGATGCCCACACCGACGCCCATGAAGACGGTCAGCAACGGCTCGAGCAGCGCGGTCAGGTTGTTCACGGTGACCTCGACCTCCTGGTCGTAGAACTGGCCCACCTTCGTGAGCATGCCGTCGAGGGCACCGGTCTGCTCACCGACCTCGATCATCTGGACCATGAGGACGGGGATCACGTCCTCGTGGTCGCGGAGCGGGTCGGCGAGCGGGCGCCCCTCACGCACACCGTTCTTCGCTTCGATGAGCACGTCCGCGACCGTGCGGTTGCCCGCCGTCTCGGCCGCGATGTCGAGCGACTCCAGGATGGGGACACCGGAGCCGATGAGCGACGCCAGCGTCCCGGTGACCCGGGCCAGCGCCACCTTGTGGAACAGCGGCCCGAAGATCGGCGGCTTCAGCATCCACCGGTCCCAGGTGCGGCGCCCGTCCTCGGTGGCGATCCACTTTCGGACGGCGACGATGGTCCCGACGATCACCCCGATCACCACCAGCACCCAGGCGCTCGTCAGGATCTGGGAGATCCCGATCAGGATCCGGGTCGGCAGGGGGAGCTTGCCCCCGAGGCTGGTGAACAGGTTCTGGAAGACGGGGACGATGAACACGATCATGGCGGTGAAGATGATCACCATGACACTCAGCACGACCGCCGGGTAGGTCATGGCCGACTTGATCGTCCGATTGAGTTGGGCCTGCTTCTCGATGGTGTCCGCCAACGAGTTCAGCACGTCGTCCAGGTTGCCGCCCACCTCGCCGGCCTGGATCAGGGTGCAGTAGAGCTTCGAGAAGGCCTTGGGGTGCTTGGCGCACGCCATCGACAACGACGAGCCGTGCTCGAGGTCGAGGCGCACGTCCGTGAGGATCCGGGCCAGTTCCGGATTGTCGACCTGGGAGCCGAGGATGCCGAGCGAGCGCACGACGGACAGCCCCGAGTCGACCATGGTCGCCAGCTGGCGGGTCATGACGGCGATCTCACGCAGTTTGATCCGTCCGGACAGCCCCGGGATCTTGATCTCGGTCTTCAGGCTGACCGCGGACTTCGGCGTCACCGAGATGGGCATGTAGCCCATCTCGCGCAGTCGCCGCACCACGAGGGCCATGCTGTCTCCGCTGAGCTCACCCTCGACGAGCCCACCGGACTTGTCCCGGACCTTGTAATCGAATGTCAGTGCCACGGTTCCCCGCTTCGTCGTTGGGTGGAATGGTCGGTGTTCATCACACCTCCAGGTGGTTCCGGAGGTCTTCCTCGTTCGAGGAGCGGTCGTAGGCGATGGGCTCGGAGATGATCCCCTCCTTGACCAGACTGGCCAACCCCTGGTCCATCGTCTGCATGCCGAACGACCCTCCGACCTGCATCAGCGAGTAGATCTGGTGGGTCTTCGCCTGTCGGATCAGGTTGCGGATGGCCGAAGTGCACACCAGGACCTCGGCGCACGGCGCACGCCCGTTCCCGTCGGAGGTCGGGACCAGCTGCTGGGTGACCACGCCCTCGAGCGTCGAGGCGAGCATGACCCGGATCTGCTCCTGCTGCTGGGTCGGGAACACGTCGATGATCCGGTCGATGGTCTGCGGGGCGTCCTGGGTGTGCAGGGTGCCGAACACGAGGTGGCCGGTCTCGGCGGCGGTCAGTGCCATCGAGATCGTCTCCAGATCGCGGAGCTCGCCGACCAGGATGACGTCGGGGTCCTGGCGCAGCACCCGGCGGAGCGCCTCGGCGAACGAGTTGGTGTCCTCGCCGATCTCGCGCTGGGTGATGATCGACTTCTTGTGGTCGTGCAGGAACTCGATCGGGTCCTCGACCGTGACGATGTGCATCGGCTTGGTCCGGTTGATGATGTCGATCAGCGACGCCAGCGTCGTCGACTTGCCCGAACCGGTGGGACCGGTGACCAGCACCAGTCCGCGGCGCAGGTCGGTGAAGGCCCGGATGGAGTCGGGCAGGCCCAGGCTGGCGAACACCGGCATCTCGTGGGGGATGGGGCGGAGCGCGGCCGTGACCGTTCCCCGCTGCAGCGCGACGTTCACACGGAATCGACCGACCCCGGCGATGGTGTGCGAGGTGTCGAGCTCGTGCTCGGCCTCGAACCGCTCCCGCTGGGACGCCGGCAGGATCCCGAAGATCATGTCGCGGATGGTCTCGTTGTCGAGCACCGGGCAGCCCTCGATGGGCCGCATGGCCCCGTGCAGGCGGATGGTCCCCGGCATGGACGCGGTCAGATGGAGGTCCGAGGCACCGACCGACACCGCGTACCGGAGCAGGTCGTCGATGTGCATCATCACCGAATCGTGGGCTGCCCGGGCCGGGATGCCGTTGGCCAGGAGGTCCTCGACCACTGCGGCCCGGTCCTTCGGGCCCCCGTCCGTACCGGCCGCACCGTCGGCGTCGGCGTCGTCCGCGCCCAGGTGCTGGGCGATCAGGACGGGGTCGGCCAGCACCGGGTGGACCCGGTGGCCGATCCGCGAAGCCAGCTCGTCGATCTCGTGGGCCGCCGGCGGCTCGGCGAAGGCGACGGTCAGCGCGTTCCCGTCGAACTGCAGGGCGAGCGCGTTGAACTCGGCGCCCACCCCGGGCGGCATCGCCGCGGCCGCGTCGGCCTGCGGGATGAAGGCAGCCAGGTCCACCGCCGGGACCTGGGACAGCTGGGACAGGGTGCCCACCACCACGTTCGGCAGCGCCAGCTTGCGGCTGATGAGCAGGAAGGCCAGCGACCGGTCGGTGGCGATGGCCTCGTTGACCAGGGGCTTGATGTGTGTGTCGGTCTCGTAGCCGGCCTGGACCAGCGCCTGGGCCAGTCGGGTCGTCCACTCGGTGCGCGTCGTCGACGTGACAGAGGTCATGCGACCACCCGCAGCACTTCTTCGAGCGTGGTCTCCCCGTCGATGGCCTTGCGCAGCCCGGCCTGACGGAGGGCGACCATGCCCTGGCTGACGGCGAGCCGATGGATCTCTTCCACCGATCCTCCTTCGATGATCATTCGTTCGACCTCCTCGGTCATGGGCATCAGTTCGGCGAGAGCGAGACGGCCTCGGTAGCCGGTCTGGGCGCAGGCGGAGCAGCCGACGGACCGGTAGGCCTCGTGGAGCACGCCGGCGGCCTCGACCTCCGACGCCGTCCAGCCTGCTGCGTGGATGTCGGCCTCGGTCGGCACGTAGGGCTCCTTGCAGTGCATGCACAGTCGACGGGCGAGGCGCTGGGCGACCACGCCCGACAGGGCGGAGGTCACCAGGAACGGCTCGATCCCCATCTCGATGAGGCGCATCGGTGTGGCCGACGCACTGTTGGTGTGGAGTGTGGCCAGCACCATGTGGCCGGTCAGGGCCGCCTCGATGGCGATGGATGCCGTCTCCTTGTCCCGGATCTCCCCCACCAGGACGATGTCGGGGTCGGAACGGAGGATGGCGCGCAGCGCGCTGGCGAAGGTCAGGCCGGCCTTGACGTTCAGCTGCACCTGGTTGACCCCCTTCAGGGGCACTTCGACCGGGTCCTCGACGGTGATGATGTTCTTCTCGGGCGAGTTCAGCGCCGTGAGTGTCGTGTACAGGGTGGTCGACTTGCCGGAACCGGTGGGCCCGCTGACCAGGATCGTGCCGTAGGGCTTGGTATAGAGCCCCTCGTAGGTCGCGAGCATCTCCGGGTCGAAGCCCAGTTCGGCGAAGCCCAGGACCACGCTGGACTTGTCCAGGACCCGCATGACGATCTTCTCGCCGTAGATGGTGGGCAGGGTCGCCATCCGGAGGTCGATGCCCTTCGACCCGACGTTGAGGGAGATGCGCCCGTCCTGGGGTACCCGGTGCTCGGCGATGTTCATGTCGGCCATGACCTTGAGCCGGGTGGTGACCGCCGCGGAGATGGTCTTCGGCCCGGTCGAGACGTCGTGCAGCACGCCGTCGATGCGGTACCGGATCCGCAGGTCGCGCTCGGTCGGCTCGATGTGGATGTCCGAGGCGCGCTCGTTGAGCGCCTGCAGGATGAGCAGGTTGACGTAGCGGACGATGGGGGCCGTCTCGGTGACGGTCTGGATGTCGTCGACGCCCGAGTCCTGGTGCCCGCTCTCCATCCCGAGCGAGGCCTCCATGGCCATGTCGGCGGCGTCACCGCTGTTGAACGCCCGGCCGATGTAGGCGCCGATCTGGGTCCGGGTCGCGACCACCACGATGAAGTTGCTGCCGAGGATGGTCCGCAGGTCGTCCATGGCGAACACGTCGGTGGGATTGGACGCCGCCACCACCGGGACCCCGTTGTCCAAGGCGATGACCATCATGTTGTGGTGCCGGGCCGTGGTCTCGGGGATCACGCCGGACACGGACAGGTCGACGCCCACCGTGTCGAGGTCGACGAACTGCAGTCCCATCTCCTGGGCCATCCCCCACATGAGGTCGGCCTCGGTGACGAGCTTCTGATTGGTCAGGATCCGGGCGATGCTCTGGCCCGTCAGGTGGTGCTCCTCGAGGGCGAGGCCCATCGCCTCGATCGAGACCCGTCCCCCGTCGACCAGTGCCTTGGCCAGCGGCGGGAACCCGGCGGTCAGTGGGTCCGACGGACCCTCGACGTCTGGGTGCAGGTCGTGGTACGTGGCGACCGCTTCGGCCACCAGGTCGGCGGCGTCCGCGGTTCCATCGGCGCTCCCGCCCTCCTCCTCGCCGGTGGCACTGCCGGGCGTGCTCCCGTCCTCCTCGAGCGACAGGGCCAGCGCGGCGAGCGCGTCGGACCCCGGTCCGACCTCGGCCCGGGGGTCCTCGCCGATGCCGTCGAACGGCCCGGGGGCGACCGAGGGGGTCGCCGGAAGTGGCTGGAGCGTCGGGAGCGGCGCCACGGGTCCCGGACCGGCGGCCGGAACGCTGCCGGGGTCGAAGGCGAGCTCGAGGTAGTGGTCGATCTGCTCGGGCGAGGCCACCACCGTGATGAAGTCGCGGCCCAGGAAGGCACGCACCGAGTCGAGGGCGAAGAGGTCGTCAGGATCGGCCGTGGCGATGACCGGCGTGCCGAACTTCCGCTTGACCGCCACCACGCGGTGGTGCCTCGAGAGGTCCTCGGGGAGGAGCGCGGCGGCGGCCGGATCGACACCGTAGGCGTCGAGGTCCACGAACTCGAGTTCGCGCCCGTTCGCCATGTATCTCGTGGCCTCCACGTCACTCATACGTGCCCCATCGGCACACTCGCGTCTCAGATTGAATGAGATTCCACGAACTGTCCCCGCAGGGCCGGTGACGGGCAGGGAACGGAGCCGAACCGGGGTCCGTCGTCTGCACCACCGGAGCGAAGACCGCGGGAGCAGGGTCGCCGGCCACTAGGGTGAGCGACCCGACGAGCCGATCGGACGAGACGCCAGGATGCATGCCCCTGTGACACCATGCGGCACGAACGCCCAGCTCACACGGGTTGCCCGTCGTGCACGGGGCACGCGTGTCCCAGGTCGGTCCTGACGGTGGTCACCGCCTACGGCATGTTCGCGCTCGCGGACGGTCAGACCGGGGGCAGGCTGGTGCTCGTCGTCGCCGTGGCCGCCGTGGTGGGCCTCTTCGTCGGCTCGTTCCTCAACGTGGTCGTCTACCGGGCGCCGCTCGGGCTGTCGGTGTCGACACCCCGCTCCTTCTGCCCCACCTGCGACAGGCAGCTGGCGTGGTGGGAGAACGTCCCTCTCGCGTCGTGGCTGGCACTGCGGGGCCGGTGCCGCACCTGCCACGAGCCCATCTCCGCCCGGTACCCACTCGTCGAGGCGGCCACCGCTGTCTCGTTCGCCCTGGTGGCGGCGGCCTGGCACGGCTCACCCCCGACCGCCGGCTACTGCGCACTGGCCGCGACGTCGCTTGCCGTCGCCCTCGTCGAGTTCGGCGGCCGGCGCTCCCCGCTCTCGATCGCGGCCGTCGGTGCGGCCATCGGACAGGTCCTCATCGTGGTCGCCGCCGTGTGGCTGGGGCGGTGGCCGGTCCTGGTGTGGTCACTGGTCGGGCTGGCGGTGGGAGCCGTCGCACTGGCCGGTCTGCGCGGCGCGGATCCCGATGCCCGGGACCCCCGCTGGCACGGTCGTACGTTGCTGCCGGTGGCCGGGTGCTGGCTGGGCGGGATCGGGGCCGCGGGGTCCGGGACCGCGGTGGTGGCCGGCGTGGCGGGGTGGGTCCTGGCCGAGTTCGCGTGCCTGGTCGTGCTGTGGGCCGGCGGCCGGGGCAGCCGGTCTCTGCCGGTCCCCGTGTCGACCGCGGCGTCGACGCCCCTGGTCGCCGGGGTCCTCGTCGCTCTGGCGGTGTCCCTCACCGTCGCAGGGTGATCCCCCTACGATGGCCGGATGGACCGCGTCGAACCGAGCGATCCCCGGGTGCCGCCGACCGCCGGGCCGGGTGACCGGTGACCGGGACCGTGGGCGGGACCGGGCCCGTGTGGCGCACCGTGATCGTGGACGACCACGAACTGCTGCGGGCCGGGACCCGGGGCATCCTGGAGGAGGCGTCGTGGTTCGTCGTCGTCGGCGAGGCCGCCGACGCCGAGTCCGCCCGGCAGGTCGTCGCCGAGTCCCGTCCCGACCTGGTGATCACCGACATCCGGCTGCCCACGACCAACGGGATCGACCTGGCCGCCGAGCTCCTGGGCGACCACCCGGGACTGGTCGTCGTGATCTTGAGCGCCTACGACGACGAGCACTACGTGCGCGCCGCGCTGGCCGCCGGCGTCACCGGCTACCTCCTCAAGACCCTGGCGAGCCACGAGCTGGTGGCCGCGCTGGAGGACGCCTGCTCGGGTGCGGGAGCACTCGCCGGCACGCCGCTCGGCCGGGGGGAGAAGGACCTCGGGCAGTCGGGGCCCGGTGCCTCGGAGCAGCTCACTGCCCGGGAGTCCGAGGTCGTTCGCCTGGTCGCCCGGGGCATGTCCAACAAGTCCATCGCCCACCAGCTCGGCATCAGCCCGAGGACGGTGGAGGGCCACCTCAACCATGTCTTCGACAAGCTTGGCGTGCTGTCGAGGACGGAGATCGTGCACTACGCGCTCGCCACCGGCAGCTTCGTACGGGACGGGTCGACCAGCGGCGCCGGGGACGCGGCGGCGCCGGTCGCGCCGGAGCCGCCCAGGTGACGACCGGGGTCGGTGCGACGCCCGGTACGTCGGCCGGCCGCGCCGGGAGACCCGACGCCGGCCCGGGAGCGGGTGCGCCCGGCTCCGGCGGGGGCCCGAGGGTCACCCGGTCGGCCCGTTCACCGTGGACCGACTCGCGGTTCTGGCTCCTCCAATTGATCGTCCTGGCCCTGGCCCTGATCCGACTGGCCGTCACCGTGTCGTTCCACCTCGTGGCGAACGGCCTCGTCCTGGCACTTTCGACGATCCTCGTCTTTGCCGTCCCGGTCGTGGTGGCCGCACTCGCCTACGGGCTGCCCGGGGGCCTCGCCACCACGGCCTGGACGACGGCGCTCTGCATCCCCCGGGTGGCGGACGCCGCGGCCCACCACCGGACGGCGGTGCTGTGGGCCGAACTGCTGCAGCTCGCCGCCCTCGCCGTCGTGGCGCTGCTCATCGGGCAACGGGTGTCGGTCGAGACGCGAATCCGCGAGCAGGCGGACACCGCGCGGATCGCCCGCCTGCGGGCCGAGCTCCTCTACCAGGACATGTTCGAGTCCAACCGGTCCCCCATCCTCATCGTCGACGCCCACGGGTTCGTCGTCGGGTCGAACCCGTCCGCCGACCGTGTGTTCGGGTCCGACCCCGCGCCGCGTCGGCTCGTCGACGTGGTGGGCGCCGAGGCCGCCGCACTGGTCCTGACCCGCCTGGTGTCGGATCCCGACGACCTGCCGGCGGCGGCCGGTGCCGGTGGTGGCGACGCCATCGGTTCCACCGACGACCGGGTCCCCCCCGTCGCCTTCCAGCGGGACGGCCGTCCGGTGTTCTACCGACCCACCGCCACGCTCGTCGGCGACCCCGGCTCGGACCGCCGGATGCAGGTCATCTTCGAAGACGTCACCGTGGAGACGCGGCGTCACGACCTGATGGAGGCCTATGCCGGCCAGGTGGTCCTCGGTCAGGAGGAGGAGCGGCGTCACCTGGCCCAGGAGCTCCACGACGGTCCGCTCCAGACGCTGATCCACCTGTGCCGGCAGATCGACGCCGTGGTCGCCGTGGGGGGAACGGCGGCCGACGACCGGGCCGGCGCGCTTGCCGGCGCAGCGACGGACCCACGCGTCCCCGGCCTGGCGTCGATGCGCACCACGGTGGAGGAGACGGTCGCCGAGCTGCGCTCGATCGCGCGGGGGCTGCGCCCGTCGGTCCTCGACGACCTGGGGCTCGCGGCATCGCTCAACCAGGTGGTCCTCGACGCCTCCCGCCGACAGGGGTTCGAGAGCACGTTCGACATCGACGGCACCACCCGCCGGCTGCCGGCCGCCGTGGAACTCACCGTGTTCCGCATCGGCCAGGAGGCGGTCACCAACGTCGAGCGCCACGCCGGCGCGCACCACCTCGCCGTCCGCCTCGAGTTCGGGCCGACCGGCCTCGGGCTGACGGTCGAGGACGACGGCGCGGGGTTCGACCCGACCGCCACCGGCTCGCCCGAGGACAGCGGCTCGCTGGGGCTCCCGGGCATGGGTGAACGGGCGCGCCTGGTCGGGGGACGACTCCACGTCCGCTCTGCGGTCGGTGCCGGAACGACGGTCCGGGTCTGGGTTCCCGTGGAGGCAGCCGCGCCTTCCTGACCAGGGAGGACGCCCCTGCTGTGGCGCCACCTGTTGACGGCGGGCCGCCGACGCCGGCGCTACAGGTGCTGCGCCCAACTGTCACCCAACCGACATCAAAATGTGCGGGCGATGACCCGTGTCCGTGGGATACTGACCCCGTGGAAGAGATCGTCATCGAGTCGTGCCACAGCACGTGGATCATCGACCGGGACAACTCGCGCTTCCGTCGGGTCGTCAAGTCGGCCCACCGCACGAGTACGCCCGTCGCCACCGAGTGGCAACCCTGTTACGGCGTCGAGATCGACCCGTTGTCGGAGTCGTTCGTGGTGCTGCTCAACCCGGAGGGGACCCGGCTGCTGCGCAGCTGGCGCCACGTCGAGCACTGTGCGCAGTGTGGCGGCGAGGCCACCTCGGAGCTGTCCCTGCGGGACCTGCGCTCCGCCGTCCGGAGCTGACCGGACCGCACCCGACCGGTCGCGTCCGCGGACGCGCGGACGCGGACCCTCCTACAGGACCGGCTCCCGCTTCCACTGCCCCGAACTCCCGCCGGTCTTCTCCCACAGCATGAGCTGGCCGATGCTCATGGTGCGGTCGGCCGTCTTGCACATGTCGTAGACCGTCAGCGCTGCGATGGCGCAGGCCGTCATGGCTTCCATCTCCACCCCGGTCCGGTCGACGGTCTCCACCTTGGCCTCGACCTCGACGTAGTCGTCGCCGATGGTGAAGTCGACCTGCACCGATCCCACCAGCAGCGGGTGGCACATCGGCACCAGGTCGGCAGTGCGCTTGGCCGCCTGGATGCCGGCCACCCGGGCCGCTGCCAGAACGTCGCCCTTGGTGATGGCGTTGTTCGCCACCTGGGCGGTGGTCTCGGGTTTCATCGCCACCCGGCACCGGGCCAGCGCCCGCCGGAGCGTCGCCTCCTTGGGGGACATGTCGGCCATGCGGGTCCGCCCCAGCGGGTCCAGGTGGCTCAAGCTGCGGTCGGTCACGGCACGCTCCCGTCGTTCACGGACCCCAGTCTACGGGAGTGCCTGGAGGGAGGACGGTATTGGCACTCGCTCAGGTAGACTGCCAGCCGAACGACGCCGACGCCCCGGACCGGAAGGAACACCGCGCGTGCCCACCTACGAATACCGCTGCGACAACTGTGCGACGAACTTCGACGTCGTCCAGTCGTTCCACGACGACCCGCTGACCGAGTGCCCCACCTGTGGGTCGCCGGTCCGGAAGGTGTTCGGCAGCGTCGGCATCGTGTTCAAGGGGAGTGGGTTCTACAAGACCGACAGCCGGTCGGGCGGCTCGTCGTCGAAGGCGGCCGAGTCCACCGTGCCGGCGGCCAAGTCCGACACCTCCCCTGCGTCGTCGGGCGCGTCCTCGGACGGCTCGACCGGTTCGGACTCCGCCGGATCGTCGTCGTCCGCACCGGCGACCGCCGGATCGTCCTCGGGCGGCACGGACGGCACGAAGGGTTCCAAGGACTCGAAGGGCGCCTCCGGGTCGAAGGGCGCCTCGGAGTCGAAGGGGTCGTCCGGCTCCTCCTCCTGACCGGATGGGCCCCAGGGCGCCACCGCCTGCCCGCCCCCGCCACACCTCCATCGGCCGGCGCAAAGCACCACTCTCCGCTGTCCCCCGTCCGCGCAGAGTGGTCCTGTACCATGGGGCCGATGGATATTTCCGACCTCGACCGCCTGCTGATCCTGCTCGGGGACCTCGATGGCTCCGACCTCCACATCAAGGCGGGTTCGCCGCCGCGCATGAGGATCGCCGGCGCCCTGCGCACGCTCGAGGACGAGTCGGAGTTCACCGCCCAGGAGACCCAGGAGATCGCCGAGGCGATGATGACCGACTCGGTCGTGCAGACGTTCCGTGACCGGCACGAGGCCGACTTCGCCTACTCCATCCCCGGCACCGGCCGATTCCGGGTCAACGCCTACTCCCAACGGTCGTCCACCGCGCTGGCCATCCGCCGGGTGCGGGCGTCGGCCGCCACCGCCGAGGAGCTCGGGCTCCCGCCGGTCGTCACCCAGCTCGCCCAGGAGGTGCGCGGCCTTGTCCTGGTGACCGGGCCCACCGGCTCGGGCAAGACCACGACCCTGGCCGCCATGATCGACCACATCAACCACCTGCGGTCCTGCCACATCGTGACCATCGAGGACCCGGTCGAGGTGATGCACAGTGACGACCTGGCCGCAATCGACCAGCGCGAGGTCGGCTTCGACACCGACTCGTTCTCGTCGGCCATGCGTGTCGTCCTGCGCCAGGACCCCGACGTCATCCTGGTGGGCGAGATGCGGGACCAGGAGACGGTGGCTGCCGCCCTGAGCGCGGCCGAAACCGGCCACCTCGTCTTCTCGACACTCCACACCATCAACGCCACCGAGACCATCAACCGCATCGTCGACTTCTTCCCCCCACACCAGCAGTCCCAGATCCGACTCAGCATCGCCGGTTCGCTCCAGGGCATCGTGTGCCAGCGCCTCATCCCGACGGTCGAGGGGGACAGCCGGGTGCCGGCCCTCGAGGTCCTCGTCATCAACGGACGGATCCAGCAGGCCATCATCGACCCCCTGCTCACCGCGGACATCGAGGCCATCGTGGCCGACGGCGCCTACTACGGCATGGTCACCTTCGACCAGTCGCTGGCCGCCCTGCTCGCCTCCGGTCGGATCAGCCTGGCCGAGGCCATGGCCACCGCCAGCAACCCCCACGACCTGAAGGTGATGCTCGAGCGCCAGGGCATCCTGCAGACCGGGTCGTTCGCCGCCCAGCTCGGCTGAGCCGGGGAGCCGACCCCTGCGCTAAAGGTCCGGGTCCCGGCATCCGATAGTCCACCTACGGCCCGCCCGGCCATGAAATGCACTGATGTACCACTACGGACCGGAGACGACGAATGGAAGCCACGACGTTGCGTCCTGAACACGGGAGGCGCTCCCTGAGCGGCGCAGGCGCCCCTGTCGGGACCTCCCCGTGCCGCCGCTCGTCGGGCTCGACCCGCTGCGACCGTGGTGACGCGAGGACAGGAGACACATGGCACGCCTGACGGTCGGACTCGACATCGGTACGAGCGCAGTGCGCGCCGCCGAGATCGACACCTCGAAGTCCACGCCGGTCCTCATGACCTACGGCCAGGTCGGACTCCCCCCGGGGTCACTGGTCGACGGCGAGATCCGGGACATGACCTCGGTGTCCGAGGCCATCCAGAAGCTGTGGAAGAACGGACAGTTCACCGGTTCCTCGGTCATCGTCGGCATCGCCGGCCTGCGGGCCATCACCCGAGAGATCGACCTGCCCTACGTGCCCGACGACGAGGTGGACAGTGCGGTCCGGTTCCAGTCGGAAGAAGTCATCCCCTTCCCGCCCGACCAGACCATCCTGTCGTCGCAGGTCCTCGCCGACTACACCAACGAGGAAGGCGCCAAGATGCGCCGGGTGCTGGTGGCCGCGGCCCACGTCGACCTGGTCAACGGGGTCATCGAGGTCGTCGAGCGGGCCGGGCTCACGGTCGAGGGCGTCGACCTCATCTCGTCCGCACTGGTCCGTGCCATCGGTGGCCTCGGTGCCCCGCCGGCCGGCCCCGACGGGACCCCCGGGACCCCCGGCACACCCGGCGCAGACCAGCCCGAGGCCATCGTGTCGATCGGCGCCGGCCTGACCGTCGTGGTCGTGCACCAGGGCGGCCGGCCCCAGTTCGTCCGCACCATCGGCTCGGGCGGGAACGCCACCACCGCCGCCATCTCCGCGTCGCTGGACGTGCCCGTGGTCGACGCCGAGACCCTCAAGTACCGCTTCGGCACCGAGAGCTCGGCGCAGATCCAGGCGGCCCAACGCGTCGCGCAGCCCAGCATGCTGGAACTGGTCGACGAGATCCGCAACTCCATCCAGTACTTCGCCTCGCTCCCCGACCGACTGCCCGTGTCACGCATCCTGGTCACCGGCGGCGGCTCCGAGCTCGCCGGGCTCCTCCCCCTGCTCGAGGCGCAGGTGCACATTCCGGTCGCCGTCGGGAACCCGCTCGAGCGGGTCGACGCCTCCAAGCTCGAACTCTCGCCGGAGCAGGCCGCCGAGGTCGCCCCGGTGCTCGCCTCCCCCATCGGGCTGGCGCTCCCCGAGCCCGACAAGGCCGTCAAGAAGTTCAACCTGCTACCGCCCGAGGTGGCGCACCGGGCGCAGTTGAAGCAGATCCAGCAGCGGACCCTGATGGGCTCCATCGCCGTGCTGGTGCTGCTCGTGCTCTTCGGGGGCTGGAAGTTCCTGCAGGTCCACAACGCCCAGAACAACGTCAACGACCTCCAGGCCAATATCGCCTCGCTCAACGCCCAGGTGCCCAAGTACGACCTGGTGGTGGCGGCCAACAGCGCCTACACCCAGGGCCTCGCCCGACGGGCCTCGGTGCTCAACTCGGCGGTCGACTGGCCGCTGGCCCTGAGCAACCTGATCACCATCACCCCGGCCAACGCCGAGGTGCACACCTTCACCGGCACCCAGCTGCAGACCACGGCGGGTACGGCCCCGGCCACCGGCGCGGCCCCGGCCACCGGCGCGGCCCCGGCCACCGGCGCGGCACCCGGGACCCAGGCGGCGGCCATCGGGACCATCGACCTCTCGGTGAAGGGTCCGGGTCCGAGCCTGTCGATCTCGGAGGCCTGGATCAACGCCGTGACCGGGTCGAAGTACTTCGCCAACCCGCTGCAGGGGGCGACCACGGTAGATCCCGACACCACCATCTCATTCCCCTTCACCGTGTCGGTCACACCGGCTGCCAGCCTCAGCAAGAATGCGAGCCTCAAATGAACAACGTCCGTGAGTACCGCATGCCGCTGATGATCGCCGGCGGTGCCCTGGTCATCGCTCTCATCCTGTGGGTGGCGCTGATCGCTCCGCAGAATTCCAAGCTGTCCAGCCTCCAGGCCCAGAGTGTCACCCTGCAGGCCCAGGAGACGGCGCTGCAGGTCCGCCTGGCCGCCCTGCAGTCCGAGGGGCAGAAGCTCTCCTCGAACTGCGCCGACCTGCAGAAGATCAGCACGCAGATCCCCTCGGTCACCACACCGAACGACCTCAACGCCGAGGAGTCGAGCTTCGAGAGCCAGTTCAACACCCTCCTGGGCACGTCGGGCGTCACCCTCGCCCAGTTCAGCGGCTTCACGCCGGCCACCGCCGCCACGGGAACCGCCACGGGAACCGCCACCCCCGCCGGCGTCACCGCCGTCCCGACCACCCTGACGGTCCAGGGCAACTACGGGCAGGTCACGTCGTTCGTCAACGGACTCGACAGCTTCCCCCGCCTCTTCGTGATCCAGAAGTTCGTCCTGGCCTTCGGGTTGGCCTCAGCCGCCGCTTCCAGCTCGTCGGGATCCAGCGGCTCGCCGAGCACAGGCTCGGCCGCCGGCACCAACACGGCCTCGGTCAGCGGCCCGCCGCTGTGGATCGGCGGGCAGCAGACGTCACCGTCGGCCGGGCCCTACAGCCTCCAGATCATCGGGTCGATCTACTACACGTCGACGCCGGACGCCCTGACCGCCTGCTCCAAGGCGACCGCGGCCCAGACGCAGACCAAGTAGGCGGACCGGCCGGAAGGTGACCGCCGGGTGGCAAACGGATCGGGCGGTCAGGCCCCGCTGATCTGCATGTCCCCGATGGCCAGGGTCTGGCCGGCGGCGATCCCCGGCAGCCACTCGACGTCGGCGCCGACGGCCTCGAGCGAGAGCAGCATCCGCTGCAAGGTCGAAGCCACCGTGATCTCCCGGACCGGCTCGGCCAGGCGCCCGTCGCGGATCATGAGGCCCTCGGCCCCGACCGAGAAGTCGCCGCTGATCGGGTTGACCCCCGAGTGCAGTCCGGTCAAGGACTGGACGAACAACCCCTCCCCCACCGCGGCCAGCACGCCCGCCTCGTCGTAGCCCTCGGGGCCGGGTGCGAGGGTGAGGGCCCGGCAGCCGGGTCCGGGTGTTCCGGCGTAGCCGCCGCGCACCGCCGAGCCCGTCGAGGCCACGCCGGCCCGTGAGCCGGAGACCGTGTCGTAGAGGAATCCGCGGAGGACGCCGCCCTCGATCAGGGCGTTGCGCCGACAGGCCAGTCCCTCGGCGTCGTAGGCGGCCGCGCCGTAGGCGCGGGGGTCGGTCGGGTCGTCCACCAGGGTCAGTCCCGGGTGCCCGACCTGCTCGCCGACCCGTCCGGCGAAGAACGACCGGCCCTTGGCCACCGCCTCGCCCGACAGGGCCGACGAGACGATGGAGAGCAGCGCGGTCGCCATGCGCCTGTCGAAGACCACGGTCGACCGTGCCGACGGCCCCTTGGTGGCGCCGAGCAGCCGGACGGCGCGGGTCACCGCGTCGGTCAGCGCCTTGTCCGGGTCGAGGCCGTCGAAGCCCCGGCCCACGCTGAAGCCGCCGCCGGTCTGGCTGGCGTCGCCGTCGCCGGCGATGACGCTGACCGACAGGTAGCCCGACGTCTTGCGGCTGGAGGACCGGATGCCGGTGGTCGACACCAGCGCCGCCTCGGACGACACGTCCCCGTAGTCGGCCGAGTCCACCTGTCGGATCCTCGGGTCGGCGGCGCGGGTGCGGGCCTCGAGGTCGAGGGCGAGCCCGATCTTCCGGGCCGTGGCCACGTCGACCAGACCGTCGTCCCACAGGTCGACCTCGACGGCGGGCACCCCGTCGGGCACCGCCAGCCGCACGTGCTCGTCGGCGGTGGCGAAGGCGGCGTTGTCGCGCGCCTCGGCCAGGGTCCCCTCGAGCACCGACCCGTCGAGCGACCCGGCCCAGGCGAAGCCCAGGCGGTGGTCGGTCACCACCCGGATGCCGATGCCGGCCGAGGTCGCCGAGGTCAGGGACTCGACCTCGCCCTCGTAGGCCCGGACCTCGGTCTCGGTGCCCCGTGCGACGTAGACCTCGACCTCCTCGCCGGTGCGGGCCCAGCCGGCCACCCGCTCGGCCAGGGCCAGCAGCTCGTCGGTGCCCCCACCCGGGCGGGTGCCACGCAGTTCGTCGGTGGTGGTGCTCATTCGGCCGTCCCTCCGATGGTCACGCCGGTCAGGCGCATGGTGGCCTGGCCGCAGCCGACGGGAACGCTCTGCCCGTCCTTTCCGCAGGTGCCCGGGGTCATGGAGAAGTCGGAGGCGACGGCATCGATGCGCTTCAGGACCTCGGGCCCGTTGCCGATCAGGTTGGCGTCGCGCAGCGGCTCGGTGATCACGCCGTCCTCGATCAGGTAGGCCATCGAGGTGCCGAACACGAAGTCGCCGGTGGCGGTGTTGACCTGGCCGCCCCCGAGCTTGGCCACGTAGACGCCCCGCGGGGTCTGGGCCACGATCTCGTCGGCGTCGGCGTCGCCCGGGAGCAGGAAGGTGTTGGTCATCCGGACCATCGGCAGGTCCCGGTAGGACTGGCGCCGCCCGTTGCCCGACGACACCCGGCCCTCCTTGCGGGCCCGCAGGTAGTCCCACAGGTAGTCGGTGAGCACCCCGTCCTCGATGAGCACGTTGCGCTGGGCCGGCCGGCCCTCATCGTCGACGCCGAAGGTGCCCCACTCCGACCCGACCGTGCCGTCGTCCACCAGGGTCACCAGCGGGCTGGCCACCAGCTGGCCGACCTTGCCGGCGTAGACCGAGGCGTCCTTGACGACGTGGTCCGCTTCGAGGCCGTGGCCGCACGCCTCGTGGAAGAGGATGCCGCCACTGCCGCCGGCCAGCACCACGGGGAGCTCGCCCGACGGCGCCGGCCGGGCGGACAGCTTGGCCAGGGCCTGGGACGCCGCCGTCCGGGCCAGCTCCTCCACCGACACCTCGTCGAACAGCTCGAAACCGAGCGTGCGGGCGGCGGTCTCGTACCCGGTCTGCATGCCGGTGTCGCCCAGCGCCACGCACGACACCGAGAACCGGGTGCGGGCCTGCTCGTCTCCGGCCAGGAGGCCGTCGGAGTTGGCGATCAGCACCCGGCGGGTGGATGTGCCGAATCCGGCCTGGACCTGCGAGATGCCCTTGCCCGAGGCCCGGGCCGCCTCGTCGGCCCGGCCGAGCAGCTCGAGGGCGTCCGCCTTCGAGCCCGTCGTCGGAGCGGCGCGCCCGGCGCGCCCGACCCCCCGGGGCCCGTCGGGCCCGAGGGCCACCGTCCGGACGCCTCCCCCGCCCCCGCGGGCCACGGCCGAGGCGGCCTCGGCGGCCCGCAGCAGCCCCTGCTCGCTCAGGTCGGCGGTGTGGGCGAACCCGGTGGTCTCCCCCGCCACGACGCGGATGCCGGCCCCCCGCTCACGCCCGGAGGACAGCTCCTCGACCCGCGTGTCGTCCAGCAGGGCCGACGAGCTCGACCGGTCCTCGGCGAACACCTCGGCGAAGTCGCCGCCGTTGCGTAGCGCCTCGGACAGCACCCGTTCCAGCACGGCGGTATCGATCACGGCGGCCTCCTCGCTCGACTGCCGCTGGTCCCGTTGGCCGACGTCAGTTGCCGTCGCGTATCGTACCGGGGTGGCTCCCCGCACCGGTCTCTCCGCCCGCATCGAGCTCGTGGTGACCGAGGCGGACACCGCCGAGGCCTTCCGGTCGGGCGCGGTCCCGGTCCTGGCCACCCCCCGGCTGATCGCCCTGTGCGAGGAGGCGAGCTGCCTGGCCATCAAGGGCCACCTGCCCGCCAACGGGACGTCGGTGGCCAAGCGCCTCCAATTCGACCACCTGGTACCGGTCGGCATCGGGGGCACCGTCTGGGCCGAGGCCACCCTCGACCGCATCGAGGGCCGCCGGCTGGTGTTCACCCTGTCGGTGACCGAGGGCGGCGGCCTGGTGGCCGCCGGCAAGCTGGTCCGGGTCATCGTGGACCACGACACCTTCCTGGCGAACGTCCGCTGACCCGCGCCCGGGGCCCCTCGGGTACGGCCCGTGGTCCGCGACCGGCCCGGGCCCCCGGCCCGTGCCTCCGGCTCCGCCCCTTCCCGCCGGCCACCGGTCGGATCGTCCGCCGTCCGGAACGATCCACGGGACGAGAGGGCATTCGTTGGGGCGTGCCCGAGGGCCCGCGCTGGTAGCCTGACCCACGAGTCCCCACGCTGCCATGATCCTCGAACACATCGACAGTCCCGCCGACCTCCGTGCGCTGACCCCCGACGAGCTGGACGTGCTGTCGCGGGAGATCCGCGAGTTCATCGTCGACGCCGTCACCCACACCGGCGGCCATCTCGGCTCCAACCTGGGTGTGGTCGAGCTCACGCTGGCGCTCCACCGGACGTTCGACTCCCCACGCGACATCCTGCTGTGGGACACCGGCCACCAGGCCTACGTCCACAAGCTGGTGACCGGCCGCCGCGACCAGTTCACCCACCTCCGCCAGGAGGACGGGCTCTCCGGCTACCCGAGCCGCACCGAGTCGGAGCACGACTGGGTGGAGAACAGCCATGCCTCCACCGTCCTCAGCTACGCCCACGGCATGGCGACGACCATGGAGCTCCAGGGCAGCGACCGCCGGGTGGTGGCCGTCGTGGGCGACGGCGCCCTGACCGGCGGCATGGCCTACGAGGCCCTGAACAACCTGGGCCACTCGGGTAAGCGGGTGGTCATCGTCCTCAACGACAACGGGCGTTCGTACGCGCCCACGGTGTCCCAGCTGTCGCTCAGCCTGACCCAGCTCCGCCTCAGCCCCGCCTATGTCCAGGCCCGCCAGCGGCTGCGCACCTTGCTGCGCGAGCTGCCGGGCGTGGGTGAGCTGGCCTACTCGGGCATCCACGGGCTCACCAGCGCCCTGCGCGAGGTGGTCACCCCCCACACCTTCTTCGAGGCCCTGGGCATCCGCTACGTCGGGCCCATCGACGGCCACGACATCGGCCGGCTCGAGCAGGCCCTGTCCAACGCCGCCGAGTGGCCCGGGCCCATCGTGGTCCACGTCCTGACCCAGAAGGGGCGCGGCTACGCGCCGGCCGAGGAGGACGACGTCCAGCGCCTCCATGACGTCAAGGTGACCGCGGCGCCGGCCCTCGACGGACCCGATGCGCCGCTCCCGGCCGCGCCGGCCCCCCTGCAGAACGCCTCGCTGTCCATCGGTGGCGCCGACATCGCCCCCGAGCTGCCGGTCACCACCTACACCCACGCCTTCACCCGGGCCCTGTTGATCCACGCCGAGGCCGACCCCCGGATCGTGGCCATCACGGCGGCCATGCCCGGCCCGACCGGCCTGCTCCCGTTCGAGGCCCGGTTCCCCGAACGGTTCATCGACGTCGGCATCGCCGAACAGCACGCCGTGACGGCTGCCGCCGGCATGGCCATGACCGGCCTGCGCCCGGTGGTGGCCGTCTACTCGACCTTCTTCACCCGCGCCTTCGACCAGGCCAACCTCGACGTGGGCCTCCACAAGCTGCCCGTCGTGCTCGTCCTCGACCGGGCCGGCATCACCGGCGACGACGGCCCGAGCCACCACGGCGTGCTCGACCTGGCCCTGAGCCTGTCGATCCCGGGCATGACCGTGTTCGCCCCGTCGTCCGCGCCCGAGGTCGAGGCGATGCTCGCCACCGCGCTCACGCTCGACGGTCCGTCGGTCATCCGCTTCCCGAAGACCCCTGCGCCCGCGGTCACCGCCGGGACCGAGGGATCGGGGCTCGAGGCCCGTCGGGCGCGCGAGGGCGACGGCTCCGTGTGCATCGTGGCCGTCGGCAAGATGCTGGGCGCGGCCGAGGCCGCCGCCCACCGCCTGTCCGCCGAAGGCATCGACGTGACCATCTGGGACCCCCGGGTGGTGTCCCGACCCGATCCCGCCATGCTGGCCGACGCCGGCCGGCACGCGCTGGTGGTGACCGTCGAGGACGGCGTGCGCCAGGGCGGTGCCGGAATGTTCCTGGCCGAGGCGCTCCGCGCTGGCCTTCCGATCGGCGCCTGCCCGCCGATCGTGATCAAGGGCGTGCCCCGAAGCTTCCTCGCCCAGGGGAAGCCGGACCGGATCCTGGCCCGCCTCGGCCTGGACGAGGACGGCATCGTGCGCAGTGTGCGCGAAAGCCTCGCCGACCTCCAGCACCCGTCGGAGCTGCGCAGTCCGGTCGAGCGCGGGCCCGGGCTCCCGCTCGCCGGCGACCTCAGCGGCGACACCTCCGACTGAGACCTGCCCGGGGGCCGTGCCCCGGGGGGTGCGCCCGGGGACGGTCCGGGGTCGGGCGGGGAGCTGGTCGGGCTCGGAACGGGGCCCGAGGGGGTCGGAGCCGGGTCGGAGCGGGCGCCAGGTGGGCCACCCGTGACCGGAACAGAAACCTGTTCTACTATCTGGCCGATGACTACGTTCAACCTGGCCGACATGTTCGAGGCCGCCGTCGATGCCTATGGGGACCGGGAATACCTGGTGGCCGCCGGCGAGCGCCGCACCTATGCCGAGATGGAGGACCGGGCCAACCGCCTGGCCCACTTCCTCGCCGGCCGCGGCGTCGGGCCCGGCGATCACGTGGGGATCTACGCGCTCAACAGCGTCGAGTGGGTGGAGACGGCCTGGGCCGTGTTCAAGCTGCGGGCGGTGTGGATCAACATCAACTACCGCTACGTGGAGGAGGAGCTGCGCTACCTCTTCGCCAACGCCGACCTGGTGGCCCTGGTGCACCAGGCCGAGTACGCCCCCCACGTGGCCGCACTGCTCCCCGATCTGCCGGCGCTGCAGCTGGTCGTCGGGATCGACGACGGTTCCGGGGTCCCGCTCGCCGAGGGCACCGTGCCCTACGAGGAGGCGATGGCCGGGGGATCGCCCGAGCGCGACTTCGCCCCCCGCTCCGGCGACGACTACTACATCCTCTACACCGGCGGGACCACCGGCATGCCCAAGGGCGTCGTGTGGCGCCACGAGGACGTCTTCTACGCCCTCGGCGGTGGCGTCGACCCGACCACCAACACCCGGGTGCAGTCGCCCGGGGAGATGGTGGAGAAGGGACGGGGCGGCCAGCTGACCCTGCTGCCCATCGCGCCCCTGATGCACGGGGCCACCCAGTGGTGCATCATGGGCCAGAGCTTCGTGGGCAACCGCACCATCCTCGTTCCGAAGTTCGACCCGCACGAGGTGTGGGGCCTCGTCGCCTCGGAGAAGGCCAACTCCGTCATGATCACCGGCGACGCCATGGGCAAGCCGCTCATCGAGGCCCTCGACGAGCCGGGCGCCTCCTACGACCTGTCGTCGCTACTGGCGGTGACCTCGTCGGCCGCCCTGTTCAGCGCCCCGGTCAAGGACGAGTTCTTCCGCCACCTGCCGAACCTCGTGATCGTCGACGCCATCGGCTCCTCGGAGTCCGGCAACAACGGCATGGCCTCCATGACCAAGGGTGGCACGGCCATGAAGAGCGGGCCGACCGTCAGCGTCCTGGGCGACACCGTCGTGTTCGACGAGGACATGACGCCCGTCGTGCCCGGGTCCGGGACCATCGGCAAGATCGCCCGCACCGGCAACATCCCCGTCGGCTACTACAACGACCCGGTCAAGACGGCCGAGGTCTTCATCCACGTGGACGGCGTGCGGTACGTGATGCCCGGCGACTTCGCCACCATCGAAGAGGACGGCAGCATCACCCTGCTCGGGCGTGGGTCGGTGTCGATCAACTCCGGCGGCGAAAAGATCTTCCCCGAGGAGGTCGAGTCGGCCGTCCGGTCGCACCCGGACATCCTCGACGCCATCGTGGTAGGCGCTCCCGACGAGCGCTGGGGCCAGCGGGTGGCCGCCATCATCCAGCCCCGGGGTGCGCAGGTCCCGACCCTGGACCAGGTCCAGGTCCACTGCCGCGACCACATCGCCGGCTACAAGGTGCCGCGCGAGCTCCACGTCGTCGGGAAGATCGAGCGCTCCCCCAGTGGCAAGCCGGACTACCGGTGGGCGACGGGGGTCGTGACCGGGGTGCCGGTCGAGTCCGACAGCGGGGGCGACCGCACCGCGTCCGGCTCGTGAGCCACTGAGATGGCGCTCGACCTCGCCGCGGTGGCGGCACCGGGGCACACCGCGGTGCTCACCATGGAGATCCAGCGGGGCGTGGTCGGAGACCTCAGCTCGTTCCCCCAGCTGGCCGACGCCGCCGCCCGGGCGGGCGTGGTCCCGAACACGGCCCGGGTGCTGCACGCCGCCCGCCGGCTCGGCGTGCCGGTCGTCCACTGCACGGCCGAGTTCCGGGCCGACCGCCAGGGCTCGACGGTCAACTGCCAGCTGATCGCCGCCATGGTCCGCAACCCGGACCACCTGCTGGCGGGCACGCCGCCGACCGAGCTCGTCCACGACCTCGGACCGGAGCCGGCCGACCTGGTGTGCGCCCGGCTCCACGGAGTGTCCCCGTTCTCGGGCACGTCCCTCGACACCTGGCTACGCAGCCTGGGGGTCCAGACCGTCGTGGCCACCGGGGTCTCGGTCAACCTCGGTGTCCTGGGTCTGGCCATCGAGGCCTGCAACCTCGGCTACCAGGTCGTGGTACCCCGCGACACCGTCGCCGGGCTCCCCGACGAGTACGCGGCGGCCGTCCTCGACAACACCTTTCCGCTGATCACCACCCTGACCACGACCCAGGACCTGCTCGAGGCCTGGGGCGCGACCCCGGCGCCGGAGTCGGATTCTGAGTCAGGGTCGGGGTCGGGGTCGGGGTCGGGGTCGGGGTCGGATTCGGATTCGGGCTCGGGCTCGGGGTCGGATTCGGATTCGGGCTCGGGGGCCTGACCGGACAGTCCGGACAGTCCGTGCAGGAGTGGGCTGGGTCGGGACGGGCCGAGTTGGTTCGACTCGGGTCGGGCCGGGTGCGGGAACGGCCTGGTTGGTTCGGGGCCGGCCGGGGATCGGCGTTCACCGGGTAGCGGAACGACGCCGGTCGGCGCCGTGCTGCGGGACGGTGCCGTTCCGAGACGGGCGTGGTGCCGGGACCGTGGAAGGGGTCGTTCCGGTGCCGGGGACCTGAGGCGGGCCACCCCCCACTGACTCGGCTCGACACGATGGGCACCGGTGACCTGGGGCGACCCCGGCGGGTGACCAACGCCTCTACGCCACCGCTCCGATCTGGGACAGGGTGGCAACATGTCCCGAGTCCGCCGCGTCGTGATGTGCTGCACCCTGGTGACGCTCATCACCGCATCGTGTGGAAGTGCCTCCACGGGCCGCGTCACTCCATCGAGTTCGACTGCCTCGACTTCTCCGCCGAGTACGACCAACCGCACCTCGACATCGACGACTTCGCCCCCCGACCTGACGGTCGAGGTCTCGACCAGTGCGGTGGTGGTCGCCGTGGGCACCCCGGTGAACTTCACGGTCGTCGCCCGGACGACCGGGATCCTGTCCGTAGAGGACATCCGCTTCGGCGACGGCGAGTCGAGCGGCGCCAACGCCGGCATGATCTCGTGCGGCCAGACCGGGCAGCCGGTCACGACCAACCCCTACACCCACTCCTATGCGGCCCCGGGCACGTTCGAGGTCACCGTCCGGGTCGGCGCCATCGGGCCGGCCCCGGCGTGCGCCACCCTGGACGTAACCCGCACGGCCACGGTGACGGTGGCAGCCCCGCTGGCGACGGTCACCGTCGGTGGGATGTTCACCTCGCCCACCCAGAACATCGCCTGCCAGATCCGGACCACGGGCACCGAACAGGTCCGGTGTGCCTCGTTCGCACCACCCCACCTGGTCGAAATGGCGGCCGACGGCACCTACACCTCTTGTTCGGGGAGCCAGTGCGAACTCGGCAACCCGGGTCCGGGGATCCCCGTGCTCCCCTACGGCACCGCCACCGGCAGCGACCCGTTCCTGTGCCTGTCCACGACCTCCGGCGTGACCTGCACGATCGTCTCGGGCAAGGGCTTCACGATCTCGCGGGCCGGAGTCGTCGCCGTGGCCGGTCCGGGTCCGTAGGACCGTCACGACCACCTACGGTCGGAGCGTCGTCCAGGTCGGCGCTCCAACCGCAGGTGGCGCCCGGGGACCTCGGTCACTTTCGGCGGCGCCTGTCCGACCGGGGTGCACGGGCCCGCCGCGGGCCGCCCACGACCGGAAAGACGGGAGTACCCCGGTCGGTCCGGCCGCCATCAATCCGGAAGAGGCAAGAGAATGCCCGCCACACGGTCCAACGGCACCGAACACGAGGCATCCGGCCCGCAGACCGATGCGAACGACGACCTGAAGACCCTTGCCGTCGCCGAGGTCGAGAAGCGGCTCGGCTCGTCCCCCGATGGCCTGACCCAGGTCGAGGCGGAGGAACGCCTGACGCAGTACGGCCCGAACGAAATCGCCGAGAAGACAGTCAACCCACTGCTGAAGCTCCTCACCTACTTCTGGGGGCCCATCCCCTGGATGATCGAGGCGGCAGTGATCCTGTCCGGTGTGCTCAAGCACTGGCCCGATTTCTTCATCATCCTCGTCCTGCTCCTGGCCAACGCCGGGATCGGGTTCTGGGAAGAGCGCCAGGCGGGCAAGGCGATCGCCGCCCTCAAGGCCGAGTTGGCGATCAAGGCCCGCGTGAAGCGGGACGGCGAGTGGGTCACTCCACCATCGCGTGAGCTGGTGCCGGGGGACGTCATCCGCCTGCGACTGGGTGACATCGTGCCGGCGGACGCACGCCTCCTGGACGGCGACCCGATCGAGGTGGACCAGTCGGCGCTGACCGGGGAATCGCTGCCCGTCAGCCGGAAGGCCGGCGAGGCGGTGTTCTCCGCCTCCATCATCCGCCAGGGCGAGATCGGCGCACTCGTCTACGCCACGGGCGCGGACACCTACTTCGGGCAGACCGCAGACCTCGTGCAGGAAGCCCAGACCGTCAGCCACTTCCAGCGGGCCGTCCTCAAGATCGGCACGTTCCTGATCATGCTGGCGGTGGCCATGGTGGTGGTGATCATCGTCGTCTCCACCATCCGCGGTGACGCCTTCTTCACCACCCTGCAGTTCGCTCTCGTCCTCACCGTGGCCGCCATCCCGGTGGCGATGCCGACGGTGCTGTCGGTGACGATGGCCGTCGGTGCCCGCGTCCTCGCCTCCAAGAAGGCCATCGTCAGCCGGTTGGTGGCCATCGAGGAGCTGGCCGGCGTGGACGTGCTCTGCACGGACAAGACTGGGACCCTGACCCAGAACAAACTGACCCTGGGCGATCCCTTCACCGTCGGCACCCGCACGGCCGACGAGGTCATCCTCGACGCATCCCTGGCCTCACGGGTCGACGACGCCGACGCCATCGACCTGGCCGTGCTCGGCGGCCTCACGGACGATCAGGCGTTGGACGACTACCACGTCGTCGAGTTCCAACCGTTCGATGCGGTGCGCAAGCGGACCGAGGCCACCGTCACTGGAGCCGACGGAACGTCGTTCAAGGTGACCAAGGGCGCCCCCCAGGTGATCCTGGAGCTGTCGGCCGATCAAGCGCAGACGAAGACGGACGTCGACGCTGCGGTCGACGGGTTCGCGGCACGGGGCTTCCGCTCGTTGGGCGTGGCCCGAGCCGAGGGGGACGGTCCGTGGAACCTCGTCGGAGTGCTCCCCCTGTTCGACCCACCACGGGAGGACGCCAAGGCGACCATCGCCACCGCCGTCCAGATGGGCGTGGACGTGAAGATGGTGACGGGCGACGCCTTGGCCATCGCCCGGGAGACGGCCAGGACGCTCGGGATGGGCACGGACATCCTCGATGCCTCCGGACTGGGCGACGTCAAGCGCAAGGAGACCGCAGCAACGGCCACGTCCATCGACGATGCCGACGGGTTCGCCCAGGTGTTCCCGGAGCACAAGTTCCACATCGTCGACGTCCTCCAGAAGCGAGGTCATATCGTCGGCATGACGGGTGACGGGGTGAACGACGCCCCGGCACTCAAGAAGGCCGACTGCGGCATCGCGGTGTCGGATGCCACCGATGCGGCACGGGCAGCGGCATCCATCGTGCTGACCACGCCCGGGCTCTCGGTGATCATCGACGCCATCAAGGAGAGCCGGAGGATCTTCCAACGCATGAACAGCTACGCGATCTACCGCATCGCGGAGACCCTGCGCGTGCTGCTGTTCGTGTCGGCCGTGATCCTGATCTACAACTTCTTCCCGGTCACGGCGATCCAGATCGTGATGCTGGCACTGCTCAACGACGGCGCCATCCTGTCCATCGCGTATGACAACGTGCGCTATCGGCAGCAGCCCGAGGCGTGGAACATGCGCCTCGTGCTTGGGGTCGCCACCGTGCTCGGCGTCGTCGGCCCGATCGCCGCATTCGGCATGTTCTACCTGGGCGACAAGGTGTTCCACCTCGACCACGCGCACCTGCAGACCCTGATGTACCTGACGCTCTCCGTCGCCGGCCACCTGACCATCTTCCTAGCCCGCACCCGTGGACCGTTCTGGTCGATCCGCCCCGCTCGGATCCTCCTACTGGCCGTGCTCGGCACGCAGGCGCTTGCGACCCTGTTCGCCGTGTACGGGGTCTTCATGACGCCCCTCGGCTGGGGGTACGCAGCCCTGGTGTGGGGATACGCGCTCGTGTGGTTCCTCCTCACCGATCCGGTGAAGCTGGTCGCCTACCGGATCCTCGATCCCGTGGTGTCCGATTCCGTCTCACCAACTTCCGCTCATGGGGAGGGGCGGAGTCCTTCGACCGGCACACCTCGCGGGGGCGATCGAACAGCAGTGGTGGCACCGTTCCATACGACGAGCAATGAGGAGATACCCGTGTACCACGACAGGAGCGACTGCCCCTACGGACAAGAGATCGTCCGGGGGGGCAATGACCAACCGGGCACGGATGACCGTCGCCGGTGTGACTGGTGTGCCCACGCACCGAGTCCGGCAGCATGAAGCTCGAGAAGGCGATCATCGCCGAGTTGATGGTCCGACCGGGTGAGCCAGCGGGTCTGGCCGACCGGAGTACCGAATCGACGAGTTCGAAGTGGAAGGGCTCACACGAGAAGACGTACAAGAAGGTGGCCGAGGAGGATCTCCACGAATTCGTCGTCGAGTTGACGGAGGTTCAGAGACTCTTCTGGGCCAATGACACCCACGCCCTCCTGATCGTTCTCCAGGCCATGGATGCCGCCGGCAAGGACGGGACCATCCGGCACGTGATGTCGGGAGTCAATCCACAGGGCTGCAGGGTGGAGGCCTTCAAGCAACCGTCCGCCGAGGACCTCGACCACGACTTCCTCTGGCGCTCCAGCAAGGTGCTCCCTGAGCGGGGGATGATCGGCATCTTCAACCGCTCCTACTACGAGGAGGTCCTGGTCGTCCGGGTGCACCCGGAGCTCCTCGCCCGAGGGAAGGACGGGTCGGGTGAGCCTCCCCCGGAACACGTGTGGCGCGACCGCTTCGAAGACATCAACGCCTTCGAGCACCATCTCGATCGGAACGGCACCAGGATCGTGAAGATCTTCCTGCACGTCTCCCGCGAGCGGCAGAGGAGGCGCTTTCTCAAGCGGCTCGACGTCGCCGACAAGAACTGGAAGTTCTCGGCCAACGATCTGGCCGAGCGCAAGCACTGGGATGAGTACCAGAGTGCCTACGAGGAAGCGCTGAGTGCCACATCAACCCCGTGGGCACCGTGGTTTGTGGTGCCGGCCGATCACAAGTATGCGCTCCGTGCCCTCGTCGGGGGAATCATCGTCGACGCCATCGACGACCTGGATCTCCAACCCCCGCAGATCAGCCCGAGCGAGCGTGGTGCGCTGGCTCGGGCGAAGCACGAACTACTCACTGAGTCGCCATGACCACCGTGCCGCTGCCGGGAACGGTCCGCCGCTAGAACATCTCGGCCAACCCTCGGGCCACCGCCGTGATCGATGATCTCGCCACGGTCAATCCCTGGGCTCCACGCGGGGTCACGGTCGTGGCGACCGTCGTCATCGAGGAGGACGAGGGTGCCCCGCAGGTTCGTAGTCACCCCCAGGTGATCATCAGCTGGGGAATCGACGACACCCGTCCCGGGATCCTCGGGATGGGTCGCCGCACGACCCAGTGGTCACTCCGACTCCCTTACGACGCCGTCGTCGGCCGTCGGGGACTGAGCCGTCCTCCGCCGGTCGACGGACTGTGCTCCTACGGTGTCGAGAAGTTGCGGGTGCCGTCCGGGTTGACCAGTGCATTGGTGGGCAGCACGGTCACGTCGACGTCCGGCACCGGGAAGGCGAATTCCGGGTACTTCGGCTGGGCCGTGGCCCGGTAGCGGGTGGTCGAGTGCACCGGGTCCTTGTCGAACTGCGGGATGACCTTGGTGCCGAAGACCTCGAGCATCTCGAGGACCTCCTCGTGCTCGACCGAGTCCGAGGGGATGCCGAAGACAAGCTGGTCGGCGCCGACGTCCTGGTAGCGGGCCAGCTGCTCGGCGACCTCATCGGGCTCGCCGCAGAGCAGCCAACCGCCCTCGATGAGCCGGTCGAGGTTCTCCTCGTCGCCGACACCGCCGATCGTCTCCGGCCAGGTCGGGGCGTAGTCCGGCTTCGGAATGGTGTCGTGGTAGAGGCAGACCATCGAGTACAGGTAGCCACGACACTGGCGGAGGGCGATCTCCCGGGCCCGCTGGCGGTCCGATGTGCAGATCACGGCGTTGGTGATCATCACGTTGTCGTTCTTGTACTGCCCGATCGGCTCGGTGCAGTTGGCGATGCCCTCCTTGTAGGCGTCGATCCGGCCCTTCAGCCCGAACACCGGCTCGAAGTTGAAGGCGATGGCGCCGATGCCCATCTGCCCGGCGGTGGTGAACGTGCCCGGGTTGCCGCAGGCCACCCAGATCGGCGGGTGGCCCTTGCCGTACGGCTTGGGGAGGATGTTGTGGGGCGTCGGCACGGTGAAGTACTCGCCCTCGAACATGTAGTCGCGCTGCTCCCACATCCGGGGGACCTCGCGGACGACCTCGTTCCACTCCGGCTTGGTGGAGTCCTTGTCCAAGATGTTGAACGTGGCCATCTCGTGGCTGCCCGCGCCACGTCCAGTGCCCCACTCGAACCTGTTGTCGGTGAGGTGGTCCATCATGGCGGCGCGTTCGGCGTAGCGGACCGGGTGCTCCTTGCGGGGTGAGAGGCTGTTGATGGCGGTGCCGATGTGGATCCGATCGGTGCGCGCCGCCACGTAGCCCATGACCGGCTCGGGGGCCGACATGTGCGAGTACTCGGTCAGGGCGTGGTGCTCGCCGAACCAGGCGTACTTCCAGTTGTACAGGTCGGCCTTGATGGCGATCTCGATCTCGCGCTCGAGCATCAGGTGCTCGGCGTCGGTGTCACGGGAGGCCGGCCCCGGGAGGTAGCCGTTGATGAAGACTCCGAACTCCATGACTGGGGCTCCTCTCTCACTTCGCGAACGTGGTCGGCACGGTAACAGCGGACCCCGGGAATTGCAACGTGTTCCAGATTTGTGCCTGGGACCGTCGCAGGCAACGATGGCAGCCGACTGCGGCGCACGTCTGCCCGGCGCGCCCGCCGACCGACCAGGGGGATCCGTTGGACACCATCGAACAGCTCATACGCGACCGCGAAGGGGACTCTCGGGTCGGGCTGGCCTTCGCCGACCGCACCTGGACCCACGACGAGGTCGTCCGGGCCCAGGCCGAGCGGGCGGCCCTGCTGCTGGCGCTCCGCCGTCCGGGCCCGTTCCACGTGGCCCTGCTCATGGACAACGTGCCGGAGTTCGTGTTCTGGATGGGCGGCGCCGCCCTGGCCGGCGCCGTGATCGTGGGGGGTAACCCGACCCACCGCGGCGAGGAGCTGGCCCGCGACCTGTCCCACACCGAGTGCCAGCTGCTGGTGACCAACGCCACCTATCAGGAGCTCGTCGAGGGCCACGACCTCGGCCCCGCGCTCCCGCCCGATCGGGTCCTCGTCGTCGACGACGTGTCGGGCGACTACGACCCGGCCACCCCGTACGGGGCGCTGCTGGCGCCGGTGGCCGGCAGCCCGCTGCCCGACCGCGGGGCCGCCGGCGTGACGGAGGACACCCTCGGCTACCTCCTGTTCACCTCAGGGACGTCCGGCGCCCCCAAGGCGTGCCTGTGCAGCCAGGGCCGCCTGGCCCGGATCGGCCGGATCGTGGCGCAGATGTACGAGCTCACCGCCGACGACGTCTGCTACCTGGCCATGCCCCTCTTCCACTCCAACGCCCTGATGGCCGGCTGGGGGCCGGCGCTGGCCGCCGGGGCCACCGCGGCGCTGCGCGAACGGTTCAGCGCCTCCCAGTTCCTGGTCGACGTGCGCCGCTACGGGGTCACCTACTTCAACTACGTGGGCAAGCCGCTGTCGTACATCCTGGCCACCCCCGTGCACCCCGACGACGGTGACAACACACTGCGGCGATGCTTCGGCAACGAGGCGGCCGAGGCCGACGTGGCCACGTTCGCCGCCCGGTTCGCCTGCAGCGTGCAGGACGCCTACGGCTCGACCGAGGGCGGGGCGGCGATCCAGCGCACGCCGGACACCCCGCGGGGCGCGCTCGGGCGAGCCATGCCCGGCACCAAGATCGTCGACCCCGACACCGGCGAGGAGTGCCCCCGTGCCCAGTTCGACGACCGGGGCCGGCTCCTCAACGCCGAGGCCGCCATCGGCGAGATCGTGAGCGAGACGGGCGGCACCGGGTTCGAGGGCTACTGGCACAACGCCGCGGCCGATCAGGCCCGCCTCAAGAACGGGTGGTACTGGACCGGCGACCTCGGCTACCGCGACGCCGACGACTTCTTCTACTTCGGCGGCCGCGACTACGACTGGCTCCGGGTGGACGGCGAGAACTTCGCCTCCGCACCGGTCGAGGGCGTCCTGCAGCGCCACCCCGACGTGGTCCTGGCCGCGGTCTACGCCGTGCCCGACACCGTCGTCGGCGACCAGGTCATGGCCACCCTGCTGCTCCACGAGGGACGGACCTTCGACCCCGAGGGCTTCGCCGCCTTCCTGGCCGGCGAGGAGGACCTCGGTACCAAGTGGGCGCCCCGCTACGTGCGGGTGACCGACTCGCTGCCGGAGACGGCCACGACCAAGGTGATGAAGCGGGTCCTGCGCAACGAGGCGTGGCACTGCGACGAGCCGGTGTGGTGGCAGCCCGAGAAGGGCGCCCCCTACCGGAGGCTCGGGCCGGCCGACATCGAGGAGCTCGACCGGATCATCGCCGAGCGCTGACGCCCGCACGCACCGGTGCCCACGGAGGCAGGGACGCGCCCGCCGGGCCGTACCGGGGAGTGCCCGGTGCCGCCCGGCGGGGACGGGTGGCGGTCGGGGTCAGTCGGCGATGCCGACGGCGATGCCCTCGAGCCCGACGTGGCCCGGCAGCTCGGGGGCGACCGAGCCGGTCGCCACCAACGACCCGTCGGCCTGCACGGCGAACGAGTCGACCAGGTCACTGGAACCGGTCTCGACGTACAGCGACCGCCCGTCCGGCGACGCGGCCAGGTCCACGGGGCCGGCGTCGGTCGTCGTGGAGGCGACGGCGGCCGGGGTGCCGGTCGAACCCACGGTGTAGGTGGTGACGCTGGCACTGCCGGCGTTGGCACCGAAGAAGAAGGTGCCGTCGGTGGCCACCCAGCACAGGGCCTTGGCACCGGTGGCCGTCGATCCCTGCTCGGACAGCGTGCCGTCGGCCGCGACCGCGTAGGTGGTCAGCGCGCTCGTGCCCGCCTCGGTCACAGCCAGGCGCCCGCTGCGGTCGAACGTGAACCCGAACGGGACGGGCATGGCCGACCGGTTGACCACCGGGGCACCGGTCACGCTGCCCCACGGGGTCACGTTGAAGACGTCGATGGCGCTGCCGCTGGCCTTGGTGGTGACCACCAGGTGCCGACCGTCGGGGGTGAACCCGATCTGGCCCGGCGTGTGCAGGAACAGCGGCGCCACGTTCGGCGTCAGGCCGAGCGACTGGTGGCTGCCGGGGATCGGGGCCAGCGAGTCGGCGAAGAAGCCCTGGATGGACCCGGCGCCGCCGGCGTCGAGTACGTAGAGCACGTCACCGCGCACGGCCACGCTGACCGGCGTGGAGCCCTCCGAGCCGACCACCCGGGGGGTGCTCACGAAGGAGCCGGAGGCGCGGAAGACCGAGATCGTGTCGCTTCCGCCGTTGACAGCGACCAGCAGGCCCTCGGACGGCGCCGCCACCAGTCCTCCCTGGGACGCCAACGGGTCGACGACCGCACCGCTGATGGTCGTGCCGAGCCCGCCGGTGTCGCGCCGGCCGACCTCGTGCAAGGTGCCGTGGTCGTCCGGCACGTAGGTCACCACCTGGTTGCCGGCCGGGTCGTTGGTGAGCACGTAGACCGGGGCTCGGCTGCCGCCGTGCCCATGGCCGAGTTCGTCGGCGCCGGCCACAGCGGGCAGGCAGAGTGCGGCGACGGTGACGGTGACGGTGACGGTGACGGTGGCGCCGGCGAGCGCCGCCAGTCGGGAGGTGTGTCGCATGGGATCTCCTCGGGAGGTCGGCGGGATTGCCACTGCTCCGTCCGGACCCGTCGACCGGCGTTACACGGGTCGCCGGACGGGACCGCCGGCGGGGCCCGCGGTGATCCCGGCGCGTAACGCGGGGCCGTGCACGGGGGACGGTGTTGCGTGCCCGCCACGCTCCTCCAGGAGGTACCCGTCATCGCCCGACGCCGAGCCCGCTCCCGCGCTACTTCCACCCCCGCCCGCCGGCAGTCGGCCTCTAAGGTGCAGCCCATGGATGCCGACGAGTCCGACGAGTCGCTGCTCGTTCGCCTCCGTTCCGGCGACGAGTCGGCGTTCCTCGCACTCGTCACCCGCTACCACGCCTCGATGGTCCGGGTGGCCCGCGGCTTCGTACCCAACGAGGCCGTCGCCGAGGAAGTCGTCCAGGACACGTGGGTCGGCGTCGTGCGGGGCGTGGACCGGTTCGAGGGCCGCTCGTCGTTCAAGACGTGGCTGTTCCGGATCCTGGTCAACCGGGCCCGCACCGCCGGCGTTCGCGAGCACCGCCACGACACCTTCGACCCCACCGAGCCGGCGGTCAGACCCGACCGGTTCGACGCGTCGGGAGCCTGGGCCGAGCCGATCGCCCCGTGGGAGTCCGATGCCGACGACCGCCTGGTTGCCGCCACCTGGGGACCGAGCCTGAGGACCGCCCTCTACGGACTGCCGCAGCGTCAGCGCGACGTCGTCGTGCTCCGGGACGTCGAGGGGCTCTCGAGCGAGGACGTGTGCGCCGTGCTCGGGATCTCCGAGGGCAATCAGCGGGTCCTCCTCCACCGGGGGCGCAGCCGGCTGCGCTCGGTGCTCGAGTCCGAGCTGGCCACGAGGGGGCGATGATGCCGGCACTGCGACGACGTGACGAGCTGGTCTGCCGACAGGTGGTGGAGCTGGTGAACGACTACCTGGAGGACGCCCTGTCCCGTCGCGACCGCCGGCGGTTCGAGCGCCACCTGCGCGGCTGCCCGAACTGCTCGGCCTACCTGGAGCAGATGCGGGTCACGGTGGCGGCCACCGGCCGACTCTCCCCCGAGGATCTCACCCCCGATGCCGAAGAGGAGTTCACCCGGCTCTTCCGGGCCTGGACAGTCGGGGACGGGGGTGGAGGGTCCGGGTCCACGGGCTGACCCGGCTCAGCCCCGGGTCATCTCGAGGTGGGGCTGGATGTCGTTCTTGGTGATCGACAGGTAGACGACGCACACCCCCACGGCCAGCGTGAGCAGCACCGCCGTCGGGCCCTCGCCGAAGCCGATCCCGCTCCTGTCGGGCGCCTTGCACAGGTAGTCGGCGAAGGACGCGCCGAGCGGCCGGGTCAGCACGTAGGCCCACCAGAACGCCGCCACCTCGCCCAGGTCGAACCGGCTCCAGGCGAGCCACGGCATGAGGATGAGGACGGTGAAGAGGATGCCCGACGAGAGGTAGCCGAGCCCGAGGGCGTTCGCCGTGAAGTCGCCGACCGCGGTGCCGAGGGCGAAGGTGGCGAAGACGGTGGCCCAGTAGAACAGCTCGCGGCGCTGGGTGGTGATGCTGTGGATCGACAGCGTCCCCTCCGTCCGGAACCACACCACGAGGATTGCGGCCAGGACCACGCCCCAGAAGAGCGAGGTACCGGCATAGGGGATGCCGAGCGTCTTGTGCATGAGGTCGGCAACCCCGCAGCCGAAGATGGCGATGGCGTAGGCGAAGAACCAGTAGGCGCTCGCCGTGTACCGCCGGGTGCGGAACTGCCACGCCAGCCCGACCCCGAACACACCGAGCTCGACAGCGCCCCCGACCACCTTGCTCCCGAGCGACAGGTAGTCCGAGACCGCCTCGCCCCCGGCCGTGGTGAGGATCTTCACCACCCAGAACAGGACGGACACCTCGGGCACCTTGGCGGCCACCGGTTCGCGGAAGGCCCGGCGGAGGGTCGTGATCATGCGGGCGTTCCTCGGGGTCGGGTGCAGGTCGGACGGCACGGGGTCGGCCGGCCGGACTCCGCACACGATACCGGTCCGCCCGGCGGGGCGGACAGCTGCACCCTGAGCCGTGGAGCTACCCGGCGGCAATGGCTGGGTCAGGGGGAGTTGAGGGTGGACATCAACTGGCTGTAGGTCGAGTCGAGCGCGTGCAGGCTGGCCGAGTACGCCGGTCCCGTCGAGATCGCCGAGTACGCCTGGGCGTCGGTCGCAGTCACCAGGCTCTCCAGGATCGTGACGACGTCACGGGCCGCGGCGATCGCCGCCCGGGCATCGCCCTGGGCGGAGGACGGGTAGCTGATCTGCCCCAGGGCCGACTCGTAGCCCCGGATCGCCGTGGCGAAGGCACTGTCGGCCCCCTGCAGACACGACAGCTCCGCCCCGGTCGACGTCGAATCGGCCCTGCATGCCTTCGACGTGGTCACGAACGTCGACGTCGGGGCCTGAAGGGCTTCGTAGGCGGCCTGCGTCTGGGTGGCCGCCAGCGCCGAGTCGAGTGACGAGGAGATCGAGAACGACGTCGACGAGCCGATCACCGCGCCGTAGGCCACGGACACGACCGCTCCGAGCACGATGAGGACGATGGTCAACGTCCGCGCCGACCTCGTCAGGAACAGCGGCCAGATCCGCCCGGGGCCGGCGTCGGGAATGGTCGGTGCTGCAGCTGCCGTTGGGGCGAACGGCGGTGGCGGTGGCGGTGGCGGTGGCGGTGGCGGTGGCGGCGGGACTGCACCTCCCACTGCGTCCGGGATCGTCGCCGGGGGCACGGGCGGCACTTCGGGGATTCCGGTGGCCGTTGGCGGGGCGGGCGCGTCGACCGACCACGGAGGCGGGTTGTCCGACGCAGCCGGTGGCGGGAGCAGAGGCGGCAGCGGGGTGCCCGCAGGTGGCGGGAGCAGCGGCGGGAGCGGGGTGCCCGCAGGTGGCGGGGGTGGGGTGCCCGCAGGTGGCGGGGGTGGGACCGGAGCCGTCACACCACCCGATGCCGGGCCCCACGCCGGCGCCGGGCCCGGCATGCCGAACGGCGGGGGTGGTGGTGACGCGTACGGCGTGCCCGACTCCGCCACCTCGACCCCGACGCCGCCCGGGCCGGTGTCGCCCAGCAGCCCGCCCGGGTAGACGGACGTCAGCATGAAGAAGTATCCGTTCACCCGGGCCAAGAACCGGATGACCGTTGCCGTGGCGCCGAAGATGCTGTCCGGCATCCGCCCCTTCACCACGGTGATGATCCAGAAGAAGAAGGAGAGGAACCCCCAGCCGAAGGTCACCACGGTCGAGAGGACGAACACAGGGAGGGCGAGGACGATCCGGAACAGCACGGCCAGCCGGTTGAGCCGTCCGGTGGTCACCGTCAGGTCGACCGGGTAGGTGGGGTCCGGGTCCAGGCTGAAGGGCGGGTACTCGTCGGTCAACAGATAGGCGTAGGCGGTCACCCTGCTCCACCACCGGAGGTACCCGGTGACGAACCGGGCGAACGACTCGGGCATGCGGCCGGTGAACAGCGCCGCGAACCAGCCGAGGAAGACGACGATTTCGGCGCCGTAGCCGATCACGCCGACGACGATCAGCTGCGGGATCGCCAGGATCATCCGGAAGAACACGGTGACCCGCCGCTGGGGCCGGGAGGTGCCGAACCGCATCTCCACCGGGGTGGACACCTCGGCCGGCTGCACCATCGGTGGGAACGACAAGGGGAACCACCTTCTACCCGCAGGAACTGGTGCCTGCGCTCCTGCAGAACGTAGCAACGCCGGGAAGCGGGGCCGCGGACCGCAGGCACCGGTCGGGTCCGCACCCACCACCAGGGGCGGTCAGACCCCTTCGCGTCGCCCCTCTGGACCAATGCAGCCCCGCCCCCACCCGTCGGGCCAGACCCGCCAGACCAAGGACCTCGGTCGGCCGGGGTCGGCCGATGCACGCCGAAGGCCGGTCAGCCGACCGTCGGCGCTCACTGCACGGGGGCCACCTTCCCCGGAATCGGCAACCTGGAAGCATGTGAGTCGGCGGGCGAGTCGACGGTGGTGACCGCCCAGGCCGCCCGGGACCGGCCCGAGCCCCAGTCGGTCAGCGGTCCACCCCGAGGATGAGGCCGCTGGTCGGCACGCCGGTGCCCGAGGTGACCAGGACGTGCTCGACGTCGTCCACCTGGTTGTACGAGTCGCCGCGCACCTGGCGCACGCCCTCGGCGATCCCGTTCATCCCGTGGAGGTAGGCCTCGCCCAGCTGGCCCCCGTGGGTGTTGACCGGCAGACCGCCGCCGATCTCGATGTTGCCGTCGCGCACGAACTCCTTGGCCTCGCCCTTGGCGCAAAAGCCGAGCTCCTCGAGCTGGTACAGCACGTAGGGGGTGAAGTGGTCGTAGATGACGGCCGTCTGGATGTCGGCGGGCGACAGGCCCGACGTGGCCCACAGCTGGCGGGCCACGGCGGTCATCTCGCCGAGCTCGGTCAGGTTGTCGTAGTAGTACGACGTCATCATCTCCTGGCCGGGCCCGGCGCCCTGGGCCGCGGCACGGATCACGGCCGGCGTGCTCGGCAGGTCACGGGCCCGCTCGAGCGAGGTGACCACCAGGGCCTGGCCGCCGTCGGTCTCCTGGCAGCAGTCGAGCAGGTGGAGGGGCTCGACGATCCACCGCGAGGCCTGGTGCTCCTCCAAGGTGATCGGCTTCTCGTAGAACCAGGCCTTGGGGTTGGTGGCCGCGTGACGGCGGTCGGCCACTGCCACCCGCCCGAGGTCCTCGGACGTCGCCCCGGTGACGTGAAGGTAGCGCTGGGCCGCCATCGCCACCCACTGCGCCGGGGTCAGCAGGCCCTGGGGCGCGTACCAGGCGAAGTGGGCTGTCTCGGCGTTCGGGATCGGCATCCTCCCCTGGACGCCGGCGCCGAACCGGTTGCCCGAGCGCTCGTTGAACGCCCGGTAGCACACCACCACGTCAGCCACGCCGGCCTGGATGGCCAGGGCCGCCTGCTGGATGGTCCCGCAGCCCGCGCCGCCCCCGTAGTGGATGCGGCTGAAGAACGACAGCTCGCCCATGCCGAGGCTGCGGGCGATGTCGATCTCGGGATTGGTATCGGCGCTGAAGGTGACCAGGCCGTCCACCTCGGACGGCTCGATGCCGGCGTCGCGCAGGGCGAGGTCGACCGCCTCGACGGCCAGGCGCAGCTCGCTGCGGCCCGACTCCTTGGAGAACTCGGTGGCGCCGATTCCGGCGATCGCCGTGTTGCCCACGAATGCGTGCTTGGACCCGCTCACTTGGCACCTCCCGCCGGCAGCAGCAGCCGGACGGTCCCCGTCACGTGGTCGCCGAGCCCGTTGGCGCCGCGGAGGGTGACCTCTACCGCCCCCCGTCCGTCGGCGTCGAGGGTGTCGGCCTTGGCCGTGACCGCGCCGGTCAGCGTCATGGTGTCATCGGGGTAGTTGGGCGCGCCCAGCCGGATGTTGACATCGGTCAGGACCGCACCGGGGCCCGCCCAGTCGGTCACGTACCGGCCGACCAGCCCGTTGGTGGAGAGGATGTTCATGAAGATGTCCTTGGAGCCCCGCTCGACGGCGAGTACAGGGTCGTGGTGGACGTCCTGGTAGTCGCGGGACGCCAGGGCGGTCGAGATGATGAGCGTCCGGGTGAGCGGGATGTCGAAGGAGGGGAGCTCGTCGCCCACCGCCACCTCGTCGAGGGTGCGGGTGGTGGGTCGGAACGTCCGGGCGGTGACCGCGTCGCTCATGCCGGGACCGCCTCTGCACCGGCAGCGGGCGCCGGCAGGTCGGCGGCGACCTGGCGGCCCAGGCGGGCCAGCTGGGCGCTGGGCGAGCCAAGCAGCAACTCGATCTGCTTCCCCCACAGGAAGTACCGGTGGATCGGGTAGGAGATGTCGGCGCCCATGCCCCCGTGGAGGTGCTGGGTGGCGAAGACCACCCGCTGACCCGACTCGGACGCGAACCATGCGGCCACGTTCACCGCCCGGGAGGCGTCGAGCCCGTTGTCCAGGCGCCACGCGGCCTGCCAGGCGGTCACCCGGATGGCCTCGGTGTCGATGGCGGCGTCGGCGGCCCGCATCTTGGTGGCCTGGAACGTGGCCAGTGGCAGGCCGAACTGCTCGCGGGTGTTCAGGTAGTCGGCGGTCTGACGGACGGCCGACTCCGTGATCCCCACCTGCAGGGCGCACAGCCCGGTCCACGCCCGCTCCAGCATCCAGGCCACCACCTCGGCGCCCCGGCCCGGGTCGCCCCCGGCCAGCACGTCGTCGGGGCCGACGGTGACACCGTCGAGGTGCAGGTGCGGGTGGACCTCTCGATTGGTGGTCAGCGCCCGCTCCACGGTCACCCCGGTGGCCGCGGGGTCGACGGCGGCCACCACGGTGCCGTCGGGGGTGGCCGCCGGCACCAGCACCCGGTGCGCCACGTGGCCGTAGGGTACGGCGTGGGCGGTGCCGTCGAGGGTCAGTGTGCCGTCGGCGGATGCCGTGGCGCACACCGACGGCCGGCCCGGGCCGCCGACGGCGATGTCGTCGGCCACGTCGGCCATGGCCGCCGACAGGAACACGTCACCGGCCGTCACCCCGGGCAGCAGGGCCGCCCGTAGCGGGTCGGACCCGAACTCGCCCACGGGAAGGGCGCCCAGCACCAGCGTCGCCCACAAGGGCACCGGGGCGACGACCTTGCCCTGAGCCTCCAGCAGCAGACACAGTTCCACCAGCCCGTAGCCGGCACCGCCGTCGGCGGTCGGCACGGCCAGGCCCAGCAGGTCGGCCTTGGCCAGCTCGGCCCACAGGGCCCGGTCCACCCGGTCCTCGGTGGCCTCGACCTCCTGGACCCGGTCGGGGTCGACCAGGCCGGACAGGATGCCGTCGGCCGCCTCGCGGACCGCGGTCTGCTCGTCGTTGAAGGTGAAGTCCATCAGTTGGTCCTCGTCTCGTCTGCGGTGGCGGTGGCGGTGGCGGGATGGAACACGGGCAGCGACAGGCCCTCGTCGAAGTCCTCGAAACCAGCCTCCACGTCCATGCCGATTCGGGCGGTCTCCGGAGAGATGCCCGACACGTTGGCGATGAGGCGGGTGCCCTCCTCGAGCTCGACCAGGGCGACCACCAGCGGGTAGTCGAACGCCGGCACCTGGGGGTAGTGGTTGACCACGAAACTGAAGATCGTGCCCCGGCCGGAGGCCTCGAGCGGCTCCCATTCGAACGAGCGGCAGGCGGCGCACGACGGGCGGGGCGGGTGGCGCAGGGTGCCGCACACCGAGCACCGCTGGATGAGCAGCTTGTGCTGCTTGGCGCCCTCGAAGAAGAACGAGTTGTCCTGGGTGAGCGCCGGGCGGGGCCGCAGCGGCCGCGGGGCCGGCTGCTCTGTGGCGCCTTCGGCGCCCTTGGCGGCAGCGCCGGTCCCGGGCTTGAACTTCAGGATCCGGAACAGCATGGTGGCCACCAGGTCGCCGTGCTGGTCTCGGTACTCGAGCCGGTTGGTGAGGAAGCGGCCCGTACCGAGCCCGGTCTGCTTCTCCCCCGAGATCGACTCGATGACCGAGCCCACCGACAGGTGGTCGCCGGGCACCAGCGGGCGCTCGTAGTGCTGGTCGCAGTTGGTGGCCACTACGGACGTGTAGCCGGCCTCGTTCAGCAGGGCCATGACCTGGTCGTTGGGCGACTCGGTTGCCTCGGTCGCTTCCTGGTCGGCGTCGGCGTCGGCGTCGGCGTCGGCGTCCAGGCTGACCCGTAGGCCGCGCATGATCCAGGCCTGGAGCATGGTCGGCGGGGCGATGACCCCCGGGAACCCGGCATCCTTGGCGGCGTCGTCGTCCACGTAGACGGGGTTGAAGTCGCCCATGGCCTCCACCCAGTGCTCGATCATGGGCTCGTTGACCGGCTGGGACCCACGGGTGGCGGGACCGGAGGCCTGGCCGACGAAGGTCTGGAGCAAGGCGTCGAGGGTGTGGGGCTCGCTCATCGTCCACCCCGCTTCATACCGAGTCCGGCCATGGCCAGGATCTCCCGTTGGATCTCGTTGACACCTCCGCCGAACGTGTTGATCTGGGCCTGGCGGCCGGCGCGCTCCAGGTCCCCGTGCAGCGCCGCACCCGGCGAGCCGGGGCTCAGGTAGCCTGCGGATCCCACGATCCCGAGGAGCTTGTGGTAGATCTCGACGGTCGACTCGGTGCCGAACACCTTGACCGACGAGGAGTCGGCGGCGCCGAGCGTGTCGGCCGCGACGGCCGCCGTCATGCGCCAGGTCAGGAGGTTCTGGGCCTCGAGCAGTGCGTAGGTGTGGGCCAGGTCGGCCTGGATCCAGCCCACGTCGGTCAACCCCTGCTCAGCCACCCACGCCGCCGTCTCGTCCCACAGCCGGAAGGCCAGGGCACTGACCGCCGCCAGGCCGACGCGCTCGTGGTTCAGCTGGCCGGTGATGAGGCGCCACCCGCCGTGCAGCTCCCCCACCAGCGCGTCCTTCGGCACCCGGACGTCGTCGTAGTAGGAGGCCGTGGTGGCCACGCCGCCCACGGTCACGATCGGTGTGCACGAGAAGCCCCGGGCGGAGGTGGGCACCATGATGATCGAGATCCCCTTGTGCTTCGGGGCGTCGGGGTCGGTGCGGCAGGCCAGCCAGATGTAGTCGGCCTGGTCGGCGCCGCTGGTGTAGATCTTGTTGCCGTTGATCACCCACTCGTCGCCGTCGAGCACGGCCCGGGTGCGCAGCGAGGCCAGGTCGGTGCCGGCCTCGGGCTCGGTGTAGCCGATGGCGCAGTTGATCTCGCCGGCGAGGATGCCGGACAGGAAGAACTTCTTCTGCTGCTCGGTGCCATGGTTGATGAGCATCGGGCCGACGGTGGAGAGCGTCACGAAGGGGAACGGCGCCCGCGCCCGCTGGACCTCGGTGAAGAAGATGAACTGGTCGGTGGCCGGTCGGCCCTGTCCCCCGAACTCGACCGGCCAGCCGATGCCGAGCCAGCCGTCTGAGCCCATCTGGCGCACGACCCTCCGGAACGTCTCGCCCCCCTCGGGCTCGAAGTCGAGGGCGTGGCGCACCTCGGGGGTCAGCAGCTCGGCGAAGTAGGCCCGGAGCTCCGCCCGCAGGGCCAGCTGGTCTGGCGTCTCTTCGAGGTGCATGGCGTGGGTTCCCTCCACTTGGCGCCCGCCGCGGTCGCAACGGGCTGGTGCGTGCTCGGGTCGTAGTTCGGCGTCGGTTCGGCGACGCCACCGGTGCGGCGTCGTCCGAGCGTGGGCGGCGGGGTGGCGTCCACGGTCGCGCATCGCCCCGCAGGTCCCCCGCGACCGGCTCGTCCTGGCCGTCGTGCGGCGTGCCACCGGTCTCCGTGACAGTGGAGGCCCGGGTGCAGCTGCCCTATGATAACTGATACACGTTCTAGAAACGTCACTGCCGCCCCGGCAGGCCGACCCACCATCAGGGTCCGGTGCCGGCAGGGGCGGACGGGCGTTCCACCCAGGGGGAAACCACATGGATCTGGCCGACATCGACCTCTGCGACCCGGGGAGCTTCGTCTCCGGTGTCCCCTATGACTGGTTCGCCCAGCTCCGTCGTGAGGCCCCCGTCTACTGGCACCCGGATCCCGACAGCGAGGGCGGGGGATTCTGGGCGGTCACCCGCTACGAAGACTGTGTCGGGGTCAACCGCGACTACGAGCACTTCTCCTCGTCCCGTCGGACCTCGCTCTTCCACGACTTCGACGAGGAGCTGCTCGAGCAGCAGCGGATGATGATGGTCAACATGGACCCGCCGCTGCACACCCGCTACCGGCGACTGGTCAACAAGGGGTTCACGCCCCGGATGATCCGCGACCTCGAGGCCAAGGTGGTCGCCTCGACCGACTCGATCCTCGACGCGGTGTGCGAGCAGGGCTCGGCCGACTTCGTAGAGCAGATCTCCGCCGAGCTGCCCCTCCAGGTCATCGCCGATCTGGTGGGCGTCCCGCAGGAGGACCGACACCTGGTCTTCGACTGGTCCAACCGGATGATCGGCGCCGACGACCCCGAGTACCAGGTGTCGGCCGAGGCGGCCGGCCAGGCGGCCATGGAGCTGTTCGCCTACGCCGACCAGCTGTGCGAGCAGAAGCGGCTCGACCCCCACGCCGACCTGCTGAGCGTGCTGACCGGCGCGGAGCTGGACGGCGACAGCCTCAGCCAGCTCGAGCTGGACCTGTTCTTCATGCTGCTGGCGGTGGCCGGCAACGAGACCACCCGCAACCTGATCTCGGGGGCGATGGTGGCGTTCTTCGACCACCCCGACCAGTGGGCCCGCCTGCAGGCCGACCGCTCGCTCCTGCCTGACGCCGTCGAGGAGATGCTCCGCTACGTCTCCCCGGTGATGCACTTCCGGCGCCAGGCCTCGGCCGACGTGGTCCTGGGCGACCAGAAGATCGCCGCCGGCGACAAGGTCGTGTTCTGGCACATCTCGGCCAACCGGGACGAGACGGTGTTCGCCGACCCCGACACGTTCGACATCGTCCGCACCCCCAACAACCACATGGCCTTCGGCGGCGGTGGGCCCCACTTCTGCCTGGGCGCCAACCTGGCCCGCATGGAGATCCGGGTGATGTTCGACCGCCTGCTCGACCGGATGCCCGACATCCACCTCGATGGCGAGGTCCAGCGGTTGCGGTCCAACTTCATCAACGGGGTGAAGCACATCCCCGTGGCCTTCGCCGCCTCGGCGCCGGTGGGCTGAGCACCCGTCGGCGCGTCCGCCACACCGCCCCACCGCCCCACCGCCGCACCGCCGCACCGCCGTTCCGCACCCGCACCCGCACCCGAAAGCCGAGGCCCATGCGCTTCCACCAAGCAGTCCAGTTCCTCCCCATCGAGGAAATGCGGGCGCTGACGCTCGCCGCCGACCGCTTCGGTTATGACGGCGTCTACCTGTCCGACCACCTCTTCAACCCCCGCGAACTCGAGTCCAAGTACACGTACTCGACGGCGCCCGACGGTGCCCCCTTCTGGGAGAAGGAGACGGAATGGCCCGACCCGATGTGCCTCATCTCGTCGCTGGCCGCTGTCACCACGAACGTGACCTTCACCACCGGCATCTACATCGCCCCGGTCCGTGACCTCATCACCGTGGCCAAGTCGGTCGGGACGGCGGCGGTGCTGTCCGACAACCGGGTGCGCCTCGGCGTGGGCGTGGGCTGGTGCAAAGAGGAGTACACACAGACCGGACAGGACTTCCACAACCGCGGCAAGCGCCTCGACGACATGATCCCCGCACTGCATGCGCTGTGGCAGGGCGGCTGGGTCGAGTACCACGGCACCCACTACGACGTGCCCGAATGCCAGATGAACCCGGCGCCGACCGCGCCGATCCCGATCCTCGGGGGAGGCGACTCCGAGCCTGCCCTGCGCCGAGCCACCACCCTGTGCGACGGCTGGATCAACACCGGGGCGGCGTTCCCCGACGAGGCGTTCGCCCAGGTGGCCATGGTGCAGGACGCGCTCCACCGGGCCGGCCGGTCGGGCGACGACTTCGCCATGTACCTGGCCGTCAAGGCCTTCCCCGACCTGGACCTCTACAAGCGCCTCGAGGACGCCGGGGTCACCGACCTGCTGTGCGCACCGTGGATGCTGGCCGAGGCCACTGACGACGACACCCCCGAGACCCTGCGGGCCAAACGGCTGGAGCAGGTCGAGCGGTACGCCGAGGAGTACGTCGCCCCCTTGCGGTAGCCGGGCACTGCGGCGTCGGCGGTCGACCGTTCCGCCAAGGTTGTCGCAGAATCAGGATTGCTAGGGTCTGAGCGATCACATCTCCGGGGAGGAACCCATGAAGGATCTGAAGATCGGGCTGCAGCTGGGGTACTGGGGCTCCGGCCCGCCCCCGAATGCCGTCGAGCAGGTGGCCGAGGCCGAGCGCCTGGGCTACGACTCGATCTGGACGGCCGAGGCCTACGGGTCCGACGCCCTCACCCCGCTGGCCTGGTGGGGCTCACAGACCGAGCGGGTGCGCCTGGGCACGGCCCTGTGCCAGCTGTCGGCCCGCACCCCGACCGCCATGGGCATGGCCGCCCTCACCATGGACCACCTGTCCGGCGGCCGGTTCGTCCTCGGCCTCGGCGTCTCTGGCCCCCAGGTCGTCGAGGGGTGGTACGGGCAGAGCTTCGAGAAGCCGCTGGCCCGCACACGTGAGTACGTCGACATCGTCCGCCAGGTGATCGCCCGCGAGGACGTCGTCTCCAACGACGGTCCCCACTACCCGCTCCCCTATCCGGGCGGCACCGGCCTGGGGAAGCCGCTGAAGCCCATCACCCACCCGCTGCGCAACGAGATCCCGATCGTCATGGGCGCCGAGGGCCCGAAGAACATCGCCCTCGCTGCCGAGATCGCCGACGGCTGGTTCCCCATCTTCTTCTCACCCGGCGCGGTCGACGCGTACCAGCCCTACCTCGACGAGGGCTTCGGCCGCCCGGGTGCCCGGCACACCGCTGAGGACTTCGAGGTCCTCGCGTTCGCCGCCACGATCATCCACGACGACATCGAGCAGGCGGCCGACTTCATGCGGCCGATGCTGGCGCTCTACATCGGCGGTATGGGCGCCAAGTCGATGAACTTCCACTTCGACGTCTTCTCCCGCATGGGCTACGAGGCGGAGGCCACCAAGATCCAGCAGCTGTTCCTCGAGGGCCACAAGGACGAGGCCGCCGCCGCCGTCCCGACCCGGCTGATCGAGGACACCGCGCTGATCGGCCCGAAGGAGAAGATCCGGGACGACATCGAGCGCTGGCGCGAGTCGATGGCCACCAGCCTGCTCGTGTCGGGGGACGTCACCACGCTGCGCACCATCGCCGAGCTGGCCCTCTAGGCCGGCGAGCCGGACCCGGGCGGGAGCCGGACCCGGGCGGGAGCCGGGCCCGGGCGGGAGCCGGACCCGGGCGGGAGCCGGACCCGGGCGGGAGCCGGGCCCGGAGATCCCCTGGTGAGAGGTACTCCACCCTGGTCCGGTCGCGGCCGGGCTGGAGCTCGGGTGGCGGATCAGGTGCCCCGACGGCACCGGCGACAGCTACGCCGCCGGCCGGTCCTCGCCGGCCGACGCTGCCCCGATTGAACGGTGCAACCGGTACTCGTCGGACGGCACGCTCCACTCGTACCTCGGTACCGGGCGCTCGGCAACGCCGGGCTCCACACGCGGCCCCGGCAGTACTCTTCGACCGACACCGCGCCCGGCGACCCCGGCGTCCGGTGCAACGTCGACCCTCCGGGCGTGCGCAGGCCCTGCCCATGGGTTCCAGGGCCTGGTGCCCGGGCATAGTCCGGGCGTGGTGCCCGGGCGTTTCCAGAGCCGCAGCTCAGAGCGCCGGCACCCCTCTCCTGCTGAGGGAGCGGTAGAGCGCCAGGGTGCTCGGGTGGACGGACTCGACAGGTTCGATCTCGTCCGCCACCACCCGCACCAGCTCGGCCATGACCGACTCCACGCCGCTCGGGTTCCCTGCGGCGTCGGCGGCACGGAGCAGCATCCGGTACAACCGCTCGTCGTAGGGGCTCACCACCAGCCCCCGACGGGCCGCCCATTCCGCGCCGCGGGGGTCACCGACGCGCAGGCACGATCCGGCCAGCCGGCCGCTCACATCCACGACCGCCGACTCGATGGCGGGCGCCGTCCCGTCCAGCACGGACCAGTCGGTGGCTCGCAGGCCCTCGAACGGGCGCCCCCGCACGAGCCCGAGCGCCTCCTTCCAGGCCTCGGGGTCTTCGTGCCCGGCCAGCCCCTGGAACCGGTCCCAGTCGGTGCCCACCGACGGCCCGAGTGTCAGACTGCCGTGCGACCGGGGGAGGTGGTCGCTGCCGTCTCCAGCAAGACCGAGGGACCGTCGGGCGACCGAGACCGTCGAGTGCAGGCTGGACGGGGCCATCACCCGCTCCGGCCACAGGGCGGTCGCCCAGACATCGTTGGCCGTGGCTCCCGGGTGCATCGCCAGGTAGACCACGAGCTCACGGGCCCACGCACGGGTGAAGGCACGGGCAGCCCCCCGGATCTCCACCGGGCCGAGGACGGCGATCTCGACCTCTACGCGGGGACCCATCCGGAACGGCTCCACACGGCCCGCGATGCCGGCCACCCGAGCCGACGCACCGGCCTGCCGGTCGACCAGCGCAGGCACGCCGTCGCCGGCGTGATCGTCGTGCTCGTCGTGATCGTCGTGCTCGTCGCACCGTGACGGCACACCAGGCGGGTCGAAGTCGGATGCGACATCGGACGCGACGTCGAGGAGCTGGACGACCTGCGCGACCTCCTCGGCAGTCACCCGCTGGGGTTCGAGCAGCGCGCCGAGCACTTCGAGCACATCGACGGAGGTGTCGGTACCCACCGGGCCCTCGGCGCTCAGCCGGACAGACCGTTCGGCGCCGACTTCGGCATCACCGGGGGACTCATCTGGGGCAGCGGCAACGATGACTATGCCGCTGGGCCGTCCGTCGGTGCCACTCCGGGCGACCTCAATGAGTGCCTGGACATCGTCGGGCGCAACGTTCGGGCCGCAGATGACCACCACGGGATCCCACCCGCCCGACCTGCCACGGCACCGGGCCTCCGTGACCGACCCGCACGACATGTCATCGAGTCGTACCGAGTCACGCAGCGCTCGCCACGCCAGGTCGGCCGAGAGCGCGCCGGTGTTGTCGGTTACCGTCACCCGCTCGAACCGGGCCAGGTCCGTGCCGAACCCGACCACCACCAGGTCGAAGCCGGCTGCCCACCGGGATGTGGCCAGCTCCAGAGCCAGCGCTCGGAACACCCCCTCGACGAGGACCGGCTCCCCACTGACGACCACACTCCGGAACGCCTCCAGATTGAGCAGCGTGACGCGGTCGGCCGCCTTGCCGATCGTGACCAGGGCGGGTGTGGGGATCGCGTCGTGGACGTCCCTCCGCGCCGACGCCGGTCCACGGGTCGCCACGGCTTCGGACAGGGTTCGGTCGAGGGCGCACCGGTCGATGGCCAACGCCGACCCGTCCCCGATCCAACGGAAGCAAGGCGGTGCGCAGTCGGCCCGGGCACGCCGATCCAACACCAGTTCGACTGATTCGTCGGAGACCGTCACCCCGAGTACCGCACCAGCCGGGTCCACGGTGACCGAAGTCGCCACGAACTGCCGCACCGCCTCCTCTGCCGCAGCGAGCGCCCCGGCACCGTCACCCATCCGCAGACGCTGCTCGAACCGACGGAGCACAGGATCGGGCAGCCGGATCCGTTCGCCGGACGGTCGGCGGCGCTGCTGAACGCGTCGCAGCCGGTCGATCAGCCCGGTGACGCCAACGCCGACGATGCCGGCACCGACCGGTACGACCGGGACCGGGACCGGGACCGGGACCCGAGGAACGTTGGGGATCCGGTCGATCGCAGCGTCTCCGGCCGCGCCGCACGGCCGGGCCATTGTGGCCCCGTCGTCTGCGGTCACCGGGGATCCCGAGCTGTCCGCCGAGTCGACCGTTCCCCCCGGGAGCGCGAGCTCCCATCCCGGTCGGATCCAGTGATCCTCGGTCAGTGCTCCACCGTCGACCTGCTCCCGCCCATAGTTCAGCTGGGCGATCTCCTTCCAGCGGCGGGCCTCACCGAGCCGGACATCGGCCACCGACCACAGCGTCTCCCGGGCTGCCACCCTGTGCCGTCCCGGCAGCTGGAGCGGCATTCCGATCCCGACCCGGGGATGGGCCGCCGACGGTGGCTCCGGGATCTCGGGGTTCGGCGGGCCGGGGGCCGGATGGCCATCCGGCGTGGATGCCGTGGACTGGCGCAACCCGTACTCCACGCCCGGTGGCACACGCCCGTCCACATCCGACAGCACCGCCATCGAGCGGCCGGGTCCGTCCGTGGCGGCGTGCACGGTCGACGGAACCGCACGACCGGCCTGTACCCGGGACCCGCCGGGTTGCAGTTGGTGGGAGGTCCGCGCCACGCCTCCCAGTGCGAACGCGGTGCCGACCAGGCCGGCCGCCAGCCACTGCATCGTCCGACCCGCCGGCAGGTGCGCCGGCGAACGGCCGGACACCCAGTAGCGGATCTCGAGCACGATGCCCACGAGCATCCACGTCCAGGCGGACCAGGCCACCACCAGCGCCATTTGACCCGCCCAGGTCACCATGGCACGGATCCCGGACCCGGAGACCCACGAACCGCTGCGGACCGGGAGGAGCGCGTCGACCTGGGCGAAGGGAAGCCCGCGCGAGAGCAGCCAGAGCGGGAGCGCACCGACCACCAGCGCCAGCACCACGACCGCCGCCGACCGCTTCAGCGGTGCCCGTGCCGGGACCACTCCCCTGCCTCCCAGCCCGATCACGGTGCCCCTGTCGTCACGCCGTGGAGGTCGATCGCCGAGGCCTCCGCGGACACGGCGATGGTGCGGATGCCGATGATCCCCAGGACCGTCGTCGGCAAGCTGTAGTTGACGCGGACGGTGACCACTCCTCCGGAAACCGTCGCCGTTCCCGGGTGTCCGGCTGCAGCGGCGAACCGCTCCGCCGCGGCCACGGCGGACCCCGGGTCCAGTTGGACGTATCCGGACCGGAGCGCGTCGACGCTGATCGCGCCCGCACCCGATCGGGCGGCCTGCTCGGCCTCGACTACTGCCGACTGGTGGGCGGTGAGTGCGGCACCACCGTCGACCACCAGTCCGAGGAGTGCCATCAGCGCTACCAAGAGAAGCACGACGAAGGGTGCCAGGGAACCGTCATCGTCCGACGTGCATCCGGCGGCGAGAATCCGGGATGCGGCACGCAAGCAGATCGCCGGTGGTGCCGAGCGCTTGGACGGGATTGTCGACCTGGTCGGCGTGGCCTGCACCGCGTCACCCGACCGATCGATAGGGGTCGAGCGGCGCCGTCGCCGATGCCTTCACCGTTGTGGAACCAGGCAGGCCCGGAAACCCGATGTCCGACAGGGTGACGAGACAGGAGACGTGTGCCGTCACGAAACCGCCCGGGGTGAAGTGGCTGGTGTCGACCGAGATGGTCGCGTGGGCACAAGTGTGGGTCGTGCCGATCAGGTTGATCGCCGAGTTGATGGAGCCCACCCACTGCGCGGTGCCGACCGTAGGCAGGATGGACGCGGCCTCCGCCCCGGCCCGTGCCGCCTCGACCACCTGTTGGCGGGCCTCCACGATCCGACCGAACACCAGGGAGGTGAGCAGGACGAGCAGCAGTACCGGTGTCAGCACGACGAGCTCCAGCGTCAGGCTCCCCCGGTCGCCACGGTCACCACGATCGCCCCGGGTGGGGACCGACGTCATTCGGATGACCGGAACTGCTGGATCGGGCCGACGGCACTGGCGCTGACCGCGAACGACAGTCCGGGCAGCACCGACACTGCCGAACCGGAGACCCGGAACAGCTGGGCATCCCCCGGGAGCACGGCCGACGAGATCGATGGCGCGAGCACGTCCGATCCCGGACCGGTGACGATCTGTCGGGCGGTGGCGATGCCGGCAGCCGGCCCTCCGCCGAGGGATCGTGCACTCCGGTCGCCCTCGGACGCAGCCAGGTGGACCACCTGGGACGCATGCATCCACAGGACGAACTGGACCGCCACCAGGAGAATGACCATGACCACTGGGACGACGAGCACCGCCTCGACGACCGTGGAGCCCTCCTCGATCGGCGTGGCGTCCGGGTGGGCCCGCCTCCGGTCCCGACGGTGGGACCGGAGGCGGTGAGCGGGTGCGCGCACGATCAATTGAGGTTGATCGAGTTGGCCTTCGCCGTGACCTTTGCCACGATGATGGCGCCGACGGCGATGGCCAACGCCGCGAAGATCGCCGTGAGAACGACCTTCTCGACGACCGTCCCCTCGTCGTTCCAGCCGTCCGCGGCATCGAAACGGACTCGCAGGTATGTCCAGAGGACGGCTACGTGTGTGGACATGGTGTGTGCTCCTTCTGTGGTTGTGGGGTGCTGCGGGTGGCTTGACGCCGATCGGCACGACGGAACCGGGTCGGTGATTGGCCCCGACTCGGGGATGGACCTGCGGGCACCATTCAGAACCCTCCCAGGATCCGATGGACCGCCGGATACCCGATGAACACCAGGAATCCGAGCAACAGGAGTGCCCCGGGCAGGAACAGCCGCTCGGTCATGGCATTCGCTGCCGACTCCGCCTCGGCCTGCTCATGCCTGCGCAGCGAGGCCCCCCGGGCCGTGAGCGACTGGCGGATGCGGGCACCCTCGGTGCCGGCGAGCTGGACGGTCGTGGCGAGCTCCTCCAGCTCGGGCACGCCGAGCTCGATCCCGAGGGCCCCGAGCGCCGCCCAGGGTGGCAGGCCGCCGTCGCGGGCCGTCGCCAGCGCGCTCGCCATCCGGTGCGCCGCCCAGTCCGGGGTGACCTGGGACGCTGCATGCAGGGCACCGTCGATACCCACGCCCCCGGCCAGGCTGAGCACCACCAGGTCCACGAAGGACCCCAGCACCACCCGCACGTGCCGACGGCGCTCGGCTGCCCTGCGGAGCAGTGAGGTGCTGGCGAGGACCACCCCCGGTATCGGCGAGACGACAGCGACGACCGCGACCGGCACGACCGGCACCAGCCGTCCGGACGCCGCCAGGGCGAACCACAGGACGAACGGAGCGACCGCACACCCTCCGGCGATGACCACGAGTCGGGATCCGAACGCAGCCGGCTCCTCTCCGGTCACGGCGAGGGCACCGCGCAGTGCGCTGACCCTGGGGTGCTCCGCCCAGGCACCGTCCACCAGCAGACGGGCGACCCCGACCCCCGCCCGGTCCCCGGGTGACCGGCGGGACGGCGCACCGCCCGCGGGTGGGCCGGGACGGCCCAGGTGCCCGGCACGGTGCCACTCCGCCCACACGGCTTCGAGCGTCGGCCCGGAGCGGCGGAGGCCCGCACCGATGCCCAGGAGTCCGAGGCCGGCGCAGGCGGCCAGCACCACGGCCGTCGTCATCGCTCCTCCACCCGCGCGCCCAGCAGCCGGATCGGTCGCGGCGGGCGGGCCAGGGTCACCATGAGCGTGAGGCCGGCCGCGTACAGACCACCGACCACGGCCAGCATGGCCTGCCCCGACGGCGAGCCGAACGGTGCCAGGTACGACCGTGCCAGCAGTGCAAGCGCCCCGGCGAAGGCCACGGAGAACATCATCACGGTGCGGACCCCGCTGCGGACCGACGCCCTGCTCGTCTCCACCCGGAGTCGGAGCGCCGCCTCCTCCCGGGTGGATTCGGCGAGTGCGCTGAGCAGGTCCCCGAGTCGTTGGGCCCGCTCGGTATAGGCGAGGAGGAGCGCGCACACCACGCGATCGGCGCTCGGGTCACCCACCTCCTCGGCGAACCGGAGCAGCGCGGCGCGCGGTTCCACTCCCGCCTGGAGCTGGGACGCGAGTTGGCGGGTGGCCCCACGGATGGGTGCGGGGCTGAGCTCGGCGGTGGCCACGATCGCCTGGCCCAGACCGGCCGACGCGGCGAGCGTCCCCTGGAGGAGCTCCGTCCAGGTGGCGATGCCCTCGAGGGTGACGATGGACGAGGCCCCCGACATCTGGCGGAGCAGGCGCGGGAGGGCGTACACGGCGACACCGGCGATCAGCCCCGCCACCGGCCATCCGGTGACGAGGGCGCCGACCACTCCGGCAGCCACGGCAGCGGCGGCCGGTCCCGGCGCGAACCCGTGTGTCCGACGGGTCGCCCCGGGCCCGGACCGGGACCCGGGTCCGGAGCCGCTCCCGGCCCGGACGGCCGAGACAGGTGGCCTCGTCCGGGTGCCGCCGAGCCATGCGCCGACGATCCCGACGAGGCCCAGGCCGAATGCCGAGGCGGCAACCCACACCAACAGGACCGTCGTGGGCGGGGGCCTCATCGGACCACCCCGTCCGTGCCGGCACGGACCGGGTCGTACCCGAAGCGACGGAGCTCGTCCACGGTCTCCGCCCGCAGGGGCGACGCCTGCCGGGCGCGCCGGTCCGGCCCGGGACGGAAGACCTCGTTCGACACCACCTGGACGCCCTCGGCGTCGATCACCTCGCGGACCGACGACACGAATCGGGCCCTCACCCCCCGGGCCGGGAACCACTCCGTCGATCGGGCTTCTGCACCATCGGCGTCGGCGGCGCCCCCGTCCGAGCCACCGACGGCTCCGTGCGGGGCACCCGGGTCCCGATCGTCCTCGTGCAGGGTCGAGTCGAGATGCACGACGAAGTGGAGCGCGCCGGCGATCAGCAGGTTCGTCGCCTCGATCGCCAGGCGCTCCGGTGCCTGCACCGCGTAGGAGGCGATCCGCCGGAAGACGCCGGCGGACGACTCCGCGTGGATCGTGCACATCGACCCCGAACGGCCCTGACTCATCGCATTGAGCATCGGCAGGACCTCGTCCCCCAGCACCTCGCCGACGATGACACGGTCCGCGTTCATCCGGAGCGACCGGCGCACGAGGTCGGCGACCGGGATCCGTCCCGCCCCCTCGATGTTGGCCGGCCGCGCTTCGAGGGCCACGATGTCGGGGTGTCGCGCGGAGCCGGTGTCGAGGCCGAGCTCGAACGCCTGCTCGATGGTGACGAGGCGCTCCCGCGGGTCGATCTCGGCGGCCAGCGCCCGCAGGAGCGTGGTCTTCCCGGAGTTCATCGCCCCGGACACAACGATGTTCTTCCGGGCCCGAACGGCCGCCGACAGGAGGCTGCGGACGGCAGGCTCCATCGCCCCCATGTCGCAGAGGTCGTCGAGCGACAGGTCGGCGAACCGGTGCCTCCGGATGGAGATGGCCGGGCGGGCCGAGACCGCCATGACCGCCGACAGCCGCGCCCCGCCCGGCAGCTGGAGGTCGAGCTCGGGGCGGGCCGAGTCGAAGCGACGCTCCGAAAGGCCGAACCGACCGGCGGCGGAGCGGACCAGGTCGATCAGCTCCTCGTCGGTGTCCGCCACCGGCGGCATGAGCCGCTTCGTCCCGTCGGCGAACGTCGCCCAGACCCGGTCGCAGCCGTTGACGTCGATGTTCTCGATCGCGGGGTCGTCGACCAGAGCCTGGAGCCGACCCATCCCGAACAGCGCGTCGAGCACCGACTGCGCCAGCCCCTGCTCCTCTCCAGGGGTGAGAGTCGCCCGGAGCGGGTCGCCCTCGGAGCCGACCAGTGCGTCCAGGTGGAGGTAGGCCCGCTGGCGGGCGAACTCCCGCTTGTCGTCGCCGACCAGCGCGGCGCCGTCGGGACCGGCGAGGTCCTCGGCGACGCGGCGGCGGATGGTCGACGCCAGGGCGGCCGTCATGCATCCACCCGCCGGTCGTCCCCTGCACGTCGGACCGTGGGGCCGAGGCGGTCGAGCGCGGCGCGGAACGGGTTGCGCACACTGTCGGACGGGCCTCGCGCGCGACGAACGCGTCGGACGGTCACTCCGACAGGCTGCACGTCGGATTCGGAGTAGCCGATCGGGCCCGGCCCCGACTGCGGGTCGGCGGCGAGGGACGCGGCCAACCGCCCGACTGCGGCCCACAGCGGTGAGCGCTCGAGTCTCCTACCCGATCCGGCGGCCCCGGTGGCCACCTCGGCGGCCGCCGGATCGAACGGGAGGCGGGCGAGGACACGGATGCCAGTGAACTCCTCCAGGTCGTGGCCGGAGTACCCGCCCCCGACGACGACGATGCCGAGCCTGCCACCGGCGACCGCGTCGAGCCTGGCGACCCGGTCACGGGCCTGGACGGCGGACGCACTGTCGCCCCGGACGACGAGGAGGGCCGTATCGGCTCCCGCCAGCCACGAGTCGGACACCGCGTCGTCCCGCCCCAGGCGACCGAGGTCCACGATGGTCAGGCGGTCGTCGTCGTCCGTCCTGCCGCCCGGGAGTGCCGGGACACCAGACCACAGCGCCCGGCCCTCGACACTCGTCGCCGCGCGACGCTCGTCACCCCGGGCGGCGACCAGTACCGGGAGTCCCCCCGGCAGGTCCTGGAGATGGGGACGGGTTGCGACCGGCTCGTCGCTCCTGCGGGCCGCCGCCGACAGCGACGTCCACCCGACCCGGGCCGACAGGCCGAACCGGGCGGCACAGTCGCCACCAGACGGGTCGGCCTCCACCAGGACGATCGGACCCGGACCGGGCCACGCCGCGCCGAGGAGGCAGGCCAGGGTGGTCACTCCCGGGGCGCCTTTCAGCGAGCAGAGGGACACCAGGGTCATGGTGCGACCGCCGTCGCGGCCTGCCCGGACACGCCCTGGCGCGGCAGGAGGACCAGGCCCACCTGCCCTGCGGCGGCCGCAGTGGCGACCTGCGCGGCCACCGACGCCGGGACGTCCAGCGACACCAGCAGGGCGAAGGTGCCCGACGACGAGGCGGCGGGCGCCGTAACCGTGAACACAGTGGCCTGCGGCACGAGGACGCCCGGGCCTGCGGCCGCAGATGCGGCCAGGGACACCCCGGACACGCCCGTGGCGATCGCCCCGGTGGCCAACGGGACCGGGACCGATGAGCCCGCTGCCGCCGCACCGGGCGAGGCAATGGACGTGCCGGGGGCCGCCGTCTGGACGACCAGTACCTGGTCGCCCGGGGCCAGGCCACCCGACGGGAAGGTCCCGTCCTTCAGCGCGACCCCGACCACGGCGTCCCCGGCGGCCACTGCCGGGGCACCGGTGAGGTCGGCTGTGGTCAGCAGGGTGCCGGCGGCGAGCGGCACGGCCGCCCGCTTGCCCGAGACCACGCTGACCTGGTCGAGCGGGAGGAACGCCACCCCGGCCGACACCGCCACCTGCACCTCACCGAGGTCCGAGGACGTTATGGGCTGTCCCTGGGCCACCGGTCGCAGCACGACCACCGCCGGGACCTTGTGGTCGGCCGAAGCGTACAGAGCGGAGAACGCGGCGATGCTCGCCCCGACGACTGCCACCGAGGCGACGAGGAGCAGCGTCCGGCGGTCCCGGCGGCCCACCGGTGGGCGGATCGTCGGGGCACCGTCGTCCGCCGACGGGCGGCGACCGGGCAGGACGCCTGCCAGCGCACTCATGGCCCGAGCACCGTGGCCGGCAGCCGGAGTACGGAGGCCGCCGGCGCGGCGTTCACGCTCTCGACCTGGACGACCCGTAGGAGCGCTGCGTCCGAGGTCAGGAGCGTAGGGAGCGTCCCGCCGCCCTCCACTCCGGTCGAGGTCCACGACACGGCCCAGTCGACGGTGGCGCTCACCACGTAGGTGGCGTGGTCGGGATTGCCGTCGAGCGTCGGCTGCCCGACCGAGGTCCGGAGGTAGTCGTACGCACAGGGCGTCGACTGGGCCGAGGCAGGCAGCCACAGCGCATAGGCGGTGCCCGGTCCCTGACAGACCACCTCGCCGCCGTCCCCGGTGATCCACCGGACCGACACCGGCGTCGCCACGGCGGTCGCCGACACCGGACCGGCGGTCGCCGTCACCGATGCGTCGTGCCAGATCGACGGATCGATCCACAGCCAGGTGCCCAGGTCCACCACCGACGTACCGGACGGGTTCATCCGGAGTGTCGGCCGCGGGAGCTGCATCGAGTTCTCCGCCGCCAACGCCAGCGCGCGGGGGTCGACCTGGGGTGTGGGGGCCGGTGCCGCTCCCGTGACCCAGACCGTCTGGGTCACCTGCACCGCCGTCGCCGCGTCCACGCAGGTCACCGAGTACCAAGCGCCGGGCAGCGTGCCACCGGGAGGGAACCCGCCCTCGTTGTTGAGGGCGAGGTAGGTGTACGTGCAGGACCAGGGGCTCGGTGCGCCGCTACCCGTCCCCGTCGGCCCACCGGTCGGCCCGGTCGACCCGCCACCGGGCGTGCCTCCTCCGGAACCTGCCCCGACCGACACGGTTCCGCCACCGGCCCCGGCTCCGGTCGAGTCCGCCCCGACGGGAGCCGGCGCAGCAGCCACCGCCGTCGCCAGACCCAGCGACGTCGCTGCCACCACCGCTCGCGGGAGGCGTCGGAGGCGTCGGACGCGGCGCGTCCGGGCGCTCGGGGTCTGTGTTGCTCCCCGGGGGCCCGGCCCCGTGACGGGGTGGATCCGGTCGACGGTCCCCGTGACGGTGTGGATCCGGTCAGCCACGATGGGTTCTCCGTCCTGGTCGGGATGCATGGGTGAGGAACCCTACGGAGGAAGGGCTCCGGGGCGTGCCGAAAGTTGCACTCCGTGTGCAACTAGTTCGCATCCCATCGACGCGAGCGGCGCCGGCACGGCAGCGCTCGGGATCGCACGGGAACGGGCGGTGGGGCATGGACGGAACATGCGCCCCGGACCTTGCCCGAACCCTGCCCGGGAACCTTGCCGGGTCCGTCGACCGCATCGGTCACCTCGGACGCCCCGCGTTCCGACTTTCGTTGCGGCGACAGGGGAATTCGGCCGAGCCGCGCCGCCCAACCCGGGCCGGGCCCGGGGCGGGCTCCGACGTGAACCAGGTTGCCGCCCACGTCATGGCTGCGGCGATGCTCGCCCTTCCGGACGGGCGAGCGAAAGGGCCGTGCAGGCGCCGCGGCGGTCGGCTCAAGGACTCACTTCATGTGGTGGATCCGTCACGGAGGGGGATCGAGACCGATTCGACGATTCGGGCCGAACGCGCCGCCCGAGCTGGGTCGGCGGACGGCCACCAGACGGACAAGTCGGCGGAGAAGCTGGGGTTCCGGCCCGTGGTCACGTAGCCGCCCGACATCGCCAAGTGGGTGGCACCGTTACACGAGGTGGGGGTCGCCTTGCCGCAGGAGGTGCCGGCCTCGGTCGGGGCGGTGGCCGCCGACCCGCCGATGCCGGGTGCGGCGGATGCGTCGGTGTGCACGCCGTTGATGGAGGCGTCACCCGTCACACAGGCGTGGCTGTCCACCGCGTGCCGGCAAGCGTTGGCGTCCTTCGCCGGGGACGCAAGGACGACGCCCTAGCTGTCGCTCGACACCTACATGGGCACCGCTCCCTGGACCCTGGTGGCGCGGGAGCACCACGAGATTCCGGGCTCATTCGAGCTCGCGATCGTGGTGGTGAGGGCCGTGCCGCCACCACCGGCGGCGTAGCGCTCGCCGATCCGCTCGGCACAGGTCGGTGTCGCGGTCAGTGCCTGGTCCGGGTTCGGCGGCGCAGCCTCGTTGTCGGTACCACCGGTCATGTCCGGGAAGGTCGGGAAGGCGATGGCCGGCTGCGTGGCCGGGATGAGCAGCACGGCCGGGACGAGCGGACCACCATGGCATCGGTGGGGTGACCCTCCTCCCTCGCCCAGGTCGGCCATCGCCGAACGTGTCGGGCGTCGGCTGGTGGCCTCCTGCCGGACTGTACCCATGTCCGGTGCGTCGATGTCCGGTGTGTCGATGTCCGGTGTGTCGCCGGGCGACAGGACAGCTCGAGGGCCGGCGAGCAACTCCGGGCCACGCCCGCCGGATGCCCGGCTCAGGGCCCGGCCTTCCTCTCTCCGTAGACCTCGGCGTCGGCCTGCTCGGGCGTGGACCCGGCCACGATCTTGGCGCTCATCTTCACAGCCTTGACCGCACTGGTGGCCCCGGTCTGGAGCACCACGGCGACGGCCAGGATCACGATGGCCAGGTAGAAGAACGTGTGCGAGCCGATCATCAGGATGGCGATCCGGCCCAGGAGATAGGGCGGCGAGCAGATGATGGCGCCCAGCGCCCCGCCGACGGCCGCCGCACTGATCTTGTCCCGCCGGGACTGGTTGGCCTGGAGGCCGAGCAGCCGCGACGGGATGGCCACGTAGGCGAACATCAGCACCCCGGCCATGATGCCCAGGCTGAACGCGAACCAGAACTGTCCCCACCGGTCCACGACGATGGCGGAGAATCCGACCAGGGCCCCGACGCCGAACCCCCATGCCAGGATGGTCCCGAGGTGCTGCCTGGCCAGGGCATACGCCGGCCGGATCTGCGGGGGGCCCTTGCGGGCAATGGCGAAGGCGAACACCGCGTTCAGGTAGAAGCTCGCGGCCGTCACCGCCGCGATCAGGGTGATGACGGCGATCTCCACCAGAGGGTTCTTGAAGATGTGGAAGCCCTTACCGTGCAGGACGTGGGCCTTCAGATCGATCATGACCACCCAGATCCACATGGCCGGAAGGACCTGGATCAGGGTCAGGCGCCAGTTGATGAACAGCGTCTTCAGGCCCTGGAACAGCATGGCGAACCCACCGACCAGCAGGGCCAGCGGCGCCAGCCAGCGGCTGCGGCGGCTGAGGGCAAGTACAGCGGCCTCGACCGTGTCGTCGTCGCCGGTCCGGATGGCCTCCACCAGCCGGCCGAACAGAACACCGACCTGCTCCCGGCGCGAGGCCGGTGCGCCCGGCGCCACAGGTGTGCCGGCCGGCACCGGCGGAACCACCTCGGAGTCAGCGGCCACCGGAACACTCCGCACCCGCCGCGCCCGGGACGCGCGGGCGCTCGACCATCCGGGGCTGCCCATCCCCACAGGCTACCCAAGCCGGTGGGCCGTCCCACAGTTCGGCCCCGGCCCCTGCGGCCACGGGAACGGGCCCCGGGGCAGCCGCCGTCGAGGACCCCTCTCGGGACTGGCACACTGTCCCCTATGGCTGCCCAGTACATCTACACGATGCGCGACCTGCGTCGCTTCTACCCGCCCGACCGCGAGGTCCTGAAGGGCATCAACCTGTCCTTCTACCCCGGGGCCAAGATCGGCGTCATCGGTGGAAACGGCTCCGGCAAGTCGTCGTTGCTGCGGATCATGGCCGGACAGGACGACGGGTTCACCGGCGAGGCCCAGCTCACCCCCGGCTTCACCGTGGGCTTCCTGTCCCAGGAGCCCGAGCTCGACCCGGCCAAGGACGTCCTCGGCAACATCTCGGACGGCGTGGGCGAGGCCAAGGTGCTGGTCGACCGGTTCAACGCCGTGTGCGCCGCCATGGGCGAGCCCGACGCCGACTTCGACAAGCTGCTGGCCGAGCAGGCCGATCTGCAGGACAAGATCGACGCCGCCGGCGCCTGGGACCTCGAGCGCACCTTCGAGATCGCCATGGACGCGCTGCGCTGCCCCCCGGGCGACGCCGACGTCACCACGCTGTCCGGCGGCGAGCGCCGGCGGGTGGCTCTGTGCCGCCTCCTCCTGTCCAAGCCCGACCTCCTCCTCCTCGACGAGCCGACCAACCACCTGGACGCCGAGTCGGTGGCCTGGCTCGAGCGCACCCTGCAGGACTACGCCGGCACGGTGGTGGCCGTCACCCACGACCGCTACTTCCTCGACAACGTCGCCGGCTGGATCCTCGAGCTCGACCGGGGTGCCGGCATTCCCTGGGAGGGCAACTACTCGTCGTGGCTCGAGCAGAAGCAGGACCGGCTGGCTGCGGAGCAGCGGGCCGACACCTCGCGACAGGAGGCGCTCCAGCGCGAACTCGAGTGGATCCGGATGTCCCCCCGGGCCCGCCAGTCCAAGGGCAAGGCCCGCATCAACGCATACAACGACCTGGTGGCCGAGGCCGAGGCTGCCGAGCGTCGGGCCGACAAGCTGGAGATCGCCATCCCACACGGCCCCCGCCTCGGCGACCGGGTGATCGACGCCGAGCACCTGGTCAAGGGCTACGGCGACCGGCTGCTGATCGACGACCTGTCATTCCTCCTGCCCCCGGGCGGGATCGTCGGCGTCATCGGCCCCAACGGCGCCGGCAAGACCACCCTGTTCCGCATGATGGTCGGCGAGGAGCAGCCCGATGCCGGTTCGCTGTCGGTAGGCACCACCGTCGAGCTCGCCTACGTGGACCAGTCACGGGACCAGCTCGACCCGGACGCCACCGTCTACGAGGAGATCACCGGCGGCGTCGACCACATGGTGGTGGGCGGTCGCGAGATCCACGGCCGGGCCTATGTGGCCAGCTTCGGGTTCACCGGCAGCGACCAGCAGAAGAAGGTGGGCCAGCTGTCCGGCGGCGAGCGGAACCGGGTCCAGCTGGCCAAGGTGCTGAAGGCGGGCGGCAACGTCCTGCTGCTCGACGAGCCCACCAACGACCTGGACGTGGACACCCTGCGGGCTCTCGAGGAGGCGCTCCTGTCGTTCCCGGGCTGCGCGGTGGTCATCAGCCATGACCGGTGGTTCCTCGACCGGATCTCCACCCACGTCCTGGCCTTCGAGGGCGACTCGGAGGTCCGCTGGTTCGAGGGCAACTTCAGCGACTACGAAGCCGACCGCCACAAGCGGCTCGGCACCGACGCCGACCAGCCACACCGCCTGCGGTACAAGCCGCTCGTGCGGGACTGACCGGCCCGGGACCGTGGACCTTCCCCCTGCGCCGGGCCGCCGGACGTTCGCCAGTGACAACTGGTCCGGCGCCCATCCCGAGGTCCTGGAGGCGGTGAGCCGGGCCAACGACGGGGGGCATGTCCCCGCCTACGGTGCCGACCCGTGGACGGCCGAAGCGCAGCGCCTCCTGGCCGAGCACTTCGGCGAGGGCACCCGGGCCTACCTCGCCTTCAACGGGACCGGGGCCAACGTCGTCGGGCTCCAGTCGCTGCTGCGCCCGTTCGAGGCGGTGGTCTGCGCCGAAGGCGCCCACATCGACGTCGACGAGTGCGGCGCCCCCGAGCGGTTCCTCGGCAGCAAACTGGTCACCGTCGCGGCCCCCGGAGGCAAGTTGACCCCGGAGCTGGTCGCCGGGGCGGTCACCGGCATCGGCGACGAGCACCACGTCCAGGCCAAGGTGGTGTCGATCACCCAGAGCACCGAGGTCGGCACGGTCTACTCGGTAGACGAGGTCGCGGCGCTGGCCGAGTGGGCCCACGCCCACGGGCTGCTCCTCCACCTCGACGGCGCTCGGATCGCCAACGCAGCCGCCGCCCTCGGGGTCGACATCGGCGTGTTCGGCCAGGCTGTCGGCGTCGACGTGGTGTCGTTCGGAGGAACCAAGAACGGTGCCCTCGGCGCCGAGGCGGTACTCACGTTCCGGGACGACGACTCGACGGGCCTCCGGTTCATCCGCAAGCAGTCCATGCAGCTGTCGTCGAAGATGCGGTTCGTGGCCGCCCAGTTCGTTGCCCTGCTCACCGACGACCTGTGGCTGCGCAACGCCCGACACGCCAACACCATGGCGCTCCGACTGGGCCTCGGCGCCGGCCGGATCCACGGTGTCGAGCTGGCCCGTCCGGTGCAGGCCAACGGGGTGTTCGCGGTGCTCCCTGCGGCCGTCACCACCGCCCTGCAGGCCGACTGGCCGTTCTACGTGTGGGAGGAGGCGACCGGCGTGGTCCGGTGGATGGCCTCGTTCGACACCACCGAGTCCGACGTCGACGCATTCCTCGGCCGGCTGACCGAGCTCATGGCGGAACTGGGCTGAGCCAGCCGCGACCCGCGCCCCGGGACCGTGGGTGTTCGGGGTGGCCGGGGTGGCCGGGGTGGCCGGGGTGGCCGGCGTGGCTGGGGCGTGTCCGGGGCGTGTCCGGGGTGGCCGGGGCGTGTCCGGGGTGGCCGGGGCGTGTCCGGGGTGGCCGGGGCGTGTCCGGGGTGGCCGGGGCGTGTCCGGGGTGGCCGGGGCGTGTCCGGGGTGGCCGGCGTGTCCGGGGTGGCCGGAGGGCCGGCAGGGAGTCGGAGGGGGCCGCCGGGTTCAGGCGGCCGGGCGGCCCGGTCCGGGAGGTCCGGCAAACGCCTGGGCGATCGCCATCCACTCCTCGGCCAGTGCGCCGGTCACGACCAGATCCGTGTCGACCAGGTTGCGACGCTGCGTGACCGCCAGGCAGAAGTCGAGTGCCGTGCCGGTGACCGAGGAGACCTCGTGACGGCCTGCGCCGTCCCCCGACTCGCCGATCGCCCACCGCCACACGTCGCCCTCGGGCCCGGTGACGACCACGTCGATCCGCCCGTCCGGGACCTCTCGTCCCCGGACGAGATAGGAGAAGGGTCGGGCCCGCACCCCCAGGTGGGCGATGTGACGGAGCCGCCCGGTGGCCACGCGTCCGACGCCGAGGGCGTCGCACACATCCTGGCCGTGGGCCCAGGTCTCCATCAGCCGTGCAGAGATGAACGAGAGCACGCCCATGGGCGGCCCGAACCACGGCACCCGTGCAGCGGGGTCGGCCACGGCGAACGCTGCCACCATCGCCCCGTGGGCGGTCCCCCACCACTCCAACAGCTCGTTGCCGCCCATCGCCCGACCCCGGGACAGGTGGACCTCCATGGGATCGCCCGCGCTGGCCAGCACCTCGTCAACTGATCGGGCGAAGGAGTCGGGGTCGACCATGGCCAGCCGGCCTGCGTCGTCGAAGTAGGCCAGGTGGCTGATCTGGTCCCGGACGGCCCAGCCGACGGCCGGTGTGGGGAGGTCCCACTCGGGAGCGTCGTCCGCCAGGTCACCGACGACGGCGCGCAAGTCGTCGTACTCGGCGTCCAGGTCGACCAAGAGTTCGGCGAGCGTGGTCATGGGGCGAGGCTACGACACCGACCGTCCGGAGGTGTCGCCCGGTGAGCGGCAGTCGTCCGGCGGGTCCATGGTCCGGCCTGTCCGTCGTCCGGCCTGTCCGTCGTCCGGCCTGTCCGTCGCCCGGCGGGTCCATCGTCCAGCGGGTCCAGCAGGCGGGGCGGGCAGCAGGCACGGCGGGCCGTCAGTCGGGCGTCCGGATCACCGGTCGGCCTCCAACCACGCCCGTGAGGTTCCCACCACCTCGACTTCAGGATGGGACCACACGAATCGCTCCACCGAGTCGAGTACCGACTCGACCTGGCCAGGGGTTCCGGACACGGCGGCAAACCCGAGTTCGCTCCGCTGCCACTGGTCCTGGAAGCCGACCTCGGCCGCAGCCACGTCGAAACGGGACCGGCAGGCCACCACCAGGTGCTTGACGGAGCTGCGCTTGGCCTTGAGCGAACCACTGTCGGGGATGCGCAGGTCGACCGTCAGCACACAGGCATGGAGCATGGGTCCAGGATGGCCCGTCCGGGTCGGCGGGGTCGACTTCGGGCGTGGGACCTCGGATGCCGAATTCATCGGACTCCGGGTCGGCGGACGGCGAGTACTTCCATTCGGCGAGGTGCAGCCAGGCGCCCGAGCGACCGGGTGGACGGCCGCCCGGCCTCCCGCGTACCCCGGACGCGACAGATCCCGGCACGCCGGGGGGAGGCGTGGCGGGATCTGTCGAGACCCGGGAGGGCGCTGTGGTCCGACTTGCGGGGGGCGCAAGGGGGAGGTGCCGGACGGGGGCTCCGGTCCCGGGGGTAAGCGGGCTGCAGGTGTCAGGCCAGGACCGACGACCCGCTACCGGCGTTGGCTGAATTCGTGGAGTTGGTGGACGTCGAGGCCGTTCCCGATGACGGCATGCCGCCCATCGGGCCGTCACCGTCACGCCCGCCTGGGCCTCCCATCCCGCCGGCCGCACCCGGGCCTCCCATCCCGCCGGGGCCGCCGATGGCGACCTTGGTGGCGGTCACGGTGTTGGCGGTGTCCGTGCCGAAGACGGCCACGTGGGCACCCACCTTGACGTCGGCCAGCGACGGCGAGGTCACCGCGCCGTCCACGTAGGTGGTGGTCGAGCCCACGTTGACGGTCACCGTGGTTCCCCCGTGCGTGGTGAGCGTGAACGTGCTGGCGCCGACCGTGGCCACCGTGCCGAACGCGGCCGGCGGGGTGCCGCCGAAGCCGTGCCCGTCACGCCCACCCGGGCCTCCCATCCCGCCGGGGCCGCCGATGGCGACCTTGGTGGCGGTCACGGTGTTGGCGGTGTCCGTGCCGAAGACGGCCACGTGGGCACCCACCTTGACGTCGGCCAGCGACGGCGAGGTCACCGCGCCGTCCACGTAGGTGGTGGTCGAGCCCACGTTGACGGTCACCGTGGTTCCCCCGTGCGTGGTGAGCGTGAACGTGCTGGCGCCGACCGTGGCCACCGTGCCGAACGCGGCCGGCGGGGTGCCGCCGAAGCCGTGCCAGGGGGGCGCACCCGGCGTCGAGGTGGAAGTCGATGAGCCCGTGCCCGCCGCGTTGGCTACTGCTCCCCCGCCGACGGCGAGTCCGAGTGCGACAGCGGCTGCCGTGGTGATGCGCAAGCCGCGCCGGCGGCGCTGGCGGAGGTTCGGGAACGGTCCCGGGTCCGAGGTGCCGCCCGGTCGGGTGGTCGGGCGGTCGTCGTTGATGCTCATGGGTTGCTCCTCTGGCGGTCGTCGCGGGATGTGGTGCGAGGTACCTGGTTGACGGTCATCAGAATCGGCCACCCACCTGTGTGCCAGCTGGGAATCAGGCCAGTCCACCCTTGGAATCGGTGTCGGTGGCCAGCCGCGCCCGGTCAGCCCGAATCCGGGTCGGGCTCGGCGCCGAATGGGGGCATCGGAGAGAACGCCCAGTTCAGCGAACCGTCACCCGTCGGGCCCGTCGATTCGAGGGTCCAACCCTCGTAGGTCTTCAGGTAGTGGTGGTGATGGCACAGCAATGCCAGGTTCGAGAGCTCCGTAGGGCCGCCCTTGGCGAAGGGCACGATGTGGTCGATCTCCAAGCCGTAGGGCACACCGCACCCGGGCACCACGCAGCACCGGTCCCGGTGGGCCAGCGCCGTCCGGAGCCGTCGGTTGATCGTCCTGCCCAGGTGCGAGACGGCACGGATGTCCCCCGCACGGTGGAAGGCCAGTCGGAGAAAGGAGTCGTTGGCGAGATCGCGGGCCATGGCCACCGGGATCGGGCCCTGGTTGTCGATCTCGCAGACCTCGTCTGGTCCCACGTCGCCCCGCAGCAGGGCGTCCAGGTCGACCCGGACCATGAGCGAGCAGCTCGGTGGACGGCCGACGAGGCCATCGTCACCCGGCCGATCCGACGTGTCGCCGACCGCGCGCGACGACGCCTGCGACGGAGCCGGTCCGATCGACCCCGTCGGGTGGCCGACCGAGATCTGCTCGTCCGGTGGCCCGGGATCCACGTCGCCGGAGGCATGCGACCTCGGACCTGCGACAGCGGTCCGGTCCGTCATCAGGAGGAAGAACGCATCCGCACGCAATGCCCTGTCCGCCTCGGCGCCGGCTCGGGCGTCCGTCCCCCCGGCCACCGCTCCCTCGGTGCGGCCGACCGCCCGCAGCCGGGACACCGTGTGCTGCAGCTGCTGGAGCACCTTGGCCCCACGGTCCGCCGTGTCACGCCCCTGGAAGCAGAACGCGCCTTCAGGGTCGGTCCACGACGAAAAGTGGCGCGCTCCATGGATGCGCCGCACGGTCGCCACCGGGTCCTGACGCTCCGCCGTCGCCCGGGCACGGTGGCACCGCTCCCTCACCTTCTGCAGCGGCGCGTCACCCGCACCGTCGAGCAGGCACCCCTCGTTCGCCGGGTCGAGTACCGCCGCGCCGGTGAGCTCCACCACCTTCGGTCCCGACAGCGTGCCGCTCCGGAGCGCCTGTTCGGTCCCGGGCAGGTCCGGCAGGCGGTGTCCGACCTCCAGGGTGCTACGGGCCTGGCCGGTCGGCACGCCCTCGAGCTCGGCGAGCATGACAGCAGGCGACCGGTGACCGCCGTCACGCCAGACGCCCGATTCGTCTATCCGTGGCGCCAGGAGCGTCTTGCCGGCCATCGTCAGTCGCTCGACCCCCACGAACAGCCCGTAGAGCACCGCCGCATCGGGGCCGGAGAGCCTGGCCGGGTCGAGCGTCGCCACGAGCTCGGCCAGCAGCTCGGTGGCGCGCCGGACCGCCGCGGACACACCGGCCCCAACGGCGGGAGCCCCCGGTTTCGTACCCGTCCTCGGCATGCCCTGGCCTGGCAGTGCCTCGATGCACACCCGGTGCCCTCGCCGGACCCCGGTCGGCTGCCGATCCGCCGCCACCTCTGCCGCCTCGTGCACTGCCGCCGCCTCTGCCACCTCGATCACCGCCGCCACCTCTGCCGCCTCGTGCACTGCCGCCACCTCTGCCGCCTCGGTCGCCGCCGCCACCTCTGCCGCCTCGTGCACTGCCGCCACCTCTTCCGCCTCGATCTCCGTCGCCGCCTCTTCCGCCACCTGTGCCGACCGGCTCATGTCGCCACCCTGCCCTACGGGTGTGACGTCCAGGCGACGCCCGAGGTCGGCGTGGCGTTCGATGGGCGCATATCCGACGCGGCCACGCCGGCGATAGACCGGGGTTCGCACCACGCCGGTCCCCGAGAGCCGCCTCGACCACTCCGCCCAACGTGCACCACTCGGCGAACAGCCCGTCGAATCCGGACCTGGCACTGCCGCGCAGATCCAGGCCGCGCCCGAGGAGCAGCGACGCATCGGCCGGCGCCCGGGCCGGGGCCGGATCGCCCAGGGCGTCCTCCGCGAGGTCGAGACCGCCGGCACATTCGGGCTTCCCTTCCGGGACCCGGTCGTCACACCGCCCGATCCGGCCGCGCCCGGGTTCCTGGCGAAGGTGTACGGCTGGTCGCGCTCCGTGCTGTCGGTGGGCGGCGATGTGGCACTGACCGGCCCGAGGGACATGCAGGCGATCGACACCCTCGGGACGCCGTCGCCGGTGCCCGCACAACTCGTGGTGGCCGCATCTCGATCATCGCCCACGGCTGCCCGGTCGACGATCGCCCGGGGAGGCCGGCCGGTCGACGATCGCCCGGGGAGGCCGGCTGGTCGACGATCGCCGGGGAGGCCCTCGTGCTGCGGCTGCTCCACAGGGTCCGGAGTCTGCCCGAGACCACCGCCATCGGATCCCCGCCCGAAGCCCCCGCCCGAAGTCCCCGGTAGGTACCGGACGTCCCACGGGAAGGTGCAGGGCAGGGTGCCGGTCACCGAGCCCCCGGAGCATCGTCACGGGTGAGGATCCCGTCGAGTTCCAGCTCGGAGGGATCAGGAAGTCCCCGGGCACCACGAACGTCCGCTTCAGGCTCCCGAGCGGGATGCGGACTGCGCTGCGGAATTAGGGCCGAAAGACCCCATCGCCCGTGTGTCGGCATGCTCAAGCTGGCACCGGGGTGGGTCGATGCTCCGGGGAGGAGTCCCAGTTGAGCGGCATCTCCGGACCCGAGCGGCTGCCGCCGCCCGGCCGGCGTCGCTCGAGGAGCCACACGTGACCGATACACAGAGGGCGGTCGAGCCAGACCCGGCCACGGCGGACACCGGGGACGGGTCCGCCACGGTGCGGGCGCGCCGCAGCATGTGGCTGGTCAACTCGCTGGTGATCGTCCTGGTCGGCGTGGCCTGCACGGTCCTCGGGGCACGGGCGGTGGCGGAGAACAACGGACAGAAGGCCCGCCAGGCCGCGCTCGCGACCACCTCGGAGATCGCGTCGAACCTGACGCTGGCCATCGAACGCCAGCAGGATCTCGTCGTGAACGCCGGCGCGTACATCGTGTCCGATCCCTCGGCCAGCCAGGCGCAGTTCCAGCAGTGGACCCGGTCGGCTCAGGTGTTCGAGCGATATCCCCAGGTCGTCGGGATCGCGGAGGTCGTCATGGTCACCCAGGCGCAGCTCGCCTCCTTTTCGGCGTCCGTGGACGCGGCACCCGGGGGCCTCCTCCCGGCGGGCACGACGTTCTCGGTCGACCCGCCCGGTACACGGCCGTTCTACTGCTTCCCGGTGCGCTCCCAGGACCGGACCGGACTCCTCAACACGCCGGCGGACACCGACCTCTGCGACAGCCCGATCGGCACGGGCCTCATCGATGCCCGGGCGTCCGGTGACGGCGCCTACCTCCCGTACGGATCAGGGAGCTCGTCAGCCATGGTGGTGGGGACCCCGATCTACCGTGCCGGCGCCCCCACGGACTCCCCGCAGGCTCGGCAGGCCGCGTTCGTCGGATGGACGGGCACCCAGATCGCGCCGGGCGTACTCCTGCAGAACGCGCTCCGCGGGCACGATCAGACGGCACTGGTGTTCCACTACGCCCACGGGCACGAGTCGGCCTCGTTCGCCGCCGGCACCGCACCGGCTGGCGCGCACCGGACGGCAATCGATCTCCACAACGGGTGGAGCGTCGTCGTGCTCTCTCCACCCGATGCCTCCGGACTGTTCACCGGCTCCAACGTCATCTGGCTCCTCGCCGCCGGAAGCCTGCTCAGCCTCCTGCTCGGCGCACTCGTGCTCGCCCTCGGGACGAGTCGCCACCGCGCCCTGGTCCTCGTCCACGACCGCACCGACGAGCTCCGCCACCAGGCGCTCCACGACGCGCTGACCGGGCTCCCCAACCGGACACTGATCCTCGACCGCATGGGCCAGATGCTCACCCGCAGCCGCAGGTCGCCCCTCCCGGTAGCCGTCCTCTTCCTCGACCTCGACAACTTCAAGGACATCAACGACACCCTGGGGCACCGGGCGGGTGACGACCTCCTGGTCGCCGTCGGCGACCGGTTGACCGACGCGCTCCGCGAAGAGGACTCCGTGGGACGCCTGGGCGGGGACGAGTTCGTCGTCCTGACCGAGGGTGCCGCCCTGGAGCACGGCGCCGGAACGGTTGCGCAGCGCATCCTGGACGCCATGGCCGAGCCCTTCGACATCGCCGGGAGCGACGCGCCCCTGCGCGTGTCCGCCAGCATCGGGTACGCGGAAGGCGTCCGGGACACGCCCGAGGAGCTCCTGCAGGACGCAGACATCGCGCTCTACCAGGCGAAGGCCGCGGGCAAGCACCGCGCGGTCCGGTTCTCCCCGACGATGCAGGCGGCGGTCGACGACCACCGCCACCTGGCGGTGGACCTGCAGGCCGCCCTCGGGGCCGGACAGTTCTTCCTCGAGTACCAGCCCGTCGTAGACCTGGCGTCCGGGGCGGTGCTCGGGGTCGAGGCCCTGCTGCGCTGGCGCCATCCGTCCCGAGGCATCCTCCCCCCGGGCGAATTCGTCGGCGAGCTGGAGGCGAGCGGCCCCATCCTCGAGGTCGGGGCCTGGGTCCTCGCCGAGGCCTGTCGCCAGGGCGCCCGGTGGCAACGCCTCCAGCCCGGCCTCACCGTCTCGGTCAACGTGTCCGCCAGGCAGTTCGAGCAGGACCGGGTCCTCGACGACATCGACGCGGCACTGCGTGCCAGCGGATTCGATCCGCGTTCCCTCATCCTCGAACTGACCGAGACCGTGGTGATGCACGACGTGGACGACGCAGTCAGGCGACTCACCCTGCTCAAGTCCGGGGGTGTGCGGATTGCAATCGACGACTTCGGCACGGGGTACTCGTCGCTGACCTACCTGCGCCGGCTGCCGATCGACGTTCTGAAGATCGACCGGTCGTTCGTCTCCCCGATGGGGGTGTCCGAGGAGTCCGAGGCCCTGGTCCACACGCTCGCCCAGCTCAGCAAGATGCTGGGCCTCGTCACGGTGGCCGAGGGGGTCGAGACGGAGGACCAGTGGTCCCGCCTGCTCTCCGAGGAGGTGGACGCCGGACAGGGGTTCCTGTTCTCCCGTCCCCTTGCCCCGCACGACGTCGACGAGCTGCTCGCCGCGCCGTCGGGTCGCTGGCCGGTCCCGGTCACCGCCGGAGCCTGACCGGACGCGGACCCACTAGGTTGACCGTGGCATGACGACGGGAGCCCTCCAGTGCGTGCGGTGATCGGGGACGTCCTCCCGCTGGCCATCGTGGTCACGGTATCGCCCATCAACATCGTGGCGGCGATCCTGCTGCTGTTCACCAAGCGGCCGATCCTGCACGCCACGTGCTATCTCGCCGGGTTCGTCGTGGGCGTGGCTGCCGTGCTCGGAACGCTCACCGCGATCGCCGGGGCCGCCGACCTGTCGACGGACTCGCAGCGCTCCCGCGGCGCCTCGGCCGTGCTCCTCGCCCTCGGCATCCTCCTCCTCGTGGTGGCGGTGGGCAAGTTCCGCGCCCGTCCGGCTGCGGGGACGACAGCGCCGGCGCCGGCATGGATGGACGGTATCGCCGGGTTCGGCCCGGGAAAGTCACTGGCCGTCGGGTTCGGCGTCGGCGCCGTCAATCCCAAGAACGTCGCCGTGGCACTGGCGTCGGCCGTCACCATCGCCTCCGCCGGTCTGTCCGTCGGGCAGTCCGTCGGCGTCGTGGCCGTCTACACGGTGGTGGCCTGCCTCGGCGTGGCCACCCCGATCGTCGCCATGCTGGTGCTCGGCGACCGGTCCGACGGGGTCCTCTCGGAGTGGCAGGCATGGCTCGACCGGAACAACTCGGCGATGATGGCCGTGCTCTACCTGATCTTCGGCATCATCCTGGTGGGCAAGGGGATCGGCGGGATCTGAGCGGCCCCGGTCCGGTCACCCGGCGGTGGGCCCGGTCCCCACCACGGTGCCGGCCCGGTCACCCGGCGAGCGCCGACCGGAGCACCGACGCCACGTCGTCCCAGCCGAACCCGACCGCCTCGGCCAGGATGCGGCGCGTCGACGGGTCGACCAGCACCAGGAACGGGTAGCCGGTCACCCGGTGGTCGGCCCACGCACGATCGCTCATGACGACGGTTCCACCGAACCCGGTGGCCCGTGCGGCCACCCGTGTCCGGTCGACGGTGGCCGGTCCCCTGGTGACCGCCACCGGGACCACCCCTTCGGGCAGGGACCCACCGGCGAGTCCCCGCCAGAACGACTCGCACCCGTCGCAGTCCACGGCCAGGAAGACCAGCAGCACCGGACGGTCGAGCCCGGCCAGCACGAGCGAGACCGGGGACCCGTCCGGGCGCACGCCGTGCAGGTCGGCGGCCGGCCAGTCCGGCGCCTCCCCCGGCGCACCGGTCGGGATGGGCCGGAGCCCGGCCACGAATCCGGGGTCCGCCAACGGATTGCCGGGGGGCTCGCTCAACGGGCGGCCGGGCCGGCGGGCGTGCCCGGGCTGCGCAGGATCAGGGCGCCTCGACCGAGCCGGGCTCGATCACCTCCACGGCGCTGCCGTTCCCGCACCACCGGCAGGTCACGTCCTCCACCGACTCCTCGAGCACCTCGACGTCCTCGACGGTCAGCGCCCCGCCTACCGAGAAGTGGTGGAACGCCTTGGTCCGGCGGGTCGTCACCACGTCGAACCGGGTGAGGTTCCCGCAGGCCGCACAGCGGTAGCGGACCACCTCGGACCGGTCGGCGGCGGGCGTGGCGCTTGCGGTGGTGGGCGAGTCGGTGGTCACCCCGACCACGGTAGTCGCGCCGCCGGACGGCCCCGTCTGCCGGTGCCGAACACCTGTTCGCTACAGTGTCGCCATGGCCCTCGCCGTCCAGAAGTCCTTCGACGACCTCGGGACCCCCCTCAGCCAGGTCACGTTCGTGGTCCTCGACGTCGAGACGACCGGCGGCTCGCCGTCGACCTGCTCGCTCACCGAGGTGGCCGCCGCCCGCTACCGGGGCGGTGAGCTCCTGGCGACGTACCAGACCTTCGTGCGTCCCGACGAGCGGATCCCGCCGTTCATCACCGCGCTGACCGGCATCAGCGACGCCATGGTGGCCGACGCGCCGCGCACCGGCGAGATGCTCCCGTCCTTCCTCGAATTCCTGGGCGGCGCCGTCGTCGTCGGGCACAACGTGCGCTTCGACCTCTCCTTCCTCAACCACGCGCTCGTGTCGACCGGTCGGGAGCGGCTGCCCAACGCCACCGTCGACACGCTCGCCCTGGCCCGGCGCCTCGTCCGCGACATGGTCCCCAACTGCAGGCTCGGCACCTTGGCGGCGTCGCTGCACCTGCCGCACCAACCGTCCCACCGGGCCCTGACCGACGTCCTCGCCACCGGGGACCTCCTGCACGCGCTGCTGGAGCGGGCAGGTTCCTTCGGCATCGTCGGCCTCGAGGAGCTCCTCGACCTCCCCCGGCTGGTCGGCCACCCGCAGGCGGCCAAGCTGCCGCTCACCAACCGCCTCCCCCACCGCCCCGGCGTCTACTGGTTCACCGACGCCGCCGGGCACGTGCTCTACGTCGGCAAGGCCACCGACCTCCACAGCCGGGTCCGCTCCTACTTCTCCGGCGACACCCGCAACAAGATCGGGCGCCTGCTGCGCCAGATGGACGCCGTGCACCACCGGGTCTGCCCCGGACCCCTGACAGCCGCCGTCCTCGAGGGCCGGCTCATCCGGGCGTGGTCGCCGCCGTTCAACGCCCAGGGCAAGGTGCGCCGGCGCGACCCGGGCACCACGGCGCGGGAGCTCGTGCCGGCGGAGGGTGTCCGTGCAGACGGGCTCCCCCTCCCCTCCGCCGGGCCCGTGGCGGAGGCGCCCCGCCCACGCCGACGGGGACGCCGGCCGGGGTGGAGTGCCGGGGACCTCGAGGGCGACCCGGTCGAGTTGCTCACGCCGTATGCGGAACAGGTGTCCTCCTTCGCCCGGTCCCAGCGCTACGAGGACGCCGCCCGGGTGCGCGACGAGGCGGAGCGGTTGCGCCACCTCCTCGGACGCCACCGGCGGGTGGAGTCCCTGCGTCGTGCCGGTCGGGTGGTACTGCACCTCGACGGCGAGGGCACGGTGGAGCTCGACGGCGGCCTGCTGGTCGAGGCCGCGTCGCTGTTCGACGGGGGCACGGGCGCGGCAGGCGGCGGGCTCGATCCGGCGTTCACCGTGACGGCGGACGGGCACGACAAGGAGCGGGTCATCGTCGCCCAGTGGCTCAAGTTCAACGCCGACAAGGTCCGCGTGCTGCGAGCCGGGGACGACGAGGGCATGGTCATGCGGGCCGACCGGATCCCCAGGCTGCACGAGCTGTGCGGCCCGCTGCGCTCGTGGCCGGCGGCCGACGGGGCCGACGGATCGGCCGGGGCCGACTGGGCCGACGGATCGGCCGGGGCCGACTGGGCCGACGGATCGGCCGGGGCCGACGGGGCCGTCGGATCCGACGGCCCCGGGAGCCCGGAACGGTCGGACAGCACCGCCCCCGGCTGAGGTCGACCGACCCACCGTGGCCGCGGTCCGCCAGCGGCAGCGCCGGAGCGGTCACGCTGGCTCCGGGGGATCCTGTGGGTGCCGCCCGGCAGGCCGACACGCGGGTCCCGTCGCGCAGGACGAACGGAGGGCGGTCGGCGGCCTCCGTCACCCGGGACCGGCCGCCCCGTGGGTCGCGCGATCGAGCGGTTCAGTCGTTCGGTTCGGCGGCTGCGGCCTCGTTGGTCACCGCGACGAACTCGTCGAGTACCCCCGCCGCCCGCCCGCTGTCGATCAGCAGCGCGGCCAGTCGGACTCCGGCGTCGAGGTCCTCCGCCTGCCCGATCACGCACAGGGCGGCGCCGGCGTTGAGTACGGCGATGTCGCGATGGGGGGAGACCGCCCCGGACACCACCTGACGGATCGCCCTGGCGTTGACCGAGGCGTCGCCGCCGCGCAGCTGGTCGAGCGTGGATCGGGCCAGTCCGAAGTCGGACGGGTCGACCCGGTACACCGAGACCGACACGTCGCCGTCGCCGGCGGGGTCGTCCCCCTCCGGCGTGCGGATCAGCTCGTGGACCGTGCTCGGCCCGGTCGTCGTCAGCTCGTCGAGCCCGTCGTCACCATGGACCACCATGGCCCGCCGGGTGCCGTTGGCGGCCAGGACCCCGAGCATCTTGTCGGCCATGGCCGGGTCGCTGACGCCCACCACCTGGAACTGGGCCCGGGCCGGGTTGGCCAGCGGCCCGAGGAAGTTGAACACCGTCGGGATCCCCAGCTCGCGGCGGACCGGTCCGGCGTACCGCATCGCCGGATGGAACCGGGGGGCGAAGCAGAACCCGAGCCCGACCTCGTCGATACAGCGGGCCACGCCGGTCGGGCCGAGGTCGGCAACTGCGCCGAGCGCCTCCAACACGTCGGCCGCGCCCACGGCCGACGACGAGGCGCGCCCGCCGTGCTTGCACACCTTGGCCCCGCTGGCCGCCACCACCAGCGACGCGATGGTCGACACGTTGATGCTGCGCAGGCGGTCGCCGCCGGTGCCACAGGTGTCGATCAGATCGGTGCCGGCGGGAAGGTCGAGCGGCACCGCATGGGCGACCATGGCGCGGACGAACCCGGTCATTTCCGCGACGGACTCGCCCTTCGCCCGCAGCGCCACGGCCAGCGCGGCGATCTGGGCCGGCGTGGCCGCGCCGGCCAGGACCTGGCCGAGGACCTCCTCGGCCTGGTCGGCGGCCAGGGACTCGCCGTCGAGCAGGCGGCCGAGCACGCCCGGCCAGCCCCCCAGTGCGTCGAACGAGGCCAGCGCGTCCGAGGAGCCCGGGGCCGGTGCGGTCCCCATGGTGTCAGCGGCCCGCACAGCGCCTCAGTCCCACCACAGGTCGTGGTTGAGCACACCCCGTCCGATCAGCCCGAGCTGCACCTGCGACGTGCCCTCGACGATGGTGAGCTGGCGGGCATCGCGGTACCAGAGCTCGGTCGGGTGGTCCTCCATGTACCCGGCCGCCCCCAGCAGCTGCACGGCCAGGCCCGACGCCCGCACGGCCAGCTCGGTGGCGTGGTACTTGGCCATCGACAGGTACGGGACGTACTCCTTGGTGAACTTGCCCTTGTCGGCCAGCCACGCCGAGCGGTAGGTCAGGAGCCGGGCCGCCTCGATGTCCACCGCCACCTTGGCGATCTCCCACTGGATGCCCTGGAAGTCGGCGATGGTATGGCCGAAGGCCTCGCGCTGCTTGACGTACTCGGTGGCGTACATGAGCGCGCCCTCGGCCAGGCCGATGCCACGTGCCGCCACGATCGGCCGCATGGCGTTCAGCCCGAGCATGGCCAGGCGGAAGCCGCCCACCTCGCCGATCACGTTCTCCTTGGGCACGTGCACGCCGTCGAGCAGCAGCTCGCCGGTATCGACGCCCCGCACCCCCATCTTCCGGTCGGTCGACCCGACCGACACGCCGTCCCAGCTCCGCTCGACGATGAAGCCGGTGATCGAGTCGTGGGACCGCGACGCCGGGTCGCCGGTCTTGGCGAACACCGTGTACCAGTCGGCCTGGACGACCCCGGACATCCAGCACTTGGTGCCGGTCAGGATCCAGTCCCCCTCGTGCCCGGCCCGGGTGTCGGGCACGGCCTTGGTGCGCATGCCGGCCACGTCGCTGCCGGCCTGGGGCTCGGACAGGCCGAAGGCGCACCGCAGCTCGCCGGTGGCGATCCCCGGCAGGTAGCGCTGCTTCTGGTCGTCGTTGCCGGCGATGAGGATCGGGCCGGTCGGCAGGCGGGTGAGCAGCAGCATCAGGGCCGCCGTGTTGGAGTACTTGGCCACCTCCTCGATGGCGACGGTCAGGCCGAGGATGCCGGCACCCGAGCCGCCGAGCTCGGTCGGCAGGCAGAGGCCGAGCAGGTCCGCCTCGCGGAACGCGTCGAACACGTCCTGGGGGTACTCGCCCGACGTGTCGATCTCCCGGGCCCGGGGCTTGATCTTGTCCTGGGCCAGCCCGCGGACCGAGTCCTGGAGGGCGGCGAGTTCGGGCGAGAGGTCGAAGTCCACGAGGGTCGAGGCTACCCGAGGCCGGCCTGCCGCCCGTCCCCGCACGCGGCGGGGCGGCCCACCGGGTCAGGGGTCGGGGGCGTCCCGGAGGGTCGCCGACGGCGCGGGCCGGCTCGGCGCCGCGCACGGTTCCGCCCTCACGCCCCCGCCGGTCTGCCGCAGGCGGTCGGGGCGGGCGGGCACCCCGGGAGCGGACGGGACGGCCCGCCACCACGGCCATCGCTAGGATCCTCCCCGTGACGCCACCCGGCCTGCCGCAGCCGCCTCCCACCGGAGCGTCGGCCCTCCCGTCCGGGACCTACGACGGGTCGGTCGTGATCGTGACCGGCGGGGGGACGGGCCTCGGCAAGTCGATCGCCACCGAGTTCGGGCGTCTGGGCGCGGCGGTGGCCGTGTTGAGCCGGGACGAGGCCCACCGGAGCGCCGGGGTGGCCGCGGTCGAGCAGGCGGGCGGCCGGTCCGTGGGTGTGGCGTGCGACATTCGCGACGCCGATGCCATTGCCGCCGCGTTCGACACCGTGGAGTCGGCACTGGGGCCGATCGACGCCCTCATCAACAACGCGGCCGGCAATTTTCCGGTGCCGGCCGAGGACATGAGCCCGAACGCCTGGCGCACCGTGGTGGACATCGTCCTGAACGGCACCTACCTGTGCTCGCGCGAGTTCGCCCGCCGCCTCATCGCGGCGGAACGGCCCGGGTCCATCGTCAACGTGGGGGCCTCCTACGCCTGGACCGGGGGGCCCGGGTTCGCCCACTCGGCGGCGGCCAAGGCCGGCGTCAAGAACCTGGTCGAGACCCTCTCGGTCGAGTGGGCCCCGTACGGCATCCGGGTCAACGGCCTCGTCCCCGGCCTCATGCCCCACGACGACGAGGTGGCCGCCATCGCCGCCGTTCCCGGCAAGTACGAGGGCCAGGACGACCGCGTGCCCGCCGGCCGGGTCGGCCACCCCCGCGAGCTGGCCTGGGCCGCGACCTATCTCTGCTCGCCGTACGCCGCCTACATCAGCGGCCACTCGCTGGTGGTCGACGGGGCCAACTGGCAGCGCCGGCACACCGTCCAGCCCCCGTTCACCCCCATCCGGGAGCAGCTCGGGCGCGGCCCGTTCGGCGAGCCACCCGCACCACGCCCCACCTGACCACCCGCCGGCACCGTCGGACGTGCTCCGGCAGGAACGACCAAGGAGCAACTTCATGACCGACCCCCGCGTCACCAACGCCGCCGACACCCGGCCGCCCCTGACCGACGAGGAGCGGGACCTGGTCCGGCTCGAGGTCGACGGGCCCATCGCCGTCATCACCAACAACCGGCCCGAGAAGCACAATGCCATGAGCGACGAGATGGACCGTCGGCTGTGGGAGGTGCTGGCCCAGGTCCACGAGCTCCCGCAGCTGCGGGCCATCGTCTGGCGGGGTGAGGGGAGGTCGTTCTCGTCGGGCCGCGACACCGGCCAGATCGGGGTCCGCGTGGAGGACATCTCCGACCTCGAGTTCATCGAGCGGGGCCACCGCCCGACGAGCATGTTCCTGACCATGCCGTGCCCGATCATCTGCGCCCTCAAGGGCTGGGTCATCGGTGGCGCCTTCGAGCGGACCCTGCTGTGCGACATCCGGGTGGCCGCCGTCGGGACCCGCATGATGCTCCCCGAGGTGGCCCACGGGGTCATCCCCGACTCGGGCGGGGTGGCCCGGCTGTTCCAGATGGCCGGTCACGGCCTGACGGCCGACCTCGCCCTGACCGGCCGGGTCATGACGGCCGAGGAGGCCTACGGCCACGGCATCGTCAGCCGCCTGGTGGCCGACGAGGCGGAACTCGACGCCGTCACCATGGCGATGGCCGAGACCATCGCATCGGCGCCCGCGTTCACCGTCAAGATGGCCCGTCGCACGATCGCCGGCCTGGCCCGCGACGAGGTCCAACGGTCGATCGACGAGGAGGCCGTCGCACAGTCGATGGTGTTCGCCTCCGACGACTACGCCGAGATGAAGTCGGCGCGGGCCGAGGAGCGGGTGCCCCGCTACCGGAAGCGCTGAGCCCTGCCGGGAGCGCTCCGCCACCGCGGGCACCGGGTCGGCGCTGGGCCCGTCCCGTGTAGAACGGGGAGCAGCGGTCGGCGGCCCGGGCCGACCTGACCCGGGCCGACCTGACCCGGGCCGAACCAAAGACCCAGGCCGACCCAAAGACCCGACCCCCTGACCAGACCCACCCCACACTCCGGAGGCACCATGTCCGACACCACCACCCGTTCGCCCAAGCCGGTCCGGTCGAGCGGCACGTTCACGTTCGGCGTCGGCACGGCCGGCGCCACCACGGTCCACCGGTTGGGCTTCGGAGCCATGCAGATCACCGGGACAGGCATCTGGGGCGAGCCCGCCGACCGCGACGGGTGCATCCAGGTGCTGCGCAGGGCGGTCGACCTGGGCGTCGACCTGATCGACACGGCCGACTCCTACGGTCCCGAAGTGAGCGAACGGCTCATCTTCGAGGCGCTCCACCCCTACCCCGACGGCCTGGTCATCGCCACCAAGGCCGGCCTCACCCGGCAGGGCCCCGGTCTGTGGCTGCCGGTCGGGCGACCCGAGTACCTGCGCCAGCAGTGCGAGCTCAGCCTGCGCCGACTCGGGCTCGAGCGCATCGACCTGTTCCAGCTCCACCGCATCGACACCAAGGTGCCGACGGAGGAGCAGTTCGGCCTGCTGGCCGACCTGGTGGCCGAGGGCAAGGTGGCCCACGTCGGCCTGTCCCAGGTCACGGTGGCCGAACTGCAGGCGGCACAGGCCGTCCTGCCGATCGTGTCGGTGCAGAACCTGTTCAATCTGACCAATCGCTCGTCGGCCGACGTGCTCGCCCACTGCACGGCCGAGGGGATCGGCTTCATCCCGTGGTTCCCGGTGGCATCGGGCGCCCTCACCGGCCCGGACACGCCCATGGGCGAGGTCGTCGCCGAGACGGGGGCCACCCCCACCCAGGTCGCCCTCGCCTGGCTGCTCCACCACTCGCCGGTGATGCTCCCCATCCCGGGGACCAAGTCGGTGGCCCATGTGGAGGAGAATTGCGAGGCGGCCACCCTGCAGCTGACCGATGCGCAGGTGGCGGTGCTCGACGCGGTGCACGCCGCCTCCTGAGCCGCCGAGGCCCCCTGGGCGTCCACCTCGGCCCAGGGGCCCCTGGCGCGGTCGCACCGCTCGGGGCACGGGACTGGAGGAGCGGTCCCGACTCGGGGGGCCGTCCCGCTAGTCCGCCGGGAGAGAATCGATACTGATTCCCACTGTCACTGGGCGGCCGTCCGACGAGCAGACCGCCGGGTCCCCACGTGCCGGGCCTGCACCCGGGTCCCACACGCCGAGGACGCACGCTGGGGACGCACGCCGAGGACGCACGTCGAGGTCGTGCACCGTGCCCGCCGGACCCCGCCCCCACGGACAGACCAGGTCGTCGGCGCTGGGGACGAGCAGCCCTACCGGGCCCGGAACACCATGGGCGCCGACTTGACGCCGGCGATGACCGGAGATGCCGTGCGTACCACCGCTCCGGCCGGCTCGACCGAGCCGAACCGGGCCAGCAGCTCCTCCAGCAGGATGCGCCCCTCCACACGGGCCAGCACCGCCCCGATGCAGAAGTGGGCGCCGAACCCGAAGGCGACGTGGGGATTGGGGTCGCGGGCGGCGTCGAAGGCGGCGGCCGACGGACCGAACACCGACTCGTCCCGGTTGGCCGAGGCGTAGAGCATGAGGACGGGATCGCCGGCGCCAAGCCGACGGCCGCCCAGCTCCACCTCCCGGGTCGTTGTCCGCATGAAGGCGACCACCGGGGTGGTCCACCGCAGCATCTCCTCGACGGCGAGCGGGAGTGCCCGGTTGGCCGCGGCGTCCGCCCGGGCGGCCAACCCCTCCCACTCGCCCGGCGTCGAGGCGAAGCCGACCAGGCCGCCCGACATCATGTTGCGGGTCGTCTCGTTGCCGGCCACCAGCAGCTGCACCAGGAACATGCCGAGCTCGGCGTCGGTGAGCCGGTCGCCGTCCACCTCGGCCGACCCCAGTTCGCTGATGATGTCGTCCCGCGGTGACGCCCGGCGGTCGGCGGCGGCCTCCAACAGGTACGTCACCATGTCGCCGCTCAGCTGCGCCCGCTCCTCCTCGGGCCAGTCGGTGGCGCCGGGGATGACCGCCTCGGACCACCGGAAGAAGCGGGGCCACTCGTCCTCGGGCACCCCGAGCAGATCACTGATCACCTGGAGGGGCAGCGGCACGGCCAGGTCGGCCACCACGTCCACGGGCACATCCGGTTCGATGCGGTCCACCAGGGCCCGGGCGCGCCGGCGGATCCCGGGCTCGAGGGCGCGCATGTACGAGGGGCGGAACCCGGGCTGGACCAGCGTCCGGTACCGGGTGTGGTCCGGCGGATCGGTGTGCATCATGGTCGGGGGCGTGGGGTAGTCGGCCCCGATCTCGAAGGTCATGATGCCCTTGGACGAGCAGTAGGTCCCCGGGTCCCGCGACACGGCCACCACCTCGGCGTGCCGGCTGAGCATCCACAGCCCGAGGGTGTCGTTGCGGGCGACCGGCGCCTCGGCACGCAGCCGGGCGTAGAGCGGATAGGGGTCCCCGGCGTAGACGGCCGGGTCGAGCAGCGGGTCGGTCAGTGCGGTCTCGTCGACCGCTCCCGGCGGGCTCACCGTGTCCGCCCGGACGGGGCGACGTGGTGGACGACGTCGATTGCGGACCTGGTCAACGGGGCTCCCTCCCTGTCGGTGGACCGGCCGTCGTGGGTGCCGGCCCCCCGGGGCGCCCGACCTGGTCACTGCCGGCTCAGTCTGTCGGATGCGGGCCGGTTCCGCCATCCCCCCGTTCCGGTCCGGGATGCGATTCCCGGGGTACCGCTCAGGTTTGGTGGTACGGGCCGATGCGCTGGTCCGGGCTGCCGTCGACGACGACCTGTCCGTGGGTGGCCACGTACGACGTCCACTCGCTCCCCGTCCACCACCGGTAGTGGAACCGACCGCTCGGGTCCGGCTGCCACGACGGAGGTGCTGCGGCCCCGGGAGGGGCGGGCGGCGGTGGGGTGACCGGGTCGACCGGGGTGGCGGCGGGGTCCGGGGACCGGCGGTCCACCCCGTCGGCCCGCCGGGGGTAGGCCGGGAAGTCCGAGCCCGAGCTGCGTGCGGCGGATGAGGACGGCGCCACCGGGTCCATCCTCCCGTAGGCGTCGAACGTCGGCGACGGGCCCTGGGCCGCCCGACGGACCTCGGCCCGGTGGGCGAACAGGTACAGGGGGAGCCCGACGAACCACGCCAGGAACCAGATCAGCGCCCACACCGGTGACGGCAGGCCCCAGGGTGTGCGACCGAGCTTGCGACGGTCGCCCTCGGACAGGGCGTAGCCGAGGACGGCCGCCGCCACGTCCAACAGGAGTCCGAGCACAAGGTCGGGACCGCTCACGCTCAGCACCCCCTCAGACTAGGCCCGGACGGGCGGACTCCTCACCCCGGCACGTCCCCGGCCGTTCACCCGCTCCCGGGGGTACGTTGGCGCCGTGCCCCCGACCGCCCCCGACGACCCCGCCACCCCGGCCGCCCGCACCCGCTCCTGGCAGGGCTGGGGATGGGAGGAGTCGGCCGCCACCGACGAGCAGACGGACCGGCTGGCCGCAGCGCTCGCCGGCCGGTTCGGGATCGCGGCGCCAACGGCCGAGGTGCCGGTACGGCTGGAGGACCTGGACCTGCGACCCCCGCGGGTGGCCCCGCCGGCGTCGCTCGCCCACCTCTGCTCGACCGACCGGCGGGACCGGGCCGCCCACACCTGCGGTCGCTCCTACCGGGACGTCGTGCGCCTGATGCGTGGCGACCTCCCCCATCCGCCCGACGTGGTGGCCCACCCGGTCGACGAGGCCGACGTGGTCGCCCTCCTCGACTGGTGCGGCTCGGCGGGAATCGCCGTCATCCCCTACGGGGGCGGGTCCTCGGTCGTCGGCGGGGTGGAGGCCGACATCGGCGACGACCGGCCCGGGGTCGTCTCCCTCGACCTCACCCTCCTCGACCGGGTGGTCGAGATCGACCGGGTCAGCCGTGCCGCCCGCATCCAGGCCGGCGCGCTGGGGCCCGTGCTCGAGTCCCAGCTCCGCCCGCACGGGTTGACCCTGCGCCACTACCCGCAGTCGTTCGAGTTCTCCACCCTCGGCGGATGGCTGGCCACCCGGGCAGGCGGCCACTTCGCCACCGTGTACACCCACATCGACGACCTGTGCGAGTCGCTCCGGGTCGTCACCCCGTCGGGCACCGCCGAGTCCCGGCGCCTGCCAGGCTCGGGGGCAGGTCCCTCCCCGGACCGGCTCTTCCTCGGGTCCGAGGGCGCGCTCGGGGTCATCACCGAGGCGTGGATGCGACTCCAGGACCGACCGCGCTGGAAGGCGTCCGCCGGGGTCGAATTCCCCGGTTTCGATTCCGGCGCGTCCGCCGTGCGGTCGCTCGCCCAGTCCGGCCTGTTCCCGGTCAACTGCCGACTGCTGGACGCCGGCGAGGCGATGCTGTCGGCCACGCTCTCGCCCGGGGCCGGCGCGCTCCTCGTCCTGGGGTTCGAGTCGGCCGACCACCCGGTCGACGCGGCCATGGACCGGGCGCTCGAGCTGTGCCGGGACCACGGGGGTACCCTGCCGTCGCCGCCGACGTCGACCGACAGCGGTGCCCCCGGGACGGCCGCCGACGGCGCCGGGCGCGACGGTGCCGCCGGTGAGTGGCGCAACTCGTTCCTGCGTGCGCCCTACACCCGTGACGCACTGGTGCGGCTGGGAGTGGTCTGCGAGACGTTCGAGACGGCGTGCACCTGGGACCGGTTCACCTCACTCCACTCCTCGGTGTCCGCCGCGGTCGAGGACGCCGTGGGACGGATCTGCGGGGCGGGCTGGGTCACCTGTCGCTTCACCCACGCCTACCCGGACGGGGTGGCCCCCTACTTCAGCGTCCTCGCACCCGGCATCCGGGGATCCGAGCTGTCCCAGTGGGCCGAGATCAAGGCGGCGGCCTCGGAGGCGGTGCTGGCGGCCGGCGGGACCATCACCCACCACCACGCCGTGGGCCGGGACCACCGCCCCTGGTACGACCGGCAGCGACCCGACGTCTTCGCCTCCGCACTGCTGGCGGCCAAGACCGCGGTGGACCCGGCCGGCATCATGAACCCCGGCGTGCTGGTCGACTGATCGGCCTCCGGCGCGGGCCGCCGCCGCGCCCGTTCAGTCCAGCCGGCCGGCTTCGCGGATGGACCGGTTGGCCAGCTGTCGGGTGATCGACCAGTGGCGCTCCACGTCCGCCTCCGTCATCCCCTCGGCGACGCCCAGGCCGATGAGCCGGAGCCGGGCCCGATGACGGAGGCGCTCATAGGCGGTGAGGGCGTCGGTCAACTTCGGACGCCACGTCCGGGAGCTCGCCGCGTCGAGGACTGCCCCCAGGTGCTCCTCGTTGCGGACGCCCTCGAGGACCACCTCGCAGACGGCGATGTGGCCGTCGAGGTCCTCGCGCAGGATGGCGGCGGCCTCGAGCATGCGCTCCATTTCGGCCACCGTCCGCCGGCGCACCTCGGTCGTGTCCGTCGGCGCGTGGTCGTCCATGGCCCACGATGCTGCCCCCCACGTCCGGTACGTGCAACCCGCCGGTCCGGTCGGTCCCGCCGACGGTCCTCGCCCCGCCGGCCCCGACCGGCGAAGATGGAGGGGTGAACACGTCCCGTACCCCTGCCCGCCCCGTCCGCCGCCGCGCCGGCCGGGCACGGGCGCTCGGCCCGCTGGTGGTGGTCGGCGCGCTCGCCGTGGGTCTGGCCGCCTGCGGCAGCTCGAGCACGAGTTCCTCGTCGACGTCCACGACCGGCGCCACCCCGACAACGACGCCGACCAGCACCACCAAGGGATCGTCCGGGTCGTCCACCACCAGCACGACCACCGGCACCCCTGCCGGCACGGCGGCCTGCCGGACCTCGTCGCTCGCCCTCTCCTTCGGCTCCCCCAACGGGACCGCCGGGGCCGTCCACTACACCTTGACGTTCCAGAACACCGGCACCACCCCGTGCACGCTGTACGGCTTCCCCGGGGTGTCGTTCCTCGACGGCTCGGGCGGCCAGATCGGCCAGCCGGCCCAGCGTGCGGGGGGCACACCCTCCACCGTCACGGTGGCCGCCGGGGCGAGCGCCTACGCGTCGGTCGCCGTCACCGACCCGGGCATCCCGCCGTGCACCGGCTCGACTGCTGCGGCCCACGTCAAGGTGTTCCCGCCGGGCGAGACCCAGGCCGCCACGGTGGCGGCCCCGTCGGGCATGCTCGTGTGCTCGTCGCCCAACACCCAGGGTTACCGGTCCTCCACCGTGACCCCGGTGTCCACAACGGCCATCTGAGGTCGCCCCGGACCCGAGCCCATGCCGGCCCGCCGTGCGGTCGGCCACCCGAGCGGGCCCCCGTCGGCACCGGTACCCTCGTTGGTGACGCGACCTGAACGGAGGACGACATGACCCGACGTGACCATGCCCCTGTCGGCGCACCCTGCTGGGTCGACCTCTCGACGTCCGACGTGGACGGCAGCCGCCGGTTCTACGCCGGGCTCCTCGGATGGGAGGCCGAGGAGCCGAACCCCGAGTTCGGCGGCTACTTCATGTTCACCCGGGGGGGCGTGCCGGTGGCCGGCGCCTACGGGGACATGGGGGGCTACCCGGCCGACGACGCCTGGAAGGTCTACCTGGCGAGTACCGATGCCGACGCCACCCTGGCATCGACCGTGGACGGTGGCGGCGCCGTCCTGGTGGGGGTCTCCCCCGTGGCCGACATGGGCAGGCAGCTCGTACTGGCCGATCCGGCCGGGGCCGTCATCGGCGCCTGGCAGGAGGGCACGTTCCCCGGCTTCGTGGAGCTCGACGAGCCCGGTGCGCCGTCCTGGTTCGAGCTGCACACCCGCGCCTACGACCGGGTGCTCGACTTCTACCGGGACGTGTTCGGCTGGACCACCCAGGTCGAGGGTGACTCGGACGACTTCCGGTACACGACGATGGTCGACCCCGCCGACGGGCACCAGTTCTGCGGCGTCATGGACGCGCCGTGGCTGCCCGAGGGCTCGTCCGGGTCGTGGTCGGTCTACTGGGAGACGGCCGACATCGACGCCACCGCCGCCCTCGCCGTGCGGCTGGGCGGGTCCGTCACCGACGGGCCCGTGGACACCCCGTACGGCAGGATCGCCACGGTGGCCGACCCGGCGGGCGCCGTGTTCCGCCTGCGCACCGCGCCCACGGCCTGACGGCGGTCCGGGACACCGCCCACCGGCCGTCGGACCGGCGCCCGATGCGGCCGGTGCCGAACTCGTGCTTCTCCCCGTTGGTTGCGGACGACGGGCCCTCCGTGGCGCCGGTCAGCCCCGTGGCCGCTCGCCGGCGATGCTGGCCCGCTCCATGACCCGGCGCTGCGGCCAGTAGTCGCTGGACGCGTAGTGCTGGGTCGAGCGGTTGTCCCAGAAGGTCACCGCGTGCTCGCTCCAGGCGAAGCGGCACTGGTACTCGACCGTCTCGGCCTCGGAGGCGAGCAGGTCGATCAGGGCGTCCGACTCGTCGCGGTCGAGCCCGACGAGGTGGTCGGTGAAGAACCGGTTGACGAAGAGCATCCGGCGACCCGTGGCCGGGTGCACCCGCACGACGGGGTGCTCCACCGGCGGGTACTGGGCCCGCATGGCCTCACGGTCCGCCGCCCGCACGGTGTGGCCGAACACCTTGGAGTAGTCGTGGACGGCCCGCAACCCGTCGACCCGCCCACGCAGCTCCTCGTCGAGGCCGTCGTAGGCAGCGCACATGTCGGCGAAGAGCGTGTCGCCCCCCACCCGGGGGATCTCCACCGCGTGGAGCACCGCACCGAGGGAGGGGCGCTCGCGCCAGGACACGTCGGAGTGCCATCCGTTCTCGTACCCGCCGACGGTCGCCTCCTTGGCGAAGCGGACCAATTCGGGCTGGTCGGGATTGGCCGGGATGAACGGATGGACCTCCAGGTCGCCGAAGCGGCGGGCGAACGCGACGTGCTGGCCCGGTGTGAGCGGCTGGTCGCGGAAGAAGAGCACCTTGAACTCGTGCAGGGCGGTCGTGAGCTCGGACACCACCTCGTCGTCCAGCGGCCGGCACAGGTCGACCCCGGACACCTCGGCGCCGATCGTCGCCCCGACCTGGCGCACCTCGAGGTGGCCGAACCGGAGCGCCCCGAGCCGTTCCCGTTCTGCGGCCAGGTGGGTGAGGGGACCCACCCGGACGCCCCACGGCTCCAGGGCGACCCGCCGGACCCCGATGTCCGAGGCCGGGTCGCGTTGCGGTGCCTGCGTCGTCACGGACGCGTCGGTGCGGTGCGGGGTCGTCGTCACGGGGCTCCCTCCCTGGTGGCGCCGGGGCCGGCGGCGGCGCCCGGATCCACGGCTCCAGGCTAGCCACCCCTCCTCTCGTCCGGGCGCCCGGCCCGGCTTGCGGCGAGCACGGCGAGCGGCCATCCTGCGTGTGGCCCGCACCCGGGTGCCGACGACCCGGTACCGGCCCCCGGCCGGGCCCCACCCCCACACGAGCCACGGAGTCCGCATGCAGACCATCCCCGCCTTCGGCAACCACCTCCCGGTCAGGGTCCGCTTCGGCGAAGGCGTGTCGGGCACGCTCCCCGACGTGCTCGTCGAGCTGGGCGCCACCGACGTCTTCCTGATGGTGGACGAGGGCATCGAGCTGTTCAACCCGGCTGCGGCGGCACTCCTCGGCACCCTGGCCGGCCGGTCGGAGCTGACCGTCACCCGGTTCGACAAGCCCGCGGCCGAACCCACCATCGAGATGGTCGACGCCGCCACGCAGGCCCTGGTGGCGTCGGGGGCCACCGCCCTGGTGGCCGTCGGTGGCGGCTCGGTGATCGACACGGCCAAGGCGGCCCGCCTGTGCGCCCAGCTCGGCATGACGTTCGCGGAGTTCCTGGCCGCCTCGCCGGGCTTTCCCGTGCCCGAGGTCGCGCTGGTGGCCGTGCCCACCAGCGCCGGCACCGGCTCCGAGGTGTCGGGCGGCTCGGTCGTGTCCGACCCCGTGGCCGGACGCAAGAACGGCATCGCCAACGCCAACCTGAGGGCCCAGTACGCACTGGTGGACCCGGAGCTGACCTACTCGATGCCGCCGACCATGACGGCCAACACCGGGATCGACGCACTGGCCCAGGCGATCGCCGCCATCGTGGCCAAGGTGCGCACCCCGATCGGCGACGGCATCGCCCTCGAGGCCGTCCGGATGATGACCCCCGCACTGGTGGCCGCCTACCGCGACGGGACCGACGTCGCGGCCCGGTCCGGCATGTCGTGCGGGTCGATGATGGCCGGCCTGGCCATGAACATCTCCGACTGCACGGCCGAGCACTCCCTCGGCCAGGCCATCGGCGGGATCACCCACGTCCCCCACGGCCTCACCATCGGCCTGGTGCTGGCCGAGACGCTCGAGCGCGAGCGGGCCCACGTGCCCGAGGTGCTGGAGCGGGTGGCCGACGCCATGGGCGAGCCCGACGACGGTTCGGGCGACGGGAGCCGCGCCGTCCGGGCCGTCCGCCGGATCCTGGCCGAGCTCGACTTCCCCGTCCTGGTCAGCCTCGGGCTGACCGTGGGGGACATCGACCGCCTGGCCGACCTGGCCCTCGAGGACTACTTCATCACCATGTCGCCGGAGCCGTGGACGAAGGACGAGGTGGTCGCCGCATTCGAATCCGCCCTGGCGCTGACCGCCCGGGCCGCCTGACCGCCGTCCCCGGCGGCCCCGGCGGCCCCGGCGACGTCACGGACCACCGACAGGTGGGGACGGAGGGGGTCGAACCCTCACTGGGGGCGGTTTAAGCGCCCTGCCTCTGCCAATTGGGCTACGTCCCCCGACAACCGAGACTGTAGGGCGTCGCTCCGGGTGGAAGACCGGCACGCGCCCGGTCGACGTGCGGACCGCCCCGCCCCTCAGCGCTCCCGGTGCCCGGGCAGTTCGCCGGCCAGCGCGCCCACCGCTGCCAGCTCGGCGCCCCTCGGGTCGTCGGCCCGGTGCACCGGACCGGTGGCCCCCTGCCACGGACCGAGCACAGTGGTGGGACGCCGGGCCGGGTCCCACGCCGGCCACGGCACCGCTCCCGCACCAGGGAGCTCGCACGCCGGCACGCCGGTGCGGGCGAACGTGGTCCACGCACGGCGCATGGCGGCCGACAGCGCAAGGGCGTCGTCGCCGCCGCCCGCGAAGCCCTGCACCATCGGGTTCGCCACCGTGCCGAACACGAACGGGATCTCCAGGGCGTGGCACGAGCCGAGCACCCCGCCGAAGAGCGGGGACTCCCAGGTGAACAGGTAGGTGAACGTGCCCACCCCCGGGTCCGCCGCGGACGCATGGGCGTCGGCCAGCGCCACGCTGCCGACCCGGAACACGTACTCGGTGGCTATGGCCGTCCACAGGTCGCGGGGCTCGGTCGACTCGCCCCGACCCGACCGCGCCGCGGCCACCGCCGCGATGACCCCGTCCGCCGAGTCCGTGTCGGGGGTGATCCGGCGCATCCAGCGCCGGAGCCCGTCGTGGTCCAGCGTCCGCAGCGTCTCGCTGCCCACGGCGAAGAACGCCGACTCGTCCCGGGTGGTGCCGACGAGCAGGGGCACGGCCGACGAGGCGCCGGCGGCGACCGCCTCGAGCGGCGGCCGGCGCACGAGCCCGCCGTCCACCACCGGGGTCATCAACAGCCCGTCGTTCCCCGATACGTCGCCCAGCTCGCCGGCCGCCGCCACCAAGCGGTCGGCCGGCACCGACGCCAGCCCCGCACGGGTGCACGGCACGCCGAGATGGGCGGCGATCCGCTCGGCCCGTTCGGCGGCCACGCCGGCCGAGCAGGTGTAGGGCGGTCCGCTCTCGACGACGGCCCGGTGGAACAGCCCGGCGGCGTCGGGTACCGCCAGCAGGGTCGCCACGCTCATCCCACCGGCCGACTCGCCGAACAGGGTGACGTTGCCGGGGTCGCCGCCGAACCCGCCGATGTGGTCGCGCACCCAGGCCAGCGCCGCCACCTGGTCGGCCAGGCCCCAGTTTCCCGTGCCCGTCCACGGTCGACCGTCCAGCCAGGTGCGGCCGGGCTCCTCCAGCGACGGGTGGCTCAGGAAGCCGAGGAACCCGAGGCGGTAGTTGACGGTGACGACGACCACGTCGCCTCCGCGTGCGAGCCGACCGCCCCGGTACAGCCCACCCGAGCCCGAGCCGGTCATGAACGACCCGCCGTGGACCCACACCATGACCGGGCGCCGGCCGTCGTCGAGCCCCGGGGTCCAGATGTTGAGGTTCAGGCACTCCTCGGACATGGGCTCGGGTGTGCCGCCGAGCGACTGCTCGAGCATCCCCTGTGCCTGCGGGGCGACCGGACCGAAGGTGTCGCAGCTCCGCACGCCGCTCCACGGCTCGACGGGCCCCGGCGGTCGCCACCGGCTGCCGCCCGCCCCGGCCGAGGCGAACGGCACCCCGGAGAACGACCACACGCCGCTGCGCTCGACGCCGCGCACCCGCCCGCCGCTGACTTCGACCTCACCGTCGTCCACTACGTCCTCCAGTCCGGCAGGATTCGTGCCGATATCCCAGGCAACTTACCCAGGAGTAGGTCCCGCCCGGCCACACGGGCGGGCCCGACCTATCGGACGGCTCATGACACCCATGCGACACCCCACGTCCACCGACCGCTCATTCGGGGAGAATTCCCTGTTGAGGGGCGGATTTCCCTGTTCGTGCCATTGTCGGGACCCCCACCCGGGCAGTACCGTTCGCAGGTGGTCCCGATGAGTACGCCGACGCACCTCGGCCAGAACCGCTCCTCGGGGCACCCCGCCGCCCGCCGTGTCATTCGGGCCGGCGCACTGGTGGGTGCCCTGTCGGCCGGCCTCGTCGTGGCGCTGGGTGCCGGCGCGGTCGCCCCGCGCTCGATCGCCGGGGCAGCCGGCGCCGGGTCCGCCGCCGCCACCCCGACCGCAGATGCGCCGGGTTCGATCAGCGCCGGCGAGGCGCAGGTCGCCGCCCTGGAGGCCCAGATCGCCCAGCAGCAGTCCACGCTGGGCGCGGCCACCGAGGCCTACGACCGGGCCCTCGTCCAGGTCGACGCCACCAAGGCGTCCCTGGCTGCCACCACGGCATCGCTCCAGGCGCAACGGGCCAAGCTCGACGCCGCCCGCAGCGTGCTCCGCAAGGACGTCGTCCAGTCCTACATCAGCGGCACTGCGTCCGTGGCCGTCGCCCGGCTGTTCGCCGCCCCGACCGGCAGCGACCAGACCCGCGCCCTCTACCAGCGCCTGGGCATCGGCGACCTGGCCAGCGAGGTCGCCCGCGTGCAGTCCGGTCAGCGGCAACTGACCGCCACCCAGGCCGTGCTGCAGTCCGAGGAGCAGAGCCAGACGGTCCAGGCCCAGGCGGCCAACCAGGCCGCGCAACAGGCCAGCGCGTCCTCCGCCCTGTCCCAGGCGACCCTCGCCCAGGTGAAGGGTTCCCTGGCCCAGCAGATCGCGCAGCAGGCCGCAGCCCAGGCTGCAGCGGCAGCAGCAGCAGCGGCCAGTGCCACCACCCCGTCGGGCCGTCAGGCCGCCGCCGCCCAGGCGTCGCAGGCCGCCCAGGTTGCCAGCACGGTCAGCGGGGGCAGCACGGCCGCCACCAGTGCCAACAGCGCCGCCAACCAGGCCGCCACCTCGGCCGCCACCGGCGGCACGGGGGGAGGCGGAGCCACGCCTACCACCACGCCGTCCGGCGGTGGCGGGGTCACCGTGTCGAACGGTGGGTCGAACGCCGCCGGCCTGGCTGCAGTGCACGGGGCCATGCGCTACCTGGGCGTCCCCTACCTGTGGGGTGGCGCCAGCGCCACCGGGCTCGACTGCTCCGGCCTGACCATGCTGGCCTGGGCACGTGCCGGTGTGTCCCTTCCCCACTCGGCGGCCATGCAGTACACCGGCTTCCCCCATGTCAGCCTCAACGCCCTGCAACCGGGCGACCTGCTCTTCTACAACCTCGACGGCTCCGGCATCGACCACGTCGTCATGTACGTCGGCCCCACGCTCGACGGACAGCAGACCGCCTACGGCTCGCAGACCATCATCCAGGCGGCCCACACCGGCACCGTGGTCACCTTCGACCCCCTCTGGTACTTCGGGCTGGTCGGTGCCGCCCGTCCCTGATCCGGCCGAGCGAGCCGTTCCGCACGCCGTGCCGGTGCACCCGGGGACGACGTCGCCCCGGTGACCCTCCAGCTCACCATCGTGGTCCCGGCCTTCAACGAGGCCCACCGGCTCGCCGCCGGCATGCGCCGGTTCGAGGCCGCGGTGGCGGCGGGCGCCGTCGACCTCGACCGCACCGAGGTGCTGGTGATCGACGACGGGAGCACCGACGCCACCGCCGCCACCGCCGAGAAGCTCCTGGCCGCCCTGCCCCACCAGCGGGTGATCCGCCTGCCGTTCAACCAGGGCAAGGGCGCCGCCGTCCGGGCCGGGGTGGCCGCCTCCCGGTCGACCCATACCGCCTACATGGACGCCGACATGGCCATCGACCCGCTCGCCGTCCCCCTGCTGCTCGACGGCCTCGAGGTGCACGACATCGCCATCGGGTGCCGGGCGCTGCCGGATTCGATGGTGGAGACCACCTACGTGGTGCGGTCGCTGATGGGACGGCTCTTCAACGAGCTGGTGACCACCGGGACCGGGCTCGGGCTGAAGGACACCCAGTGCGGGTTCAAGGCGTTCCGGACGCCGGTGGCCCGCCTGCTCTTCCACCTGGTCCGCATCGACCGATTCGCCTTCGACGTCGAGATCCTGTCCCGGGCCCGCCGGCTCGGCCTCACCATCACCGAGGTCCCCGTCCACTGGAAGCACGTGGAGGGCAGTACCGTCCACCCGCTCCACGACTCGGTGACGATGATCACCGACGTGTACCGCTCGCGTCGGGGACTGCTGGCCGGGCCCCCGGTCCCGACCATCTCGGTCCGACCCGTCGGGACGGCCCGGGCGCCGACCGACCTCGCCGAGCAGGTGCGGTTCGCACTCGACCGGGCGCTGGACGGTGCCCCGGTGCCCGTGGTGGTCGACGGCGGCGGCGTGACCGCGCTGCTGGCCATGGTCGATCCCGCCGACGTGGCCCGTGCGCACGCCACCCTGGCGGACCGGTTCGCCCGGTTCGAGGTGTCCCGGAGGGCGCTGCCGCTCGAGGGGCTCCGTGCCCTCGGTCGCCTCGGCGGGCGCCTCGACCTGCCCGGTTCGGCCGGCAGCCGCTAGCACGGCCACTACCGGGACCGGGTCCGGCACCGCCGGGGTACGATCACCCAGGTGAGCGACGACCGCGTGGAGACGGCGGAGACGGCACGGACATCCGGGCACCCCGACGACCGCGACCTGATCGACGCCATCGTGGAGCACGCCACCGGACCCGACGGTGAGGTCGCTGCGCCGGCGCCCGCCGAGCTGGCCGGCGCCTCCGTCTCCTACCTTCCGGTGGCTGCACACCGACCCGAGCCGGTCGGGCCCGCGGTCGACGGGGACCGCCGCTCCGACGTCGACGAATGGGGCCGGAGCGAGCACATGCGGTCCCTGGTGCGCCGCCTCTACGACCCCATGTACCGCTACTGGTTCCGGGTGGAGTGGGAGGGCCTGGAGAAGATCCCGACCGAGGGCGGTGCCCTGCTCGTCGCCAACCATGCGGGAGCGATCCCGGCCGACGCTCCGGCGATCATGCACGGCATCGAGACCGAGCTCGATCGACCGGTCTACGGGCTGGCCGACTACTTCTTCCGCACCCTGCCCGGGATCGGCACCATGTGGTCCCGCACCGGGGGGGTCCCCGCCCACCCCGACAACGCCTACCGCATCCTCCACGACCAGCAGCAGCTCGCACTGGTGTTCCCCGAGGGCACCAAGGCCACGTCGAAGACGTACTCGGACCGGTACCGGCTGCGCCGGTTCGGCCGGGGCGGGTTCGTGGAGATCGCCATGCGGGCCGGTGTGCCGATCATCCCCATCGCCGTGGTCGGGGCGGAGGAGGCCATGCCCATCCTCTTCCGGATGAACGGGGTGGCCAAGGCCCTGAAGCTCCCCTACTTCCCGATCACCGCCAACTCGTTGCTGCTCGGACCACTCGGGTACGTCACCTACTTCCCGGCCAAGTTCAAGCTGCGGGTCCTCGACCCCATCACCTTCGACGTCGAACCCGGCCTGGAGCGCTACTCACGGAGCCGGGTCATGGACGAGGCCGAGCGCATCCGGGCGTCGATGCAGGACACGCTGCACGACATGCTGCGCGAGCGCCGCAGCGTCTGGTTCGGGTGACGGGGTGGGACGCCGCGTACTGATCACCGGGCTGGACACCTTCTGGGGCGGCCGCATGGCCCAGGCCCTCGAGGCCAAGCCCGACGTCGAGATGATCCTGGGCCTCGGCACCAAGGAGCCGCGGGTCCCGCTCGAGCGCACCGAGTTCGTCCGCTCCGACCAGAAGTACTCGATCCTGTCGCGCATCGTGCGGGCCACCCAGGTGGACACCATCGTCCACACGTTCCTCGAGACCAACTCGACGGCGGTGCCCAGCCGGCTGCTCCACGAGATCAACGTGATCGGCACCCTCAACCTGCTGGCCGCGGCCGGGGCCAGCGGCACCTCGGTGCGCAAGGTGATCGTGAAGTCCTCGACCCACGTCTACGGCGCCGCCGAGCAGGACCCGGCCTGGTTCCGGGAGGAGGACACCCGGTCCGGGGCCGTGCGGACCCGGCTCGAGCGCTCCCTGCTCGAGGTGGAGTCCCTGGTCCGGGACTTCGCCGACGACAACCCCCACCTGGACGTGACCGTCCTCCGCTTCGCCAACGTGCTCGGCACCGATATCGTCACGCCGATCAGCCACAACCTGCGCCGCCGGCTGCTCCCCTGCATCGCCGGGTTCGACCCGCTGGTGCAGTTCGTCGAGGAGGACGACGTGGTCCGGGCCCTCGAGTTCGCGACGGCCCACCGGGTGCCGGGCGTGTACAACGTCGCCGGCGAGGGCAAGCTGCCGTGGAGCGAGGTGGCCTCGATCGCCGGGGCCCACCTGCTGCCGCTCCCACCCGTGCGGCCCCGCCTGTTCGCCGCGCCGCTGGACCGCCTGGGCGGGGTGCGGTTCCCGCCCGAGATGGAGGCACTGGTGCGCTACGGGCGGGGCGTGGACACGTCGCGGCTGCGGGGGGAGGGGTTCTCCTACCGCTACACGAGCGCCGGCGCCGTGGTGAGCTTCGCCCGGGCCAACAACCTGCGCCGGGCCACCGGCTCGACCGCGCCGGAGTACCGCTACGAGCAGGACGTGGAGCAGTTCTTCCGGCACTCCCCCGCCGTCGTGCGGGGTGTCGACAGCTGACGTCCCCTCCGACCCGGGCTGGCCAGTGGGCACAGGTCCGGACCCGGGTCCAGGACCGGGGACGGGCTCAGGCGATCCAGTCGCGCCGGAGTTCGTCGGCCCGCTGGGCCCACTCCTCGGAGGTCATGGCGTAGCGGACGTGGTCCTCCCACTGCCCGTTGATCTCCAGGAACCCGTGGGCGGTGCCCTCGTTGCGGAGCCGGAGTTTGTCGGCCACCCGGCGGCTCGAGGTGTTGCGAGGGATGATGGCCACCTCGACCCGGTGCAGACGCAGGGTCTCGAAGGCGAACCGGAGCACCACCACCACCGCCTCGGGAGTGAGCCCGAGGCCGGCCACGTCCTGGTCGATCCAGTAGCCGATGGCACCGTTCTGGAACGGTCCCCGCTGGATGGACGACAGGGTCACCTCACCGGCGAACCGTCCCTCGTAGAAGACGCCGAACCCGAATCCCGAGCCGAGCTGACGTTCGCGCTCGCGCATGGCGCAGCGTGCGGAAAAGCTGGACTGGTCCTCGGCCGGCAGCGGGGCGCCCTTCGACCGCGGCTCCCATGGCACCAGCCAGTCGCGGCAGCGGACGCGGACCTCCAGCCATGCGGCGTAGTCGGACTCGACCAGCGTGGCCAGGCGCACCCGCCGGCCGGTCAGCTCGAGCGACCGGACCTGGGGCGCCCGCAGGCTCGGGCTCACCGGGTCGCCCCATGACCCGGTCCGCGGGCCCACGGAGGCCGAATGGCCAGAGTGCTCGGTGGCCGGACAACTCGCACGTTCGAACTGTATGCCATCCGGACCCCCGCCACGGACCCTCCGGACATCGGGAGCGGCTCACGGGATCCCAGCGCAGGGCGGTTGCTCCGGTAGCGTACGCAGCCATGGAGTCGCTCGAGCCCGCTGTCGCAGAGCTCGGCGGCACCCGCACGGCGGCCCGCCACTCGGCCCGCCGCGCCGGCCGCAGCCCGGCCCGCGTCCCGATCGCCGAGGACTTCCCGGGCGGCCCGGAACGCCACCGGGTCTTCCCTTCGGTGGCAGCCCTGGTCATCTTCGTCTGCACCGGGGTACTGGCGCCCCTCTTCATCGGCTACCTCCACCTCCACTACAGCCCCGAGTTCTCGCCCATCGACGAGGTCGCGCACTACGACTACGTGACCCGCATCGAGGCCGGCGGGTTCCCACGGCTCGGGCAGGATATGCAGCCGTCCACCATCGCCGCCGTCCAGTGCATCCGGACCCACCTGGTGGGCGCAACCACTCCGCCGTGCCACACCCCCGTCACCGCTGCAGATCAGGCGAACTACCTCCAGTACGAGGCCCAGCAGCCGCCGACCTACTATGCGCTGGCCGTGCCGGTCCGCTGGGTCGACATCCACCTGCTCGGCATGCACGACCTGGCGGCCACCCGGATGGTCGGGCTGCTGTGGCTCGTGGCCGGGCTCTTCGTGCTGTGGGCGGCCTGCCGGGTGCTCGGGGTGCCCCCGGGGTGGATCGGCGCCGGCCTCCTCCTCATGTCGGCCTCACCGGTGGTCATGGACAGCGCCACCATCGTGAGCAACGACGCCGGTGGCGTGCTGGCCGGTGCACTGGTGCTGCTGGCCGCAGTGCTGGCGTGGCGCCGGCCGTGGCGCTTCATGCCGGTGACACTCTTCGTGCTGGCACTGGTGGTCACCACGGTCAAGACCGTCGACGTCCTGCCCGTGTTCAGCGCGGCCGTCCTCTTCGGCGTGCTCGAGATGGGGCGGGCGGTCCACGACCCGGACACCCGCGGGCGAATGACCGTCCACGTCCGCCGGTGGCTCACGACCGGCGGTTCGCTGGCCGCCGGTGGGTTGGTCGGCGCCCTGGGCTGGCTCGTCGCCAGCCACGACCTCGCCATCGTGGACCCCTCCACCCTCCCGACCTGGGCGGTGCTGAGGGGCCACCCCAACGGGTTCACCGACGTGGTCCGTGAGGCCGTCACGCTGCTGGCCCCGATGTCGAACTCCTACGGGGCGATCTACCCGGCGGGAACGGCCGGAGTCGTCAACTCGGCCCGGTGGTTCAACGTCATGACCGTGCTGGCCGAGCTGCTCACCGTCCTCGTGCTGGCCGCCGCCCTGTCGGGCCTGTTCGGCTCCCCCCGGCGGTGGTTCCACTGGACCGGCCTCGTGGCGGTGTCCATCCTCTATGTCGGCGGCATCGCCCTCGGGTACTCGGTCCACTACGCCTACAAGGTCGACGCCTCGCTGTCCGGGCGCTACGGGTTGGCCATGGTCCCGCTCCTGGTACTCGTGCTCGTGACGGCGGCGCGCGGTCGCTGGGTCCAGGCCGGAATCTGGGTCTTCGGTGTCGTGAGCGTTGGGGCCACGGTCGCCGCCATCGTCACCTGAACCCGGCCCTGAACCCACCGGCCTGTTGCCAGACGGCGCGCTCCCCGATCGATCCCCGGGGACGGGATCAACAGCGACATCGTCGATCCGGCCACCTCCCGAGCCGTAGAGTGGGCCGATGCCCGCCCTACTGAGCACCCATCTCGGCCCGCCCCCTGTGGCGACGCCCGGGATCACGGGGGCGATTCCGACGTGAAGGCCGTCATCCTCGCCGGTGGACGCGGCACGCGGTTGACCGAGGAGACCGTGACCCGGCCCAAGCCGATGGTCGAGGTCGGCGGGCGGCCACTCCTCTGGCACATCTGCCAGTCGTACGCCGCCCACGGCGTGACCGACTTCGTCATCTGCTGCGGCTACAAGGGCTACGTCATCAAGGAGTTCTTCGCCAACTACTTCCTCCACATGTCCGACGTGACGTTCGACCTCCGGGAGAATCGGATGGAGGTGCACCAGACGACGGCCGAACCCTGGCGCATCACCCTGGTCGACACCGGGCTCGACACACAGACCGGCGGCCGCCTGAAGCGAATCGCCGGCTACGTGGAGGACGAGGACTTCTGCTGCACCTACGGGGACGGCGTGGCCGATGTCGACATCACCCGGCTGATCGAGATGCATCGGGCGGAGGGGCGCCTGGCAACGGTGACTGCGGTGCAGCCCCCCGGCCGCTTCGGGGCCCTCGAAATCGAGGGTGACCAGGTCACCGCCTTCCTCGAGAAGCCCAGCGGGGACGGGAACTGGATCAACGGCGGCTTCTTCGTCTTGTCACCCAAGGTCCTCGACGACATCGAGGGGGACGAGACCCTGTTCGAGCAAGGTCCCCTGGGGAGGCTGGCATCGAGCGGCCAGCTCTCGGTCTTCCGCCACCACGGGTTCTGGCAGCCAGTCGACACCCTCCGCGAGCTCCACCTCCTCGAGGAACTCTGGGAGAGCGGCACGGCCCCGTGGCGGGTCGTCTGAGCCGGCGCCGGTGATCTCAGTGTCCGAGGTGGCCGGAGGTCTCAGAGCCCGAGGTAGAGGGCGGTCTCCTTGATCTGCCTGGGCAGCAACTTCAGCGGCACCCCGTGCGCGGCAGCCAGCGAGCGCAGGGTCGTCGGGTCCCCGACGTAGCGATCGGGTGCGGAGCCGTCCAGCGGAGGGCGTTCGACCGGCATCCCGGGCCGTCCGAGCACGGCGGATGCCAACTCGGCCAACTCCCCCACCTCGATCTCCCGCTCACCGGCGGTGTCGAAGGGCGTATCGGGCAGCGGATCCTCGCCGGTCATCGCCGCGAAGCCGACATCGACGAGGTCTGCGACATGCACGTAGGAGCGCACGACGGGCTTCGTCGCCGTGAGCTGGATCGGCCCTCCCCGGACGATGTCCTCGATGACGGAGCCCAGGACATAGCGTTCGGGCTTGTTGAGGAAGGGCCCCGCCAAGTTGAACAACCGGGGGATCACCACACGGGGCGCCCGCCCGCCCCTGTGGTCCTGCCGTGCCACTTCGAGGAAGAGTCGTTCGTCCTCGGCCTTCAGGGCACCGTAGGGGTTCGTCGCCGGATCGTCCCCGAGATAGACCGCTCCCGACGAGATGGAGAAGAAGCCGACGGGACCGGTCCTCGCCAGGTGATCTGCGGCGATCGCCGTGATCGCACGATTGCGGGCAACATAGGCCTCGAGTCCGAGCTCCGCCACGAACTCCCTGGTGGCAAAGGCGTAGTGGGCGAACAGATGTGGTCCAACGACCGATCCGGGCAGGAGGGCGAGCGGGTGGACCTGCAGGGGGCGGCCCGACCGGAGGATGAGCACCCGGGATGACGAGCCGAAGACACGTACCCGGGCCGCCGTCCGTTCGCCGAAGGCCGACTCCAGCATCTCGAGCGTGGCCCGGCCCATCCACCCTCCGCCACCGGTGACGACCACCTTGAGGTCCGAGTCGCGGAGCGTGGCCGCCACATGCGGCGAGAACGCCAGCCGATCCGAGCGTGCCGCCAGTGACGTCACCGTAGACACGACCCCGCCTAGTCCTCCAACGGGATGAGCATGTTGTCCGCAAGTTCGTCCCGGGGAAGGAACGGCGCCAGGTCCTCCAACGGGGAGGACACCATTCGACCGTCGTCCAGCTGGCGCGACGAGAGCTTGGGCGAGAACGGCTGCTCGGGATCGAGGACGACCTCCAGCAGTCGCGGACCGTCACCCGCGAGCGTCTCTGCGATCGCATGGGGCAGCCGGGCGAGGCTGCTGCACCGAGTCGCCTCGATGCCGAAGGCCGACCCCACCGCCACGAGGTCCGGGAACGTCAGTCCCGACTCGGGCCCGCAGCCCACGATGTTGTCCGGAAAGTAGTTCTGCTGGGTCTGGCGGATGGAGCTGTAGCCGTCGTTGGCCAGCACGAAGACCTTGACCGGCAGCCGGTTGCCGACGATGGTCTGCAGCTCCTGCAGATTGAGCATGATGCTCCCGTCCCCCGCCAGGCAGACGACCCGTCGCCCTCCGTTCGCGTACGCCGCGCCGATCGCCGCCGGCAGGTCGTACCCCATCGACGCGCACCCCGAGTTGGTGTAAAGCCGCTGACTCCGCTTGAGTTCGGCCGCCTGGAACGTGACCACACACGCCGTCCCGTCGGCCGCGACGACGACGTCCCCCTCCTCCAACTCGTCGAACAGCGCCTGGATGAAGCAGTAGGGATTGACCGGCTCGTCGGTCTCCGCGTACTCGGCCAGGACCACCGGGTACCGGTCCACCCGCGCACGGCACCAGGCCAGGTACTCGCCGTGCGCCGGCGTCCGTCGGTACTCGGCGTGCTCCAGCAGGGCCAGCGCCTCCGCCAGGTCTGCATGGATCGGCAGATCGATCGAGAGCGTGGGCTTCGCCAGCTCGGCCCGGTCGACGTCGATCATGACCGTGTACGCCGCCCGGGCGAAGGACTTCCAGTTGTAGCCGACCTGCCTGATGTTCAGCCGGCTCCCCAGCACCAGGAGGAAATCGGCGTTCTGCACCGCGAAGTTGCCGGCGCGATCCCCCACCGATCCGGGCCTACCGACGGCAAGCGGATGGCTGTTCCAGAGCGCGTCGTGGGCGTTCCAGCCGGTGACCACAGGAACACCGAGCTTGTCGATGACCCGGAGGAAGGTCTCGTGCGAGCCGGACAGGCGAACTCCGGAGCCGGCGAAGACCACCGGCCGCTCGGCCCGGCCCAGGCGATCAAGCACCCGCTCCAGCTGTAGGGCCAGATCGTCGCCCGTCAGTGCGCCGGACTCGGCGGGGGCGAGCGCCGCCGGGCCGTCGGTGGCCGGGTCGAACCGGCGCTGGGCCGCAAGGTCCACCGGCGCGGCCTGGACGTCGATGGGCACGTCGATCCAGACGGGGCCGGGCCGGCCACTGCGGGCCAGCCACAGTGCGCGCTCCACCACGAACCTCGTGTCGTCAGGGTCGTCGAGCAGCGTGGCGCTCTTGCACACCGGCGCCGCCAGGGTCACGATGTCGACCTCCTGGTCACCCAACTGGCGCAACGGCAGGTCGTAGCTCGTGGTCAGCGTCTCGCGCTTCACCTGGCCCGAGACGACCACCATGGGCAACGAGTCGACATGGGCTCCGAAGACGCCGTTGAGGGCGTTGATCCCGCCGGGCCCCGTCGTGACGTTCACGACCGCCGGCCTTCCCGACAGCCGGGCGTAACTCTCGGCGGCCATCGCACAGGTCTGCTCGTGGTGGCAGAAGACGGGTGTGAGCCGGGACTCGCGGACCAGTGCGTCGTTGAGGTGCATCGCTCCGCCGCCGGTCACCATGAAGACGTGCCACGCTCCGCCGTCGGCGAGCAGCTTGGCGATGTAATCGGCGACGCGCACGTGCAGGGGGACGGAGGATCAGGGCCGGTGCTTGGATGAGAGTACGTGCCAGCGCTGTTCGAGCATCTCGATTCGCTTCGAGTCCTCCTGCCCGATGGCGCTGTAGTACTCGCGCTTGTTCAGCAACCACAGCAGTTCGAAGTGCACGGCCTCGACGAGTCCCTGCTCGAGGTTCTCCCGGTCGAGCGCAGGGGCGTCGAAGATCACCTTGCGGGTCTCGAAGCGTGAGAGGAAGACCTCGCGGATCTGCCGGAGTGCAGTGAGGGCGTCGGCCGACACACCTCCTCCGACGACATAGTCCAGCCCCGTGCCGGCGAGGAATTGGGCCGTCTTCGTGCAGTACTCCGTGATCACATCGGCGTTGATCTCGTCGCGGTGCCGTCCTGTCGAAAGGGTGAAGTCGACCCGCCCGAAGACGATCCCGTCGACGCCCCCTTCGCTCTTGGCCATCTCCACCAGCTGGGGAAGGACGAGGAACGCCGTCTCCGTCTCGAGATTGAACAGGAACTTCGTGTCGTGCTGTTCGTCCTCCGTGTAGACGATGTTCTTGGCGTCGATGTACTTGGAGAGGGCATAGGGGCTCTCGATCATCGGGGCGATGACGTATTCGACCCCGATCTGCTTGACCTCGATGAGGTCCCGCATCGCTTCGCACCCCCCGACCTTCAACCCGAGGTCGAGATCGGCCTTGCGGGCGATCTCCATCAGACGGAGCAGCTCGTCTGTCCGGGTGCCCTCCGCCTCGAACTCCGCCTTGACCGCCGCGTAGCCGAACTCGTCCCTGCCCCGCTTCAGGATGTCGAGCATCTCCCGTTCCAGATGGTTCATTTGCGTACCTTTCGGGTTGGTGCAGGCTCTAAGGTAGCCGAGCAATGCCGCAGCTCCCTGAAACCCCTCCCGGCCCCGAGGTCGCCGCTGAGCAGATCGAGGACCTCGCACCGGACCCAGTCCGGGGCGCGGGAGGGGATGCCCGGCGTGCGGGCCGATCGGCGTCCGACGAGGGCGATGTCGAAGGCGAACCGGAGGTCGAGGACGCCGATGACTCTGGTCATGACGCCGAACCCTCGGTGGCGGCCCTCCGCGCCGAGATCCTCGAGAAGGTCGCAGCGTATGCCCGCAAACGCTGGACGCCCCAGCCCTACATCCCCGGAAAGACCCCGGCACCCTATGCGGGACGGGTGTTCGACGAGCACGAGGTGGTGTCCCTGGTCGACGCCGGCCTCGACTTCTGGCTCACAAGTGGTCGCTTCTGCCGCCAGCTCGAGAAGGGACTGGCCGACTTCGTGGGCGTCGGAGACTGCCGACTGGTCAATTCGGGCTCATCGGCCAATCTGTTGGCGTTCTCCACGCTCACGTCACCACGGCTCGGGGACCGCCGGATCCGACCGGGCGACGAGGTGATCACCGTGGCGGCGGGCTTCCCGACAACGGTGGCCCCGGTCATCCAGCACGGGGCGGTGCCCGTCTTCGTCGACGTCGATCCGCGAACCGACAACATCGACACCGAGCAGATGGCGGCTGCGCTCAGCTCCCGCACCAAGGCCGTCATGGTGGCCCACACCCTCGGAAACCCGTTCGACATCGACGCCGTGCTGGACTTCTGCGCCTCGAACGGCCTCTGGCTGGTCGAGGACAACTGTGACGGCCTCGGTTCCGAGTACGAGACCAGGCGGGGAGCAGCCCCGGTGACCCGCCGGACCGGGAGCTTCGGCCACCTCGCCACCAGCAGCTTCTACCCGGCGCACCAGATGACGACCGGGGAGGGAGGGGCCGTCTACACGGATGACGAGGACCTGGCCGCCATCGCCGAGTCGATCCGTGACTGGGGCCGGGACTGCTACTGCCAACCCGGACGGTCGAACACCTGCGGGAAGCGGTTCGACTGGTCCCTCGGAACGCTGCCCCACGGCTACGACCACAAGTACACGTACTCCCACTTCGGCTACAACCTGAAGATGACCGACATGCAGGCCGCGGTGGGTGTGGCTCAGCTCGAGAAGCTCCCCTCGTTCGTGGCCGCCCGCCGGCACAACTTCGACCGGTTCCACTCCAGGCTGGCCCGTTTCGCCGACATCCTCCGCCTGCCTGAGCCGACATCACAGGCGAGGCCGAGTTGGTTCGGCTTCCTCGTCGTCGTGCAGCCGGGCACCCCGGTTACACGCGACAGCCTGGTGGCGGCGCTCGAGGGCGCACGCGTCCAGACGCGGATGCTCTTCGCCGGCAACCTCGTCCGGCAGCCCTGCTTCGACGAGATGCGCCAGACGGGAACCGGATTCCGGCAGATCGGTGACCTTCCCCACACCGACCGGCTGATGAACGACGCCTTCTGGTTCGGCGTCTACCCCGGCATGACCGAGGCCCACGTGGACCACATCTGCTCGACCATCGAGCGGCATCTGGCGTCACACGGCATTGGATGAACTGCACCGAGCAGGGAGCGCTGCAGATTCGTGGCTGACGAGATGCCGGGACCCACAGGACATGTGCTCGGTGCGCCACAGGCGGAGCAGCGCCAAACCACCGGCCAGGACGGGAGCGGCTTCATCTCCTTCAGTTTCGGCGACTTCCGCCTGCTCCAGGTCTGGATCTTCTCAACCCTGACATTCCTCCTGGCGCTCATCGGCTGGTGGATCTCGAACTCCTACTTCGGGAACTCCTCGTCCAGGTTCTCCCTCGGTTTCTGGACCCCCGCCGACAGACCGGGATGGCTTCCCCTGTCATCCCACTACACGCCGCTGATCGGATCCCACTACTTCGGGGACTTCTTCCAGCTCTACTTCCTCATCAGGAGCCATGTCCCGTACACGGGACATGTCTTCCACACGAGCCTGAACCCCGGCTACTTCCTGCCTGCGTACCTCACCGCCTGGCTGCCGTATCCCTTGGCCGGCTACGTCTACCTGGCCCTGCTCGGAGCCTGCTGGCTGGTGCCCGCGGCCCTGATCGCGAGGAGGAGTGCCCTCTTCGCCGTCCTCTATCTGACCGCAACGACCCTGACCGTCCCGGGCCTGATGGCGCTGGACCTGGGCCAGCCACAGGTGTTCGTCTACGTCCTCGCCGTGCTCGCCCTGTACTTCATGGAGTCACGACCCGCAGTGTCCTCCGTCAGCCTGGGGGTGGCCATCGCGATCAAGCCCTACATGGCCCTCTTCCTCCTCATCTACCTGTTCCGTCGCGAATTCCTGTCGGCCCTGCGCGCAGTGCTCGTCGGAGTGGCGATCAACCTGGCGATGGCCTTCGCCCTGGTCGGCACCTCCGCCCTGGGCCTTCAGTTCTGGACGCGGATCTACCATGGATTCGTCAGCTACGGCTCCGGGGGGAACCTTCAGATCTGGAGCAATGGCGCGTTCCTGCGCAACAACTCGTCCCTGTACGGCCTTGCCCTGACCCTCTCGAAGGCACATGTCCCGGTGCTCTCGCCGGCGATGCACGCCGTCGCCGGCCATTACAACCTCGTGACCGGTGTCACCCTCGTGGTCACTCTCGGTTGGTTCGTCTGGAGGCGGGACCGACTCTCCACCGAGATGCAGTGGGTGTACCTCGCAATTGTCGTGCTGCTCATCCCCAGCTTCTCCCTCGGCTACGCCTGGCTCCTCCTGCTGGTCCCCCTGGCATCCCGGGCCATGTCGCCGCCTCGGGAGGACGACGCTCACGGGCCGAGCGACCAGGGATCCTCCCTGCTGACCGGGACGTTCCCCTTCGTCGTCATGCTCGCCGTGGCCATCTACCCCTACGACATCGCCGGCACGTCCTTCCGGGTGGCAGAGTTCGCGCCGAACGGGAACACCATCGCGACGCCGATCTTGCTCGTGATCCTCCTGGTTGCCGTCTGGACACGGCGCAGGCCCGGCGCACACGGACCGAACACCGGTCACCGGGCAGTCCCGAGTGCAACTCGATTTCCCGTCTTCCTGGCCCCACTGGCCCAGGTCGGCGTGGCCCTCGTGTGCTTCGCACTCTCCAACCGATGACCTCGTGAATCGATGAGCACACAACCGTCGCCGTCGGCCGTCTTCCTCGACCTGGACGGCACCTTGATCGACTCGTTCCCAGGCATCGCCGGTGCCTACGGCGTCGTGTTCGACGCCCTCGGCCTCGACGCCGTGTCGGACGCGGCGCTGCGCGGCTTCATCGGTCCGCCGATCCAGGAGGTCCTTCGCGTCCACCTCGGACTGGGCGACGACGAAGTGACGCGAGGGGTACGTGTGTTCCGGGACCACTACGGGACCGAGGGCCTGTTCGAGTTCACCAAGTACGAAGGCATCGACGGCGTGCTGCAGGAGCTGGTGGGCGACGGCTACGAGCTCTATGTCGCCACGAGCAAGCTGCAGACCATGGCGACGCGGATTCTGGAACATGCAGGATGGACCGATCTGTTCCGTCGAGTCGGTGGAGCAGAGCTGGACGGCTCTCGGTTCCTCAAGGAGGACGTCATCAGGTGGCTCGCCGCCGGCCTCCCCGCCGGCACCGACATCGTGGCCATGATCGGGGATCGAGCCGCCGACATCAGCGGTGGCCACGCGTCGGGACTGGAGGGCATCGGCGTCGAGTGGGGATACGGCAGCAGGCAGGAGCTCGTCGATGCCCGCGCGGAGCTCGTGCTCAGCTCGCCGAGCGAGCTGCCTGTTGCCGTCGATACGCTACGGTCGCGCGGGCGGCCCTAGGCGAACTGCAGGTTCCGATCGACAACCCGACGACGACTCCACTGTGACCTCGGTGGATGCCCCCTACGGCCCAACCGGGCTGCCGGCCCCCCGTGCCTGGCGGACCCCGACCAGTGACTAGGATCCCGATGCACATGGCACCCAGCGTTTCGCAAGATGCCGACCACCCGACCCGCGAGGTGTCGACCCGCGGGGTGTCGACCATCACAGCTGGCCCTCCATCGCCGTTCGCCGCCTCCTGCCCGGTCTGTGGCAACTCTGCGCACCTGGTCGGTTACGCAATCCTTGCCCCTTTCCTCACGGAGCTCTTTCATCTGCCGGTGACCTCCACGAGCCGGTACTGCCAGTGCGATGTGTGCGAGTTGGTCTTCTTCGACCTGCGCTACGACGACGACCAGATGTCGCTCCTCTACGGCAACTACCGGAGCAGTGGCTACCTCGACCTTCGACAGCGGTGGGAACCCTGGTACTCCGAGAAGATCAACGACGCCTACTCGTCCCAGAACGAGCTGGTCGACGATCGCCGCCAATTCATGATGGATGTCCTCGAGATGGCCGGTGCGCCCGAACGCCTCCACATCGCAGTGGACTTCGGCGGCGACCGGGGACAGTTCTTCCCGGATGTGCCGATCGATCGCCGCCTGGTGTGCGACGTCTCGGATCGCCCGCTGGCGGCCGGCGTCGAGCACATCTCGTCGCTCGGAGACCTGGGCGAGGAGAAGGCGGACCTCGTCATCATCGCCCACGTGCTCGAGCACCTTCCCGATCCCGTCGGCCCGCTGGAGGAGATCCGGGATGCGATGGCGGCCACCGGAACGCTCTACGTGGAGGTCCCGCTGGACGGCTTCGGGGTGCGGCGTTCGCAGATGAGCCCGCGCTACCAGCGCTACCTCCGGCGCCTGGCACGTCACCGGCGTTCCTTCATCGCTCTCGACTTCGCGACCGGGGTCAGCCGGCAGTTGCTCTCGACCATCCCCTGGTTCGGCGTCGTGAAGCAGTCTGAACACATCAACTACTTCTCCGAACGGTCGCTCCATTCGCTGCTCCACAGGGCCGGGTTCGCGGTGGTCGCCGAGCACGCCGATCGATCGGCTGAAGTCGGCGGACTGCGAACTGGGCGCTACGGGGTCGTGGCGAAGCTGCGTCCGGCCTCGGAGGAGCCCGGCGTCCCGCCCGGAGCGGCGTCCCTGCCGTCGGCGGGATGGAAGGCCCCGGCGCGGGCCGGACGGAGCGGTGCAGCCGTCGTGCACAGGCCGACCTGGCGGATCAAACTCTCCGATCGGGCCCGCGATTCCATCGGGGCCACCATCCACGGCGTGCGCAAAGTGGCGAACCCCGGTCTTCGGGGCCACCGGGAGCATGCCACGCTGATCTCGAATGCCACCTACAGCCCGTGGCGGGTCGATCCCGAATTCCGCAGCGTGCTTGCCAGGGTGGCGGGCCAGACGCTGATCGACGAGATGCGGCTGTACGAGATCTGGCAGTTGGCCGGTCAGGTGGGCCACCTTCCGGGCGACGGGATCGAGGTCGGGTGCTGGCGGGGGGGCACGGGATGCCTCATCGGCATTCGCATCGCCCAGACGACCCCCTCGGCCTCCGTCTTCCTGTGCGACACGTTCAGCGGGGTGGTCAAGGCGGGACCGCGGGATCACATCTATCGCGGGGGTGAGCACGCAGACACCAGCCAACAATTGGTGGAGGAGCTGGCGAACCAGCTGGACCTGCACCAGGTACACGTGCTGGCGGGCATGTTCCCGGAGGAGACGGGTCAGCTCCTGGATGGCCGGCAGTTCAAGTTCGCCCACGTCGACGTGGATGTCTACCAGAGCGCGAAGGACAGCTTCGAATGGCTGCTGCCCCGGATGGTCGACGGCGCCATCATCGTCTTCGACGACTACGGCTTCGCGTCCACGAACGGCATACGCAACTTCATCGACGAGTTGCAGGGACGTCCCGAGGTCGCCGTCATGCGGAATCTGAACGGGCAGGCGGCCCTGGTGAAGCGTGCGACGCCAGGCACCGCCCTGGCTGCCCCCCCGGCGTCCCGGCCGTAGTTCGCGGCACACGCCCCGGTGGCCGTGTGCCGGCGCTCCGGCGGTCGGAGCGGATCCCATCTGCATCCGCGGTCCGGCGCCCCGGATCTCCCCGTCCGGGGGCCCGGGCCCCCCCGGTCCCGGAGCACCGACACGACTGCCCGCCGGCACTACGATTCACCGAAGTGGTGTACTGTCGCTTCCTGGGTTGCACCCACAGATCGAGCGGAGCGTCGCCATCTCGGCGACGGATTCGGCGGAGTTAGGTTGCCTGTGCGCAAAAAGATCTCGGTGGTCACCTCGGCCTACAACGAGGCCGAGTGCATCGATGAATTGGCACGTAGGCTGACAGAAGTATTCGACCAGCTGGCCGGGTACGACTTCGAGGCGATCATCGTCGAGAACGGCTCGGAGGACGACACCTTCGAGCACCTGGAGGCCATCCGGGCACGCGATCCCCGCTTCAAGGTCATCCAGTTGGCCCGCAACTTCCGGATGGACGGTGGGATCACCGCCGGCCTGTCGGCGGCGGACGGAGACGCAGTCGTGCTGATGACCGCGGACCTGCAGGACCCACCGGAGATGATCCCGAAGTTCGTGGCCCAGTGGGAGGCGGGCTACGAGAACGTCTACGGGATCGTGACCGTCCGCCGGGGCACCGGCCGGATCCGGAGCATGAACTCCCGGCTCTTCTACTGGGTCATCGGACGGTTGACCGGTCATCTCATCCCGGCCAACGCCAGCGACTTCCGCCTGCTCGATCGCCGAGTCTACGAAGAGGTCCGGAGCATGGACGAGCGCAACCGCTTCGTCCGCGGCCTGGTGGCATGGGTCGGCTTCCGCTCGATCGGGGTGGAGCACGAGCGGGACGAGCGGTTCGCCGGAAGCTCCAAGGCACACACCGGCCAGGTGCTGCAGCTCGCCGTCAAGGCCGTCTTCGCCCATTCACAGGTGCCACTGGTCATGATTCCCCTCGTCGGGGTCGGGCTCTTCGCCGCATCCCTGATCGCACTGGTGGTCCTGACGGTCGACTGGATGACGCGAGGGGTGCCATTCCCCGGATTCGGCACGATCGTCGCCTTGATGGTCATGCTCTTCGGAATCCTCTTCTGCCTGCTGGGCATCGTCAGCATCTACATCGGGCTTATCTACGAGGAGGTGAAGGGCCGGCCCAACTTCGTCGTCCGCCAGAAGCTCGGATTCGGAGGTTCGAAGGAAGAGGCCGGAGCGGCCGACGCCGGCCCGGTCGGGAGCAGCGAGGCCCGCCCGACCGGCGGGGGAACCCTGGCCTCTCCCGTACACCCTGAACCGGAGCGACCGGGCCCGGAACCGGACATCCCTCTCCCGCTCGGCACTCCTCCCCGACGGACCACCAAGGCGTAACCATGGCCGCAGGTGTCGTATTCAGTCTGCTCGCCGCCGTCGTGCTCAATGCCGGGAACCTCGTGCAGAAGCACGCCGTCTCCGCACTTCCGGAGATCTCCGCCCGGCGGAACCGTCACCTGATCCGGACGCTTGCGTCGTCCCGTGAATGGATGGCCGGCTTCATCCTCTGCCTGGTCGGTGTCGCCCTGCAGATCATGGCCTTCGCCCTGGCACCGATCCCGGTCGTCCAGTCCATCTTCAACGCCGGGATCGTCCTCCTCCTCGTGTTCTCCCGCGTGAGGCTGGGTGAGCGACTCGGGCGAATCGAGTGGATCGGCCTGGCGGTCGTGGTTGCGTCCTTGATCGCCATATCCGCCTCGTTGAGCGAGACCGCCAACTCGGTTGGACTGGCCGGTTCCGGCCTCCGGGTCATCGTTGCAGTCATCCCGACCCTTGCGGTGGTGGCTCTTGTCGTGGCGATGATCCGAAAGGGCGGAGGCCGCGCAGGCTTCCACTACGGCGTCGCCGCCGGGCTCCTGTACGGCGCTGCGGCGCTCGGGACCAAGGGGGCCTCCACGCTGGTGGTGCGGCACGGCCTCATCGCAAGCGTGCCGGTCATCCTCACGTCGGTCTACCCCTACGTGTTCCTTGTCTTCTCCGTCATGGGGATGCTGATCTACCAGACCGGCCTCCAGCGGTACCGCATCTCCGTCGTGGGATCGATGTCCGATGTCGTGTGCAGTACCTATCTCGTGGCTGTGGGAATGGTCGTCTTCAGTGAGTCCCTGCCCAAGGACCCCACCACCCTGGCCCTCCGTCTGGGAGGCTTCGTCGGGGTCCTCCTGGGATCGGTGCTCGTCGCCGGTGGAGGACGCCGCGAGAGCGTGGCCGGCCTGCCCCCGATCGAGTCGGACCTGGGCATCGGCTCGGTACTCGTCGCCGAGGTCGACTCGCACTCGGTCCGCACGATCGAGGAGCGGGTCAGTGGCACCAGGGCCGACCGAAGCTCGTGAATCGGCAACGAGGAAGGTCCGGGGGGTCGGGCCCCTTCGACGGACGCTCCGTCCTGGTCACCGGGCACACCGGCTTCAAGGGCTCGTGGCTGGCGCTCTGGCTGCACCGGCTCGGTGCCGAGGTGACCGGATACGCGCTCGATCCTCCCACGGAGCCCAGTCACTTCGAGTCGGCACACGTCGCCGACCTCCTCGTCGAGGATGTGCGGGCGGACATCCGCGAAGCCGACCGCATCGCAGAGGTCGTCCGCCGGAGCGCCCCCGATGTGATCTTCCACCTGGCGGCGCAGCCAATCGTGCGGGCGAGCCTGGTGGACCCCCGGGAGACGTTCGACGTGAATGTGGTCGGGACGGCATCTGTCCTGGACGCCGTGCGGGCCGCCGGCAACCCGTGTGCGGTGGTGGTGGTGACCAGTGACAAGTGCTACCGCAACGACGGGCAGGTCTGGGGGTTCCGCGAGGACGACCCCCTCGGCGGCCACGACCCGTACAGCGCCAGCAAGGCCGGGGCGGAGCTCGTCGTGGACGCCTACCGGTCCTCGTTCTTCCCCGCCCGACGGCTCGCCGATCACGGCGTCCGCCTTGCGTCGGCACGTGCAGGAAACGTGATCGGGGGCGGGGACTGGGCGGAGGACCGGCTCGTGCCGGACGCGGTCCGGGCACTGTCCGCCGGCGCCGACCTCGCCGTCCGGAACCCGGGATCGACGCGACCGTGGCAGCACGTCCTCGAGCCGCTGTCCGGCTACCTGGCACTGGCCGCCCGGCTCCTCGTGGAGGAGCACCCGGACGCCTGGACGGGTGCATGGAACTTCGGACCGCCCTCCACCGATGAGGCCACGGTTGCCGAGCTCGCCACCGCCCTGGTCGATGCCTGGGGCCCCGGACGTTGGACCGTCCCGGAGGGAACCTCCTCCGACGTGGAGGCCAAGACGCTCCGGATCGCCATCGACAAGGCTGTCTCCATGCTCGGCTGGCAGCCCCGATGGCACATCGATGACGCGGTCACGCGGACTGTCGGGTGGTACCGGGACTTCTACCGCGATCCCGCCCGGTCGATGCGAGAGCGCAGCCTCGCGGACATCGAGGCCTTCGAGGCCGCCGACCGGGCACCCGTTCCCTCCTAGTCGGTGGTGCGGAACCGCTCCCTCACCGTGCTGGTCACCCATGGTGGTGCTGATCCACCCGCGGTGATCGCCACCATCCGCAGTATCGTCGCCTGCGGTGAGGCCGATCACGTGCTGGTGGCCCCAGGGTACCCCGGGTCCGGATCGCCGGTGCCGGAAGATGACGGGCCGACGGTCCCCGGTGGGGACGGTCCGACGTCGGTGACGCTCCTCGACGGGGCATCTTCCCCCCTCGACGTGCTGGTGAAATCGTCCAGTCGGTACATCGCGGTCGTCCCGGCCGGGACCCTCGTGGGAGCCGGAGGACTGGAGCGCCACCTCCAGGCCCTCGACGCGCACGCCGACGCCGTCGTGTCCGCGACCTTCGCCGGGCCGGGCGACGGCGACTCCGCACCCCGGACGCGGTCCCTCCTTGCATCGGTGGCCGACGGGACCGATCCCCCGGTCCTCGACGGCCGGGAGTTCGCCAGGGCCCTGCTCGCCGACGGATGGCCGATCGGCACGGTGCCGTCACTCGTGGCGATCCGTACGAGTGCAGTGGATCGATCCAGTCGGGGCGGGCTCTCCGACGGCGGCCGACCGGGTGACGGCGACGGGGACCTGTGCGGAGCGGTGCTCGCCACGCTCACCCGGGGCACCGTGTGGTGCGATCTCGAGGCCTCCATCACCGCGGGCGGTCGCCCGACACCGCCCGCCCTTCCGTCGTGGCGCCTGTGGCGCACTGCGCTCCACCACGCTGTGCGCCTGGGGTTGCTCGACGAGCCGGGTGAGGCCGTCGCGATGCTCGTCGCACAGACCAGGCGCACGGCCAGACAGCTCGGCCGGGCGGCGTCCGGGACGCCCGGGACGCGCATCGACGACGTCCGGGAGGCCCTGGAGGCGTGGCGGGCGTTCGTCGCCGACGAGGCCGCTTCCGGCACGACGCTCCCGCTGCAGGCCGTCGTCGTGCCCGACGGCGACCGAGGTGACGAGACCGTGACCGTCGAAGCCGCCGCGCGCGTGGGCATCCCCTCGTCCGTCCTCGACCCCCGGCTGGCCGTCGCAGCGGAGGACATGCTCGGCGGGTCGCTGCCCCCAACCGGCGACCTCGCCCGACTGTTGGCCCGGTGTGACGTGCCGCTCCTGATGATGCGGTCCGGAGAGACGCCCGAGGTCGCCGACCGCCTGCAGCTGGCGGCGGTTCTCGAGGACCACGGCGTCGACCGGCCCTACGGTGCGATCGCCACCCCGTCCGGTCCGCAACGTCGCCTGGTCGCCCCGCGGTCGCCCGTGCCGGCACCCGGGGGCACCGTGGGGGCCGAACACCTCCACTCGCTGCGGATCGGCTCGATCCGTGCCGGCGACCGCCCGGACTGGCTGCCTCCGTCAGTCCTCCGCCCACTACCCCACCGGTTCACCGAGTTCGCCGTCGTGGCGCCCGACTACACCGAGATCCACGGCGGGGTGGTGGCCCTGCACCGGCTGTGCGACCGCCTCAACGCCATCGGCTACCGGGCGTACATCCATCCGATCGGGGCCGAGGGCGCCATCCGGCCCGGCTGGCGTACCCCGCTACGCAGGGGCAGGCTCCTGCGGGACGCAGTGATGGTCTATCCCGAGATCGTCACCGGCAACCCCTTCGGGTCGACGCTCGTCGTCCGCTGGCTCCTCAACCGGCCGAGCTGGTTCACCGGGCATCCGATGGACGAAGGGCCTGACGACCTGCTCGTGACCTTCAACGCGCAGATCACCGCGGACCACGACGTCGTGAGCGTTCCCCTCATCGACCCGTCCACGTTCTTCCCCAAGGACCGTCCCGGCTCGGGACGCCTCCTGTGGATCGGGAAGGGTACGCTGCCGGACGAGTTCGATCGCTCCGACATGACGCTGGTGACCAATTCGTGGCCCGCCACGCGCCAGGCGCTCGCCTCCCTCCTGCGTCGGGCGGACACCCTGTACACCTGTGACTGGCTCACCTCGCTGATCGACGAGGCGCTGATGTGCGCGACGCCGGTGGTACTGGTCGGCGACCAGGCCTGGGACCGCGACGAGGTCACTCCCCGGCCCGGCATGACCTGGGGGGCGGACCCGGACCTCGACGGGGCCCGGCGGGACGTAGTCACGTACTACGACCAGTACCTCGACTCGCTCCGGACGGTCGACGTGGGCATCGAGCACTTCGTCCAGCTGGTCAACGACCACTTCGGAGCCCTCGACCGTTCGGCGCCCACGCCCAGCAGCGGCCCGGACGTGGGTTAGCCTCGGAGCACATGACGGACGAACCTGCGACCAGCGCATCGGGGTCGTCGGTGGATGCCCGCGATCTGGGGCTCTCCCCCAGCGAGCTCTCGACGCTCCTGCTGCTCCTGGCCGACACCCGTGAGCTCGCCGAACAGTCTCGTGGCGAGGCCGCCGCCGCAAGGGAGCGCGCCGACCGGTCCGACGCGTCGGCGCAGACCCTGCAGGACGAGATCGACGCCATGCAGGCCACCCTGGAGGCACTCGAGCGGGAGCTCGAGGGCACCGCCGCGCTGCTCGACGCCGCCGGGAGCCGGACCCGCCAGCTCGAGGGTGAGCTGCGTGACGCGCAGGGCCGGGCAGACGCGGCAGAATCCTCGCTGGCAGTCGCGGAGGAGCATCGTGCCGCGGTGATGGCGTCGGAGGCAGCCCTGCGCGCCGAGCTCGCCGACATGCGCCAGAGCACGAGTTGGCGGGCCACCGCACCGGTGCGATCGGTCACCCGGGCGCTGCACCGGGCCGACACGGCACCCTGATCGACGCCCGCACCGGATCGGCACGCAGGTGCCCGGCCCGCCGATCCACCCGGGGAGCGCGGCCGTCAGTCCGCCTGTGGCGAGGCCGTGGCGTCCGCCCGGGCCTCCACCGACGGGAGGTGGGGCAGTAGGCCGTCCATCTGCTCGAGCCACTTCTGGTCCTCCCCCGGGGCGCGGAAGTCGCAGTAGGGGTCGAAGCGGCTGAGGTTCCGGTTGTAGTACGGGTCGTCCTCCCGGATGACGCCCCCCCACCGGGTGAGGAACCGTTGGAAGTCCTGCGTGTAGCCCGACAGTCCCCGGCTGACCGACTCGTGGTGGACCAGCACCGCATGGGGCGTGTAGACCGTCCGCAGCCCGGCCCGCCCCAGACGGATGCAGAAGTCGATGTCGTTGAAGGCCACCGGCAGGTCTTCGTCGAAGCCGCCCGCCTCCTCGAACACCTCGCGCCGCACCATCATGCAGGCGGCCGTCACCGCGCTGAAGGAGCGGACGCTGGCGTCCCAGCCGAAGTAACCGTGGCGGTCCGACGGAAGGCCTGCGAACAGGTGGGCGGCGATGCCCTGCATACCGAGGACCACCCCGGCGTGCTGGACGGTCCCGTCGGGATAGAGGAGCCGGGCCCCGACCGCACCGATGTCGGTCCGCTGCCCCTGTTCGACGAGCGCCGCCAGCCACCCGGGCGACCGGGCCTCGATGTCGTTGTTCATGAACAGGAGCAGGTCGGTCCGGCAGGTGGACGCGGCCAGGTTGTTGATGGCCGACCAGTTGAACGCTCCGGGGTAGTCCAGCACCCGGACGCCCGGCCGGCGCTCGAGCAGGCGGCGCAGGACGACGGTCTCCGGTTCGGTACTGCCGTTGTCGACCAGGACGATCTCGTGGATCGGGTAGCCGGGGTCGACGTCCAGCGAGTCCAGGCACCTGACCGTCATGGCGGCCTGGTCCCGGAAGGGGATGATGATGCTCACCGTCGGCGTGCCGACGATCCTGCGGCGTAGGTGGTAGGCACCCATGAAGGGCCCGGTCTCGACGACCCCGTCGATCCCACGGCGCGCCACGGCGTCCTCGAGCGCCCGTCGGCTGGCGGCGTAGGCCCACGGCTTGGCGTTGGGGTCCCCGGCGGCCGATCCGGCCACGACCCGCCAGTGGTAGAGGACCTTCGGCACGTGCACGATCCGCCGGGCCAGCTCGCTGGAGCGGAGCATGACGTCGTAGTCCTGGCTACCGTCGAAGGCGGACCGGAAGCCGCCGATCCGGCGCAGGATGTCGTGGCGGATCGCCGTGACGTGGCCGAAGTACGGGTACGAGAGCAGGAGGTCGGGGTCCCAGTCGGGCTTGAAGTACGGCTGGTGGATCCGGTCGAGCTCGTCCAGCTTGTCCTCGTCGGTGTAGACGATGTCCACCTCGGGTTCCCGGGCGGCAGCGGCCAGCTCGGCCAGGGCGTCGGGCTCCAGGAGGTCGTCGTGGTCCATCAGGACGACGAACTCGCCGGTGGCCGCGGCCAGCGCACCGTTCGTCGCCGCCGAGATCCCGCCGTTCTGCTCGAGGGCCAGCGCCGTGATCCGGTGGTCGGCTGCGGCGAACGCCTGCATCACCGCGGTCAGTTCGGGGTCACCGGAACCGTCGTCGCACAGGCACAGCTCCCAGTGCGGGTACGTCTGGTCGATGACCGACTGGACGCACTCCCGGAAGTACCAGATGGAGGGTCGGTAGACGGGGACGACGATGCTGAGGAGCGGGCCGTCCTCCACCGGGACCGGCGGTGGGAATTCCTCGGGATGGGACTTGCGGCGCTCGAGCCACAGGTGCTTCCAGTGCCAGTAGGCGGGAGGGAACGAGGCGGCGTCGGCCAGGCGGGGCTCCTCGACCTCCTCCACCACCACGGGCGGCCGCGACCCGGCCTCGGCCAGCCGCTCCGCCATCCAGGCGAGCGCGGGGGCGAGCCCGTCCGACGGCGTCCGATCCGGCCCGGCCGGCACGCCGGTCACCGGATCACCGGCGTGGTGCCGTGCCCAGCGGGCGGCCCGGACCGGGCGGGCGCGGCACGCCAGGAGCGGGGCAGGCATCGGGTGGTCACGACGCGAGCGACGGTAGCACGACGGCGACCGGGTCCACGGCCCGACGGCCCGGGGGGCCGACCCCGTTGAGTACACTGCGGACCGTCGGAACCCACGGCGTACGCATGTCGCTCGAGAGCAACGCCCCGGGCGGCCCGAGGCGGCAGACCGCCGTCGAGCAGTGGCCCGCGGGCTCCCCGGCCCGCCGGACGGGGGCCCGGCACGTCCATCGAACCGAGGAGCATGTAGATCGTGGCTGAGTCCGACCTTGACCCCGAAGCGATCCTGGAGCGCCTGCGGGCCGAACAGCACATCCTGCAGTGGCAGCCGCTCCCACCCGCCCTGGCGCGCGGGCCGCGGACGGGCGAGCAGGCGCGGAACCGCGGCTCGCTCGAGTACCTGCACCGCAATTGGGCGCTCCCCGACCACTTCGACCCGGCCGTCGCCGGCGGCGGGTTCCGGGGCAGGGTCATCGGCCTGTTCGGCCGCCTGACCTACCGGGTACTCGGCCCCTACCTCCGCCAGGAACGAGAGCTCCTCGCCCACGTGGTGCGGGTCAACGAGGCGCTCGAACAACGGTGCGACGAGCTCACACTGCGCTTCCAGCAGCTCGACCAGGACTTCCTCGACCGGCAGGTCGCCGAGTCGCAGAACCTCACCGAGCTGGCCCTGTGGCTGCACCTCGACCATCCGGCACCTGACGACCGGGGACCTGCGGCACCGTGACGGCCAGGGGCACCGCCCGCCGTCGCACCCGGGCCGTGGAATGACGGACGCCCGACGCCCCACTGTCGCCGTGCTCGCCCCCCACTGGGGGAGGACCGACGAAGGCGGCTGGATCACCAGGCAGGTGGCGGGGGCCCTCGCCTACGCCGCCGACGTCCACGTCGTCACGCCCGGCGGGGCGACCGCCGGGTCGGCGGTCGACGGCGTCGTCACCGTGCACACACTGGCGACACCGATCGACCGGGTCGCCGAGGTCCGCCGCGACCTGCTGCTCGACGCGTTCGCCGCAACGTCCACGGCAGACGCCGTCGTGGCGGGGCCGGACGTCGCGGAGCTGCTCGATGCCGGACTGGTGGCACCCTGGGCGGGCGCTGCAGCGGTGCTCGACCGTCTGGCTCCGGACCTGGCCGTGGTGGTGGGCCACCGGTCCATCGGCGCGCTGCACGCCCTGCGCGCCGCGGCGGTCGACCTGCGCTACGCGCTCCTGGCCCTCGCACCCGAGGACGAGGACGCAGGGTGCGTCCACTTCGATCCGCTCGTCGACGGTGCCGTGGCCGTCCTGACCGTCACCGGGTCCGAGCGCGACGCGATCGTCGCCGGCCACGGCCGGCCCGGGGCCGTCCACCGGATCGGTGCCCCGCTGTCCGTCAATCCGAGCGCCCGGACCGAGCCCAACCCGTGGGTGGGCGACTCGGGCTACGTCCTCGTGCTCACCGGCGCCACCCGGGCGGACGAGAAGGACGGCGGGTTCGAGGAGGAGCACGAGCTGTCCCGACTGATCCGCGTCCGCTTCCCCGACCGACCCGTCGGCGTGTCGCACCCCGACGCGTTCTGCGTGTGGCAGCGCGGCCAGGTGTCCGAGGGCTGGCCGATCGAGCGGTCGAGCGATCTCGCCCGACTCCTCGCCTTCGCCCGGGTCACCGTCGACTTCCGGCCCGGCGAGCTCTTCGCCCGGCGCGACGTCGAGTCGATGCTGTACGGCGCGCCGATCGTCGTCCCCCACGACCGCCGTGCCGTCGAGCACGCCCGCCTGGGCGGAGCGGGCCTCTGGTTCGAGGGCCCCGGCGACCTCGTCGCCGGGGTGGAGGCGCTCCTCGACCCGACGATCCACGACACCTTCGCCGAACGGGGCCGTGCCTACGCCGAGGACCGGTACGGCTCGACCGACAGGTTCGTGCGCCGGGTGCTGGCCGCCTGCGGCATGGAGCCGACCGGTGCCGACGCGCCGGTTCCGTCCACCCGGGACTGATCCCGGCGGACCCGCTCAGCCCGGCGACTGCTGACTGGCGATGAGCCCGTCCAGGATGTCGGCCTCGGACACCAGGCACTCGGCGAATCCGAACCGCCGCATCACCGCGTCGAGCACCATGGCACCGCCCACGATGACGTCCTCGCGACCCGGCACCATGCCTGGGCGGGCCAGGCGGTCGGCCGCCGGCTCGGTGGCCAGCCGGCGGTACCAGCCGGCGACGTCGTCTGCGCTCAGCACGGCGTGGTGGATCCGGTCCCGGTCGTACTCGTCCATCCCCAGCTGGAGCGAGGCGAGGGTGCTGACGGTCCCGGCCAGGCCCACCAGCCGGTGGGTGTCCAGGTAGCGCGGATGGGCGGCCACGGCCGTCTCCAGCTGCGTTGCCACCTCGGCCTCGGCCGCCGCCAGCTCGTCCGGTGTCGGCGGGTCACCGGCCAGGAACCGCTCGGCCACACGCACGCAGCCGAGCTGGAGGGACACCGCGGCAAGCGCCGGGTCCTCCGGCCCGTCGGCGGCGATCAACTCGGTGGAGCCGCCGCCGATGTCGAGCACCAGGAACGGACCGTCGGCCGGGTCCAGGTCGACCACGGCGCCGGCCATCGACAGCCGGCCCTCCTCCAGGCCGGTCAGCAGTTCGGGCACGAGGCCCGTCGCCTCGCCCGCGGCCTCCAGGAACTCGGCGCCGTTGGCGGCATCACGGGCGGCGGACGTGGCGGCCAGCCGCCCGCGGCCCACGGCGAGCCCGTCCATGACCCCCCGGAACTCGTCGAGCACGGCCACGCACCGCTCGATCGCCTCGGGGGCGAGGCGGCCGGTGGCGTCCACACCCTGGCCCAGCCGGGTGATACGCATCAGCCGCTCGAGCGGCCGGCCGAGGGCGTCGGCCACCAGGAGCCGGGTCGAGTTGGTGCCGCAGTCGATGGCGGCGATGGCGGCGTCGGCCGGGGCACTGTCCATGCGCCCTTGCTAGCACGGCATCGCCACCGTCCCGGCCGCAGGCGCCCCACCGGCGATCCTGCCGGTGGCCCGGGCCGTGAGGGGTCAGGCCGGGTGCAGCCCGATCCGGCGGGCGGTCCACTCGCCCACCGGGTCGTCGGCACCGGTCAGCCACCAGGCCAGGTGGGCGTGGAGGCACTTGACCCCTTCGCGGGTGCCGCCCACGCCGCCTGACGGACGGGGGCCGGTGTGATCGGTGTCGATCAACCCGTCCCGCTCGGCGGCATAGCGGGCGTGGGCGGCGGCGATCCGCTCGGCCGGCACCGCGCGCTCCGCCTCACGCACGCCGCCGGTCGACTCCAGCCTGCTGACCGCCTCGCGCAGATACGGGTCACACAGCCAGTACCGGGTGGGCATGGGTGTGCCGTCGTCCAGGAACGGGGCGTTGGCGATCACCGCCGGCCGGCCTTCGGCGTCGCGCACCACCACCTCGAAGGCGCCTGCGGGCGTGCGGCCGAGGAGCGCGGCCACCGCGGCCCCGTCGTCGGGTGCCGGAGCGGTGTCCCCCGTGCCGGCCCGTCCGGTCGGGCCGTCGTCGGGGCTCACTTCCAGAATTCGAGCGAGCTGACGATCCGGCCCACGAATCCCGTCGACACGTGGGCGGCGCCGGACGGCGGGGTGCCGGTCGCCGTCGCCGAGGTGCTCGGCACCACCGGCGTCGCGGGCAGACCCGGGTCGGGGGACATGTTGGGCGCCTGGGACGGCGACACCAGCGGTTGGTTCGCCGGGTCCCCGGCCGTCGGCGCCGCCGGCGCCGTCGTCGACTGCCCGGCCGGCGGCAGGATCACGAAGAGCGCCCGGCCCGGCTGCACCAGCTGGTAGTTCTGCTGCGCCAGGCGCTTGACCTCGGCGTCGGAGTTCAGCTGCTGGCGCTGCTCGGCCAGGAGGGCGTTCTGGTGCTGGAGCTGACTGAGCTGCGCCGCCGAGGCCGACAGCTGGCGGTGCTGGTTGTAGAGGACGGTCAGCGGAAAGCTGGTGACCAGGACGGCCAGGGCGATGCCACCGGCCACGGCGACCCGGAACCGGTTGCGACGGGTCACCAGGGCGGCACGCTCGGTGGGCGTTCGGACGGCGGTCTGCAGGCGCGAGGACCCCGGGGGGCCCGAGGACGCGGCGGCCGAGGCGGCGGCCACCCGGGCCGCGACCGACGGGCGCCGGGTGGATGTCGACCGGGAGGCGCGGTTCGACGCTCCGCCCGAGCGCTTCGGTCTGGCGGGAGCCGACTTGGCGGTCGTGGACCGGCGGACCCGGGTGGGCGACGTCGCCCGTCCCGAAGGTCGGCGGGAGGCAGCGGCCGGGCGGCCCGGCTTCGCCTTGGCGTGGAGCCGTCCGCTCACGTGGCGGGGCTCCACGACGACAGCGCGGAAGCGCCCCGGAAGGCGGCCGACTCGCCGAGCTGCTCCTCGATGCGCAGGAGCTGGTTGTACTTGGCCACGCGGTCCGAGCGGGCGGGCGCTCCCGTCTTGATCTGGCCGCAGTTGGTGGCGACGGCCAGGTCGGCGATCGTGGTGTCCTCGGTCTCCCCCGACCGGTGCGACATGACGCAAGCGTAGGAGTTCCGGGTGGCGAGCTCCATCGTGTCGAGGGTCTCGGTGAGCGTTCCGATCTGGTTGACCTTGACCAGGATGGCGTTGGCCGTGCCGGCGTCGATACCCCGGCGCAGGCGCTCCTCGCTGGTGACGAAGAGGTCGTCCCCCACCAGCTGGACCCGCGAGCCGAGGGCCGAGGTCAGTGCCGCCCAGCCGTCCCAGTCGTCCTCGGCCATGCCGTCCTCGATCGACACGATCGGGTACCTTCCCACCAGGTCGACGTAGTACTGGACCATCTCGTCGGAGGAGAGCGTGCGCCCCTCGCCGGCGAGGACGTAGGACCCGTCGCGGTAGAGCTCGCTCGAGGCGGGGTCCATGGCGATGGCGATGTCCGCACCCGGCACCCGTCCGGCGGACTCTATGGCCTCGACCAGGATCCGCACGGCGTCCTCGTTGTGGTCGAGGTTCGGAGCGAACCCGCCCTCGTCGCCCACGGCGGTGGACAGGCCCCGCTCGTGCAGCACGCCGGCCAGCGCGTGGTAGGTCTCCACGCCCCACCGGAGCGCCTCGGAGAACGAGGCGGCCCCTACCGGCATGATCATGAATTCCTGAAGATCGATGGAGTTGTCGGCGTGCACGCCCCCGTTGACCACGTTCATCATGGGCACGGGCAGCACGTGGGCGTTGGCACCGCCGACGTAGCGGTAGAGCGGCAGGTCCAGCTCGTCGGCGGCCGCACGGGCCGTGGCCAGCGACACGCCGAGGATGGCGTTCGCACCCAGGCGGCCCTTGTTGGGAGTGCCGTCGGCGTCGATCATTGCCAGATCCACGGACCGCTGGTCCAGGGCGTCGAAGCCCTCGAGGAATTCGGCGATCTCGCCGTTCACGGCACCCACGGCGCCCAGTACGCCCGCGCCCCGGTAGCGGTCGCCGCCGTCACGCAGCTCGACGGCCTCGTAGGCGCCGGTGGAGGCCCCCGACGGGACGATGGCCCGACCGGTCGCACCGGAGTCCAGGTGGACCTCCACCTCGACGGTCGGATTGCCACGGGAGTCGAGGACCTCTCGGCCCAGTACCTGTTCGATCAAGCTCACTGTCGGGGGTCGCTCCTGCTCGCGGTGCCGCAAACGCTACCACCCGGCACGTCGCCCACCAGGGCATTCACCGGGCGTCGGTGTGCGTCCACCGGCCGGCCGGCGCCGGCCGGACCCGCCGGGGGGGCGGCTCAGCCGCGGGCCTCGACCTCGGCCCGGAACGTGCCGGACCGCGACAGGAGGGCCGTCTCCGGGTCGACGCCGAGCGCCCGGGCAAGTCCCACCGCGGCGAACAGCAGCTCACCCACCGCCTCCGCCCTCACTCGCGCCCCGCCCGCACCGTCGGCCACGCCGTCCGCCGTCCCGGCCGGAGCGACGTCGGCCAGTCCCAGCTCGGCGGCGGCCTCCGCCACCCGTCGGGCCTCGTCGGCCAGTCCGGGCAGCACCATGCCGATGGCGGTCGCCTTGCGCTGGAGCTTGGCCGCCAAGGCCAGTGCCGGCAGCGCGGCGGGGATCCCCTGCGTGACGCTGGTGCGGCCCTTTTCGGCCAATTTCTGCGCCTCCCAGTTGGAGGCCACGTCGTCCGCCGTCTCGGCAGTGACATCGCCGAACACGTGCGGATGCCGGGACACCAGCTTGTCGTGGACGCCGCGGGCCACGTCGGCCAAGGCGAACCGTCCCTCCTCGGCGGCCAGCGTGGCGTGGAAGTAGACCTGGAACAGGAGGTCGCCCAGCTCCTCCTCGAGGTCGGCGACCGCACCGGCCTCCTGCTCGTCGACCTCGGGTCCGGCCGCGCCGTCCTCGATGGCCGCGTCGACCGCAGCCAGGGCGTCGATCGACTCCAGGACCTCGTAGGACTCCTCCAGCAGGTGCCGGCCGAGCGAGGCATGGGTCTGGCGCCGGTCCCACGGGCAGCGCTCGCGCAGGGTGCGGACCAGCTCGTCGAGCGCCACCAGCTCGGCGGCCACCGGCTCGGCGAGGCGCGGCACCCACAGCGAGGTCAGGTGGTCGGGTTCGAGCGAGCGGTCCAGGTCCTCCCACGCCACCGCCTGGACCCGTTCATCGGGGAGCCCGAGGTGGTGGAGGACGACCACCGGCACCCCGGGAGGCGCCTCGACCGAAAGCTTCACGTCGGACAGGACCTGGCGGCTCCAGCACTGGGCCACCAGCAGGGGTCCGCGCTCGCCGGCCGCGTCCACGGCGAACCGCTCGGCGTCCACCAGTCGGACCCCGCGGGCCACCGGGTCGACCCCGAGGCGGGCGAAGGCCAGGTCCAGGAACGAGACCGACGGATGGACCTCGACCGCCACCTCACCGGCGACCACCCGGGGGTCGGCGGCCAGCAGGACCACGGTCCGCTCGGCCACGTTGGGCGAGCCCGGCACGGCGTACACGACGACCCCACCGGCCAGGGCCGCCGCCACCAGGTCGGCCACGATGGCCCGGTAGACGTCCTCGAACGTGTCGGCGGACTCGTAGTGGTGATCGAACGACCGGGCGCCGGTCACCGCGACCGCGGCCGGGTGGCGGGTCGTCCGCAGGAACACCTGGCCGGCGCCGCGCAGCAGGTCGAGCGTCCCCGCGGTCAGCAGCTCGGGGCCTGCCGGCCCGAGTCCCACGACGTCGATGCGGGGTCCGCCGGCCACGTGGGGGCTCAGCCGCCGGAGGTGGTGGAGGCGGCGGTTCCGGTGACCGCGGTGCCGCCCGAGCCCGTCGCGCCCGTCGCTCCCGTCGACCCGGTTGCGCCCGCCGTGGCCGTCGTCCCCGCGGGCAGCACGTACGACGGCTGCAGGTAGCGCGCCGGCGGGGTCGGCGGAAGGGTGATGTGGATCCCCTGCCACGTGCCGTACTGGGGGTTGACGGTGATCGAGGAGTGGTGGGCGTAGACCAGCAGCTCGGCGGTCACCCGCTGGGTGTTGGCCGAGGTGTGGACGAGGTCGTCGCGGATGACCGATGCCGCCTCGGTGACCGGGACCACCTGCTGGCTGGTCACCTCGTAGACCACCCACGTGCCGCCCGAGGTCTGGAGCGGGGTGACGGGCTGGCCCACCGTGACCGTCGTCAGCTGGAGGGCCGACAGCACACGGGACTCGGTGAAGCTGCAGCCGAGCTGTCCGCCGTTGGCCGCCGTCTGGGCGTCGACCGACGACGAGGTGGCGAGCGCGGCGAAGGACTGGCCCGCCTTCAGCTTGGCCACGATGGCGTCGGCGTCGGCCTGGGTGGCCGTGGCGATGTCGCTCACGCAGTCGATGGTGAAGAGGGGCTGGTTGGCGCTGTAGAAGGCGAGGATCGCCGCGTCCGACAGGTCGGCCCCCCTGGCGAGCAGCGCGTTGTCGACGGCCTGGTTGGCGATCTCGGAGTTGCGGATCGAGGCGGGCAGCGCGGCCAGCAGCTGCGCGCCGCTGAACGCGCTGCCGTCGGCCTTCTGGCAGTCCGAGACCCCGCCGGACGCCGTCGCCTGCTGGACGAGAGCGGTGATCCGGCCGTCGAGGGCCGACGTGTAGTCGGTACGGGCGGTGGCGACGCCGGCACTGGTCAGGTGGACCCCGTGGGCCGCGGCGAACTGGGCGGCGACCAGGTTGCCCACCTCGCCGCTCAGTACCGCACTGGCGTACGCGGTCGGGTAGGTGCCACCCCCGGTGTCCACGCTGATGGCCTGGCCGCTGCGCAGGGCCAGCAGGCACTGGCCCGCACCCGCCCCGGCCAGCGAGTCCATTTGCGCGTTGAGGCTGGACACCGAGACGGTGTCGCCGTTGACCGATGCCGCCAGCGGGGTCACCTGGCAGGCAGCGGCCAGGGCGCCCACGGCGGCGACGGAGACGACTGCGACGAGGCGGGAGGAGATGCGCTTCACGGCGGCGATGCTACCGGCCCCGCCAGGGTGGTCCCGAGCGGGGGCCCCGGGCACGGCACCCGCAGCCCGGCCCCCGGGGCCAAGTCCTGGGCCCGGGGGGCCGCACCGCCGGCGGTCACCCGTCGGGGATCAGCTCGCGCAGGAGCGCCACCAGGGCGGCCGCGTACTGGCCCGTCGCCGGATCGGGGGCGATCGGGAACGACAGGCGCTGCGCCTCGGGCTGGTAGGTGCCGCCGGGTGCCAGGCGGCGCAGGCGGACCTCGGCGGAGGCCGCCAGGGTGATCGGGGTCAGCTTGGCCACGGCCCGACCGCCCGGCCCGCCGCGGGGGCCTGCCCCCTCGCCCGTGAAGCGCGGCACCGAAACCGACAGGTCGTCCACGCCCAGCCGCAGGCACTCGACCCGCAGCAGCGCCACCGCCAGCAGCGCGGACGCCGGGGCAGGCAGGGACCCGAACCGGTCCTCCCACTCCGAGCGCACGTCGTCCACCTCGGCCACCGTCCGCACCGCCGACAGGCGCCGGTAGGCCTCGAGCCGCACGTCCTCGGCCTCGACGTAGTCGGGCGGCAGGTGGGCGGCGTCCGGCAGGTCGACCGACAGCTCGACGGGCTGGGGGCGGGGCTCGCCCTTCAGCTCCGACACGGCCTCGGACACCATCTGGACGTAGAGGTCGTAGCCGATGGCAGCGATGTGGCCCGACTGGTCGCGGCCCAGCAGGTTGCCCGCCCCCCGGATCTGCAGATCCCGCAGGGCGATCTTGAACCCGGAGCCGAGCTCGGTGTGGTCGCCGATGGTGCGCAGGCGCTCGTACGCCGTCTCCGACAGGACGCGGTCGGCCGGATGGAAGAGGTAGGCGTAGGCCCGCATCCCGGCCCGGCCGACCCGGCCCCGCAGCTGGTGGAGCTGACCCAGGCCGAGCAGGTCGGCCCGGTCGACCACCAGGGTGTTCACCGAGGGCATGTCGATGCCGGACTCGACGATGGTGGTGCACACCAGCACGTCGTAGGCCCCCTGCCAGAAGTCGAGCACGACCTGTTCGAGAGAGCCCTCGTCCATCTGGCCGTGCGCCACCGCCACCCGTGCCTCGGGGGCCATGCCCCGCACCCGCTGGGCCGTCGCCTCGATGTCCTGGACCCGGTTGTGCACGTAGAACACCTGGCCCTCGCGGAGCAGTTCGCGACGGATGGCCTCGGACGCGGCCGCCTCCTCGAACTCGCCCACGTGGGTCAGGATCGGGCGTCGGGCGGCCGGCGGGGTGTTGACCATGGACAGGTCGCGGATGCCGGTGAGCGCCATCTCGAGGGTTCGCGGGATCGGGCTGGCCGTGAGCGTCAACACGTCCACCCCCTCGGCCATCGCCTTGATGGCCTCCTTGTGGGTGACCCCGAAGCGCTGCTCCTCGTCCACCACGAGGAGGCCCAGCTTCTTGAAGGTGACGTCCTGGCCGAGCAGCCGGTGGGTGCCCACCACCACGTCGATGGAGCCGTCGGCCAGCCCGGCGAGCACCTCGGACGCCTGGGCATTGGTCAGGAACCGGCTGAGCAGGGCCACCTTCACCGGGAACGGCGCGAAGCGGTCCGCGAAGGTCTGGGCGTGCTGGCTGGCCAGCAGCGTGGTCGGCACCAGCACGGCGCCCTGGAACCCGTCCTGGACCGCCTTGAACACGGCGCGGATGGCGACCTCCGTCTTGCCGAACCCGACGTCGCCACAGATCAGGCGATCCATCGGCTGGGCCCGCTCCATGTCGGCCTTGACGTCCTCGATGGCCCGCAGCTGGTCGGAGGTCTCGACGAACGGGAAGGACGACTCGAGCTCGGCCTGCCACGGGGTGTCCGGGCCGAAGGCGTGGCCGGGCACCTCGAGGCGCCGGCGGTAGAGGGCGACGAGCTCCTCGGCGATCTCGTGCACGGCCGCCCGGGCCTTGGACCGCGCCTTGCTCCACTCCGACCCACCCAGACGGTTGACGGTCGGCGAGTCGCCCCCGGCGTAGGGGGTGAGCAGCTCGATCTGGTCGGTGGGCAGGTAGAGCTTGTCGCCGCCGCGGTACTCCAGGAGCAGGTAGTCGCGGGTCGCCCCGCCCATGGTCCGGATGACCATGCCGCCGTAGAGGGCCACACCGTGCTGGCGGTGGACCACGTAGTTGCCCGGCGCCAGGTCGTCGAAGAACCCGTCGACCGGGCGGGCACGAGTGCGGGCCTGGCGGTGGGGCCGCATCCGGCCGGTCACGTCGGACTCGGTCAGCACCGCCACCCCGCACCCGGGGAGGACGAAGCCGCGGTCCACCGAGGCCACCACGATCCGTGCCCCGGGCACGCCGAGATCGTCCCCGGGCCCGGCCACCGGCACCAGCAGCCCCTCCTCGGCCAGGAGGCCGGAGAGCCGGTCGGCGCCGCCGGCCGACGTCGTGCACAGCACGACCGCGTACCCCGACTCGGCCAGGGAGCGGACCTGGCCCGCCATCCGGGTGCCGTCCCCCAGGATCGGCTCCCAGCCCCGGCTCTCGATCAGCGGGACGTCGGGGCCCTCGGCCGACGGCACCAGCGAGACGACGGCGGCGCCGGTGCCGGTCAGCAGGCGGTCGAACGGTGCGTGCAGGCGGGGGGCGTCGCCGCCGGCCTCGAGACCCCAGGTGTCGGCCAGGGCGTCGGCCAGCGCCGACTCCTCGTCGAGCAGCTCCGAGGCGCGGTCGCGCACCCGTCGCGGCTCGACCAGGACGACCTGGGCGTCGTCGCCCAGCAGGTCGCACACCAGCTCCTCGTCGTCGACCAGCCAGGGGAGCCACGACTCCATGCCGTCGAACTGCTCGCCGTGGGCGATGCGGTCCCACTGGTGGCGGCCCCAGGGGGCACTCGCCACGAGCCCGGCGGCGCGCTGGCGCATGGAGCCGTCGGGTACCAGCTCGCGGCAGCCGAACAGCTCCACCGACCCGAGGTCGTCGGTCGAGCGCTGGTCGGCCACGTCGAAGCGGGTGAGCCGGTCGACCTCGTCGCCCCATAGGTCGATCCGCACCGGCTCGTCGGCCGTCGACGGGAACACGTCGACGATCCCACCGCGGACGGCCAGCTCCCCGCGGTGCTCGACCAGCGTCTCGCGGCGGTAGCCGCGGCCCACCAGCTCGGCCACCAGGTCGTCGACCACCACCCGGTCGCCCTTCGCCACCACCACCGGGGCGGCGGACGTCCGCCACGGGCCCAGCCGCTGCAGCACCGCCTTGACCGGTGCCACCACGATGTCCGGCAGCGGCGTGGCACTCCCCCCGCCGAGCGCCCACAGCAGGCGCAGGCGTCGGCCCATGGTGTGGACCTCGGGACTGACCCGCTCGAAGGGCAGGGTCTCCCACGCCGGGAAGAGCTCGACCACCGGCGGGTGCCCGGGTCCACCGTCCGGGTCTGCCGCCGCCGAGGCGAAGGCCCCGAGGTCGTGGGCCAGCTGGGCGGCGGCCGCGGCCGTCGGGGTCACCACCAGTACCGGCCGCTTCGAACCCAGCCGGACCATGCCGGCCAGGACGAACGCCTGCGCCGGGGTGGCGACGGCCAGGGTGGCACCGCGCGCGCCCACGACCGAGGTCATGGCGGACTCGTTGCGGAGCAGTGCGGGGAGCGAGCGGAGACTCACCCGGTCAGGGTACCGGCGCCCGGCCGGGGTGCCGGACGGGGCTCCGGCGTCACGACGGCCGGCGCGGCTCCCACCGGAACCTGCGGGCCGTCACGAACAGCGCGCCGGCCGCCCACGCCAGCATGACGGCGAGGTCGCCACCCTGCAGGCCCGATCCCGGTCCGCCCTCGAAGCCCGACACCAGGGCCCGGATCATGTGGAAGATCGGGAACCAGTCGGCAATGCGGGCCAGCACCGATCCCTGGGCCAGCGGGTAGAAGACGCCGGAGATGAAGACGACCGGGAAGTACAGCCCGTTGACGATGGCCGGTGCGGCGTCGGCGTTCGGGACGATGACGGTGACGGCCAGACCCAGCGCACAGAACGTGACGATCCCCACCACCAGGGTCACCAGCACCGCGAGCGGGTGGAACGGGAAGTGCAGGTGGTAGAAGGCCATCCCGAGGGCCACCACGATGACGGTCAGGATGGCCACCACGATGAGCACCGAGCCGATGAGCCCGGCCACGTAGGACCCGATGGCGATCGGCGTCCCCCGCATCCGCTTGAGCACGCCGGTCTCGCGCCGGGTGCACACGGCCATGGCCAGGTTGGTGTAGCAGGCGGCGATCAGGCCGAAGGTGAGCATGGCCACCACGACGTACTGGTCGTAGCGCAAGGTGTAGCCCGGGACCTTGGACGACCCGGCCGAACTCCCCACCACGACCAGGAAGATGATCGGGAAGGCGAAGGTGAACACCGCGGCCATCGGGTTCCGCCAGTACGCCTTCTGCTCGTAGCCGACCTGGTGCAGCGCGACCCGCACGTCGTGGGCCTCGACGTCGCGCACCCGGACCCCGTTCATCCCCCGTCCCCGCCGGTCAGGTCCAGGTACACGTCCTCCAGGGAGGGGCGCACCACCGACAGCCCGGACAGGCCCTCGCCCCGCCCGAGCGCCCACCGGGTCAGGTCGTGCAGGGCCCGGGTGGGCTCCGCCACGACGAACTCGACCGACCCGCCCCGCACCACGGGGACGGCGCCCTCGGGAAGTGGCACCTCGTCCGGGGTGACGCCGTCCGGAAGCACGAACCGCACGGTCGACACCCCGTGGTCGCGTCCGCCGAGGGTATCCGGCGGGCCCGATGCCACGATCCTGCCGGCGGCCAGGACGACCACCGTGTCGGCCAGTGCCTGGGCCTCGTCCATGTAGTGGGTGGTGAGCACCACGGTGCGGCCCTCGGCGCACAGGTCCCGGACCACCTCCCACGCCTCGCGCCGGGCCGACGGGTCGAAGCCGGTGGTCGGCTCGTCGAGGAAGACGAGCTCGGGGTTGCCGATGAGCGCGAGGGCGAGGTCGAGCCGGCGCTGCTGGCCGCCCGACAGCAGCTTGACCCGCGACCGCGCCTTCTCCTCCAGTCCGACCAGCGCCACCACCTCGCCGACCGGCCGCGGCGCCGAGTAGAGGAAGGCGCGCTGGGCCAGCGCCTCGGCCACCGTCAGATAGGGGTCGACGGCGCACTCCTGCAGCACGATGCCCACCCGGGCCCGCAGCTCCCGGTCCCGGTCCGCCGGGTCGAATCCCAGAACCGACACCTCGCCGCCGTCCCGTTCCCGGTAGCCCTCGAGGATCTCGACGGCGGTCGTCTTCCCGGCGCCGTTGGGGCCGAGGAGGGCCAGGACCTCGCCACGGCACACCTCGAGGTCGATCCCCCGCAGGGCCTCGAAGCCCCCGTACGCCTTGGTCAGCCCCCGGACCGAGATGGCGACGTCGGTGGTTGCCATGGCGCCGACCCTAGCCAGCGGTGTTCACCTGGTTCATGGCGGCCTCGGCACCGAGGGTGGCGATGAGCTCCACGGCGTCGGCGGCCACCTCGGCGGCCACGGCCAGGGTCTCGCGCTCCTCGGCGCCCGGACGCTTCAGCACGTAGTCGGCACCCGGCTGGCGGCCCGGGGGCTTGCCGATGCCGATGCGGACCCGGAGGTAGTCACCGGTGTGGAGGTGGGCGTGGATCGACTTGAGCCCGTTGTTGCCGGCGGTGCCGCCCCCGACCTTGACCTTGACCCGTCCCGACGGCAGGTCGAGCTCGTCGTGCACGACCACCAGACGCGACGTGGCCGCCGCGCCGTCGGAAGGCTCGTCGATGCCGGCCCGCCGGACCAGGGGCGCGACCGCCTGGCCCGACTCGTTCATGTAGGTGAGGGGCACGGCGCACAGCACCGGGTGGTCGCCGATGCGGATCCGTCCGGCCCGGGCGCGCAGGCCCTTCTCCCCCGAAAGCGACCCGTGGTGGCGGGCCACCAGGAGCTCGACGGCGGTGGCCCCGATGTTGTGCCGGGTGCCCTCGTACTCGGCACCGGGGTTGCCCAGCCCGACCACGAGCAGGTCCACGGGCGTCCCCCGACGGGGGCCGTCCGCCCCCGTGCGGCGGCGGAGCAGGGCCTAGCCCTCGTCGGAGTCGGAGGCGACCGGGGCTGCCTCCTCACCGGCCTCGGCCGTCTCCCCCGCGGCAGCGGCCTGCACCCGGGGGGGATTGCCGCCCACGACGGTGGCGTCGAGGTCGGTCTCGAGCTCCACGCCCGGCGGGATGGTGATGTCGGACACGTGGAGGGCCCCGCCGATGGTCAGCGACGAGATGTCGATGTCCACCGAGGGCGGGATGTCGGTCGGCTTGGCCTTCACCTGGAGGGTGAACAACTGCTGGTCCACGATTCCGTCGCCGTGGGCGACCTCGACCGCCTCGCCCACCAGGTTGATCGGCACCTCGGCGCTGATCAGCTCGTCGCGGCGGACGATCAGGAAGTCGATGTGGGTCACCGTGTTGCGGACCGGGTGGTGCTGGATGTCACGGGCCAGGGTGAGGTGCTCGGTACCGTCCACGTCGAGGGAGAGCAGCGTATTGAGCCCGGCATCGCCCGACATGGCGATCTGGAATTCGCGTCCGACGACGGCCACCGGGATCGGGTCCGTTCCGTGGCCGTAGACCACTGCGGGGATCTTGCCCTCGGCGCGCAGGCGCCTCGTCGAGCTCGATCCGATCTCGCGTCCGGTGTGTGCGGTGAGCGTGGTTTCGGGCATGCGGGGACTCCTCGGGAGGTACAGAGACGGAGCGCAGCGCCACGTCCGCCGACCGTGCGCTGGGCACGGGTCCGGTGCGACCGCTGCTGACGGGTCACCATGATAGACGCAAGCCCGAACCCCGGGCCACACGCCCCCGATCCCGGGTCCGCACGGCCCCGATCCCGGGTCCGCACGGCCTGTGACCAGGTCCGGCCCTAGGCCAGGTTCTCGCCGCCGAAGATCTCGGAGACGGACGTGTCCTCGAACACGGCGCCGATGGTCTCGCTGATCAGCTTGGCCACCGACAGGACCTCGAGCTTGTCGAAGCGGCGGTCCGGTGGGATGGGCAGCGTGTTGGTGACCACCACTTTGGTGAGCGCGGAGTTCTTGAGGCGGTCGATGGCCGGGTCGGACAGCACGGCGTGGGTCGCCATGCACCAGACCTCGGTGGCGCCGCGGTCGGCCAGCAGGTCGGCGGCGGCGACGATGGTGCCGGCGGTGTCGATCATGTCGTCGATGAGCACGCACTGGCGGCCCTCGACGTCACCGACCACCTGGAGCGCCTCCACCTGGTTGGCCACGCCCCGCAGCCGCCGCTTGTGCACCACGGCGAGGTCGGCGGTGAGGTGCTGGCTGAAGCGCTCGGCCACCTTCACCCGCCCCGCGTCGGGGGCGACGACGACGAGGTCGTCGTTCAGGTGCTTGCGCAGGTAGTCGATCATCACCGGCGCCGCCGTCAGGTGGTCGAAGGGGATGTCGAAGAACCCCTGGATCTGTCCGGAGTGGAGGTCGACGCTGACCACCCGGTCGGCGCCGGCCACCGAGAGCATGTCGGCCACCAGCTTGGCGGTGATCGGCTCGCGGCCGGTCGCCTTGCGGTCCTGGCGCGAGTAGCCGTAGTACGGGCACACCGCGGTGATCCGCTTGGCCGAGGCCCGCTTGGCCGCGTCGATCATGATCAGGTGCTCCATGAGCGAGTCGTTGACCGGCCCGCAGTGGGTCTGGACGATGAAGACGTCGGAGCCCCGGATGGAGTCGTCGAACCGGCAGTGGATCTCGCCGTTGGCGAACTCCCGGAGGTTCGCCTCGCCCAGGTCCACCCCCAGCTGCGAGGCGATCTCCTGGGCCAGCTCGGGATGGGAGCGGCCCGACACCAGGTCGAGACGGCGGCGCGGGGTGAAATCCATGGCCCGACGCTACCGCGACGCGGCGCCGGGGTCAGATGTCGCCGGGCCCACCACGCCGCCGGCGGGCACCTCGGTGCCCTCGTCGAGCACGGCGAAGGGCCCGATGCGGGCGTCGGGCCCCACCACCGAGCGCCGGCAGACGCTGGACGCGATGACGGCACCCTCGCCCACGACGGTGTCGACCAGCCGGGTGTCCGGGCCCAGCTCGGCGTGCTCGCCCACCACGCAGGCGCCCTGCAGGATCGTCCCGGGCAGGAGGACCACGTCGGTGCCGAGCGTGACGTCGACGTCGATGTACGTCGTCACCGGGTCCCACATGGTGACCCCTCGCCGCATCCAGCGCTCGTTGATCCGGTCGCGCAGTTCGGCCTCGGCCACGGCCAGCTGCGCACGGTCGTTGACGCCGGCCACCTCCATGGTGTCCTCGACCACCACCGAGCCCACCCGGTGGCCGGCCTCGTAGAGGACCGACACCACATCGGTCAGGTAGTACTCGCCCTGGGCGTTGGACGGGCTGAGCCGACGCAAGGACGGCGCCAGCACGCTCCGCTTGAAGCAGTACATGGAGGTGTTCACCTCACGCACCTCGCGCTCGGCGTCGGTGGCGTCGGCGTCCTCGACGACCCGGGCCACGGCGTCGTCCCGCCCCCGCACCACCCGTCCGTACCCGGTGGGGTCGTCCAACTCGGCCGTCAGCAGCGTGGCGGCGACGTCGGCCGCCCGGTGGGACCGCACCAGGCGGGCCAGGGTGCCGGGACGCAGCAACGGGGTGTCGCCGGGCAGCACCACCACGTCGCCGTCCTCGCCGTCCTCCTCGTCCGGCAGCCCGGTCAGGGCGACCGACATGGCGTCGCCGGTCCCCCGCTGCTCGACCTGCTCCACGAATTCGATGGCCATGCCCGGCGGTGCGTGCTCGATGAGCGTCTTGGTCACCCACTCGGCCCGGTGGCCGACGACCACCACCACCCGGGTGACCGGCAGCTCGGCCAGGGCATCGAGCACGTGCAGGATCATGGGCCGCCCGCACAGCCGGTGCAGGGGCTTGGGCCGGGCCGACCGCATCCGGGTGCCGTGTCCGGCCGCCAGCACGACGGCCGACAGCGGGCGCTCCGCCGGGCCGGACCGCATGGTGCCGACCGAGGGGGCGTCCCACTCGTCGGCACGGCCCTGGGGGTAGGTGCGGATCACCATGCCCGGACCACCGGGGCGGGGCGAGGCGGGGCGGGGCGGGACTCGGCAGGCGTGGAGGGAGTCATGGGCCTATTCTTCCCACGTCGGCCGGGTCGATGCGACCCCACATGCCGCGACCGCCCCACCAGGGGCCACACCCCACATGCCCGTACTCCCCTCCGCCATCGACACCAGCTCGGACACCTTCGCCGAGAACGAGCGCGCCCTGCGCGAGGGCCTCGACCTGGTCCTGGCCGAGCAGGAGGTGGCCCGGGCCGGCGGAGGCGAGCGGTACGTGACCCGACACCGGGCACGGGGCAAGATGACCGCACGCGAGCGCATCGAGCTGCTGCTCGACCGGGACTCGCCGTTCCTCGAGCTGTGCCCGTTCGCGGCGTGGGGGACCCAGTACGCCGTCGGCGCCTCCTCCATCATGGGCATCGGCGTGGTCGAGGGCGTCGAGTGCCTGGTGAACGCCACCGACCCGACCGTCCGGGGCGGGGCCATGAACCCGTGGTCGTTTCGCAAGGGCGCCCGGGGCTCGGACATCGCCCTCGCCAACCGGCTCCCGTCGATCAGCCTGACCGAGTCGGGCGGGGCCGACCTGCCGGCCCAGGCCGAGCTGTTCATCCCCGGCGGCCGTGCCTTCCGGGACATCACCCGGCACTCGGCGGCCGCCATCCCGACGGTGGCCCTGGTGTTCGGCAACGCCACCGCCGGCGGTGCCTACGTGCCCGGCATGAGCGACCACGTCGTCATGATCGAGCAGCGGTCCAAGGTCTTCCTCGGCGGGCCGCCTCTGGTCAAGATGGCGACCGGCGAGGAGTCCACCGACGAGGAGCTCGGCGGCGCCTCGATGCACGCCCGTGTGTCCGGCCTGGCCGACTACCTGGCGGCCGACGAGGTGGACGCCATCCGCCTGGGCCGCCAGATCGTGAAGCGCCTGCACTGGCGCAAGCGGGGCCCCGGGCCGAGCGAGCCGGCCGACGAGCCGGTCCACGATCCTGACGAGCTCCTCGGGATCGCCTCGGCCGACCCCAAGATGCCGTTCGACCCTCGTGAGGTCCTGGCCCGGGTGGTCGACGGCTCCCGGTTCGACGAGTTCAAGCCGCTCTACGGGTCCAGCCTGGTGACCGGGTGGGCGTCCATCCACGGCTACCCGGTCGGGGTGCTGGCCAACCACCGGGGCGTCCTCTTCTCCGAGGAGGCCCACAAGGCCACTCAGTTCATCCAGCTGGCCAACGAGATCGACGTCCCGCTCGTCTTCCTGCAGAACACCACGGGCTACATGGTGGGCAAGGAGTACGAGCAGGGCGGCATCATCAAGCACGGGGCGATGATGATCAACGCCGTCTCCAACTCCTCGGTCCCCCACCTGACCGTCAACATCGGCGCCTCCTACGGTGCCGGCAACTACGGCATGTGCGGGCGCGCCTACGACCCGCGCTTCCTCTTCGCCTGGCCCAACGCCCGCTCGGCGGTCATGGGGCCGGCCCAGCTGGCCGGCGTGCTCTCCATCGTGGGCCGCCAGTCGGCCGAGTCAAAGGGGGTCCCCTTCGACGAGGAGGCCGACCAGGCCATGCGGGCGCTCGTCGAGGCCCAGATCGAGACGGAGTCACTCCCCCTGTACCTGTCGTCGCGCCTCTACGACGACGGGATCATCGACCCCCGCGACACCCGCACGGTGCTGGGCCTCTGCCTGTCGGTCATCGACAACCAGCCGATCGAGGGCACCCGTGGCTACGGCGTGTTCCGGATGTGAGGCGGACATGAGCCCCGACGCCCCGCCGGGCCGCCCGGTCACCTCGCTGCTCGTCGCCAACCGCGGGGAGATCGCCCGCCGGATCATGCGCACGGCCCGGTCGATGGGGATCACCACGGTGGCCGTCCACTCGGACGCGGACGCCTCCAGCCCGCACGTGGCCGAGGCCGACCTGGCCGTCCGCCTGCCGGGCGACGCACCGGGTGACACCTACCTGCGCCACGACCTCCTGCTCGACGCCGCCGCCCGGTCCGGTGCCGACGCCGTCCACCCCGGCTACGGCTTCCTGTCCGAGTCCGGCGACTTCGCCCGGGCCGTGGTCGGCGCCGGCCTGGTGTGGGTCGGCCCGCCGGCCGACGCCATCGACGCCATGGGCTCGAAGATCGGGGCCAAGGACATGATGCGGGCGGCCGGGGTCCCGACCCTGCCGTCGATCACGGTGGACGGGGACGTGCCACCCGACCCCGACGCGCTGACCGCGCTCGGGTGGCCCCTGCTGGTCAAGGCCTCCGCCGGTGGCGGGGGCCGCGGCATGCGGATCGTCGAGTCGGCCGACGACCTGGCCGACGCCCTGGCCGGGGCCCGACGCGAGGCCCTGTCGGCCTTCGGCGACGGCACCGTCTTCCTCGAGCGCTACATCACCTCACCCCGGCACATCGAGGTCCAGGTGCTGGCCGACGCCCACGGCGACGTCGTCGCCCTGTTCGAACGCGAGTGCAGCATCCAGCGCCGGCACCAGAAGATCATCGAGGAGGCGCCCTCCCCGGTGGTCGGCCCCGAGCTGCGCACCCGTCTGTCCGAGGCGGCCGTCGCCGCCGCCCGCGCCGTCGGCTACGTCAACGCCGGCACCGTCGAGTTCGTGCTCGACACCGGAGCCGAGGGCGGGGGCCGGGGCGGGGGCGGGGGCGAGCCCTACTTCTTGGAGATGAACACCCGGCTGCAGGTCGAGCACCCGGTGACCGAGGAGGTGACCGGACTCGACCTGGTGCGCCTGCAGCTCCTGGTGGCCGGCGGCGCCGCCCTGCCCGACTCGGTCCGCCGTGCGGTGGCCCGGGGGCCGGTCGGCCACGCCATCGAGGCCCGCCTGTACGCCGAGGACCCGGCCGCCGGGTGGCTCCCCTCGACAGGGACGCTCGACGAATTCACCGTCCCGACCGACCGGGCCGGCCTGCGCGTCGACTCCGGGGTCGAGTCCGGTGGTGTGGTCAGCCCCCACTACGACCCGATGCTGGCCAAGGTGATCGCCCACGCACCCACCCGGACCGAGGCGGCCGCGGCGCTGACCGCCGCGCTGGTCGGGGCCCGCATCCACGGCGTCACCACCAACCGCGACCTCCTGGTGCGCACCATGCGCCACGAGGCGTTCGCGGCCGGGGCCATCGACACCGGCTTCCTCGACCGGCACGGGCTGGACGTGCTGGCCGCGCCGCTCGCCGACGAGGGCGCCGTGGGCCGCCACTCCGTGGCCGCGGCGCTGGCCGGCCAGGCCGCCCGACGGGCATCGGCCCGGGTGCTGTCCACCCTGCCGTCGGGCTGGCGGACCAACGAGATCGACCGCCAGGAGGTCACCTCCCACGTCGGCGCCCGGGTGGTCCACGTCGCCTACCGGATGGGCCGCCGGGGGCGGCGCGTGGCCGAGGTGGCACTCGACGGCGAGGTGCTCGACGTGTCGGTGGGGGACGTGGCGCCCGATGCCGTGGTGCTGACCGCCGGCGGGGTGACCCGCCGCTACGCCGTCCAGCGCGTGGGCCCGACCACCTACGTCGACGGGCCCGACGGCTCCACCCGGCTGGTCGAGGAGGACCGCCACCCTGTGGCGGCCGACCAGGTCACCGAGGGGTCGGCCCTGGCGCCCATGCCGGGCAGCGTCGTCCGGGTGGCCGTGGCCGCCGGCGACCGGGTGGCCGCGGGACAGGTCCTCGTCGTCCTCGAGGCAATGAAGATGGAGCACGCCGTCCATGCCGGCACGGCCGGCACCGTGGTCGAGGTCGACGTCACCGAGGGCGATCAGGTCGAGACCGGACGGGTGCTCGCGGTCGTCGAGCCCGACCCGGCACCTGGCGACGGCGACGGAAGCGGCGACGCCGACGGAAGCGGGGCACCGGCATGACCGAGCCGCTCCGGATCGCCAACTGCTCGGGCTTCTACGGCGACCGACTGGCCGCGGCGCGCGAGATGGTCGAGGGCGGGCCCATCGACGTCCTCACCGGGGACTGGCTGGCCGAACTCACCATGCTGATCCTGTGGAAGGGCATGCAGCGAGACGCGTCGCGGGGCTGGGCCCACACCTTCCTGACCGAGATGGAGGAGGTGCTCGGCACCTGCGTCGACCGCGGCATCAAGGTGGTGACCAACGCCGGCGGCCTCAACCCGGCCGGCCTGGCCGACCAGGTCCGTGCGCTGGCCGACCGGCTCGGCATCCCGGTGGCGGTGGCCCACGTCGAGGGGGACGACCTGCTGCCCCGGATCGGCGCGCTGACCGCTGCGGGGCACACGCTCGACCATCTCGACACCGGTGCCGCGCTGGACACCGCCGAGGGCACGGTGGTGTCGGCCAACGCCTACCTCGGCGCCTGGCCCATCGTCGAGGCCCTGGGCACGGGTGCCGATGTGGTGATCTGCCCCCGGGTGACCGATGCGTCCCTCGTCGTGGGCCCGGCCGCGTGGCACCACGGCTGGAGCGAGACGGACTGGGACGCGCTGGCCGGCGCCGTGGTGGCCGGACACGTCATCGAGTGCGGGCCCCAGGCCACCGGCGGGAATTACGCCTTCTTCACCGAGGTGCCCGGCCTGGAGCATCCCGGGTTCCCGATCGCCGAAGTGGCCGCAGACGGATCGTCGGTCATCACCAAGCATCCCGGGACCGGCGGCCAGGTCTCCGCCGGCACCGTCACCGCCCAGCTCCTCTACGAGATCGCCGGACACCACTACCCCAACACCGACGTCGTCGCCCGCTTCGACACGATCACCGTCACCGACGAGGGCGACGACCGGGTCCGCCTCTCGGGCACCAGGGGCCTGCCCGCCCCCCGCGACGTCAAGGTGTGCATCAACCTGCTCGGCGGCTGGCGCAACACCATGACCTTCGTGCTCACCGGCCTCGACATCGAGGCCAAGGCCGACCTCACCGTCCGCTCGCTGGCCGACGCCCTGGGCGGCACCGGCCAGTTCGCCGAGTTCGACGCCCGGCTCATCCGGTCGGACAAGGTCGACGCGTCGACCGAGGCCGAGGCCACGGCCCAGCTGCGCATCACCGTGAAGGACGCCGACGCCGAGCGGGTGGGTCGGAGGTTCTCGAGCGCAGCCACCGAGCTGGCGCTGGCCGGCTACCCCGGTCTGCACATCACCGCTCCGCCCGGAGCGGGCACCGCCTACGGCGTCTACTGGCCGGCGCTGGTACCGGCCGAGCTGGTGGTGCCCTCGGTCGTCCTGGCCGACGGGACCCGGTTCGAGGTGCCCCACCACGGGCACCGCGCCGGGACCGGACCGACGGTGGTCGACTCCGGCGAGGACGCCTCCCTCTCCCCCGGCGTGCCCGAGGCCCCCGACGTCGTCCCGTCGCCCCGCGCGGCCCACCGGGACGCGAGTACAGGCGAGGTGGACGCGGGCCGTGGCGCCCCGCACGCCGGAGGTAGCGAACCGACGGTCCGGCTGCCGCTCGGGACGCTGATCGGGGCACGCTCGGGCGACAAGGGCGGCAACGCAAACGTCGGCCTGTGGGCCCGGTCCGACGAGGCGTGGCCGTGGCTCGACGCCGAGCTGACCCTGGAGCGCTTCCGCGACCTGCTGCCCGAGGCCGCGGGCCTCGCCATCGGGCGCCATGCGTTCCCCAACCTGCGCGCCGTCAACTTCGTGGTGGTCGGGCTCCTGGGCGAGGGGGTCGCCTCGTCGACCCGACCCGACCCGCAGGCCAAGGGGTTGGGCGAGTACCTCCGGAGCCGTCTGGTCGACATACCGGCCCGCCTCCTGCCCGACGCGTCGTAGGCTGGGAAGCGCCGGGGGTCGGGCCCCCGGACCGTCGGCCGCCGTCGGCCGGTGGAACGCCACCGACCACGGATCCGAGCCGCACGGATCCGGGCCCCACGGACCCGGCCCAGGCCCGCCCCAGGAGGAACCCATGGACTTCACCGAATCCGACGAGCTGCAGATGCTGCGCGAGGCGGTCGGCTCGATCGCCGCCAAGTTCGGCCACGGCTACTACATCGAGAAGGCCCACGCCGACGAACGCACCGACGAGCTGTGGAGCGCGGTGGCCGAGCAGGGGTTCCTGGGCGTCAACGTCCCCGAAGAGTACGGCGGCGGCGGCGGCGGCATCACCGAGCTCGCCGCCGTGGCCGAGGAGCTCGCCGCCGCCGGCTGCCCGCTGCTGGTCATCGTGGTGTCACCCGCCATCTGCGCGACGATCATCGCCAAGTTCGGCACGGAGGCACAGAAGCAGCGGTGGCTCCCCCGCTTCGCCACAGGCAGGCTGAAGATGGCGTTCGCCATCACCGAGCCCGACGCCGGGTCGAACTCCCACAACCTCGGCCTGACCGCCACCAGGGACGGCGACATCTACCGGCTGAACGGGCAGAAATACTACATCTCCGGGGTCGACGAGTGCGAGGCCATCCTGGTGGTGACCAAGTCCGGCACGGACCCCGACACGGGTCGGGGCCGACTGTCGCTGTTCGTGGTCGACACCGACACGCCCGGACTCGACAAGCAGGTGCTGCCGGTCGAGATCACCGCCCCCGAGAAGCAGTTCACCCTCTACTTCGACAACGTCGAGGTCGAGGCCGACCGCCTCATCGGCGAGGAGGGCGAGGGCCTGCGCCAGGTGTTCTACGGCCTCAACCCCGAGCGGATCCTCTCGGCGGCCACGGCCAACGGCATCGGCCGCTATGCCCTGGCCAAGGCCGCAGAGTACGCATCGACCCGGGAGGTGTGGGGCACGCCGATCGCCCGCCACCAGGGCATCGCCCACCCGCTGGCCAAGGCCAAGATCGAGGTGGAGCTGGCGCGGACCATGACCGACAAGGCCGCCTGGTACTGCGACCACGACGGCGACTCGCCGCTGGCGGGCGAGACGGCGAACATGGCCAAGTACGCCGCCGCCGAAGCGAGCCTGGCCGCCCTCGACCAGTCCATCCAGACCCACGGCGGCAATGGCATGTCCACCGAGTACGGCATCGCCGACCTGTGGGGCATGGCCCGGCTGCTGCGCATCGCGCCGGTCAGCCGCGAGATGATCCTGAACTACGTCGCCCAGCACTCACTGGGGCTGCCGCGCTCGTACTGAGGCCGTGTGACGGGCGACTGCGCGGCCGTGTGACGGGCGACTACGCGGCCGTGTGACGGGCGAATGCGCGGCCGTGTGACGGGCGACTGCGCGGCCGTGTGCGGCACATTCAAGGTGGGCTCAGATGGAGCCGATGACCACAGGAGCAGGTGGAATCACGTCTAGGAACGACGGTCCGACCTCCGTAGCCTGCTACCGAGCGCCATGCCCACGACCCCGACCCCGACACCACAGCCCCGCCGCCGACCGAACCGGTACGCCCACGCGCCGGCGGGCGAGACGCGCCATGGAGCCGGGCACCGGGGGGACGACGGCTTCGGCCTGATCGAGGTCCTGGTGGCATTCGTCCTGCTGATGACGGTGGTCGTCCCGTCGTCGCTGCTGCTGGGCAACGTCCTCGCCCAGACCAGCACCAACCGGGCCAGCGTGGCCGCCGGCCAGATCGCCGAGCAGGCCCTCGAGTCGGCCCACGGCGTGCTGTCCGCCGCCATGACCGGCTCGTGCAACGAGCAGATGCCGTGCAACGTGACCCTCGCCTCCCAGGTGGTGGGCCACATCACGTACCACACGACCCTGAACTTCCAGTGGGCGCTGATCGGCAACGCCTCGGCCGACGTGTGCACCAGCCTGGAGATCCCCCAGGTGGCCTCGGCCACCGCCACGGTCAACTGGGGGCCCGGCCTGCACTCGCTGTCCGAGAGCTCCATCGTGAACCTGCCGTACTCGCCCACCAACTTCAACGACGGGTTCCTGGCAGTCCAGGTGAACGGCGTGACCAATCTGGCCGCAACCGGCCAACCCGCCAACTTCGGCCAGCCGGGGGTCGTCGTGACGGTGACCTCGGACACCGGCACCGCGGAGACCTTCCCCGTCACCGACAGCCACGGCTGCGCCTTCGGCGCCGTGCCCGCCAACCTGTCGGCCACCTGCCCGTCGGGCACACCGACGTGCACGAACTACACCATCGCCCTGAGCCCACCGGCCGGCGCGTCGACGACCTACGTCGACCAGCAGCTGAACACCTCACCGTCGGCCACCGTCACCGTCGCCCCCACGCAGGTGACCGGGCCACCCCTGTTCACCTACGACCAGGCCGTCAGCCTCACCATGACCTACCCCTCGGTCACCGGCGTGGAGGGCGGGGTGACCTGCCCCCTCCCGACACTGTGCGTGGCCACCGGGCAGACCCCGGGGGCGAACCCGTCGAGCACGATCTCCCCGGCCACGTTCGCCGACCGGACCGGATCGGACAACGGGTCGCCGTCGGGCGGGCTGGCCTACGACGGCGCCGGACCTGTCGGGACCGGCACCGGGGCCAGTGCCGTCTCGTTCGACGGCAGCAGCGGCAACGTCCAGACCGCCACCGCGGTGGCCAACCCCCAGACGTTCTCGCTGGCGGCGTGGTTCAAGACGACCACCAGCGGGTCGATCATGGGATTCACCAACCAGCAGGGCACGTCCGGCCAGAACACCTGGGACCGCCACATCTGGGTCGACGCGGCCGGGCACGTGGTGTACGGCGTCTACCCCGGCTCGGTCCAGGAGGTGTCCAGCCCCGGGACCTACACCGACGGCAGATGGCACTTCGTGGTGGCAGAGCTGTCGGGCGCAGGCATGGCCCTCTACCTGGACGGCTCCTCGGTCGCCACCAATGCCGGGGTCACCTCGGCCCAGGTCTACAACGGGTACTGGCACCTCGGCTGGAGCAACGCCCAACAGGGGTGGGCCGACGGCCCGACCTCCAACTACTTCGACGGGTCGCTGGCCCAGGTGGCCATCTTCCCGGGCGCCCTGACCGGCGCCCAGGTGACGGCGCTCGACACCGCCGCCACGCCAGCGGCCTACGCCACCACCGTCACCGGCGACGGCCCGACCTCCTACTACCCGCTCAACGCCACGGTCCAGAGCGGAACCGCCGCCACCGCCCCCATCGCCTCGCTGCAGGCGTACACCGGGTCGGCGTGGTCGAACGTCTCCCCTCCGGCGGGCCTCGCCCGCCTGCAGCAGCTGGTGTGCCCGTCGACCACCACGTGCTGGGGGGTGGGCAGCACCACGTCCGACACGGGCATGATCGTGTCGGGCACGCTGAGCGGCGGCGTCTGGACCTTCACCGGGTGGCCCACCACGCCGGGCACCGACCTCTCGTCGATCAGCTGCCCCTCGACCACCGAGTGCCTGGCCACCGGCTACACCCTCTCGGGCACGACACGGGCCGGGCTGCTCCTCGCCTACAACGGCACCACCTGGGGGACCCTGCCGACCAGCGGCGTCACCGACCTGTCCTCGATCGCCTGCCCGGCGACGACGGCCTGCACCATGGTCGGGTCCAACGGCGGGACGCCCAAGATCTACACGTTCGCCCCGACGACGGCGCCGGCGCCGCCATCGTTCACCGCCGTCACGCTCGCTCCGTCGCCGACCGCGCTGACCGGCGTCTCCTGCCCGGCCAACTCCGGATCCCCCCCGGCCTGCTTCGTGACCGGGTCCACCGGGTCCGGCGCGTCGGCCTGGTCGAGCGGCGACGCCGGGGCCACCTGGGCGGCCGTCGGGTCCGTCGCCACCGGGTACAGCTCCCTGGGCGCACCGGCGTGCACCTCGTCGACCGCCTGCCTGATCCCAGCCGACAGCGCGTCGGCGGGCACCGGAACCGTGCTGAGCCTGAGTCGGGGAGCCGGGTCCCCGCCGACGTGGACGGCGGCCGCGGCCCCGTCCAGCTTCCCGAACGGGCAGTGGGTGGCCGCCGTCGGCTGCCAGGCGGGGACCTGCTTCGCCGTCGGCCAGCAGCCGCCCGCATCGAGCGCCACCGTGCCGCTGCTCGCCGTCACCACCGACGGCAGCACGTGGACGTCGGTCCCCGTGCCCGGCTCCACGGACCAGGTGGCCCTGACCGGTGTCGGCTGTGGCTCGTTCGGCTGTGTCGCCGTCGGCGAGTCGCCGGGATCGGACGTGCTCTACTCGTACTCGAGCGGAACGTGGACCGCCAACACCGACCCCATCAGCGGTGCGGGCATGGTCGGCCTCGGCTTCTCGGCCTCCGTCGCCAACAGCCTCCTGTCGGGTGGCGTGCGTCAGGTGGCGACCTCCCAGGCCGGGGCCAACCCCGGCGCGCTGGGGACGCCGCTCTACCCCTTCGTCAACGGCTACTCGGTCTTCCCGGGCAGCTGCCTGGCCCAGGCCTCGACCGGTCTCCCCACCGCGGCACCCGGCCCCGGGGGCAGCGCCACCGTGACCGCACGGCTCGCCAACACGGCCCTCGACGTGGTCAACACCGCCGGGCAGCCGGTGCCCAACGCGACGATCTCGGCCACCGTGACCAGCACGGTGCCCGTGGCGCCGGCCACCACGGCGCCCATGCAGGGGTGCACCACCGACACGTACACCCTCCCCACCACCGGCGCGGACGGACTGAGCGCCGCCGGGTTCCCCCTGGGCGTCTACGCGATCACCGTCAACGGGACCTCGGTCCCCGGCACGATCACCGTCTCCGACAGCGGAGTGACCTACAACTCGGTGACGTACCCGCAGCCCGCCAGCGTCCCGATCGTGGTGAACCTGCCATGAGGGCTCCCGGGACGGCCCTGCGGCGGCGCCTGGACCGGCGGCACCCCGACGACGCGGGATTCACGCTGGTCGAGTTGATGGTCGCCATGTTGATCTTCGCCATCCTCATCGGAATGACCGTCCCCGTCATCAGCACCTTCTACAGCGTCGACACCAGCGTCACCAACACGGTCGGGTCGGTGGGCCAGATCCTCCCGGCCACGACCGTCCTCGGGCGCTACCTCCGGTCCGCGGTGGCGCCGGCGCCCGGCGGCATCCCCCCGTTCGCGCCGATCGGTAGCCCGGCGGCACCCGGCTATCCGGCCGGCACGCTCTACCAGGCGGGGACCAACCAGATGACCTTCTACTCCAACACGGGCGACCAGGTCCCGAGCGGCGGCACCCAGGTGGCCCTCGGGCCCCGTCTGGTGACGCTCACCGTGTCCGGGCCGCAACCGAAGACCGCCTACACCCTGACGCTGGCGTCCCAGGTGGCCAAGTCGGGGACCTGCCCGGGGAGCAGCCCGGCGATGAGCCAGACGGCGGGCGCCACGTGCTCCTACGCGGGCCAGGCCGCCAAGCTGGACTTCGTCATCGGCAACGTGACGAACGGCTCGGCCACCGACCCCAACCCGATCTTCCAGTACATCGTCGGCGTGAACTCGAGCGGCCTCCCCAACGTGATCACCCCGGCCAACAAGCCGGCGGGGACGTCCTGGTCGTGCCCCAGCACCTGCATCCCGGTCACCGCGGCAGCGGTCACCTCGGTCACCGGCGTGCAGCTGGACGTCGAGACCCAGAACACGATCGGATCGCTCACCTCGTTCCGGTCGACGGTCCTCTTCTTCGCCCCCAACTACTCGACGAACGTGGGATGACCATGAGCGCACGGCACACCGGACAGACCGATCGGACACGGCGGACGGCTCGCACCCGCGACCGGGGCGACCGGGGACAGCAGGCGATCATGCTCGTGATCGGGATCACCACGATCATGGTCCTCTTCTCGCTGGTGCTCGTCTCCGCGGTCAACCAGCAGACGCCGGCGGTGAACCGCACCCTGATCGGCCACGACGCCTACCGGGCCCTGCAGGCCGGCGTGAGCGAGTTCGTCTACGCCATCAACCAGGACCCCAACGCCGCGGCCTGCTCGGGGATCCCCCAGGGCACCTCCCCGCAGACCTACAGCCCGTCGGCCAGCTGCAACTACTTCACCAGCAGGAACCTCAGCCTCGACGCCTGGCAGCTCGTGCCCAACCAGCCGACCGGCGGCGGGTCGACCAACTACAACCCGACGGAGTGGGTGTCGATCGGGTACCCGGTGCTCAACCAGGCCGGCAAGTACATCCAGGTCACCGTGGTCGGTGCCGCGGGCTTCGCCAACGCCTCCACGTCGATCCAGTACCAGACGGCCAACATCACCCTGAACGCCACCAACGACTTCCTGTTGAACGTGACCTGGTCCAATTACAACGCCATCGACACCAACTCCCTCGACACCCACCTGGCCGCCATCGCCCCCCGCGGGTGCTCCTACCTCTGGCAGGACGGCGACCCCAACTGCACGTCGTTCAACGGGGCGCTGGGGAGCGGCTCCTACACGCCGCAGTTCCCGGTGTACGGGCCCGTGTACTCCAACGACAACATCCTGCTCGCCAACGGGTGCACCCCGTTCCAGCAGGTCGTCACGGCCGCCCCCCAGCTGACCTCTCCGAACACGACCTGCGCGCTCGGGAGCAGGACCACCGGCGCCAACTATCCGACCGGCGCCCTGAACGTGACCAACCACACCATCGAGGTGCCGCCGACCACCCTGGCCGCCGGGTCCGACCTGTCGGACGCCGCCAAGTCGGGCGGCTGCTACTACACGGGTCCCACCACCATCACCATGGTCGGGACCAGTGGCGTCAAGGTGGTCAGTGCCGGCACCGCGCTCAACGCCTCGGGCAAGGACGCCTACAGCCTGGCCAGCGACACCAGTACCTGCCCGGTCAACGGCACCGGCCCACTACCCACGAACGGCGTGATCTACGTCGACGCCATGCCCGGGAGCTGCAGCGCCCCGGCGTCGAAGAACCCGCTCACCGCGATCTACGACGGCTCGAGGTTCGGCGACGGTCAGCTCAACCAGTACAGCGGCGAGACCAGGTCACCGGGGTGTGAGGGGGACGCCATCGTGAACGGCGCGCTGTCCGGAGCGCTGACCATCGGCACGGCCAACAACGTGGTCATCGACGGCAACGTGACCTACGCGGACTGCCCGTCCTCGGCCCCGGCGCCGCCGAGCGGCAACTCGGCGCCGCCGCCGTGGCCCACCCTGTCGAACGGGCTGCCGGGTGCATGCAACATCAGCTCGACCGGCACCAACGACGTGCTCGGCCTGATCGCCAACGACTACGTGGAGACGAACCTCCCGCTCTACACGCACGCGGCCTACCGGTCCCAGCAGGACGGCCAGCCCTACGGCAACTGCCCGACCAACGCCCCGGCCATCAACTGCACCGTCCGCAATCCGGTCCTCATGGGCTCGATTCTCGCCCTCACCCATGCCTTCGCCGTGCCCAACTTCAACGAGGTGAACCAGTACATCGGCGAGATCGACTACTACGGCTCCATGGCCGAGAACTTCATCGACGTCGAGGAGTCCGGCTCCAGCGGCTACGGCGTCAACTACAACTGGGACCCGCGCCTGGCCGTGCTCTCGCCCCCCCACTACCTGTCCCCGGGCACCAACGCCTGGGCCACCCAGTCGTTCAGCGTCACGGTGGGCCAGTGCTCGTCGATCTGGCCTGTGGACACCACGACCTGCCCGACGACGGCGTCGGCGGGCAGCACGGTCCCCTAGAGGCCGCCGGGGCCGGCTGCACCAGCAGGTAGGATCGGACCCTTATGCCCCTGATGACCCGAGACGACATCCGCAACGTGGCCATCGTGGCCCACGTCGACCACGGGAAGACCACCCTGGTGGACGCCATGCTCTGGCAGTCGGGGGCGTTCCGCGACAACCAGTCGGTCAACGAGCGGGTGATGGACTCCGGCGACCTCGAGCGCGAGAAGGGCATCACCATCCTCGCCAAGAACACCGCCGTGCTCCACAACGGGGTCAAGATCAACATCATCGACACCCCGGGCCACGCCGACTTCGGCGGCGAGGTCGAGCGGGGCCTGACCATGGTCGACGGCGTGCTCCTGCTGGTGGACGCGTCCGAGGGCCCGCTGCCCCAGACCCGGTTCGTCCTGCGCAAGGCGCTCGAGGCCCGGCTACCGGTGGTGCTGGTGGTCAACAAGGTCGACCGTCCCGATGCGCGGATCGACGAGGTGGTCCACGAGGTGGAGGAGCTCTTCCTCGACCTCGACGCCGACGAGGACCAGATCGACTTCCCCATCCTGTTCTCCAACGCCCGGGCCGGGTGGGCCGCCACCGAGCAGGGGGTCGAGGGAACCGACCTCGAGCCGCTGTTCCAGGCGATCCTCGACCGGATCCCGGCCCCACACTACGAGGAGGGCGCGCCGCTCCAGGCCATCGTGTCCAACCTCGACGCCTCGCCCTACCTCGGCAGGCTCGCCGTGTGCCGGGTCCACAACGGGACCCTCACCCGGGGCGCCACGGTGGCGTGGTGCAAGCTCGACGGCACCATCGAGCGGACCAAGATCACCGACCTGTTCATCACCGACGCACTCGACCGGGTCGAGTGCGAGTCGGCCGGACCGGGCGAGATCGCCGCCGTGGCCGGCATGGCCGAGATCACCATCGGCGAGACCCTGGCCGACGCCGACGACCCGCACGCCCTGCCGGTGATCACGGTGGACGAGCCCAGCCTGGGCATGACCATCGGCATCAACACCTCCCCCCTGGCCGGCACCGACGGCAAGAAGCTGACCGCCCGCCAGGTGCTCACCCGGCTCGAGAACGAGCTCATCGGCAACGTGTCCCTGCGGGTCCTGCCCACCGAGCGGCCGGACACCTGGGAGGTCCAGGGCCGCGGCGAGCTCCAGCTGGCCGTGCTGGTGGAGACCATGCGCCGCGAGGGCTTCGAGCTCACCGTCGGCAAGCCCCAGGTGGTCACCCGGGAGATCGACGGCAAGCTGCACGAGCCGATGGAGCGGGTGGCCATCGACGTGCCCGACGACTACCTCGGCGTGGTCACCCAGCTCATGGCGCTGCGCAAGGGGACCCTCATCGAGATGGTCAACCACGGCACCGGCTGGGTCCGCATGGACTACCGGATCCCGGCCCGGGGCCTCGTCGGGTTCCGCACCGAGTTCATGACCGAGACCCGCGGGACCGGCATGCTCCACCACGTCTTCGACGGGTGGGAGCCGTGGCACGGCGAGCTCAAGACCAAGCGCAACGGGTCGATGGTCGCCGACCGCCGGGGCGTCACCACGGGCTACTCGCTGATGAGCCTCCAGGAGCGGGGACTGCTGCTGGTGGGACCGGGCACCGAGGTCTACGAGGGCATGGTGGTGGGTGAGAACGCCCGCGACGAGGAGATGGACGTCAATCCGACCAAGGAGAAGAAGCAGACCAACATCCGGTCCGCCTCCGCGGACGAGGCCATCCGCCTGACGCCGCCCCTCCTCCTGTCCCTGGAGCAGGCGCTCGAGTTCATCGCCGACGACGAGTGCGTCGAGGTCACCCCGGGCTTCGTCCGGCTCCGCAAGGTCGTCCTCGACCAGACCACGCGCGGCCGCCAGCGCAGCCGGGCCCGCAAGGGCTGATCGCCCCAGCTCCGAGGGGAGGGCTCGAACCTCCAACATCCGGCTCCAAAGGCCGGCGTTCTGCCAATTGAACTACCTCGGACCGGACCGGACGGGAGGGCCGCGGCCGACCCCGGCTCCCCCGGTGACGCCGCCCAGGCTACTCCCGGTCCTGTCGGTACCCGGGCCCTGCCACGGGCGCCGCGCACGACCCCGATAGGCTCCCGACCCGATGCGCATCCTCGTCGTCGATGATGATCCCGCCGTGAGCGGCGCCGTCCAGCGGGCGCTCCGGCTCGAGGGCTACGAGGTCACCCTCGCGGGTGACGGGCCCAAGGCCCTCGAGGAGGTGGCCGTGCGGCCGCCCGACGCGGTGGTCCTCGACATCGGGCTGCCCACCATCGACGGCCTCGACGTGTGCCGGCGGATGCGGGCCGCCGGCGACGACACACCCGTCCTCATGCTGACCGCCCGCGACGCCATCGAGGACCGGGTGGAGGGCCTCGACGCCGGCGCCGACGACTACCTGGTCAAGCCCTTCGCCCTGGCCGAGCTCCTGGCCCGTCTGCGGGCACTGCTCCGGCGCCGGCCCGAGGACCCGGGCGAGACGCTCGTGTTCAGCGACCTGAGCCTCGACCCGGTGACCCGCGAGGCCCGCCGGGGCGACCGCGCCTTCACCGTCACCCGGATCGAGTTCGACCTCCTGGAGCTCCTGCTGCGCCACCCGCGCCAGGTGCTGACCCGCGAGCTGATCCTGGACCGGGTGTGGGGCTACACGTTCGACTCGGGGACCAACTCACTGGCCGTCTACGTGGGCTACCTGCGCCGCAAGACGGAGGAGGACGGGGAACCCCGGCTCATCCACACCGCCCGAGGGGTGGGCTATGTACTCCGCGAGCCCTGACCCGGGGGGCGGCGTCGGCCCGTGACCTTCCGGACCCGCCTCGTCCTGGCCGCCACGGCGGCCGTGCTGGTGGTGGTGATGATCGGTGCCGTCGCCACCTACGTGGTCGCCTACGACTCGCTCGTCGGCTCGATCGACGTGACCCTCCAGCAGGACGCCCGCAACCTGGTGAGCGGCAACCAGATCGGGCAGCTCCCCAAGATCCAGAACACGTGCGGTCGGGCGGGCGGCTACTGCTCCCAGATGGTGTGGGCGGGCGGCCACGTCCATCCGGGGGACCCCCAGGTGCTCGACATCCCCCCGGCGGTCGCCGAGCTGGCCGGTAGCCTGGACACCGGCCAGCCACGGCTCTTCACCACCAAGGTCGGGGACATCTCCGTGCGCGAGATCGCCTACCCGCTGGCCGGCCCCTACCACTACAGCAACGGCACGGTGCCCGTGACCGCACTGACCATGGACTACGGCGGTGCGCTCCAGGTCACCGCGCCCCTGACGGGCGTGCAGGAGGGACTGCACCGGCTGGCCGTCGCCCTGTGGCTGATCATCCTCATCGGGGTGGCCCTCGCCGTGCTGCTGGGCCTGGCGGTCGGCCGCACCGTCCTGCGGCCCCTCGACGACCTGACCGGCTCGATCGAGGACCTGGCGCTCACCACCGACGTGTCCCGCCGGCTCGACCCGGGCGGGCCCGACGAGCTCGGCCGGCTGCGCCGGGCATTCAACCGCCTGCTGGCCGCCCTCGACTCGTCCCGCGAGAGCCAGCGCCAGCTCGTGCTGGACTCCTCCCACGAGCTGCGGACCCCGCTCACCAGCCTGCGCACCAACATGGAGGTGGCTCGGCGGATGGAGGAGCTGGCCCCCGACGAGCGGGAGGTCCTCATCGGTGACGTCCTGACCCAGCTCGACGAGCTGACGTCGCTGGTGGCCGACATGGCCGAGCTGGCCCGGGGGAACGGGCCCCACCTCACGTCGGGCCCGGTCCGGTTCGACGAGCTGGTGCTGGGCGCCGTCGAGGCCGCCACCACCCACGGCCGCAGCCGCGGGGTGACCTTCGTGGCGTCCACCCACCCGTGCTGGGTGTCGGGGTCCGAGACACGCATCGAGCGGGCCGTCGACAACCTGCTCGACAACGCCCTCAAGTACAGCCCCGACGGTGGCGTCGTCGAGGTGGGCTGCGCCGAGGGCGTCCTGGTCGTCCGGGACCACGGCCCCGGCGTGGCCGCCACCGACATCGAACACATCTTCGACCGCTTCTACCGGGCCCCCGAGGCCCGCAGCCGTCCCGGGTCCGGCCTCGGTCTGGCCATCGTCGCCCAGGTGGCGGTGGACGAGGGGGGTCAGGTCAGCGTGCACCACGCGCCCGGCGGTGGGGCGCTGTTCCGCTTCGCCCTGCCGGCCATCGCCGCGCCCCACCCGTCGCAGGCGACCTCCTGACCCCGCCCGACCTCCTGACCCCGCCCGACCCCCCGGCCGCCGAGACCCGGCCGGGGGGCGTATGGCGCTATCCGCCCTGGTCGGCTAGGGTGCCCACCGACATGGGATCCCTGATCAAGAAGCGCCGCAAGCGCATGCGCAAGAAGAAGCACAAGAAGATGTTGAAGGCCACCCGTTGGCAGAGGCGGGCGGCGGGCAAGTAGCCCCGCCTCTGGCGAGCGGCCCGGCCACCCGGTCCCGACCGTCGCTGCAGCACCTCACCCCGCAGCCCGGACCGTCCGTGTCCGCCTGAGCTGCGCGCGCTGTCCCCCGAGCACCACCTCGTCGCGGGTCTCGACGCCCAGCTCCGCCGGCTCCCCCTCGACGAACCAGGTGGAGCCGCTGCCGGCCAGACGGGCTGTCCGACCGGTGACCTCCTCCAAAGCCCGGCGCCACCCCTCCAGCCGGGGCTCGACGGCCAGGGCCGCGACCTCGAGGTCGTTGCCGTCCGGCCCGGTGGTCGCCAGTCGCCCCTCCGCCGACAAGGTGTCCCAGGCGCGGTAGACGGCGACCGTGTCGACGCCGAACGGCGGCAGCAGCAGCACGAACGAGCGGTCGATGTGCTCCAGGGGCTCCACGACCTCGCCCACACCGGTCACCCGGGCCCGGCCGCCCACCACGCAGAAGGGGACGTCGGCCCCCAGGCCGGCGGCCAGTTCGGGGTCGGTGCACCCGGCCCACCGCAGGACGGCGGCGGCGTCGGCGGAGCCACCCCCGAGTCCGGCACCGGGCGGGATGCGCTTGCGCAGGCGGACCCGGGCCGGGCGACCGGCGACGGCCAGCGCCCGGGTGACCAGGTTGTCGGCCACCGGGCCCAGCGTCCGCTCCGGCCCGCCGTCGGGTCCGTCCCCCCACGCCGTCTCCACCTCGAGGTCCGCCTCGGACGGGCGCTCGACCTCGCGGACCGACAGCGAGTCCGCCAGGTCGAGCGTCACCATTTCGGCGTCGAGCAGGTGGTAGCCGTCGGCCCGCACGCCGGTGACCCGCAGCGACACCGTCAGCTTGGCGGGGGCAACCAGCTCCTCCCACCCGGTCGTCCCGCCGGTCACGACGCCGCTGACGCCTCGGGGCGCCACCACGCCAGGCGCTCCCACTCCTCGAGTCCCAGCTCCTCGGCCCGGGCCGTCGGGGCGATGCCGGCGCCCACGAACGCCTCGGGGGAGACCAGGTGCTCGAGCGACCGGCGCAGCATCTTGCGTCGGTGGGCGAACCCGCCCTTCACCACTGCGAACAGTCGGTCGTACTCGGGCGAGCCGGGCCCGGCCGGTCCTCCGTCGACCGGTGCGGGCAGTTCGCTCCGGCGGTCGAGCCGGACCAGGACCGACTCGACCCGGGGCCGGGGGATGAACACGTTGGCCGGGACCTTGCCGACCACCGAGGCCGTGGCCCAGTAGGCCACCTTGACCGACACCGCCCCGTAGGCCTCGTCACGGGCACGGGCCGCCATCCGCTCCCCCACCTCCCGCTGGACCATCACCAGGAGCGACGCCACCTGCGGGGCCTCCTCGAGGACCCGCATCACCAGGGGGACGGCCACGTTGTAGGGCAGGTTCGCCACCAGGGCCCAGCCCGGCTCGGTGCCGAGCAGCTCGGTGAAGTCGACGGTGAGGGCGTCGGCCGCGACCACGTCGACGCCCAGGGGCTCGACGACCTGGCGCAGCACGGGCAGGACGTGCCGGTCGACCTCCACCGCCGTCACCCTTGCACCCGCCTCCACCAGGGCGAGGGTCAGCGAGCCGAGTCCGGCCCCGATCTCCACGACCCGGTTGCCGTCCTCCACGCCGGCCAGGCGCACGATGCGGCGGACCGTGTTGCCGTCGGCCACGAAGTTCTGTCCGAGGGCCCGACTGGGGTGCAGGTCGTTCGCCAGGAGCAGCTCGTGGATCTCCGCTCGCCCGTGGGTCACCCGCTCAGTGTGGCACCTGCCGGGGGCCGCACGATCCACGCCCGCCCGCCCCCGGGCCGCCGCCAGGGTCCGCTCACCAGACCAGCTGGGCGTCCACGACCCCCTGGGACAGGGGGGCGATCTCGGCGAACGTGCTGGTGGCCAGGTCGATCGAGCGGGCCGTGTCCGCCTCGCGGTCGTCCACCACGCAGGTGATGGTGGCGCCGTTGGCCGGGTTGGTCACCTGGACCACGGTCCCGAACGGCAGCCACGGACTGGCACACCGCCCGGACGGGTGGTCGTAGTACGTCACCTGCCCCGACGAGTGCACGTGGGCGCCGGCCACGGCGGCCGGGGGCGCGGTGGTGGTCGTCGTGGCCGGTGGCGCCGCCGTGGTGGTCGTGGTGGGCGGAACCGTGGTCGTGGTGGGCGGAACCGGGGTCGTGGTCGTGGTGGTTGCGACCACGTTGCGGACCGGGACGGCGGCAATGGTCACCGGGGGGACGGACGGCGCCGGTGGGTGCGTCGTGGTCGTGGTCGTGGTGGCGCCGCGAGCCGCCACCGCGGAGGGCGTCCGGTCGGCGGACGCGGCCGCGTCCGAGCCGTGCTGGAGCAACAGGAGCGGCACGACGAGCACGGCTCCGCAGAGGAGCAACGCGACAACGTGTCGGCCGCCCCGGGGTCGTTCGGTCCTCAGGACTCCACTCTCCTACTGGGACAACATCCCTCCCCCGACAGTCCCGGAGTGGCCGGCCTCGTGGGCGGCTCCCCGGGGAGAGGATGGACAACGGACGACTCCTCCAAGCCGTCCTACGCAACCGGACCCCGTCCGGGCCCCGGTTGCGCAACGACCGCTCCGAAGAGCGGCCGCGGTCGCGAGGCTAGGCGGTCCGTCCCGGCCTGGCAAACCGGTGCCGGGTGGGCCTCACGGACGTCGCGTTCAGCAGCGGGCACCTCCGCCCGGACCGGGCGCGTCGGGACCCGTGTCAGGAGGGCCGTACGCCCCAGGGCGCCCGGTCACGACGCCAGGCCCCGCCGCTCACTGGCGCCCTGGGCGTAGTCGACGATCCGGCCGAAGAGCGCGGTGGCCCGCTGGAGCTCCGGCGACGCGGAGCCGCTCCCCGGGGACAGGGACGCCGCCAGCGCGGCGGCCAGCCCGGGGTCCGACTTCTGCAGCAGCGCGATGCCCACCTTCGTGGCCGCCCGCACGGAGCCCGGATCCAGGGTCCACACCGTCTCGAAGCGCCGGTCGCGGTCGGCCGATCCAGGCGGAGCCGGAAGCTCCCAGCCGGCCACGCAGGCCGAGAAGCCGGGCGCGTCGCACACGAGGACCCACTCGCGTCGGACCGGCGAGTCGGCGGGCAGGGGGACCTCTGCCAGGTGGGCGACGGGCGCACCGGGTGCGTCGAAGTCCGCGAACACCACCGACCGCTCGGCCGTCCGGGCGAGCTCGCGCCACCGCGCCTCCGACTGTCGGAAGTAGCGGGCCCGTTGGAACGCCCCGATCAGCACGGGTCGGCGCGCCTGGGCCAGGCACTCGTCCTCGATCGCCGACGTAACGGCGTTCAGCGCCGGTTTGCCGAGGGTGTGGGACCGGAGCCCTGCGTCGGCCTCCCGGAGCGCCGCGAAGAACGACCTCGCCGGCCGGACGGCGGATTCCCTCGCCGTGGTGATCGCCGACAGGACCGGGAGCCCCGACCTCCGGAGCCGCGCGACCAGGGCGACCAACGCCACCTGTCGAGCGTCGTAGCGCCGGTGGCCACCGCCCTGGCGGGTGGGGACCGGAAACCCGTACCTGTGCTCCCACGAGCGGAGCGTGGCCGCCGCCACCCCGGTGCGCTCCGAGAGCTCGCCGATGCTCATCAGGACGTCCGGGTCGCCTCTCTTATTACTACTCACCTTGAATAGTTTAGTGCATCAGTTTGCAGAGGTTCTGCCTACACTCGAAGGCAACCGACAAGCACGACATCCGACGGGTTGCCGTTCGAGACACCGGCACGGGCTGACGCCGCGCCCGGTGGGAAGTGAGGCTGCACGATGGCAGATCGCTCGCTGGGTGACCTCGCCGGTGCCCGGGTCGCCTGGGTGCGTCCGCACGGCACGTCCACCGACGATTCGGGCCGGGTCGTCTGGGTGCGGACCGACCCGGACGACCGGAGGTGGCGCGGCCTGGCGGCCTGCGCCGACATGGAACCGAGCGTGTTCTTCCCGGTGGGGACCACCGGGTCGGCGGTGCAGCAGATCGCCAGGGCAAAGGCCATCTGCCATCGCTGCCCGGTGCGCCTCGCCTGCCTGCAGTACGCGCTGGTCTCCCATCAGGAGGACGGCGTGTGGGGTGGACACAGCGAGGAGGAGCGGCGCGAGCTGCGCCGGAAGTGGCGTCGCCTGGGTCGGCCGCTCCGCATCGTGCACGGGTCGCCGCGGCAAACACCAGGGCGTCCGGTTCCGGGCGGGCAGGACGAGCCGGCGCCCGAGACCGGCTGACGCCCGACGCCGGCCGGGCCCGCTGCGCCGACGACGATCGGGCAGGAACATCGGCGACGAAGACACCTGCCGCAGGCACTTCCGCGAGCTGGTCCCCGGCCGGGGCCACCGGGCCGACCTGGGACCGGGAAGGTGCCACCACGGTGGCCACCGCGGTGACCGGCCCGGCCGACGACCTCAGCAGCTGAACGCGCGCCGGGCGTTGGCCGTGGTGACCTCGGCCACGAGGTGCGTGTCCCGGCCGGTGACCTGGGCGATGGCCGCGCCCACCAGGGGCACCCGGGCCGGCTCGTTGACCGAGCCCCGATGGGGCACGGGCGCCAGGAACGGGGAGTCGGTCTCCACCAGGAGGCGGTCCGGCGGGCACAGGGCAGCCGCGTCGCGCACGTCCTGCGCGTTCTTGAAGGTCACCACGCCGCTGAACGACAGCGACGCCCCGAGGTCGAGGCACCGCCGGGCCTCCTCCGGCCCTCCCGTGAAGCAGTGGATGATCGTGCGCTCCGGCACCCCGGCTGCGGCCAGTACGTCCAGGGTGTCGTCCCACGCCTCGCGGGTGTGGACCACAAGGGCCAGGTCGTGGCGCCGGGCAAGCTCCACCTGCAGGGCGAAGGCCTCGCGCTGGACGGGGCGGGGCGAGTGGTCGTAGTGGTAGTCGAGCCCGCACTCGCCGATGGCGACCACCACCGGATCGGGCGAGTCGAGCTCGGCGGCCAGCAGTGCGTCGAGGCCGTCCACGCCGGCGACGGCGTCGTGGGGGTGCAGGCCCACGGTGGCCCACATGGCCACGCCCTCGGCCGCCGCCGGACCGCCGGGGCGTCGGAGCGACCGGGCCAGCCCCACGGCCTCGGTGGACGATGCGGCACCGGTGCCCACGCAGACCAGGCGGGTCACCCCGGCCTCGGCCGCCCGGGCCAGGGTGGCGGCGAACCGGTCGGCGTGAGGCTCGACCGGCCCCTCGCCCCCGGGGGTGTCGAACTCGTCCTGCAGGTGGCAGTGGGAGTCGAACCACTCGAGCACGGCGTCGCCCATGGTCGGCGTCAGTCCTTGCGGCGCGGGAACAGCGGCGCGCCCTTCTCCACCGGCAGCCCGCCCGGGTAGCCGCCCCAGGCCGCGGCGGCCGGCAGCCGCTGCTCGGCGGGACTCCCGTCGAGGCCGATCCTTCCCCAGATCGCCTCGGCCGACGACGGCATGGCCGGGACCACCAGGATGGCCACGATCCGCAGCACCTCGAGGGCGCTGCCCAGGACGGCGTCCACGGCCGGGCCGGGCGCGCCCTTCCACGGCTCGGCCGACTCGAGCTCGGCGTTGGTCTCGCGGATCAGCCGCCAGGTCGACTCGAGGGCGAGGTGGGGGGCACCGGCCTCCCATGCCGCCGACGCCTCCGCCAGGACCTCGCCCGCCACCGTGGCCAGGCGGCTGCCCGGGTCCGGGGCGGGACCGACCCCGCCGCACTTGGAACCGACCACGGTGGCCACCCGCGACAGCAGGTTGCCGAGGTTGTTGGCCAGGTCCGAGTTGTAGCGGGCCGAGATCCCCTCGGCGGAGAACTCGCCGTCGCTCCCGAGTGGGACGTCGCGCAGCAGGTGGTAGCGGAGGGGGTCCACGCCGTACTCGGCGGCCAGGTCGGCCGGGGCGATCCGGTTGACGCTCGAGTTGGACATCTTGGCCCCGCCGAGGAGCAGCCACCCGTGGACCTGGACGTGGCCCGGAGGGTCGATGCCGGCCGCCATGCACATGGCCGGCCACCACACGCAGTGGAACCGGATGATCTCCTTGCCGATCAGGTGGTGGACGCTCGGCCACCACCCGGCGAACCGCTCGTCGTCGGTGCCGTAGCCGATGGCGGTCACGTAGTTGATCAGGGCGTCGTACCAGACGTAGAAGACGTGGTCGTCGTCCCACGGGACCCGGACCCCCCAGTCGATCGAGGTGCGGGTGATCGAGATGTCGTTGAGGCCGCCCTTGATGAAGCTGAGGGCCTCGTTGCGCTTCGACTCGGGCCGGACCACGTCCGGGTTGGCCGCATACCAGTCGATCAACGGCTGCTCGAACGCGCTCAGCTTGAAGAAGTAGTTCTCCTCCTCGAGCTCCTCCAGCGGGATGTGGTGGTCCGGGCACAGGTTGCCGGCCAACAGCTCGTCGACCGCGTAGTAGCGCTCGCACGGAACGCAGTAGAGGCCCCGGTAGGTGTCCTTGTAGATGTAGCCGTTCTCGTGGACCCGGCCCAGGAACTGCTGCACGGCGGCGGCGTGGCGGGGCTCGGTCGTCCGGATGAAGTCGTCGTTCGAGATGTCGAGCCCGGCCCACGCCTCGGCGAAGCGGGGCGACAGCTGGTCGGTCCAGTCCAGCGGGGTCATCCCCTGCTCCTCGGCGGCACGGGCCACCTTCTGACCGTGCTCGTCGGTCCCGGTCAGGAAGAAGACGTCATCGCCCACCAGGCGGTGCCACCGGGCCAGGGCGTCGGCGTTGACCGTCGTGTAGGCGTGGCCCACATGGGGCGCGTCCTTGACGTAGTAGATGGGGGTGGTGACGAAGTAGCGGGACACTGCCCGTCAGCGTACCGACCCGGCCGCCTCCCCCCGGACAGGAGTCGGAGGGGTCGGCGGACGGCGACCCGGCCCCGGGCCACCCGGGGCTACCAGTTGGCGACGTGGCACCCGCCGCGGCCGGTGCGCTCCGTGTAGCGCTGGTGGTAGGCCTCGGCCGGCCAGAACGTGGACGCCGGGGTCACCTCGGTCACGATGGGCCGCTTGAACCGGGCCTGGAATGCGTCGAGCGAAGCCTGCGCCGCCTTGGCCTGGGCCTCGTCGCGGACGAACACCGCCGACCGGTACTGGGTCCCGTGGTCGGGACCCTGCCGGTTCATCGTGGTCGGGTCGTGGTGGCGCCAGAACTCCTCGAGCAGGGTGTCGAAGGACACCCGGGTCGGGTCGAACGTGACCAGGACGGCCTCGGCGTGGCCGGTCCGGCCCGAGCACACCTGCTCGTAGGTCGGGTGATCCACCTCGCCGCCTTCGTAGCCCGAGACGGCGTCGACCACGCCCGGGACGGCCAGGAAGAACTCCTCGACCCCCCAGAAGCACCCGGCGGCGAAGGCCGCCCGGTCGTAGCCCTCGGGCACGTCGTCCGGGCCGACCGGAGGGGCCTGGGTGGAATCGAGGTTCGTGCTGCGTCCGAACATGGTGTGTCCCTTCTGCGATCTGGTCGAGCGCCCCGGTCCCGGGGTCTCCGGCACCGCAGTCCCGACGGCCGCCGTCGCCGTTACACGGACCCTGCCGGCCAGTCCGGCGCGACGGGCGGTCCCGGATTGCCCAACACCCCCCGGGCCGCCGTCATTCCTCAGACCCGTCGGTCCCGGGTGCGTCCCGGTCGGCGTGCTTGACCTGCAGGGCGAGCTCGTAGACCCGGCGCCGTGGCACCCCGTGGTCGGCGGCCACCCGGTCGACGGCCCCCCGGGTCCGGGCCCCGGACGCCGTCTGCACGGCCAGGGCCGCCACCAGGACAGCGTCACCGACCTCGTCGGCCGGCACCTCGGGTGCCCCGGCCAGCACCAGGACGATCTCGCCCCGCACCCCGCCCGCCGCCCACTCGACGGCTGCCGCCAGCGGCCCGCGCCACACCTCTTCGTGCAGCTTGGTGAGCTCCCGGGCGACGGCCACCGGGCGGTCGTACCCACAGGCGACCGCCAGGTCGCGCAGCGTGGCCGCCGTGCGCACCGGCGACTCGAACAGGACGGTGGTGCGGGGCTCGGCGGCGACCGCCGCGAGGCGGTCGGTCCGCTCCCGTCCCGACCGCGGCAGGAAGCCCTCGAAGCAGAACCGGTCGGTCGCCAGCCCGCTGGCCACGAGGGCGGCCAGCACGGCCGACGGCCCGGGCACGACGGTCACCGCCAGGCCGGCATCGGACACGGCGGCCACCAGCCTGGCCCCCGGGTCGGACACGGCGGGCATGCCGGCGTCGCTGACCAGGGCCACCGAACGGCCGGCGGCCACGGCCGCGACGACCTCGGCGATGCGGTCGACCTCGTTGTGCTCGTGCAGGGAGCGCAGCGGCACTCCGGTAACGCCGGCGTGACTCAGCAGCTTGCGCGAGTGGCGAGTGTCCTCGCAGTAGACGACATCGGCCGTGGCCAGGGACTCGACGGCCCGGGGTGACAGGTCGCCGAGGTTGCCGATGGGCGTTCCCACCACCACCAGGGACCCGGTCGCGTCCGCGGTGCGGGACGCCGGTGCGTCCGCCAGCTCGTCGTCGGCGTCCGGTGCGCCGCCGTCCCGCTGGTCGACCGGTGCGTCGGCGCCCGCCGGTTCGTCCGCCGGTTCGTCCGCCGGGTCGTCCGGCACGCCGTCCGGCTCCGGGCCGGTCACCCCCGGACCTCGAGCCGGTCGCCGGCCCGCAGTCCCCAGCGCTCGAAGGCGCCGGCCTGTGCCTCGATCACGGTGCGACCACCCCGCCGGGGCCGGGTGAGACGCATGGGCGGGACCCGCGCCACGCCCACCACAACCAGGTCGTGGTCGCAGAAGGCGACGTCGACGGGGAAGCGCATCCCGAACGTGTGGATCGACCGGGTGCGCGGCAGGACCATCGCCCCCTCGTAGCCGGTGCGGCCGAGCAGCCCCTTGGACCGCGCCGCCAGCCCGTCGGCCACCTCGGCAGCGGCCAGGACGTCGCCGTCCCGCAGGAGCCAGGTCATCCTCCCCGACCCTGACACCGTGCCTCCGTGGCGCACGGTCCCGGGCGCTGCCGGCCCGTTGGCCGCCCGGGGCCCGCAGCGAGTAGCCTTGTCGGACTGTGTCGAAACGAACCAACAAGCGCAAGCTCCGGGCCAAGAAGAAGGCCAACCACGGCAAGAAGCCGAACTGCGGGCGCGGCTGACCGCTGCCCATCGGGGCCCGGTAGGCCGCCGCCCCTGCCCTCGCGCCGCCTGAACGGTCGGGGCCGTTCACTCTTGTGTCGCAGGCTCTGCCTGTACCGCGGAGCTGTCGCGCCCCCGGGGCCGGCGACCGCCCGCCGGCCGCTGGCGGCGGGCCGTGCGCTCAGGCGCCCGGCGTCCATGCGCACCCCAGTCGGTCGAGGACCGCGGCCAGTGCCGTCGGGCGGTCCGAGATGATCCCGTCGACCCCGAGACCGCACAGCTCCTCCATCTCGGACTCCTCCTCGATGGTCCAGACGTGCACGGCCACACCGTGGGCGTGGGCCGCGTCCACGAAGGGCTCGTCGACCAGGGTGACGTCGCCGAAGGTCCTGGGCACCTGCAGCGCCGCGTGGCGCATCGGGGCCGGCGGCTCCCCGGCCCGGACGGCCCGGTAGAAGTCGGCCGTGGCCAGGGTGCCGGCCGACGTGGCGAACTCGGGTGCGGCCGCCGAGAAGTTGTCGGTGGCCGTGTCGAGGAACGACGCCACGATGACCCGGTCGGCGCAGTCGAACCGCCGCAGCAGCCGGGCCAGCGCCTCCTCGTAGGGGGCGACGACCGGGGCCGTCTGCTTGATGTCGAGGTTGAGCACGGCGGTGGGGAACTCCTCCAGCACCTCCTCCAGGAGGGCGAACCCGAAGCGGTGGTTCCCCGGGGCCCTCCCCCGGAACGGATACCCGTCGTCGGGCAGGCCGGGCGTCACGTCGGCGCCCGGCGCCCACCAGTAGGCGTTGTCGAGGAGCGTCAGCTCGTCGTAGGTGAACGAGGCGATGGTGCCCGAAGCGGCAGACGTCCGGTCGACGGTGGCGTCGTGGCACACCACCAGTCGGCCGTCCTCGGTGGCGTGGACGTCGAGCTCGATGCCGGTGGCCCCGGCTGCCAGCGCGGCGGCGATGGTGTGGAGGGTGGACGACGGGCCCTCCCACGCCCCGCCCTGGTGGGCGTAGGCGATGACGCGGCGATCCGTCCACACAGAAGGCGTCGGGGGCTCGGCGGCGGCGGAACCGGGCGGGGGGGTCACGGAAGAACGGTAGCCTCTGCCCCGCCATGCTGGACCACGTCTTCACCCAACTCGTCGCCTCCCACCGCAACGCCTTCGAGGCCGCGCTCCTGCAGCGCCAGGCGGTCGAGGAGCGCTTCCAGGTCGACGTGTTCCTGGGCGACGTCAGCTTCGAGACGTCCTACAGCCTGCCCGGCGAGGAGCGCCCCGCCCGTATCCGGGTCGACACCAGCCTGGACTGGCCCACGTGGAGCCAGACCGCCTACCGCAGCTGGGCAATCGGGGACGACCCCGACGAGCAGCCCGAGGTCCTGGTGGAGATCGCCTTCCGGGTCCAGGGGCTCGACGGCGTACCCGGGGCGGCACCGCTGCTGGCCACCCTGCCCGAGCACCTGGACGTGCTGGGCGAGCCCCTCGTCCGCGGTCCGGCCACCATCGAGCAGGTCCTCCTCGAGGGCCTGGTCGACCCCGAGTGCGCCATCGAGGTCGCCTACGAGGGCTCCTGCGCCCTCGACGAGTCCGTCCTCGAGGACCCCACCGGGCTCGACGACGCGCTGGCTCCGCTCGGCCGCGAGGTGGCGTCGTTGCTGGTGCGCATCGGCGACCTGCCCTTCACGTTCCGGCCGGCAGACCCCGCCGCCGGCTGAGCCGACGACCGGGGTCACCCCGTCGTCAGGCGAACAGCCCCGCCGCCACGGCCAGTGCCCGCAGGTCGGCAAGGGGACGGGCGCCGACGTGGGAGATGACCTCGGCGGCGCACACGCCGCCGAGCCGCGCTGCGTCCTCGGGCAGGAGGCCGTTGGTGATGCCGTAGAGGAACCCAGCCGCGAACAGGTCGCCGGCGCCGGTGGTGTCGACCACCGCACCGACCGGGGTGGCCGGCACCTCGACCGGCCCCGAGGCGGTGACCACCACCGAGCCGCGGGCACCGCGGGTGAGTACGGCGAGGACCCCCGTCTCGGCCACCGCGTCGACGGCGGCGTCGAACGAGGTCGCGCCGAACAGCATCATGGCCTCCTCCTCATTGGCGAACAGGAGCTCGAGGTCGCCGTTGAGGAGCTCGAGGAACTCGGCCCGGTGGTGCTGGACGCAGAACGGGTCCGACACCGTCAGGGCCACCGAGGCATCGTTGCGGTGGGCCGTCTCGATGGCCTCGCGCATGGCGTCCTTGGCAGGACCCTGCTCCCACAGGTAGCCCTCGAGGTAGACGACCTGGGTGGATGCCAGGTGGCCGTCGTGGAGGTCCACGGCGCCGAACTCGGAGGCCACGCCCAGGTGGGTCGCCATGGTGCGCTCGGCGTCCTCGGTCACCAGCACCAGGCAGTGGCCGCTCATGACCGTGCCGGGCACGGCCGCCGTCGGGATCGGGTCGAAGGCGACGCCGATCGAGCGGATGTCGTGGGTGAAGGCCTGGCCGAACAGGTCATCGGCCACCCGCCCCAGGAAGGCGGCCCGACCACCCAGGGCGGCCACGCCGGCGGCGGTGTTGGCCGCGGAGCCGCCCGAGGCCTCCGTGGTAGCCCCCATCCGGTCGTAGATGGCGGCCGACCGCTCGTGATCGACGAGGGCCATCGTGCCCTTGACCAGGTCGAGCTCGGCAAGGTCGGCGTCCGTGGCCGAGGCGAGGACGTCCACCAGGGCGTTGCCGAGGCAGACCACGTCGAGCCGGGTGGGAGGCGATCCGGCGTCGGGCGCCGGGGCATCGGGGGCGGACGGATCGGGGCGGGCGTCGGTGGGCACGGCCCGACGGTAGCCTGCGCAGCATGCGCTCTTCGAACCCCGACACCGGTACGGCCGATGACACGGCCGTCTACCGGCTCCCGACCACGGTCCTGCCCCGGCACTACCGCCTCACGCTGGTGCCGGACCTGGACGCGGCCACCTTCGCCGGGGACGTCGAGATCGACCTGTCGGTCGAAGGGTCCACCTCGGCCGTGGTGCTCAACGCCGCCGAGCTCGAGATCGCCTCGGCCACCCTGCGCCCCGGCGACGGCGGCGCCGGGCGCACCCCGGTGGCCATCACGCTCGACGAGGGCGAGGAGCGGGCCGTCCTCGAGTTCGACGGACCCCTCGCCACCGGGCCGGCGACCCTGCACCTCTCCTTCACCGGGATCCTCAACGACAAGCTCCACGGCTTCTACCGGTCGACCTTCACCGACCAGTCGGGGGTCGAGCGGGTCGTCGCCACCACCCAGATGGAGTCCACGGATGCCCGGCGGGCGTTCCCGTGCTTCGACGAACCGGAGTTCAAGGCGACCTTCGAGATCACCCTGGTGGTGGACGACGGGCTGAACGCCTACTCCAACAGCCCGGTGGTCGAGGAGACCGTGCGGTCCGACGGCAAGCGGGTCGTCCGGTTCTCCCCCACCATGGTCATGTCGACCTACCTGGTGGCCTTCGTGATCGGCCCGCTGGAGCACACCGATCCCGTCGACGTCGACGGGGTGCCGCTGCGGGTGGTCCACCCGCTCGGCAAGGGACACCTGACCGCCTTCGCTCTCGACGTCGGCGCCCACGCCCTGCGGTTCTTCAGCGACTACTTCGGCATCCCCTACCCGGGGGAGAAGGTCGACATGGTGGCCATCCCCGACTTCGCCGCCGGCGCCATGGAGAACCTCGGGTGCATCACCTACCGGGAGTCGGCGCTGCTGGTCGACCCGGCCACGGCCGCCCGGGTCGAGCTCGAGCGGGTGGCCGACGTGATCTGTCACGAGATCGCCCACATGTGGTTCGGCGACCTGGTCACCATGAAGTGGTGGAACGGGATCTGGCTGAACGAGGCCTTCGCCACGTTCATGGAGGTGCTCGCCGTCGACGCCTACCGGCCCGAGTGGCAGCGCTGGGTCAGCTTCGGGGTCGAGCGCGAGGCGGCCATGGCCGTCGACGGCCTCCACGCCACCCGGCCGGTCGAGTTCCCGGTGGGCCGGCCCGAGGAGGCCCAGGGCATGTTCGACGTCCTCACCTACCAGAAGGGTGGGAGCGTCCTGCGCATGCTGGAGCAGTTCATCGGCCCGGACGTCTTCCGCGAAGGCATCCACGACTACCTGGTCACCCACGCCCACGCCAACACCGAGACCCGGGACCTGTGGGATGCCCTCGAGGCGGCGAGCGGCCGGCCCGTGGCCCGCATCATGGCGACCTGGATCGACCAGGGCGGCTACCCGCTGCTGACCGTGGGCGACGGCGGGCACGTGACCCAGCAGCCGTTCAGCTACTCGAGCACCCCCGGCGGCGCCATCGGCTCCCGCTGGCAGGTCCCCATCCTGCTCCGCACCCTCGGGTCGGGCGACGACCTGGTCGAGTCCGGCCTGCTGACCGCAGCCGGCGGGACGCTCGCCGGCCCGGGCGAGGGCGAGCTGCTGGTCAACGCCGGCGGCTCCGGCTACTACCGCGTCGCCTACAGCACCGACGCGGTGACCCGCCTTGCCGGACGGCTGGGTGACCTCAGCGCCCTCGAGCGCTACAACCTGGTGTCCGACACCTGGGCCGCCACGCTGGCCGGCCGGGCCCCGCTCGCCGACCTCCTGCGCCTGGCCGCGGCGCTGGGCGACTCGGGAGAGCGCGACCCGAGCGTGTGGTCGGTGGTCATCGGCGCCCTCGGGCTCATGGACCGCGTCGTTCCTGACGACGGTCGGGCGGCACTGGCCGCCGGCGTGCGGTCGTTGCTCGGCCCCCTGGTCGCCTCGCTCGGGTGGGAGCCGCTCCCGACCGACGGCGAGCGGACGCCGTCGCTGCGGTCCGGTGCGCTGCTCGCCCTCGGGACCATCGGCGACGACCCCGAGGTCCGGACCGAGGCGGCCCGGCGGTTCGCGGCCTCCGCCACGACGCCCCTGCACGGCGACACGGCGTCGGCAGTCGTCGGCATCGTGGCCGCGCACGGCGGTGCTGCCGAGTTCGACGACTGTCTGGCCCGGTTCCGGGCGGCGGCCAACCCCCAGGAGGAGAACCGCTACCTCGACGCCCTGGCCGGGTTCCGCGAGCCGGAGCTGGTGGCCCGCACCTTCGAGCTGGCCATGGGCGAGGTCCGCAGCCAGGACGCCCCGTTCCTGATCCGCCTGCTGCTGTGGAACCGGGAGGCAGGGCGGGCCACGTGGGGCCGCGTCGTGGACGCCTGGGACGAGTTCCCGGGGAAGTTCCCGGCGTCGACGCTGCCTCGCATGCTCGACGGGGCCCGGGGCCTGTGCAACCCGCCGGACCTGGCCGACGAGGTGACCGCGTTCATCGAGGCGCACCCGTTGGCCTCGGGCGGCCGCACCGTCGAGCAGATCCTGGAACGGCTGGCCATGAGCGTCGCCTTCGGGCGGCGCGAGGGCGGCGCCCTGGCGGCCACCGTGACCGACACGCTCGGGGCGGCCTGACCGTCCCGGCCGTCCCGCAGGACCGAGCCGTCCCGAAGCCCCGTCCCGTGCACCGCGCCGGTCGGCGCGCCGGCGCGCCGGCCGTTCCCTAGGCTGGTCCGATGCAGATCGGCGTCGTCCTGGCGACCTTCGCCCTGATCTTCGTGGCGGAGCTGCCCGACAAGACGATGATCGCCACCCTGATCATGGGCAGCCGAAACCGGCCCCTGCTGATCTGGATCGGGGTGACGGCGGCGTTCGGGGTCCACGTCACCATCGCCGTGCTGGCCGGCCGGCTCCTGGCCCTCCTCCCCCACGCCTGGGTGGAAGGGGTCACCGCCCTGCTGTTCGCCGGCGGCGCCGCCTACCTGCTGCTCGTCTCCGAGGAGGAGCAGGAGGAGGAGGGCGAAGAGGAGGTCGCCGAGGCACCGAGGGGACTGCGTCCGGTCGCCACCGCCTTCCTGGTGATCTTCGTGGGCGAATTCGGCGACCTCACCCAGATCCTGACGGCCAACCTGGCGGCCAAGTACCACGACCCGTGGGCGGTCTGGGTGGGCGCGTTCACCGCCCTGGCCGCGGTCGGCGCGCTCGGCGCGTTCGGCGGCAAGGCACTCCTGCGGGTCCTGCCCTTGGCGGTCATCCGCAAGGCCGGCGGCGTGCTCCTGGCCGGCTTCGCCGTCTACACCCTGGTCGTGCTGATCCGGGGTTAGGCGGTCCGACCGGTTCGTCCCGTCGTCGGACCGCCCAGCTGGACCCCGCTAGCGTTCGGGCCGATGCCCACAGGTTCCGACGCCCTCCGCACCCACGCCCCTGCGGCGGCCGACGCGCTCGACGCGGTGGTGGCCACCATGTGGACGGTGGCGGCCCGCCGGGACCTGACCGGACTGGTGGCCGACGCCGCCCGACGCAGTGCGGCACTGCTCGCGCTCGAGCCGCTGGCCCCCGGCCCGGGCGCGCCGGCCGGCGGACCTGCCGCGCTGTCCGGCCACGACGCCGCCGCCGTGCTGGCGTTCGCCGAGCAGTGCACCCTCGACGTCGCCGCCGTGACCGACGAGCAGCGCGCCGGGTTCCTGGGGGCCGCCGGGCGGGGGTCTGGCGATCTGGCCGCCGCCCTGTGGGTGGTCGACGTGGTGCCGCGGACCCGGGCGGCACTCGACGCCGTGGCCGGGCACGGTCCGTGGCCCGAACCCCCGCCAGCTGCCGCCGGGGACGATCTGTGGGGGGCGCTCGACGGGCTCATCCGAACGGTCCCGGCGCTCGATGCCCTCGGCCCGGTCACCTCGGAGCTGATCCGACTGCGGGGGGCGCGCCAGCACCGGTGCCGGCTGTGCATGTCGGTGCGGAGCCGCCCGGCCCTGCTGGCCGGAGCCGACGAGGACACCTTCGACGCCGTGGACCACTACCGGGACGGCGATCTGCCCCCCCTGGACCGGGCCGCGCTGGCCCTGGTGGACGCGATGCTGTGGACGCCCGGGCGGCTCGACCCGGCCGTCGTGGCCGACCTGGCCGACCTGGCCACACCCGCTCAGCGGGTCGAGGTGGTGCTCGACGTGACCCGCAACGCCCTCAACAAGATCGCCGTGGCGCTCGGCGCCGACGCGGCCCACGTAGAGGACGGCACCGAGGTGTACGACGTCGGGCCGGACGGCTCGCTCGTCTACGGCGTCGCACTCGACTGACCCGCCGCCAGCCCATCGGTCCGGACCGTCGATCGGTCCGTTCGATGTGACCCCGGTTCACCGCCGTGGGAGTGTGGACGGATGGATCCGACCACCGCACCGGACGGCGTACCGGCCCACCGCGCCGTCGAGGCCCGACGCGAGCACCTCTTCGCCCTGGCCCGGGCCACCACCGGCTTCATGCCCGACGACGAGGGCGAGGCGCTGTTCCTGGCCGCGCTGCGGGCCGGATCGACCCATCCCGCCACCACCTTCGTGGAGATCGGCGCCTGGTGCGGCAAGTCCACCACCTACCTGGGCGCCGCGGCCGAGGAGACCGGTGCGGTGCTGTTCAGCCTCGACCACCACCACGGGTCCGAGGAGAACCAGGCCGGATGGGAGCACCACGACACCTCGCTGGTCGACCCCTCGACGGGGCGGATCGACACGCTCCCCCACTGGCGGCGGGCCGTGATCACATCGGGGCTCGAGCAGTCCGTGGTCGGCCTCGTGGGCGACTCGCCCACGGTGAGCTCGCGGTGGACCACCCCGCTGGCGTTCTGCTTCATCGACGGCGGCCACGGCGAGGAGCCGGCCTGGGCCGACTACCGGGGCTGGGCGCCCCACGTGGTCCCCGGCGGCTGGCTGGCCATCCACGACGTCTTCCCGGACCCGGCCGACGGGGGGCGTCCGCCCTACGACCTGTGGTGTGCGGCCCTGGCCTCGGGCGAGTTCGTCGAGGACGGCGCCTGCGGGTCGCTGCGGGTGCTCCGGCGGGTCTGACGGCCGGGCGGTCTGGCGGTGGCGCGGCCGCCTGCCGGGCGGTCTGGCGGTAGCGCGGCCGCCTGCCGGGCCCTCAGGCGACCCGGTGCCGCTCCCGATCGGCCTCGGCGACGACCGGGACGACGGCCGTCGGGTCCGTGCCCCAGGGGAGCCGGAGGCGCTCGTCGACGTCGACACCCCCCTCGCGGTCGGGTGCGACGGCCAGGGCGAGCAGCGGGGCGAGGACGATGGTGAGGACCACCAGGCCCAGGGGAATCAACAGGAACAGCACCATGCAGGCTCGGACGACGGGTGTCGGTCGGCGTCGTCCACCTCCTTCACCGACCACCGTACGAGTCGGATCTGACGGGACCATGACGTCCGGCCGGGAGCTTCCTGTGGATCCGGCGAGCCGCCGAGCCGGTGCTCAGGCAGTGCCGGAACTGCCGGGCGACCGCAACGCGGGCTCCACCGGCGCCTCGGGGGCGGGCTCGGTGAGGTCGAGGTGGCTCGGGAGCCCCTCGCCCCGGAAGAGCCCCGACGCCGGCGTCGACCGGCCCAGGGCGTCGGCGGCCAGCACCATGGCGCCTGCCGTGTAGGTCGACCGCTCGAGCGGCGGGTACGTGGCCTCCTCGGGGTAGACCATGCCGGTCCAGTAGGAGCCGTCGTCGTTGCGCAGGTCCTGGACCCACGTGAACAGCGTGTGGGCCTCCTCGTCGCGTCCGAGCGCGTCGAGCGCCAGCACGCACTCGGCCGTCTCGGCGGCGGTCACCCATTCGCCCGTGGACACGCAGCGCACGCCGTGGCCGTCGAGGACGAAGGTGTCCCACGAGCCGTCGATGCGGGCATGGGCCTTGGGGCCGCTCAGTGCGCCGGACAGGATCGGGTAGTACCAGTCCATGGCGAACTCGACCTTGGGGGCGAACGCCAGGGGGTCGTGGGCCACGGCGTGGGCCAGCCGGCCGGCGGCCAGCTCCCAGTCGGGACGCTCGTGGCCGAGGCGCTCGGCGCAGGCGATGGCGCAGCGGAGGCTGTGGTAGATCGACGACGACCCGGTCAGCAGTGCGTACTCCTCGAGGAAGCCCGACGAGTCGAGCGACCACCGGATGGAGCCGTCGAGCCGCTGGTAGCGCAGGACGAAGTCGACCCCGGCCTCGAGGGTCGGCCACAGGTGCTCGAGGCCGTCGACGTCGCCGGTCGAGATGTAGCGGTGCCAGGCGCCGGTGGCCAGGTAGGCGCACACGTTGGTGTCGAGGCGGGCGTCCTTGACGCCGGTGGTCAGGTAGTAGTTGAACCAGCTGCCGTCGGGCAGCTGCGTGTCGACCAGCCACTGATAGGCGCGGTCGGCCTCGGCGTCGAGGCCCACGGCGGTCAGGGCCATGGCCGCCTCGACGTGGTTCCACGGGTCGCAGTGGCCGCCGGGGAACCACGGGATCATGCCGTCGGGGCGCTGGAGCGCCACGATGGAGCGTGCCGTCTCGAGCACCTGGTCGGCACCCATGATGCCGGGGACCTCGGGGATCACCCTCATGCGGACGCCCCCACCCGGTCGGCGGTCGGCGCGGCCGACGACGACGAGGGCTTGACCAGGTAGACGACCAGGCTCTTGCCGACCAGCGGGTTCAGCACCCGCTCGGTCAGGCGTGTGGTCCTCGGCGCCTTCTCGATGTCCCACACCAGCAGGCGGTGGTAGGCGGACACGGCCGGATGGTCGTTGTTGGTGGTTCCGACCAGGCACTTGAGCCACCAGTAGGGGGCGTGCAGCCCGTGGGCGTGGTGGTGGCCGGTGGCCTGCATGCCGGTGCCCTCCAGGCGCTCGACCAGCTGGCTGCGCCGGTAGATCCGGATATGGCCGCCGGGGACGTTGTGGTACTCGTCGGACAGGGACCAGTTCACGAATTCGGGTCCCATCCGGGGCACGGTGATGGCCATGGTGCCGCCGGGGCGCAGCACCCGGGCCAGCTCGGCCATGGCCTGTTCGTCGTCGGGAATGTGCTCGAGGATCTCCGATGCGATCACCCGGTCGAACACCCCGTCCTCGAACGGCAGCGCCAGGGCGTCCCCCTGCACCGACCCGACCCGCGCCGCGACCGGGTCGAGCTCGCCGGCGTCGGCCATGGCCCCGAAGGTGTCCCGCACGCTGCGGACCTCGTCGGCCCCGAAGTCGAAGGCGACCACCTGGGCGCCCAGCCGGGCCGCCTGGTAGGCGTGGCGGCCGAAGCCGCAGCCCAGGTCGAGCACACGGTCGCCCGGACGGACCCCCAGTCGTGCGTAGTCCACGGTCAGCATGGTGCGGCCTCCACGTCGTCGAGTCGGGCCCGGTACTCGGCGGCGGTGCCGGCCGCCGTGACCTGCCAGGTGAACCGGCCGAGCACGCGCTCGCGTCCTGCGGCGCCCAGGCGCACGCGCAGCTCCTCGTCGTCCAGCAGCCGGCCGATGGCCTGGGCCAGGGCACCGGGGTCGTCCGGCGGGACCAGGAGCCCGGTCTCGCCGTCGGTGCCCACCACTTCGGGCAGGGCCCCCCCGGTGGTGGCGACCAGCGGAACGCCGCACGCCATGGCCTCGATGGCCGGGAGGGAGAACCCCTCGTAGAGCGACGGGACGACGGCCACCTGGGCCTGTCCGTAGTTGCGGGCCAGCTCGTCGTCGCTGATGCCGGTCACGCAGCGCACGACCGGTCCGAGGTCGAGGCGCTCGATGGCCTTGGCCACCCGGCCGTCGGGCCGCGGGTTGCCGATGACCACGAGCTCGACGTCACGCTCGGTCCGGAGCTTGGCCACGGCCTCGAGCAGCGGGACGAGGCCCTTCATCGGCACGTCGGAGGACGAGGTCACCATGATGCGGCCCGGCACCGGCTCGACGTCGTCGAACGGGCGGAACACCGTGTGGTCGACGCCCACCGGCACCACCGTCATGCGGTCCGTGTCGACGCCCATCTGGGCGGTGATGTCGGTCTTGGACGACTGCGACACCGTGATGATCCGGGGCAGCGCCCGGGCCACCTTGACCTGCATGCGCAGGAAGCCGAACCACCGGCGCTGGCTGAACTGCTGCCACGGGTTGGTCGTGTGGCTGAGGGCGAGCTGGCGGTCGACGGTGATCGGGTGGTGGAGGGTCTCCACCACGGGCCACCCGTCGTCCATCATCCCCTGGATGCCGTAGCCCAGGCACTGGTTGTCGTGCACCAGGTCGAACTCGTCGCGGCGGGCGGCCAGCATGCGGCGGGCCCGCAGGCTGAAGGTCCACGGCTCGGGGAACCCGGCCGTGCACATGACGGCGAACTCGAGCGCGGCGACCGACGTCGGGTACGAGTTCAGGAACTCGGCCACGTGGGGGACCCGGAACGGGTCCGGGTCGCGGTAGAGGTCGAGGCTGGGGACGGGGGTGAAGCCCACGCCCTCGTCCACCTCGGGCCAGGGCTGGCCGGCGAAGACCTCGACCGAGTGGCCGAGGGCGACCAGCTCGCGGGTCAGGTGACGGGTGTAGACGCCCTGACCGCCGCAACGCGGGTTGCCCCGGTAGACCAGGAACGCGACGCGGAGGCCGCCGGGGGCCGGGGGCCGGGGGGCGATGCGCTCGGGCACCGGGGGCGGCTTCTTCGGGCCCTTTACCTTGTTCCGCCCGAACCAGAGGCTAGGCATGGGCGACCGGCGCAGGAGGACACATAGAAGACAGATACTCTCGCGACCAGGGGCGATGCGCAAACCCCGGGCCCGGGGCGGGCGGTCCGCCGGACCGGGGCCGCGGCCTCAGTGGTGCAGGCCGAGCTGGATGGCCTTGACCAGGAGCAGCAGGACGGCAACCACCAGGTAGATCCGCAGTCCCCACATGCCCACCAGGCGGGTCGTCGACCACGTCGGGCGTTCGAGCAGGCTGAGCTGCGGCATGCGCCAGTTGGCCTTGCGCTCCATCGGCACCACCGGCACCGGTTCGCGGGTCTTGCGCTTCAGGAACAGTACGACCCCTGCGACCAGGTAGAACACCAGGAGGACGGCACCGAGCACCGCGACCAGGACGGTCACGTCCACCGTGGTGAACACCGTGGTGACCATGAGCACCAACGACATCATGAGCAGGACCGACACGATGACGCTGGACAGGATGTTGAGCCACAGCCGATTGACCCAGGGCCCGAGCACCTGCTTGTCGTTGCACAGCAGGAGGAGGAAGACGGTGGCGCTGGGCAGGAGGACGCCGGCCAGTGCCTGGACGCCGGTGGTGATCAGGCCGAGCGTCCCGGCGCCGGCGATGAGGACGATGCCGGCAGCCAGCACCACCATGGCAGAGAACGCCCCGTAGAAGAACTTGGCGTCGCGCCAACTCCGGTGGAGCGAGTGGTGGGCCCCGAACACGTCACCGAAGGCGTAGCTGGTCGACAGGGTCACGCTTGCCGCGCCGATGATCGAGGCGTTGAGCAGGATGATGGCGAAGATGGTCCCCGCGGCCCGGCCCACCACGTGCTGGAGCCCAGTGGCCACACCCCCCGCGTTGACGAAGTGACCGTGGTAGTGGGTGCCGGCGAAGGCGCTCGCCACCACGGCCAGCATGATTGCCGCGGCGAAGACGGTGATGAGCGACCCGACCACGGTGTCGGCCCGCTCGTAATTGATCCACCGCGGGGTGATCCGCTTGTCGACGATGTTGGACTGCTGGAAGAACAGCTGCCAGGGAGCCACCGTGGTGCCCACGATGGCGATGACCAGGAGCACCGACGTCGAGTTGAACCCACCCTGCACGCCTGGAGTGGTGAGCCCGTCGAGGAAGGCACCGGCACTCGGGTGGGAGGTGAAGGCCAGCGGGATGACCAGGAAGTTGACGGCGATGAACACGAACATGAAGCGCTCCCACCGGCGGAAGCTTCCCGAGGCCGTCATCACCACCAGTCCGACGGCCGCCAACGGCACCGACCAGTACTTGGACACCCCGAAGTAGTTCAGGGCCAGGCTGACCCCGATGAACTCGGTGGCGATGGTGAGGAAGTTGAGGATGAAGAGGTCCCCCACCGAGAAGGCGCCCCAGAACTTCCCGAAGCGCTCGTTGATGAGCCGGGCGTGTCCGACGCCGGTGACCGCCCCGAGGCGCACCACCATCTCCTGGTTGACGACGAGCACCGGGATCAGCAGGGGCAGGACCCACAGGAGGGAGAGGCCGTAGTTCTGCCCGGCCTGGCTGTAGGTGGCCACACCACCGGCGTCGTTGTCCCCCACCATGACGATGAGGCCGGGGCCCATGATGGCGAGGAGGGTGAGCAGTCGGGCCCTCCACGAGCGGCGCGATTCCAGGTCGTGCTGGCGGATGGTGCCGAAGGCGCCGTGGATGTCGCCCACGTGCGCCGAGTCGAGCACGGCCGTCGTGTCGTCCTGCGTGGTGTCGTTGTCCGGTGGCTGGCGTTCGGCCATGACGTACCTCGTGGCGCCGCGGCGCCGTGTCCTTCGTTCGATCGGTCTGCTCGTGCGGCACCGACCGGGGGGAGGGCGGTGTCCGATGGCTGCCGCGCCGGTGTGGTCGGCGCGCGTGCGCTGGGCTCGGTGGAGCCGTTCCGGCTGGGCCCGCATCGCGGGACGGCACCGCCTTGGTGCGCGGCGGGACCGCGTGCCGTCCTACCGGGCGGGACTGGGGGGGTACCCGACGACGATCGGCGGGCCGGGCATGCGCAGGCGTCGCACCATGTCAGTCCTCGGCCGCCGTGCGCCCGAAGTCGCGCCGGAATCCGGTCGGGAGCAGGAGCTCCAGCACGTCGTCGACCGTGACGACGCCGAGGATGGTGTGGTGCGACTCGTCGAGCACCGGGGCGACGATCAGGTTGAAGTCGGACATCTTGCGGACGATCTCCCCGAGGTCCCAGTCCGGGTGGATGTGCAGGGGGTCCTCCTCGCACACCGAGCCGAACAGGGCGGTCGGGTCGGCCTGGATCAGGCGCACCGCCGACGCCGACCCCACCACGCCACCGTCGACGCCGTCGGCGAACACGACGTTCAGTGCCTCCGGCGCGAACTCGCTCGTGCGCACCGCCTCGAGGACGTCGGCCACGGGGGTGGACGCGGGTAGGCACAGGAAGTCGGGGCTCATCAGCCCGCCGGCCGTCTCGGGGTGGTAGCTGAGGAGCGACCGGACCTTGCGCTGCTGCGGCTCCGGCAGGAGTGCGAGGATCGGCAGCCGACGCTCCTGGTCGATGTCACCGATGAGGTCGGCGGCGTCGTCCGGTGCCATCGACCCGAGCAGGCGGGCGGCCTCGGCGTCGGACCTGCTGCGCACGAACTCGGCCTGGTGCTCGGCGTCGAGCTCCTCGAAGACGTCCGCCTCGAGCTCGACGTCCTGGCCGACCGCCTCGATGATCTCCTCGCCCTCCTCGTGGGATGCGGCCTCGACCAGGTCGGCGATCTGGGCGGGCCGGAGCTTGGACAGCTTGCGATAGGGGATCCGAAGCTTGGAGGTGGGCACATGCGCCACGAACGGCTCGATGCTGGCCCAGTCGACGACGGTCCCCGACGAGGCGCCCCGTCCGAACGGCCCCAGGAGCCGACGGAGCAGCGGGCGGCCCGACGGGTCGACGGCCACGACCTCCCAGGCTCCGTTCACCTTGGCCAGCTCGATCTCGTTGGCCTTGATGATCCGTCCGCCGACGAAATTGATGGCGTGGCGTGCGAGGAGGTCCCGGGCCAGGAGGAGCTCGCCCTCCCGCCGCTCGAAGCGACGCAGATCGACCCGTCGGCCGTCGAAGAGGACCCGTCCTGGCTCGAAGGCGGCGACCTTGCGGATGGGGACGAAGAGGTCGCGCTCGCCGATGGTCACCACCAGGCCCACGACCGGGGGGTGCGGGCTGTCGCCCAGACGCGCCACCAGGTCCTGGATGCGCCCGATCCGGTCCCCCGAGGCGTCGACCAGGGGCCGCTTGACGATGCTCGAGAGATGCAGGATCTCCGGCTCGACGTGGGTGTCCATTTCCTGCGTACTCATCCCGGGGCAAGCGTAGACGGCCGCGTGCCGGCCCGGGGGCGCCCGCCCGGTCGGGTGCCGACACCCTCCCCCACCTGTCGCCGCCGGGACGGGTCGGGGTATTCTCGGCCGCATGGACCTGAACTACCCCGCCGACACCGAGCCGTTCCGCGCCGAGATCCGCCAGTGGCTGACCGACAACCTGCCCGAGGGCTGGGGTACCCCTGGGTTCTCGATGTCGAAGGAGGACCGCAAGGCGTTCCTGGCCGAGTGGACGGCCAAGCTGTTCGACGGCGGCTGGATCTGCGCGTCGTGGCCGAAGGAGTACGGCGGCAAGGGCCTCACGCTGATGGAGTCGGTCGTGCTCAACGAGGAGTTCGCCCGGGCCGAGGCACCGCTGCGGGCCGACTTCTTCGGCGACACCCTCGTCGGCCCGACCATCCTGCAGTGGGCCTCCGAGGAGCAGAAGCAGCAGTTCATCCCCGGCATCCTCAAGGGGACCATCGCCTGGTGCCAGGGCTTCAGCGAACCTGACGCCGGGTCCGACCTGGCCGGGCTGAAGACCCGCGCCGAGCTCGACGGGGACGAGTGGGTCATCAACGGGCAGAAGGTGTGGACGACCCAGGCCCAGTTCGCCGACTACATCTTCCTGCTGGCCCGGACCGACCCGGACGCCCCGAAGCACGCCGGCATCTCCTACCTGCTTGTGCCCATGAACCAGCCCGGCATCGAAGTGCGCCCGATCGCCCAGGTCGACGGCAGCGCCGACTTCAACGAGATCTTCATCACCAACGCCCGGTGCCCCAAGGAGAACGTGGTGGGTGGCGTGAACAACGGGTGGAAGGTCGCCATGACCACCCTCGGGTTCGAGCGCGGCTCGTCGGCCACCACCGGCCACCGACGGTTCCTCCGCGAGCTCGACACCATCATCGCCACGGCCAAGAAGAACGGCAAGGCCGACGATCCGCTGGTCCGCCAACGGCTGGCGGCCGCCTGGTCGAAGGTCAAGATCATGGAGATCAACGGCTACCGCTCGCTGACCGATGCGCTCAACGGCACCCATCACATGGCCGCTCTCGGTGCGGCCAACAAGATGAACTGGTCGGAGTACCACCAAGAGACGATGGAGCTGGCCATGGACATCCTGGGCATGGACGGCCAGATCCTGACCGGCGACCCGACCGAGGCCATCGAGGGCCGGATGCGCGGGCGCGACGACTACCCGGTCAGCGACCTGCAGGCGTCGTTCTTCTTCTCCCGGTCGGAGACGATCTGGGGCGGCACGGCCGAGATCCAGCGCAACATCGTGGGCGAGCGGGTGCTCGGGTTGCCGAAGGAGCCCAAGCCGGTCGCCGCCGGCTGAGCCGGCCTCCCTACGACACGAAGAGCGTGCGGGCGTCGATGACGTCGGCCGCGCGCCACACCCCGAACGGGACCCGGTCGGGACGGTGCCGGACCGACCGGCCCCGGGGCCACCAGGCCAGTTCGCGGCCCGCACCCGACGCCGATGCCGCCGACCGGCACTCCACGCCGTCGAGCCCGGCGGCGTGGGCCGCATCCGCCACGGGCCAGCACGCACCGTGGGAGACCCGGTCCCCGTGGCCGTCGACGGGGTAGCCAGCCGGCAGGCCGGCGGCGGCCACCCCCTCGGGCGTGACCACGTCGGCCGCCTCCTGGCGACGGGGCAGGCGGGCGGCCACCAGCTCGAACGCGTCGTCGGTCAGGTCGTCGGGCCCGACGGGCGAGCCCTCGAGGAGCCGGGCCACTTGGAGTCGGGCGGTGGCCACGTCCCGACTGAGGTAGAGCGTCGGCCACGATCCGGGCGGCGTCCACCGTCCCCCCCGCACCCTGGCGAACTCGGGGTCGAACGGGTCGTCCCACGTCGGGCGGCACACCCGCACCCACAGGTGGTCGGCGGGTGCGACGGTCCGGTGGCGCGGGGTCACGGTTGGACGCGGCGCAGGTCGAACATCGCCTCGACCTCGTCGCGCACCGCATGGAGATCGTTGGCGCGGGCCACGTCGAGCAGGCACCGACCGCCCAGGGCGGCCGACGGCCGCCGCACGACGACCGGGATCCGGTCCACCTTCACATGGGCCAGCAGGCTGGCGGTGGCCTGGTCGGCCAGCCGTACGTCGACCCGGCGCTCGGCGGGGATCCCCCCGCTGCGCCACTTGGCGTAGGCCTGACGGGACACGCCGAAGACGGCTGCGGCCTGGCTCGACGACAACTGCCACACCCGCTCGAACCGGTCGAGCGGCTCGGCCGACAGGTGCCGCTCCAGGTACTGGGCCAACCGGGCGGCGACCTCGGCGTCGGCCGTCACCAGCGCGGCCGCAGCCCGTTCGGGATCGGCGGTGGCCAACGCCGTCACCTGGTGCATCGTCGGTCGTGTCGCCATGGTCGCCTCCTCACCTCGGAGCCCAGCGTACCGCAACCCGATGTCAACCGCAACCGGATGTCAACCGCAACCGGATGCCAACCCCGGAGGGTGATCGGCCATACGGTCGTGACCGGTCAGGTTTCGTCGCGGTACCGCGCCACCAGCTGCCGGGAGATCCCGAGCCGCTCCGCCAGCTGCGTGGTGGTCATCCCCTCGGCCAGAGCGAGCCGGATCATCGCCCCCCGCCCCAACCGCCGCGACGCGTTGGTCCGTTCCAGTTCCTCGGTGAGGCGGGGGATCACGTCACTGGTGCCCCCACGCGACAGGATCGTCGTCATGGTGTAGCCCCCGTCCATCAGGGTGAGCGACTCCTGCAGCTCGTCCTGCATGCGCCGGCACGCCCCGATCAGCCGCTCGAGCTGGGCCACCTCCTGGGTGGCGCCGGCCACCACCGCCGACCGACCCACCTCGATGTCGTCACCGTCACCCATTGTCCGCCAACCTCCTCGACACGAATGCTGCGTCACGTTTCTAGTGGACGGATGAGCAGATCGACCGCTGCCGCCGGGCGGGGTTCAGACGACCCGCGACTCGGTCGCCTCGACGGATGCCGCCTCGACCAGGTGGACCTCGGCGTCGGTCACCCCGTGACGTATCCCGGCCTGGTGCCGCCACATGAGCAGACCGGCGGCGGCCACCGTGGCGACCGCCCCGGCCAGCAGGGCCACCCGGGGATTCGTCCACTGGGCGATGGCACCGACGAGCGGGGCGCCGATGGGTGTGGTCCCGAGGAATGCCATGGCGTACAGCGCCATCACCCGCCCCCGCATGGCCGGGTCCGACGTCAGCTGCAGCGTGGCGTTGGCCGTGGCGATGAAGCCGATGGAGGCGGCCCCCATCAGCACGATGAGCAGGTCGGCCGCCAGCAGCGTCGGGGCGAGCGCCACCGCAGCCAGCAGTGCGCCGAACACCAGGGCCAGCACCTGGAGCAGCCGGGGCGTCGGCCGGGCCCGGTGGGCGGCGACCAACCCGCCGATGATCGCCCCGACCCCCATGCACGAGGTCAGCATGGCGTAGGTGCCGGCCCCCCCGTGGAAGGTGCCCTTGGCCAGCAGGGCCAGGGTGACCGTGAAGTTGTAGGCGAAGATCCCGATCAGGGCCACGGCCAGCAGGACGTTGCGCAGCGCCGGTGTCCGCCACACGTAGCGGAACCCGTCGCGCACCTGTCCCCTCGCCCGTTCGACCGGCTCGGTCGGGTGGAGGTCGGCAGTTCGCATCATGGCCAGTCCGACGATGACCGCCACGTACGAGGCGGCGTTGACGAAGAAGCAGATGCCGAGGCCGAACACGGTGATGATCACGCCGCCGATGGCCGGGCCTACGACCCGTGATGCGTTCATGACCACGGCGTTCAGGCTCACCGCGTTCGGCAGGTCGTCACGCCCCACCATCTCGATCATGAAGGTCTGGCGGGCCGGGTTGTCGAAGAGGTTGACCACCCCCAACAGGCCGGCGAGCACGTACACCTGCCACAGGACCACGGTGTGGGTGACCACGAGGACGCCGAGCACCAGGGCCAGCAACCCGCCGGCCGTCTGGGTCAGGAAGAGGAGGTGACGCTTGTTGGCCCGGTCGGCCACCAGGCCGCCGAACGGGCCGAGGAGAAGCATGGGCAGGAACTGCAGTCCGACCACGATCCCGAGGTCGACCCCGCTGCCGGTCAGGTGCAGGACCAGCCACGCCTGGGCCACCGACTGCATCCAGGTGCCCGACACCGAGATGAGCTGGGCGGTGAAGTACAGCCGGAAGTTCCGGACCCGCAGCGAACTGAAGGTCTGGTGGACCGCACCGCGCACCGCCGTCACGCGTCGCCTCCGTCGACCAGGCGCTCGAGCAGTGTGGTCAGGTCGGCGAGCGCTGCTCGCTCGGACGGGTCGAGCGAGGCGACCCGTTCGGCCAGGAAGGCGTTCTTGAGGGACCGGATGTGGCGGAGCACGGCCTCGCCCGACGGTGTGATGGCGATTCGGACCACCCGTCGGTCGGACGCGTCGGCCACCCGGGTCACGTGACCGAGGTCCTCGAGGGCGCCGACGATCCGGGTCATGGACGGGGGCTGCACCGCCTCACGGGCGGCCAGGGCGCCCAGCGTCGGCGAGCCCAGCCGCTCCACGCCGGCCAGTGCCGAGGCCTGCGAGGGGGTCAGCCCGGCGTCCGCCTGCTGGCGCAGGCTCCGATGGAGTCGGGTCACCGCCAGCCGCAGCCGGGCGGCCAGAGCCGCCTCGTCGGTGTCGGCGCTTCTGTCGGTGCCGAGTGTCGAGGTCATGTCACCAGTATAGTTAGTTTTGCTAACTAATACAACGGCGGCACGAACTCCCTGGCAGAGGCATCGAGCCATCGGTCCGGACCCGGCGGTGGCGCAGCCACCGAGCGGTTGCGAGGCCGCCAGCCCCGCCCGCGCTCGCTCCGTGGGGAGTCAACTCCCCGGTCAGCAGATGGCGCGATCCGATCGGATGCGGTGCCGGGGTGCCTTGATGCGGTGATGGGGGACGCGCCGCACGCGGCGGCTCGGACCCGGTTGCCCCTGACCGGCGAGCGCCCAGATCTGCCAGCAGACCAGGAGGCTCAACAGGATCGAGGCGAGCCCGACCGGGTTCTTCAGGTACTCGAGCCAGTAGCCGACCTGGCGCGGCGCGGCTACGACCCCGCCGATGATCTGGCTCTTGGGGACGTGCCACGGATCGACGCTCCGATTGGCGTCACCCTTGGTGGTCGTCATCCCGGTGGAACTGATTGCTACCAGGCGATGGGTGACCGTGTGGTCACCTTCGGTGAAGGTGACGACCTGACCGATGCGGTACTGGTGCTCCCTGACGACGACTGCGCTCTTCACGGGAATCGTGGGGATCATCGAGCCGGTGTTGATCACGTAGACCTTGTACGGCAAGGCCCCCGAGGCGACGACCACGAACACCGCGGCGGCAATGAGCGGCACCACCAGGAGCAGAGCGACCTTGAACGGCTTCACGCGACTTCCCTTTCCCGGCAACGGGGAGCCGTGCCCAACGGTGCGGCACGGCTCCCCGTCGACAGCGTGAACTACGGCTTGGTTCCCACCGCGTCCGGCGTGATGCCGGGCTGGGTGGCGACGACAGCGTAGGGCAAGCCACTCGCCGCGGGCGGACCGGGGTTGATGAACTGATCCGGCTGTGGATAGGGATTCCAGACGCCGGTTCCCGGAGCAGGCTGGGTCGACATCGCACTCGCGTACATGAACGAGAACGTCACCGTACCGCTCGCGGTAGGTCCGACGTTGCTCGCCACCTTGAGCTGGCTCGGCAGCGGCCAGCAGCCCGAGGGATCGAGCGTCAGGCAGTGTGCCGGAGTGAGGTGGTCGTTCAGATTCGCCGAATCGAAGACGTCACCGACGGCCCCGGTTCCCGCCGAGGAGACGTGCACGGTCCCGTACTTCCCCAGGTTGTTCAGCGCGCTCAGCGCCGTGGCGTTGGGGAAGGTGACCCACACGTCCTCCGCGTTGGTCGGGCAGGTGTTCTGGTAATGGACCGTGATGGTCTGGGCCGTACCGGGCAGCAGGTTGGAGAAGGCGAAGTTCTGCCCGCTCGTGCCCTGGCCGCTCGACGTTCCACCCGACGCGGTGACCAGGATGCAGCCGATCGTCCCGCTGATCGTCCCCGGCTGGGTGTCGGTGAAGTATGCCCCCGTCGCGCCGGAGGCGATGACCGCCGTCCCGCCCAACAAGGCCACCGTGGCAGTCAGGGCTGCCGCTCGAATCTTCCAATTTCCGTTCATGTCTGTCCTTTGCTCTCTTGTTCGGCGCGGACAGGTCCCTCGACGGGCTGCATCCGCGCCCTTCCGTTCCAGTTGGTCGCTCCCGAACAGCCGTCATTGCGGCCCAGGGAGTGTCCCGACACCGGCGCTGTGGCGCGACGTCGTACACGAGTGCTCAGTACCTGCCGCATCACCCCCGCCCTTCTCGCCATACAGGCCGACTCCAGCGGTTCGACCGCTATCGTCCGACCCCGCCTCCAGGACGCCTCGAGAAATTGCTCAAGTCCGCTCGACGACCTGCCGATGACAGTCGAAGTGGCGTCCACCGCCTTGGTGTCTCGCGCCCGCCCGCCTGCGTCGGCAAACCTACGATGGACCGCCCGACGCGTCAACAAGAATCGCGATCAGCTCACGCTCCGTGGCCGACCGGTGACGCTGGCCGCCGTTGCACGGGAGCGTCAGCCGTGCGCCCCGAGGGCCGCGAGCAGGGGCAGGACCCGCGGGGCCAGGTAGGCGCCCCCGGGCACGGTGGTGTGGACCCCATCCCCCTGGCGCACCACCTTTCCCCCGATCGTCCAGGTGAAGTGGCCCGCGGGATCGAGGAACGCATGCAGCGGGACCACCGAGACGGTGTGCGGGTGCCGGGCCGCCACGCCGGCGATGAGCTGGTTGAGCCGGTCGACCCGGGCGGTGGCGTCCTGGGGCCACGGGTCGCCGTCCGGCTGCTCGCCGGTGCGGAAGTAGGGCGCCGTGAACAGCGCCACCCGCGCCCCGCCCGACGAGAGGATGGCCACGGCGCGCTCGAGCTGGGCGGTCTCGTAGGCGTCGAACGCCAGGTCGCCCAGGTGCTGCCACCGCCCCTGGTACCAACGGTCGACCACCTCCCAGAACCCGGTGACCAGGCCAACCACCTGTGGGTGCAGCTGCCGGACGTCGTCGGCCCACCAGGTCGGCCACGTCGTGCAGTTCCCGAACGGGTCCCCGACCACCCCGTGGTCGGCGAGCGGTACCGCGGTGGCCACCCCGCACCCGGTGTGCGACCGGCCGCCGAGATCGATCCCGTACGACGGGGCGTAGGGGGCGATGCCCACCGCGACGGTCAGCGCCAGCGAGTCGCCGACGATCAGGACCCGGGTCCGCCCACTCGACGGGTCGAAGGCGTCGAGGTGCACGGCCCGCCACTCGGCGGCGGTGGCCGGTGCCCCGACCAGGCCGGCACCACCCCCCGGGCTCGCCGCCGTGGCCTCGGCGGTGGTGCCGGCCACCACCACGGCAACGGTGACCCCGACGGCCACGAGGGCGGGAACGGCGGCACGGGCCGAGCGCCAGAACCGGCCCTCGATGACCGGGCGCTCGAACAGGTAGAAGCTGGCGGCGGCCACCGCCACCGTGACAGCCGCCCGGACGACCAGCAGCGCCACCCCGTGCGTCCCGGTACGGCGGGCGTCGAGGTAGACGAACACCGGGAAGTGCCACAGGTAGATGCCGTAGGAGATGGTGCCGAGCCACACGACCGCCCCCACCGAGAGCACCCGGTCGAGGAAGCCCCGCGGCACCGTGACCACGGCGGCCACCACCGCGGCGGCGGCCAGCGACACCACGGCGAACCCGCCGCGGTAGGTGAGCGCCGACGAGCCGTCGAGCACGCGGGAGGCGCCGAACACGACGACGAGGCCGACCGCTCCCCCGACCGCCGACCACCGTCGCGTCGGCCCGGTCGCCTCGGGGTCCATCCCGACCTGGTCCCTCCGACGTGCCACCAGGGTCAGCACGCAGGCCAGCGACGCGCCGATCAGCACCGACTGGGCGTGGGTGTCGGTGCCGAAGTAGACCCGGGTGGCATTCGACCCTGGCCGGAACAGCCAGGCCATCTCCACGGCGGACGCCACGGCGCCGACCACGGCCACGGCCAGCAGGGCGCGCACCCCGCGCACGAACCCCCTGGCGAGGTGCAGCACGGCCAGCACCACCAGCGGCCACACCAGGTAGAACTGTTCTTCCACGGCCAGCGACCACGTGTGGGTGAGCGGCGAGGTCGCGCCGGTGGCGGCGAAGTAGTTGCCCGACGCCCCGATCTGCCACCAGTTGGACACGTAGAACAGGGCGGCCAGCGCGCCCGAGCGCTCGCCGGCGTAGGAGCCGGACGGCTCGGCGAACCGGACCATGCAGGTGACGGCCACCAGGACGAGCAGCAGTGCCGGCAGCAGCCGACGGGCCCGCCGGAGCCAGAAGGTGCCGAGGCCGATCCGGTCCCGTCGCTCGAACTCGGCCAGCAACAGTCCGGTGATGAGGTAGCCGGACAGGACGTAGAACACGTCGACGCCGACAAATCCCCCGCCCAGCCATCCCACGCCGAAGTGGAAGCCGAGCACGAGCACGACCGCCACGGCCCGCAGGCCGTCCAGCCCGGCCAGGCGGGTCGACCCGGTCGCCGACGGGCGCGACGCCAGGGCGTCGGGGCGGAAGTGGTGGCCGCCGGCCCCTGGGTCGGCGTCCCCGGACGGTGGACCGGGTGCGGAAGTGGTCATGGTGCGGTTCCTCGGCGGCCGCCCTCGACCCGGGCGGGTGCGGCGGGCACCGGGCGACGTCGCACGGTATCCCAGGTCGGCCGGAGCGGGCGCCCACGGGAGTACATTGCGCGCATGGGCTCGCGCCGCAGCCGGTGGTCGGCCCACGGAGTGGCCGCCGGCGCCTACCTCCTGCTGGCCGTCGCCCTGTGGTGGGGCGTCTGGAGCGGGCACCCGACGACGACGGCCACCTGCGGGTGCGGCGACACCTCGCTCCTCACCTGGTTCATGGCGTGGCCGGCCTACGCGCTCGGGCACGGCGACTCCCTGTTCTTCAGCACCCGTGCCCTCCATCCGCTGGGCATCAACCTGCCGGCCAACACCAGCTTCCTCGCCGTCAGCGTCCCCCTCGCCCCGGTGACGTGGCTGTTCGGCCCGGTCGCCTCGCTCAACGTCGCCGCCACCCTCGCCCCGGTGGCGGGGGCGCTGTCGGCGCGGGCCCTGCTGCTGCGGTGGACGACCTGGCAGCCCGCCGCCTTCGTGGCCGGCCTCTTCTACGGGTTCTCGCCGTTCGTGTTCGAGAACCTCGCCCTCGAGCACGTCGAGTTCGCCACCCTCGTCGTCCCCCCGCTGCTGTTCCTGTGCCTGGACGAGCTCCTGGTCCGCCAGCGGGGCCGCGCCTGGCCGTGGGGGCTCGCCGTCGGGGGGCTGTGCGCCGTGCAGTTCTTCGTCAGCGCCGAGGTCCTGGCCATGTGCGCGCTGGCGGCCGTCACCGGCATCGCGCTGCTGGTGGTGGCCGGCCTGGTCCGTGCCCCGGCAGCGGTGGCCGCGCGCTGGCGTCACGCCGCCGGCGGGCTGGCGGTGGCCGCCGGGTCCGGGGCGGCCCTCCTCGCCTATCCCGCCTGGTACGCGGTGGCCGGGCCCCGGGCACTCCCCCACCGGGTCTGGCCGGACGTCCAGTACTTCGGCAGCGCGTGGCGGACCATCGTCCTGCCCGCCGGTGCCCACGACCGGGGGCCCAACGCCGTCCTCGAGACCTACGGCTACTTCGGCAGCCACCCGCTCCTGCTCGGCTACCTCGGACTGGGCATGGTGGCGACGCTGGCAATCGGGCTCGCCTGGTTCCGCCGGGACGGGCGCCTGTGGTTCTGCGCCGCGCTGCTGGTGATCCTCGAGGCGCTGTCGCTGGGGGCGCAGGCGTGGCCGTGGCGGCTGTTCGACCGGCTCCCGGTGCTGGCCAACATCGTCCCGGACCGGATGGCCGGCGTGGCCGACCTGTTCGCCGCGGTCATGCTCGGCGTGATCGTGGACCGGGCCCACGCATCGGGCCTCCGGTGGCCCGGCCGCCACCGGAGCACCCGGCCGACCCCGTCCACCGTCGTCGCCCTGGGCCTGGCCGCCCTCGCCCTGGTGCCCATCGCCGCCCTGGAGCGACTCCCGTTCACGGTCCGATCGGTGGACGTCCCGCCGTGGTTCGCCACCGTCGGGACCCGGGTGGCGCCCACCGACGTCGTACTCACCTATCCGTTCGCCTCCTCGGGCCTGCGGGCGCCCATGACCTGGCAGGCCACGGCAGCGCTCCGGTACTCGCTGGCGGGCGGCGGCAGCATCACCCCGGACCCCCCGGCCCACCCGACGGCCACCGAGCGGTCGGACGCCCGGGCCGCCTTCGACCTGGTCAACCTGTCCGACGGCTTCCTGCCGCTTCCGACGGGCTCGTCGGCCGAGTCCGCCCGGCTCCGTCTCGCCCTCCACGACTGGGGCGTCACCACCGTGGTGATCCCCGCCGAGCGCAGCTGGCCCGCATCCCTGCGGGGCCGCTCGGTTCCGGTGGCCGTCGCCTATGTCACCGCCTCCCTCGGCGCCGCACCGCTCCATCGGGCCGACGCCTGGGTGTGGGACGTGCCGACCCGGCCCGGCCCGGCCGTGACGATCGACCCTGATGCATTCGCACGGTGCACTTCCGGGCCGGCGGCCGCCCTCGACCCGGGCACGGCCGCCGCCTGCGTGCTGGCCACCGGCACCCCTGGACCATGACGGTCGGATCCTCCTCACTACAGTGCAGCGGATGAGCGACCCGGCTCCGACAATTGCCGAGCCGGGCACCGCCACAGCCGTGGCGGTGCCGCCGGAGGCTCCGCGTGGGGACACCCGGGCGGCACCGGAGCCGGACGGGCGCCGTGGACTCGACGCACGGCCCTGGGTCCCGGTGGTCGTCCTGGTGGCCGCGTACGGGCTGTCGCGGGTGGTGGGGGCGGTGGCCGGGGTCCGCTACGACGCCAGCGTCATCCGGGGCACGCCGCTGACCGACATGTGGCAGCTGCTCGACGTGCACCTGCTCCAGCACCACCTGCTGGTGAGCGTGTGGCACCTCAACATGCAGCCACCGCTGTTCAACCTGTACGCCGGCGTGCTGCTCAAGCTGCCGGCCGGACTGCGGGCCCCGGTCGAGGTGGCCTGTGCCCTGGCGCTGGGCCTGACCCTGGTGCTGAGCGCGTACGGACTCCAGGTCGAGCTTCGGGTGCCCCGGTGGGCTGCGCTGACGGTGACGCTGGTGGCGGTGGTGGCCTCCCCCGCCTACCTGCTCTACGAGAACTGGCTGAACTACGCCTACGCCACCGCCACCCTGGTGACGTTCGGCGGATGGTGCCTGGCCCGGTTCCTCCGCACCCGGAAGGTGTGGCCCGGGGTCGGTTGCTTCGGCGCCTTCGGGGGCATGGTGCTGCTCACCAGCACCTACCAGCTGGTGTGGCTGCTCCTGGCCACCGCCGTCGTGGCCGTCACGCTCCGCCGGCACTGGCGCACCGTGCTGGTGGCGGCCGCAGTCCCGCTGGTCCTGGTGACGGCCTGGCAGGTCAAGGACTATGCCCAGGTGGGCACCACCACCACCAGCAGCTGGCTCGGCATGAACCTGGGCCGGTCGGTCCTGTACCGGACCCCGGCGGGCCAGATCGCGGAACTGCAGCACCAGGGCCGGTTGAGCGCAATCGCCTCGGTGCCGCCGTTCGCCGGGCCCGAGGTCTACTCGCCGCGGTTCGTTCGGGCCGTACCGAGCACCGTCGCCGCCGTCGGCGCCCTGCACAAGGCCAACGGCTCGACCAACTTCAACAACCCGCTGTACGTGGCGGTCTCCTCGCTGTACCTCCGCGACGACCTGGCGTGGATCCGCGCCCACCCCCACGCCTACGCCGACGACGTCGCGAACTCGGTGGGGGTGTGGATGGTGGGGACGGACCAGAACTTCACCGACTCGGTCAACTGGCCGGCGGTGCGGAGCTACGCCCGGGCCTACGACCGGGTCGTGGAGTGGCAGCCGGTGCAGGACCCTGCCCCCGGCTTCGTGGTCTTCGCGCGGGGCTGGCACCGCCCGGGCTGGCTGTCGGGCCAGGCCATGGCCGTCTACGCACTGGCCGTCCTGGGCGTGCCGGTGCTGGCGTGGCGCCGGCGGCGGAGCGACCCGGCGCTGGTCGGCACGCTGGCGGTGCTGTGGCTGACCGTGACCTACGCGTTCGTTACCACGTCGCTCATCGAGATCGGGGAGAACGAGCGGTTCCGGTCCGAACTCGGGCCGGTCCCGACGATCCTGGCCGTCGTGGTGGTCACCGCCGCGGTCCGCGCCCTGTGGGGGAGGTGGCACCCCCGGGCCGATCCCCGACCGGGTGCACCTTCGACGCCGGCTCCCGCCTCCGCCCGCCGAACCGACGCGTCGCCGGCGGGGGCGACGGCCTGAGGGTGTACCATGTGCTCCAAGCAGTACGCATGAAGCGTGCGGAACGTGCGGTCGCGAGCTACGAGTAGCTGCGACGCCGGCTCCCATGCTCCTCGTCCGCACCGGGTCCCCGGTGCTGCGACAGCGGGAACCAACCACTGGTACCCACCCCTGATGCCGTGCTGACCACGAGCCGGCCCACCGGTGCCCGACGCAGAACAGCCGCAGGCACGGATCCGAGCTCGACGACCACGGCCCCGAAGCACCGGACGAACCGGCGAAGCGACGGCCACACGACGCACACCACAGAGAAGCGATTCCCATGACATACGAACCGAACGTCCGCACCGCACTCGAGCGCAGCCGCGCCCGACGTCACGATGCCGAACGGCAGCTGCGCGCCCTGCGCGGCACCGCGCAGCCCGCTCCGCTCGCCGAGCTCGACAGCCTCCTCGCCTACGAGGTCCGGCTGGAGTCGCGGCTCACGGAGCTGCTCGACCGCGAGCTCGCCGCAGCTGCCTGCTGAACCGTCCGCCGGGCGCTGCGTCCCCCGCACCAGCCCCGGCGCCGGTCGGTACCGACCGACCCCGGCCGCCGTCCCTCAGGTCCGGCCACCGGCCCGCGCCTCCAGGCCGAGTCGGGCGATGGCGGGCAGCACGAATGGCTCGATCCACTGGCCGCCGGCTCTGGTGACGTGGATGCCGTCCGCCCACCGCACCGTCACCCCGTCCACCACGCTCTGGAAGTGTCCCGCCGGGTCCAGGATCCGGTTGAGGTCGACGACGGTGACCTCGCCCGGATGTCGGGCCGCCACCCGGTCGAGGATGCGGTTGTACTCGTCGACCCGCGAGTTCCGGTTCTCGGGGTAGACCGAACCGTCCGGCGCCTCCTGGGGCGGGTCGATGTAGGGCATGGTGAAGAGCACCACCTTCGCGCCCTTGGCCGACAGCACGCCCACGACCTGGTTCACCTCGTCCTCCAGGTGCTGGTTCCACGCCGGCTGGTCGATCGAGACCACCGTGCCGCCGACCAGGTGGTCGGTGATCTCGAACCGGCCGGCCAGCAGACCGACCACCTCGGGGTGGTACCTGGCGATCTCGCCCGCCCACAGCGTCTGCCAGTGGCGGCACGACGACACCGGGATGTCGACCCGCCCCGACGACACGCCGTCGACGTCGTCGAGATCGCAACCGAGCACGCCCTTGTTGAGGACCTGCACGCCGAAGTCCGCCACGCTGTTGCGCGCCAGCCCGAGCCCCGCGGTCACGGCCATCGAGTCGCCCAACAGGAGGAACCGGACGGGGTCGGTGGTGAAGGCGCTGGCGGCGTCCAGTGCCTGGCGTTCACCGACCGGGATCGTGTCGGCCGTCCGGACGGGGGCCGCGGCGGTCGCCGGCGCCACGGTGCCGGCCACCACCACCGCCACGGTGGCGACCATGGCGGCCAGTGCCGGGCCGGCAGCCTTGACCGACCGCCAGAACACGCCCTCCATGACCGGTCGCTCGACCAGGTAGTAGCTGAGCGCGGCGAGCCCGAAGGTGGCCGCCACCCGCACGGCCAGCAGGCCGACGCCGGACAGCCCGGTCCGGGCTGCGTCGAGCTCGATGAACACCGGGAAGTGCCACAGGTAGGCGCCGTAGGAGACGGTCCCCATCCACACCAGGGGCCGCACCGACAGCATCCGGGCGATGGGTCCGCCGGCCACGCACACCGCCCCGGTGATGAGGGCGGCGGCCGACAGGGCCGACACGAGGAATCCGCCCCGGTAGGCGACCGGGCTGGTGCCCGACAGGGTGGCGGTCAGGACGAGCGTTCCGGCCAGGCCGGCCAGGCCGAGCGCGGTGAGGGCCACCCGGGCCGGACGGGACGACGCGACGGGGGCCATGCCGGCCAGGCCCCGGCGGCGCTGGACCAGGGTGAGGACGCAGGCCAGCACCGAGCCCACCAGGATCGACTGGGCGTGGGTGTCGGTTCCGAAGTAGAGCCGGGTGATGTTGGCGCCGGGGTGGTAGAGCCAGGCCATTTCCGTCGCCGAGGCGACCACGCCGACGAGCGAGATCCCGAGCAGGAGCTCCACACCGCGGTCGAACCTGCGGCCGAGGTGCAGCACGGCCAGCACCACCAGCGGCCACACCAGGTAGAACTGCTCCTCGACGGCCAGTGACCAGGTGTGGGTGAGCGGGGAGATGGCCCCGGTGGCCACGAAGTAGTTGCCGGAGGCGGCGATCTGCCACCAGTTGGAGAAGTAGAAGAGGGCCGACAGGTCGGCCATGCGCAGGTCCGGGTAGAGGCCGGCCGGATAGGTGAGGCGGACCACCAGGGTCACCACCACCAGCACCACGCACAGCGCCGGCAGTAGGCGCCGGGCACGCCGGGCCCAGAACGCCCCGAGTCGGATCCGGGCCGCCCGGGCCCACTCCCCGAGCAGCAGCCCGGTGATCAGGTAGCCGGACAGGACGTAGAAGATGTCCAGGCTGAAGAAGCCCCCCTGGAACCGGGACACCCCGAAGTGGTAACCGATGATGATCAGCAGGGCGAAGGCGCGCAGGCCGTCGAGGGCCACCACCCGCTGGCGGCCGGTGGCCGAGGTGCGCTTCGCCTCGTGCGCGGCGCGGCCGGCCGTGTGGGCCCCACCGGTCACCGGGTGACCCCTCCCCGGGTGTCGAGGCCGAGGACGGCCACGGTCGGCAGGATCCAGGGTTGCAGCCACTGCCCTCCGGCCGGGGTCACGTGGATGCCGTCGGGCCACCGCACCGTCACCCCGTCGATGACGGTGGCGAACCGGCCCCGCGGGTCGAGGATCCGGTGGAGGTCGACCAGAGTGGACTCGCCGCGGGTGTCGAGGGCCACCCGGGCCAGGTCTCGGTTGAACGCGGCCACCCGGGACGGCTGGTCCTCGGGGAACGGCGACCCGTCGGGCGCGGCCTGGGGCGGGGCGAAGTCGGGCAGGGTGAAGAGGACCACCGGCGCTCCCCCGGCCGCCAGGGTCCGGACCACATCGGTGTACTCGGCCACCAGGTGGTCGTCCCAGACCGGGTCGCCGACGTGGACCGTCCGTCCGTCGACCATCCGGTCGCACAGCGACCAGCGGCCGACGAGCAGGCCGACCACATCGGGGTGGGACGAGGCGATGTCATCGGCGTACAGGGTGCGCCACTGCAGGCAGGTGGTGAAGGGGGTGGTCAACTGACCCTGGCTGATCGCCGGCGCGGAGTCGTAGTCGCACCCGAACACCCCCTCGTCGAGGACCTGGACGCCGTAGGCACGGACGCTGCCGGTACCGAGGCCGACCGACATCGTGATGGCCACCGAGTCGCCCAGCAGCAGGAAGCGCACCGGGGCGGAGGTGAAGGCACCGGCCGACTCGAGCCGGTGGTGGACCGCCGGCGGCAGGGCCGCCCGGGCGGCGGGGGCCGGACGGGCCGACGCCGTGGCCACGGCCGGCGCCACGGTGCCGGCCACCACCACCGCCACGGTGGCGACCATGGCGGCCAGTGCCGGGCCGGCAGCCTTGACCGACCGCCAGAACACGCCCTCCATGACCGGTCGCTCGACCAGGTAGTAGCTGAGCGCGGCGAGCCCGAAGGTGGCCGCCACCCGCACGGCCAGCAGGCCGACGCCGGACAGCCCGGTCCGGGCTGCGTCGAGCTCGATGAACACCGGGAAGTGCCACAGGTAGGCGCCGTAGGAGACGGTCCCCATCCACACCAGGGGCCGCACCGACAGCATCCGGGCGATGGGTCCGCCGGCCACGCACACCGCCCCGGTGATGAGGGCGGCGGCCGACAGGGCCGACACGAGGAATCCGCCCCGGTAGGCGACCGGGCTGGTGCCCGACAGGGTGGCGGTCAGGACGAGCGTTCCGGCCAGGCCGGCCAGGCCGAGCGCGGTGAGGGCCACCCGGGCCGGACGGGACGACGCGACGGGGGCCATGCCGGCCAGGCCCCGGCGGCGCTGGACCAGGGTGAGGACGCAGGCCAGCACCGAGCCCACCAGGATCGACTGGGCGTGGGTGTCGGTTCCGAAGTAGAGCCGGGTGATGTTGGCGCCGGGGTGGTAGAGCCAGGCCATTTCCGTCGCCGAGGCGACCACGCCGACGAGCGAGATCCCGAGCAGGAGCTCCACACCGCGGTCGAACCTGCGGCCGAGGTGCAGCACGGCCAGCACCACCAGCGGCCACACCAGGTAGAACTGCTCCTCGACGGCCAGTGACCAGGTGTGGGTGAGCGGGGAGATGGCCCCGGTGGCCACGAAGTAGTTGCCGGAGGCGGCGATCTGCCACCAGTTGGAGAAGTAGAAGAGGGCCGACAGGTCGGCCATGCGCAGGTCCGGGTAGAGGCCGGCCGGATAGGTGAGGCGGACCACCAGGGTCACCACCACCAGCACCACGCACAGCGCCGGCAGTAGGCGCCGGGCACGCCGGGCCCAGAACGCCCCGAGTCGGATCCGGGCCGCCCGGGCCCACTCCCCGAGCAGCAGCCCGGTGATCAGGTAGCCGGACAGGACGTAGAAGATGTCGACTCCCACGAACCCGGCCGGCAGCCAGCCGATGCCGAAGTGGAACCCCATGATCAGCAGCAGGCCGAGCGCCCGGACGCCGTCGAGGGCCGCGATGCGGGCGCCGCCCGTGGCCGAGGGGCGGAGGTGGCTGCCCGCCGGCGGGTCGGCGGGTCCGGTTCCGAGTCCGGTCAGGTCCATCACGGACGCCACCGGGCGAGGGGCGAGCAGCGGACCACGCGACGTCGAACCTCCGGCACTGCCTCGCGCTCCCCCTCCTGCGACCCGACCGTCGGACGGCACACGGTACCGTGGCTCCCGGGTGTCCCGGCGGCGGGAGCGGCCGCCCGCCCGGTCACGCCGACGGGGCCGGGGCCAGTGCGCACGCCGCCGAGGCCCGGATCGACGCCTCCGTGCCGTTGGCCGGGCCCACGGCACACCGGGCCAACTCGGCCGGCCCCAGGGTCGACGACGGGCCGGCGTGGTCGACCCCGGACCACACCCAGGCACCTGCCGTGTACGCCGGCGCCTGCCCGGTCGCCGCCGTCATGAGCACGACGATGTCCCGGACGGCGAACACCTGCTCGTACTCGGGCAGGTGGCGCGGATCGGGCAGGACCACGCCTGTCACCCCCCACCCGTCGAGGGCACCGCGCACGGCGGCCACCTCGCCGGGCACGGGATCCTGGGGCCCACCGGCCAGCGAGATGTCGGCCAGGTACTGCTGGCCCACCCGCTCCTTGCCGGCCCGGGACGGGATGGAGTTCGGTCCGCCGCCCCCGACCATGGCGAACGACATCCGGTCGACCGCCTGCCAGGTCATGTTGCTCTGCCGGAAGGCGAACGGGAACACGAGCAGCACCTGGTGCTCGGGCAGGTGGGGGGCGATGGTGCGGAACCACAGTGGGGGCCGGACCGGGGTCACGGTCAGGGGCAGCCCATCGGCGAAGTAGGTCACGATCGGCACCAGGGCGATGGCCGCCACCAGCACGCCGGCCACCGCCCCGGCCACCGAGCGGCCCGCCGGAGGGTCCGGTAACACCGGAGGTGGCCCCCCGATGCCGGCACGGCCACCCGCACCGGCGGCCACCCAGGCGCGGGTGTGGTCGCAGACGATGCCGAGCATGACGGCCGCACACAGGTACACCACCAGCCCGAACCGGCTCGGGATGACGTTCGACATGAGCGGGACGCGCACGACGAGCCGCCACAGCGTCCACCCGTGGAACGCCAGCCCGAGCGACAGGAAGACGGACAGCACGCCCACGGCGGCGAACAGCCACAGTCGGAGGTCCCGCCGCCACAGGACGAGGCCGACGGCCAGCACCCCGACCAGCCCCCACCCCAGGTACTGCCCCGACAGGGTCGGCGCCTGGTAGCCGCCGAGCTGGTGGGTCAGGGCGGTGATGCGGGCCGACGGCGCCATGGGCCGGACGAACAGCCCGAGCGAGTTGCCGCCGTAGCTGAGCAGCCCCCCGCTCCCCCACACGTCACCCGACAGGTGGGCCGGGCCGGCCAGGGCGAACCACGCCGGCCAGGCCAGCAGGAGCACCGAGCTGGCGGCGGCCGCGGTCGCGCCCCGCACGGCGTAGGGGGCGCGGGCGTCCCACACGCGGCGGTGGGCGAGACCCCAGCCCACGACCAGCAGGCCGCCCACGGCGGCGGCGATGGCGGCGATGACCAGCATCTCGGTGCCCACCGACAGCTGCACCGCCAGCAGCACGCCGATGGCGAGCCCGGTCACCCACGGCCGCCACCGTTGGCGCGCGAAGAGCTCGTCGAGGCAGAGGACCAGGAGCGGGGGCACCGCCGCGAACCCGAGCATGAGGTGGGCGTCGGTCAGGCTCACCACCACGAACGGGGAGAACCCGTAGAGGAGCCCACCCACGAAGGCGGCCGGGGCCCACGAGACCCACCGGCGCAGCAGGACGTACATGGCCAGCGCCGACAGGAGGGGACTGACGGTCAGCGCGACGTTGAGCGTGGCGATCGGCCCGAAGGCCCAGGTGACCGGGGCGAGGAGGAGGCCGAGCCCCACCTCGGCCGTGTTGGACAGCAGGTTGATCCCCGTCGGATGGAACAGGTACGTGGAGTAGAGGGGGTCGAGCCCGTGGGCCAGCGCATAGGCCGGCCACTCGAGGAACCAGGTGAACAGCGACGTGTCGCCGCACCCGCAGGTGGTGGTCGACGTCGGGTGCGACGACCACGCGTTCCACCACAGGGCGACCGACAGCACCAGGTAGGCGGCGGCCCCGCCCAGCAGCGACCGCCACCCCCGCACCCCGCGCCCGGCACCCACCCCGGGGACCGGGACGGCGTCGTCCGACTCCGGCCCCTCGTCTGCCGGACCGGAGTCGGCCCCCACGTCGCGCCCCTCGTCGACGACGGTCACCGGGCCGTCCCCGACGCCGCATCCACGTACGGCGTCGACGGCGACGGATCGAGGCCGGGCCCGTCGAGGACCGACCCCTCGAGACCCGGTCGGACCACCGTGCGGCGCGCGACGAGCCCGCACGAGGCCACGACCGCCCAGACGGCCACGATCCACCAGGCCTGCAGGATCGGGTACTCGGTGATGCGGTGCACCGTGGAGCGGATCCACGGCACGATGGCACCCGTCCCGGAGACCAGCGCTCCGCCCACTGCCACCAGGCCCACGGTCAGGGCCAGCCATGCCCAGAGGTCGTTGCCCACCCCGGCCCGCCGGCGCAGACCGGCCAGGGCCAGGCCGCCCACGACCGACAGCGGCACCGCCAGGACGAGCACGTGCAGGTAGGGGCTCATCCCGTGCACCACGGCCGAGGCCCGCGAGCCGGCGCCGTTCGAGGCGGTGAACGTCGACGACGCACCGCGGGCCCCGATGACGTGCATGGCCACCGGCCACCAGGCCAGCACGGCGACCTCGAGGGCGGCCACGCCCACCGGGACGCGCCACCGGCGCCAGCCGCCCCGCACGCCGTCGGGCCCGATCGACCGGGCGGCCACCAGTGCCACCAGTGCCAGCGCGGTCACCAGTCCCTCGTCCTTCGTCAAGCCGGCCACCAGCACCAGCACGGCCGCTACCGCACGGCCCGACCGGTCGGACCGGGCCTGGAGCCCCCACGCCACGGCGCCCACCGCGGCCAGCGACCACAGCGGGTCGGCGTAGCCGTTGGTGAGGAACGGCTCGCACACCCCGGCGGCCACCGGTACCAGCAGCACGGCGGCCACCACGCCGGCCAGCATCGGCGCCCACGGCGGTCGCGCCTGCGGCGTCCCGGGTGCGGCGCCCGTGTCGTCCACAGCCGATCCGGCCGGGGCCACGGCACCGGCCAGGCGCAGGGCCGCGCCCCGCCCGCACTCCACCACGGCCAGCGCGGCGGCGGCCAGGGCGCAGGCGTTGAGCACGGCGACGGTGGTCACCCCGAGCCGGGCGGTATGGACGCCGGTGACCTTCCAGGCCACGGCGGCCGACGCGCTGACCAGCGGCGGGTAGGCGGACTGGGTGAGGACCAGGCCCCGGGTGCGCAGGTCCACCAGGAGCTGAGCGTGGCTCTGCAGGAACCACCCGGGGCGCATCACCCACAGGGCCCGGGCGTCGAACCCGACGGTCGGGGTGCGCAGGCCGCGGAACGACCAGGCACAGGCCACGACCACGGCGAGGAACCCGGCCGCTCCCGCCAGGCGGAACCGGGCCCGCCCCGGCCACCGGCCCGCCGCCGGCCCGAGCGGCCCGTACTCGGGCCACTGGATCCAGAGGCCGAAGACGACCACCGAGGCGGTCACGGCCAGGCCGACGAACCAGCCGAGCAGGGTCCCGCCGAACGTGAGCGAGGCGGTGGCGGCCACCCCGGCCAGGACCGAGCCGGCCAGTGGGGCGAGCGGCACCGCCACCCAACGCGGACCGACAGCGGCGAACACGGGAACGGCGCCGGCGGCGGCCAGGACGACGACCGCGGCGATGGTGGCGAGGGCGGTGCTCACAGCGGCGGCGCCGGGGGCGGGCCCTGTCCGGGCACCTGGGCGCCGGTTCCGAGTCGGGTGACGCGGACCCCTCCCGGGCCCACGGTGGTGGCCACCACCCGGGTCCCGAGGCAGGTGCCGGGGGCGCCGGACCCGTCGTGCAGGGTCAACACCACGTCGGCCCGGCCCGCCGGGTCGGCCACCGTCACCCAGGAGCCGAAGCCCTTGATCATGGTGACCACGTCGGCCAGGTTGTCGGTGCTGAGGGCCACCGTCTGTCCCGGCCGGACCAGGCTGTGGGCCTGGACGTCGAGGCACCGGTAGAAGGCGTCGTCGACGGAGGCGTCGTGCACGGCGCGGGCCGACAGCTGGGCACCGACGACACGGTCGCCGCGGACGGCTTGGCCCACCAGGGCCACCAGCGCCACGGCGGCCACGAGCGCGCTCGCCACCGTCACGACCACCGTCTGCACCGGGCGGGGTCGGCGCGTCCCCTGCGGGGTTCCGACTGCCGTCACGGGGGGCGACGCTACCAGTCGCCCCCGCTCAGCCGAGGGCCAGGACGCACGCCGCGACCCGCTGCACGGCGGCCGCCGAGCCGTCGGCGCCGAGCGCAACGCACCCGGCCAGTCCGTTCGGGGTCGGCCCCTGGCCCGCCGGCGTGCCGCCGGCGACGCCGTCCCACTCCCACGATCCGGACCGGTGGGCCGGGGCCCGGCCGAGGACGGCCGTCACGAAGGCGACGGTGTACGGCACCGACGTCACCCGGTCGTAGGGGCGGAGGCCGGGACCGTCGGCCAGGACGACCCCGGTCACCCCCCAGGCCACCAGCGCGTGCCGGGTGGCCGCGACGTCGCCCGGTCGGAGGGACTGGCCGGTGAAGGAGAACGAGGCCCGGCCGATGGCGGCCGCCCCGGCCCGCTCGGCCCCGGCCCGCTCGACGACCCCACCGGGGCCGCCACCGCCCACCATGGCGTAGGGGAAGTCGGTGACCGCCTGCCAGGCCATGGCGCTCTCGATCACCTGGTACGGCACGGGGAACACCAGGAAGACCCGTCCCGGGGGCAGGCGGGGGGCGACGGTGGTGAACCAGGCGGGCGGGCGGACCGTCTGGGTGGTCATGGGCACGGTCGGGGCGAGGTAGGCGGCCACCGGGCCGAGGGCGACCGTGGCCACGGCCAGCGCGGCCAGCCCGGCAAGGGCCGGCTCCCACCTGCGGGCGGTCCGGTCCCCGGTCCGGTCCCCGATCCGGTTCCCGCCCGACACCCTCCCGGCCCGCACCGAGGTGCGGGTGCGGTCGACCACGAGCCCGAGCACGACACCCAGCGCCAGGTAGGTCACCACCAGGAACCGGCTGGGGATCACGTTCTGCAGCAGCGGGAGGTCGGTCACGAGCTGCCACGGCAGCCACACCGACCGGTCGACGCCGAGCGACAGCACCGCCGACACGACGGCCGCGCCACCCCAGAACCACAGACGCCGGTCGCGGCGCCACACCACCAGGCCGGCCACCGCCACCGCCACCATGCCCAGCCCGACGTACTGCCCGGACAGCGTGGGCCCCTGGTAGCCGCCGACCCGGTGGGTGAAGAGGGTGAACCCGGCCGAGACCGGCGTCGGCCACAGGAAGGCGTGCAGGGAGGTCCCCTCGGTGCCGAGTTCGAGGGTCGGCCACACCCGGCCCGAGGTGTGGCCGGGCCCGGCCAGCGCGTACCAGGCCGGCCAGGCCAGCAGTACCCCGGCCGTCGCCGCGGCCGTGCCCAGGCCGACCACCATCCGGTGGCCGACGGCGGCCACCGGGTCGCTGCGGGCGAGCCCCCAGCCGAGCAGGACGATGGCGCCCAGCACCCCGGCGATCCCGAGCAGCAGCAGGACCTCGGTACCCACGAAGAACTGCACCGCCAGGAGCAGGCCGAGCACCAGGCCGACGGCGGCCGGCCGGCGGCGGCCGGACATCAGTTCGTCCACGCACCAGACCAGCAGCGGTGGCACCACGGCCCAGCCCAGCATCAGGTGGGCGTCGGACAGGCTCACCAGGACCAACGGCGAGAACCCGTAGAGCAGGCCGGCGGCGAACGCGGCCGGGGCCCACGCCACCCATCGGCGCACCAGGACGAACATGGCCAGGGCCGACAGCGCCGGGGCCAGGGTCAGGCCCACGTTCATCGAGGCCACCGGTCCCCACAGCCAGGTAACCGGGGCGAGCACGACCCCGAGCGCCAGCTCGGACGTGTTGGCCAGGAGGTTGACCCCGGCCGGGTGGGACATGGCCGTCGAGTGCAGGGGGTCGAGCCCGTGGGCCAGGGCGTGGGCCGGCCAGGCGAAGAACCACAGGAACAGGGCACTGTCGCCGCAGCCGCAGGTGGTGGTCGACGTCGGGTGGGACGACCACACCCCCCACCACACCACCAGGGCGAGCGCCAGGTAGGCCGCGCCCGCGGCGGCCAGGGTCGCCCCCCGGCCCCACGGCGCCGCCGCTGCGACGGGACGCCCGGGCGGCGGCCGCCGGGATGCGGTCGTGCCGTCGACGGCCCGAACGTGGGTCGCCTGCTCAGACACCGGCGCCCCCGGCGCCGAGGACGCACCCGGGCACCGCCCGCACCCCGGCGGCCGATCCCGCCACCCCGGTCGTGCAGCGGGCGAAGGCCGCCGGCGACACCGGTACCGGCGCGGGGGCGGTGCCCACCGAGCCCCACACCCACGCCGCCCGGTCGTGCACCGGCGCCACCCCGAGCACCGCGGTCAGGAAGCCCACGGCGTAGGCCGTGCTGCGACCCTGCTCGTAGGCGGGCAGTTCCGGCTGATCGGGGACCACCACGGTCGTCACCCGCCACAGGGCCAGCGCCGACCGGACGGCGGCCAGGTGGGCGGGGGTCGGGTCGGGGGCCGGACCGAGCGGGAGCGACGCGGCGGACAGCACCTCGAACCCGGGCCGGGCCGCACCGGCGCGGGACGGCTGGCCCTGGGGCCCGCCGCCACCGGCCTGGGCCCAGGCCATGGCGTCGACCGCCTGCCATGCCTCCGACGACTGGAGGCCGGCGAACGGGACGGGGTAGGCCAGCACCACACGGCCCGGCGGCAGCGACGCGCCCCGGGTGGCGTACCAGGTCGGCAGCACGACCGGCCGCGTGGTCAGGGGCAGGTTCGGGGCGAGGGCGGCCGCCGTGGGCACCAGCACCAGGGCGGCGATCCCCCACCCGGCCGCCGTGGCCGCGGCCGGCGCCCGGTCCTGCAGCCACCCGTGGGCGTGGTCGAGCGACAGGCCCGCCAGCACCGCCAGGCACAGCGTCGTGACCAGGACGAGGCGGACCTCCACGATGTCGCCGACCCACGGCACGTGCTGCAGTGCGTCCCAGGGGACCCAGACGCCGTGGCCGGGGGCGAGGGACGCCAGTGCTGCCACCAGTCCGACGCCGGCGAACAGCCGGATGCGCAGGTCGTGCCGCCACAGCACCACCCCGGCCAGGCCGAGCACCAGCACGCCGACGCCGAGGTAGCCGAGGCCGACCAGGACCGGCCCCTGGTACCCGCCGAACCGCAGCATCGACGGACGCAGGCCGGCCAGTCCGCCCGTGGTCACGAAGCTCGAGGCCGTGGTGCCGTAGCGGGACGTGGCGCCGGCCGACCAGATGGGCCCGGTCAGGTGGGACGGGCCGGCCAGCAGGAACCACAGCGGGTAGGCCAGCGCCACCACCGAGGCCCCGACGGCGACGGCCGCCCCGGTCACCGCCCCCCGGACCCGGGACCCGAGGGCGGCGGGGTCGACCGCGGCGGCCCCCGCCACCAGGAGGACCACGCCGACCCCCGACGCCAGCACGGTGAGCAGCAGCACCTCGGTGCTCACGAAGAACTGCACGACCGCCAGGGCGGCAAGGGAAAGGCCGTTGCGCCACGGCGCACGCCGCTGGTCGACCAGCAGGTCGGCCAGGACCAGCACCACCAGCGGCGGCACGGCCAGGAAGGCGATGTTGAGCTGGTTGAGGGCGAGCTCGGTCACCACGAACGGTGAGAACCCATAGGCCAGGCCGCCGAGGAACGCGGCCGGCGCCCACGTCACCCAGCGGCGCAGCAGCAGGTACATGGCCAGGGCCGACAGCACCGGGGCCAGGGTCAGTGCGATGTTCATCGACGCCACCGGCCCCCACAGCCAGGTGATCGGCGTGAGCACGACCCCGAGGGCGACGACGCTGGTGTCGTCCAGCAGGTTGATGCCGCCGGGGTGGAAGAGCCACGTCGAGTGGAACACGCCGTGGCCGTGGGCGAGGGCGTAGGCCGGCCAGCGGAAGAACCAGAGGAAGCGCGCGGCGTCGCCGCAGCCGCAGGTGGTCGTCGACGTGGGGTGGGACGACCACGCCCCCCACCACAGCCCCATCCCCAGTGCCAGGTAGGCGGCAGCGGCCGCCAGCAGTCCCCGTCGCCCGCCGGCAGCCGGGGCCGCATCGGAGCCGACCGACACGGGTGCCGAGGTCACCCCTGCGGCCCCGGACCGCACAGCTGCACCACCGCCACCCGGGGGTCGGCCGAGAACTGCATCGTCGTCCATCCGGCGCTGTGCCACATGTTGGCGACGGCACGCCCGACGGTAAGTGGGCTGGTGATGGCCGCCAGGTACGGTTCGAGCGGCGGGCATCGGATCGCCGTGGCGGCAGCGGCGATCGATGCCGACGACGGGCCACCGGGCACCGACACGGCGCCGACCACCCCGAAACGACCCAGCATCCACGCCGGTCCGATCAGCTTTTCGTGCCCGGGGCGGGCGTGGCGGACCACGGTGGTGTGGCTGCCGATCGGGTTGGCCAGCGAGTACTGGTCGAAGACGTAGACGTCGGGGCCGGCCAGGTACCCGATGACCCCGATGGCCGGCAGGTTGACGGCCAGCCGGAAGGGTAGCGGCGACCGGGCCGGTAGGGCCGCCGCCGGGTCGAGGGGGGCGAACGGGTCGGTGATCACCAGCATCGCCTGGTGACCGGGCGGGATGCGGCGGGCCGCCGCGGCCAGCACGGCACCGGCCCTGCCCGACAGGGCCCGGGCGTAGTCGGCCGCCGTCACCGGGTGGGCCACCCCGGTGGCAGACACCCAGCTGTCGCGCTCGTTGGAGATGAACACCGTCTGCGGCGTGAGGCCGTGTACCGGCGGCGGGGTGAACCGCAGCCAGCCCAGGCACACCACCGACCACACGGCGATGCCCGCCGCAGGCACGGCCAGCGCCCCCCGCAGCGAGCGCACGCCGGCGTAGACCGGCAGGCAGAGTGCGAAGAACGCCGGCAGGAGCAGCCGGGCGTGCATGTAGTCGCCCCCGACGTGGACCACGTAGAGCAGCTGCACCAGGCCGACCGCAAGCGGCGTGCACAGCACGACGACACCGGTCCGGTCGCCGGCCCGCCACCACGTCGCCACCCGCACCACCACCAGGGGCACGGCCAGGGCCAGCGGCAGCCACAGCGTGTAGGGGGCCACGAAGTTCCACAGGTAGGTGGCGCCCTGGGACCACCAGGACGAGCCGGCCACCTTGGCCAGCGCCGTCGAGGGCACCAGCAGGGCGTAGTAGGCCATCCGGGCCAGCTCGGCCACCACCGGCAGCGCGGCAGCGGCGGCCACCACGCCGGCGCACCGGCGCACCCGGCCCGACGCCGACGGCCAGGTGGGCGAGGCGACGAGTGCGACCAGCACCCCGGTGAACACCGCGGCGCCCAGCGCCAGCTCGGGGCGGACCAGCGGGCCGAGCCCGGCCACCACGGCGGCCCCCACCGCCCCGGACCGGCGGTCGGCCACCCGGACCAGCAGCAGGAACGAGACGCCCAGCCACAGGAAGACCATGGACATCTCGAGGCCCGACGTGGAGAACTCCCACACGCCGGCCACCACCGAGACCACCAGGAGGCCGAGGGGCAGCACCGTCCCCTCGTGGTGCCGGGCGCCCAGGCGGACGGCGGCGAGCCCCCCGGCCAGGAACCCGCCGGCCGTGCACGCCAGGCCGAGCACCACCGAGGTCCACTCGAGGGAGACGAACGGGGTGACGGCGTGCACCAGGGCGAGCACCGCCACCCACAGCGGGTCCGAGTCCACCTCCACCCGCTCGCCGACGTTGAACACCGGGCCGTACCCGGCCAGCAGGTTGTGGATGACCCGGAAGTTGATGAAGGCGTCCTCGTCGACCCAGCGGTAGGCCCAGGCACCGCCCACCACCAGCAGGACGGGCACCAGGACGGGCCACCGGGCGGCCCGACGGTGGCCGCCGGGCCGCCGGCCGGACGTGGTGGTACGGCCCGGTGGTGCGTCGGGTGCGACCGGGTCGAGCCCGTCCGTGACCACGGTGTTCCCCCGGCGTGCGATGGGCGTGATGGTATCGGAGCGGGCCCCGGGACACGGGGTCCGGTGGCGGGGGTCGGGTACCATCCTGGCGATGCGAGCACGCGGTCGACGAGCCGGGGCCGGGCCCCGCACGCAGGCCCCGGCACACGCCGGGACCAGGTAGTCCGACGATGGCGACTCGGGACGGGACCCCCTCCCCCTCCGTCCTCGCCATGGCCGACGCCGCTGCGGCGGCGGCCGCCGCAGATGCCGCCATGGCCCCCACCCCGGACGGCCCCCCCGACGCCGGGGTGGCCCCGGTGACCCCGGGTGGCTCCACTGCCTCCACCGACCCCGCCGGCACCGACGTCGGGCCCGCCGGTGACGCCGCACCGGCGGGTGACGCCGGGACCGGGCCCTACCGGTTCCGGCTCGGGAACCGGCCGCCCCTCACCGGGATCCGGGCCCTCGCCCTCTTTACCGTGCTCACGTACCACTCGAACTTCCGGACCCTGCCGGGGACGTGGGTGGCCCTCCAGGTCTTCTTCGTCCTCAGCGGGTTCCTGATCACCGCCATGCTGGCCAACGAGGGTCAGCGCAACGGCCGGATCAGCCTCGGTGCCTTCTACGCCCGCCGCGGCGTACGCCTGGTGCCGCCACTGCTGCTCACCGTCGGGCTGCTGGCGATCTACGCCCGGTTCGTCCACGTTGCCGACGCCGCCCACCGCCTGTGGGGCGACAGCCTGGCGGCGATGTTCTACTACGCCGACTACCGCCAGGCCCTGGGACATGCCCCGTTCTTCGGGTACCTGGCCCAGACCTGGTCGCTCTCGGTGGAGGAGCAGTTCTACATCCTGTGGTCGCTGGCCATGGTGGCGGCGGTGGCCGTCCACAAGCGCCACCTGGCCTACGGCATGGCCGTCGTGGGCATGCTCCTGTCCACGGGCGACCGGCTGTACGTGACCTACCACGCCCACCCGTTCACCGCGGCCACCTTCAGCCGGGTGTACTACGCCTTCGACACCCGGGCCGACGCCCTGTTCCTCGGCTGCCTGCTCGGTCTGCTGGCGGCCGACGGGCACTTCCACGGCTGGGCCCGCTGGGCCCGGGGGCTGCTCACGGCCGCGGCCGCCGCCTCGGCGGCGTTCCTCGTCTGGATCCTGCTCGAGGCCCCCCTGCTCACCGAGAACCTGGCCGTGTGGTGGCTGCCGGCCACCACCGTGGCGTCGGCGGTCATCCTCACGTACTTCGTGATCTGCCCGACGAGCCTCGGCTCGCGGTTCACGGGGATCGGCGTCCTCGTCTTCATCGGCGAGCTCTCCTACACCGCCTACCTGATCCACTTCCCGGTGTACCTGGCCCTCCAGCCGAGCACCACCCACTGGAGCTTCTGGCCGAACGAGCTGGCCCGCCTGGCCGTCGTCTTCGCCATCTCCACCGCCAGCTGGTTCCTCATGGAGCGGCCCCTCATGCGCTGGCGGGCCCGGTCGGCCGCCCGCGCGGCCGGCACCACGTAGGCGGCCGGCCCGGCCCCGCCCCCGGATGGCCGGGGTCCCACGGCTACGATCCGGGCGTGGGAGGAGCTGTGGAGGGCCGGGCCACAGCCGGGTCGACGGACGACGATCGGCCGGGGACGGACCCGCCGGTGCCGGTACACGAGCCGCAGCCCCCCGAGCCCCACCTGGGGCGGATCCCCGCCCTCGACGGCATACGGGCGCTCGGGATCGTGCTCGTCCTGTTCTTCCACGGCGGGTTCTCGTGGGCGGGCGGCGGGTTCTTCGGCGTCGACGTCTTCTTCGTGCTGTCGGGGTTCCTCATCACCGGGCTGCTGGTGTCGGAGTACCGCCAGAACGCCGGCATCGGACTGGCCCGGTTCTGGGGGCACCGGGTCCGCCGCCTGGTGCCGGCCCTGCTGGTGATGCTGGTCGGCATCGCGCTCTACGGCGCCTTCCTCGCCCCGTCCGACACGCTGGCCCAGCTGCGGGGCGACGCGCTGGCCACACTGGTCTACGTCAACAACTGGCACCAGGTCACCGGGGGCCAGGGGTACTTCGCCGCCCTCAACACGCCGCGACCGCTGCTGCACACCTGGTCGCTCTCGATCGAGGAGCAGTTCTACCTGGTGTGGCCGCTGGTGGTCCTCGGCGTCCTGCGGTGGAGCCGGTCGCTGCGCACCCTGCTGGTGGTCACCGTGGCCGGCGCGGTGGCCAGCGCGGTGGCCATGGCCATGGTGTTCGGCGACGGGTCCGGCGAGAGCCGCGCCTACTACGGGACCGACACCCGCGCCCAGGCCCTCCTGATCGGTGCCGCCCTGGCGATCGTGCTGGCCCACCCGCTCCCCCGCCGCCGGGGCGGGCCCGTGCCCACCACGACCTTGGTGCGCACGTTCACGCTGTCACCGGCGGCCCGGGCCGGGCTGGTGGCGGCGGGCGGCCTCGGGCTCGCCACGGTCCTGGTGCTCTCGATCGTCGACGGCAGCGCCACCGCGTGGATCTACCGGGGCGGGTTCACCGTGGTGGCCCTGGCCACGGCCGCCGTCATCGCCTGCGTGGCTCTGGTGCCGGCCAGTCCGTGGGCCAGCCTCCTGTCGCTCCGCCCGGTCCGCTACGTCGGCGCCATCTCCTACGGCCTCTACCTCTTCCACTGGCCGATCTTCGTGGTGGTCGACCACGCCCGGACCGGGCTGGACGGGTGGGCGCTGTTCGCCCTGCGGGTGGGGCTGTCGTTCGCGGTGGCCGCCGCATCGTTCCACTTCCTGGAGATGCCGGTGCGCCGGGGCGTCCTGTCCGGGTGGCGGGCGTGGGTGTCGGCACCGGTGGCCGTCGGGGGGACCGCCGCGCTCCTCGTGGCCACCACCGCCGGGGCCACCACCGCGGTCGACGCCGTGCCCGCCGGGGCGACGGGCCCCGCGGCGCACGGCGCCCCGGCCGGGGGCGACCCGGGCACCTCGGCCGACACGACGACGGTGGCGGCCGGCACCGGCGGGCCGGTACGGGTCCTGCTGGTCGGCGACTCGGAGGCCAGCTTCCTCGGCTTCGGTCTCGGGCCGGCGTCGACGTCGTACGGTGTCGACTACCAGGGCGACGGCGTGTTCGGGTGCGGGCTGCTCACCCTCACCACCTCATTCCACGGGACCCAGGTGAACGGGAACGTGGGCCAGCGGGGTGGGCACACCCTGGTGCCGTGCGACACGCAGCTGGTGCGGTGGAAGGCCGACGTCGACGCCTTCCACCCCGACGTGGTGCTGCTGGCCGACGGGGAGTACGAGGTCCGGGACCAGCACCTCGGCGGCACCTGGCAGCACATCGGCACACCGCCCGTCGACGCCCGCGAGACCCGGGCCCTCCAGCAGGCCACCGCGGTCCTCGGGTCCGACGGTGCCCACGTGGCCCTGCTGACCGCGCCCTACTACCAGCAGCCCGAGCAGGGCGACGGGCAGCCGTGGCCCGAGGACGACCCCGCCCGGGTCGACCGCTACAACGCGCTGCTCGGCCAGGTGGCGACCGCCTCCCACGGCCGGGTGACCGTCCTCGCCCTCGGGGCCAGGCTCGACCCCCACGGCCACTTCACCCGGACCATCGACGGAGTGGTCGTCCGGTTCGCCGACGGGATCCACGTGACCGCGGCGGGGGCCACGCTGGTGTCGCCCTGGCTGCTGACCACCGCGGCCGGCCTCGGCACAGCCAACCGGGTCGTCGCCCAGTCCACCCCGCCGGCGCTCCCCCCGGGTGCGACCCGGACCTCCGGCTGAGCCCCGGTCAGCCCGCCGGGGCGCCGGCGCGGTCGGTCACGGTGACGGCCATGTCCCCCACCTTGCCCACGTAGCCGGCCGACGACGGCGACGCCGGGGTCCAGGTGGACAGGCCGATGTGGCGCTCCTCGGTGCCGTCGGCCAGGTAGCCGGGGCCGAACTGGGCCTTCCAGAAGGCGTTGACCGTCGGCCGGTGGCCGGCGCGGTCGAGGGCGTTGACCAGGCCGATGAACTCCTCGGTGTCGAGCAGCTGGGTGTCGGTGGTGCCGGCCCCGGCGTCCCCCACGGCCACCCGGGTGCCCGGCGGCAGGTGCGGCCCGACCAGTGCGGCCAGGGCGGCGACGTGGCTGTCGCCGGCGCGGGCCAACGGAGGGATGGCCGCGACCCGGGCGCACGCCGCACCACCGACCGCCACCGCCACCGCGCACAGGGCCACCCGCAGCCCGGACCCGGCCCGGCCGAGCGGCACCGACAGGGTGCCGAGGCCGATGAGCGCGGCCACGGGCAGGACAACCACCCACACCACCAGGTACCCGAAGACGAACCCGACCACGTGGGTGACGGCCAGGACGGCGGCCGCGCACCCGATGAGGGTCAGCGCGCCCAGTCCCCAGGCGAACCGGGACCGTTGGCGCAGGCCGAGCACGACCGCCGCTGCGGCCAGTGCCACGGTGACGGCGGCACTGGCCACGGCCAGGCCGGCGTGGGCCGGGGCGCCGCCGAGGATCGTGGTCATGACCTCGGAGGGGCCGACGACCAGCACGGCCGTGCCGGCGGCCACCGACCACAGCGAGACGGACAGCGACTGGCCGGGGTGACCGGCGGAAAAGAAGCGGGCGATGAGCGTGATGTTGCCCGGGTGGTTGGTGAACTGCTGGATCACCGGGGGCAGCCACGCCAGGGCCACGACGACCAGTCCGCCGCCCACCAGGACCGCGCCCCACGGCCCCCGGTCACGGGCACCGGTACCGACCGGGGCGCCGGACTCCGCCGGGCCCGGTCCGACGGGCGACGCGGCCCGGGCACGGCGGTCGAGGACGGCGGTCACCAGCCAGGAGATGCCGGCGGCGGACACCAGGGCCACGGTCAGCGGCCCGGTCGAGATGTCGGTCTGGAGTACGTAGGTGGCGACCACCAGCGCCCCGACCAGCGACGCCGCCGACCGGTCCACGGCCCCGGCGCACAGCAGCACCAGCAACAGCAGGGGGAAGAGCACGACCATCGGGTTCCAGGGGCTGACCAGGGCGCCGAGCACGCTCTCCGAATAGGTGGTGGCCGACGGTCCGGCCGCCGCCAGCACGGCGGCCAGGGCGGCCACCCACACGGCCGCCCACAGCGCACGGGCCGGCGTGGTCCGGCGCCGCACCACGGCCACACAGGCCACCGCGGCCAGTCCGTTGAGCAGGGTGGCGGCCACGAACAGCGACCGCACGCCGGAGCCGAGCAGCCGGTAGACGAGGGAGACCAGGTAGAAGTACGAGGGACCCGGATGGTTCCAGTTGTTGTGGTCGAACACGCCGAGCTGCTGCTTCCACACCAGGGCGCGGCGCACGTGCAGGTCGATCAGGGCGAGGTCGTCGGGCAGGGTCAGGTGATCGGCCGGGGCCGTCGCCAGACGGACCACGGCCCAGGCGAACGGGAGGGCGACGACGGCGAAGGCGAGCCCGGTCAGCCACGCACCGGGGGGCACCGGACCACGGGCGGCCCGGTGGGCCGGAGCACGGTGGCCGCGCCGGACGGGCGCAGCCTGGTCGGTGTCGGGGCCCACGATGCGTGGATCGTACGGCACCACCCGGCGCGGGGTGGCCCGGCCAGGCCGGTCAGAAGCTGGGGACGTACCCGCCGCGGCCCATGGACTCGCTCACGAACGGGTCGACCGACTCGTCGACGCCGCCCTGGACCTCGGTCACCCAGTCGAGCCGGTCACGCAGGATGCGCTCGACGCCGCCCTGGAGGGTCGACGAGCTCACGGCGCACGAGCTGCACGCCCCCTGCAGCTGGACCTCGACGACGCCGGTCACCACGTCCGCCGCGACGAGCACCAGGTCGCCACCGTCGGCCTGCACGGCCGGGCGCATGAGCTCGATGATGGCGGTCAGCGCCGCCAGGCGCGCCCCGCGCTCCTCGTCCGTGAGGGCGGCGGGCGAATCGTCGCCGGCCACGGGGGCGTCGTCGGGGGTGTCGGAGATGTCGGGATCGGTGTCCACAGTGCACTCTTTCCGCCGGTTCGGTCGATCGGCACGAGCGGGCCAGGGGTGTCGCTCCCCCCCAGTCTGCCGTGCCGGTCGCCCCGACCGTGCACCGGCCGTCCGGGCCGACCGCGCCCACCCGCGATGTGCCGCCACGGCGCCCGCCGTGCTCCACGTGGATGAGCACGGCCGCGGGGCACGAGGGGTACGATGCGGTGTGGCCCCGGTACGACCATCCGAGCCCCTTGGGGTCGTCGGACTCATCCTGCCCACCTTCGTCCAGGACACCGTCCCGACCTGGGCCGGGGACATTGCGGCGGGACTGCCGGACGCCGACCCACTGGCCGAGCTGGCCGACCTGTGCCGCCGTGCCGAGCAGGCCGGCGCCGACGCCCTGTGGGCCTGCGACCACCTGTTCTGGCACGGCCCGTGCCTCGAGTGCCTGGTGGTCCTCACCGTGGCCGCCACCGTGACCGAGCGGGCCGCACTGGGCTCGTGCGTCATCCAGCTCCCCCTGCGGCGGGCGGTGGCCGTGGCCAAGCAGGCCGCCACCCTCCAGACCCTCAGCCGCGGCCGACTGATCCTGGGCGTGGGGGTGGGCAGCCACGCAGGCGAGTACGAGCAGGTCGGCGCCGCGTACCACCGGCGGGGCCACGACCTCGACACCGGCATCGGCGAGCTGCACCGGGCCTGGGCCTCGGGCCGCGGCGTCGACCGGGGTGACACGACGTCGGCCGATGCCACCGAGCGCTACCGCCAGCTCCCCCCGGCGGCCCCGGTCCCGGTCTGGGTCGGCGGCTCGTCCGAGGCGGCACTGCGCCGGGCCGCACACCTGGCCGACGGCTGGATGCCCCTCTTCCTGTCGGTCGACGAGTACGCCGACGCCGCCGAGCGCCTCGGCAAGGAGGCCGACGCCGCCGGCCGGCCCGCCGGTGCGGTCACCCCGGCCATGGTGCTGTTCGTCTCGCTCGACGAGGACCGGGCCCGGGGCACGGCCAGGGGCACGGCCTGGATGGGCTCGCTCTACGGCCTGCCCCCCAAGGCGTTCGACCGCCACCTGGTGGCGGGCACCCCCGACGAGGTGGCCGCCCGGGTGGCCGAGTACCGCTCGGCCGGCGCCGAGCACGTCGCCGTCTACGTCACCGACGACCAGCCCATCGACCAGTTCGAGCGCCTGATGGCGGCCCTGCCGGCCGCCGGCGTCCCGACCCGGTCCTCGACCGCCGCCCCGGCCTGACCAGAACCGAGGACCCCATGGACCGCTCCGCACACATCGTGGGCACGGCCACCACCCCCATGCAGCGACGCGACCTCACCATCGAGGCCATGTCCCACCAGGTGGTCGACCATGCCCTGTCCGACGCCGGGATGACCCCGGACCAGGTCGACCTCGTCGTCTTCGGCAACGCCACCGCCGGCCGGCTCCTCAACCAGGCGTGCATCCGGGGCCAGAGCTTCCTGCTCGACGCCGGCCTGCGCAACGCCGGGATCATCAACGTGGACAACTCGTGCGCCGGTGGGGCGTCCGCCCTCCACCTGGCCGCCCTCGCCACCCTGGGCGGCGCCGGGACGGTGCTGGCGGTCGGCGTGGAGAAGATGTGGACCGGCCACCGCCTGGAGACACTCGCCGGCATCGAGGACGGGGTGCCCGCCGTCGACCGGGCGTTCATGCACGGCAATTGGGAGAACCCGTCGGGCTCGGTGCTCATGGCGCTCAACGCCAAGTGGACGATCGAGCACATGGAGGCGTGGGGCACCACGCTCGAGATGATCGGGGCGGCGGCGGTCAAGGCCCGTCGGCACGGCGCCCTCAACCCGCACGCCCAGTTCCAGAGCGAGGTAACCCTGGACGAGGTGCTGTCCAGTCCCGCCATCGTGCCCCCGCTGACCCGGCTGATGTGCTCGTCGTTCACCGACGGCGCCGCCGCCGTGGTGCTGACCCTCGAGCCCCGGGCGGGGGCGCCCCGGATCCTGTCGAGCACGGTGCGGTCGGGCAACGGGGACCTCGACTACCACGAGCGCCTGGCCGAAACGGCCACGGCCGCCTGGGACGCCTCGGGCGTCGACCCCGCCGACGTGGACGTGGTCGAGCTGCACGACGCCACCAGCGCCGAGGAGATCTGCGCCCTCGAGTCCCTGGGCTTCTTCAAGCCCGGCGACGCCGGGGCCGCCACCCTGGCCGGGGACACCATGCTCGGGGGGCGGGGGGTGACGGTCAACACCAGCGGCGGCCTGGTCAGCCGGGGCCACCCCCTGGGTGCCACCGGGATCGCCCAGGTGGTCGAGCTGGCCGCCCAGCTCCGCGACGAGGCCGGCCCCCGCCAGGTCCCCGGCGCCCGGTTGGCGGTGGCAGCCAATACCGGTGGCATGATCGGGTCCCATGCAGGCACCACCGACGCAGCGTTCATCGGCATCCACGTCCTCGAGGCGGGCTGAGCCGTGATCGGACGCGGCGGCATCATCACCGGCCACGGGATCGCCGTGCCCGACAAGGTCGTGACCAACGACGACCTGGCGCTCACCCTCGACACCAACGACGCCTGGATCCGCGAACGCACCGGGATCCGGGAACGGCGGATCGGCGGGACCACCTCGCAGCTGGCGATCGACGCCGGGCTGGCCGCCCTGGAGAAGGCCGGCCGGCGGCCCGACGAGATCGACGCCGTCATCCTGGCCACCACCACCCCCGACCAGATCGTGCCGGGCACGTCGGCCACCGTGCAGGACGGGATCGGCATCACCGGGGGCGCCTTCGACGTCAACGCCGCATGCTCGGGCTTCGTCTACGCCCTCACCGTCGGCCACGGCCTCCTGGCCATCGGTGCCGAGCGGCTCCTGGTCATCGGGTCCGAAACCCTGTCCAAGATCACCGACTGGGACGAGCGCTCGGTCTCCATCCTGGTGGGCGACGGCGCCGGGGCGGTCGTGCTCGAGGCCGTCGACGGCCCCGGGCAGCTCCTCAGCTACAAGCTGGGAGCCGACGGGTCGCTCCGGCACCTGCTCAAGTGCGACCACGGTGGCTACCTCTACATGAACGGCAAGGAGATCTTCCGCAAGGCCGTCGCGGTCGTGGTCGAGTCGGCCCAGGCCGCCATCGCCGAGGCCGGGCTCACCGCGGACCAGATCGACCTGGTCGTCCCCCACCAGGCCAACCTGCGCATCATCAGTGCCGCCTGCCAGCGGCTCGGGATCCCCGAGGAGAAGGCGGTGGTGGTCATCGACCGCTACGGCAACACCTCGTCTGCGTCCATCCCGCTCGCACTGGCCGACGCCCTCGACACCGACCGGCTCCAGGCGGGCCAGCACGTGCTGCTCACCGGGTTCGGAGGCGGCATGACGTGGGCCAGCGCGGTGCTCAAGTGGGGCGGCTGACGTTCCGACCGGACAGGCAAGGTCGCGATGACTGACTCCCCCGCGCTCGTGGTGCTGGCCGCCGGCATGGCCCGCCGGTTCGGCGGCTGCAAGCCCCTCGCCCCCATCGGGCCCCACGGCGAGGCCGTGCTCGACCTCCTGGTCGGCGATGCCGTCCGAGCCGGCTTCGGCCGGATCGTGCTGGTCCTGCACCCCGAATCGGGCCCCGCCATCCGCTACCACGTCGAGCAGTGCTGGCCAGGGGCGGTCGACGTCGCCTTCGCCGAGCAGGGCCTGCCCCTCGGCACGGTGCACGCCGTGCTGGCAGCCGAGTCGGCCCTCGAGCCCGGCACCGCCTTCGGGGTGTCCAACGCCGACGACGTCTACGGGCAGGAGGCCATGGGACTGCTGGCCGAGCAGCTACGGTCCGGGGCCGACGAGCACGTCCTGGTGGGCTTCGCCCTGGCGTCGACGGTGGCCACCGACGACCCGGTGACCCGTGGCATCTGCACCGTGGGTCCCGACGGGCTGCTGGTGTCGCTGGACGAGCGCCGCCAGGTCCACCGTGCAGGCGGGTCGGGCGACTTCGTGTCCGACGACGGGCTCGAGCCGAAGGCGCTTGCCGGCGGCTCGACCGCATCGGTCAACCTCTGGGGGTTCCAGGCAGCGATCTGGGACGTCCTCCACCGGGCCATGGACGGCTCGGGCCTCGACGAGGAGGCCCTGCTGGCACAGGTGGCCGCCGGCGGCGAGGTCCCGAAGGCCGAGGTGCTGTTGCCCGAGGTGATCTCGACGATGGTGGCCGACGGTGTCGGCCTGCCCGTCCGGGTCCTCACGACCGGCACCAGGCTGGTCGGGGTCACCCACGCCGCCGACCTGCCCGTGGTCAGCGCCGAGTTGGCCCGCCAGGTGGCCTGGGGCGTGCGCCCCGCCGCGCTCTGGGCAGGCGTGGCCTGAGCCGCGCCCCGGTCCGTTCGGATCGGTCCGGTGGGCCCGGGGGCGAGGCTCCCCAGGAACACGGCCCGGGCCGGACCGACAACCTGATGGCCGTGCGGCCAGGCCCTAGGATGTGGGCCGAGCGCGGCCCGTCGGGGCCGAGGACCGCTCGCGAGGAGTTGACGGCCTGATGGCGGAGACGAAGAAGCGCATCGGGGTGCTCGTGGTGGCCTACAACGCCGCCACCACCCTGGCCAAGACCCTGGACCGGATCCCCGACGACATCCGGGGCGACATCGAAGAGGTCATCGTCAGCGACGACCACAGCTCGGACTCGACCTACCTGGTCGGCCTCGGCTACCAGCAGGTGTCCGAGCTCCCCATCACCCTGATCCGCCAGCCCCGGAACCTCGGCTACGGCGGCAACCAGAAGGCCGGCTACAACCTCGCCATCGAGCACGGCCTCGACATCGTGATCATGCTCCACGGCGACGGGCAGTACGCGCCCGAGTCGATGCCCGAGCTGCTCGCACCGCTGATGAACGGCGAGGCCGACGCCGTCTTCGGATCCCGCATCATGATCAAGGGTGCGGCCCGCAAGGGCGGCATGCCGATGTACAAGTACGTGGGCAACCGGATCCTGTCCAAGTTCGAGAACGCCGCCCTCGGTACCGAGCTGACCGAGTTCCACTCGGGCTACCGGGCCTACTCGGTCGACGCCCTCAGGCGGATCCCGTTCGAGCAGAACTCGGACGGGTTCAACTTCGACACCCAGATCATCATCCAGCTGCACGACGCCGCCATGCGGATCGCCGAGGTGCCGATCCCCACGTACTACGGGGACGAGATCTGCTACGTGGACGGCATGGGCTACGCCGCCGACGTGACCAAGGACGTCATCGCCTACCGGCTCCAGAAGGCCGGCTTCGGCGACGGCAGCCGGATCAGCCTCAACGAGGAGTACCAGCTCAAGCCGTCCGAGGACAGCTCGCACGGCCGTATCTCCACCATGCTGGCGGCGCGACCGCCGGCCAAGATCCTCGACCTTGGCTGCTCGAGCGGGCTGCTCGCCGAGCGGCTCACCGAGATGGGGCACCACGTGGTCGGCGTCGACATGTACGAGTTCCCCGAGGCGGCCGAGCGGATGAGCGCCTTCTACAAGGCCGACCTGTCCCAGGGGATCCCGCCCGAGGTCGGCACCGGGTTCGACCTGGTGCTGATGGCCGACGTGCTCGAGCACCTGGGTACGCCCGGCCGGCTCCTCGAGCAGTGCAAGGACGTGCTCACGACCGAGGGCTCGGTCGTGCTGTGCGTGCCGAACATCGGCCACTGGTATCCGCGATCGCGGGCCACCCTCGGCATGTTCGACTACGACCAGCGGGGCATCCTCGACGCCACCCACCTCCGCTTCTTCACCCGACGGAGCATCGCCAAGCTGGTGGAGCGGAGCGGGTTCACCGTGCGCCGCATGGAGCCGGTCGGCCTGCCCCTCGACGCCCTGGGCCTCGAGGGCACCAAGGGCCACCTCATCCGCCTGCTCGACCACTTCCTGGTGACGCTGTGGCCGACGATGTTCGGCTACCAGTTCATCGTCGAGGCCACGCCCAACCACTACTGAGCTGCTCGGCCCCCCGTGCCGGGCGCCCGTCCGGGGCGGCTGTCGTGCGGGAGGCCGCCTCAGGCGGAGGCGGCGGCCAGGGCTGCCAGCACCAGTTCCACGGCGTCCTCGACCGACGTGGACGGCTCGATGGCCAGGTCCGGGTGCTCGGGGACCTCGTAGGGGTCGTCGATCCCGGTGAAGCCGTCGAGCGAGCCGGCCGACGCCTTGGCGTACAGCCCCTTCGGGTCCCGCACCGCGCACTCGGCCGCCGGGGTGGCCATGAAGACCTCCACGAAGGCCAGGCCGGCCTCGGTGTGGATCCGGCGGGCGAACTCGCGTGACTCGGCATACGGGGTGATGATGGCCACCACCGACACCAGCGAGGCATCGGCGAACAGGCGGGCCACCTCGGCCACCCGGCGGCAGTTCTCCACGCGCTCGTCGCGGCTGAACCCGAGGTCGGCGTTGATGCCGGTGCGCAGGTTGTCGCCGTCGAGCCGGTAGGCGGCCCGGCCGTCGGCCACCAGTCGCCGCTCGACGGCGGCGGCCACGGTCGACTTGCCGGAGCCCGACAGGCCGGTGAACCACAGCGTCGCGCCGGTCACGGTGGTCAGCCCGGCGCGGTCGGCCCGGGAGACGTCTCCCTCGTGCCAGGTGATGTTGGTGGCCTTCGGCACGTGGAGCCGGTCAGTCCGAACGGAGCAGCATGCCGGCCCCGGCCGTGATGTTCGAACCCTCGTCGGCCAGGATGAACGACCCGGTCGACCGGTTCCGGCGGTAGGGGTCGTAGTAGAGCGGCTGGGTGACCCGCAGGGCGACGCGGCCGACCTCGTTGAGCGTGAGGGTGGTGGCGCCCTCGTCACGGTGGAGGCTGTTCACGTCGAGGCGGTAGTGCAGGCTCCGGACCACGGCCCGCACCCACCGGGTGGTGTGCTTGAGCATGAGGAAGTCCCCCACCTTGAGGGGCTTGTCCGTCATCCAGCACACCATGGCCTCGAGGTCCTGGCCGACGGTCGGCTTGTTGTGCGGGCGGCAGATCATGTCGCCCCGCGACACGTCGATGTCGTCGGCCAGGCGCAGGGTGACCGACATCGGGGCGAAGGCCTCGTCGACCGGTCCCTCGAAGGTGTCGATGCCGGCGATGGTCGTGGTGAGCCCGGACGGCAGGATCATGACCTCGTCGCCCGGCTTGAACACGCCGCCGTCGATCCGTCCGGCGTAGCCCCGGTAGTCGTGGTACTCGGCCGCCTGTGGACGCACCACCCACTGGACGGGCATCCGCGGGTCGATGAGGTTGCGGTCCGAGGCGATGTAGACGGTCTCCAGGTGGTGGAGCAGCGACGCGCCCTGGTACCAGCCCATGTTGGCCGACCGGGTCACCACGTTGTCCCCCTGGAGGGCGCTGATCGGGATGAAGGTCACGTCGGTCACGTCGAGGCGGCTGGCGAACGCGGTGAACTCGGCGCAGATCCGGTCGAAGACCGGCTGGTCGTAGTCGACGAGGTCCATCTTGTTGATGCACACCAGGAGGTGGGGCACCCGCAGGAGGGAGGCCAGGAATGCGTGGCGCCGGGTCTGCTCGACGATGCCCTTGCGGGCGTCGATCAGGATCATGGTGAGGTCGGCGGTCGAGTTCCCGGTCACCATGTTGCGCGTGTACTGCACGTGCCCGGGGGTGTCGGCGATGATGAACTTGCGGGCCGGGGTGGCGAAGTAGCGGTAGGCCACGTCGATGGTGATGCCCTGCTCCCGTTCGGCCCGCAGACCGTCGGTCAGCAGGGCGAGGTCGGTGTAGTCGTTGCCCCGCTGGACCGACACCCGCTCGACGGCCTCGAGCTGGTCCTCGAAGATCGCCTTCGAGTCGTACAGAAGTCGCCCGATGAGGGTGCTCTTGCCGTCGTCGACCGAGCCGGCCGTGGCGAAGCGGAGCAGTTCCATCAGAAGTACCCCTCGCGCTTGCGGTCCTCCATCGCGGCCTCGCTCACCCGGTCGTCGGCCCGGGTCGCCCCGCGCTCGGTGAGCCGGGAGGCGGCGACTTCGACGATGATGTCGTCCACCGTCGACGCCGACGACTCGACGGCCCCGGTGCAGGTCATGTCGCCCACCGTGCGGTAGCGCACGACGCCCTCGAAGGCCTCCTCGTCGTCACGGGGCGTGACGAAGGGTCCGATCGACAGCAGCATGCCGTCGCGCCGGAACACCCGGCGTCGGTGGGAGTAGTAGATCGACGGGAGGTCCAGGCGCTCGTCGCCGATGTACTGCCACACGTCGAGCTCGGTCCAGTCCGAGATCGGGAAGACCCGGATGTGCTCGCCGGCGGCGTGGCGGCCGTTGTAGAGCGACCAGAGCTCGGGCCGCTGGTTCTTCGGGTCCCACTGGCCGAACTCGTCGCGGAACGAGTACACCCGCTCCTTGGCCCGGGCCTTCTCCTCGTCGCGGCGGGCGCCCCCGAACACGGCGTCGAACTTGTGCTCGTTGATGGCGTCGAGCAGCGTCCGTGTCTGGAGTCGGTTGCGGGACGGGTCGCTCCCCGACTCCTCGGTCGACCGTCCGGCGTCGATTGAGTCCTGCACCGAGGCGACGATCAGGTTGGCCCCGAGCTCGGCCACCATCCGGTCGCGGAACTCGATCACCTCGGGGAAGTTGTGGCCGGTGTCGATGTGCATGACCGGGAACGGGATCCGGCCGGGGGCGAACGCCTTCTGGGCGATGCGCAGCATGATGACCGAGTCCTTGCCGCCGGAGAACAGCAGCACCGGATGCTCGAATTCGGCGGCCACCTCACGGATGATGTGGATCGACGCCGCCTCGATCGTCCGCAGGTGCGACAGCTGGTACTGCCCCGAGACCGCGCTGCCTGGTGCCGTGTCCATGGTCGACCAACCTACCTGATGGGGAACGTCATGAACACGGTGCGTCCGGCGGTGCGGGGGCGGTGCGCAGGCAGCGCGGGGGCGGTGCGCAGGCACGGACGGGCGGGCACCGGCCTGACCCGGGCGCCCCCGGGCACGGCCGGCGGTAGGCTGGGACAGGAGTGCGCATGGACCGGACACGCAGACTGGAAGTCAGCCTCGCCCTCAACGCCGGGCTGGTGATCGCCCTGGTGGCCTTCGGCGTCCGGGCCCACTCCTCCGGCCTCCTGGCCGATGCCGGCCACGACGCCGTCGACGTCGGCGCCCTGGCGCTCTCGCTGGTGGCGGTGCGGCTCGCCCTCCGGCCCCCGAGTGCGGCTCGCTCGTTCGGCAACCATCGGGCGACCATACTGGCGGCCCTGGCCAACGCCGTCCTCATCGCCGCGGTGACCGTACTGATCGTGGTGGACAGCATCCACCGCCTGGGCCACCCCCAGCCGGTGAGGGCGGGGATCGTGGTCGTGGTCGCCTCGGTGGCGCTACTGGTCAACGGGGCGGCGGCGCTGGTGCTGCGCGATCGGAGCGACGACCTCAACATGCGCAGCGCTGTGCTCCACATGGCCGGCGACGCTCTCGCCTCCTTGGCCGTCGTGGCCGGCGCCGCCCTGCTCCTGGTCGTCCCGTCGGCCACCTGGCTCGACCCGGCCTCGGCCCTGCTCGTTGCGGCCGTGATCGCGTTCCAGGCCGTCGGGGTGCTGCGGGCGAGCGTGTCCGTACTGCTCGAGTCCACCCCGTCCGACGTCGACCTGGTCGAGCTGACCGCCACCATGGGACGGGTGCCCGGGGTGGGCGAGGTCCACGACCTGCACGTGTGGAGCCTGTCGAGCGAACTGCGGGTGCTCTCGGCCCACCTGGTGCTCACCGGCCACCCGACCCTCGAAGAGGCCCAGGTCGTGGGCGAACAGGTCAAGGTGGCCATCGCCGCCCCCTACGGCATCGCCCACAGCACCCTCGAACTGGAGTGCGAGCGGTGCCTCGACGGCGACCTCGACCCGTGCCGGATGGAGTCGGCCGAGCCGGCCCGGGCCACCCTGCACCACCACTGACCTGCACCACCGCCGACCCGCACCACCGCCGACCCGCACCACCAGCACCGGAGGCACGTCGCAGAACCGTGTGCGGACGCGACGCGACCCCGAGTAACCGGACGGCCGAGGCCGCCCCAGCTCCTCGGGGCCACGCACACGGTGGACCGGCTCCGCCAGCCGCCGGGTCGTGTCGGACAACCCGCCGTCAGGCACCGGACCGGACCGCCCCCTGAGGGGAACCCCGGCCCGTCCCCGGACCACCTCGTCGGTCACCTACGGCCCAGACGCAGCCACGGACTCGGCCCTGGAGACCGGTCTGCGACCTGTCCTCGGACCTCATCCGCAGCCCCGGAGGGCTTCGGCTTCCCGAACTGGGACCACTGTGAACCGGGCACGTCCGAGGGTCAAGACCGCCACGCGAAATCCTGAGCTTTTCCTCCACATTTCTCGCCCCGTCCCCAGGATCGACCCAGATCTCCACCGTTCGTCCACAGGTAGCGGGCAGCGGCAGCACCACGAGCGGACGCGCTTCGGACGGTAACGTGGGGACGGCAGGCCCCGTCCGGGGCGTGCCCTGGGGGCATCGGCACGAGGGGCGGAGGGCACGGTCCTAGATGAGTGGCACGAGGGGGAGCACGCCGCCGGTCGCGACCGGCCACGCCGGGCACCGGGCCCTGGCCTGGGGGACGGCCCTCGTCGTCGTGGCCGGGATGGCCTGGGTCGCGGCCGACCAGCCGTCGGCCCGGGCCTCGTCGGCCGCTCCGGCTGCGGGCACGGATGCGCCGCCCCCGGTCACGGCTCCACTGCCCGACCCGGTACCCCTCACCCCCGGGGCCGAGGTGCCGGCCGGCATCGACCAGTCCGACCCGTTCCTGACCGTCGCCGACGGCCGCTACGTCCTGATCACCAGCGGTGGCCCGTCGGGCGGCCCGGTCGACGTGCCGCTGTCCACGAGCACGGACTTCGTGCACTGGACTCCCCCGGTCGACGCCCTGCCGGTTCTGCCGGCCTGGGCGCAGCCCGGCTACACGTGGGCGCCGGACCTCCACCGGTTCGGGTCGACCTATGCGCTGTACTTCACCGCGCTGGTGGCGAACCACTCGCCGCAGTCCGAGTGCATCGGGAGCGCCTTCTCCTCCTCCCCCACCGGGCCCTTCGTGGCCTCACCCACGCCCTTCATCTGCCAGGAGGACCAGGGGGGCACCATCGACCCGCGGGTCTTCGTCGACCGCGACGGCACCCCGTGGATCCTGTTCAAGTCCGACCAGAACATCGGCGGTGCCACGACGCCCACCGTCATGTGGTCTCAGCGGCTGTCGGCGGACGGCACCCGCCTGCTGGGCAGCCCGTCACGGCTGCTCTCACCCGACCGGCCCTGGCAGGGCACCATCGTCGAGGCCCCGGACATGGTCATGGTGGACGGGGCCTACTGGCTCGTGTACTCGGCCAACTGGTACAACAGCCCCGCCTACGCCATCGGGGCGGCCCGGTGCGCGGGGCCGGCCGGTCCGTGCGCCGATCTCGGGCGGGCGCCGCTGCTGGCCACCAACCTCCAGGGCGCCGGACCGGGAGAGGCCTCGGTCTTCCAGGACGGTTCCGGAGTCTGGATGCTCTACAGCCCGCGCCGTTCCCTCGCCCCGGCGCCCGACGTGCCGGCCCGGCCGGTCTTCATCGCCAGGCTCGGGTTCATCGGACTGGGCGTCTACCTGGCCCAGGGACCGCCGCCGGGTGCCGCCGACCTGCTGGCCACCCCGCTCTGGTCGGCCACCCCCTGACGCGTCGGGCGGTCGGCCGCCTGCGCATCGCCGCTACTGCCGAGGCGCCGACCTCGACGCGCGTGCCTGGGACTCCTGGATGAGCTGGTGCACCCGCGAGGGGCTCACCCCGAGCCGTTGCGCCAACGAGCGGACCGACCCACCCGCCCCGTAGGCAGCGGCGGCGGCGTCCCCCCGCACGGCCGACAGCCGTTCGACGGCCTTCACGTGGCCGCCGAGCTCCTCGGTCGCCATCACGTAGCGCTGTTCCGGGTCGGTGATCGACTCGAGCACGGCCACGAAGCCGTCGACATCGCCCAGCGACCGGGGTACCGGACGGGTCCCGGACGCCGGGGCCCGTGGCGGTGTCGTTCGGGTGGGCGACTGGACCGCCCGTCGTGGCTCCGTCGCCGCCCTCGCGGGTCGCTCCGGCGGTACCGGTGGGCCGGCGGTGCCGGCCTGCCGCTTCTTCTTGCCCTTGCCCGGCTTGCGGGTCGCGTCCTCGGCGGCGCCGGCCCGCTCGTCTGGCTTCGCACGGGAGCGCTTGTCCTTGTCCGGTCGTCCGGACCGCTTGGACGGCGAGTGCGGCGTCGTCGCGTCCGATGCCGCGGAGGCGCGCTTCTTCTTGGTGACCGCTCCGTCCTGCTTCTTCTTCGCCATGTCCAGTCCATGTTGACACGTCGGGCGCGCCACCGAACAGTCGTTTCACCCGTGGCCCGGATCGGCCGGCCGGGTCAGCCGCGCAGCCGGGCCAGCTCTGCCGCCACAGCCCTGCCGTTGGCCTGACCCCTGGTCGCCTTCATGACCAGTCCGGTGAAGAAGCCGGCCAGCTTGTCGTCGCCGTCGCGGTAGCGACCCCACTCGTCGGGATGGTCGGCCACCGCCTGGGCCACGGTGGCGGCCAGCGAGTCCTCGGACATCGCCTCATAGCCCTTGTCCCGGGCGATGGCCGCCGGGTCGCCACCGCCACGGGCGAACAGCTCGGCCAGCACCGCCTTGGCCTGGGTGGCCGACAGCGAACCGCTCGACTCGAGCATCAGCAGCTCGAGGTACGACTTGGGGTCGAGTGCCCGGGCGGCGTCGGCGTCGGTGGCCGCCTCGTTGGCCGTCCGGGCCAGCGCCAGGCCGGAGCCGATCCCGCCGGCCACGGCCTCCACGACCAGGTCGTCGAGGCCCAGGTCGACCACCGTGGCCACCTGGTCGCGCTGGGCGTCGGTGGCGCCACCGGCCTGCTCGAGCAGCCCGATCAGCCGGGCCCGGCGCTCGGCCGGCATCATCCCGAGCGTGTCGCCCACGGCCCGGATCCACTCGGCGTCGGGCACCAGCGGCACCAGGTCCGGCTCGAGGAAGTACCGGTAGTCGTAGGCGTCCTCCTTCGAGCGCAGCGCCTCGGTGCGACCGGCCCCCTCGTCCCAGTGGCGGGTCTGCTGCACGACGGCCTCGCCCGACTCGATGAGGGCGATCTGGCGCTGGGCCTCGTACTCGATGGCCCGGCCGAGGGAGCGCACCGAGTTCAGGTTCTTGATCTCGCACCGGGTGCCGAACGGGGCCTCTGCGCTGCGGCGCACCGACACGTTGGCGTCCACCCGCATGGAGCCCTCCTCCATCTTGCCGTCGGAGGCACCTGACGCCACCAGGATGGCCCGCAGCTCGGTCACGTAGGCCCGGGCCTGCTCGGCCGTGCGCATGTCGGGCGCACTGACGATCTCCACCAGCGGCACCCCGGAGCGGTTGTAGTCGACCAGCGAGTAGTCGGCCCCGTGGATCCGGCCCGAGGCGCCGGCATGGCTGGTCTTGCCGGTGTCCTCCTCCATGTGGGCCCGCTCGATCCCGACCCGGAACCCGTCGGGAAGGTCGAGCCAGCCGTCCACGTTGAGCGGCTCGTCGTACTGGCTGATCTGGTAGTCCTTGGCCTGGTCCGGGTAGAAGTAGTTCTTCCGGTGGAAGGTGGACGGCCGGATCTCGCAGTGCAGGGCGGTGCCGATGGCCATGGCCAGCTCCACCGCCTGCTGGTTGAGCACCGGGAGCGACCCGGGCAGCCCGAGGCAGTTCGGGCACACGTTGGTGTTGGGCTCGTCGCCGAACATGTTGGGGCAGCCGCAGAACAGCTTGGTGGCCGTCTTGAGCTCGCAGTGGACCTCGAGGCCGATGACCATCTGCCATCCGGACGTCATGACGGTGCCCCTGTGGTGAGCCGGGGGGCGGGCAGGTCGGGGGCGGCGGACTCGACCACCGCCGCCACCTGGAACAGGGTGCCCTCGGACAGCGCGGGTCCGAGCAGCTGCACACCGACGGGCAGGCCGTCGTCACCCGGTCCGAAGGGCACGCTGATGGCCGGGTGGCCGGCCAGGTTCGACGGGATCGTGCACACGTCGGACAGGTACATGGTCAGCGGGTCGTCGACCTTCGCCCCGATGGCGAAGGCGGTGGTCGGTGCGGTCGGGCCGAGTAGGACGTCACAGCGGGCGTACGCGGTGGCGAACCCTTCGATGATCCGGGTGCGGACCTTGAGCGCCTGGTTGTAATAGGCGTCCATGTACCCGGCCGACAGGACGTAGGTGCCGAGCATGATGCGTCGCTTCACCTCGGCGCCGAACCCGGCGGTGCGGGTGGCGGTGTTCATGGCCACCGTGTCGGCGGCGTCGACCCGCAGGCCGTAGCGGACGCCGTCGTAGCGGGCCAGGTTGGACGAGGCCTCGCCGGGGGCGATCAGGTAGTAGGCGGACAGGCCGAGGGCTACCTCGGGCACCGAGACCTCCTCGATCCTGGCGCCGGCCGCGCCCAAGGCCTCGGCGGCCTGGTGCACCCGGGCCACCACATCGGGGTCGGCGCCGTCGAGGAACTCGGCGAGGACACCCACGGTCATGCCGTCGACCCCGTCGTCCAGCACCGACAGCACCCGAGGCGTCGGCCGGTGGAGCGACGTCGAGTCGAGCGGGTCGTGGCCGCCGATGGCGTCGAACAGCAGGGCGGCGTCGGCCACGGTGCCGGCGAACGGCCCGATCTGGTCGAGCGACGAGGCGAAGGCCACCAGGCCGTAGCGCGACACGGTGCCGTAGGTGGGCTTCATGCCCACCACGCCACACAGGGCGGCGGGCTGGCGGATCGACCCTCCGGTGTCGGAGCCGAGGGCGAGCGGGGCGAAGCCGGCGGCCACGGCGGCGGCCGAGCCGCCCGACGACCCGCCGGGTACCCGGGTCGTGTCGTGCGGGTTTCGGGTGGTCCCGAAGGCCGAGGTCTCCGTGGACGAGCCCATGGCGAACTCGTCCATGTTGGTCTTGCCGATGACGACCGCACCGGCGTCGGCCAGCCGGGTCACGACCGTGGCGTCGTAGGGCGGACACCAGCCGTCGAGGATCCTCGACGAGCAGGTGGTGGGCACGCCCCGGGTGCAGAGGTTGTCCTTCAGGGCGACGGGCACACCGGCCAGTGGGCCGGGATCCTCCCCCGCCGCCACCCTGGCGTCGACGGCCCGGGCCCGCTCGCGGGCACTGTCGGCCAGGACCAGGTTGAAGGCATGGACCGACTCCTCGCCCTCCTCGATGACGGCCAGGTGGTGCTCCAGCACGTCGATGGCGAGCTCCTCGCCGGCCCGGACCATGGTGGCGGTCTCGAAGGCGGGCCGGGGGGCGGTCACGGGGCCTCCCCGAGGATCCGCGGCACCCGGAACCGGTGGTCCTCGACCGACGGCGCCTGGCCCAGGACCTCGTCCCGGTCGAGGCACGGGGCCGGCTCGTCGGGGCGCAGCACGTTGGTGACGGCCATGGCGTGGGCGGTGGGCCCGACGCCGGCCAGGTCCAGGGAGGCCACGTCCGCAGCGTGGTCGAGCACCTGGGCGAGCTGGCCGGTGAACAGGTCGAGCTCCTCCTCGCTGAGGTGCAGGCGGGCCAGGGCGGCCACGTGGGCCACGTCCTCGCGGGTGAGGTGGGCGGGCCCGGCCATCAGGCGGACGCCCCACCGGGGCCGCCGAGCACGGCCGCCGCGAACTCGAGCACCCGGGCCTCGATGAGCGGGGCGTCGTTGTCGAGGGTGGCGACGTGGTAGCTGTCCTCCAGCAGGACACGCTCGACCGGGCCGCTGACCCTGGTCTCCACCACGTCGCCGTTCACCGGATCGACGACGTGGTCCTCCCGGCTCGACAGCAGCAGGACCGGGCAGTGGATGTCCCCCAGCCCGGCCTCGACGTCGACGAGGGCCTCGAACAGCGACAGGCCGGCGGCGATCGGGGTGCCCGGGTACGAGAGCTCCACCGGACCCTCCTTCTTGATGTCCGACCCGATGGCGTCGATCGTCTCCATGCCGGCCTCGAGCAGGGCCCGGCCGCCCTCCACCAGCTCGGCGTCGGGCGGCTGGACCACCGGGTTGACCAGGGCGATCCCCGGCAGATGCGGGTGGCGCTCGGCCAGCCAGCACGTCAGCGCGCCCCCCATCGACAGCCCGACCACCAGCACGTGGTCGCACCGGGCGGCCAGCGCCTGGAAGTGCGCCTCGGCCGCGTCGGACCAGTCGTCCCAGCGGGTGGGGACCAGGTCCTCGAGCGACGTGCCGTGCCCGGGCAGGAGCGGCAGGTCGACCGTGTACCCCGCATCCGCCAGCGCCTCGGCCAGCGGCCGCATGGACTGGGGGTTGCCGGTGAACCCGTGGAGGACGAGGACGCCGTTGGGGCCGCCCTCGGCGGACCAGGGCTCGCAGCCGTGCATGATGGGAGCAGTCACGCCCCGGATGCTAACGGGTCGGACGTGCCCGCCCCGACGACGGATCGGCCGCCCCGCCGGCACCGGAGCCGGATGCGTGCGCCCGGTCGACGGGTCGGGACGGCGGGTAGAGTTGCGCTCCGACGACCGATCCCGGGGCAAGGAGCAGCGCACCGATGGCCACCTATCTGTTTCTGAGCGACGAGTGGCTCGACGAGGCCCGGTCCATCCGCGCCGAGTACGAGGGGCGCGGCGGCGGCATCAGCCACGCCGTGCGGGTCAACCTGGTGGTGGTCGAGGTGCCCTTCGGCGAGGGGGACGTCCATGCCCACGCCGACACCTCCACCGGCGAGCTCATCGTGGACCTGGGCCACCTCGACCCGGCCGACCTCCACGTGACCATCGGCTACGACACCGCCCGGGCCCTCCTGGTGGAGGGCAACCCCCAGGCCGGCCTCCAGGCCTTCATGCAGGGCAAGATCCAGGTCAAGGGCGACATCGCCAAGCTGATGGCGCTCCAGACCGTGGCGCCGGACCCGACCGCAGCGGAAATTGCCGCCCGGATCCAGGCCATGACCGAGTAGGTCCGGTCCGGGCCCTGCCCGACGGAGGGCGTGGAACGGCGCACCGGGTACTTCTCGTCTCGGGGGCCCGGCAGGTCGGCACCGATTCGCAGAATCGTGCTCCGGCGGGAGCGCGACTCCTGACGTCCCCTCTCCCGGGCCTCCCTCGTCCCGGGCGGTCGGGCCCCGTCCCGGGCGGTCGGGCCCCGTGCCGGGGGCCGGTCGCCTGCGTGAACGGGCTCAGTGCAAGGACACCTCGACCGGCGCGTTGCGGGTGCCACGGGGCGTGTCCCTGACGAAGAACCCGCACATGACGGCGGCCAGGGCCACCAGGGCGCCCACCAGGTAGGCCGTGTGGAACGAGGCCAGCGATCCCGCCCCGCCGTGGGACGAGGCCTGGACCGTCACCATCACCTGGATGCCGGCCACGATCCCGATCTGGGTGATCAGCAGCTGGGCGGCGCTCATCACCCCGAGCTCGTCGGGCGCCACCTCGTTGGCCGCCGACGACGCCGTCGACGGCGTCGACACCCCGTTTCCGAGGCCGGACAGGGCGAGTGCCACCACGATGAGCACCACCGACGGGTTGCCGCCCACCTGGGTGAAGACCAGCATCGACACGGTGAGGGCGACCGCCCCGACCACCACCGACCAGCGCTCCCCGACCTTGACGGCGGCGTAGCCGGCGATGGGGGCCGACAGCGAGAACATGAGGGGCCGGGCAGTGGACAGGAGACCGGCCGCCGTCTCGCTGTAGCCGTAGACCCGCTCCATCAGGATGGGGAACAGGAAGAACCCGCCCATGTAGGCGAAGTTGACGAAGGCGCGGGCCCCGAGGGGGAAGACGAAGTTCCGCTTGCGGAAGTAGTGCAGGGGAATGAGCGGCCGGGGTGCGGTGCGCTCGTGCAGCACGAAGCCGACGCCCACGGCCAGGCTGAGCGCGAACAGGCCGAGCGTCCTCGGGGACGTGAACCCCCACGACGGGGCCACGTTCAGGGCGAGCAGGCCGAGGGTCACCGCCGTCGACAGCGAGATCGACCCGACCCAGTCCAGCTGGCGCCACGGGCTGACCGGCTCGGGGCCACCTCCGCCGGCGGTCGGCGGGGCGACCGGGGCCGGCCGGGCCACCGGGTTCACCGAACGGCCCGTGCGCTCCTGGGCCTCGGCGGCGGCGTCGGCAGCCCGGTCGTGGCCGGGCAGGACGACGACGGCCAGCAGAGCGGCGGCGGCCATCAGGGGGAGCTCGCCCCAGAACAGGGCCCGCCACCCCCAGTACTGGATGATGGGGGCCCCGATGGTGACCCCGAGCACCGGCCCGCCGGCGCCGACGAGGGCCCACCACCCCATGGCCTTGACCCGGTCCTCGTGGGAGAAGGCCTGGAGCACCAGGGCCATCGAGGCGGCGCCGGTGGCCGCTCCCTGGACACCGTCGAACAGGCGGGCGGCGATGAGCACCCCGGCCGTCGGTGCCGACGCGGTCAGGACGACGCTGAGGGCGGCCCCCGACAGGCCCCACAGGTAGAGCCGCTTGTAGCCGCGCAGGTCCCCGAGCTTTCCGAGGATCGGCGCGGCCACGCCGAAGGCGAGGAGCGGGCCGGTGGACGTCCAGGTCAGCGTGGACACCGAGGTGTGGAGCTGCTCGGCCACCTGGGGCAGCGCGACCACGAACACGGTGAAGGTGATGTTGACCGACAGCAGGCCGGCCAGCACCGTCCACAGCACCCACCACTGGTAGCGGTCCGAGCCCGCCACCTTGTGGTGCATCCGGTGGCGGAACAGCAGCGGCCACGGGACCGTGATCCCGCCGTCGCCGCCCGACCCGGTGCCGCTCAGGAGGTGCTCGGCCGCCCGGAGCTCATCGGCGTCGAACTCCTCGTCACCGGGAGGACCCCCGGGGGGACCGGGCCCGTCGGCCCGGGAGACCACTCAGCCCCCGAGCTTGTGCATTTCGGCCTGGAGCTCCGCCACCGTCCACCGGTCGTCCTTCTCGATCGTGTCGGTGAGCGTCCAGGGCTGGAACAGGCGGATCTGCCCGCCCAGGATGAAGTACACCTTGCCCGTGGCCGGGCAGCCCTCGGTGCCCAGGTAGGCGACCAGCGGGGCGATGTTGGCCGGGTCCCAGGCGTCGAACGCGGCGGCGTCGGTCGGGGCGGCCACGATGTCGGCCAGGCCGGGCGTCTCCACCGTCATGCGGGTGCGGGCATTGGGGGCCAGCGCATTGACCCGGACCCCGTAGCGGGACAGCTCGGTGGCGGCGATGGTCGTGAACGCGGCGATGCCGGCCTTGGCGGCGCCGTAGTTGGTCTGGCCCGGGTTGCCGAGCAGGCCCGAGGTGGACGAGGTGTTGATGACCGACGCCTTGACCTCCTTGCCCGCCTTGGTCTGCTCGCGCCAGTAGGCGGCGGCGTGGCGGGTCGGGACGAAGTGGCCCTTCAGGTGGACGTGGATGACCGCATCCCACTCGGCCTCGGTCATGTTGACCAGCACCCGGTCGCGCAGGATACCGGCGTTGTTGACCAGGACGTGGAGGTCGCCGTAGGTCGAGAGCGCGGTGTCGACGAGACGCTTGCCGCCCTCCCAGTCGGTCACGTCGTCGTGGTTGGCGACGGCCTGGCCGCCTGCCGCCACGATCTCGTCCACCACCTGCTGGGCGGCGCTGACGTCGTCACCCGAGCCGTCGAGCGTCCCGCCGAGGTCGTTGACGACGACCTCGGCCCCCTCGGAGGCGAACAGCAGGGCGTACTCACGGCCGATGCCGCGACCTGCGCCGGTGATGATGGCGATCCGTCCGTCCAGTGCTCCCATGTCCTCAACTTCTCTCGTGTCGGCCGGCGCGTGCGTCGGCACTGCTCGGCGCGCCGCTGCGGGGCGGCGCGGTGTGGCGGGCGTCCGACCGCGGGGACCGGTCCGGTCGACGGCGGGGACGCAACCGCACCACGTTCCCATCGGGTCGCGGCCCGGGTCAAGCCGGTGGACGGCGCCCCGGACGACCGGGGGACCGCCCCTGGGGCCGTCCGGTTCAGGCGGCCGGGACCGGGACCGGGCGGTCCACCCGCAGCCCCAGACCTGCCGCCTCGACGGCGGCGGCCATGCCCCGGACCCGGCCCCGGGGCCCGCACACGACGACGTACTCGGTGTTGCGGGTGTGGCCGACGGTGCCCACCTTGCGCCCCGACGGGTCGTGGATCCCGATCCGGGCCCCGACGTAGCGGGCCGAGTCGAAGGCCAGGACCTCGACGTGGCCCCGGGGGGCGCACACGGCGTGGAGCTCGTCGAAGGAGAGCCACGACTCGTTGTTGTAGGACAGCACGACCACCTCGGCGGCCACCCGGGCCACCACCTCGGCCAGTGCCACGGGCATGGTGCGCCGGCCGTTGAAGGCGCTGCGGGTGCCCGGGTCGCGCAGCTCGGCCCGCTTGCAGGCCACGCCGTAGTGGTCGGGGGCATCCCAGGCCACCAGCGTCTCCCACACGTGGTAGTTCGAGTCGTAGCGGTGCTGGTTGTAGGGCGGGTCCAGGTAGGCGAGGTCGACGTCGCCCAGGGCGGGCGTGCCCACCAGGGCCAGGGCGTCCCCCCGCACGGCACGGCCAGGCCCGGCGAGCATCCCGGGCACCCGCAGGGTGAGGGGCTGGTCGGCCCGGGCCGCCCACTGCTTCAGGTAGGCCATCTGGAGACCGGTGGTCGAATCGACCCGGTCGGCCGCCTCGAGGAGGCTGGTGAGGAGCACCGGCCACAGCGGGGTGCCGGCGTAGTCGGACTCGATCACGTCGCGCACGGCGTCGATCCGGGCGCCGTTGGCCGGGCGGAAGAAGCGGGCGTCGGCGCAGAACGTCTCGGTCACGTAGCCGGGCACCCCGGGCACGGCGTTCAGCCGGTCGACGGCCCCGGCCACCTCGGCACGGAACCCGGGGACGGCGTCGGGGTCGGTGGCCACGTAGCAGCGGGCCAGCACGTGGGCGCACCGGGTCGTGTCGACCGCGATCATCTCCAGTCCCAGGCCCTTGAACGCCTGGGACACCCGGGTCGTCCCGCAGAACAGGTCGAGCCCGGTGCGGGCACCCGAGGCCCTGGCCAAGGCGCCCAGGGCGGGAACCAGGCGCCGCTTGGAGCCCAGGTACTTGATCACCGGCGTCGGTCCACGGGGACGGTCAGGACCGGCCGAAGCGGCGGAACCACCAGTTGGGGTCGCGGGCGTGGGCGTGGAAGTGGTCGGGGATCTGGCGCATGACCCGGTCGTAGGACCACACGCCCTCCCCCAGTACCCGGTCCGCTGCCTCTCCCAGTCGGGCCAGCATGTGCTCGACCTCGGGCTCCGGCGGCTGGTCGCCGTGCTGCTTCCACACCACCATGGGGACCCCGCACACCTCGCAGTCGGCCACCCAGCAGATGTCGTCCTCGTGGTGCCACTCGGTGATCCGGGCGGCCTCGCACAGCTCGCAGGCCCCGGCCGGTCCGGTCACTTGGTGTAGATGTCCACGGTCGAGCCGACGGGCACCGACGTCCCTGCATCCGGTGACGTCGAGATCACGGTCTTGGCCCCGGGGGGGCCGTAGGGACCGCCGGGCACCAGGCCGAGCGCGGTCAGGGCGGCCGTGGCCGTCGACGGCGACTGCTGCACCAGCGACGGCACGGTCACCGGCTGCGGGCCGAGCGAGACCTGGACGGTGACCGTCGATCCGAAGGGCTGGAGCCCGCCGGAGGGCGGAGCCGTCCCGATGACCTGGTCAGTCGGGACGGTCGACGAGTAGACGTTGGACTGGGCCGGCACGAACCCGGCAGCGGTCAGGGCGGCCGCGGCCGAGGCGTACGTGCTGGTCGGGCCCACGACCGGGGGCACGGCCACCGGGGCGTGCCCCTTGGACGTGATGATGGTCACCGTCGACCCGTAGGGGGCGTTTGCCGCGGGCGTCGTGCCGAGGATGGCGCCGGCCGGCACCGTCGAGTCGTACTGCGCGGCGGCCGGCGGGCACACCCCGACGAGGTGGACGGCGGCGAGGGCCTGGACGGCATCGTGGCAGTCGGTGAACGAGGCCAGGTTCGGGATCGACACCAGCGGGAGTCCGGTCGACACGACCACGCCGATGGCGGAGCCCTGCTTGAGCGTGTTGCGGGAGGTGCCGGACCGTGCCGTCGGGCGCTGGCTGATGACCGATCCGGCGGGCACGGTGATCGACGTCGTGCGACCGGCGACCTGCACCGTCAGGTGCTCTGCCCTGGCGGCGGCGGTGGCGGCGGGCAGGGTGCGCCCCACCAGGACGGGCACCGGGCTGGAGGGGGTGAAGACCTTGGCCTCGAGCGCCCAGGCGACGCCGGCGCCCAGCAGGCCCGCCACCAGGACGCACAGGGTGACGACGTAGGGCCACTTCTTCCGTCGCCCCGACGGTTCGGCGGGGGTCGGCGGGTCGGTGCCCAGTGCGGCGGCGGCCGGGGTCCCGGCCGGGATCCCCAGCTCGGTCAGGTCGCCCTGGGACTCGGTCCGGGGACGGGCGGCCGGAGCGGTCGGGAGTTCGGACGGCGCCGTGAGGCCGACGGCCGCGGCCATGAGGAACGGGTCCTCCTCGACCCGCACGGGGGTGACCAGAGGCAGCGGGGCGGGGTCGGGCAGGGTGGCGGCCAACTCGGCCAGCTTGGCGCCGAACTGGGCGGCGTCGTAGCGCTCGGCCGGGTCGGGGGCGGCGGCCCAGGTCAGGACCTCACCCAGCGGGCCCAGCGCCTCGTGCTCGGGCAGGAGGGCGCCGAGGCGTGCCATCAGTGTGGCCACGGTGGTGTCGCCGATGAAGGGGGACTCCCCCGTCACCCCCTCGTAGAGCACCAGGGCCAGCCCGTAGACGTCGGCCTTGCCGTCGAGGACCCAGCCCTCGACCTGCTCGGGGGCGGCGTAGCGGGCCGTGCCGAGTATGGCGCCGTCGGGCTCGGTCCACGCAGCCTCGGCCAGCGCCCGGGCGAGGCCGAAGTCGGCGATGCGCAGGCGCCCGTCGGCGTCGAACAGCAGGTTGGCCGGTTTGATGTCCCGGTGGATGAGGCCGCGGCGGTGGGCGTAGTCGAGGCCGGCACAGGCCTCGATGCCGATCTGCACCGCCTGTTCGGGGGTGAGCAGGACCCCGGTGTCGTAGATCTGGCGGAGGCTTCCGCCGGCGAGGTACTCGAGCACCAGGTAGGGCTCGTTCCCCTCCTCGCCCCAGTCGTAGACCCGCAGGATGTTCGGGTGGTTGAGGGCGGCGACGGCCCGGGCCTCGGCCCGGAACCGCTTGAGGAAGGCCTGGTCGCCGGCCAGCGCGGGGTGGAGGACCTTGATGGCCACCTGGCGACGCAACGACACGTCGTCGGCCAGGTAGACGTGCGCGGACGCACCGGTCCCCACGGCGGTGACGAGTCGGTAACGGTCGCCGAGGACGCGCCCGATGGAGTCGGTGAGACTCGGCATGGCTCCGCTCAGGCTACCGAGCGGGACGGCCGGATCGGTGGAGGGGGGCCGTCGGGGCCGTAGCGAAGCGTCGGCACGGCGATGCACCGGTACGGCTGCACAAGGGAGGCGGGCCCGGGGCCCCGCCTCCGTGCGCCACTGCCCGCCGCTCGGGCTCGAGCCGACGGACCCCTCGGCCGAGGACCGGCGAACCGCTGGCGGCACTGCAACGACGGCCCCCGGGACACCGGCAGCGCGTGGCGATGCGGCACGCGCTCCACACGTTCGTCGACATCGGCCGGGCAGTCAGGAAACGGCTGCCCCGGTGACCCGTCGGCACCTGAAGGGCGCGAACTCGGTCGACGCGATCAGGCGGTCCCGGGAAGCTCGCCGGAGGCCAGGAACTCCTCGAACCGCTCCCCCGTGACGATGGGCACGCCGAGCTTCTCGGCCCTGGTCACCTTGGACACCCCCGGCGCCCGGCCGACCACGACGGCGTAGGACTTGGCCGAAACCGTCCCCGGCGACTTACCGCCACGGGCCAGCACCGCCGCCTCGGCCTCGTCCCGGGTGTAGCCGTCGAGTGTGCCGGTGACGACGACCGACCGTCCCTCGAGGGTCTGCGGAACGTCGGGCACGTCGGCGGCCGGACCGCCCGGCTCCTCGAGGTGGAGGCCGGCGGCCCGCAGTCGCTCGACCACCGACCGGTTGACCGGCGAGGCGAACCAGGCCACCACGCTGGCGGCGATGACCGGGCCGACCCCGTCGATTCCCGCCAGCTCCTCCTCGTCGGCGGCCAGGATGCCGTCGATCGTGCGGCACGCCCGGGCCAGGGCGACCGAGCCGACCTGGCCCAGGTGGCGGATGCCGAGCCCGATCAGCACCCGGCTGAGCGGCCGGCTCCGCGAGGCGGCGATGGCCGCCAGCAGGTTGGCCGTCGACAGGGCGGCGAATCCCTCGAGCCCGTCGAACGTGGCCGGCGTGAAGCCGTACAGGTCGGCAACGTCGACCAGCAGCCCGTGGTCGACGAGGAGCTGCACGCGCTGCTCCCCCAGCCCCTCGATGTCCATCGCCGACCGGGAGGCGAAGTGGGCGATGCGCTGCACCCGCTGGCCCGGGCAGTCGAGGTTCGTGCAGAAGGTGTCGCTCTCGCCCTCGAGGCGCACCAGCGGCCCGGCGCAGACGGGGCAGGCGGTCGGGAACGTCCAGGACCGCCTGCGCCGCCGGCCCGTGACCCGCAGGGGTCCCACCACCTCGGGGATGACGTCCCCGGCCTTGCGGACGATGACGGTGTCGCCCGGCCGGACGTCCTTCAGCCGTACCTGGTCCTCGTTGTGCAGCGTGGCCAGGCCCACCGTGGAGCCGCCCACGAAGACCGGCTCGAGCACGGCGAACGGGGTGGCCTTGCCGGTCCGCCCGATCGACACCTCGATGTCGAGGAGCGTGGTCGAGCGCTCCTCGGGCGGGAACTTGTAGGCGACGGCCCACCGGGGGGCGCGCGACGTGGATCCGAGCGCGCGCTGCAGGGCGAGGTCGTCCACCTTGACCACCACGCCGTCGATCTCGTAGCCGAGGTCGTGGCGGTGCTGCTCCCACCGCTCGCAGAACGCCAGCACCTGGTCGAGACCGTGGACCAGGTGGACCTCGGGGTTGACCGGGAACCCGGCCCGTCCGAGCCACCCGAGCGTGTCGGACTGGCTGGTGGCCAGGGCCCCACGCGGGTCGCCGGCCGCCGCCGACGGCGCCGGCACCACCTGGCCGACCTGGTAGGCCCAGAACGAGAGCGCGCGCCCGGCGGTGATGGTCGGATCCTTCTGGCGCAGCGACCCGGCCGCCGAGTTCCGCGGGTTGACGAAGAGCTTGTCCCCCGCCTCGGCCCGGCGGCGGTTGAGGTCCTCGAAGGCCGGGATCGGCATGTACGCCTCGCCCCGCACCTCGAGCACCTCGGGCGGCGGGCCGGCCGCGGGGTCGAGCTCGTGGGGGATGGCGGCGATGGTGGCGACGTTGGCGGTCACGTCCTCGCCGGTGGTGCCGTCGCCCCGGGTGGCGGCCTGGACGAACCGGCCGTCGCGGTAGAGGAGCGACAGGGCGAGTCCGTCGATCTTGAGCTCGCACTCGAACCGGGTGTCCTCGGGGACCTGCTTGGCCAGCCGGTCGGCCCACGCCCGGAGCTCGTCGGGGCTGAAGGCGTTGTCCAGGCTCATCATCGGCACGTGGTGGGTGACCGGCGCGAACAGTGACGACGGGGCGGCACCGACCTGGCCCGTCGGCGAGTCCGGCACGACCAGGTCCGGGTGCTCCGCCTCGAGGGAGCGCAGCTCGCGCACCAGCGCGTCGTACTCGGCGTCGGTCACCTCGGGATCGTCCAGCACGTGGTAGCGCTCGTCGTGGTGGGCGATGGTCGCCCGCAACTCGGCGGCACGGGCCACGGGATCGAGGGTGCCGCCGTCCCCGCCGGCCGAGCGGGCGGCGCTCACCGGACGATCCCGGAGCCGAGCACGCTGTCCGGGCGGGCGGCGTCGTAGAGGGCGACGGTCTGGCCGGGGGCCACCCGCCGCTGCGCCTCGGCGAAGGTCACCGACATCCCTCCCTTGATCGGGCGCACCGTGACCGGAACCGGCCGGCCGTGGGCGCTGCACTGGGCCAGGGCCGCCCACGACCCGCCGTCGCCCGGCGGAGGGGGCCCGTCGACCCAGGCCACCGTGTCCAGCAGGTGCCCGGCGACCAGCGATGCCTCGGGTGGCCCGACCGCCACCCTCCGGGCGGGCACGTCGACCGCGGTCACGAACCGGCGCCGTCCGTCGGTCCCGTGTCCCATGCCCCGCCGCTGGCCGACGGTGACCAGCTCGACGGCCTCGACGGGCCCGAGGTCGTCGCCGGTGGCGTGGTCGACCAGCCGGCCGCCGTGGAGCGGGACCCGGTCCCCCAGGAACCCGGCCCGGCCGACGTCGGAGCGGATGAAGCAGACGTCCTGGCTGTCGGGCTTGGACGCCGTGCGCAGGCCCAGCCGGGCAGCCTCGGCACGGACGTCGCCCTTGGTGCGGTCCCCCACCGGGAACACGCAGCGGGCCAGCTGGTCCTGGCCGAGCATGGCCAGCACGTACGACTGGTCCTTGGCGGCGTCGGCGCCGCGCAGCAGGCGGCGGGTGCCGTCGGGGTCGCGACCGACCCGGGCGTGGTGGCCGGTGGCCACGGCGTCGAAGCCCAGCACGGCGGCCCGCTCGAGCAACCGGTCGAACTTGAGGTGGCGGTTGCACTCGATGCACGGGTTGGGCGTGCGACCGGCGACGTGTCCGGCCACGTAGGGGTCCACCACCCGCGCCTCGAAGTCGGCGGCGAAGTTGAAGACGTGGTGGACGATGCCCAGCTGGTCGGCCACCCGCCGGGCGTCCTCGACGTCTGCCACCGAGCAGCAGCCCGAGTCGGAGTCGCCGCCCCACAGCTTCAGGGTGGCCCCGACCACCTCGGCGCGGCCAAGGGACTCGACGAGGAGCGCGGCGGCCACCGACGAGTCGACACCGCCGGACATGGCCACCAGGACGCGCACGCCCCTAGTTTCGCAGGCGTCCGACGACCTGCGGGAACCGGTCGAGCGCAAGGGCCACATCGTCGTCGGTGGATGTGGTGCCGAGGGAGAAGCGGACCCCGGACGACGACACCGTCGGAGCGAGTCCCATCGAGGTCAGGACGTGGCTCGGCCCGACGGCCCCGCTCGAGCAGGCCGCCCCGGCCGACACGGCCACGCCCGCCTCGTCGAGCAGCACGACCAGGGCCTCGGACTCCACCCCGTCCACCCGCAGGTGCAGGATGCCCGCCACCCGATCGGCACGCCGTCCCGACTCCACCAGGCCGGGGACCCGGGCCACCAGCCCGTCGCCCAGGCGGTCACGCAGGTCCGCCACCCGGGCGACCGCCGTGTCGCGCCCGGCCACGGTCGCGGCGAGCGCGGTGGCCGTGCCCACCGCCCCGGCCACGTTGGGGGTGCCGCTGCGGCGGCCGCGCTCCTGGCCCCCGCCGGCGATCCGGGCGCGGACGGTCGCACCCCGCCGCAGCACCAGTGCGCCGCACCCCTTGGGCCCGCCGAACTTGTGTGCGCTCACCGACACCAGGTGCGCCGGCGCGGTCACCGTGGCGGCGTCGAGCCAGGGCACGGCCTGGACGGCGTCGGTGTGGAGGACCGCCCGCGGGCTCCGCTCCCCCACCATGGCGGCCACCGCGGCCAGCGGCTGGACGGTACCGAGCTCGTTGTTGACGGTCATGACCGTCACCAGGCGCACGTCGGGCGTGCACGCCGCGGCCAGCGCGTCGAGGTCGACCGTGCCCGCCGGATCGGTGGGGACCAGGCGCAGCTCGGCGCCGGTCCGGGCGGCCAGTGCCCGGCAGGCCTCCAGGACGGCGTGGTGCTCCATGGCGGCACAGACCACGGCACCGGGCCCGTCGTCGGGGCCGTGGTCGGCCGTCACCGCATGCCATCCCCCGTGGACGGCCAGGTCGTCGGCCTCGGTGCCGCCCGAGGTGAGGACCACGTCGCCGGGGCCTGCCCCGAGCAGCTCGGCGATCCGGTCGCGGGCGTCGTCGAGCGCCATCCGGGCCCGGCGGGACTCGGCGTGGGCCCCCGACGGATTGGCGAAGTCCGCCGTCAGGAACGGCAGCATGGCCTCGAGGGCCTCGGGCCGCAGCGGCGTGGTGGCGGCGTGGTCGAAGTAGGCCCGTCGACCCGGCGGGTCGCCGTCCGGGGTCACCGGTCCCTGCCCGCGCCGGCGCGGACCGCCGCGCCGGCGCGGACCGCGCTCACGGTGCGGCCCGGTGGGTCATCAGGCGATCCAGACCGACTTCACGTTGCAGAACTCGTGGAGCCCGTAGGAGCCGAGCTCCCGTCCGATGCCCGACGCCTTGATGCCGCCGAAGGGCAGCTGGGGCATCGACACGGTCATGCCGTTCACGAACACCTGCCCGGCGGCCAGGCCGGAGACGAAGCGCTGCTGCTCGCCGGGGTCGGTGGTCCACACGCTCGATCCCAGGCCGAACTCGGTGTCGTTGGCGAGGGCCAGGGCCTCGTCGGCATCGGCCACCGTGTACAGGAGGGCGACCGGACCGAAGACCTCCTCGGTGGCCACCCGCATGCCGGGCCGGATGTCGGTGATGACGGTCGGCGCGTAGAAGCACCCGGGCCGGTCGGGGCCGGCCGGGCCGACCACCCGGCCGCCGCCGCACAGGATGGTCGCGCCCTTGGCCCGGGCGTCCTCCACCTGGGCCTCGATGGTGTCCACGGCTGCCGCGTTGATCAGCGGGCCGACCTCGGTGGCCGGGTCCAGCGGGTCCCCCACGGACAGGGCGGCCATGGCCGCCACGAACCGCTCGGTGAACACGTCGGCCACCCCGGCGTGGACGATGAACCGCTTGGCGGCGATGCACGACTGCCCGCCGTTCTGCACCCGGGCCTGCACGGCGACGGGTACGGCCCGGTCGAGGTCGGCGGACGGGAGGACGACGAACGGGTCGCTGCCGCCCAGCTCCAGGACCACCTTCTTTCCGGCCGCGCCGGCCTGGGCGGCGACCGCCCGCCCGGCGCCGACGCTGCCGGTCAGGGTCACGGCGGCCACCCGGTCGTCGGCAATGACGGCCGGCACCTGGTGCGTGCCGATCAGCAGGGTCTGGAGCAGGCCGTCGGGGGCGCCGGCCCGGCGGAACAGGTCCTCCAGGAGCAGTGCGGTGCGCGGGACGCTCGGGGCGTGCTTCAACAGCCCCACGTTGCCGACCATCACGGCGGGGGCCAGGAAGCGGGCCACCTGCCACAGTGGGAAGTTCCACGGCATGATGGCCAGCACGGCGCCGATCGGCTGGTAGGTGACCAGCCCGAGGGAGGCGTCGACCGCGATCTCCTCGTCCTGCAGCATGGCCTCGGCGTGCTCGGCGAACCAGCGGAAGCCGCTGGCGCACTTGGACACCTCACCCTTGGCCTGGGCGAAGGGCTTGCCCATCTCCGTCGTGACGACGTGGGCGATGTCGGGGACCTCGCCCTCGAGCAGCTCGGCGGCCGTCACCAGAAGGCGCGAACGCTCGGCGAACGTGCTGTGGGCCCAGTCGGCCGCACCCGACGCGGCGGTGGCCAGGATGGCCTCCACCCGGGCGTCGTCGTAGGGCTCGAACGACTCGAGCAGCTCACCGGTCGTGGGGTTGACGGTGGCGATGGGGGGACCGAAGTCAGCGGCGCTCATGGCAACCAGTATCGCCCATCGCCGGGGCCCCGCTCAGTCGACGGCCGGCTCCGGCCCGTCGAGGCCCAGGACGCCGGGCAGCGCCAGCCTGCGCACCTTGCCGGTCGCCGTGCGGGGAAGCGCCCCCACCACCGCATACTGCTTGGGGCGCTTGTAGCCGGCCAGCCGGGCCGAGGCGTGGGCGGCCAGGGCGGCCACCACGGCGTCGTCCCCGTCCTCCCCGTCGGTCACCACGGCGGCGCACACCCGCTGCCCCCACCGGTCGTCGGGCACGCCGAAGACCGCGACCTCCACGATGCCGGGCACGTCGGCCAGGGCGGCCTCCACCTCGGCCGGGTAGACGTTGACCCCGCCGGTGATCACCAGGTCGTCACGGCGCCCGTCCAGGTAGAGGAAGCCGTCGTCGTCCAGTCGGCCGAGATCGCCCACCGTGAACCAGCCGTCCCGCCAGGCCGCAGCCGTCTTGGCCTCGTCGCGCCAGTAGGCGAACCGGCTGAAGGCCGGCGGCCGGCACCACACCGTGCCGTCAGGGTCGACGCCGAGCGTGCGGCCCGCGCGGGCCCGCCCGACCGTGCCCGGGCGGTCCTGCCACTCCTCGGGCGAGCACACGGTGAACTGGCCCTCGGTCGACCCGTAGAACTCCCACAACGTGCCGCGGGGCACGACGTCGAGGGCGGCCCGCTTGAGCGCCGGCGGGCACGACGAGCCGGCGTGGACCAGCAGCCGGAGGCGGGCGAACCGGGCCGGGCCGCTGTCGGGAAGTGCCAGCAGCCGGGTCAGCGCCGAAGGGGCGAGGAAGGTGGTGGTCGGCACCCGGCCGGCAGCACCGTCCAGTGCGTCGGCCGCAGCGGTGGCGTCGAAGCGGTCGAGGACCACGCACGTCCCGCCCGACAGCAGCGTCCCCCCGGCGAAGCGCACCGACACCGAGTGGTACATCGGGGAGCACACCAGGTGCACGTCGTCGGGGCCGAAGCCCCACTGGTCGGCCTCGTCGGCCAGGGCGGCTGCGGCCGTGGCCTCGTCCCACAGCCCCGACCACACCCCCTTGGCCCGCCCGGTGGTGCCCGAGGTGTAGTGCATCGGCCGGGCCAGCGGGTAGGGCGCGAGCACCACCTCGTGGCCGCGGTCGAGGCGGGCGAGGGCGTGTCCGTCGGTCACCACCAGCCCGGCCTCGGCGTCCTCCACCAGGACCTCGCGCTCGGACCCGAGCAGCGTGGCGTTGAGCAGCACCGGCACGATCCCCACCCGCAGGGCGCCGAGCACGGCGCAGAGGAGCGCGGCCGAGGACGGCAGGCAGAACGCCACCCGGTCACCGGGGACCAGGCCGGCGGCCACCAGTGCGCCGGCGGCGCGGCGCTGGCGCACCTCGGCGTCGGCGGCGCCGAGGACCTCAGCGGTCGGTCCGGCGGTCACCGGCGTTCCGTCATGCGCTTCCGCCGGTCGGTGCCGGGTCGCCCAGCGGCACCGGACCCCCAGCGGGCCCGACCGGGTCCCCCAGGTTGGTGAACACGGTGGGCCGGACGATGGCGGCGAGCACGGCGAGGCAGAGGAGCGCCAGCGCTCCGGCCACGGTGACGGCCCGGATGCCGTGGGTGTTGGCGAGCCACCCCTGCACGATGGCACCGAGCGGGTAGACCAGGCCGAGTGCCATCATGTAGATGCTGAGGATCCGCCCCCGCGACTCGACCGGTGCCCGCAGCTGGACGACCGTGTTCAGTCCGGAGAGCACCACGATGTACGCGGCTCCCACCGCCACGAAGGCGGGGACGGCCAGGGCCAGCGAGGGGGCCAGTGCGTAGGCGCAGAGCAGGACGGGCACGGTGAAGATCGCGGCCCGCAGCACGGTGAGCCGCCCGAAGCGCTCGGCCAGGCCGGCGAGCGAGAGTGCGCCGATCACCGCACCCACCCCCTGGGCGGTGATCAGCACGGCGGTCGTCACGCTGAGGCTCCATCCGGTCGGCGCGACCGCATGGGCCATGGCCGGGACGAGGGCGATGAACGGTGACGCCAGCAGGGCGACCACGGCGATGCACCCGATGGCGGACCGGCAGCCGGGCTCGGCCATCGCCGCCCGGGCGCCCTCGACGATCCGGCCCACGAACGACAGGCTGCCGACCTGCGGCACGGGCTCGGGCAGGTGGACCAGCACGAGGGCGACGACCACGGCGCCGAACGACGCCGCGTTGATCCCGAAGACGATGGCGTAGTTCCTGGTCAGGAGCACGAGACCGGCGATGGCGGGACCGATGACCCGCCCCAGGTTGAACTGGGCCGACGACAGGGACACCGCGCCCAGCAGGTCGGCCTTCGGCACCAGGTCCGGGACCATCGCCTGGTAGGCGGGGAAGCCGATCGCCCCTGCCGCACCCCCCAGGAACGCGAGCAGCACCAGCACCCCGGGCGGGTCGTGGTGGGTCCCGACCAGCACGGCGAGGACGATGGCGAAGAACGTCTCCGCCAGCGTGGTGGCGATCAGCCAGCGGCGCCTGTCCAGCCGGTCGGCGAGCGCGCCCCCAACCGGGGCCAGGAGGCCGATGGGCACGAATCCGGCCGCTGCCACCAGGCCCGCCCATCCGGCTCCGGCAGGACCCGTGCGCGAGTAGACGAGCACGCCGAGGGCGACCGTCTGCATCCACGACCCCAGGTTGGAGACGAGGGCCGCCGACCAGATGAGGGCGAAGTTCCGCGAGCGGAGCGGGCGCAGCGATGCGAGGGCCACCGGACGAGGCTACCGGCGCCGGGCCCGTGCCCGGTTGGCCGCATCGGCCGGCTCGGCCGGTGCCGACCGGCCTACTCGTCCAGCTTGACCTTGCGGCGGGGACGCAGGGCGAACCACCAGATGCTGGCCATCGTGGCCAGCACGCCGAAGGCGGCCGCCGGCTTGACGATCTTGCGGGAGCGGTCGGACATGCTCCGACGTTACCCGGGCGGCCCCGTCCGTACGGCCCCATCCGGGCGACCCCGCTCTCACCTTCTCCTTCCGATCTTCTTCCGGTACTCCTACGCCTTCCTTGGGTTTCCCTTACGGGCGTCCCGCACCATGGAGGACATGCACGGGAGCGCCTTCCGCACCAGCAGGTCCGACCGGGGCCGCCGACGCGCCGACGGGCCGGTCCTCACCCTCGTGGCCGGCGGATCCGGCGACGCTCCCGCTCCATCGCGTGTCGCCACTCGCGGCCATCCGGCGTTCGAGGGCTTCACACCTGACGGCGGTACGGGCGGACCTGCCCGAACCGCCGTCCACCGTTCCGGACCGGGGTCATCGCCCGTCCGCCGACCGTCGAGGGGCAGTACCTCACCCGACGTCGGCGGTGCGGCGCACTCCGGTCCGGGCCCGCACGTGTCCCAGGCCGAGCTGGTCCGGCGGATCGCCGACCACCTGGCAGGACTGGACGCACGACGGGAGGCCGAGGGCACCGTGGCACCGTCGGTCCGACTGCACCGGTAGACGCCCGGAGGCGTCGGCGGCGGCCGATGCAGCGCGACCCCACTCGCTCCAGCGGTCAGGTCCGTGGCCTGCCACCGTGGCCGAGCCCCGCCCACCGGGTCGCCCACACGGGGTCCCCCGGCCGGTGTAGCGCCACGCACGGGCGGACCCGCCTACGGGACGGGCCCCCGCTGATCGGGCACCCGCCAGGCGACCGAGCCCCGTCCCGCGGCCGGCCGCAGCCTCGTGGCCGGGTCCACACACGCCTCGAGGATCCAGCGCGCCACCCACGCCGGCGAGGCGAGCCTCCCTTCGTCGTGCAGTCGGTGGAACCGGGCCACGTCGGGGAACGACGACCCGGGCGTGGCGCGGACCAGCGCCTGCATGTCGGTGTCCACCACGCCGGGCGCCACGGCGTACGCCGCCAGCCCCGACGCCTCCTCCTCCAGGCCGACCACCTCGGTGAGCATCTCGACGGCCGCCTTCGAGGCGCAGTAGGCGGCCCACCCCCGGTAGGGCGAGGTGGCCGCACCCGACGACAGGTTGACCAGCGTCCCGCCGCCCGGCCGACTCCTCACGTGCCGGGCGAACGCGGCGGTCCCGTAGGCCACGCCCAGCACGTTGGTGGCCACGTGCGCGGCCAGTCCGTCCGGGTCGGCGTCGGCCAGCGGTCCGATGGGGCCGAGGACCCCGGCGTTGTTCACCCACAGGTCGATCCGGCCGAAGCGGTCCACGACGGCAGCAGCAAAGGCGGCGACCACCTCCGCATCGGTGACGTCGACCGGTGCCGACATGGATTCCACGCCGTCCGGGCGGGCGGGAGCCGACCTCGCGCACAGCCCGAGGCGCATCCCCTGCGCGGCGAAGTACGCCGCCAGTCCGGCCCCGATGCCGCGGCTGGCACCGGTCACCACGGCGACCAGGCCGGCGTGGGGCCCGGTCGCGCCCTCCCCGGCGGTTCCCGGCGCGGCGCCCACGGTGCTCAGTCGACCGTGGAGACGAAGACGTTCTTGACCTCGCTGTACGAGGCCAGCGCCTCGAGGCCGAGCTCGCGGCCGAATCCGGACTGCTTCATGCCACCGAAGCTGGTCTGCACCCGCACCGAACTGTTCGAGTTGACCGACAGGTTCCCGGCCTGGACGGCCCGGGCCATGCGCAGCGACCGGGCGCCGTCACGGGTCCAGATCGACCCCGACAGCCCGTACGGCGTGTCGTTGGCCAGCCGCACCGCCTCGTCCTCGTCGTCGAATGGGATGACGGCCACGATGGGTCCGAAGATCTCCTCGCGGGCCATCCGCCACGTCGGGTCGGCCGGGGCCACCACGGTCGGCGGGAACCAGAAGCCCGGGCCGTCGGGCACGGCACCGGCGGTCCGGGCCGGCACGGGGCCGCCGGGGGCACCCATGCCCTCCTCCAGGAAGGAGGCGACCACCCCGCGGTGGGCGGCGGTGACCATCGGGCCCATCTTGGAGTCGGGGTCGGTGGGGTCACCCACCGTCCACGCCAGCACGGCGTCGGCCAGCAGGTCCAGGAACTCGTCGATGGCCGACCGCTGGACCAGGATCCGACTGCGGGCGCAGCAGTCCTGGCCGCCGTTGGCGAACACCCCGCCGGGGGCCGACGCCGCCGCCTTGGCCAGGTCGGCGTCGGCGAAGACGACGGAGGCCGACTTGCCGCCGAGCTCGAGGGTGACCCGTTTGATCGTGCCCGAGGCCCGCGCCATCACGTCGCGACCGACCTCCGTCGACCCGGTGAACGCGATCTTGGCCACGTCCGGATGCTCGGCCAGGCGGGTGCCGACGACGGAACCCTTGCCGGTGACCACCTGGAGGACGCCCTCGGGCAGCCCGGCGTCGAGCGCCAGCTCGGCCAGTCGGACCGCGGTCAACGGTGTGATCTCCGCCGGCTTCACCACGATGGTGTTCCCGGTGGCCAGCGCCGGCCCGACCTTCCACGAGGTGATGGCCACGGGGAAGTTCCAGGGGATGATGGCCCCGACCACGCCGAGGGGCTCGTGGAACGTCATGTCCACCCCACCGGCCACCGGCACGGTGGCGCCGCGGTGCTTGTCCACGGCTCCGGCGTAGAAGTAGAGGACCTCGGCCACCATCGCGACCTCGTCGCGGGACTCGGCGATGGGCTTGCCCACGTTGGCCGTCTCGAGCTGCGCCAGCTCCTCGGCGTGCTCCTCGACCTGGGCCGCGAACCGGCGCATCAGGCGGGCCCGGTCGGCCGGTGCCACCGCCCGCCATGCCGGTCCGGCCGCGTGGGCCCGGGCCACCGCCTCGTCGACGGCCTCGGTCCCGTGGACCGGCACCTCGGCGATGACCTGCTCAGTGGCGGGGTTGACGACCTGGGTGACTGCACTCATGACTGCTCCTTTGCGTTGCTGCGCTGGGTCGACTGCTTGTTCTGGTTGATCGGTCGCTTCCGGGTGACCGGCGGTTCGGGCGCTCCGACTCAGCCGTCACGCCCGGCGGACCGGACCCGGGCCGCCTCGACGAGCCCGGCGAACAGCCGGGCGTCGCGCTGCTCTTCGGGATGCCACTGGACACCGACGACGAACGAGCGTCCGAGGATCTCAATCGCCTCGACCACGCCGTCGTCGCTGCGGGCCGACACGAGGAGCGACTCGCCCACGACGTCGACCGCCTGGTGATGGCTGCAGAGTACGTCGGTCCGGTCGCCCAGCAGCCGGTGCACGTGGGTTCCGGGCTCGGTGCGCACGGTCACCTCGCCGAAGGCGCCCATGGCCGGCTGGTGGCGGGTCGACCCCACGACATCGGGCAGCTGCTGCACGAGCGTCCCGCCGAACAGGACGTTGAGGACCTGATGGCCTCGGCAGATGGCCAGCACCGGAAGGTCGCGGTCGACGGCGACGTCGACGAGCTGGAGCTCGAGCTCGTCCCGCCGGTCGTTGGTCCCCCCGTTGCGCCCGTCGGGGACCTGGCCGTACCGGGCCGGCCCGACATCGCCCCCGCCGATGACGACGAGGGCGTCGACCGCGTCCAGCACGGCGTCGACCGCCGAGGCGGTGACGCCCACCGGGTCGGCCACGCCCTCGCCCAGGGGCGGCACGAGCACCGGCCAGCCTCCCGCCTCGACGACCATGTCGAGGTAGAGCCCGGGCACCACCGCCGCGTCGCGGTCCCACGACCACCAGCGGGTGTCCTGGCGGTACGTGGTCACGGCGACCAGCGGCCGGGCATCAGGTCTGGACATTTCCCAAGTATCCCATCCGCGCGCCGGCGGTCGTTGCGGGCCCGGGCCCATGTGCCCGACCGTTGGACGACCGGCCCTGATTGGGACAGAGTGCAGGGATGCTGACCCTCGAGACCCTGCCGCACCAGATCCGCTCCGGCGACGTCCACACCGTCGTCGTGGCCTTCCCCGACCTCCAGGGACGCCCGGTCGGCAAGCGGGTGACCGGTGCCTTCTTCCTCGAGCACGTGCTCGACCACGGCATCGAGGCGTGCGACTACCTGCTGGCCTGCGACGTCGACATGGATCCGCTGCCGGGTTACGAGTTCGCCAACTGGGAGACCGGCTACGGGGACCTGAACGCCGTCATCGACCCGCACACGGTGCGGCCGCTGCCGTGGCTGCCGGGGTCGGTGCTGGTGCTGTGCGACCTGCTCACCATGGCGGGCACGCCGGTCGAGGTGTCGCCCCGGCGCATCCTTCGCCGGCAGGTCGAGCGGGCCGCCGAGCGGGGCTACGTGGTCAAGTGCGCAACCGAGCTCGAGTTCTACCTGTTCCTCGACTCGTTCGCCGAGGCGGGCGAGAAGCGCTGGCAGAACCTGACCCCGCACGCCACCTCCATCGAGGACTACCAACTCCTGCAGACGTCGCGGGAGGAGTACATCATCGCCCGCATCCGCAACGAGATGACCGAGGCGGGCATCCCGATCGAGTTCTCGAAGGGCGAGGCCGGCATCGGGCAGCACGAGATCAACATCACCTACGGCACCGCCCTCGAGGTCGCCGACCGCCATCTCGTCTTCAAGAACGGCGTCAAGGAGATCGCCGGCGAGTACGGCCGGGCCGCCACGTTCATGGCCAAGTGGTCGATGGAGACGGCCGGGTCGTCCTGTCACATCCACACCAGCCTGTGGGACGCCGCCTCCGACGCCCCGCTGATGGCCCCCGCTGCCGACGAGGAGGCGCCGTCCGGGTTCTCCGCCGTGGGCGCACAGTGGGTGGCCGGGCAGATCCACGCCGCCGACCAGCTGGCCTGGTGCTTCGCCCCCTACGTGAACTCGTACCGACGCTACGTGCCCGACTCGTGGGCGCCGACCGCCGTGGTGTGGGGCGAGGACAACCGCACCTGTGGGTTCCGGGCCGTGGGCCACGGGGCCGGCCGGCGGGTCGAGAGCCGCATCCCGGGGGCGGACGTGAACCCCTACATCGCGCTGGCGGCAGCGATCGCCGGCGGGCTGTGGGGCATCGACCACGGGGCCGAGCTGGCCCCGGCGTTCACCGGAAACGCCTACCACGCCCCCGAGGTGCCGCGGATCCCCACCACGCTGCCCGATGCCATCGCCAGCCTCGAGGAGAGCGAGGTGGCGGCCGAGGCGTTCGGGCCCGAGGTGCACCAGCACCTGGTCAACACCGCCCGCCAGGAGTGGGCCAAGGCCAACTCGGTGGTCACCGACTGGGAGCTGGCCCGCAATTTCGAGCGCATCTAGTTCGGACGGGACCGGGCGCCCCCGGATGGCGGTCGGCCACCCGACAGGTTGCCGGGAGAGCGGTGATCCTGCTCGTCATCGTCACCAGGTCCCCGGAGACCGACACACCCGGTCCCGCCGGGACACGATCACCGAGTCCCGGCGGCTGGCCCTGTCCTTGACGCACCGTCCGTGCGCTGGCACCATGGGAGCGGAATGACCTTCACGACCACGGACCTCCTCCTTACCTGACGGCGAACGCCACATCGCGTTCGCCCGCTACCTCCTGTGCCTCCGGCCAGGGGGTTTTTTGTTGGCCGAACGCAGGACCGGCACCACCGTCCCGGAGGACACCGGGTCGCACAGCGCACCACGACGAGACACCCCGAGCAGGACCAAGGAGCACCCGATGAGCGCAGACCAGCACCCCACCACCGACGGCACCCCGGCCGGACGCCTGGCCATGCCCTGCGACGTGTCCCCGATGCCGTTCCACCTCTACCGGCCCTACGTCCCCCTGGTCCTGGCCGACCGCACGTGGCCCGACCGCCAGACGACGGTGGCGCCCCAGTGGGCCAGCGTGGACCTGCGCGACGGCAACCAGGCGCTGGTCGACCCCATGGACTCGGAGCGCAAGCTGCGGCTGTTCCAGACGCTGGTGGACATCGGCTTCAAGGAGATCGAGGTCGGGTTCCCCTCGGCGTCCCAGACCGACTACGACTTCCAGCGCGAGATCATCGAAGGTGACCTGATCCCCGACGACGTGACCATCCAGGTGCTGGTCCAGTGCCGCGAGGAGCTGATCGAGCGCACCTTCGAGTCCCTGCGCGGCGCCAAGCGGGCCATCGTCCACTTCTACAACTCGACGTCGACGCTGCAGCGCCGGGTGGTGTTCGGCCTCGACCGCCAGGGCATCATCGACATCGCGGTCAACGCCGCCCGCCTGTGCAAGAAGTTCGAGTCGACCCTGCCCGACACGGACATCCGCTACGAGTACTCGCCCGAGAGCTTCACCGGGACCGAGCCCGAGTTCGCCGTCGAGATCTGCGAGGCGGTCATCGCCGTGCTCGAGCCCACCCCCGAGCGGCCGGTGATCATCAACCTGCCGAACACGGTCGAGATGTACGGCCCCCAGGTGTACGCCGACGTCGTCGAATGGTTCGGCCGGACCATCGCCGGACGGGAGTCGATCGTGCTCAGCCTGCACCCCCACAACGACCGGGGCACGGCCGTGGCCGCCGCCGAGCTGGCCGTGCTGGCCGGCGCCGACCGGGTGGAGGGGACGCTGTTCGGCAACGGCGAGCGCACCGGCAACGTCGACATCGTCACCTTGGCCATGAACCTGTTCTCCCAGGGGGTCGACCCCGCCCTCGACTTCGGCGACATCGACCGGGTCCGCCGGGTGGCCGAATTCGCCACCCGCATGCCGGTCCACCCCCGCCACCCCTACGCGGGCGACCTCGTCTACACGGCCTTCAGCGGCTCCCACCAGGACGCCATCAAGAAGGGGTTCGAGGCCATCGGCGAGGCGTACGACCACTGGGAGGTCCCGTACCTGCCCATCGACCCGAGCCACACCGGGCGGACCTACGAGGCGATCATCCAGGTCAACAGCCAGTCCGGCAAGGGCGGGGTGGCCTATGTCATGGACCACGAGCACGGGCTCGACCTGCCCCGGCGGCTCCAGGTGGAGTTCTCGAAGCAGGTCCAGGCCGTGACCGAGGGCTCGGGGACGGTCATCCGGCCAGGCGAGATGTGGGACGTGTTCGAGCGCACCTACCTGCCCGACGACGCCGGCGTGCGCATCGTCGGCAGCGAGATGACCACCGGCGGCGGGCGCACCACCGTCACCGCCCAGCTCCTCGTCGACGGCGAGCCCCGCACGGTGACGGGCGAGGGGAACGGTCCGATCGACGCCCTGGTCGGCGCCCTGCGGGCCGACCTCGGCGTCAGCTTCGAGGTCAAGGACTACAGCGAGCACGCCCTGACGTCGGGCAGTGGCGCGTCGGCGGTGGCCTACGTCGAGGCCGAGGGCGCGCACGGCGCCACGTGGTGGGGCGTGGGCATGGACTCGAGCATCCTCGACGCCTCGCTGGCCGCAGTGGTCAGCGCCGCCAACCGGGCCCGGGAGCGCAGCGCCTGACCGTTGCCGCGCCACCGGCACGTGGCGGGGCCTCAGAAGCGGTTCAGGCGCTTGAAGATCCCCTTGGTCTGCCTGTAGAGGCTGACGAACTCGCCGAACAGCAGTTCGTACTCGGCGGAAGTGGCCGGGTCGGGCCGGTACGTCCGGCGCACCTCGACCATGCCCGGCACGTCGTCGACGCCGATCCGTCCGAGGCCCAACAGGGTGAGCAGGCCCGCGCCGCGCACGTTGGCCAGCACCGGGTCGGCCACCTGGCGGACCTCGCGGCCCAGCACGTCGGCGTGGATCTGGGCCCAGGCGTCCGAGTTGGCACCCCCGCCGACGAAGGCCAGCGAGTCCAGGCGCCGGCCGGCGAACTTCTCCACCGCCTCCAGCAGCCACCGCGAGTTGAGGGCCACCCCCTCGAACACGCTGCGGACCATCTGGGCGCGGGTGGTGGCCAGCGACAGGTTGTGGAAGCCGCCCCGCACGGTGTGGTCGTCGACCGGCGAGCGCTCGCCGTTGAGCCACGGTGTGAACAGGACCCGGCCGCTGCCCGCCGGGACCTGCTCGACCATGGCGTCCATGGTGGCGAAGTCGGGGGCGAGGCCGAGGTTGTCCCGGACGAAGGTGAGGCAGGCGCCGGCCGTCTCGTGCTCGTCGGCGATCAGGTAGCGGCCGGGCAGGGCGGCCGGTATCGACGCCACGTTGGAGGTGGGGGCCGTCTTCTTGAACGGGACGTGGCCCGAGATCCACGAGGACGTCCCGATGTAGAGGTGCGTCTCGAAGTCGGCCACCGCGCCCGACCCGAACACGGCCGAGTGCACGTCCCCCGACCCCGTCACGACGGGCAGCCCTGCCGGGATCCCGAGGTCGGCGGCGGCCCGGTCGCCCACCTCGCCCACGATCGAGCCGGGGGGCACCAGGTCGGGCAGCCGGCTCCGGTCGAGCCCGGTCCACTCGAGGAGCTTGGCGTCGTAGTCGACGGCGTCGATCCTCCGGTTGTCGGTGACCCAGTGGGCGGCGATCGTGTCGTAGGACGCCGACACCCGGCCCGTCAGGCGCAGGTTGAGGTAGTCGACCGGCTCGAGGAAGACGGCGGTCCGGGCGTAGACGTCGGGGAAGGCCTGCCGGATGAAGAGGATGTGGGCCACCGGGTCCTTGCCCGACATGCCGGGGGCGCCCCCGGTGACCTGGACCCAGCGCAGGAGCTTGCGCGGGTCGTAGCCGAGGACGTTGACCGACCCGCCCGCCACCTCGCGGATGGCGGCGTTGCCCCGCGAGTCCATCCAGATGACGGCGCGCATGAGCGGGTCCCCGGCGGCATCGACGGCCACCGTGCCCGACCACTGGGCCGTGCACCCCACGCCGACCAGCTCCACCGGGCCGGCGTCGGCCAGCGCCCGGGCGGTGGCGACCCGGATGGCCGCCCACCAGTCGTCGGGATCCTGCTCGGCCCCACCCCCGTCGAGCAGGTGGAGCGGGACCGGCTCGGTGGCGTGGCCCACGATCCGGCCCGACTGGGCCACCACCGCCACCTTCGGACCGCCGGTGCCGAGGTCGACGGCCAGGACGCACGGCCCGCCCGCCGCCGTGCCCGCCCGGTCCCCCGGCCCGGTCATGCCCTGCGCACCCAGATGGTGGCCGTCCGCACGGACTCCCCGTCGTCGAGCTCGATGGGCGTGCCCTCGCCACCGTCGGCCGGGGGCCCGGTGCGCACCTCGGTGGCCAGCACCTCCCGCGCGACCACGTCGAACATCCCTGCCAGATCGTCCAGGCCCACCACGTGGAGGACGATGGTGTCGGACACCTCGAGGCCGGACGTCTTGCGCAGGTCCTGCACGTTGCGGATCAGCTCGCGGACCAGGCCGCGTCGCCTCAGGTCGTCGTCGAGCGCGAGGTCGAGCGCCAGCACCTCGGCGCCGTCCCGGGAGACGGCGAAGCCCGGCTGCGCCCGCACCCGCAGCTCCACCTCGTCCCCGGTCAGCTCGATCGGGCCGTCGGCCAGCTCGACGACCACCGGCCGGCCGGCGGCCAGGTCGGCCGCCGCAGCCACGCCGTCCACCGAGGCCATGGCGGCCCGCAGGTCCTGGACCCGCTTGCCGAGCCGGGGGCCCAGCAGCTTGAAGTTGGGCACCAGCTCGTAGGCGAGGACGTCGCCGAGCTCGTCGGTGGCTTCCACCCGGTCGACGTTGAGCTCGTCCTCCACCACGCCGGGCGGCGGCACGGGGCTGCCCGGGGGCAGGTACACGAGCGCCCGGGCCAGCGGCTGGCGGACCTTGACACCGGCCTCGGCCCGGGCGGCACGCCCGAGCGAGGACAGTCGGCGGGCGAGTGCCATGCCCGCTTCGAGGTCGGCGTCGACCAGGGTCGGGTCCGCGTCGGGCCAGTCGGCCAGGTGGACCGAGTCGGACTCGGCGGCGCCGGTCAGGTCGCGCCACATCCGGTCGGCCAGGAACGGGGTCAGGGGGGCGAGCAGGCCGGCCACGGTGACCAGCACCTGGTGCAGGGTGGCCTGTGCGCCCAGCGAGTCGGCCGGGTCGGCACCGGGGTCGGTCCGCCAGAACCGCCGGCGGCTGCGCCGGACGTACCAGTTGGACGTGTCGTCGACCAGCTCGGCGATGGCGGTGGCCGCCGGGAACGGCTCGTAGCCGTCGAGGGAGGCGGTCGCCCGGGCCACGGTGCCGTGCAGGCGCGACAGCATCCACCGGTCGAGCTGGCTGCGGTCGGCGGGGGCCGGCACGGCCGCGTCGGCCGGGTCGAACCCGTTGAGATCGGCGTAGGTGGTGAAGAACGACCAGGTGTTCCACAGCGTGAGCAGTGCGTCGCGCATCGACGCGTCGATGGCCTCGAAGCTGACCCGGGTCGGCGTCCACGGCGACCCCTGCGAGAACATCCACCAGCGCAACGGGTCGGCGCCCCGGGTGCTGAGGATCTCCCACGGGTCGATGACGTTGCCCACGCTCTTCGACATCTTGCGGCCGTCGGCGTCGACGATGTGCCCGAGGCACAGCACGTTGCGGTACGGCGTGGTCCCCCGCACCAGCGTGTTCACCGCCAGCAGGGAGTAGAACCAGCCGCGGGTCTGGTCGATGGCCTCGCAGATGAAGTCGGCCGGGTAGACGAACGACCGGTCGGAGCCGGGTGCCCCGGGGTACCCCCACTGGGCCGTGGGCATCGACCCCGAGTCGAACCACGCGTCGATCACCGGCTCCACCCGGCGCATCACCCCGCGGTGGTCGGCCGCGCAGTCCGGGCACGGGAAGGTCACCTCGTCGATGGCCGGGCGGTGCGGGTCCACCTCGGACACGTCGGTGCCGGTCAGCTCGGACAGTTCGGCCCGCGACCCGATGCAGCGCAGATGGCCCTCGTCGCACCGCCACACCGGCAGGGGCGTGCCCCAGAACCGGTCGCGGGAGAGGGCCCAGTCGACGTTGTTGACGAGCCACTCGCCCATGCGCCCGTCGCGGATGTGCTCGGGGTGCCAGCCGATGGACCGGTTCTGCTCGACCAGGTCGGCCTTGCGGTCGGAGGTGCGGATGTACCAGCTGGGCTTGCCCCAGTAGATGAGCGGGGTGCCACAGCGCCAGCAGTGGGGGTACGGGTGGAGGTGGGGGTGCCGTCGCACGAGGAGCCCGGCCTCCTCCAGGCGGTCGTTGACCTCGCCGTTGGTGTCGCGCACCGGCCGGCCCTCGAGCCACGGCACGGCGTCGGTGAAGCGGCCGTCGGGTCCGACCGGGTTGAGGGTCGGCAGATCGTTCTCGCGGCCGACCTGGCGGTCGACCTCGCCGAAGGCCGGGGCCAGGTGGACGATGCCGGTACCCTCGTCGGCCTCGACGAAGTCGCCGGCCACCACCCGCCACCCCGGGCGGCCGGCGTCGGCCGGGCCCGGGTCGACATCGTCGAACGGGCGACGGTACCGCAGCCCCACCAGGGCCGAACCGGGGACCACGGCACCGGCGGGGACGCCCTCGCCGAACACCTTCTCGACCAGGGAGGCGGCCACCACGGCGTCGCCCACCACCGCGTACCCGAGGTCGGGCCCTACGGCGGCGCCGGTGTTGGAGAGCAGCGTCCAGGGCGTCGTCGTCCAGGCGACCAGGGACAGACCCGCAAGTGAGTCGCGACCCAGGGCGGCCCGCAGGCCGGCGGCGGCGTCGCCCTCGTCGGTCAGCGGGAAGCGCACGTAGGCCGACTCGTCCTCCACCTCGCGGTAGACGTCCGGCTGGCCCAGCTCGTGGCTGCTCAGCGCCGTCCCGCACCGGGGGCAGTACGGGACGACCTTGATGTCCTCGTACAGCAACGACTGGTCCCACAGCTGCTTGAGGTTCGCCCACACCGACTCGACATAGGCGGCGTCGAAGGTCCAGTAGGCGTCGTCGATGTCGATCCAGTACCCGATGCGCTCGGTGAGGGTCTTCCACTCACCGACGTAGTTGCGGACGGACTCCTTGCAGAGGCGGGTGAACTCGGCGATCCCCACCTCCTCCACGATCTGCCGCTTGGCGGTGATCCCGAGCTGCTTCTCCACCTCGACCTCGACCGGCAGCCCGTGGGTGTCCCAGCCCGCCCTGCGGGGCACGGCGTAGCCGCGCATGGTGCGGTACCGGCAGAACAGGTCCTTGTAGACCCGGGCCCAGACGTGATGGAGACCGGGTCGGCCGTTGGCCGTCGGCGGTCCCTCGTAGAAGACCCACGGCGTCGCACCCGCCCGCAGCTCGACCGACCGCTCGAATACCCGGTGCGCGGCCCACCGGGCCAGCTCCTCGTCCTCGAGGGCGGTGAAGTCGGCTTCGGCGGGTACCGGGCGGAACACGGGGCGCGTCCTTTCGGGTCGGTCGGTGGTCCGGTCGACGGTCCGACGGCGCGGACCGGACCGCCGGACGGGGCGGGGTGCGGCCCCGATACTACGGGGGACCGGCAGGAGCGCCGGCACCCGGGGCCCACCGCGGCCGGACGCCACCCACGCCGCCATGGGAGAGACTGGGGGCATGCCCGAGTCCCCCGTCCTCGAAGGGACCCACGTCCGGCTCGAGCCCCTCGCCCCCCATCACGTCGACGGACTGCTGGAGGCGGCCACCGGGGACCGGTCGACGTTCACCTTCACCCTCGTGCCCGACGACCGGGCCGGCATGGCCGCGTACGTCGACCGGGCCCTGGGCCACGCCGCCGCCGGCCACCAGGTCCCGTTCGCCACGGTCTCGCTCGCCCTCGGCCGGGTGGTCGGCTCGACCCGGTTCTACGAGCTCGAGCCGTGGGACTGGGACGGCATCGCCCCCGGCGCGGTGGCCGTGCCGGCCGTGGGCCGGTTCGACCGTGCGTCCATCGGTCACACCTGGCTCGACCCGGCGGCCCAGCGGTCTCCCGTCAACACCGAGGCGAAGCTGCTGGCGCTGGACCACGCCTTCGGCACCTGGGGCGTGCGTGCCGTCCGACTCCAGACCGACGCCCGCAACGACCGGTCACGGGCGGCCATCGCCCGCATCGGGTGCACGCTCGACGGGGTGCTCCGGGCCGACCGTCCGGCCGCCGACGGCACCGTCCGCGACTCCGCCGTGTTCTCGATGCTGGCGGAGGAGTGGCCGGGCGCCCGGGCCGCACTGGTGGCGCGGCTCGACGGCTGACGGCTCGACGGCCGACGGCTCGACGGCCGACTGCCGTCCGTCGGGCACCGTCCCCTCGTACCCGCGACCCCGGTCACACCGGTGACCGGGGTCCACCCCCGTCCGCATAACCTGGCCCCGTGCCCGAGTCCCCCCTCCCGTCGACGGACGCGCCCACCGGCACCGGCGGTCGGGCCCGTTCGTCGGACACGGTGGTCCTGATCGTCGTCTGCCTCGCCCAGTTCATGGTCGTGCTCGACGTCTCGATCGTCAACGTCGCGCTGCCGGCCATCCAGCACAGCCTCCACTTCCGGGCGGTGGACCTGCAGTGGGTGGTGACGGCCTACGCCCTCACGTTCGGCGGACTGCTCCTCCTCGGTGGGCGCCTGGCCGACCTGTTCGGGCGGCGGCGGATCTTCCTGGTGGGCCTCGGTGTCTTCACCGCGGCGAGCCTCCTCGGCGGCTTCGCCACCAACCAGGCCACCCTGATCGCCGCCCGTTCGCTGCAGGGGGTGGGCGCGGCCATCCTGTCCCCCGCCACGCTGACCATCCTCACCGTGACGTTCACCGACCAGCGGGCCCGGGCCAAGGCGTTCGGTGTGTGGAGCGCGGTGGCCGCCGGCGGCGGCGCGGCCGGCGCCCTGTTCGGCGGGCTGCTGACCCAGTACCTGTCGTGGCGCTGGATCCTCTTCGTGAACGTCCCCATCGGCATCGCCCTGTTCGCGGTGGCGCGCCTGCGCCTCCACGAGTCCCGGGCCGAAGGCGGCCGACGGCGCCTCGACGTGGCCGGGGCGGTGACGATCACCGGCGCCCTCTTCCTCCTCGTCTACGCCATCTCCCACACCGACGTTGTCCCGTGGACGGCGACCTCGACCCTCCTGGTGCTGGCCGCCGCCGCACTCCTCTTCGTGGCCTTCCTGGTGGTGGAGGCCAGGGCGGCGTCCCATCCGCTCGTCCCGCTGCGCCTGTTCCGGGTGCGGTCGGTGACCGGTGCCAACCTGGTCATGTTCTGCTTCGGTGTCGGCATGTTCGCCATGTGGTTCTTCCTCTCGCTCTACCTCCAGCAGGTGCTCGGCTACAGCCCGGTCGTCACCGGTCTCACGTTCCTCCCCCAGACACTGGCCATCGCCGTCGGTGCCACGCTGTCCGGGCGCCTGGCTCCCCGGTTCGGACCGCGCAACGTCCTGATGCTCGGTGCCGCCCTCGGCGCCAGCGGGCTGTTCTGGCTCTCGTTCATCCAGGCCGGCGACAGCTACTGGACCGGGGCGTGCGGCGGTGGGATCCTCGCCACCTTCGGCATGGGCCTGGCCTTCACCCCGATCGCGCTGCTGGCCACCGGCGGCGTTCCCCACGCTGATGCCGGGCTGGCCTCGGGGCTGGTGAACTGCAGCCGTCAGATCGGTGCCTCGATCGGGCTCGCCGCCCTGACCACGCTGGCCGCCTCGACGACGGCGTCCCACCTCGTCCACGGCCCCCACGGGTCGCGGGCTGCGATCGACGTGGCCCTGACCGAGGGTTACGCCCGGGCGTTCCTGGTCGCCTCGGTCGTGGTGCTGGCCGGCGGGCTGCTCGCCTTCGTCATCCCGCCGCCCCGTGCCGCCGCGGTGGGCTGGGACGGCGCCGAAGCAGTTCAGACCCCGGGTCCCGTGCTGGTCGACTGACCGGGCTCGGGCGGCACCTCCGGCGGGGGCGGGCCCACCGGCTCCCGGAACGAGCGTGGCCACAGCCGGCGCTCCACGACGACGTCGAGCTCGGCGGCGAACGCGGTCAGCACGGTGCCGATCCCGATCCACCACAGCAGCACCACGAAGGTGGCGAAGGTGCCGTAGAGCGTCTGGTAGTGGCGCAGCTCGTGGGTGACCAGCTGGGCGTCGATGAACTGCAGTGCGGTCCACCCCACCCCGGCCACGACCGCCCCGAGCCAGAGGGACCGCCGGGGTCCGGGCACGGACACCACGATGGCGAACCCGGCCCAGAACATGCACACGTTGACGACGAGCGAGCCGGCCAGCCCCACCAGGGCGGACGCCGGCCCGAGCCCGCCGAAGCTGCCGATGCCGGCCAGCGCGCCGCCGGCCACGAACCCTACGCCCAGGACGAGCAGGAAGCCCACGGCCCGCGGGAGCCAGCGGTCGAACCTCGGCAGGCCGTCCCGCGGCACGCCCCACACCGTGGCCATCAGGACCTGGGCGCTGCGGCTGAGCCGGAGGCAGCCGTAGAGGAGCCAGAGCACGAGGACGATCAGCAGCACGGTGTTGCGCCCCGACAGCCCGGTGATGTTGTGGCGCAGCTCCTCGCCGATGTCCGGGAATTGGCGGAGTGCGGCGTCGACGATCTCCTGCTGGGCCTTCTGGTGGCCGAGCAGCAGGATCTCGACCAGGGTCAGGAGGACCAGCACGAGCGGGAACACGGCCAGGAACGCGGCGTAGGCGAGCAGATTGCCCAGCAGCCCGGCCCGGTCGTCCCGGTACTTCGCCACCGTGGCGCCCAGCACGGCCGTGGACCGGTGACGCTGCTGGAACGCGTCCAACCGGTCCAGCGCGCCGGGCCGTCCGGGCCCGCGGCCGTGTCCGGACGGGGGGGCGGAGGCGCAGGCCGGGTCGGGGGGGATGTTCACCCGCCGACCAGACCCTGGCGACCGTGCCGGCGGAACTCGGCGAGCAGCCCGGCCGCGTCCGCCGGGCCGAACGGGACGTAGGTGGCCCGGCCGTCGTCCGCGTTGGCTCGCCGGACGACCGGGTCGTCGGCCGCCCACCATCCCTCGGCCCGCAGGGGTCCCTTGGTCACCTTGCCGCTCGCCGTCTGGGGCAGGCCGCCCGACAGTCGCACGAACGCAGGCGCCCACTTGGTCCCGAGGTCGTCCTGGGCATCCAGGAACCGGGCGAAGCCGTCGCCGTCGAACGTGCGGCCCGGCAGCAGTTCCAGGGCCGCCATCACCTGGTCCCCCGAGCGCGGGTCGGGCACCGCGTAGACCGCGACGGTGGCGGCGTCGTCGAAGCGGACGAGCACCCGCTCGATCGGGCCCGCCGCCAGGTTCTCCGAGTCGACCCGCATCCAGTCGCCGCCCCGGCCGGCGAAGTAGAAGTACCCGGCGGCGTCCCGGTAGGCCAGGTCCCCGGTCCAGTACCGCCCGGCGCGGATCCGGTCGGCCGTCGCCCCCGGGTCCCGGTAGTACCCCTCGAACCGCCCGCTGCCCGAGCGGTTGACGATCTCGCCCACCGCCGCGCCGCCGTCCACCAACGCCCCGCTGGCGTCGAACTCGGCCCGCGGGCACTCGGCGCCTGTGACCGGGTCGAGCACGGCCACGTCGTCCTGGGCCACGCCGAGCGAACCCACCGGGGTCCCGGGGACGCGCACGATGGCCACCCCGCCCTCGCTCGAGCCGTACCCCTCGGTGAGCACGCAGCCGAACCGGCGTTCGAAGGCGGCGTGGTCGGCCACGGAGGCCTCGGTCCCGAACCCCCGCTTCAGCGGGCAGGCAGCATCGTCGGCGTCCTCCGGCGTGGCCAGCACATAGGCCAGCGCCTTGCCCACATAGGTGAAGGTGGTGGCCCCGTAGCGGCGGACGTCGGGCAGGAACCCCGAGGCGCTGAACCGCCGGGCCAGCGCCACCGTGGCCCCCACCACCACGCTCGGGCCCCACAGCACCATGAGGGCGTTGCCGTGGAAGAGGGGCATCGTGCAGTAGGCGACGTCGGTGCGGTCGAACCCGTAGGCCTCGGCCGACCGCAGGGCGATCGAGGCCAGGCGGCCCTGGGTGCACCGGACCGCCTTCGGGTCGCCGGTGGTCCCCGAGGTGAACAGCAGGAGGTAGAGGTCCTCCGGCGACGGGGCGTCGGCGGCCACCACGTCGGCGGCAACCACGTCGGCGTGGGCGGCCACCCGTGCCGCGTACCCGGGATGGTCGACGCGCAGGACCCGGCCGGGGGGCACCCCGGTGTCCAGGCCGTCGAGCAGGGCGGCGCCCTCCGCGTCGGTCACCAGGACCCGGCAGTCGGTGCGCCGGACGTCGCCGGCCAGCGCCTCCCCCCGACGAGTCGGGTTGATGCCCACCACCACGGCGCCGGCCAGCGCGGCGGCACCGAGCCAGAACAGGTACTCGGGCACGTTGCCCAGCAGGACGCCCACATGGGGCGGGTCGAGGTCGCCGAAGGATCGGAGCAGTCCCGCCCTCGCCGCGCTGGCCGCCACGGACTCGGCCCACGTCCAACGGTCGTCGCCGGAGACCACCGCCGTGGCCCCGTCGTCGGCACGTGCCACCAACAGCTCGGCGACACTGGGCGTGCCCGCGGGGAACCCGTCGAACGTCACCGCTCGGGCTCGACGAGGAGGTCCTGCACGGCCCGGCCGATCCGCCCGTGCTCGTCCCACAGGACCGACTCCGCGCACCCCACCCCTGGCGCCCCGAACCGGGTCCGGGCAGCCACGCAGACCCACTCCCCCACCGGCGGGCGGAGGAGCGAGACCGTCAGGTCGGGGTTGATGAACAGCGCGGTCCGGAAGTCGAGCTCGGCACCGATCCCGTTGCCGAAGTCGGCGGCCGCCACCACCCGCTGCACCGGCGACGGTGGCTCGCCCTCGACCACCGGGTGCCGGAGGCGGAACCAACCGGTGGCCGGTCCGCGCCGGTCGAAGCGACCCTCGACGAAGCGAATCTCCATGCCCTCGTTGTGGAACGCCGGGTAGTCGGTGATCTGCGACGGGACCTCGGCGCCGTCGTCGGGCCCGGGCGGAGCGCCGTCCTCGTCCCGTGCGGTGCCGGGCACGGGGAGAGCGGGGTCGACCCGGATGCGCAGCGACCGGCCCCAGGTCACCTCGACGTCGTCCTGGGTCACGACGCTGTCGACCAGCTGCACCTTGCGTCCGGGCCGCACCACCCGGCTGGTGACGGTGAGCGGTGCCGTCGTCACCGGCCGCAGGAGCTCGAGCGTGAGCCGGACCACCTCGAGTCCGTCGTCGCCGGCGAGCGCCTCCACCGAACGGGCCACCACGGCCGCCACCGGCCCACCGTGGAGCGACCCGGGCGACCATGGCCCGCGGGCGAGGTCGGTCGGGACCAGTCGGCCGCCGTCCGCCACGAACAGGCAGCTCATGCCGTCGGCCCCCGCGGGTGCTGAGTCATGGGCGAGACGCTACCGGTGGTCCGGGCCCTCGACAGCGCCTACCATCGGGGCGCCCCGACCGGAGGCACCTGGCACACCTGCCGACGGACCCGACCGACGGCAACGACCCGACCAATCGAAGGAGCACCATGGCACAGCGCACGTCAGAGATCGACATCAACGGCTCGCCCGAGGCGGTGTGGGCGCTCGCCGGTGACTTCGGCGGTATCGCCGGCTGGATGCCGGGCATGGAGTCGTGCCGGGTGGAGGGCGACAACCGCATCCTCGAGACCATGGGCATGACCATCACCGAGAAGCTCGTGACCAAGGACGACGCCGCCCGGGCCATCACGTACAGCATCGTCGACGGGGTGCCGGTCGAGTCCCACGAGGCCACCGTCACCGTCACCGCATCGGGTGACGGCAGCCACGTCACCTGGGTGGTCGATGCCGCCCCCGACGAGATGGCCGACCTGATGCAGTCCGTGTACCAGCAGTCGCTCGAGGCGCTCAAGGCCCACGTCGAGGGATGACGTCGCCGGCCGACCGGCCCGAGCCGGCGCGGACCGGGCCCTACGTGTACCGGGTCGAGGCCCGGGCCGACGCGCCGGTCGAGGAGGTGTGGCCCCTGCTGGGCGAGGCGGCCCGTTGGCGGGACTGGTCGTTCCTGACCGCCTCGGGCCTCGAGCGCACCGGGTCGCCGGGGCCGGACGGCGTCGGGGCGATCCGCAGATTCACCCGCAACGGCGTCGGGTCGCGGGAGGAGGTGGTCGCCTGGGACCCACCGCACCACCTCGCCTACCGGATCCTGAGCGGGTTCCCCGTGCGCGACTACCGGGCCGATGTCACCCTGGAGGCCGCCGGTGACGGGACCCGCATCGAGTGGGCCGGCTCCTGGTCGCCGAAGTGGCCGGGGACCGGTCGGGTGATCCAGGCCGTCCTGGCGAGGATGATGCAGCGGTTCGCCGATGACCTGGCCCGCTACGCCGGGGACCACCGGGTCTGATCGGCGCCGGCGGCTCAGGCCCCGGCCGACGCCAGACGTGCAGCCCGCCGTCCCACCTCTGCCCGGGCCCGCTCGACGTCGACGGTCAGGACGTCCCGGTCGGCCACGACCGGCACGCCTCCGACCCAGACGTCGGTGACCAGTCGGCTCGACGCCGACCACACGAGGTGCTCGATCAGCATGGCGTCGTCCAGCAGGGGCACGAATGCCGGGTCGTCGAGCGAGACCGCCATCATGTCGGCCGTGGCCCCCGGTGCCAGCACCCCGAGGTCGGGCCGGTCGATGGCAGCGCCCGCCCCGCGGGTGGCCAGGTCCAGGGCCACGGCGGCGGGCAGCGCACCGGCGTCGCCCCCGCGCAGCCGGGCCAGCATGGCCGCCAGGCGCAGCTCCTCCCACAGGTCGAGGTCGTTGTTCGACGCCGGGCCGTCCGTCCCCAGGCCGACGCGCACTCCCGCCGCCAGCAGGTCCTCCACCGGGGCGATCCCCGACGCCAGCTTGGCGTTCGACTGCGGGCAGTGGGCGACGGCCACGTCGTGGGCGGCGTAGACGGCGACGTCCTCCGGCGACAGCCAGATGCTGTGGGCGGCGAGGACCCGGCCGTCGAACACCCCTGCGTCGGCCAGGACCTGCGGCACGGTCCCCCCGTGCCGGGCGGTGAAGGCGTCGGCCTCGTGGGCCGTCTCGGCCAGGTGCAGGTGGAAGAGGGCGTCACGGTCACGGGCGGCCGCGGCCGTGTCGACCAGGCCACCGAGGGGCACCGTGTACGCGGCGTGGGCGGCGAATCCCACCTCCAGCCGGCCCGCCTCGCCGTGGCGGCGGGCGTGGAAGTCGGCGAAGCGGTCGAGGCTGGCCGTCCACCACGAACCATCGGCCTCCGACCCCGGCAGCTGCAGCACGCCCGGGGTGAGCAGGGCGCGGGTGCCGGCGTCGATGACGGCGTCGGCGTTGGCGTCCTCCTCGAAGTACATCTCGCACGACATGGTCACCCCGAAGCTCAGGAGCTCGGCCGACGCCAGCGTCATCCCCCAGTAGACGTCCTCTGGCTCGAGGTGGGCCTCACGCGGCCACAGGACCTCCTGGAGCCAGCGCAGGAGGGGCAGGTTCTCGCCGGTCCCCCGGAACAGCGTCATGGCCGAGTGGCAGTGCGTGTTCACGAACCCGGGAAGGAGGGCGCCGTCGACCGCGACCTCGCGGGTGCCGGGCCGCCCGCCCGCCCGCAGGTCCGCCGGTGTCCCGACCCTGGTCACGCGGTCGCCCGTGACCTCGACGGCACCGGGGCGGAGCACGGCGACGCCCCCGGTGCACGGGACGACGGCGTCGGCCACGTAGCGCACGACGGACGGGTCGGCCCCGGCGGGCTCGGTGCTCGGCACACGGTCACCCTAGGGTGCCCGCCGCAGACACGCCGGATCACGCGCGGCACCTGTGCCCCACGCCGAGCACCCCGACGGTTCCGGGACGATCGGGTCCAGCGCTGGCGGCGGCGAGCATCTGCGCAACGTGGTGCCGGTTGGGGCGGCGCACAACAGCTGTTCGGCCCACCCCTCGACGTTCAGCTCGGCGCTGTGGACATCGGTCGCCAGTTGCCCGAAGATGGGTGGTGGGTCGGGACGTCGCTCCCGGGTCACCTCAACGGACTGCGGCGGAACCCGAACCCGAGTGGGCTCGAGGCGAGATCGTCTGCTTCGGTCCCATCAGCCGACTTCACGCCGAGCGAAGGAGCACGAAGGTGACGGTCAGAGGCTTCAAGGGGAAGATCGAGGTCGACATCCGGGACTCGGAGCCCGACTGGACCCCCTACCTCGCCCCGAAGGCACCTTCGGGCGCGCCCAATGTCCTCATCCTCGCGTGGGACGACCTCGGATACGCCACCATGGACTCCTTCGGTGGTCCGGTGCAGTGCCCGAACATGGCCCGCATCGCCGAGCGCGGCGTGAAGTTCGCCAACTTCCACACGACCGCGCTGTGCTCGCCGACCCGGGCCTCACTGCTGACCGGTCGCAACGCCACCTCCAACGGCATGGCCACCATCGCCGAGTTCTCCTCGGGGTTCCCCGGCATCTCCACCCGCATCCCGTTCGAGAACGGATTCATCTCCGAGGTCCTGGCAGGACAGGGCTACAACACCTATTGCGTCGGCAAGTGGCACCTCACCCCGGGTGAGGAGTGCAACATCGCCGCCTACAAGGGCCGGTGGCCGCTGGGGCGGGGCTTCGAGCGCTTCTACGGCTGGCTCGGCGGTGAGACGAACTCGTACTTCCCGGACCTCGTCCACGACAACCACCCGATCGAACCGCCGGCCCGACCCGAGGACGGGTACCACGTCGCCGACGACATGTGCGACAAGGCCATCGGGTTCATCCGGGACGCCAAGACCATCGACCCGGACAAGCCGTTCTTCCTCTACCTGGCCCCCGAAGCCGGTCACGCTCCCCACCTGGTGCCCCAGGAGTGGGCCGACCGCTACAAGGGCGTCTTCGACGACGGTTACGAGGCGATCCGAGCCGGCATCCTCGAGCGCCAGATCGCGCTCGGACTCCTTCCCGAGGGCACCGGGCTCAGTCCGATCAATCCCCACGGGGAGCCTGGCCGGACCGGGCCCGACGGCCAGCCGTGGCCACAGCTCGACACCGTGCGCCCGTGGGACACACTGTCTGCTGACGAGAAGCGCCTGTTCACCCGGATGGCCGAGGTGTTCGCCGGCTTCATCTCCTACAACGACGACCGCATCGGACGGGTCCTCGACTACCTCGAGGAGTCCGGCCAGATCGACAACACGCTGATCGTGGTCATCTCCGACAACGGCGCCAGCGGCGAGGGCGGTCCCAACGGCAGCTTCAACGAGTGGCGGTTCTTCAACGGGGTGCCGGACACGACGGCGACGACACTGCCGCACATCGACGAGTTGGGCACCCCGGCGTCGAACAACCACTACAACACCGGCTGGGCCTGGGCCTTCGACACCCCCTTCCCCTACTGGAAGCGGTGGGCCGGAGCCGAGGGCGGCGTCGCCGACATGTGCCTCGTCTCGTGGCCAGCGAAGATCCCGGCCTCCACCGAGCCCCGCCAGCAGTACGTGCACGCGGTCGACGTCACCCCCACCATCTACGACCTCCTCGGCATCGTGCCACCGGAAACGATCAACGGCTACCTGCAGAGCCCCATCGAGGGCGAGAGCTTCGCCGCCGCCCTGGTCGATGCCACGGTCCCGGGCAAGCGGACGCAGTTCTACACGATGCTCGGACAGCGCTCGATCTACCGCGACGGATGGCTCGCCTCCACGCTGCACCCGCCGCTGTCGAGCTGGGGGAACTTCGGCAAGGACGAGTGGGAACTGTTCCATCTGGAGACGGATCGGTCACAGTCGACCAACGTCGCCGCCGAGCACCCGGACCGGGTCCAGGAGCTGAAGGACCTGTGGTTCTACTACGCCGGCATCTACAACGGTCTGCCGCTGGACGACCGCAACGCGCTCGAGCAGATCCTGTCCGAGCGGCCTCGCGGCGCCCCGGTCCGGGACCAGTACGTCTTCTACCCGAACACCTCGGACGTGCCCGAGTCCGCCGGTCCGGCGATCCCCGGTAGGTCGTACACGATCGCCGCCGGCGTACGGATCGACTCGACGGACGTGGAAGGCGTCGTGTGGGCGGCGGGTGGGGTCCCGGGCGGCCACAGCCTCTACGTGAAGGACGGGAAGCTCCGCTACACGTTCAACTGGATCGGCACCGTGCTCCAGGACATCGTGGCGGACTCGGTACTCGCCCCGGGGAGCCACGTGCTCGCCGCCCAGTTTGCCGCATCAGGACCCAGCTCGAATCCGGAGATGCCCGGCACCGAGGGGACGCTCACCTTGTTCGTCGACGACGAACAAGTCGGGCAAGGAGCCATTGTCACCCAGCCCGGCTACTTCTGCCTGGTGGGTGATGGCATCTGCGTCGGGCGAGACAGCGCATCAGCAGTCACTCCCGAGTACCTGGCGCCGTTCCCGTTCACGGGCGGGTCGATCGACCGCGTGGTCGTCGACCTCTCGGGCGACGGCTACGTCGACCACGAAGCGGCCGTCCGGGCCTGGTTCAGCATCGATTGAACGAGGATCCGTGTCCGGTCGACGTGCCGGGCGACCATCCACCTCGGGTATCCCCGACGTGCCGGGCGAGGGCGGTCGGCCGCCGACAGGGGCACCGCTGTCGATGATCGCCGCCGGGCCGGCGGCATGGGCCGGCAGGAAGCTCGTGTAGGACATCGGGGTCCGTACCGACCGACGGGGTGTGCCCCAGGTGGCCGCAGTGTCCGTAGTGCCAGATGACCGATGATCAGCCGAGCGGAGCTGACCCGATCGATGCGGATGTCCGTGACGTGCTCCGGGAGTTCTCCGAGGATCCCACGGCCCTTGCGTCTGAAATCGTCCGGCTGCGGACCGAACTCCATTCGCTACGGGGGGGAACGACTTCGCATGGAGATCAGACTCCAACCGCCGGAGCCACCGAGTGGCACCCTTCCGCCGGCCCGGCTCGAAGACTGAGGAAGTGGATGCCCTGCCGCCAGTGCTCTTCGAACAGCCTGCGGCCGATCCAGACCTGTCGCCGGGTAGCACGCTTCAACTGACGCTCACGTCTCAGACGATCGTGTCGGGTGATGGAGTGGCCGTCGAACTGGTCACCCGAACTGGCGTTTACGAGCGAGTCGAGTTCACATCTGGCCGGCCTCTGTCGGCTGTCGGCTGTCGGCTGTCGGCTGTCGGCTGTCGGCCAGCACCGTTCGGCGATGGCGCACCCCGAGCCGGCGTTGTCAGCCACCTTGGGGCGACGGTGACCGGTGCGCCTCCGGCTCGACGGTCAGCTCTGGATGCGGTAGCGGAGGCTCACGACACCGTTGCCGAACCGGTGCTCCTCCAGCAGGTCCAACTGGACGCCGGCATCGCCGATGAATGCGGGTTTTCCTCCACCGACGAGCACCGGATACACCAACAGCTGGCACTCATCGACCAGCCCGGCGTTGAACGCGTGCGCTGCGAGGGTCGGGCCGCCGATGGTCACATCGCTCGCGGCGGACGCCTTCATCTCGCGGACCGAGTCGGGGTCGAAGCGGCGCTCGATCCGCGTGTCGGTGGTCGAGACCACGGGCAGCGTCGTGGAATAGACGACCTTGTCGGCCGCCTGCCAGATGTCGGCGAAGTCGGCCATGAGCTCCGTCTGGGCGCCCAGGGTGGGGTCGGTCTCCCAGACGGCCATCGTCTCGTACATGCGCCGTCCATAGAGGTAGGTACCGACGGGGCGCACGATGTCGGTGATGAAGCTGAAGACCTCGTCGATGGGGGCGGTCCATGCAAACCTGCCGTTCGCGTCCTCGATGTAGCCGTCGAGGGACACGTTCGCCACTTAGATCAGCTTGGCCATGTCGCCCCTCCATCGCCTGCGTGACAGTGCCTGTGGGCGACTCTAGATGAGACACCTCAGGGGTCATCCTGCCCGAGCGGCCTGCCACGGGGTTCGCGCTCCGTGGGGCCGGGAAGGTCCTCGCATCGTCTCCGGGGTGGTGCACGACTGCGGAGCCCGCGACCCCCTTCCCGGGTGTCGCATCCACGACGCCTGCCGTCGGACCCGGGCCGGAAGCGGGATCGACCCGGTCGGCTCTCGGACGCCGCGACCCGGCCGCGTTCTCCTCCTCACGAAGTCCACTCGCCCGCTTGTCCCGATCCGGGCGCGTGCAACCTCCACGAGCGTGCCCCTGGCCGGACCGCGCGGACCGCGCGTGGATGCGAAGGAACCTCGGACCTCGGTGCCGAACCGGGTCCGCCGGCCGGGCGTCATGGTCTCCGGGCGACGGTTCGGCCGGTGGCCCGTGCCGACCACCCGGTGTCGGACGCTCGGGGGTCAGCCCATCGGCCAGGTGCACCGGGCCACGCGGTCGGCCCGCACCCGGCCGGTGTCCACGAACCACCGGGCCGCTCGCTCGAGGGCCTCGGCCGGGGGCCTCGACGTGTAGCCCAGCTCGGACCTCGCCCGGGCGTCGTCGAACGACATTTGGGTCGTCGACATCCGGGCCCCCTCGAGCGGGACCGACGGCTCGCGCCGCAGGATCCGGCCCTCGACCAGGCCGGACACGTGACCGGCGGCCAGCGCCAGGGCACTCGGGAACCGCCGGGTCGGTGCGGGCAGCCCGGTCACGTCGGCCAGCGTCCCGAGCACGTCCCGCAGCAGCAGGTTGCGCCCCCCCAGGATGTAGCTGCGGCCCTGGGTGCCGTGGTCGGCGGCCAGGACGTGCCCGGCGGCCACGTCCTCGACGTCGACGATGTTGAGGGTGGTGTCCACGTAGCCGGGGATCCGGCCGTTGAGGAACTCGAGCACCGTCCGACCCGTCGGTGTCGGCCCCACATCCCTCGGGCCCACCGGGGTGGTCGGCTGCACCAGAACCACCGGCAGCCCCTCGGCGGCCGCCCGCAGCACCTCGTGCTCGGCCACGTACTTCGACTGCTTGTAGAGCCCGAAGAGGTGGTCGACGTGGGCGAAGGATCGCTCGTCGACCGGGGTGTCGGCCGTGGCCGTGCCCAGGCCGAGCGTGCCGACGGTGGAGGTGTAGACCACCCGCCGGCAGCCGTGGGCCCGCGCCGCGTCGAGCACGATCCGGGTGCCGGTCACGTTGACGTCGTAGAACGACGCAGGGTCCGGCGCCCAGAACCGATAGAGGGCCGCCACATGGAAGACGAGGTCGCAGCCGGCCACCGCCCCGTCCACCGCAGCCGGGTCCCGCAGGTCACCTTCGACGATCTCCACGCCCAGCCCGTCGAGGTTCCCGGTGGGGCCGCCGGGCTCCACCAGGGCCACCACCCGGGCGCCCCGCTCGAGCACCTGGCGCGCCACCGAGGAACCGACGAACCCGGCGCCGCCGGTGACCAGGACGCGGTCACCCGGGCGGGGACCGTTCCCCGTGCCACCGCCGGGGCCCGGCCCGGTCACGGGCGGTGGGCTCCCGTCGGGCGGCGGGTGCGGCGCAGCGAATTGCGGGCCATGGTGCCGCCGACCTCGAGGAGCAGCCCGGCGTTGCGGGTGGCGTCGGCCAGCACGTCGTCGAGCGCGGCCACGAAGGCGTCGATCTCCTGGTCGCCGATGATGAGCGGCGGCAGCAGCTTCACGATGTTGACGTTGTCGGCGGCCACCTGGGTGAGGATACGGTGCCGGCGGAAGAGGGGCACCACGATCAGCTGCGAGAACAGTCCCTTGCGGGCCAGCTCCATCATCCGGAAACGGGCCCGTCCCCCACGCGACACCGGCGGCCCGAACACGAGGCCGATCATCAGTCCGATGCCCCGGACCTCGTGGAGCAGCTCGTACTTGTCGACCAGCGGTGCCAGGGCGGCCATCAGCTGGTCGCCCCGCGCCCCGGCCCGGGCCACGATGTCCTCGTCGTCCATGGCCTGGAGGGTGGCGAGTCCCGCCACCATGGCCAGCTGGTTGCGCGAGAAGGTCGAGGAGTGGACCACCGCCCGGTCCATCGAGCTGTACACGGCGTCGAACACCGGTTCGGTGGTGAGCAGGGCCCCCACCGGCACGTAGCCGCCGGACAGCGCCTTGGACAGCGTGATCATGTCGGGCTCGATGCCCCAGTGCTGGTGGCAGAAGAACCGGCCGGTCCGCCCCATGCCGGTCTGCACCTCGTCCATCACCAGCAGCGTGCCGAACCGGCGGCACAGGGCCTGCACCTTGCGCCAGTAGGACTCGGGTGCGAGGTAGACCCCCTTGCCCTGGATCGGTTCGACCACCAGAGCGGCCACGTCGCCGGCGGCCAGCTGGCGCTCCAGCGCCACCGCGTCGCCGAAGGGCACCGGGTCGCACCCGGGCAGCAGCGGGCCGAACCCCACCCGGAACTCCTTGCCCCCGTTGAGGGAGAGGGCGCCGTTGGTCAGTCCGTGGAAGGCGTGGTCGCAGTAGAGGATGCGGCGGCGGCCGGTCGCGCAGCGGGCGAACTTGATGGCCGCCTCGACCGTCTCGGCCCCCGAGTTGGCGAACACCGCCCGGCGGATTCCGGGGTGGGCCCGGTCCACCAGCCCCTGGCCGAGCAGGCCGGGCAGCAGTGCGCAGTCCAGCTGGGCCAGGTTGGGCAGGTCGGCGTCGAGCGCCTGGTGGAGCGCGTCCTTGACCACCGGGTGGCTGCGGCCGAGGGCGAACACGCCGAACCCGGACAGGAAGTCGAGCGTGCGGCCCCCCTGGTCGTCGATCAGGTACGCCCCCTCGCCCCGGACGTAGGTGCGGTCGAAGCCGATGGTGGTGAGCACCTTGGCCAGCTGCGGGTTGAGGTAGCGGTCGTGCAGCTCGTAGGCCTCGCCCCGGTGGGCGGCGAGCAGTGCGTCGAGGTCGAAGGGCACGGTCACGCTCCGGTGGGTCCGGCGGCACGCCCGCCCGGTCCGGCCCCACCGTACCGGGCGGGCACCGGCGGGGTCACACCGGCGCCCCGCCTACGTACCGGGCGGGCGGCAGGCTCCGTGCGGCCAGTCCCACACCTGCACCACGGCGGGCGGCACCGGCACGGTGCACGGCGAGGTCGTGCCGCTCAGTCCCACCGGGGAGACCGTCCATGCGCCACCGGACGGCATGGCGAAGAGCAGGTAGCTGCCGTCGTCCTGACCGGCGACCTGCGCCTTGTAGAGGTCGCTTCCCACCGGTGCGTTGGTTGCCGGCAGCGCCGTCGCCGCGCCCGCCCAGTAGGTGCCGGTCGCGTGATCGAACGCGTAGTACGTCGTGCCCGGTGCAAGACCGGTGTAGGTGGACGGCGGCACGCCGACCTGGGCCGCGCGAGCGGCGACGAGCTGCGCCCGGACGGCGTCGGTCACCGGCAGGTTCTGGACCGCCGGCGGCGGGACGGTGGTCGGCGCGGTGGTCGACGACGCGGTGGACGTGGTGGAGCCGGCGGTGACCGGTGTGGGTGCCGACGTGGTCGGCGCGGTGGTCGACGACGAGCACGCGGCCAGTCCGACCGCGCCCGCCGCCAGTGCGGCGCCCAGACAGAGCGATCGTGCCAGGCTGCGGTTCTCTCGGCCCGATGGGCTCATGTCGCCTCCGATCGTCGAGCCGCCGTCCGGCAGGTCCGTTCCGTTCCGACCACAGGCCAGCACCCGGCGGGGACCGCTGACCCGGGCACGTTCGACGACCGGGGTCATCCGGCGGTCGTGGTCGGAACCGCCGCGGTCGGAGCCACCGGCTGCGGCGCAAGCTTGTCCGCCACCGTCCAGCCGGTGCGGGCCCAGAAGGCGCAGGGCGCCCCCTTCATGGAGGTGCGCACCGACGTCGGCGTGTCGAGGGACAGGTAGGAGCCCGTGGCCGACGTCAGCTGCGGCCACACCAGGCCCCCGCCCGACGGGCTCCCGGTGGTGGCAACGCGCGCCCAGGCGCCGCTGACCGTGGCGGCCAGCTGCTGTTCGGCCGGGGTGAAGGTGAGGTTGCCGCTCGACTGGACCGGGGCCTGGAACACGTAGGGCAGCTCGGCGGAGTGGAAGGCGCCGAGGTCGATGCCCGGTGTGGCCAGGATGAAGGGGTTGGGGACGTGGTCGAACTCGTACTCGTGGACCGGGACCCACCTGCGGAGCAGCGCGGCCGACTGCACCGCCGGACAGGCCAGCACGGCGTCGCCGATGGCCTGGCCAAGGGCGGCCCCGGCGTCCGGGTAGGCCGACAGCGGGTACTCGGCACGCACCTCGGCACCGACCGTCGGACCGAAGTAGGCGTCCACCGCAGGTGCCCACTCGGCCGCGGTCAGCGTGGTCCCCAGCTCGAGCTGGTGGAGGCCCACGAAGAGCCGGCCCTCGTCCCGGTTGACACCGACGACCACCGGCACCCGGTGGAACCTGCCCGCCGCCAGCAGTGCGCCGGCCTGGGACGGCACCGTCACACCGTCGGCCACCGGTCCCCACTGGGCCCCCTGGCCGAACAGGAACGTGGGGTCGGGTCGCAGGGCCTCGATGACCTGCCGCGCCGGCTTCGACCGCAGGCATGCCAGTTGGGCCGGAGGGGGCGGACACCCGAGGGTGGAGGCCAACGTGGCGCCCTGGGCCTCGGCGGAGGCGAGCGGCTGGGCCGGCAGCGTGCACGGCCCGCTCTCGGTGATGGCCGCCTGGAACAGCCCGGCGGAACCCGGGGAGACCAGGTGGGCGCAGACGCTGATCCCCCCGGCCGACTCGCCGTAGATGGTGACCCGGTTCGGGTCGCCCCCGTAGGCGGCGATGGTGGCGCGCACCCAGCGCAGGGCGGCCTGCTGGTCCTCGAGGCCCAGGTTCCCCGTCGCGTGCGCCGGGTCCTCGGCGGCAAGTGACGGCAGGGCCAGGAACCCGAGGGACCCGAGCCGGTAGTTGAAGCTCACCGACACCAGCCCGTGGGAGGCGGCGTAGTTTGCCACCGAGTCGTCGCCGGAGCTGCCCACCTGGAACCCGCCGCCGTAGATCCACACCAGGACCGGGCGGGGCGAGGTCGGGACGGCGGGCGGGGCGTAGACGTTGGCGTACAGGCAGTCCTCGCTGCCCTCGTAGCTGTTGACCACCGGCACGATCTGCGGGCAGGGGCTCGAGACGTGGGTGGCCTGCAGGGTCGACGACCAGTGGGCCGCCGGACGGGGGGCCTGCCAGCGCAGCGGCCCGACCGGCGGCGCCGCGAACGGGATCCCCTCGAAGGCCCGGGTTCCGGCGACCTGGGCGCCGTGGACCAGCCCCTGCGGCGTCCGCAGCGTGAGCGGATCGCCCCCGACGACCGCGGCCGACGGTGCGGCCACCGCCACCGACGCACCGGCGGTGGCCGAGGTTCCGGTCGACGCGGCCGACGAGCCGCAGGCACCCAGCACGAGGGCGGCGGCGATCCCGATGAGTGCCGCGTTCCCCCGTCGCATGGGCTGCAACGTAGCAACCGTCCGACGCCCGTTCCGTGTCGCGGGGAATCCGCGCCCCTGTTAGGGTCGATCCCACCCACGGGGCATCGCACGGACGGCCGTGCGCACGGTCCCCGACGACCCACTGCGGAGGTGGCACATGGCGCTCGGACCGGTCGAAGTCCTGGTGTTGAGCTTTCCCGGCAACCAGTTCAACGGTGACATCATCCCGGAGTTGGAGCGCCTGACGGCCAACAACACCATCACCGTGATCGACGGCGTCTTCGTCACGAAGGACGAGGCCGGCGACGTCGCCTTCGTGGAATTCGAGCAGCTCGGGGGCGACCACGACGCCGCCCGGCTGGCCGGCGTGCTGGACCAGATCGAGTCGCTCATCTCCGACGAGGACATCGCCGCGCTGGCCGACGACCTGGCGCCCGGCGACTCCGAGGCCATCCTGGTGTTCGAGCACACGTGGGCGAAGCCCTTCCGGGACGCCATCGTCGCCTCCGGCGGGATCCTCACCGGCGAGATGCGCCTGTCCGGCCTGGCTGTCGACGAGTTGCTGGACGAGCTCGCCTCCCTCGACTGACGTACCGCACGACCCGAACCGCACGACCCGAACCGCACGACCAACCGAACTACAGGAGGCAACCACGATGATGCGACGCATGGGACGTCCAGGACTGGTGGGCACGATGGCCCGCACCGCGGTGGTCGCCGGCACGGCGACCGCCGTCGCCGGAGGTGTCCGCAACCACCAGGAGCAGAAGCAGGCTGCAGCCCAGCAGCCGGCGCCACCTCCCCCCCCGGCGCCGCCCGCCGCGGCCCCGGCCGCTGACGGGGTCGACATCACCGGTGAGCTCCAGAAGCTCGTCGAGATGAAGAACGGCGGCCTGCTGACCGACGACGAGTTCGCCGCGGCCAAGGCCAAGCTGCTCGGCTGAACGCACCGACCGGGGACGAACGGTCCCCGTCGCCGCTCGCACCACGACGCCCCGGGTCTCCCCGGGGCGTCGTGCCGTCCCGGCAGCCTCGTCGTCGATCGGGCTGCACCGTGCACACCAGGCGGTCAGACTGGTCCCGTGCCCAACGTCGTCCTCGTCCATGGAGCCTTCAACGAGCTGTGGGGGCCCCACGAGATCGCTTCGCGGTGGCTCCCCGCCCTGCGCGACGGTCTGTGGCACCACGGGTGCGAGATCGCCGACGACGACGTCCGGGTCTGCTTCTACGGGGACCTGTTCCGACAGCGCCCCGGGACGGAAGCGGCGGCACGGGTGGAGGAGTCACGCTCCGGGATCGCCGAGGCGCTCGGCGAGCTGACCGCAGGAGCCGCTCTGGCCGCACTGGGCCAGGCCGCCAGCGATGCAGCCTTCGAGCGCACCGTCGACATGGTGACGGTCATGGCGACCGAGCCCGACCTGCGCGACCGCATCCGGGGACGTCTCGAGGCGGTCATCGACGACGAGACCCGGGTCGTGGTGGCCCACTCGCTGGGCAGCGTCCTCACCTACGTCGCACTGTGCAACCACCCTGACTGGCCCGTCCACACCTTCGTGACCCTGGGTTCGCCGCTGGCGGCCCCCATGACCGACGGACTCGTCGGGCCCCTGGTGGACGACGGGATCGGCGCGTGGCCCGGATCAGTCCAGCGCTGGGTGAATGTCAGGGCCGTGGGCGACGCGGCCGCCGCGCTCCCGCTGGCCGACCGCTTCGGCACCCGGGTCGAGGACGTGCTGGTGGACAACGGGCACCGGGCCCACGCGCCGGAGCCCTACCTGAACGCTGACGTCACCGGTGCCGCCGTCGCCGCCGCGCTGGGCGCCGACCCCACGAGGCCCGCCCCCTCCTGACCGACCGGGACCGGGAGGCGCGGCCGGGGGTCAGTCCGACGCCCGTCCCTCGTCGAAGCCGGTGGCCAGCAGCCGGAACGCCCGGTCGACCTCGGCCACCAGGTCGCCGCTCTCGTCCCGGGCCCAGCAGGCGAAGGCGGCCATGGCCGCACCCAGTGCCGCCCGGGCCACCGTCTGGGGCCCCAGGTCGTCCGGTGACCCGCCGAGCCGGCTGGCGGCGAACCCGGCCACCACGTCGCACCACTCCTCGTAGCGCACCGCGGAGCGGGCGACCAGGGTGGGGACCGAACTGATCAGCACCATGCGGATCCGGAGTTCGTCGAGCTCGCCGGCCCCGAACCGGTTGGTCGCCATCACCGACCGGCGCAGCACGTCCATGAGGGGCTCGCCGACGGGCGCCTCGTCGAGCCGCGCCCGCAGCCGCACCAGCTCGGCGTCGAACTCCCCCCAGACGACGTCGGGCTTCGACTCGAAGTACCGGAAGAACGTCCGGCGCGAAATCCCGACGGCCGCGGCGATCTCGTCCACCGTGGTGTCGTCGTAGCCCTGGCGGGAGAACAGGTCGAGTGCGGCACGGGCCACGTCCTGGCGCGAGGTGCTCGCCGGCCTGCCGCGCGCCGGCTCGGTCTGCGCCCCCCCGGCTCCGCCGGCCACCGCCGTCACCGCTCCCCGGTCGTCACGCTTCCATTTTGGCATCGAGTGCACTAAATTGCACCCACCGATCGAACCCCCGGCGTCAGCCGGCCGACCACCGGAGGACCCATGACCGTCACGACGACCCCGGACACGACCGAGGCCACCCACGGCGACCAGGACGCCCCGGCGCCCGCCGACGCCACCCCGCTGGTGTCCGCCGAACTGCTGGTCGAGGACGTGTCCATCGACGGGATGTGCGGCGTCTACTAGGCCGCCGGACACCCCCGCCCCTCCTCCCGTGACCACCCCCACGACGGCCCCCGCGTACGACCCGGCGCGCCGCTGGACCCTCCATCCCCAGGTGTCGCTCCGTCCGGAGTCGTTCGGGGCGCTGGCGTACCACTTCGGGACCCGTCGGCTCTCGTTCCTGAAGAGCCGCACCCTGCTCGCCGTGGTCGAGTCGCTGGCCGACCAGCCGTCCGGCCTCGCCGCCTGCCGTGCGGCCGGCGTGCCCGACGACGAGCTGCCCGCCTACGAGCAGGCCCTGGCCACCCTGGTGGACACCGGGATGGTCTGCGAGCGGGCGGCGTGACGCCGGCCGGGCCCGACACGGGCTTCCGCCTGGTCGACCGGTTCGAGCAGGGGCTCGACGCCCCGATCTGCCTCACCTGGGAGCTGACCTACGCCTGCAACCTGGCATGCGTCCACTGCCTCTCGAGCTCGGGCCGGCGCGACCCCCGGGAGCTCTCGACCGAGGAGTGCAAGTCGCTCATCGACGAGTTCGAGCGCATGCAGATCTTCTACGTGAACATCGGCGGGGGCGAACCCACCATCCGTGCCGACTTCTGGGAGCTGGTCGACTACGCCACGGCCCACCATGTGGGGGTGAAGTTCTCGACCAACGGATCGCGGATCTCCGAGGCCGTAGCGGCCCGGTTGGCGGCAAGCGACTACGTCGACGTGCAGCTGTCGCTGGACGGTGCCACGGCCGAGGTCAACGACGCCGTCCGGGGCGAGGGATCGTTCGCCACCGCCGTCACCGCCATGGAGCGCCTGGCCGCGGCCGGCTTCGTCGGCTTCAAGCTGTCCGTGGTGGTCACCCGCCACAACGTGGGCCAGCTCGACGCCTTCAAGGCGCTGGCCGACCGGTACCGCGCCCAATTGCGGCTGACCCGGCTGCGACCGGCCGGCCGGGGCGCCGACGTGTGGGACGAGCTTCACCCGTCCGGTGACCAGCAGCGCCAGCTGTACGACTGGCTGGTGGCCCACGGCGAGGACGTCCTGACCGGCGACTCCTTCTTCCACCTGGCCGCCTACGGCGACGCGCTGCCGGGGCTCAACCTGTGCGGGGCCGGCCGTGTGGTCTGCCTGGTCGACCCCGTGGGTGACGTCTACGCCTGCCCGTTCGCCATCCACGAGGAGTTCCGGGCCGGCAACGTCCGCGCCGTCGGCGGGTTCACCGACGTGTGGCGCACGTCCGAGCTGTTCACCGAGCTGCGCGCCCCGCAGAGCGCCGGGGCGTGCGCATCGTGCGGGCACTTCGACGCCTGCCGGGGCGGGTGCATGGCCGCCAAGTTCTTCACCGGGCTGCCGCTCGACGGCCCCGATCCCGAGTGCGTGCTCGGCCACGGGGAGCACGCACTCGACGCCCGTGGCGACATCGCCACGCCCCGTCCCTCGCCCGACCACTCGTCGCGACCCCGCCGGGTGGCCGTGGCGCTGGCCCCGACCCACCGGCCCGACCGCCGGTGCGACGAGAGCCCGCTGGCCGGCGCAGGCCCCACCCTCCGGTCGACGTGACGGTGGCGTCCCTCACCGACCCGGTCGTCCTCGGGTCCCGGGAGGCACCGTCCCGCGTCGTGTTCGGGCCCCACGAGACGAACCTCGGGGACGGCCGTGCACTCAGCGAACGCCACGTCGCCTACTACGCCACCCGGGCGGCGGGCGGCGCCGGGGTGCTGGTGTGCGAGACGGCATCGGTCCACGAGTGGGACTGGCCCTACGAGCGTGCCCCGCTGGCTGCCGAGTGCGAACCCGGATGGCGTGCCGTCGCCGAAGCGTGCCGTCCCCACGGCACGTTGGTGCTGGCCGGGCTCGGGCACGCCGGCGGCCAGGGGTCGAGCGCGTTCTCCCAGGCCGTGCTGTGGGCCCCGTCACCCGTGGCCGACGCCGCCAGCCGCGAGCTCCCGATGGCCATGGGCGAGGCCGAGATCAACGCGGTCGTGACCGGATTCGCCGGGGCCGCCAAGATGGCGGTTGCCGCCGGCCTGGACGGCGTCGAGGTCGACGCCGGCGCGCTGTCGTTGCTGCGCCAGTTCCACTCGGGCATCACCAACGTGCGCGACGACACCTACGGGCACGATCGCCTCCTGCTCACCAACCAGGTCCTGCTGGCCGTGCGGGCCGCGCTCGGACCGGACCGGGTCCTGGCCCTGCGGCTCTCCTGCGACGAGCTGGCCCCCTGGGCCGGCACCACCCCGGAGCACGCAGCGGCCGTCGTGGACGCCCTGGCCGACCGGATCGACCTCCTCACCGTGGTCCGCGGCGGGCCCTACTCCTCGACCGCCTACCGCCCGGACGCCCATACCCCTGACGGGTTCAATGCGGAACTGTGCGCGGCGATGCGCCGGGCGGCCACCGGACGGGTCCCCGTCGTCCTGCAGGGCAGCGTGGTCGACCCGGCCCGGGCCCAGGCCGCACTGGACGACGGCGTGGCCGACCTGGTCGAGATGACCCGGGCCCAGATCGCCGAGCCGGGCCTCGTGGCGTTGGTACGCGACCACCGCTCCGGCGAGGTCCGGCCCTGCATCCTGTGCAACCAGGCCTGCCGGGTCCGGGACAACCGCAACCCGCTGGTCAGCTGCGTGGGCGAGCCCCGCGCCGGACACGAGACGGTGGACGTCGACCCGGCCACCGCCCCGGCGGCGGGACGCGGCGCGACCCCGGCGGACGTGCTGGTGGTGGGCGCGGGCCCGGCGGGACTCGAGTGCGCCCGCGTGGCGCGGCTGCGCGGCCACGACGTGACCGTCGTCGACCGGTCACCGGTCACCGGCGGTGCGCTGCGGGCGGCGGCGGTCGGACCCGGACGCGAGCGGCTGGCCGACCTGTGCGGCTGGCTGGCCGCCGAGTGTGCCCGGCTGGGGGTCCGCGTGGAGCTCGGCCGCGACATGACCGCGACCGAACTCGACGCCGCCCGGGCGGCGGGCACCACGGTGGTCCTGGCCACCGGTGGACGTCCGGCGCCGTGGGCCCACCCGACCGACGGCTCGGTGGCCCTGGTCGACGCGGCCCGTGCCCTGGCCGGTGGGGCCGACGCGCTGCACGAGGGCCCGGTCGTCGTCCACGACCCGGTCGGCGGGCCCATCGGGGTCGGCGTGGCCGAGTGGCTGGCCGCGTCGGGGCGCGACGTCGCCCTGGTGACCCCCGACCAGATCGCCGGCACCCTGCTGTCGCTGACCGGTGACCTGGCCGACGCCAACACCCGGCTGCAGCGGGCCGGCGTCCGTCGCGAGCTGCGCGCCCTGGTCCGCCGCGTCGACTCCGGGAGCGTCCACCTCGAGGACGTCTGGACCGGCGAGGCCCGGTCGGTGCCGGCCGCCGTGCTCGTCGACTGCGGCCACCGGCTGCCCGAAGACGCGCTGTACGGCGAGCGGCCCGGCACCCTCCGGGCCGGTGACTGCGTCGCCCCCCGCACCGTCCTCGAAGCCGTCCTCGAGGGGCGGCGCCGGGCGCTCGAGATCAGCGGTGCCGTGCCTGCCACCCGCGTTCCCACCACGACAGGAGCAACCCGGTGACCCACCCCGAGATCCGACTGCCCGCCGACCGCACCGAGGGACGGGTGGCAGGCAAGGTGGCCCTCGTCACCGGTGCCGCCCGCGGCCAGGGGCGCAGCCACGCCCTGCGGCTGGCCGCCGAGGGCGCCGACATCGTCGCCGTCGACGTCTGCGAGCCGATCGCCCACGTGTCCTATCCGACGGCCACGCCCGAGGACCTGGCCACGACGGCCGACCTGGTCGAGGAGGCCGGTGCCCGGGTGGTGACCGCGGCCGTCGACGTGCGCGACGGGGCCGGGCTGGCCGCGGCGGTGGCCGAGGGCGCTGCCGCCCTGGGCGGCCTCGACATCGCCGTGGCGAACGCCGGCGTGTGCTCCATCCAGCGTTGGGATGAGGTGACCCCCGAGCTGTGGGACACCGTCATCGGCATCAACCTGACCGGGGTGTGGAACACGTGCACCGCCGCCATCCCCCACCTGGTGGAGCGCGGCGGTGGCTCGATGGTCCTGATCAGCTCCACCGCCGGCCTGAAGGGCCAGCCCTTCCTCACGCCCTACGTCGCCTCCAAGCACGGGCTGGTCGGCATCATGCGGAGCCTGGCCAACGAGCTGGCCTCCCGCCACATCCGGGTCAACTCGCTGCACCCCACGGGTGTCGACACCCCCATGCTGCTCGGGATGACCGGCCTGACCGAGCGCATCGAGGCCAGCCCCGACGTCGGCTCCCTCTTCCTCAATTCGCTCCCGGTCGACCTGGTCCGGGCCGAGGACATCTCCAATGCCGTCCTGTTCCTCGCCTCGGACGAGGCCCGCTACGTGACCGGCCTCACCATGACCGTCGACGCCGGGGCCTCGGCCCGGTGAGCACGGTCGGCAACGGGACGGGCCGGTGAGCTCGGCCGGCCGCTACCGGCACCTCTTCACCCCGCTGCGCCTCGGCCCGGTGACCGTGGCCAACCGCATCGTGTTCTCGGCGCACCTGACCAACTACGCCACCGACGGCATGCCCACCGAGCAGCACACCGCCTACTACGCCGCCCGGGCGGCCGGCGGTGCCGGCCTGATCATCACCGAGGAACACTCCACCCATCCGACGGACTGGCCCTACGAGAAGCTCATCCACGGCTTCCACCCCCGGGTGGTCGACGGCTATCGGCGGATCACCGACGCCGTCCACGCCCACGACGTACCGATCTTCGCCCAGCTGAACCACAACGGCGGGCAGGCCTCGTCCATGTACTCCCGCCTGCCGGTGTGGGCACCGAGCCCGGTCCCCGATCCGCTCTTCCGCGAGGTCCCGAAGGCGGTCGAGCACTTCGAGATCGCCCAGATCGTGGACGGCTACGCCACCGTCGCCGGGCACTGCACAGCGGGCGGGTTCGACGGGATCGAGCTCCAGTGCTCCCACTCGTCGATCGTGCGCGGCTTCCTCTCCCCCGCCACCAACCGGCGCACCGACGAGTACGGCGGCGGCCTGGTCGACCGTGCCCGCCTGCTGCTCGAGATCGTCGACGCCGTGCGGTCGACCATCGGGGCGGACCGGGCCCTCGGGGTCCGCATCTGCGGCGACGAGCTCATCGAGGGCGGGACCGGGATCGACGACGCCGTCGAGGTGGCCCGCCTGGTCGAGGCGTCCGGGCAGGTCGACTACGTCAACACGTCGATCGGGGTGGCCACGGCCACGCTCTACATGATCGAGGCCAGCATGCAGGTCCCGCCCGGCTACGCCCTGTTCATCCCGAGCGCCATCCGCGCCGCCATCGACCTGCCGGTCGTGGGCGTGGGACGGTTCAAGGACCCGCTCCAGGCCGACCGGGCACTGGCCGACGGGGTGTGCGACCTGGTCGGCGTGGTCCGCGGCCAGATCGCCGACGCCGACTTCGCCGCCAAGGCCCGCTCGGGCCACGGCACCGACATCCGTACGTGCCTCTCCTGCAACCAGGAGTGCGTGGGCCGCATGGGGCTCAACCGCTGGCTCGGCTGCATCGAGAATCCCCGGACCGGGCGCGAGGCGATCCCCGTCCCGCCGCCCCGGCAACGGCGCAAGGTCGTCGTGGTCGGCGGCGGTCCCGGCGGCCTGCAGGCCGCGGTGACGGCTGCCGGGCGGGGCCACCGGGTCGTCCTCTTCGAGCGCCATGACCGGTTGGGCGGCCAGGCCCACGTGGCCGCCTCGGTGCCCAGCCGGGCCGAGTTCTTCGACATCGCCCGCAATCTGATCGTGGCGGCCAGGCGCGAGGGCGTGGACCTGCGCACGGGCGTCGAGGCCACGGCCGACACGGTGCGGGCGGAGGCGCCCGACGCCGTCATCCTGGCCACGGGCGCCCGCCCGGCCAGGCCGTGGTGGGCCGGCGACGAGTCCCGGGTGGTCGACGTGCGCGACGTGCTGGAGGGCCGGGCCCACCCCGAGGGCCGTGTGGTGGTCGTCGACGAGCTGGGCTTCCACCAGGCCACGTCCACCGCAGAGCTCCTGGCTGATCGCGGCTGCTCCGTCGAGATCGTGACCAACGGCATGGTCGTGGCCCAGGACCTCGGGATCACCCTCGACATGGAGACGTGGAACGTGAAGGCGCACGCCAAGGGGATCGGGCAGAGCGTCGACCTGGTGCCGATGGGCGTGGGGCCCGACCCGTCCGGTCCGGGAGTGCTCGAGCTCCGGCTCCAGCACCACCCCACCGGCACCGACCAGGTCCGTGCGTGCGACTGGGTGGTGTGCGCCGTGCACCAGCAGCCCGAGGACGACCTGTGGCGGGCCCTCGACGGCGCGCCGTTCGAGGTCCACCGCATCGGCGACTGCCTGGCGCCCCGTCGGGCCCACGCCGCCGTGCTCGAGGGCGACCGTGTGGCGGTGGCCCTGTGAGCGGGACGGCACCCGGCGTGCTGGCCGTGGTGGTGGCCCGAGACGGCCGCCTCCCTGTCGGGGCCGCCGAGGCCGTGGCCGAGGCCGCCGGACGCGTGGTGGTCGTGGGGTCGGGAGCCGAGGGCGCGGCGCGAGCCCTGCCCGGGGCGACCCGGGTCCGCTGGGCCGACACCGGTCCCGGGCTGCGCCCGGCGTCGCTGGCTGCAGCCCTCGCCCCCGTGGTGGCCGGCGAGGCGCTGGTGATCCTGCCTGCCTCCCCCGACGGGCGCGACCTGGCACCTCGGCTGGCGGCGGCGACCGGCCGGCCGCTCGTGGCCCGGGTACTGGATGCCTCGGCCGGGACCGACCCCGACGGTGCGCCCTGCATCCGGGCCCGCGTGGGCCGGGTCGAGGACCGGGTGCTGGTGCCCGTCGAGGTGCACGGGCAGGCCGTGGTGACCCTGGCCGTCGGCGGGCGCGCCACCGGGCACGGTGCCACCGGATCGCCGGACGCCGTCGTGGAACCCGTGGCACTCGGGCCCCTACCTGCGGCGGCCGACCCCCGGCTGGTCGAGCTGCTGGAACCCGACCTCCACACCATGGACCTGGCCGACGCCGCCCGGGTGGTGGCCGGCGGAGCGGGCCTCGTGACCGGGCTCGACGACACCCGGGCCACCGAGGTGTTCAGCCTGCTCGGTCGGGTGGCCGCGGCCCTGGGCGGCTCGGCCGGGGCCACCCGGGTGGCCACCGACGCCGGTTGGACCGGGTACGAGCGCCAGATCGGCACCACCGGCGTGGCCGTCGACCCCGACCTCTACGTTGCGCTCGGTGTGTCGGGTGCGGCCCAGCACACCGGGGGCATCGGCGCGCCCCGCCACGTGGTCAGCGTCAACACCGACCCGTCGTGCCCCATGACGGCCATGGCCGACCTCGGCCTGGTGACCGACGCCGGGGCCCTGCTGGCCGAGCTCGCCCGGCGCCTCGGCGTGGACGACGACCGGGAGGTGGCCCGTGCCTGAACCGACCTCGGCCACGACCACGGCCACGGCCACGGCAGGGAGCCCGGGGCCGCTGGCGTTCGATGCCGTCGTCGTCGGCGCCGGTCCCGCCGGGGCCGCCGCCGCACTCGCGCTGGCCCGGGCCGGCCGGCGGGTGGTGGTGGTCGAGCGGGGCCCGTTCCCCGGCTCCAAGAACGTCTACGGGGGGGTCGTCTACGGCCGCGTCCTCGATGACATCGTCCCCGGATGGTGGGAGGAGGTACCGGTCGAGCGCTGGATCGTGCGCCGGTCCACGATGATGATGACCGGGACCCAGTCGCTCTCGGTCGACTTCCGGACCGATGCCTGGGGCAGTGCCCCGTACAACGGCATGACCACGCTGCGGTGCCACTTCGACGCGTGGCTGGCGGGCAAGGCCACCGACGCCGGTGCCCGACTGCTCACCTCGACGGTCGCCACCGGCCTCGTCCGGGACGCAAGCGGACGGGTGGTCGGGGTGCGGACCGACCGTGACGGGGCCGAGCTGCTGGCCCCGGTGGTGATCGCCGCCGACGGGGTCAACTCGTTCCTGGCCAAGGAGGCGGGCCTGCTCCCCCGGGCCGAGGCCTCCCACCACACCCTCGGCGTCAAGGAGGTCCTCGACCTCCCGCCCGGGGTCATCAACGAGCGCTTCGCCGTGCAGGACCACGAGGGGGTCGACATGGAGATCCTGGGCTGCACCGGCGAGATCCCCGGGGGCGGCTTCCTCTACACCAACGCCGACACCGTCAGCATCGGCGTCGTGCTGTCGCTGCCGGAGCTGGGTGCCTCCGGCGTGCGCCCCGAGTCGCTGATCGCCGACCTGAAGGCCCACCCGGCCCTTGCCCCCCTGCTGCGGGGGGCAACCCTGCGCGAGTACGGCGCCCACCTCATTCCCGAGGGGGGGTACGACACCATGCCGGCGCTGGCCGCCGACGGACTGCTCATCGCCGGCGACGCCGGGGCCATGACGCTGGCCGCCGGGCTGTGGCTCGAGGGCGTGAACTTCGCCATCGGGTCGGGCTACGCGGCCGGGCGGGCGGCCGACCGGGCCATCGCCCGGGGGGACTGCTCGACGGCCGGGCTCGCCTCCTACCGCGCCGACCTCGAGGGCCAGTTCGTCCTGGCCGACCACAAGCGGCTGCGCAAGGCACCGTCGCTCGTCCTGTCCGACCGCGTCCAGCAGCGCTACCCGGGGCTGTTGTGCGACCTCGCCGAGGGGATGTTCACCGTGACCAACCCGTCCCCCAAGGTCGGTGGCCTCGCCCTGACCCGTGCCGTGGCCGCCCGTCACGGCGTCAAGCTGCGCCAGCTGGCCGGCGACACCCTGCGGGGCCTGAGGATCTTCGGATGAGCCCGTCCGCACCGGGTGCCCGGCGATGGGACGGGATCTCCTTCGAGGAGCGCATGGCCACGGTCGACTTCCGGGTGGGGGCACGGGCCCACATCAGCGTGGACGCCGACGTGTGCCGGTCCTGCACCACCAAGGCGTGCGTCAGCGCCTGCCCCGCCAACCTGTTCGCACCGACCTCGGACGGCGGCATCCTGTTCAACTACGAGGAGTGCTTCGAGTGCGGGACCTGCTACATGGTCTGCAACTCCGAGGGCGCCCTCACCTGGACCTACCCCGACGGCGGCCACGGCGTCGTCTTCCACCACGGATGACGACGACCCCGGCCGGCACCGTGCACCCCACCCCGACCGGGCCGCTGATCGCGGCCTGCCTGCGCATCAACGACCTGCGCCCCACCGTGGACCCGTTGGACGGGTCCCTGACCCGGGACCGGCTGGGGGTCGGACTGTCCCCGGCCGATGCCGCCGCCCTCGAACACGCGCTGCGCCTGGCCGATGCCTGGGCGGGCCGGGTCGTGGCCCTCTGCGTCGGGCCCGAGTCGGTCGAGCCGGTGCTGCGTGACGTGGCTGCGCTCGGCGTCGACGTCGTCCGGGTCCCGCTCGGCGACGAGGGGGACGGCCACCGCTACGTCACCGAGCTGGTCGACGACGAACGAGGGCTGGCGGCCACGCTGGTGGCCGCCCTCGTCCCGTTCGGCACCCCCGACGTCGTGCTGTGCGGCGACCGGTCGGTCGACCGCGGCACCGGCGCCCTGCCCGCCTACCTGGCCCACGAGCTCGGGGCGGCCCAGGCGCTCGGCCTGGTGGCGGTCGCACCGTCGCCCGGTGACGACACCGCGGCCACCCGGTCGCTGCTCGTCGAGCGCCGGCTCGACGCCGGTTGGCGTGAGCGGCTGTCCGTGCCGCTGCCCGCCGTCTGCTCCGTGGAGGGTGCCGGCACACGGCTGCGCCGGGCGTCACTGGCCGGCGCACTGACCGCTGCCACCAGCCACGTCCCGGTCGACCGGTCGCTGGCCGTGGCGGCGGCGTCGGGTCCCGGGCCGCTCCACGTCGGGGCACCGGAGCCCTTCCGCCAGCGGCCGCGGGTACTGCCCGCCCCCGACGACGCCGACCCGCGCCTCCGGCTGCTGGCACTCACCGGCGCCCTGGTCGCCCACGATCCGCCGACGGTGGTGGAGCCGGTCGATGCCGCCGAGGCCGCCGACGTTCTGCTCGCCTTCCTGGCCCGACACGGGTACGTGGACGGGGCCGGGACGTTCCGTCCCGGAGGTGCCGACCGGTGACCCGTCTGGCCGACATCCCCTGGCCCGAGGTGGCCCGCCTGGCCGCGGCCGGAGCTGTCCTCGTGGTGCCGGTGGGTGCCTGCGAGCAGCACGGGCCCCACCTCCCGCTGTCGACCGACCTCGACCTGGCCGTGGCCGTGGCCGAGCTGGCCGCCGACGACGACCCCCTGCTGCTGGTGGCCCCGGTGGTCGCCTACGGGTCCTCGGGCGAGCACGACGGCTTCCCCGGCACGCTGTCGATCGGCCGCTCGGTGACCGAGGAGCTGCTCGTGGAGCTCGGCCGCTCGGCGTCGGACACCTTCGTGCACGTCGTGCTGGCCTGTGCCCACGGGGGCAACGCCGACCCGTTCCGGGCGGCCCTGGAGCGCCTGGCCACCGAGGACCGACCGGTCACCGGCTGGTGGCCGCGGTGGGGCGGCGACCTCCACGCCGGACGGACCGAGACGTCGCTGATGCTCGCCGTCGCACCCGACCGGGTGCGGGCGGGCGATGCCGAGGCCGGGGACGTCCGGTCGCTCGGCGAGCTCCTGGCCGCGCTGCAGGCCGGTGGGGTCCGGTCGGTCAGCCCCAACGGGGTGCTCGGCGACCCGGCCGGCGCCACGGCGGACGAGGGGCGGGTCCTGCTCCGGGACGCGGCCGACGACCTTGCCCGGACGGTCGCCCGCCGGCGCGCCGGCGCCCGGACTCCCGGGGACGGGGACGACCGGGCCGGGTACGGCCGGAACGGGACTGCACGCGGGCACGACGAACAGGGAAGTGAGGTGCCGGTATGCGCCGAGTAGCCGTGGTCACCGGAGCCGCCCGGGGCATCGGTGCCGCCACCGTCTGCGGGCTGGCCGCCGCCGGCTGGCGGGTGATCGCCGTCGACCGGGCCGCGGACGACCCCCGGATCCCCTACCCGCTGGGCACCCGGCACGACCTCGATGCCGTGGTGACCCGGGCCGACACGCTCGGCGACGGTCCGGGCACGGTGCTCGCCCACGTGGCCGACACCACCGACCCGGAGGGCCTCGGGGTCGCCGTGGCCCTGGCCGAGGAACACTTCGGCGGGCTCGACGCCATGGTGGCCGTCGCCGGGGTCATCGCCGGGGGGACATCCCTGTGGGAGATGCCCGCCGACCAGCTCGAGGCCGTGCTGGCCGTGGACCTGGTCGGGCCGATGACCGCGGCCCGGGTCGGGGTCCCGGCCCTGCTGCGGCGCCCGACCCCGCGCCAGGGGCGGTACCTCGCCGTGTCCTCGGCCGCTGCCACCAAGGGGCTCCCCCGACTGGCGGCCTACGGTGCGGCCAAGGCCGGCGTGGCCGGTCTCGTGCGGGGGCTGGCCGCCGACCTGGCCGGGACCGGCGTCACCGCCAACGCCGTCTGCCCCGGGTCGACCGACACCGCCATGCTGGCCGAGAGCGCCCGGCTCTACGGACTGTCCGACACCGCCCCCTTCGCCGAGCAGCAGACGGTGGGACGGCTGCTGGCGCCCGAGGAGGTTGCGGCAGCCCTGGTGTGGCTGGCCGGTGAGGCGTCCAGCGCCGTGACCGGTGCCGTCGTCCCGGTCGACGGCGGTCTCGGCCTGTGACCCTCGGCCTGTGACCCTCGGCCTGTGACGGACGACTGATGGGGGCGCTGCCGGAACGGTTCGGGCTGGCACTCGACCGCCGGCTCCGGCGCTTCGGCGGTGGGACCGTCCTCGCCGGCGGACATCCGGGCCGCATCGTGACCCTGACACCGGACGGTGCCCTTGCCCTCGACGCCCGGGTCGGACCCGGCACCGCCGTCCCGGAGGCGCGCGACGCCGCCACGTCGGACCTCGCCGGGCGCCTCGTCGCCTCGGGCATGGCCCACCCGCGTCCGCCCGCTCACGACCCCGACGCCGGGCTCCCCGCCGTCACCGTGGTGGTGCCTGCCTTCGACCGGGCCGGAGCGCTCGACCGGTGCCTGGCGGCGCTCGGTACCGACCACCCGGTCGTGGTGGTCGACGACGCCTCGCTCGACCCCGACGCGGTGGCCACCGTGTGCGCCGTTCACGGCGCCCGACTGGTGCGCCGGGACCGCAACGGCGGACCAGGGGCGGCCCGGGGGGACGCCCTGGCCCACGTCGGCACCGACCTGGTCGCCTTCGTCGACAGCGACTGCACGGTGGGGCCGGGCTGGCTCGACCGGCTGACCTGGCTGTTCGACGACCCCGGGATCGGTGCCGTGGCCCCCCGTGTCGTCGCCGCACCACCCGCCGACGGCTCGCGCCCACGGGTGGTGGACCGGTTCCACGCCGTCCGTTCGCCCATCGACCTGGGCCCCGACGAGGGTGAGGTCGGCCCCGGTCGGGCCGTGCGCTACGTCCCGACCGCGGCCCTGGTCGTCCGCCGGTCCGCGCTCGACGACGTCGGCGGGTTCGCCCCCGGGATGCGGGTCGGCGAGGACGTCGACCTGGTCTGGCGCCTCGTCGACGCCGGGTGGCGCGTGCGGTACGAGCCGTCGGTGACGGTCGGCCATGCCGAGCCGCGGCGCTGGGGCACCGCCCTGGCCCGGCGGTTCCGGTACGGGACGTCAGCCGGCCCTCTGGCGGCCCGCCATCCCGGGCGTCTGGCGCCCGTCGAGCTGCGGCCCTGGCCCACGGCCGCCGCACTGGCGGCCCTGGCCGGCCGGACACCCCTGGCCCTGGCGGCCGTGGCGGCCTCGGGGATCCTCCTCGGCCGATCGGTCCGTCCACTCGGAGTCCCCACCCGCCAGGCATGGGCATGGAGTGCCCAGGGCGCCGGCTGGACCGTGGTCGGACTCGGCCGGGCGGCCACCATGGTGGCCGCACCGGCCGTGGTGGCCCTGGCCGCCGGTGGCCGTCGGGGCACCCGGGCCGCCGTGGCCCTGGTACTCGCCCCCCCGGTCGTGGAGTGGGTGAGGCGCCGGCCCGACCTGGACCTCCCGCGGTGGGTGGCCGCGTCCGTGGCCGACGACCTGGCGTACGGGGCCGGGGTGTGGACAGGCTGCCTCCGATCGGGCTCCTTCGGGCCGGTGCTGCCGACGTTCGGACGGGTGCGCGCTGAATCGTGACAGGCGGGCCCAGCAAATCTGAGGAGCCGACGACCGACCGGATATCGCCCTTGCGACCAGCAGGTATCGGTCATTCTGATGGATGCCATCGCCCTGACGGGCGGGCAGAATTGCAAACCTTCCCATGCCTCGCAACTCACAGTATCGAAGTGCCCGCTTGAGCATCGATTTCGGTGGAGAATATGTGGATAAATGAGACAGGCATCCGCTACCCTCTTTCCGATCGCTCCCGGACAACCGCGGTGGACCTCCATCCACATCATCCCTGTTCAATCACGATAATTGACAGGCTGGCCCGTGGTCCGGTCGATATCGCTATACTTGTCTGAGCGCACTCCTTCCGAAGCAATCGCATCTGACGATGCAGCCTCCGTCGACCCGCCGAGCACTCGGCTTGCGGCGGAGGTGTGGGACCGGGCCACAGATCAATCAGGCCTGGTCCGTCACACCCATCGGCCAGGATGCGGCACGGCGCAAAAGCGTCGGGTGAGTCTTCGAGAAATGAGTGATGTCCCCACGACGCAATCCTGGGCATAACAACACCGGCCGCACACCCTGAGGCATCACGCCAGGACGAACAGAGCCTGCCCGCTCGTCGTCCGGGGACCGCATGCGATGGCCGTTGCCCGCCAACACCAATCAGAGGAAGGCGCCCCGTGCGCCCTACGAAGGGAGGTGCCATGCGGACCCGCATTGCACTCGTGGCGATCGTCTCGATCGCCGTCATCACCGTCTCACTCCTGGGCCAGCTCGTCTCCGTACAGCCGGCTCGGGCCGCAACCGACGTACCACGTCGTCCGGCCTCGGCCGTCGGCGTGGCCGACCACCTCACGGCGCTCGTCACCCCGGGCACCAGGCCCACCCGTCACCGGGCCCATGCCCCGTCGGACCTCCTGCTGGGCGTCGCCCTGCTCCTCGGCCACGCCGCCGGCACCAAGGAGGTGGCGCCGGTCGCGCCGGTCGCGCCGCCGGTTCCGGTCGACACCGTCAGCCCGGGCCAGCGCGCCGCGTGGGAGCGCGTCGCCATGTGCGAGGAGGGCGGCAATTGGCACTCCGACGGGCCCCGCTTCAGCGGTGGCCTCGGCATCACCCGCGCCAACTGGGCCAACTACGGGGGCCTGCAGTACGCACCCGAAGGGGCCATGGCCACCGAGGACCAGCAGATCATGGTGGCGGAGCGGATCCAGTCCTCCCCGCCCGACCAGTACGGGTGCAGCAGCTGGTAGCCACCGCCGGCTGACCGTCTCCGCACCGTCCCCGCCTCTCACGGCACGGAACGCTCCCAGCACCGGACCCCGGCCGACCCATCCGTCGACCGGGGTCCGGCCGCGTCAGCGCCCGGTGGGCCCCGGCCGCTGGGACCGCGCCGCCTGTCGGGCGGCCCACACCAGGGGGAGTTGGAACGGCATACGACCCCAGGCCACCAGCGCCGAGTCCATGGACCCCTCGTTGCGGCCGCTGCCGGCGTCCAGGGCCATCTGCAGGTTGGCCGGCCACACCGCCAGGAGCAGTGCCGTCGAGGCCGCCGGCGCCCACCGGGCCCGGCGGGCCAGGCCGGCGGCACAGGCCAGCTCGGCCACCCCGCTGGCGTAGACGAGGGGTCGGTGGAGCCGTGCCGGGAGCAGCCGCGGCATCAGCGGGTCGAAGAACGACGGCCGCACGAAGTGCAGCACGCCGGCGCCGGCGAACACGGCGACCAGCAGTCGGGGGGCGGCGGCCCGCAGTCGGGTCATGTCCGGATGCTACGTGCAGCCGGCACGGGCAGGACGAGCCCCGAGCGGGCAGACTCGGGGAGATGCAGCCGCTCGCCGTCCACCACGTCTCGGTCAACGTCCCCGACGTTCCCGCCGCAATCGCCTTCTACACCGGTGTCCTCGGGGGGACACTGCGCGGAGACCGGCCCGACTTCGGCTTCGGCGGCGCCTGGATCGACCTTGGCGCCAGCCAGGTCCACCTGCTCGAGGGTGGGGCGCCGCCGGTGCTGGGCCAGCACTTCGCGGTGGCGGTGGCCGACCTCGACGGTGCGGTGGCCGAACTGCGGGACCGGGGAGTCGACGTGGCCGACCCGAGACCGGTGGGACCGGGTCGCCAGACCTTCGTGGCGGATCCCGCGGGGAACACGGTCGAGCTCTACGAGGGACCGACCGTCCCCTGAATTGGAAACGCCGGAGGCCCGAAGGCCTCCGGCGTCCCGAATCGCTGCCGGACTCCGACAGCGACGGTTCAGATCTTGCGGACCTGGCTGGCCTGCAGGCCCTTCTGGCCCTGCTTGGTCTCGAACTCCACACGCTGGCCCTCCGCGAGGTCGCGGAAGCCCTCCATCTGGATCTCCGACTGGTGGACGAAGAGGTCGTCGCCGCCACCGTCAGGAGTGATGAATCCGAAGCCCTTTTCGGCGTTGAACCACTTGACTGCACCTACACCCATAACTGAGTCTCCTTGAAATTCACGCACGAAAACGCGGGGATCCACTTCGAAGCCCTACCTACATGGACCCGCGTGATAGGGCCTATGTGCCCCCTACCCTAGGCGCGACCCGCCGACGGTGCTGACCGGGCGGGTCGCGGGGCCCCGACGCCCCACAATTCCACCCATCCGCCCGACAGCCGTCCGTCACCCCGCGCCCCGGGGCCGGATGGGGTGGGCGGTGGCCCCGTGCGCCACTCGGTGCGCCACCCGTGCGCCTGCGAACTCGCACACAGTTACTGAGTGCTGCCATCACCACCGTCCAGTGCAGCCTGTCGACCGCTCCACGACACCGCGCCGCCGACCGGCCGAGCGAGGCGCCACCATGCCCCGCTGCTACCGTCGGACGCCATGACCCCGGCCCGTCGACCCGGCGCCTCCCGCCGGAGCAGGCCCGCCCGAGGGCTCGTCGCCGTCGCGCTGCTGGCGTTCGGTGCAGCCGTCACCGCATGCGGGACGTCCGGCACCCCGGGCACCTCGGGCACGCCCACTCACCCGACCGCGACTGCCGCACCTCCGGCGCTCGCCCCACCGCCCCCGGTCACCTGGACCACGTGCCCGACCCACGCAGACGTCCAGTGCGCCGGTGTATCCGTCCCCCTCGACTACGCCCGCCCCTCCGCCGGGACCCTCACCATCGCCGTGAGCCGGATCCCGGCGTCGGGCGGCGCCGCGGTCAACGGGACCCTGGTGGTCAACCCCGGAGGCCCCGGCGAGTCGGGCAACCAGATCCTCCCGATCGAGTACCCGCTGCTGCCCGCCGCGGTACGCGCCTCGACGGACGTGGTCAGCTTCGACCCTCGCGGCACCGGCGCCAGCAGCCCGCTCCAGTGCGGGACGAGCCTGGCCGGCGTGACCAGCGCGCTGCCGGCACCGGCCCGGTCGGGAGCGCCCCTGCCGGGCACGCCGGTGTTCGCCGGGATCCCGCCGGCATGCGCCGCCGCCGCCCCGACCCTCACCCCCCGGGTCGACACCGTCGACACCGCCCGGGACCTCGACCGGATCCGACAGGCGCTGGGGCTCGCGTCGATCGGCTTCTACGGGCTCTCGTACGGCACCGTCCTCGGCACGGTGTTCGCCTCGCTCTTCCCGCACCGGGTGCGGACCATGGTCCTCGACGGGGCCGTCGACCTCTACGCGCCACTGGCCCGGCAGGCCACCGAGCAGGCCCCGGCGGCCGAGCGTTCGCTCGCCCACCTGCTGGCCGCATGCGGGTCCGGGCCCGCCTGCCCGCTGGGACCCGACCCGACCGCCTTCTACGACAGCCTGCAGGCGTCGATCACCGCCCACCCGCTCCCGGCCCCGGGCAACGGCGACACCACCCCGGTAACGGTGGGTGACCTCGACACGGCGTCGCTGTTCGCCGTCAGCGTGCCCGGGTTCACGCCGCTGTACGAGTCGGCGCTGGTGGACGCGTCCCACGGGAACGGTGCCGCCCTGCGGTCGCTGGCCCTGGAGTTCGTGGTGGACGTCGACGGCGCCCCGCTGGTCGACGCCCAGTGGGCCATCACCTGCAACGACACCACCGGCCATCCGGACCCGACGGCGGCCGGCACGCTGGCCCGGACGCTGGGCGCCCGCTACCCGCGGGTGGGCGCCTTCGCCGTGAACTACAACCTCGGCGGCTGCATCGCCTGGCCCGACAGCAGCCGGCCGGTGTCCGCGCTGCATCCGGTCGGCGCGCCACCCGTGCTGGTCATCGGTAACACCGGTGACCCGAACACCCCGCTGGTGGGCGCCCGTCACCTGGCGAGCGCCTTCCCCCGTGCCAGCCAGCTGACCTGGGTCGGCTGGGGCCACACCTGGCTGTTGAGCGGACCCACCGACCCCTGCATGCAGGCCGACGTGGCCCGCTACCTGGAATCCGGTGCCCTCCCCGCGTCAGGCACGGTCTGCCCCTGACCGGAACGGGAACGGCCGGACCCGGCCGCCTCAGGCCGCTGCCCGGTCCGTCACCCGCTCCAGGTGCAACGCCCGACGGGGGCACTCGGCCGCCGCACGGGTGGCCAGCTCGAGCAGGTGGGGCTCCACGGGCCGCCCGTCGACGACCGGGTAGCCCCACTCGTCCAGTGCGACCCGCTCGGGCAGGAGCTCGGCGCAGTAGCCGAAGGCGTCACAGGCCACGGGGTCGACCCGGAGGCGGATCCGCACCGCGGTGGACCGGCTCACGCCGCACCGATCGGGGCGGGAACAGCCGACGGGAACTGCAGGACGGTGGGTTCGGCGTGGCCGGCGCACGGGTGCCCCGAGGCGTGATCGCGCACGTCGTCGCCGAACACGTCGAGCGCCGAACGCACCAGGCGCACCACGCCGTCGGGGTGCCGGCACGCGCCCCGGCCCGCCACCTCGCCGCACCGACGGTCGAGCCGGGCCACCAGGCCGACGTCCCCCCGGCCGGCGGCCAGGAGCTCGAGGTCGTCGGCGATGGCAGGCAGGCCGAACACGCAGGGCCCGCACTGGCCCGCGCTCTCGCCGGCCATGTACCGGGCGATCCGGGCCGTCTCGGCGATCCCGCACGAGGAGGTGGGGACGACCACCACGATCCCGACACCGAGCGTGGCGCCGACCTCGGTCAGCGGTCGGGAGGCGAACGGGACCGAGGCTCGCGCCGGGTGCAGCCAGGCTCCGCCGTAACCGCCCAGGAGAATTCCGGCGATCGGGTGGGTCGGGTCGACACGGGCGACCAGGTCCTCGACCGGGGTTCCGAGTTCGACCTCCAGCACTCCTGGTGAGCGGACCGCCCCCGACACCGTCACCAGGGTCGACCCCGGGGCGTCGGTCGTGCCCAGCTCCCGGAACCACGCCGCGCCGTGGCGGGCGACCAGTGCCACCTGGGCCAGGGTCTCGGCGTTGTGGAGCAGGACCGGACGGCGGCCGACCTGCAGCGGCACCGCCTTGTCGATCCGCAACGCCGGGCGGGCATCGCCTCGCTCGAGCCAGGCGACCAGCGCCGACTCCTCACCGGCCACGTAGCGGGAAGGCGGGCGCACCACCGAGACCGGACGCCCACCGCCGGCCCGGGCCCGCTCGGACACGGCGCGCTCGACGGACCGGGCGGTGGGGTCGCGGTCGTCGGCCACGCACACGACGATCTTCCGGGCACCGGACAGGGCGGCGGCCACCTCGGCGCCGTCCAGCACCAGATGGGGCGACCAGGCCAGCAGGACCCGGTCCTTGGCGCTGGCCGGCTCGCCCTCCATGGCGTTGACCACGACCACCGGGCGCCGACCCGAGCGGGTGACGGCGTCCCACTTGACGGCGGCCGGGAACCCGCCGCCACCCCGGCCGGTCAGTCCGGACCGGGCGACCTCGCTCCACACGGCGTGGCTCCACTCCCGGTCGTCCCGGACCGGCACGGACAGGGGGCCGTGCAGTGCGAGGTGGGCGGCGAGGCCGGGGTCGGCCGGGCCGTCGGGTCCGGAGCGCAGTAGGCGCTCGGTGCGGTGCAGGGTTGCGGTCGTCATCGGGGGTCCCTCTCCAGGAGTGCGGTGGCGGTAGGCGTGCTGGGTCGTGCGGCGGCCGTCGAAGGTCGTGCGGCGGCCGTCGCAGGGGTGGTGGGCCGATGGCGGAGCGGCACGGCACGGGTGACGGCCCCCACCCGGTCCTCCTCCTCGCGGGTCGTGCGGTGGTAGCCGACGCGCCACACCAGTGCGCAGAGCACGGCGATGGTGGAGGCGGCCGCGATGCCGTCCATCCACAGTTGGGCCGCGTCGGTGCCGGCTCCGATGGCGTGGGCCAGTGCGAACGGCCAGCACGCATAGGCCAGCCAGTGCAGCGCCCGCCAGGTGCGGGCGGCGATCCGTCGCCGCAGGGCGCTCGAGATGGCGACGGCCAGGAGGAGGTCGACGGCGATCGTGCCGAGCCCGGTCCAGAACGTCTTGAACGGCGAGGCGAACGGGACCACCGCCGACAGGATGCCGACGTTCACGTAGGTGTCCACCACCGCGGTCAGGACGTGCAGACCCAGGAAGACGAGGGCGAACATCGTCGCCCGCTTGTGGAGGTCGACCTGGGCGAAGGCCGGCCAGGTCCGGGTGCGGACCCGGGATGCCGACAGCAGGCCGAGCACGGTGGTCACCGTGAGCAGCACCAGGGCGACGACACCGGTGGCCCGGATCGTGTACCAGATGTCCGTGGTCAGCGAGGTGGAGGCGGCGGCGAGCATCAGGCGGCCTCGGTCCCGTCGGCCGGCGTGCACGGCACGGGCCAGTCACCGACGAGCACGACCGAGCCGTCGACGCCGACCAGCCGGGCGGCGATCCCGTGGGCGGCCAGGTTGTCGGGGGCGTCCTCACCCCACACGATGGACGCCGTGGACCAGCCGTTCGCCTCGAGGCAGGTCGGGGCGAGCACGGAAACGAGCGCCCAGGTGGACGGTGCGACCTCGCCGGTCCACGGATCGACGATGTGATGGACCGTACGACCGCCCCGGCGCCAGGTACGGGCCGTGGTGCCCGACGAGGCGAGTCCGCCGTCGCGCAGGACCACGACCTCGTCGGCCTCGGTCGGTGCGGTCTGGGAGCTGAGGGCGATGCCCACCCCCCAGCCCGCTACCGGGGCGGGTCCCGCCACGGCGACGTCGCCGCCGAGGTTCACCAGGACGCCGCAGTCGAGGGCCTCGGCGATGCGACGGGCCGAACGGTCGGCGGCGAAGGCCTTGCCGGTGGAGCCCAGGTCGACGTGGACCCCGACGGGGATCGCCACCGTCCGGGTGGACGGGTCGAGTCGCACCTGCCACCATCCCGGTGCCGGCTCCGGCGGGCCGGCCGGTCGGTCGTGGCCGGCGGCGATGGCGTCGAAGTCCCTGTCGTAGCCGAGCTCGACGAGTGCGGACCCGATGGTCGGGTCGACGATGCCGGCGGTGCGGGCGGCCACCTGGGCGGCGGCCTCGAGGGCGGCGAACAGCAGTGGGCCGACGGGCATCGGGCGGCCCTGGCCGAGCCGCTCGACCCGACGGAGTTCCGACTCGGGGTCGAACCGGCTGCACGCCTCGTCGAGGTCGGCCAGGTCGACCGCCAGGAGCCCGAGGGCGGCGTCGGCCAGGCCGTGGTCCTCGACGACGACGGAGGCCGACGTGCCGATGGCCCGCATCGAGCGCACGGCGGGCCCCGGATGGAGCATCGTGGGGGTGCTCACGACTGGCCCGAGGTGGTGGTGGCCCTCGGGGTGGCGGTCACCGTGGTGGTGGGCGTGGCCGCTGTGGCCGCGGTCGCGGGCGTGGCGGCGCCACTCGAGGTGGACGCCGAGGCCGACGCTCCCGACGTGGTGGTGGGTGTGGTCGACGAGCTGCCACTCGTCGCCGTGGTGCCGCCGACCGACGACGTGCCGGTGGTGGCCGCTGTGGCCGAGGTGCTGGTGTGACCGGCAGCGGAGGCGGCCAGGGCCACGCCGATGCCGGTAGCGGCCATGGTGGCGGTCACCCCCATGGCCACCGTCGCACGGCGGATGCGAACGAATGCCTCGTCCCGGGATCGGACGGCGCCGTCGTGACGGGGACGCTGACGGGGATGGGGGGCCATGGGGACACCTTTCGCTGACGGGCACCTGCCGGAGTGAGACCGGTGCGGCTGATGGACCAAGTACACCGGGGCGACCGGGGAGTCACCTTCGGTCCACCTGAGCGTCCGCTGTGAACATCGGGACCGCTGCCGCGCCCCGGCCCGATGGCTGCCCGGGACCACCTTCCGTCTCACAGCGGGCTCACAGGCGGATCACACCTACCGGTGAGACCAGGGCGCGAAGCTGGCAGGGCATCCAGACCACACCGGGCGCCCGCCCGAGCCGAGGAGACCCCGTGGACCCCGCCCGAAGCCAACGCATCCTGGTCGTGGACGACGAACCGTCGATCGTCGACGCCGTCGCCACCTCCCTCCGCTACGAGGGGTTCGAGGTGTCCGAGGCGGTCAACGGGCGCCTCGCCCTGGCTGCCGCCCAGGACGACCCGCCCGATCTCATCGTGCTCGACGTGATGCTCCCCGACCTCGACGGGCTCGAGGTGACCCGCCGCCTGCGGGCCGACGGCATCCGCGTCCCCGTCCTCTTCCTGACCGCCCGCGACGCGGTCGAGGACAAGGTGGCGGGACTGACCGTCGGCGGCGACGACTACGTCACCAAGCCGTTCGCCCTGGCCGAGGTGGTCGCCCGGGTGCACGCCATCCTGCGCCGGCTGGGGTCCGAGCCCGAGGATGGCGGCATCCTGCACTTTGCCGACATCGAGATGAACGAGAACGCCCACGAGGTCACCCGGGCCGGCCAGGTCATCCCCCTGACCGCCACCGAGTTCAACCTGCTGCGCTTCTTCCTGCTGAACCCCCGCCACGTGCTGTCCAAGTCGCAGATCCTCGACCACGTGTGGCACTACGACTTCGGGGGCGACGGCAACGTCGTCGAGACGTACGTGAGCTACCTGCGCAAGAAGCTGGAGGTGGCGGGCCCGCCGGTCATCCACACGGTGCGCCTGGTCGGGTACGCGCTGCGCGAGCCGGCAGCCGACTGACCGTGTCGCTCCGCGCCCGGCTCCTCGTCGCCATCGGGGTCATCGCCCTGGTGGCCCTGGCCATCGCCGACCTCGTCACCTACTCGGCCCTCCGGTCGTTCCTCGACGACCGCGTCGACCAGCAGCTCTCGTCCCTCCACGGCGGGGTCGAGCGCTACCTCAACCAGGGAGGCACGATCTCCTGTGTGGGCGGGCCCGAACTGCCCCTGGGAGGCGGCGGCCGCGCGGGGAACGACCCGGGGGGTGGGCCCTCGAACGCCGGGCAGACACTGGCCGTGCAGGTCCGCACCACGTCGGGGGTCCTCGTCGGCACCGGTTGCCCGACCTACGTCGACTCGAAGGCCTTCAGTCCCGCCATCACCGCGCCGGTCACCGGGTTCACCACCGCACCCGACGGAACCCAGGTGGCCTACTTCGACGCGCCGTCCCAGCAGGCCGACGGACCGACCTTCCGGGTCCGGGCCTCGACGCTGGCTAACGGCGACCTCCTGATCCTGGCCCAACCGTTGGTCGACACGGAGAGCACCCTCAGCCGCCTGCTCCGCGTCGAGCTCCTGGTGACAGGTGGCGCGGTCCTCGTCGCCCTCGGCGCCGGCTTCTGGCTGGTTCGACTCGGGTTGAAGCCCCTACGTGCCATGGAGAGCACCGCCGAATCGATCGCGGCCGGCAACCTGACCGAGCGGGTCCCGGGCGAGAACGACAAGACCGAGGTCGGCCGGCTGGCCCGCACCCTCAACGTCATGCTGTCCAGGATCGAGGCCGCGTTCAGCGCCCGGGTGGCGTCCGAGCAGCGCCTGCGGGAGTCCGACGCCCGCCTGCGGCGCTTCGTGGCCGACGCCTCCCACGAGCTGCGCACCCCCATCGCCGCCGTGTCCGCCTACGCCGAGCTGTTCGGCCGGGGCGCCTCCGAGCAGAAGGAGGACCTCGAGCGGCTCATGCGGGGCATCGTGACCGAGACGGGCCGCATGGAGCACCTGGTGGCCGACCTCCTGCTGCTGGCCCGGCTCGACGAGGGCCGTCCCATGGACCTGCAGCCGGTCGACGTGGTGGCCCTGTGCGCCGAGGCGGTCCAGACCGCCAAGACGGTCGGGCCGGCCTGGCCGGTGCGGTTCACGGCGCCCCGGCCGATCGAGGTGGTGGGTGACGCCACGTCGCTGCGCCAGGTCGTCGACAACCTGCTGGGCAACGTCCGGGCCCACACCCCCGAGGGCACCACCACCGTGGTGTCGGTGGACGCGGACGACGCCGGTACCAGCATCGTCGTGGCCGATACGGGACCCGGCATGTCACCCGATCAGGTGGCCCACGTGTTCGAGCGGTTCTACCGCTCCGACCCGAGCCGGTCGCGCCTCCACGGTGGTGCCGGGCTGGGCCTGTCCATCGTGTCGGCCATCGTGGCCGCCCACGGGGGCACGGTGTCCGCCCGCAGCATCGAGGGAGAGGGCACCACGTTCACCGTGCGCCTTCCCCTGGCGCCGGTGCCCACGGCACTTCCCCCGGGGGAGCCCCCGGCGGTGGGCCGAGGCCCGGGCCCGGTGTCGCCGGCCGAGGCCTGACCGGCGACACCGCCGAACCGGGGTGACCGTCCGGCCCCGGTGATGGTGGAGGCGCGGGGGGTTGCCACCGACGGCGGTCAGGGCAGACGGCGGATGCGGGACGAGCAGGGAGGGCTGCTTCGCGGGACGTCCTCCGTCGAGATCCGAGGGGTTTGGCGGGACCCGTGGCGCACCCTACGGGTCCAACAGGACGCCGGCACGACCGGACGGGTCGCCATCCACACCCGGGAGCGCCGCGATTCACAGGTGGGGCACAGGTTGTTCCCACCGAGGCCCGAGGCCGCGACCTGACAGTGTCGCCATGCAATTGACGCCACTGCCCCGCCCCCGGCCGGATGAGGCGGACCGCGCGCCGCAGCTGGAGATCGTCGTCCCGGTCTACAACGAGGCCCAGCAGCTGGCTGCCAGCATCACCGTACTCCGGGCGTTCCTCGACTCGTCGTTCCCCCTGGCCACGGTGGTCACCATCGCCGACAACGCCAGCACCGACGACACCTGGACCATCGCCTCCGGACTGGCCGCCGGCCTGCCGGGCGTGCGGGCCCTCCACCTCGACCGCAAGGGACGGGGCCGGGCGCTGCGGGCCGCCTGGACCGCCAGCCGTGCACCGGTGGTGGCCTACATGGACGTCGATCTGGCCACCGGCCTCGACGCCCTGCTGCCGCTGGTGGCGCCGCTGCTGTCGGGGCACAGCGACGTCGCCATCGGGACCCGCCTGGCCCCCGGCGCCCATGTGGTCCGCGGGGCCCGGCGCGAGGTGATCTCGCGGGCCTACAACCTCCTCGTGCGCACCGCACTGGGCAACGCCTGCACCGACGCCCAGTGCGGGTTCAAGGCCCTGCGCCGCGCCGCCGCCGACGCCGTCCTGCCGTTGGTCGAGGACGAGGCCTGGTTCTTCGACACCGAGGTGCTGGTGACGGCACGACGGCTCGGACTGCGCATCCACGAGGTGCCCGTCGACTGGGTGGACGACCTCGACTCGCGGGTGGCGGTGGCCAACACGGCCTGGTTGGACCTGTGCGGCATCGCCCGCATGGTGCGGCCCGCCAGCCGCCGACGCGCCGTCCAGGCCCGTCGGCGGCTGGCGGGCCGTCCGGTGGACACCCGTCCGGTGGCCGACGACCGGACGGGCGGGCCGACTGCCGTCGGGGCCACGACCGCGCCCCATCACCCGGCAGGCGAGGACCGCGCCGCCGACGAGGTGTTCGCCGACGAGCTCCTGCGCTTCGCCGGGGTGGGCGTGGTCAGCACCCTCGCCTATGTGGCGCTGTTCGCCCTGCTGGAGCCCACGCTCGGTGCCTACGCGGCGAACGGCGTGGCCATCGTGGTCTGCAGCCTGGGCAACACGGCCGCCCACCGCGGCATGTCCGGCACCGCCCGTCACGGCCTCGACCGGCGCCACCGGTTCGTCACCGCGTCCGCTCTGCTGGGCGTCAGCCTGGCCTTCACCGCTACCGCGCTCGCCGTCGTCCGTGCCCTGGGCATCGACGCGTTGGCCGCCGAGGTGGTCGCCGTGACCGTGGCCAACCTTGCCGCCGCCGCCCTCCGATTCTCCATCCTGCGCACCTGGGTGTTCCGGCCGCGTTTCGGCACCCACCTCGAGCCGGTGGCCCTGGGTGCCGACGCCACCGCCCCGTCCTCCAGCCCCACCCCCACCCCGGCCCCGACTCCCAGCCCGTCCCCGTCCCCGACCCCCACCCCGGCCCCCACCCCGGCCGCCGACCGCATGCCGACGACCCCCCAGAGGATCTCCCGATGACCGACCCCCACTCCTCCGACCCCTCGTCCGCGCGCGCCGATGGCGGCCACGTGGACCCCGGCGCCGTCGCCGTCGTCGACGGACCGGGATGGGCCGGCTTCGGCTCCGGGACAGGCGTCGCCGAGCTGCCGTCGCCGGTGGACGGGCCCGCGGTCGCGGACAGCGGTCCCGAGTCCCCGGCCGGGCCCGTCCGGCGCCTGGTCCGCGGCCGACCCGGGGACCCCGCCTGGGTCCGGCCCACACTCCTCGCGCTGCTCGCGGGCACCGGCCTCCTCTACCTGTGGGGGCTCGGTGCCTCGGGATGGGCCAACAGCTTCTACTCCGCCGCCGTCCAGGCCGGCACGACGAGCTGGAAGGCGTTCTTCTTCGGCTCGTTCGACGGCTCCAACTTCATCACGGTCGACAAGCCGCCGGCATCGCTGTGGGTCATGGAGCTGTCCGCCCGCGCCTTCGGCGTCAACTCGTGGAGCATGCTCGCCCCGCAGGCACTCGAGGGTGTGGCCACCGTGGGCCTCGTCTACCTGTGCGTCCGGCGCTGGTTCGCCCCCGGCGCGGCCCTGCTGGCCGGCGCCGTGGTGGCACTCACCCCGGTGGCCACGCTCATGTTCCGGTTCAACAACCCGGACGCGCTGCTGACCCTGCTACTCGTCGGCGCCGCCTACGCCACCATACGGGCGGTCGAGGCGGGCCGGACCCGGTGGCTGGTCCTGGCCGGCGCACTGGTCGGGTTCGGATTCATCACGAAGATGCTGCAGGCGGTCATCCTGATGCCCGTCCTCGGTCTCGTGTACCTGATCGCCGGTCCGCCGAAGCTGGGCCGGCGGATCGTACAGCTGGTCTGGTCCGGCGTCGCCCTGATCGTGGCCGGCGGCTGGTGGGCGGCGGCCGTCACACTGACCCCCGCCGCCGACCGCCCCTACGTCGGCGGGTCGACCGACAACAGCATCCTCAACCTGATCTTCGGCTACAACGGCATCGGCCGGCTCAGCGGCAACGAGCGGGGCAGTGTCGTCCCCGGCCGGGGGCTCACCGGCGGGGCCGGCGGCTCGATGTGGGGCCCGACCGGCTGGAACCGCCTCTTCTCCCGTTCGTTCGGCGGCCAGATCTCGTGGCTGATCCCCGGGGCACTGATCGGCCTCGTCGCCGTCCTGTGGCTGACCCGACGCGCCCCCCGGGGGGACCGCACCCGCGCCGCCTTCGTGCTGTTCGGCGGATGGCTGCTCCTGACCGGGATGATCCTCAGCTTTGCGCAGGGGATCATCCACCCGTACTACACGGTGGTCCTGGCGCCAGCCGTCGGCGCACTCGTGGGCATGGGCACCTGGGTGCTGTGGAGCCGGCGGGCAGACCTGTTCCCCCGACTGGCGCTGGCTGCCGCGCTGGCGGCCACGGTGGTGTGGTCGTTCGTGCTGCTCGGCTGGAGCGCGGGATGGTACCCGCTACTGCGCTGGGCGGTGCTCCTCGGCGGCCTGGCGGCCGCGGCCGTCGTCGTCGCCCTCCCCCGGGCCCGCGGCGCACTGGCCGCCGGCATCGCCGGACTCGGGATCACCGCCGTGCTGGCCGGCCCCGCCGCGTACTCCCTCGACACGGCGTCCACGCCGCATTCGGGCTCCATCCCCTCGGCGGGACCGGCGGTGGCCGGAGGGTTCGGGCCCGGTGGGCTGGCGGGCGGCCGCGGTGGTCCCGGTGGCGGCCGTGCCGGCTTCCCGGGTGGTTTCCCGGGTGGGTTCCCGGGTGGCGCCGCCGGCGGTCCGGCAGGGTTCACGCCCCCGGCCGGCGGTGGGTTCCCCGGTGGTGCAGCGGGCGGCGGGTTCCCGGGGCCCACCGGCACGGGCACGGGCGGCTTCCCCGGTGGCCCGGGCCGGGCTGGCGGTGGGGGCGGAGGGGCGGCCGGAGGCCTGCTCCAGGCCTCCGTTCCCGGTCGGCAGCTCGTCGCCCGGCTCGAGGCCGGCGCGTCGCGCTACTCCTGGGTGGCCGCCACCACCGGCTCCGACTCGGCATCGGGCTACCAGCTGGCCACCGGCAGGCCGGTGATGGCCATCGGCGGATTCAACGGCACCGACCCGTGGCCGACGCTCGTCCGGTTCGAGCAGTACGTCGCCGCCGGACGCATCCACTACTACATCAGTGGTGGTGGGTTCGGCCCCGGAGGATCGACCTCGTCCGACGCCACCGCCATCGCCGCCTGGGTGAAGGCCCACTACACGGCCCGGACCGTCGACGGCGTGACCGTCTACGACCTGACCGCCCCCGCCGGGTGACCCGACGCCCGTAGGGTGGAGGGGACGACGACCGACGGAGGCTGCCCATGAGCGATGCGACTGCGGGCGCGGCGTGGACCTCCGGCGACCGGTTCCCGACGCTCGGCTCCCGCGACCTCGAGCGCACGCAGCGGACGCTGCCGGACGCGTTCACCGGTGACTGGAACCTGGTCGTCCTCGCGTTCCGCCGCCGGCACCAGGCACTGGTCGACCGGTGGGTCGCCTGGCACGAGGACGTAGCCGCCGATCGGCCCGGGTTCGAGTGCTGGGAGGTCCCGGTGCTCGGCGCCATGTGGTCGCCGGCTCGATCGTTCATCGACGGTGGCATGGCCCAGGCCGTGCGCCAGACCCATGCCCGCCGGCACACGCTGACCGTCTACACGAACGTGGCCAAGGCCGCCTACGCCCTCGACATCACCGACACGGGGACCGTGACCGTACTGCTCGTCGACGGCACCGGCCGGATCCGGTGGCGGTCGACGGGAGCGCCGGACGACGAGTCCACCGCCGAGGCGCTCGCCACGGTCGACTCCTCCTCGGGCTGAACCCGGGCGGCCCGCAGCGCGCAGTGCGCCGTTCAGCGGACCGGACGGGTCATGGTGAACAGCGGGGGGCCGCCCTTGGCGGGGGTCAACCGGTCCGTCTCCTCGAACCCGAAGCGCCGGTAGAAGGCGAGGTTGTCCTCCTTCTGGGTCTCGAGGTAGCACGGCAGGCCGTCCTCGTCGTTGCGCTCGAGCGACGGCTCGAGCAGGGCGGTGCCCACGCCCCGTCGCCAGGCGATGGGGTCGGTGGCCAGCAGGCAGAGGTACCAGTGCTCGTCCACGGACCGGGCCCGCTCCATGGCCAGCGTGTACCGCAGACCCGTCACCAGCGACCCCGGGCGCGGGAGCATCGCCCGCAGCGAGCCCCCCATCTCGCGCACCTGGCGGCCTACCGGCAGCGGGTAGGTCCCCGGCCGCTGCCACACGCAGACACCCACCAGCAGTCCCGAGGGATTGCGTGCACCGGTGGCCACCGCGGTGTCGCCCAGCGCCACCAGGTGACTGCGCATGAACAGCGCGAGCCCCCGTGCCCGCAGGCGTGGCTCGTCTGACAGGTGCACGAAGAACGGGTCGTCGAAGAAGGCCCTGGCGCCCAGCACGGCGACCTCGTCGAGGGTGCGTCGGTCGAGGGTGAGCGGCGAGTACGTGAAGGTTCCCGGTGTCATGGCGCGCACAGTAGCGCCGGGCACGGCCGCCGCCCACCTGGGCCATGATGGCGGGAGCACCCAGCACCCGCGACCCTCGACCCTCGACCCTCGACCAAGGAGACTCCCGTGGCGATCAACGTGACGCCGATCCCAGGCCTCGATCCCGCCGTCAACGACATCCGTCGGCGCACCGCGGACTTCATCAACGCCGAGATCCTCCCGAACGAGGAGGTCCTGTGGCGGACGCGCCGGGCCGGCGAGCTGGACGAGGACGAGCGGGAGCGGGCCCGCCACCAGAGCATCGAGCTCCGCGAGGACATCAAGGCCAAGGTGAACGAGGCCGGACTGTGGGCGCCCCACCTGCCCAAGGAGTACGGCGGCATGGGCCTCGACTTCCTCGAGCTGGCCTACATGTACGAGATCCTGTCGTACGCCGTCGGCGCTGCCTCCCTCTTCGGGATCGCCGCTCCGAACTCGGGCAACGCCAGTGTGCTCGTCAAGTACGGGACCGAGGAGCAGAAGAAGAAGTGGCTGCTCCCCCTCATCGAGGGTGAGATGCAGTCGGGGTTCTCGATGACCGAGCGCGACCATGCCGGCTCCGACCCGCGGTCCATCGCCACCGAGGCCGTCCGCGACGGCGACGAGTGGGTCATCAACGGGCACAAGTGGTTCACGTCGAACGGGATCGACGCCGACTTCTTCATCGTCATGTGCCGGGCCAACGACCCCACCGGCGAGCTCGGCGCGCCGGGCAGGATGACCCAGATCATCGTGCCGACGGCCACCAAGGGCGTGAACATCGTCCGGGGCATCGGCATCTTCGGCCACTCGACGTCCGACCACTGCGAGATCAAGTACGAGAACGTCCGGGTCCCGATCGAGAACACCCTCGGCCTCGTCGGCCAGGGCCACCAGGCCGCCCAGGACCGGCTCGGCGCCGGCCGTGTGTACCACTGCATGAACTCCGTCGGGCAGATGTGGCGGGCCTTCGACCTGATGGTCGAGCGCACGCTGGTCCGCGAGGTCCACGGGGGCCTGCTCAAGGACAAGCAGTTCATCCAGGGGTTCATCGCCGAGTCGTACATGGACGTCCAGTCGGCCCGCCTCATGACCATCAACGCCGCCGAGAAGGTGGCCAACGGCGACCCGGACGTGCGGACCGCCATCTCGGCCATCAAGGTGTTCGTGCCGGCCGCCTACCACCGGGTGGTCGACCGGGCGATCCAGGTGTGGGGCGGAGCCGGGGTGAGCAACGACCTGCCCCTGGCCGGTATGTACCTGACCGCCCGGGTGCTCCGACTGGCCGACGGCCCCGACGAGGTCCACAAGATCCTCATGGCCAAGAACATCATCCACCACTACGAGCAGGGCGAGGGCTGGAACTTCGGCAACTGAGCCCACCACGGTGCCCACTATCCGCCCGAGCCGGATGAGAGCCCATCCACTACGCTTACCGTCGTGGACGCACCCCGGATCAACCAATCACGTCGAATCGTCACCGAACTGCCCGGGCCGAAGTCCCGGGCGCTCGACTCCCGCCGGAAGTCCGCGGTGGCGCCCGGGGTCAGCTCCGTCTACCCCCTGTACATCGAACGCGGCGAGGGCGCGGTCCTCGTCGACGTCGACGGGAATTCGCTGATCGACCTCGGCTCGGGCATCGCCGTGGTCAGCGTGGGCCACGCCGCCCCCGCCGTCGTCGAGGCGGTGCGGGACCAGGTGGGCGCGTTCACCCACACCTGCTTCATGGTCAGCCCGTACGAGCGGTACGTCGAGGTGTGCGAGGTGCTCAACGCCCGCACCCCGGGCGACCACGAGAAGCGCAGCGCACTGTTCAACTCGGGGGCCGAGGCCGTGGAGAACGCCGTCAAGATCGCCCGACACGTGACCGGTCGACAGGGGGTCGTCGTGTTCGACCACGCCTACCACGGCCGTACCAACCTCACCATGGCGCTGACCGCCAAGAACATGCCCTACCGGAACCGGTTCGGTCCGTTCGCCCCGGAGGTCTACCGGGTCGCCATGTCCTACCCGTATCGCGACCCCGAGGGGATGACCGGCGTCGAGGCGGCCGCACGGGCCATCGAGCAGATCGAGCGCCAGGTGGGCGTGGACAATGCCGCCTGCGTGCTCATCGAGCCGATCCAGGGCGAGGGAGGCTTCATCGTCCCGGCACCCGGCTTCCTGCCGGCCGTGGCCGAGTGGTGCCGGGCCAACGGGGTCCTGTTCATCGCCGACGAGATCCAGACCGGCTTCTGTCGCACCGGTGACTGGTTCGCCTGCGACGACGAGGGCGTCGTGCCCGACCTCATCACCACGGCCAAGGCCATGGCCGGCGGCATGCCGCTGGCCGCCGTGACCGGTCGGGCCGAGTTCATGGACGACGTGCACGTCGGCGGACTCGGTGGCACCTACGGCGGCAACCCGGTGTCCTGCGTGGCGGCCCTCGCCTCCATCCGGATGATGGAGGAGCAGGACCTGGCGGCAGCGGCCACCAAGATCGGTGCCGTGATCGGCGAGCGGTTCGGCGCCATGCAGGCCGACCACCCCGGCATCGGAGACATCCGGGGCCGCGGCGCCATGATGGCCATGGAGCTGGTCAGGCCGGGGACGACCGAGCCGGATGCCGATGCCGCCAGGCGCATCGTGGCCGCCTGCCACCGCGCCGGGGTCATCACGCTGTCGTGCGGCAGCTACGGGAACGTGCTGCGGCTCCTGCCCCCGTTGGTGATCGAGCCCGAGCTGCTCGACGACGGGCTCGGCGTGCTGGCCGACGCCATCACCGCCGAGCGCTAGACCCGGCCGGAGCGGCCGGCCCCCGGGCGCGGGGGAGGACCGGGCGGCGTCCGGCTACCGGGGCAGCTGGGGCATGCCGGTCGCCCGCATCGACGCAAGGCCGGCATCCAGGAGCGTCAGCTCGTTGCCGGCGTCCTCGGTCAGGTCGCGCACCCGCTGGCTGTTCGCCTCGCCGGCCGATCCCACCGCCGCCTGCTGCACGTCGTCGGCCGCCCGCATGACCTCCACGACCTGTTCGCACAGGGCGGCCGGCACCCGGGCCGCGGGGTCGACCCGTAGGACCTTGTCGAGGTCGGTGGCGGCGGTCTGGAGGCGCCAGCACAGCGACGGGAGCTCGGCGGTCGGGGCGCCCACAGAGTCGGCGGCCCGCACCGCCGAGGCGGCCCGGTCGACCGAGCGCCACAGCTCCTTGCGCACCCGGGTCGACGACCACGAGGCCACGTCGGCGGCCGACGTCGGCACACCGGTGCGGTTCCACCGGTTCGAGGCGGCCGCCTCCCACACCGCGGTGGCACCGATGACGGCACCGTGGGTGCGCAGAGCGCGGATCCGGCGCCGGACGAACCGCCACAGCAGGAACCCGCCGGTCAGGGCGGCGGCGCACGCCAGCCCGGCCAGCAGCACCATGCCGAGGGCCAGGGACTCCAGGATCGAGGCGACCATCCCCTCATCCTACGGCCGGGCGTGTCGGACCGGGCGTCCCCCCCCGGACCCCGGGCGGACGCCCTGGTCAGCCGGGGGGTTCGAGGACGAGGTCGACCAGCCGGTCGAGCGCGTCCGCCGGCACCCCCGCCCCGAGTGCCCACGGGCGGGCGCCGCCGTGGCGTGCGTCCAGGCCGTCGAGGAAGCCCTCCATGGTCGACGCCTCCACGCTGAACCGCGACGGCGGGACCTTCGCCATCCGCTCGGCGAATTCGGGGTCGGCCTGCCACCGGTCCATGATGAAGCGCAGCCGGTCGGCGGTGATCACGTAGTCCGCCACGATGACCTCGCGGTCCACCCCGACCAGCTCGAGGACCAGCGCGGCCAGCACCCCGGTGCGGTCCTTGCCCGCCGCACAGTGGAAGACCAACGGGTAGTGGTCGTCGCCGCCCATCAGGGTGAGCGCCTCGACCAGCGAGGACCGACCCACGTCGAGGTACCAGAGGTAGCGCTCGGCCAGGTCGTCGCCGGGCGGGGCGGGGGCGGCCAGCGACTCGGCGTCGGCCGTCACCGTCCCCCGGACGTCCTCCTGGACGACGGGGAGGTGGTGGAAGGCCACCGGTTCCGGCTCGAGCGGCCCCCGGCCCGACCGGTGGAGCTCGCGCCCGGTGCGCAGGTCGACCACGGTGCGCAGGCCCAGGTCACGCAAGTGGGACACGTCCTCGTCGGTCAGGTCGTGCAGTGCGTCGCTGCGGAACAGTCGACCCCAGCGGGTCGAGCGGCCGTCGCGACCCGGGTAGCCACCGAGGTCGCGGAAGTTGAAGGAGCCCTGGAGCGGGACGAGGCGTGACATGGCGTCCATGTGGCCCATCATGGCCGGTCGACGGGCGTCGGTGCGTCGGTGCGCGGACGGGGTCCCGCGATGGGGGAGACTGGTGGCTGCGTCGGACGTGTCGCGCCTCTCCCCCGGGGCGCCGACCCACCACCTCCCCCCCGGGTGGCCGGCCAGTGCAACCGTCCCCCGCATCGAACAGGAGTCCCACTCGCATGAAGTCCCTCGCCACGTGGTGCGTCCGCCACAGAGCCGTCGTGGTCGTCGTCTGGCTGGTCGCCCTCATCGGCATGTCACTGCTGTCACAGACCGTCGGCACCGCCTACTCGAACAGCTTCTCCCTCCCCCACACCGAGTCGACCCAGGCGCTCGACCTCCTCCAGGCGGCCGCCCCGCGCCAGGCCGGCGACCAGGAGCGCATCGTCTTCCACACCACCGACGGCACCCCGGTGACCGACCCGGCCGTCCAGGCGTCGATCGAGTCCATGATGGCCGAGGTCGCCAAGCTGCCCCACGTCTCCGTGGTCGAGGGTCCCTACACGCCGGTCGGCGCCCACCAGATCAGCGCCGACAAGCGGACGGCGTTCGTCAACGTGACCTTCGACGTGCAGGGTCAGAACGTGACCACGGCCCAGGCCAAGACGTTCGTCAGCACCGCCCTGACCGCGCAGGGCAAGAACCTGCAGGTGGCGGTGTCCGGTCAGGTGGCCGAGGCGGCGGACCGCCAGTCGTTCGGCGGCACCGGCCTCGGCATCCTGCTCGCGGCCGTCGTGCTGCTCCTCGTGTTCGGCTCCCTCTTCGCCATGGCCCTGCCGATCCTGTCGGCGCTGGCCTCGCTCGGCACCGCCATCGGTCTGATCGGCATCCTGAGCAACACGCTCAAGATGCCCCAGTTCTCGACCACGCTGGTACTGCTGATCGGGCTCGGCGTAGGGGTCGACTATGCGCTGTTCATCGTGACCCGGCACCGCCAGGGCCTCATCGCCGGCAACAGCGTCGAGGAGTCGATCGCCAACGCGGTCAACACGTCGGGTCGAGCCGTCCTGTTCGCCGGGATCATCGTCTGCATCGCCCTGCTCGGGATGTTCGCCCTCGGCGTGTCGTTCCTGTACGGGCTGGCGGTCGCCGCGGCCATCGGCGTGGCCTTCACCATGATCGCCGCCCTCACCCTGCTGCCGGCCATGCTGAGCTTCATCGGGCCGAAGGTGCTCAGTCGCAAGCAGAAGAAGGACCTGGCCGCCAACGGGCCCCGCGTGGTCGGCTCCGGCTCGAAGGGCTTCTGGCCGAAGTGGGCCGACTTCATCCAGCGTCAGCCCATCGTGCCCGCCGTGGTGGCCCTGCTCGTGGTCCTGCTCGTGGCCTTGCCGTTCTTCTCCCTCCGGCTCGGCAACTCCGACCAGGGCAACGACCCGACGTACACGACCACCCGCCAGGCCTACGACCTGCTGTCCGCCGGGTTCGGCCCGGGCTTCAACGGCCCGCTCCAGCTGGTCGCCGCCCAGAAGGGGTCGATCGACACGGCGACGCTCGACAAGCTGGCCGCCGAGGTGGCCAAGCAACCGAACGTCGCCGCGGTGGTGCCGCCGGTCGTCCTGCCTCCGCACGACGGCCAGCAGGTGGCGCTGATCAACGTCTACCCCGACTCGTCACCCCAGGCGTCGGCCACCACCGACCTCATCAACCACCTGCGGACGACCACCATCCTCGAGGCGACCTCTGGTTCGGGGGTCACCGTCTACGTCGGGGGCACCACTGCCATCTTCGCCGACTTCGCCAAGGTGCTGTCGTCGAAACTGCCCCTCTTCATCGGCCTGGTCGTCGTCCTGTCGTTCATCCTCCTGGCCATCGTCTTCCGGAGCCTGGTGATCCCGCTGACCGCGGCCATCATGAACCTCCTGTCGATCGGGGCCGCCTTCGGCATCCTGGTGGCCGTCTTCCAGTGGGGCTGGGCCGGCTCCCTGTTCCAGGTGAACCAGACCGGGCCGATCGAGGCGTTCCTGCCGGTGATGATGTTCGCCATCCTGTTCGGGCTGTCGATGGACTACGAGGTGTTCCTCATCACCCGGATCCAGGAGGAGTACCTCAAGTCCGGCGACAACAGCACCGCCGTGCGCAACGGCCTGGCCGCCACCGGCAAGACCATCACCGCGGCCGCGCTCATCATGATCCTGGTGTTCGGCGCCTTCATCCTGGGCGGCATCCGGGTGATCAAGGAGTTCGGGCTCGGACTGGCCGGCGGCATCTTCGTCGACGCGTTCATCATCCGGATGGCCGTGGTCCCGGCGGTCATGATCCTGCTCGGCAAGTCGAACTGGTGGTTCCCGGGGTGGCTCGACCGGATCCTCCCCCGCGTCACCGTGGACCCGGACCTGCCCGAGGACGGTCCCCAGGACACACCGCCGGCCAGTCCGGCACCGGAGCCCGTCTCCGTCTGACGCCTCCCCGGGTCAACAGGTGTGGCGGAAGCGCCCGGGAATTCCGGGCCGTACGGGGGTATCGTCACCTAGGACGCCACACGCACCCAGGGGGATCACCATGTCCGACTTCGTCATGACCATCGGCGGGGACTCCGTTCCCGCCGCCGACTCCTTCGGGGTGATCAACCCCGCCACCGGCGACGTGTTCGCCCACGCGCCCGAGTGCACCAGAGAGCAGCTCGACGCCGCGTTCGACTCGGCGGCCAAGGCCCAGCGGGACTGGAAGCTCGACGAGTCGGCCCGGCGGTCGACCCTCCTGGCCATGGCCGACGCCCTTATGGGCGCCGCCGGTGAGCTCGCCCCGATCCTGACGGCCGAGCAGGGCAAGCCGCTGGCGGACGCCAACGTGGAGGTCTTCGCCTCGGCCATCTGGTGTCAGTACTTCGCCAACCTCGAGACACCGCCGCAGGTGATCCAGGACGACGCCGAGGCCTTCGTCCAGGTCGTGCGCCGGCCGGTGGGCGTCGTGGCCGCCATCACGCCGTGGAACTTCCCGCTCACACTGGCGTTCTGGAAGATCGCGCCCGCACTGCTGGCCGGGAACACCATGGTCCTCAAGCCGTCGCCGTACACGCCGCTGACCACCCTGAAGGTGGCCGAGATCCTTCGCTCCGTGATGCCCGCCGGGGTGGTCAACACGGTGAGCGGCGGCGACCAGCTCGGCGCATGGATGACCGGCCACCCGGTTCCCCGCAAGGTCAGCTTCACCGGGTCGGTGGAGACCGGCAAGCTCGTGGCCCAGTCGGCCGCACCCGACCTGAAGCGGGTCACGCTCGAGCTGGGCGGCAACGACCCGGCCATCGTGTTGGACGACGCGGACCCGGCGCGCGTCAGCAAGGCGATCTTCGCCGCCGCCTTCGCCAACAACGGGCAGGTCTGCTCCGCCGTCAAGCGGGTCTACGTGCCCGAGTCGCTGTACGACGCGGTCGTCGAGGGGATCACCGCACAGGCGGCGGCAGTCAAGGTCGGCGACGGCACCGAGTCCGACTCCAAGCTCGGGCCGATCAACAATGCGCCGCAGTACGAGCGGGTCAAGGAGCTGGTGGCCGACGCGCTGTCCCACGGCGCGACAGCCACGACGGGCGGCAGGCCGATGGACGGGCCGGGCTACTTCTTCGAGCCCACCATCCTCACCGACATCACCGACGGCACCCGGATCGTGGACGAGGAGCAGTTCGGGCCGGCCCTGCCGGTCATCTCCTACCGCGACGTCGACGATGTCGTCGAGCGGGCCAACGGCACCCACTTCGGCCTGTCCGGCTCGGTGTGGGGCAGCGATCCCGAGCGGGCGGCGGCCGTGGCCGACCGGCTCGAGTGCGGGACCACCTGGGTGAACAACCACCTCGCCCTCGCCCCGAACCAGCCGTTCGGCGGGTTCAAGTGGAGCGGTGTCGGGTCGGAGAACGGCCCGTGGGGCCTTTCCGAGTTCACCGAGGTCCAGGCGGTGTACCGGGCCAAGGAAGGCACCGACGGGCTGAACCTGTCGACCGGGGGGATCTACTCGTAGTCCGGGGCCGGGGCCAGCGGGCCGGACAGGCGGCGGCCGCCCTCCTGTGCGGCCTGGCCGCGGCGGCCGCGGGCTGCTCCTCGGCGCCCACCTCGGGCCCGGCCACCACCGCTCGGCCCGCCGTGCTCGGCCCCGGTTGCGGGCGCGCTCCCCGACCGGGGCCGACGGCGTGGTCCGGGTCCGGCGACGTGCCCCAGTCCCTGTCGGTGGCCGGGGTCACCCGCACCTACCGACTGGCGGTGCCCTCCGCCTACCGACCGGCCGTTCCCACCCCGCTGATCCTCCTGTTCCACGGCAGCGGGTCGAACGCCATCCAGCAGTCGGCCTACTCGCAACTGCCGTCCCGGGGGGCGGCCGCCGGCTACCTGGTCGCCACCCCCGACGCCATCGGCGGCCGGTGGGACCTGGCGACGCCCGGTACGTCCACGGCGGACCAGCAGTTCGTCACGGCGCTGGTCGCCGATCTGGGGAGCCGTTACTGCATCGCCCGTGACCGGGTGGACGCGGCGGGGATCTCCCTGGGCTCGCAGTTCGCCGCACTGATGGCGTGCAATCCGGCGAACCACCTGGCCGCCATCGGCCTGGTGGCCGCCGAGTACCTGATCCGGCCCTGCCGCGGACCCGTCCCGGTGCTCGCCTTCCACGGGACCGCCGACCCGATCGTCCCCTACACCCAGGGCGGCCTTGGCCGGTCCGTGCCCGGGGTCCCCGTGGTCGGAGCCGAGGAGAACCTGGCCGCCTGGGCCCGCCTCGACAGGTGTGCGTCCACCTCCCGGGTGGACGACCCGGTGCCCTCCGTCGTCCGCCGTCAGTGGGCCCCGTGCCGCCACGGCACCACCGTGACCCTCTACAGCGTGATCGGCGGGGGCCACACGTGGCCGGGCTCGCCCGTCGTCCTGCCCGCGACGACGTTCGGGGCGACATCGCGGACCCTCGACGCCACCGGCCTCATGCTCCGGTTCTTCGCCACGGCACCCGCTCCGTGGGGCCGGTAGGTCTCACTCCGGTGGCGCCTCCGGCATCGTGCGCGGGAGGACCACGTGACGTACTCGACACACCTGGTGAAACCGAGTAGCGGTCTCCTTTCGTGGAGACGTGACCCACCGGGTGCCCGCCCGGTCCGGGCCCACCCCCACCCGGCCGTCAGCCCCGGGTCGGCCGTGAGCCCCCGGGCCGCCCGGCGTGGGCGTCGAGCAGCAGGGCCAGGGCTCCCGTCAGACGTTGCGCTGTCGGAAGGTGGAGCGACTCGTCGGGCCCGTGGGCGTTCGATCCCGGGCCGAGCACCCCGGCCGCCAGGACCTCGGCACTCGGGAACCGCTCGGCCAACCAGCGCATGAACGGGATGGTGCCGCCCTCGCCCAACCGGGCCGGTGGGTTGGCGAAGCAGGCCCGTGACGCACCGTCGAGGGCGTCGGCCAGCCACGGGGCCGCCGGTGCGGCCGCCCAGCCGCCGCTGGCCTGTCCGGCCTCCCAGGTGACCTGGGCCCCCGACGGGGGGTCCTCGCAAAGCGTGCGGGCCACGGCCGCCGAGGCCAGGTCCGGGTCGCACGTCGGCGGGATCCGGATCACCAGCTTGAGCGACGTGAACGGCCGGAGCACCGACCCGGCATCAGCCGGTGTCGGCATCCCGTCGGCCCCGACCACCGCCACCGATGCACGCCACGCATTGCGCACGACCCGGTCGGTGGGGTCGTCGCCGTCGAGCCGCACGCCGGCGACGAGGGGGAACGGCGGGCCGTCCGACTCGGCGCCCTCCAGCGCGGCGGCCTGCTCGCGGGCGGCATCTGCCGCCCAGTCGGGTGGCTCGACACGCAGTTCGGGCACGAGGACCTCCCCGCTGGCGGCGTCCTCGAGGCGGTCGAGGAGCCGGCGGACGATGCGGAAGGACGAGGGGACGACTCCGCCGGCCTCCCCACTGTGGACGCCGTGCTCGAGGACTCGGACCGTCAGGGTGCCGACCAGGGCGCCGCGGAGCGACGTGGTGACCCACAGCCGGTCGTAGGTCGGGCTGCCCGAGTCCAGGGCCAGGACCACGTCGGGCGTGCCGATCCGGTCGGCCAGGTGGGCGAGCACGGCGGGAAGGTGGGGGCTGCCGCTCTCCTCGGACCCCTCGGCCAGGACGACGACCCGTCCATGACGGCCGGCGGCGGCGCGCACCGCCTCCACGGCCACCAGTGCCGACGGCAGGGCGTAGCCGTCATCGGCCACCCCGCGGGCGTAGAGCCGGTCCCCCTCCACGACCGGCGTCCACGCCCCACGGCCCGGCGCCCACCCGTCGAAGGGCGGCTGCTTGTCGATGTGTCCGTAGAGGAGGACGGTGCCGGTGGCGGACGGGTCGGAGGCGGGCACGTCCACGACGACCGTCGGGGTGAGGCCCGGCAGCCGCAGCACGTCGACCGTGGCCCCGGGCAGGTCCCGGGCCGAGGCCCAGGCCGCCATCAGGTCGGCGGCCCGGTCCATGTGCCCCGCCTCCTGCCAGGCCGGGTCGAAGTCGGGCGACAGATTCGGGATCCGTGCGAACTCCATCAGGAGCGGCAGTACGTCCGCCTGCCACCGGGCACGGGCCTGGTCGACGGCGTCCTGGGGGCGGAGTCCCGTGGTCATGGGCCGATCCTAGGCAGCACGCCCTCCGGACCGGCGACCCCGATCGGACCCGGATACTCGTTCGATAGTCTAACTATGTGACCTCCGAATTGACCTCGGCCGACCCCGGCACCGGCACCGGTCGTCGCACGCTCGGACGTACGGCCGCGTGGCTGGCAAAGCAGGTGGAGCTCGGTCTGGCCGACGTCGATCTGTCGCTCCCCCAGTACCGGGTCCTCGGCCTGCTCGACGAGCACTCGGCCGTCTCCTCCGACCTCGCCGAGCGCCTGGCCGTGCGGCCGCCCACGGTCACCGCCGTCGTCGACGGTCTGGTGTCCCGAGGCCTCGTCGAGCGGCACCCGGTGGCGGGCGACCGTCGTCGGGTCGACCACCGGCTGACCGCCGAGGGCCTCAGCCTGCTGGGCGCCGCCGACGCCGCCGTCGAGGCACGTCTGGACCTGGTCACCGACGCCATGGCCGACCCCGTCGCCACCGAGGAGGCGTTCGCCGGCCTCGCCTGCTGGCGCCGGGCGTTCGTCGCCTACAGCCGGGTCCGGTGGGGCCGATGAAGGCGCCCACCCTGCGGCCGCGGCCCAAGGGACCCGCCGAGGTCGGGACCGAGTTCGTGCCCATCGCCGAGGAGGCACGGAACGAGGCGCCGCCCGCCGGGATCGACCCCGACCGCTCGCTGTCGTGGCTACGGCGGGCGATGCCCGTCATGCAGGCCCACAAGGGCATCTTCGTGACGTCCCTCGTCCTGTCGTTCGTCGGCCTGATCCTCCAGGTGCAGATCCCGAACCTGCTCAACAATGCCATCACCAACTCACTCCAGCACCACACCGTGGCCCTCAGCTACTACGTGTGGTGGATCGTCGGCCTGGGCGTGGCCTCGGGCGTCACCGGCTACATCGCCCGGCTCTTCCTCTTCGAGACGGCCTACGACATCGAGTACGACCTGCGCAACATCATCTACGAGCACCTGACGAAGATGTCGTTCGGCTTCTACGACCGGGTCCAGTCGGGTCAGCTCATCTCGCGGGCGAACTCGGACATCCGGTCGGTCCAGATGTACATGACCTTCGCCCCGCTCATCCTGGTCCAGTGCTCGCTGGCCGTGGTCGCCTTCGGGTACATGCTCTCCTACAGCGTCCCCCTCGCCTTCGTGGCCATGGCCACCATGCCGCTGGTGTTCTGGACCGGCGTTCGCATGCGCAATTCGATGTTCCCGGTGTCGTGGATCATCCAGGCCCGGCTGGCCGATGTCGCCACCATCGTGGACGAGAACGTCAACGGTGTCCGGGTGGTCAAGTCCTTCGCCGCCGAGCAGCAGCAGCTGCGGGCCCTGTCGGGGGCGGCCGAGCGGGTGCAGTGGGGCTACATCAAAGATGCCGACCTGCGGGCCCGGTTCACCCCGCTGGTCCAGAACCTTCCGCAGGTGGGCCTGGCCCTGGTGCTGGTGTTCGGCGGCTACATGGTGATCCACGGCACCCTCGGCATCGGCGCCATCGTGGCGTTCAACTCGTACCTGCTCATGCTGCAGGCGCCGTTCATGATGCTCGGGATGCTGATCATGATGGGCCAGCGCGCCGCCGCCTCGGCCGGCCGGATCTACGAGATCCTCGACGAGCAGCCGTCGGTGACCGACGCCCCCGACGCCATCGACCTGGTGGGCTGCACCGGCGACGTGCGGTTCCGCCACGTCGACTTCGCCTACGCCGCGGACGCCGAGCAGCTCGTGCTGGCCGACTTCGACCTGCACGTCCCCCCCGGGCAGACCGTGGCCATCGTCGGCCGCACCGGGTCCGGCAAGTCGACCGTGGCCCGACTCCTGTCCCGGTTCTACGACGTGCGCCACGGATCGGTGGAGATCGACGGCCACGACCTTCGCGCCCTCACACTCGCCAGCGTGCGGGCGACGGTCGGCGTCGTCCTGGACGAGCCGTTCCTGTTCAGCGTCTCGATCCACGACAACATCGCCTACGGCCGGCCGACGGCCACCCGGGCCGAGGTGGAGGCGGCCGCCCGTTCCGCCGGCGCCCACGAGTTCATCACCCACCTGGCGCACGGCTACGACACCGTCGTGGGCGAGCGGGGCTACACGCTCTCGGGCGGCCAGCGCCAGCGCATCGCCATCGCCCGCACACTGCTGGTCAACCCGCCCGTGCTCGTGCTGGACGACGCCACCAGCGCCATCGACGTCCAGGTCGAGCAGACGATCCACGCCGGGCTCAAGGTCCTGATGGAGGGACGGACGACCCTGATCATCGCCCACCGCCTGTCGACCATCTCCCTGGCGGACCGGGTCGTGCTGCTGGACGGCCACCGGGTGGTGGCCGACGGTACCCATGCCGAGCTGCTGGCCACCACCGCGCTGTACGCCGAGGTCCTGGCCCAGGCGGCCGAGTTCGAGGCCGAGCACGCTGACGGGAGCCCGGACGAGGACGAGGACGATGACGAGGTCGAGGTCGACGGTTCCACCGGCGACGACCTCGGCCCCGTGCTCGACGCCGTGCGAGCCGGAGGTCGGCCATGACCTGGGGCGGCGGTTTCGGGGGCGGAGGCGGTGGGTTCGGCGGGCCGGGGGCCGTCGGCTCGTCGGCCGCGGCCGGGCTGCCGTTCGCCGGGATCCCGGCGGAGCTCCAGGCCGGGGTCGACCGCCTCGTGGCGTCGGAGCCGGCGTACGCCGACCCCGACATCGTGTTCGAGCAGAACGCCAACGACGACGAGCTGCGGAGGCTGACCCTCGGTCGCCTGCTGACCAAGTACCCCGGCATGCTGGTTCTGGCCGGAGCGCTGGTGGTGGTGATCGCCGTCGCCGGTCAGGTGGGGCCGAAACTGGTCGAATACGCCATCAACAACGGCATGACCCCTCCGAACCACCTGGACTTCGGCATCGTCGTCGCCATGGCCGTCGCCTACCTCGCGTTCATCGGGGTGACGGCACTGGCCCAACGGTTCCAGGTCCAGGTGACCGGGCGCCTGGCGGCATGGGTCATGAACGACCTCCGGGTCAAGGTCTTCGCCCACCTGCAGCGGCTCTCGCTCGGATTCTTCACCGAGGAGAAGGCCGGCGTGGTCATGAGCCGCATGACAAGTGACATCGAGAACCTCCAGCAGCTGCTGCAGGACGGGCTGTCGCAGCTGGCCATCCAGGGTCTGACCATGATCGTGATCACCGTCATCCTGTTCGCCACCAACGCGCGTCTGGCCCTGATCACGGTGGTGCTGATCGTGCCCGCTCTGGTGGTCGCGTCGATCTGGTTCAAGCGGGCCTCGGAACGGGGCTACGACCGGGTCCGCGACGGGATCGCCAACGTCCTGTCCGACCTGTCCGAGTCCCTGCACGGCGTGCGGATCGTGACCGCCCACAACCGCCAGCGCCACAACGTGATCCACCACCGCAACGTCGTGGGCGACTACCGGGACGCCAACAACTACACCGCCCACGTCAACGCCCTCTACGGACCCGGCACCCAGATGCTCGGGATCATCGCCCAGGCGGTCATGCTGGCCGTCGGCGGCAACATGGTCCTGCACCACCAACTGAGCCTGGGCGCCCTGGTGGCGTTCTTCCTCTACCTGAACCGGTTCTTCCAGCCCATCCAGCTGCTGGTCCAGCAGTACAACACCTACCAGCAGGGCCAGGCCTCGGTGACCAAGCTGCGTGACCTGTGCGACACCGAGCCGGAGGTGCGCGAGGCCCCCGACGCGACCTGGCTGCCACCCATCGACGGTGCCATCCGCTTCGAGCACGTGTCCTTCGCCTACGCCGAGGGGCGTCCCGTACTGATCGACGTCGACCTGGCCATCGCCCCGGGAGAGACGGTCGCCTTCGTGGGCCCCACCGGAGCGGGCAAGTCGACCATGGCCAAGCTGGTCACCCGATTCTACGACCCGACCGAGGGACGGGTGACGATCGACGGCCACGACATCCGTGACGTGACCATGCACTCGCTGCGCCGCCAGCTCGGGGTCGTCCCCCAGGAACCGTTCCTGTTCGCCGGCACCATCGGCGACAACATCGCCTTCGCCCGGCCGGACGCCACCGACCAGGAGCTGCGCGAGGCGGTGGAGCGGGTCGGTCTGACCGACGTCATCGACCGGATGCCCCAGGGCCTGGACACCGTCGTCCACGAGCGGGGCCAGACGCTGTCGTCGGGCGAGCGCCAGCTGATCGCCCTGGCCCGCGCCTTCCTGGCCCATCCCCGCGTACTGGTCCTGGACGAGGCGACGTCCAACCTCGACCTGCAGTCGGAGACCAAGATCGAGGCCGCCCTCGACGTGCTGCTCGAGAACCGCACCGCCATCCTCATCGCCCACCGTCTGTCCACGGCCATGCGGGCCGACCGGATCGCCGTGGTCGACGAGGGCCGGATCATCGAGGTCGGCAGCCACGACGAGCTGGTGGCCCGGGGCGGGCGCTACGCCGAGATGTACGGGACCTGGGTCAGGCAGTCCGACGTCACCGGCCACGCATCGCCGGAGCCGTCGGCTCCCCAGGTCGGGCGGCTCCCCAGGTCGGGCCCGTGAGGGGCGACGGACAGCCGCGGGGATCGACGCCCCGGCCGATGGCCGCTACCCCTGCGGGCGGCACCCGGCTCGGGTGGCCGGACGGCGTCCCCCGGGTCGAGCGGACCGCGCGGCACGGCGTGGGGTGTCCGACCGCTGCGCATCGTGGACGAGGAGTTCGCCGCACCGGGCCGGGCGCTCCGCCGAGGGTCAGCCGACGTCGTCGAGGACGGCATAGCCGCAGTTGTACCCGGGGATGAACGTCACCCCGGGGCCGCCGTGGCACCCGGCACCGCACAGGTAGAGGCCGTCGACCGGGATGGGGTCGTCGGGCCAACCCCGGGGACCCGGCCGGAACGGGCCCATGAACTCGGGCTGCAGCAGGCCGTGGGTGAAATCGCCGCCGGTGCAGGCGAACATGCGCTCGTAGGTGTACGCCGGGTAGTTGAACTGGCGCTCGATCAGCTCGGGGAAGTTCGGCGCATGCTCCGTGATCCGCGCCACGATCCGCTCGGCCATGTGATCGCGCAGGCCGGCGGCCTCGTCGTGGTCGGCACCGATGGGCGCATAGAAGGCGAAGCTGCTGGCCACGTGCTTGCCGGGCGGGGCCAGATCCGGATCGCGGAGGCTCGGGATCGACAGGTTGACCGACGGGGCGTCGGGCACGATGCCCCGGGTGCAGCCCAGGAAGTCGGCCTGCATCTGCTCCGGCGTGCCGAAGAAGGTCACGTTCTGGCGGGCATCGCCCTCGTTGAGGACCTCGTACCTGCCGGTGTACTCGGGCAGGCCGGACAGTGCGAAGTGCACCTGGAAGTAGAGGGCCCGGTGGTCGATGGCGTCCACCCGCCGGGTGAAGTCGTCGGGTAGCCCGCCCCGGTCGACCAGGTGGTCGAAGGTGGCCGTCGGGTCGAGGTTGGACACCACCACCGGGGCGCTGATCCGCTCGCCGTCGCCCAGCACCACGCCCGTCGCCCGGCCGGACTCGACGGTGATCCCGGCCACCTTGACGTGGCGACGGAGCTCGCCGCCGGCCGCCTCGAACTGGGCCAGCAGGTGGTCGGAGATGGTGCCGATTCCGCCCTTCACCTTGGACATCGTCACGTCGCCCGGCGACGCCATGGCGAAGGCGAGGCACAGGGCGCTGCCCGGGTCGAACGGGCCCCGGTAGGTGGAGTTGACGGCCAGGAAGGCCAGCATGCCGCGGACCTGGGCATGGGCCACCGGGTCAGGCAGGTGCCGGTCCACCACGTCCATGACGCTGCCGAACAGTGCCGTCCGGATGCCTTCGCGCTCGGCCTCGCTGGTAGCGCTGGCGAACATCTGGTCGAGCGACTTGGGCGGCGTCCGGACGTCGAAGCGGCCGATGGCCCGCGCCGGGGCCTCGGCCCAGGCGGCGATCTCCCCCATCCCGAGCACTGCCTCCAGGCCGAGCCGCTCGTTCAGGTGTTCGAAGAGGCGGTCCGGGCTGCTGTAGAGCAGGAGGGGGTCCTCCCCCGCCGGCCCGATGCTCACCGACTGGACCTCGGGCTCGTAGATGGGGCACGCGCCCAGCCCGAGCTCGTCGTAGATCGGCGTGGGGATGGGGAACTGCACCGAGCCGGCGAGTTCGAACCGGTAGCCGCGGACCAGCTCGGTGGTGGTGGCCATGCCGCCGATGAAGTGGTTCTTCTCCAGGCACAGGACGCGCATGCCGCCACGGGCCATCACCAGTGCGGCGGTCAGACCGTTGTGGCCAGCGCCCACCACGATGGCGTCGTACTCGGACTGCGTCACTGGGATCCCCCTGGTCGGTGGCGTTGCCTACGGCGGAGCTGTGTGGTCGTCGTGCGACCGGTCAGGTGCGTCGGCCGGTGAGGTCGAGCAGCCGCTGCTGTACGTCGGCGCCCGTCCCCACGTCACCCGACGGGCCCTGGCCGAAGAGGCCGATCTGCCCGATGAACGGCTCCATCGGCTTCATGGACTCGTAGACCACCAGGGCCAGGTCCTCGGGAAGGCTGGTGTCGGCGCCGATGGCCGTGGCCAGGTCCCAGGCGTGCAGGGTGAGGTCGCCGATGCGGAACCCGAGCAACTGCGACGCCGGCACGTCGCCGATCGGGTGGTGCACGACGGCGTCCCAGTCGGTGGCCGACTGGAGGCGGACCATCTGGGCGTCGACCGCGGCCCGGCACGCCGAGACCGCGTCGTCGCCGCCGAACTCGCGGTCGCGGAAGGCGAGTGCCTCCTCCTGGCTGGCACCGTCGAGCAGCGCGATGGACATCTCACTGCCCATGGCGACGTGCTCGAGCAGTGCAGCCACGTCCCACTCCTCGCACGGCGTCTGCACCGGTAGCTGGGCGTCGGTCACCTGGTCGAGCACGCCGACGAACGTGACGGTGGCGAGTGCCAGGGCATCCAGTGGTTCCATGGGCCAGAACCTATCGGCCGGCCCACACGCGTGCTCGGGTCACGACCGCGGCGCCCGCCGGTCAGCCGACCACGGGCACGGTGGCGAGGCCCTCGGCGAACCGGGCGTCGGACACCTCCTCGTCCAGCATGCGACCGCTCAGGTAGGAGTCGTAGGCGGCCAGGTCGAAGTGGCCGTGGCCGCACAGCGCGGTCAGGATCACCTTCTCCTCGCCCGACTCCTTGCAGGCCAGCGCCTCGCGCACGGCCGCGGCGATGGCATGGGTCGGCTCGGGCGCGGGCAGGATGCCCTCCGTCCGCACGAACTGCATGGCCGCCCCGAAGCACTCGGTCTGCGGGATGGCGATGGCCTCCATCATGCCGAGTTCGTAGATGTGGGAGATGAGCGGGGCCATGCCGTGGTAGCGGAGCCCTCCGGCGTGGATGGGGTCGGGGATGAAGTCGTGGCCGAGCGTGTGCATCTTCATCAGAGGGGTCATGCCGGCGGTGTCGCCGAAGTCGTAGGCGTAGATGCCCCGGGTGAGCGACGGGCACGACGCCGGCTCGACGGCGCGGATGGTCGGGTTCATGCGGCCGGCTATCTTCTCGCGAAGGAACGGGAAGGCCAGTCCACCGAAGTTGGACCCGCCGCCGGTGCAGCCGACCAGGAGGTCGGGCGCCTGCTCGCCGGCCTTGGCCAGCTGCAGCAGGGCCTCCTCGCCGATGATGGTCTGGTGCATGAGCACATGGTTGAGGACGCTGCCGAGGGCGTACCGCGTCTCGGGGTCGGGTGCGGCGACCTCGACCGCCTCGCTGATGGCGATTCCGAGCGAGCCGGGGTTGTCCGGGTCGGCCTCGAGGATGGCGCGCCCGGCGGCGGTCAGGGCACTCGGTGAGCGGTGGACCTTGCCGCCGAAGGCCTCCATCATCAGCCGACGGTAGGGCTTCTGGTCGTAGCTCGCGCCCACCTGCCAGATCTCGCACTCCAGCCCGAACAGGGCACAGGCGAAGGCGAGGGCGGTCCCCCACTGTCCAGCACCCGTCTCCGTGGTCAGGCGCTTCACCCCGGCCTTGGCGTTGTAATAGGCCTGGGGCACCGCGGTGTTCGGCTTGTGCGACCCGGCCGGGGAGACGCCCTCGTACTTGTAGTAGATCCGGGCGGGGGTGTCGAGGGCCTGCTCGAGCCGCCGTGCCCGGAACAGCGGGCTCGGCCGCCACTGGCGGTAGACGTCGAGGACGGCGCCGGGGATGTCGATGTACCGCTCCTGGCTGACCTCCTGGAGGATCAGGTCCATGGGGAAGAGCGGGGCGAAGTCGTCGGGGCCGGCTGGCTCGAGTGTCCCGGGGTGCAGGGCGGGCGGTGGGGGCTCGGGAAGGTCGGGCACGATGTTGTACCAGGCCGTCGGCATCTCGTCCTCCTCCAGCTGGTACTTGTGCTGGTGGACCGTCTCGTCGATTGCCATCTGGGGACCTCCTCGTACTCGGTCCGATCACGTTATCCAGGAACGCGGCACCCCATCAGCACCCGACCGGGACGCGCCGGATGCGTCGGACGAGGGCTCAGGACACGAACGGGTACCGGTCGGCCCAGGGCGCGGCCGCCTCGAGCTGCGAGGCGATCCGGACGAGCCGGGCGTCCTGGAATGCACCTGCCACCAGCTGGATGCCGACAGGCAGGCCCGAGGGCGACATGTGCAGCGGGAGGCTCACCGCCGGCTGGCCGGTGATGTTGAACAGGGCGGTGAACGCCGCCATGCAGATGATCTCGAGGGGCGGGAACTCGGGCTGGGCATGGACCTGGGCCAGGAGCCCGACGGGCGGTGGCTCGATGGCCATCGTCGGGGTGAGGAGCAGGTCGAACTCGTCGTCGAACCGGCCCAGGATGTCCCGTGACTGCAGCTGTAGGGACGCCAGGGAGCGGGCGTAGCCCAGGCTGTCGAGGGCGACCGCCGCCGCGAGGGCGGCGCGGTTGTGCGGCTCGATCCGCTCGGGGTCGAGGCCCGGATAGCCGGACATGCCCGAGTTCATGAGGTTCAGGAAGTCGCCGAGCCCGGCCGGGTCGAACAGGTCGGCGTTGAGCCGGACCACCTGGTGGCCCAGCGACTCGAGCAGCGCCGCTGCGTGCTCGACGGCGGCCAGCGGCTCCGGCGCGACCTCGACGCCCATGGCGGACACCGTGTTGACGGCCACCCGCAGGCGACCGGGGTCCGCGCCCACCTCGTCGAGGAAGGGGCGCTCCTTGGGCGGCGGGCTCCACCAGGCCATGCGGTCGGGCCGGCTCAGCGCATCGAGGATGGCGGCGCCGTCGGCGACCGTCCGGGTGACCACGCCCTCGGTCGACATCCCCGCCCAGAGGGGATAGAGGTCGGGGACCCGGCCCCGGCTCGGCTTGTGCCCGACCAGGCCGCAGCACGAGGCGGGGATGCGGATGGACCCGCCGCCGTCGCTGGCGTAGGCGGCCGGGAACATGCCCGAGGCAACCGCCGCGCCCGCTCCCCCGCTGGAGCCACCCGGCGTGTACCCCGGGTCCCAGGGGTTGCGCGTGGCGCCGAACCGCACGTTCTCGGTCACGCTGATGGAGCCGAACTCGGGCGTGTTGGTCCGGCCGCACAGGATGAACCCGGCGTCGAGGTAGGCCTGAGGCGCGAGCTCGGTGACGCCCATCGGCCCGTCGGCCGTCCCGAACGAGCCGTTGGTGTTGGGCTGTCCGGCCACCGACACCAGGTCCTTGATCGGGACGGGCACCCCTGCGAACGGGGGCAGGTCCCCCGTTCCGGCGGCGATGCGCTCGCCGAGGGCGCGGGCCCCGGCCCGGGCCTCCTCGTCGTTGCGCCAGATGACGGCGTTGAGTTCGGGGTTGTCGGCGTCGACCCGGGCGAGGCAGGCATCGAGCACCTCGAGGGGGCTCACCTCCTTCGCCCGGATGGCGGCGGCGGTGTCGATGGCGGAAGCGAACTCGTCCATGGTGCACCGTACGCCAGCCGCAGGTCTGCCGGCGTGCGGACGGGATCCGGTCCGCACGCCACGCCGGCCGGGTGTGGCACGGTGGAACATGGTCGCCTACGAGCGGTTCGCCGCCTTCTACGACGTGGTCATGGACGACCCGGGGCCCCGGGCCGCCCGCGTGGACGCAGCCATCGAGCAGTACCGGCCCGACGCGGCGTCGCTGCTGGAGCTCGGGTGCGGTACCGGCTCGATCCTGGCCCGGCTCACCTGCGGGGCGACGCTGACCGGTCTCGACCGATCACCCGAGATGCTTGCCGTGTGCGCGGCGAAGGTGCCCGGGGCCCGACTGGTGGAGGGCGACATGCGCGCGTTCGACCTCGGCCAGCGCTACGACGTGGTCGTGTGCGTGTTCGACTCGATCAACCACCTCCTCGACGTGTCGTCGTGGGAGTCGCTGGTGGCGTGCGTAGACCGCCATCTGACCGAGGGCGGCCTGTTCGTGTTCGACGTCAACTGCGTGGGCGAGCTCCTCCGGCTGGGCGACGAGCCACCGTGGGTCTACGACTTCGACGGCGGGACGGCGATCATCGACGTCACGTTCGCCGCCACCGACGACGGGCTCGGGTTGACCGACTGGGACATCCGCATCTTCGAGCGGGTGGCCGCCACCCGGTTCGAGCTCCACCACGAGCGGATCGGCGAGCTGGGACTGCCGCTGGCCCGGGTCCGGCGGCTGGTCGCCGACCGGTTCGACCTGCTGGAGGAGGTCGACGAGGACGGACTGCCCGCCACCGACGACTCGGTCAAGGCCTACTACGCGCTCCGCCGCAAGGCCTGAGACTCAGCTCCCGGACCAGAGCCGGTCGCGCAGGCCCGACGCACGGGCCACGGGCCGACCGACGGCGAGCCGGATGATCTGCTCGGAGCCGACGACGGTAACCTCGGGCTTGCCCCGGGTGACCGCCGTATAGAGGAGCTCGCGGGTGAGGATCGGCGAGTCCACCGTCGGCAGCGCCACCACGGCATGGGCGAATTCGGACCCCTGGCTCTTGTGGATGGTCATGGCCCACCACGGTTCCCAGTCGCCGAGGCGGGCCGGGGCCAGGAGGCGGGCCTGTCCGGCCCCGCCCATCGCCACCCATGACCGGGTCCCGTCGTGGATGACGACGCCGACGTCCCCGTTCGCCAGCCGGTTGATCGCGTCGTTCCCGGTCACCATCACCGGGGTGCCGACCCGGGGCCACCCACCCCGTCGATGCGAGGGGACGTCGTCGCGGACCGCGTCGGCAATCAAGTCGCTCCAGGCGAAGAGCCCGTTCGGACCGTGGCGGAGGGCGGCGAGCACCTTGATCCGCTGGGCGGCATCGAGGGCGTCGGACACGCGTCCGTCAACGGCGTACCCGACGACGGCACGGGCCCCGTGCACGACCTCGTCGCGCAGTGCACCGATCGCAGGCGCATCGTCGGGGCGCACCCAGTGGACCTCCCCCTCGCCGCGTGCCAGCAGCCCGATCGTCTCGTCCGCGTCCCCCCGGCGGATGGCCAGTGCCAGTCCTGCCATGGCCGATCCCGACCGGAACCGGTGGCCGCGCACGAGTTCGGTCACCCGACCGGCGAGCGGCTCGACGCCGGTCCCCAGGCCGGCGTCGTCCGGGCCCACCATGTCACCCATGACGGTTCCCGCCTCGATGCTGGTCAGCTGGAAGGGATCACCGACCAGCACGAGCCGTGCATCGGTCCGCACAGCGTCGAGGAGCCGGGCCAGCATGGGCAGCGAGACCATCGAGGTCTCGTCGATGATCACCAGGTCGAAGGGGACCGGATCGTCGTGGTCGTGGCGGAACCCGGTGCGACCACGGGCGCCCAGCAGCCGGTGGATGGTGGTCGGGACCGTCGCCGCCAACTGCTCGGCCAGTGCGGTGTCGATCCCCCCGTCGCCCTGCAGTACGGCGACCCGCTCCAGGATCGACTCCCGCATCCGGTTGGCGGCCTTGCCGGTGGGCGCGGCCAGCGCGGCGCGCAGCACCCGACCCTGTCGTGCCGCCACACGGTGGGCGGCTACCAGCACCCTGGCCACGGTGTGGGTCTTGCCGGTGCCCGGGCCACCTGCGATCACCGTCACCGGATAGGTGAGCGCCCGCTGGGCGGCCAGACGCTGCTCGTCGGGAGGGACCTGGCGGTCGCCGTCCGTGTCCGCCGATCCGAACACCGCGTCGAGCGCCTCGCGCCGGTACCGCTCGAGCTCCGGTCCGTCGACAGGGTCATCGTGGGTGCCGCGCCGCTCGCCGAGCTGCCCGGCGACCGCCACCTCGAAGGCCCAGTAGCGCTGCAGGTAGACGCGGCAACCGGCGAGCACCAGGGGGCGCAGCGGTGCCCGGTCGGCGCGCTCCTCAGGTGCCACGAGGGCCGACTGGGCCAACTCGTCGCGCCAGGCGTCCAGGTCCGGAAGGGACACCGCCGGTGCGGGATCCCCCTCGTCCCGGGATGCGGCGAGTTGGCGTCCCACCTGGTCGAGCTCGAGGCACACGTGCCCCAGGCGGGTCGCCCGGGCCACCAGCGCCAGCGCCAGGACGGCCCCGTCGGTCGCCGACTCCCCCTGGGCGTCGAGTGCCCGGATGGCGGCCGTGACCAGCTGGGTCTCGAACCGCCCGACGATGCCGGCCGCGATGCACTCCCCCAGCACCGTGTCGGCGCGCTCGGTCGACCAGCCCCGCGGAACCTGCCCGTCCCCGGTCACGGACCCGGCCGATCCGCCGCTGCGCCGGCCAGCAGCACACTCAGGTCGACGACGAGCTCGGAGGGGAGCGCCCAGGTGAACACGCCATTGGGCTGTCCGTCCGCACGGGCGACGTCCCGGCCGGTCATGCCGCGGACGAACAGGTAGGCGGCACCCGCCACCCGACACACCGGTCCGTCGCCGGGCAGCCGCCACCGGAGGTAGCGGTGGAGGGCCACGGCATAGAGCAGCGCCTGCAGCGGGTAGTGGTGCTCCGCCATGGCCGCGGCCATCCGGGTCTGGCCGTAGTCGTCGGGTCGGGCCCCCTCGCCCCACCGGCGCAGCTGGTTCGTCTTGTAGTCGGCCACCACGAACCGTCCGGCCGGGTCGTCTCCCTCCACCCGGGCGACCAGGTCGATCGACCCGGTCAGGTAGCCGGCCAGCCGGACGTCGATCGCACCGGTCGTCAGGTCGCCCGCCCACGGCCCGAGCGGGTGCCCAGGGGGCAGGTGGTCGGCCACCAGCTTCCCGACGTCCCGCACGGTCGGAGGACGGGCCTGGTGGCCGATGTGGAGGTCGAAGGCCAGCTCGTCCAGCCGGTCACCGGGACGGATCGCGGCCAGGGGCCGGTCACCGAAGAGGGGTCCGAGCGGCGTCTCGATGGCGGCGCGCAGCCCGTCGACGAGGTGGCGGCGGGCGTCGATCTCCGGTGGGGCGAGCCCGTCGACGTCGATGCCGGCCCGCGCCGCCTGCCCGACGAGCGCGGCATCGATCTCGGACCCGAGGTCCGTGGCGGCGAAGTCGACGTGCTCGAGCACGCCGTGGACGAACGTCCCGAACGCGGTACCGGCCCGGAGCGGGCCCAGCAGGCCCTCCGTCACCGGGGCTCCGGGCACGGGTGGGGACGACGTCCCGCCGCTGGCCACGCCGGGGTCGACGGGGTCGACGGGGTCGACGGGGTCGACGGGGTCGCCAACCTCCCCCGACGAGTCCTCGTCGGCGGCTCCCGCGTCCGATCCCGACTCGTCGTAGGGATCGGCGTCGGCCTCCGTCACGTGCTGGGTGATCGACGAGAACGACCACCGGTGGATCAGACGGGGCAGGTCGACGACGAACGGAGCGGTCGCCAGTCCCGCCTGCACCGATGGCGCCACCTCGTCCGCCCAGAGCGCCGTCGGCCCCGGGCGCGGATCGATGATCGACACCGCGATCGCCCCGTCGGTGTCGGCCGCCATCGGGGCGAGTGCCTCGGCGACGTGGTCCTCGTCGGGGATCCGGCACTCCCCCGACCGGAACTCGTCCGGGTCCAGCATCCCCGTGTCGGGGTCCCGGGCGAACAGGAACCGGCTGAGCGGATTCTTCTTGCTGTTGGGTCCGTTGGCCCACCACACCGCCGTGTGGTGGCGGGCCCGGGTCAGCGCGACGTAGAGGAGGCGCAGTCGTTCACCCGAGTACTCCTCGTCCGACTGCTCCTTGCGACGGGCCGCTGTGGTCGGATCCGGCCAACACGTCCCCTTGGCCAGGTCCAGCGTCCGGAGGTTCGTGGCCGGATCGGTGCAGACCACGGCCTCAGCACCCTTGCCGTTGCGCCACAGCATCGGCAGGCACACGACCGGGAACTCGAGGCCCTTCGCCTTCCAGATCGTCATGATCTGGACCGCGTCGGCCTCGGACTCGATGCGCCGGGCCACCACATCGCCGTCCACGTCGGCGTCGCCGGTCGCCTCGGGCGTGGCGTCGAGGAGCGCCTGCAACCCGGCGATGCCCGACATGCCGTTCGGTGCGTTGGCACAGAGGAACTCGGCGAGATGGTCCAGGTCGGTGGCGTGCCGGTCCCCCTCGTACCGGCCGAGGAGTCGGGCGACCACCCCCGTGCCCGCCCAGACATGGGCCAGCACCTCGGCGACCGGGTGATCGGCGAGCCGGGTGGCCCAGGCCGCGAGCAGCTCCTGGAGGTCGGCCAACCGGTCGTCGGAGGCCGCCGCCACCTCCTCGGCCGTGTACTCCTCGAACCATGTCAGGGCGTACGCCCGGACCCGGCGCAGGTCCGAGGGCTTCTCCATGGCGTGGAACAGGATCCGCAGGTGGTCTGCGGCCCACGACGTCAGGACGCTTCCGGCCCCGGCGATGACTGCAGGGACTCCCTGGCGCCACAGCGCCGACTGGGCGGTCCGGGCGTGGGCGTTGGACGCCACCAGTACGGCGACGTGCTGCGGACGGAGGCGCATCGGGGTCGGGTCGTCCTTGTCCGTGGGGATCCAGGCGCTGTCCAGGAGCTCCCGGATGTGGGCCACCATGTCCCGTTCGATGATCCGGCCCGACTTCGGCGTGTCCAGTGCCTTCCCCTTGCGTGGGAACTCCGAGCCGACCGGCACGCGGATCTCCAGGCCCGGGAACGGCTCGCCGGAACCGTTGGCCATGCGGACGTCACGATGCTCCTCGGTCGGCCCGACCTCCACGTAGCGGATCGCCGGGCTGCCGAACGTGGCTCCCGCGAGTAGGCGGTGCTGTGCCCGCATGACCCGTCCGTCCGACCGCCAGTTGGTGGCGAGGGTGAACCTCCGGATGCCCGTGGACGGATCCACCGCCCTGAGGTAGACGTCGACGTCCGCACCCCGGAACCGGTAGATGGCCTGCTTGGGGTCGCCCACCAGCACCAGGGCGCCAGTGCCCGGTGCCGCGCCGAAGAGCGTGGAGAAGATGTCCCACTGGACGGCGTCGGTGTCCTGGAATTCGTCGATCAGGATGACCTTGAACCGGCTGCGGAGGGCCTCGAGTACCGCGTGCGACGTCGGACGGTGCAGGGCGTCCCGCAGTTGCGTCAGCACGTCGTCGAAGCCCATGGTGGCGGAGCCGACCCGGCGGCCGGACAGGTTGGCCACGGACCGGACCACCAGTTCCTGGAGCCGGATCTGTTCCGGCAGGGCGTTCGGCGTGCCCTGCACCGGCTGGATGTCCATGTCCGGTGCCCCGACCGCGAGCGCCGTCGCCTTGACCATCTGGTCCAGGGTCGGAAGCTCTCCCACCGGGATGCCGCTGACCGAGGCCGCGGCCAGTGCGTCGGCGCAGGCCTGCGACACGAACGTCGAGAGCTCCGTGGTGAGCCGGGCGTCGGGGTCGATCGCCGAGGAGATCCCGAGTGTCGTACGGAGCTGGGCAGCGAAGCTGTGCATCGTGGAGATCGCCGCCGCGTCGAAGTCCGACACGGCCCGTTCCAGGTTGGCGAGGCGGACCGCCACGTCGTCCTCCGCCAGATGGGCCGACAGCCGGTCGGCATCCCTGAGGTCGACGTCGCCGCGGAGCACCGCGGCGGACTGGACCATCTGCTCGCGGATCCGCGAGCGGAGTTCGGCGGTGGCGGCCCGGGTGAAGGTCACGATCAGCAGTTCCGACGGGGCGAAGCCTTCCTCGGCGAGGTAGCGGGTGGCGAGCGCGGCGAGCGTGTACGTCTTCCCGGTCCCGGCGCTGGCCTCGATGGCCACCCGACCGCTCGGCAGCGTGCCGAGCACGTCGAACGACACCCCCGACGGCGTCACGGTGCGTCCTCGCAGGTCGACGCGAGCGCGCCCCACAGGTGACGGGCGTACCGCTCCGCCCGTCCGGTACCCGGCGCACCGTCGGGGTCGTCGGGTCGGCACGGGATGTCCTCGAGCTCGTCGACCTCGATGTCCCCGAACACAAGGCGGACTGCGGGCTTGGTGGCGTCCCCCCTCCCGTCGTGGGACTTCCACGAGCCGTCACCGGACGAGTCGGCGTGCTGCGCCGGCGAGTACCCGGCGAAGAGGGGGAGGGGCTCGGCACTGCCCCTGCGGAAGAGGTCGACCGCGACCTCCAGGGCGCCCAGCGCCGCGGCGCGCAGCACCTCCGCGGGATCGTCTTCCCCGGTCGGCGGCACCTTGACCACCAGGTCGATCGGCTTCGGCTTGGTGCGCTTGTCCTTGGCGCGCGTCACGACGAGGGACCGCCAGGCACCGGACGGGTCGTTGGCCACCAGCGCCATGAGGTCCAGCCACGCGCCGAGGCGGTCGGTGGCCTTCGGCCTCGTGAACCGGATAGCGCCCGGACCGAGGTCCGGCCCGTGGAGGCGGAGCGGGATCGATCCGACGATCCGCGTACCGTCGCGGAGCTCGATGTCGACCTCCTGGTCGACCGGCACACCCGGCGCCAGGCCGCGGGTCCTGGCCAATTGCTCCAGGGTGTCGATCTCGGTCAGGAGGTCGTCCACCGTCCGGTCCTCGAGCACGCCGGGGGGCAGCGCGCCCTTTGCCCGCTCGACGATCCGCCACGTGTCGTCGTCGACCCCCCTCGCCCGCGCCTCGAGGAGTTCCCGCCCGAGCTCGTGCAGCTCGAGCCCGCTGGGTGAGACCGGCAGGATCGTGTCGGCATACTCCGCAGTCCTCGGCAGGCTCACGTCCAGCGTCCGCTGGAGGAACCATCCGATCGGATCGAGGAGGAATGTCCGCAGGTCCGAGAGCGGGACCACCTCGAGGTCGGCGACGTCGAGCCCGCGATCGACGAACGGCTCGCGTCGCTGCGGTCGGGTCCGCCGGTGTTCGGCGCCGAGGAGGTCGCTCCGATCGAAGCTCCAGATGACACCGTCGACCAACCCGCCACGGATGAGGCAGCGTTCGTCGAACGGATGGCGCGGATGGCTGATCTCCAGGCGTCGGGCGAGCGCCGAGCGGTCGTCGCCGGCCAGGGCCAGGGCTAGCAACGCATCGAACAGCTCGGCGGCCGGCACCACGCGCGGCACGACGTGGTTGGACCGCACGTCACGGCCGTCCCTGACCACCACCAGGTGGTCGATCGCGGCAAGGACGGTCTCGAGCAGCGCCTGTCGGGACTCGGAACGGGGGTCCGGATCCCCGAGTTGGGGTGCCGCCGCCATGAGGTCTGAGGCATCGGGTGCCGACGAAGTGACGAAGTCCTGGTCGAGACCGAGGACGCAGACGACCCGGAACGGCACCCAGCGCAGTGGCGTCATCGACGTCACGGTGACGCCGCCGCGAAAGAAGTCCGGACGTCCGGGCTCGGCGTCGAGGTGCCCCTCGATCAGGCGTCGGACGTCGAGCAGGTCGAGTCCGCACGCCGGATCGCCGCCCGCCCCGCCGGCGTCCTCGAGCAGTGAGTCGAACACGACCTGCAGCGCATCGAACTGCCACTGTGCCTGGCTCGGCGCCCGCATCAGGTCGGAGCAGGCGCTGCGGAGCGTCCGGACCCACTCCTCCAGCGTCGGGCGCCCGTCGGTCCGGCCGGGGGTGCGCCATTCGGCCAACGATGCGAGACGGGCCACGATGTCGGCGAACGACCCGAGCACCTCCGCATCGCCACTGTCCACCCCGAACGGGGCGATGCCGCCGATCGCCAGCCGCCCGTCCACGTCAGAGGTGGCCGCACCGAGCAGGAGCCGGTCCAGAGCCGCCTGCCACGTGTTGGCGACCACGGTGTCGGGGATGCCGAAACCTGCACGGTGGCCCGGGTCGAGCCCCCAACGCACGTTGGTGTCGGTCACCCAGTCCGCGAGCGCGGCGAGCGCAGGTTCATCGAACCCGAATCGCTCCCGCACCGGGGCCAACGACACGAAGTCCAGCACCTCGGTGAGCTCGAACCGACCGGACACCAGGGCCAGCAGGGCGGACGTTGCACCCAGCACCGGGTTGGCGGTGCGGATCGACCGGTCGGCGATCCGGTAGCGGAGCCGTGTACCCCTCGACGGGTCGATCGGCTCGGTCGCGACCGATGCGGCCGAACCGAACACCGCCTCGATCAGCGGGGCGAACCGCTCCAGGCCCGGGCACACCACGAGGACGTCCTCCTCCGTCAGTCCCGACGCTCCGTCGTTCAACAGGTGGAGGATCGCATCCCTGGCCACCTGGACCTGGCGCATCGGGCCGAAGCACGAGTGGAACTGGACCGAGCGGTCGTCGTCCTCCACCGGGGCCGGCTCCGACACCCGGTTGGACCGGATGTCCCCCTGGAGCCGACGGAGGAGTGTGTCCGGTGCGGGCTCGCCCAGCTGCGGTGCAGCTGCGACGACGGTGGTGGCTCCCGTCCGTGCTTCGGCGAGCAGCACCGCCGTCTCCCGGGGCAGACGGCCCCACGTGCGGAGCAGCGGCTGCACGGCGAGCGCTCCGGTCGGGTCGGCGGCGCGCAGTCGACGGTCGTGCGGCGGGACCATGGACCGCTCGCGGAGTAGCTCCTCCAGCTCGAACCGGTGGGGCTCCAGCAGGAACAGGTGGACGTCCCGGTGGGCGCCGACGGCGTCGACGATGTCGAGGAATCCGCGCCCGGGCAGGGTGGTGAATCCGAAGAAGAGCAGGCGGGAGGGGAGGTCGACCAGGCGTGGATCGTCACGGACGGCGTCGAGCAGGTCGGCCATGCGTTCCGGTGGGCTGTCCGACCCGATGGACCTCCGCAGACAGGACCACAGCTCCCCCTGCCAGCGCGAGTACTCCGGAAGGCCCTGCAGGTTGCCGTCCAGCCACTCCCCCCGCGCCCATGCCCGGACCATCTCGGGGCGATGCAGGTGGTACCGGTCGAACAGGTCGGCCACCGCCCGGACCCGGGTGAACCGTGATCCGCCGTCCGGCAGCTCCGTGAACGACGGGAGACGGTCGGTCCCCGCGCACTCGTCGAACAGGGAGAGCAGCGGCCACACCATCCGATCCACCGTCCAGGGGTCGGTCCCGCCACCGGTCCCCGCATCGAGCACGGCCTGACGCAGTGTGCCCGGATAGGCCCGGACGAAGTTGGCGGCGACCCCGTCACCCGTTGCCGGGCCGGAGGCACCGAGGTAGCGGGCCAGTTCCAGCATCACCCAGCGCCGCATCCCATCGGAAGGGACGGCCAGCCACTCGGCGGACATCGGGTCGCCCGGCTCGTCGATCAGGACCTCGGCCAGCCGCCCGGCCAGCGGCTCCGCACGATCAGCCGAGTAGAGGTGGACCACAGGGTGGGACCTTACTCATGGGGCGCGACAGCCGACGGGGGCGGGATCCCGCCCCCGTCCGACCGGAGGTGACACCATGGTCCCGACGATCCGACGGACGGTTCGTCGAGCCCTGGAGGTCACCGTGGGTCATCTGTTGGCAGCCACCTCGTCGGGGGGCAACGGCCTCGGCCTCGTGTTCAGCATCGTCTGGTGGTTCCTCTTCTACCTTCCGGTGTGGGGCACCTATCAGAAGGCGGCACCCCAGGGTGAACCGGCGTGGGCCGCGTTCATTCCCGTCTACAACTTCATCGTGTTGCTGCGGGTCGCTGGCCGACCGAAGAGCTGGGCCTGGTTCCTTCTTCTCCTCCTGATCCCCTACCTCGGGTGGGCGGCGCTCTTCGTGCTCTTCGTGATCGTCGTCAACGACCTGGCGAAGAGCTTCGGGCACGGCGGCGGGTTCACCGTCGGGCTCGTCTTCCTGATCTTCCCGATCGTGCCGCTCATCTTCTGGTTCGTCCTGTGGCTGGGGAAGAGCCAGTACCTCGGACCGAAAGGTCCTGCGGCCTTGGTCGCAAACGCGGGCTACGGCGGATACCCGCCGCAGGCCTACCCGTCGGCTGGCTACCCCCAGCCGGGCTACCCGCCGCAGGCCTACCCCCAGCAGGGCTACCCCCCTCCGCCGGCCCCCGGTGGGTATGCACCCCCGCCGCCGCAGCCCGGAACCGCCTACCCACCTCCGCCGCCGCCACCCCCGCCGGCCCCCGGTGGGTACGCGCCACCCCCGCCGGCGCCCGGTGGGTACGCGCCACCCCCGCAGCCCGCCCCGACTGACGGCCAGTCCGCCACCCCCGTGCCGGGCATGGCACCTCCTCCGCCGCCCCCCGCTTCGGACGACACCCCGCCCGCGCCGCCACCACCCCCTCCTCCGCAGTAGCGGCACCTCGCCCGAGCACCGCACCCCGTCCGGGCACCGGGAGCAGCCCGGGCGAGGTGGGCGTCGCCGGGCGTCGCCGTGTCATCCGGTGGCCCGACGGGCCGGGAGCTCAGCGTGCTGCCGCCACCCCGCGCCGGCGCCGGGTCGGTCGCCGGCGGCGGCGTCGTCCGGCTCGCTGTACACGTAGCGGCCGCCGCGTAGCCACGACGCCCAGGCGGCGAGCAGGCTGGCGACGATGCCGAAGTCGAGGGCTGCGTGCAGGCCGGCACGGAACGGCGTGCCGATGAGACCCGGGAAGAAGCTGCGTCCGGTGAGTCGGGCCCGCTGGGCCGGGGTCAGCTGCGCCAGGACGTGGGCGCCCACCAGGTGCTGGACCGGGTCGTAGCCGAGGAACGCAGCGAACAGCGTCGACACCGGCGACAGCTTGGAGACCCGCTCGGCGTCGACCAGGGGGACGCCGTTGGCCGCCAACCCGTGGAGCAGGTGGCTGGGGAGCGACACCATCAGTCCGGCGATCATGAGGGTGAAGAACACGCCGATCGACAGGACCTGGGCGGAGTTCTGGAACGTCGTGTTCATGCCGGAACCGGCCCCCCGGTGCTGCGGAGGCAGGCTGTTCATGACCCCGGCCCGGTTGGGGGATCCGAACGCGGCCATGCACATCCCGGTGGCCAGGAGCAGTGCGCCGAACACCCAGTAGGGGAAGTCGACCGGCAGGAGCTCGAGCAGTGCGAAGCACACCGCCGTCCCGAGCATCCCCCCGGTGGCGAACGGGCGCGATCCCATCCGGTCGGACAGGATGCCGGAGATGGGGCCCGCGACCAGGAAGCCCAGGGTCAGCGGGAGCATGGCGATCCCGGCCCACAGCGGGGTCACCGAGAACGAGTAGCCGTGCAGCGGCAGCCAGATCCCCTGCAGCCAGATGATCAACATGAACATGAGGCCACCACGGGCCAGCGCCGCCAGGAAGCTGGCCAGCACCCCGCTGGTGAACGCCCGGATCCGGAACAGCTGGAGGCGGAACATCGGCTGGGGCACCCGGCTCTCGATGACGCAGAAGGCCACCAGCAGGAGGATCCCGAGGGCGATCGACCCGAGGACCACCGGGTTGGTCCACCCCATCACGTGGTGACCGTAGGGCTCGATCCCATAGGTGATCCCAACCATCACGAGGATGAGCCCGCACGCGAAGGTGACGTTGCCGGGCCAGTCGATGCGGGCCGGTCGGCGCTGGCTCGTCTCGTGGAGCCTGCGGTAGCCGAGGACGGTCCCGAGCAGCCCGATCGGCACCGACACCAGGAAGATCCACCGCCAGTTGAGGGGGGCGAGGATCCCGCCGAGCACCAGGCCGATGAAGGTGCCGCTGAAGGCGGCGGCCTGGTTGACCCCGAGCGCCAACCCCCGCTGGGTGTCGGGGAACACGTCGGTCAGGATGGCGGCGGAGTTGGCCATCAGCATGGCCGCGCCCACCCCCTGGAAGATGCGCATCACGATCAGCCACACGCCGGCCGCGTGCCCCGTCATCCACGTGATGCTCAGCAGCAGCGAGAAGAACGTGAACACGGCGAAGCCCAGGTTGTAGATGCGCACCCGGCCGTAGATGTCCCCCAGCCGGCCGAGGCTCACCACGAGCACGCTGGTCACCACGAGGAACCCGAGGATCATCCACAGCAGGTAGAACGTGTTCCCGGCCTGCAGCGGGTCGATCCCGATGCCACGGAAGATGTCGGGCAGGGCGATCAGCACGATCGAGCCGTCGATGGTTGCCATCAGCATCCCGAGCGTCGAGATGAACAGCGCCATCCACTTGTACCCGGGCGGCAGGGTGTCGATCCCTCCGGTCAGCCGGGCCGCGCGGCCGCTGCGTCCATCCTTCCGGACCGGCATGGGCGAACCCTTGGCGTCACCCGATGCCTCGGACCCCTCGACGACGGCCATGCCTGATCCAATCTCCCGGGACCGGTCGGCCCCACTCGCCGAGCGGTGACCGCGACCGCTCCGAGGGTATCCCACGACCGCTGCCGGACCGGCGCCATGACGAAGGCCGTGGTGGCAGACCGAAGACGGTGGGCCCGGCCGGCGTGTGCCGTCACCTATCGTCGGGGGTGATGACCCCCTCCCCCGACCGTGGCCGTCGTCGGCGTCCGGCGCCGACCCGCCTCCTCCCCGTGGCGTGGGTGCTCGGCCTGACCGTGCTCGCCGGCTGCGGCTCGTCGCTCCTCGGCTCGTCCTCCACGACCGTGGTGCCGTCCTCTGCGGCGTCGCCCGGCGCGACGACCACGACGGTGCCGGTCGACGGCGAGGTGGCGGTGGCCTTCCCGGTGGTCGCCTGCACCGACCCGGCGGCCGGTGGCGCGGTGATCAAGCCCCTCAACGGATGGAGTCCGACCATCCTGCTGGCCCCGATCCCGACGTCCCTGGTCGGCAAGGTGACCTTCTACACCGACGGCGTCCACACCCTCCTCGGTCCCACCGGATGGACGTGTGGACTGGTGGCACCCGGCCCGGCCGGCGGCGCCACCGGGTCGACCGTCCCGGCGACCACGTCGGTCGCCGGACAGAACGGCGCCATTGCCGCCCAGGGCGGGACGACGCTCGCCATCTACCCGTCGACCACCCCCACCACCCCCACCACGGGGACCCCGGCGCCGGGCGCCGAGGGCATCTTCGCCACCTACGCCACCACCGGCTCCGACGCCGGCGTCGACCTCGTCTGCCCCTTCTTCGCCATCCCGTCCTGGCAGTCCCAGTCGGCCGGGTGCTCGACCGCCAAGCCGTTCGGTGAGACGACGACCGTGCTGACCCCGGACGTGACCGAGGCCACCGACCCGGCGGGCGTCGTCGGGACCTTGGCCGGGTCGGGTGGCCAGGGCGCGGTCACCGGCGTCGTCCTCTTCCCGCAGGTCCCTTCCGCCGTGTCGTACGGCTCGCCCCTGCCGGTGGCCGCGGAGTCGTGCTCGCTGTCCGACACGGCGCTCTGCCCCACCATCCTCTCGGACTTCGACGTGCGCGAACTCCCCGTGCCTGCGGCCGGCTGATGCCGGTGGGCCCATCCGTGGGCCACGCCGCGGACGACGCGGACGACGCCGGCCACACCGGTTGCAGGCCGGGGCGGGACGGCGGCCACGCCCGGTTCCAGCAACCGAACTGCACCCGACCGCCAACCGATGCAACCGAATTCCCCCACGCACCGTGGGATTCGACCACTCGAAAGTTGCAGTCAGTCCGATGCGGCCACCGTGCGTGACATCGGTTGAATCCCGGGGGTATGACCTCTTAGGTTCGCCGAAGGAGGTCTCGGGTCACCCGACCCGCGGCAGCACGAGGGCAGGTGTTGGCACGGGAAGGCGTACCGCCTCCCGCGAGCAGACAGGGGATGGCATTGGATGCTCCGCAGGCACACCGCACGCACGGCAGGCCGGACGGAGACGCCGATTCGGTCGACCCGGTGGACGACGGCCCCTCCGAGCGGCCGGTGCTCGGTGCCCTGTCCGCCACCGGCGTGGCAACGCTCGGCTCGACCGACGTCGGCGCCCACCGCGCCCGCACCCGCTCGAGCCGCCTCCAACGGCTGGTCGGACTGCTCGCCGTCATCTTCGTCCTCCTGGTCCTCCGTGACGTGCTGGACCCCGGCCTGTCGCTGCCCTCCACCTCGATCCCTCCGGCGCTGACGCCCTTCCTCCTCCCGCTGGGACTGATCGTGCTGCTCACCCTGGTGATGGTCGTGCCGCTGCTTGCAGCCGGCAAGTCGCCGCACATCCTCTACCGGCCGGACGAGCTCACCATGACGTTCGACGACGTGCGGGGTGCCGAGGGGCTGGTGGAGGAGGTCACCAAGACCCTCAATCTCTTCCTCGCCTACCGGACCTTCAACGAGCAGATGGGCGGCACGCCCCGCAAGGCCATCCTCTTCGAGGGCCCCCCGGGCACCGGCAAGACCTACATGGCCAAGGCCATGGCCTCCGAAGCAGGGGTCCCGTTCCTGTTCGTGTCCTCGTCGGCGTTCCAGTCCATGTTCTACGGCCAGACCAACCGGAAGATCCGCGCCTACTTCAAGGAGCTGCGCCGCCAGGCCCGCCGCGAGGGCGGGGCCATCGGCTTCATCGAGGAGCTCGACGCCATCGGCGGCGCGCGCGGCTCGGGCAGCAGCCAGGGCGAGGGCGTCCCGGGGGTCGTCAACGAGCTGCTCATCCAACTCCAGTCGTTCGAGCAGACCCCGTGGTCGCTGCGCATGCGGGGCAAGCTGGTCGAGTCGGTCAACGCCTGGATGCCAGAGGGGCACAAGCTGGCCAAACCGGTCCACACCCCGGCCAACATCCTGATCATCGGGGCCACCAACCGGGCCGCGGACCTCGACCCCGCACTGGTCCGCCCCGGCCGGTTCGACCGCAACATCTACTTCGGACTGCCCGGCCGGGCCGGGCGGGCCGACATCTTCGACTACTACCTGGGCAGGAAGGCCCACGAGTCCGAGCTCGACCTGCCGGCCCGCCGCGAGACCCTGGCCGCCATGACCGCCGGCTACTCGCCGGTGATGATCGAGCACCTGCTCGACGAGTCGCTGGTGTGGGCCCTGCGCCGGGGCGCGAACCGGCTGTCCTGGAACGACCTCCAGCACGCCAAGATGACCGAGGAGATCGGGCTCGCCCAGCCGGTCGAGTACACCGAGGCCGAGCGGCGCACCATCGCCACCCACGAGGCCGGGCACGCCACCGTGGCGTGGCTGGTGGGCAAGGGGCGCAAGCTCGAGGTGCTCACCATCGTCAAGCGACGCGACGCACTGGGCCTGCTCATGCACTCCGAGACCGAGGAGCGCTTCACCAAGACCCGCACCGAGGTCCGGGCCATGATCGACATCGCCTTCGGCGGCATGGTCGCCGAGGAGCTGTTCTTCGGCGAGTCCTCCACCGGCGTCGCCAGCGATCTGCAGGCGGCCACCGTCAACGCCTGCCAGATGGTCGGCCTGCTCGGGATGGGCCGGTCGCTCGTGTCGGTGGCGGCCATCGAGTCGATGGGCGGCGGCCTGGTCGGCAAGGTGCTGGCCGACGACGCCCGCCGTACCGAGGTCGAGGAGCTGCTGGCCGATTCCAAGGCGTCGGTCACCGCGATGCTCGACGAGCACCGCATCGTCGTCGAGGCGCTGCGCGACGCGCTGCTGGTTCGCCACGAGCTGATCGGTGAGGACATCCTCGACGTGATCCGCCGGGCCCGGGCCGACCCCGACATCCTGCCGGGCAGCCTGCGCGACAGACCCCGGTTGGGTGACGGCCGGGCCGTCGGCGTCGAGGGCGTCTGAGGGACCGACCCACGACGCCGTCGTGGGCAACGCGCCTCCCGCGGCCCGGGGCCGTGCCGACCGATCAGCTCCAGGCGGACCAGCTCGCCTCGTTCGACGTGACGGCCCCGACCTCCGGCTCCGTCGAGTTCGTGGAGCGCGGGCCGGGCCCGATGGCCGGGGTGGCGACGGAAACGTCGGTGGAGGGCGGGACCCCCTCCTACCAGAGCGAATTCCAGTCGTCGGGCTCGAGCCAGCCCGTCGGGCCCTCCACGGGCCGCGACACCCGCACGGCGTCCGCGTCGATCCACGTCGGCTGGTCGAAGCCGGACTGCCGCCAATAGCGCATGGGGACGCACTTCCAGTCCCGACTCTTCACCCCGCCCTCCGAGTACCCCGGTCGGACCAGCAGGTGGGTGGGCGAACCGCCGACCACGACACACGGGCGGACCTTGCCCTCGAGGTCGGGCTCGTCGGGGTCGACATCGTCGAACCGCACCCACGCCAGGACCACACCAGCCGTCCACGGGTCGTCGCGGTCGAACTCCGCCTCCTGGGCGGGCGTGAGGATGGCCCGCCGGCGCCCGAGCGACGGTGCGGCCGACACGACCGGTCGGTCGTCCACCGGGAGGTCCGGCCGGCGGTCCGCCGACGCGGCACGCTCCTTCTTCTTGGTCTGGCGCACCTGCTCGGCCGCCTTCGCCCTGGCGTCGGCGACCCGCCGGCGCTCCTCGGCGTCGCGCTGCTTCTTGGCCCGCCTGGCCTCGCGCTGCTCCACGGACGTGGCGACCGGGGACCTCGGCTCGGCCGGGGCCGACTCGACCCGCTCGAACCGGACCCAGTCGGTCAGTCCGAACCGCTCGTCGGTGTCGAGGATGTCGAAGCACAGGTCGGAGGCGGCCATCTCCCCGTCGGCCACGGACGCCAGCATCACCGCCACCGTCACGTCGTCGTACTCCCCGCCCACGGCGTCGACCGCCTCGAGGAGCTGTGCGCGCGTGGGGTCGTCGGCGTGGTCGCCCAGGACCTCGATGACGGCAGCCAGGCACGGCTCCGCCAGCACGGCCGCCGCGTAGGGCAGCGCCACCCGGTACTGGGCACGGCCGAGGACCGACACCGGGTCCCGGTGCTTGCGCAGCGCCGCCAGCGCGTTGACGATCGGCTTGGCGAGCGGGAACCGTGGGTCGGCGACCGCCTGCAGCGACTCGCGCAGCTGCCGGGCGTCCACGCGGGACAGGGCCGCCCGGAGCATCGCCTCGCGGGAGCCGTCGGTGATGGGGCCTTCCATGCTGCCGGTCCTCCCGGGTCCGATCGTGCCCGGGGCGGGCGTGATCACGGACGGTCATCATCGCAGAGGATCGGACGCCCGGAAGCCCGGGCCCCGGTTCACAGGGGCGGTGGGCCGCCGAACAGGTCCGCCATCACGGTCCTGGCGGCATGGACCCCGCACATCCCGTGGACACCACCGCCCGGCGGTGTCGACGCGGAGCACAGGTAGACCCCCTGGACCGGGATCCGGTACGGGTTCCAGGCGAGGACGGGTCGCGACCACATCTGGGCCGGATCGTTGGCTCCTCCGCCGATGTCGCCGCCCACGTAGTTCGGGTTGGTGAGGGCCATACGGGCCGCCGTCACCGTCCTCCGCTCGAGCACCAGGTCGCCGAAGCCGGGGGCGAAGCGCTCGACCTGGGCCTCGATCGCCCCGGTCATGTCCCGGTCGGAGCCATGGGGCACGTGGCAGTAGGCCCACAGGGTGCGCGCCCCATCGGGGGCACGGGTCGGGTCGGCCACACCGGGCTGGACGACGATGCAGTACGGGCGGTCCGGATGCCGGCCGCCGGCGACCGCGGACTCGGCCGCCGCCACCTCCTCCAGAGTGCCCCCGAGGTGCAGGGTCCCCGCCGACCGGCACACCGCCGCCGCCCACGGCACGGGCCCCGACAGCGCCCAGTCCACCTTGCACACCCCGGGCCCGGACCGGAACCGCCCGAGGGCGCGGCGGTAGCGGTCCGGGAGCGCCGCTCCGATCAGGCCGGGCAGTGCGGCCGGGGCCACGTCGAGGACCACCGCCGTGGACCGGGGCAGGTCGTCGAGCGACCCGACCCACCGTCCGACCTCGAGGGTGCCGCCCAGCCGCTCCAGTTCGTCGGCCAGGGCGGCGGTGACGGCCGCGCTGCCACCGGTGAGCACCGGCCAGCCCACGGCGTGGGCGGCGGCGGTCAGCAGCAGCCCGAATCCGGCGGTGATCGGGGCAGACAGCGGGCGCACGGCATGGCCTGCCGCACCGGCCAGGAGGGCGCGGGCGGCCTCCGTCCCGAACCGGCCGGCCACGTGGTGGAGGCTCCGGACGCCCACGGCGCCGAACCGGGCCATGGTGACCGGGTGCGGCGGGAGTCGCCGGGCCGGGCCCAGCACGCCGGCGGCCAACGCCACGGCGGCGTCGACGATCGGGGCGACCAGGCGCCGGTAGGCCGCGCCGTCGGCGCCGAGGGCGTCGGCCGTGGCGTCCAGCGAGCGGAAGGCGGCGGCGGCCCGCCCGCCGTCCAGCGGGTGGGCGAAGGGGACCTCGGGCTGGGCCAGGAGGGCCCGCAGGCCGTCGAAGGCCGAATCGGCGAAGAACGGGGACAGCGCCAGCAGGGGATGGGCGGCGGAGCAGACGTCGTGGTGGAAGCCGGGCAGCGTGAGCTCCTCGGTCCGGCACCCCCCGCCGGGGGTCGGCGCCCCCTCGACCACGTGGACCGACAGGCCGGCCCGGGCCAGGGTCACCGCGGCGGCGAGCCCGTTCGGACCGGACCCGACCACGACGGCGTCGTAGGCCGCAGTCACCGCATCGCCTCCGCCACGGTGCCGTGCCACGGTGCCGGCACCGGCCCGACGGTTGCCGTCGGGTCACGGATGGGCGGCATGCGGATGAAATGTCGCGCCCGGGGTGTTGAATGGGAGGTACACCGACGCATCGGCGGCGGGTGGACCAGGAAAGGCAGAGGACCATGGACCACGAGCAGGCAGAGGACACCGTGACCAACGCACCGGCAACGCCCGGCGACGCGCTCCGCGCCCTCCCGGCGGAGGCCGCCGACCGCGGGACCCGCTTCGTGTCCGCCCAGGCCATGCAGGCCCGTCTCTTCTCGGTGTACGACGCCGCCGCCGCCGCCGAGGACGCCCTGGCCCTCGTCCAGGACCAGCTGACCCTGACCCTCAACCGCAGCTACTACGAGGCGGACGAGATCGAGCAGATGGCCTCCCAGCTCGACACGCTTCTGGCGCTCGACACCGTGGCGCGCCCTGCGGGCGAACTCGTCGCCGACGAGTAGTCCCCGCCCCGCCCCGGTGAGCGCGTTCACCGGGACAGTGAGCTGCCGCTGAGCCGGACGGCCCGGCGGCCGCATGCGGTCCCCGGGTCCGGGCCTCAGCCGATCATCTCCTTGACCTGGGCGATGACGTCGACCTGGGTCTGATCGCCGACGGGAACCGGTACGACCTGGAGGTGGCTGACGCCGGCCTCCTTGAACGCCGCCACCCGCTCGGCCACATAGCCGGCAGGCCCGCACAGCGACATCGACTCGAGCAGTTCGTCGGGCACGAGGGCCTCGGCCTCCGCCTTCTTCCCGTCGAGGTAGAGGTCCTGGATCTTGGCCGCCTCCTCCTCGTAGCCGTAGCGCTTGACCACGTCGTTGTAGAAGTTGCGGCCCTTGGCCCCCATGCCGCCGACGTACAGGGCGACCATCGGCCGGGCCAGGTCGCGCAGCGCCGTCACCTCGTCACCCTCACCGATGGCGACCATGCCGCCCACGGTGATCTGGAGCGGGTCGAGCGACGGGTCGCGCTTGGCCCTGCCCTCCTCGAGCGACGCCCCCCACACCCCGTGGGCCTTCTCGGGCACGAACAGCATGGGGATCCATCCGTCGGCGATCTCGGCGGTCATCGCCACGTTCTTGTGGCCCAGTGACGCGATCCAGATCGGGATGCGGGGCCGTACCGGACGCCCGATGATCTTGAGCGCCTTGCCGAGCCCGGTGCCGACACCTTCGGGCAGCGGCATGTCGTAGTAGCGCCCGTGGTGCTCGAGCGGTGCCTCCCGTGCCCACACCGTGCGGCAGATGTCGACGATCTCGCGGGTACGCCCGAGCGGGGCGTCGAACGGCACGCCGTGCCAGCCCTCGATGACCTGAGGGCCCGACGAGCCGAGGCCGAGGTGGAACCGCCCCTCGGACAGGGCGTCGACGCCGGCTGCCGTCATGGCCAGCAGGGTGGGCGTCCGGGTGAAGATGGGCAGGATGGCGGAGCCGATCTCGACCGTCTCGGTCAGGGCGGCCAGGTAGCCCATCTGGCTGGGGCTGTCGACGCCGTAGGCCTCGGCCACCCACACCAGGTCGAGCCCGGCCTTCTCCATCTCGACCACCTGGGCCGCCGCCTTGCGGAAGCCACCGGCGTAGCTGAGCATGGTGCTGATCTTCATCGGGATCCCCTGTCGGTTCGGGTACGGATCGTCTGCCAGGACACTAGGGGACGTCGGCGCGACCGGCCGATGACGCGCCCCCTAGAGGGGTGGTGCGTACCGCACGCTCATCGACTGGCTGGCGGTGGCCAGCAGGCTGCCCGACTCCGACCACAGGAAGGCGGTCCCCTGCCCGTAGCCACCGGCCAGGGCCTGGATGCGGATGTCGCACAGCACCCACTCGGTCGGCTCGAGCCGCACCACCCGCAAGGTGTTGTCGAGGCTCCGTGAGAACACGCGCCTCCCGATGGGCTGGGCCATGCCCCCGGTCACGTAGTCGCCGAGGATGGCCAGGGTGGCGGCTGACGGCTCGAGATGGCCGGGCACCCGGGCCCACAGGGCACTGTCCGGCTCCCCCGGGGTCCCGTCCCCTTCGCTGATCTCCTCGAACGTGCGGCCCCTGGCCACCCGGACGTCGATCCGGTCGAACACCGACGCCGTCAGTATCGAGGGAAGCCGGCGGGGCGGGCATGCGTCCGGCGGCGGCACGTCGGGCGGCGCATCCCACACTCCTTCGGCATCGAGCGGTGCCGACGACCCGAGTGCGGCGTTGACGGTCAGGATCTCGGTGTCCCCCACCCGCCCGACCGCGCGGGCCTGGGTCACCCGGTGACCCTCGGCGGCCAGGGTGACGGTGAGGTCGAGCACCGAGCCGGTCGGTGCGAACGACAGGTACTGGGCGGTCGACCACACGGTGGGCCGGCCCGACGCGGCCTCGAGCGCCACCAGGGCGGCCCCGAGCCCGCACCCACCGAAGAGGAAGTTGCCGGGGGTCGTCACCTCGGGCACGACCTCGAGCCGCCAGTGCAGGGGGTCGCCCCGCTGCTCCATCCCGAGGAACTCCCGGGCGTCGGTCATCGGGTCCCCCGGTACGGGGACGCGCTCAACTCCGCGGGACCTCGGCCCACGGCAGCTCCTTGTCGACCCGCACGTCGCCGGGGAGCCCGAGGATGCGCTCGCCCAGGATGTTGCGCTGGATCTCCGAGGTGCCGCCCTCGATCGAGTTGGCCCGGGAACGGAGGAAGAACTTGCGCGAGGTGCCCGGGGGCCCGACCAGGCCCAGCACGTCGGACCGGCGCATCGTGTAGTCGTACCCGACCAGGGCGTCGGCCCCCTGCATGTCGATGCACAGCTCGAAGATGTCCTTGTTGAGCTCGGCGAACTTGAGCTTGGCGATGGAGCCCTCGGGCCCCGGGTTGCCGACCTTGCGGTTCTGGGACGCCCGAACGTTGGTGAGGCGGAGCACCTCGGTCTCGACCCACAGCTGCATGAGCCGGTCCCGCTCGACGGCGGTGGCCAGGTCGCCCTTGGCCTGGAAGATACGGACGGCCTCGGCGATCGAGCCGGAGCCCCGGGGCGGGGCACCACCCCCGCCGCCGATGGTGGTGCGCTCGTTGGACAGCGTCGTCATGGCTACCCGCCAGCCCTCGCCCACGTCGCCGATCCGATCGGCGTCGGGCACCCGGACCTCGGTCAGGTACACCTCGTTGAACTCGGCCTCACCGGTCATCTGGCGCAGGGGGCGCACCTCGACACCAGGGGCGTGCATGTCCAGGGCGAAGTAGGTCAGGCCCTTGTGCTTGGGGGTGTCGGGGTCGGTGCGGGCGACGAGCATCCCGCGGTCGGCGATGTGGGCCAGGGTGTTCCAAACCTTCTGCCCGGTGATGACCCACTCGTCGCCGTCCCGCACCGCCCGGGTGGCCAGTCCGGCGAGGTCCGAACCAGAGCCCGGCTCGCTGAACAGCTGGCACCAGGCCACCGTGCCGGTGAAGGTGTCCCGCAGGAGGCGGGCGCGCATCTCGTCGGACCCGTGGGTCACGACGGTCGGGCCCGCCATGGTCAGGCCGAAGAACTCCCGGGCGCCCATCGGCGTCGCCCCCGCCTCGGACAGCCGCCGGTCGACGATGCGCTGGAGGTTGGGTGCCAGGCCCAGGCCGCCGAACCCCTCGGGGAACGAGATCCAGGCCAGGCCGAGGTCGAACTGGCGTCCCCGGAACTCCTCGACGTCGACCGTCCTCGGGTCGAGCTCCTCCAGGAGCCGGGTGGTCCGTTCCTCCACGAGTGCGGTGTCATCTGCCATGCGGAGAACATACCGCCCGAGACTCGGTCCGGCCCAGGTGGCAGGGTCCGGCCCCGGCGGTCAGGGTTGGAGCCGCCGGCGGGCCCAGCCCTGACCGGCGGGCTCGTAGCGGACGCGGTCGTGCAGCCGGTGGGCGCCCTGCTGCCAGAATTCGTAGGCGCGGGGGACGACGCGCCATCCGCCCCACCACGGCGGCCGGGGTACGTCCCCGTCGGCGAACTCGGCCGTCCATCGGGCCACCCGGTCGTCGAGCGCCTGCCGGTCGGCCACCGGTCTGCTCTGATGGGAGGCGTGGGCGCCGATGCGGCTGGTGACGTCACGGGTGGCGTAGTAGGCGTCGGACTCGGCGGCGCTGGTACGGGTCGCCGTGCCCTCGATCCGCACCTGGCGACCGAGCGGCTCCCAGTAGAACAGGAGTGCGGCCTGCGGGTTGGTGTCGAGGTCGTGGCTCTTGCGGCCGTCGTAGTTGGTGTAGAAGACGAAACCATGCTCGTCCCACGACTTCAGCAGCACCATGCGGGCCGCCGGGCGGCCCTGCGCGTCGGCGGTGGCGAGGGCCATCGCCTCGGGTGCGTCGAGCTCCTCGGCCGCACGCCCGTACCAGCGGCCGAACTGGACCAACGGGTCGGGATCGACCGTGCGCTCGTCGGCCGTGCCGTCGTCGGGCCGGAGCGCACGTGCCGCACCTGTCGGCGGGGGAACGGCTGCTGCGGGGCCCATGCCCCGACCCTACCGGGACGGTGGTCGTCGCCCGTGGCCACCGGGGCGCCGGTAGCGTCCCGGGCGTGACCATTGCCATGGACGTCGCCGCCGAACGGGCCGCCACCCCCGGGTGCGCCACCGTCGCCCACCTGAACAGTGCCGGGGCCGCGCTGGTCACGGCGGACACGCTGGCGACGGTGGTGGCCCACCTCGAGCTCGAGGCCACCACGGGTGGCTACGAGGCGGCCGCCGCCGTGTCCGACCGGGTGGCCGGGGTGGCCGCGGCGGCCGCCACCCTGCTCGGCGCCGGGCCGGACGAGGTGGCGCTCACCGGGTCGGACACCGAAGGGTGGACCAAGGCGCTGTGGGGACTCGCCCTGGGCGGCGGGCTGCCGGCCGGACGACGCATCCTGGTCGACCGCCAGTCCTACGACAGCCACTACCTGGGGCTGCTCCAGGTGGTGGCCGTCACCGGTGCCACCATCGACGTGGTGCCCGCCGTCGCCGACGGCACCATCGACCTCGAGGCGCTCGCCGCCGAACTGGCCGTCGGGGACGTGGCGCTGGTGAGCTCCACCCACGTGGGCACCCACCGCGGCCTGGTCAATCCCGTCGAGGAGGTGGGCGACCGGTGCCGGGCCGCCGGCGTCCTGTTCTTCCTCGACGCATGCCAGAGCATCGGCCAGCTGCCGGTCGACGTCGGACGGATCGGCTGCGCGGTGGCCACCGGCACCGGGCGCAAGTGGCTGCGGGGTCCGCGGGGCACCGGGCTCCTCTACGTCCGGTCCGACCTGGTCGAGTCGCTCCGCCCCATCGGCATCGACGGGTCCTCCGCCCGCTGGGAGGACGCCGGGCGCTACCGGCTCAGCCCCGGCGTGGCCCGATTCATGCCCTTCGAGTCGCCGGTCGCACTGCACCTCGGCCTCGGCACCGCCGTCGACCACACGCTCGCCCTCGGGATCGACGCCATCGCAGCGGCGGTCGGTCGCATCGCCGAGCACCTGCGGGGCGAACTGTCCTCGGTCGACGGGGTGGAGGTCCACGACGGCGGGGCACGCCGGAGCGGCATCGTGACATTTACCGCGGCCGGCTCGACGCCCGACGGGGTGAAGGCGGCAGCAGCCGCTGCAGGAGTCAACGTCTCGGTGACCGAGGCCGGCGCAGCCCGGTTCGACATGGGCGGACCCCGGCCGGAGGCGGTGGTGCGGGCATCGCCCCACTACGTCACCACCGAGGAGGAGTGCGCCCGGCTGGTCGAGGTGGTGGCCAGGCTCGTCCGGGCCTAAGTCTGGTCAACCGGGTCGGTGACGATCAGCGGAGCCATGCCGGCCGCCCGGTCCACCTGCGTCCACCGGCGACGCACCCATGCCGGGCGGCCGTCGTCGCCACCGACGCGCCGCACGTCGGCCAGCCACCGGGCCTCCAGGGCGTCGGCCTCGGCAAAGGCTTCCGCCGACGTCGGTCGGTCCCCTTCCCATCGTGCCTCGACCGCGTCGCGCTCGACCCGGTACCGGGCCAGTCGGGCGCCGTAGGCGGCGAGCACGGTGCGGTGGAGCACCTCGTGGTGCCACCAGGTCGAGTCCGGGTCGAACCGGTTGGTCGGGGCCGGCCCGAGGTCGACCGGCGCTGCGACGTCGACGGGCTTGAACAGCGAGGTGCAGGGTGCCGCCGTGGCTGTGGCCCAGTGCCGGGCGCCGCCGCGCAGGTCGGCCACCCACGACCCCGTCGTCTGACTCGACGCCAGCACACCGCCGGCGTGCACACACAGAGCGGTCAGTCCGCCGTGCGCCCGGGTCCACCGCGGCAGCGGGCCGTCGCCGTGACGCCGCAGGGCGCCCATCAGGTCACCCGGGCCCGAGGCCGCCGTCGCCAGCGGCTCGGTCACCGAGCGGCGCCGTGCCGCCGCGGTCACCCAGGTCTTCACCCGGCGGCCGTGGGCACGGGCGAAGGCGGGGATCGACAGGCCGTTGGAGATGGACCGGCCCGGGCCGCGGACCTGCTCGGTGGCCCACGCCCGGCCCGCCGTCTCGACCACCACGGAACCGTCGGGATCCGCCACCAGGAAGCTGTTGTCGTAGGTGAAGTCGGGTCGCTCATGGCTGCACGCCCCACCCTGGCCGTGGCGCTCGAGCAGGTCGACCAGGACCCCGACGGCGCCATCGGCCGTGGTGGACCGTTCGAGCGCCAGGCGCAGCAGGTCCATGCCCAGCAGGGCGGACGGTCCGGCCCCGGCACGGGTGAACACGGCCTCGTTCCCGATCACCACGCCGTGCTCGTTGGCGCCCATCTCGGCGCCCCACATCCACCACGGGCGGGACACCACCGTCGCATGGGTACGCGGCGCCTGGGGGACGGTGATCCACGTGCACGCCACCGACGCCCCGTCGGGGTGCTCGGCGGCGGCCGTCCACTCCAGCACCTGGGCCTCGTTGGGGTCCCGGTCGCTGTTCTTGGCGAACAGGAGCCCGTCCGCCGTGACCGTCACGAGGGTGTCGCACACGTCCGGGACGCCCCTCAGTCCCGGGCGGCCGGACAGCCGGCGACGTGGTCGTCGACGACGCCGACCGCCTGGAGGTAGGCGTAGGCGATGGTCGGGCCGACGAAGGTGAAGTCGCGGCGCTTCAGGTCCGCGCTCAGGCGTTCCGACAGGTCGGTGGTGGCGGGCAGCCGGTCGTCCGGCTGGCGCCGGGTCACCACCGGCTGACCGTCGACCCATCCCCACAGGTAGGCGTCGAAGCTGGCGAACTCGTCCCGGACGGCCAGGAAGGCCCGGGCGTTGCGGACGGTCCCGTAGACCTTGAGGCGGTTCCGGACGATGCCGGGATCGACCAGGAGGTCCTCCAGCTTGTCCTCGCCGTAGTCCACGATCCGCTCGGGATCGAACCCGTCGAGGACGGACCGGTAGTGCTCGCGCTTGGCCAGGATCGTGGACCAGGACAGCCCGGCCTGGGCCCCTTCGAGCACCAGGAGCTCGAACAGGTGGCGGTCGTCATGGGACGGGACGCCCCACTCGACGTCGTGGTAGTCCTGCTCGGGGCCGGGGTCGGCGGCCCATGGGCAGCGGGCGCCGGTCGTCGGGGCCTCGGTGCGCACCCCCGCACCCTACCGGTGGTGCCACCCCGCGCTCCCGCCGCCCATCGCGTCCGGGTCGTGATGTCCGGCCCCTGGCGCCGGCGGGCGCGCCCGGAGGGCCCCGCGTCCCGATGCACCGCCGACCCCTGCATCTCCGGGAGGACCACCGGGCCCGGCGCGAGGATGGGGCATGGACTCCGAGCTCCTCCACCTGGACGTCGGCGGCCGACGGGTCGTGGACCTGACGGCCCGACTGACCCAGTTCTGCCACAGGCGCGGTGACGGCCTGGCCCACGCCTTCGCTCCCCATGCCACCGCCGGACTCGCCCTCCTCGAGGTGGGCTCGGGGTCGGAGGCCGACCTGGCCGCCGCGCTCGACCGGCTGCTCCCCCGCGACGACCGCTACCGCCACCGTCACGGCGCCACCGGCCACGGCGCCGACCACGTCCTGCCGGCACTGGTCAGCCCGTCGGTGGTGGTGCCGGTCCTGGACGGCGTGGCCCAGCTCGGCACGTGGCAGAGCCTGGTGCTCGTCGACACGAACGGGGACAACCGGCACCGCACGGTCCGGCTCAGCTTCCTGCCCGGCTGAGGCCGGACCCCCGGCCGGTCGGTCCGGTCGTCGGGGGCACAGCCGGGGGTGCTCAGGCCGGGCGGAACGGGCTCCCGTGCCCGGGGACTACCAGGACGGGGCGCAGCGCCAGCAATTCGGCCCGGGACACCTCGAGCTGGGTCTGGTCGTGGGCCAGCGGGTCGACATCAGGTCCCTCGGACGACCACCACAGGTGCGTGCAGGCCACCAGCCCACCGTCCGTCTCCACCAGTGTCGTCACGTCCTCGGCCGAGTGCCCCGGGGTCGCCTTCAGCCGCACGGACGGCCCCAGCTCGAACCCGTCGGCGGCGCGGTCGGTCCACACGTCGTCCTGGTAGATGGCCCAGTGGTCGTGGAACCGGGCCTCGGTGAACAGCGCGGCGTTGAGGGTGTGGTCCGGGTGGTGGTGGCTGAACACGACGTCGGTCACGTCCCGCGGGTCGACGCCGAGGGCAGCCAGTGGGTCGAGGATCAGGCTCCGGCTGGCCACCATGCCCGGGTCGACGACGATGACGGCGTCACCGTCGCGCACCAGCACCACCGTGCTCGCCACCCGGTCGTCGGCATAGCCCTCGGTGAGTACGTCGAGTCGTGCCGTCACGGTGCCTCCAGGGTCGGGCGTGCAGCCTCGGTCGGTTCCCTGGACACTAGTGATCCGCCGGCGGCCTCAGACCGACCGCGCCGCCTACCCGACGGTCAGGCCCGCCTCCTTCAGCCCGGCCCGGACCGCCTGGAGGTGCGTGCGGCGCTCCTTCAGTGCCAGTCGGTAGCCCGGGTTGTCGGTGTCGGCGATCTCGGAGGACAGGTCGCCCAGCGTCCCGTCGAGCAGGTCGCGCAGCTCGGCTGCCTCGGCATCGGTCATCGTGAGTTCCATCGGCTCAGCTCTCCTCGCGTGGCACACGGCCCCGTCGGGGCACGGGTCCATCTTCCGGCCGGGCCGGTACCGGTGGACAGGGTCGAAGGTCCCATCGCCCGCACGCGGCGGCCGGATCTGCTATCGGCCCGATCGATTGACACCCCGGCCGCAGACCCGATAGACGGGGGCCATGATCCTCCAAGGCAAGACCGTACTGGTGACCGGCGTGGGCGGGGGGCTGGGGCGCGAGTGCGCCGCCTCCGCCCTGCGCGACGGGGCGAACGTCGTGATCGCCGCCCGCACGGCGGACACCCTCGCCACCATCGCCGGTGAGCTCGACCCGACGGGCGAGCGGGTGGCGTCGCAGGTGACCGACATCACCGACGCCGGCTCGTGCACCGCCCTGGTGGACGTGGCCAAGGAGCGCTTCGGCGGTGTCGACGCCCTCGTGCAGGTGGCCGCCTTCGAGAATGCGTGGGGTGGCCTCTACGACCTCAAGTTCGAGGACTGGCGCGCCGCGTTCGAGACGAACGTGCTCGGTGCCATCAACGTGATCCGCCCCGCGGCTGCGGCCATGAAGGAGGGCGGCGGGGGTGCCGTGGTCCTCATCGGGTCACAGTCCATGTTCGCCCCGCAGATGCCGCAGGGCGGCTACGCCGCCTCGAAGAGCGCCCTGCTGTCGGCCATGTACTACCTGTGCGACGAACTGGGTCCGGACAACATCCGCTGCAACATGGTCATCCCGTCGTGGATGTGGGGCCCGCCCGTGGAGATGCTCATGAACTGGCGGTCGACGAACGAGGGCAAGACGGTCGAGGAGGCGCTCGACGACGTCGTCGGCAAGTTCCCCCTGCGACGGATGACCGAGGACGGCGAGGTAGCCGACGTCGTCGCCTTCTTCGCGTCCGACCACGCCAAAGCCGTGACCGGGCAGTACCTGCTGGTCAACTCGGGCGAGATGTTCCGGTGAGCGCCGCCAAGCGCGTCGTCGTCTGGGGGACCGGGTTCGTCGGCAAAATGGTCATCCCCGAGATCGTCCGCCACCCGGGATTCGAGCTCGTCGGCGTCGGCGTCTCCAACCCCGACAAGGTCGGCCAGGACGTCGGGACGATCTGCGGCATCGACCCGATCGGGATCGCCGCCACCGACGACATCGACGCCCTGATCGCCCTCGCCCCAGACGCCCTCGTCCACTACGGGCCCACGGCGGCCAAGGCCGACGTCAACATCGCCCAGATGGGGGCGTTCCTGCGGGCCGGCATCGACGTGTGCTCGACCGCGATGACCCCGTGGGTGTGGCCCCACATGGCCCAGAACCCGCCGTCGTGGGTCGATCCGATCACCGAGGCCTGTGCCGAGGGGGGGGCGTCCTGCTTCACCACCGGCATCGACCCCGGGTTCGCCAACGACCTGTTCCCCATGACCCTGATGGGACTGTGCAGCGAGGTCCGCCAGGTCCGGGCCCTCGAGATCCTCGACTACATCAACTACGAGGGTGACTACGAGGTCGAGATGGGCATCGGCATGCCGCCGGACTACACCCCGATGCTGGAGCACACCGAGATCCTCGCCATGTCCTGGGGCGGCACCGTGCCGATGATGGCCCACGCCGTCGGGGTGGAGCTCGAGGCCATCACCTCGACCTGGGAGAAGTGGGTGACCCCGGTGGCCATCACCACGGCCAAGGGCGTCATCGAGCCCGGCAACGTGGCCGCCATCCGGTTCACCGTCAACGGGATCGTGGGCGGTCAGCCCCGCATCTGCCTCGAGCACATCAACCGGGTCGGGCAGGACGCCGCGCCGGACTGGCCCCGGGGCAACGAGAACGACGTCTACCGCGTCGTGATCGACGGAACCCCGTCGATCAGCCAGGAGACGGCGTTCCGGTTCACGGACGGCAGCGGGCGCGACGCCGCCGCCGCCGGGTGCCTGGCCACCGGCCTGCGCGCGCTCAACGCCGTGCCCTACGTCAACGAGCTGCCCGGCGGCTGGGTCACCGCACTCGACCTGCCGCTCATCCCCGGGGTCGGCACCATCCGCTGAGCCGGACGCCGCGCCGCCGTCACACCGATCCGCCTTCTCGCACACGCCACCGAACCCACCAACCAGGAGCCCACCATGACCCCCGAGGACCTCGTCGAGATCGAGCTCATCAAGCGCCTCAAGTACCGCTACCTCCGCAGCATCGACCAGAAGCTGTGGGACGAGCTCGAGACGTGCTTCGTGCCCGAGGCCACGGCCCGCTACGGAGGGGGCCTCTACGAGTTCTCGAGCCGGGCCGACATCATGGCGTTCTGCCGCGAGTCCATGGGGGCGACCACGTTCCTGAGCAGCCACCGGTGCCACCATCCCGAGATCGACCTGGTCGGGACGGACGAGGCCAACGGGACCTGGGCGCTCGAGGACACCGTGATCCTCACCGACTTCCAGCTCAACATCCAAGGGGCGGCGTTCTACGAGGACCGCTACGTCAAGCGGGACGGCGAGTGGAAGATCCTCCACACGGGCTACAAGCGCTCCTTCGAGGAGCTGGTCCCCCGGGCCTCGATCGAGGGCATCCGGCTGACCGCCGAGTGGTGGGCCACCGACGGGCGCTCCACCCTCGGATCTTCGTAGGCCGGAGGCGGCCGGGCCCGGGGGCTCAGGCGGCCGTGACGGGACCCAGGGGCCACGCCACGCCGGTGAGCTCCTCCGACAGCTCCCACAGGCGGCGGGCGGTCCCGGAGTCGAGCGCCTGGGGAGCGGGCACGTCGACCGTCGGATGGCCCCGCATGTGCCGGAACCCGTCCGGCCCGATGTAGGTGCCACCGGGGATGTCCGCGGTGGCGGCGTAGAGGGTGGGGAGCGCTCCCATGGTGTCGCTCTGGGCGATCAGCCTGTTGCCGATCGCCCCGGCGAGGTTGGAGAGCCAGCTGCCCGTGCCCCCCTGCAGTTTGGTCGCGGCGTAGCCGGGGTGGGCGGCCGTGGCCCGGACCGCCGAGCCGATCGCGGTGAGCCGCCGCTCGAGCTCGAGGGTGAACAGCAGGTTGGCCAGCTTCGACTGCGAGTAGGCGCCCCACGGCTTGTAGGGGCGGCGTTCCCAGTTGAGGTCGTCGAGATCGATCTTCCCGCTGCGGTGCAGGTCGGACGATACGACGACCACCCGATCGGTGATCTGCCCCAGGAGCAGGTTGGTGAGGGCGAAGTGGCCCAGGTGGTTGGTCCCGATCTGCAGCTCGAAGCCGTCGACGGTGCGCAGCATCGGGGTGGCCATGATCCCGGCGTTGTCCACCAGGAGGTCGACCGGCCCTTCGGTGGCCTCGGCGAACGACCGGACCGAGCCGAGGTCGGCCAGGTCGAGACGGCGCACGGTCACGTCGCCGGTCATCGTGTCGGACGCGGCGCTCCCCTTGGCGGTGTCACGGACAGCGAGCGTGACCGTGGCGCCGGCACGTGCCAACTCGCGGGCCGCCACGCGGCCGATGCCGCTGTTGGCACCGGTGACGATGGCGGTGCGCCCGCTCAGGTCGGGCAGCTCGGCGGCGGTCCATCGGGAGGTGCTCATGACAGGGTGGCGCCGTCCATGCGCAGGTCGGCACCGTTCATGTGGACGGCCTCGTCCGAGGCGATGAAGGCGATGCCGGCGGCGATGCCCTCGGGCGTGCCGAACGGGCCGAGCGGCGTCACCCGGCGCAGGAGCTTCGGGTTCGCTCCCTCGGGGAGCGAGAACGACAGGGTGATCGGCGTGTCGATCGCCCCGGGACTGACGCTGTTGCACCGCAGGCCCTGCTCCGCGTACTCGACGGCGATCTCGCGGGTCATGGCCAGGACCCCGCCCTTGGTGGCCGAGTAGGCGACGGCCCAGGGCTGTCCGGCGTGCGAGGCGGTGGACGCCAGGTTGACGATGTTGCCCTTGGTGGCCAGCAGGTGCGGGATCGACTCGCGGCACATCAGGAAGGTCCCGGTCAGGTTGACGGCGAGCAGGCGGTTCCACTCGTCGAGGCTCACTTCGTGTGCGTGGCTGAACGAGAGGATGCCGGCCACGTTGACCAGGACGTCGAGGGAACCGAGCGTCTCGAGTGCGCCGGACACGATGGCCCGGACGCCGTCCTCGGTGGACACGTCGCCGGGCAGTGCCGTGACCGAGCCCGGTAGTCCGGCGGCCTCGGCGGCCACGGCGTCGAGCGCCTCGGCGTTGACGTCGGCGGCGACGACCGCCGCCCCCTCCTCGGCCAACCGCAGCGCGGTGCAGCGGCCGATGCCCGAAGCCCCTCCGGTCACCAGCGCCGAACGTCCACCGAATCGATCCATCGTCATGGCGGCACTGTAGGACGGATCCCGCGGCCGGCCCAGCGCCACGACGGCTGCGGCCTCGCGGGTGCCTCGGGAAGGCGGCCGTGCGATGCTGTCCGGCGTCCCGACCCCTCGAGGAGCCCGCGTTGCCCACCGCACGGATAGACGGCGTCGACCTGGCCCACGAGCGCACCGGCTCGGGACCCCGCGTGCTGTTCTGCAACGGCTCGGGCGCCACGATGGCCGGCGCGCGGCCGCTGACGTCGCTCATCGGCCGCGGCGTCGACCTCCTCACCTTCGACCAGCGAGGGCTGGGAGCCAGCGGCCCTGCACCCGACCCCTACGACATGGCCCGTCTGGCCGCCGACGGGGCCGGTCTGCTCGACGCCGTCGGCTGGGACACCGCTGCAGTGGTGGGCGTGAGCTTCGGGGGCATGGTGGCCCAGGAGCTGGCCGTCACCTGGCCCGGCCGCGTGACGCGGCTGGCGCTGCTGTGCACGTCGGCCGGAGGTGCCGGGGGGTCGTCCTACCCGCTGCACGAACTCGAGACGCTGGAACCCGCGGCCAGGGCCGTGGCGCGGGCCCGCCTGCTCGACGACCGGTTCGACGGGGACTGGCTGGAATCGCATCCGGACGACCGGGCCCTGGTCGACCTGCTGACGGCACCGGTGCCCGACGGGGACCCGGAGGCGGTGTCCGGGCGGCGTGCCCAGCTCGAGGCCCGGCGCCACCACGACGTGTGGGACCGGCTCGGCGCGGTCAGCTGCCCGACGTATGTGGCCTGCGGTCGCTACGACCCGATCGCGCCGATGGCCAACGCCGAGGCCATCGCCTCGCGGATCCCCGGTGCCCGGCTCCACGTCTACGAGGGCGGCCACGCCTTCTTCGTCCAGGACCGGACGGCGCTGGCCGACCTGCTCGCCTTCCTGAACGGGGAGCGGGGGGCCTGGACGGGGAGCGGGGGGCCTGGACGGGGAGCGGGGGCGACCCCGGTCGCTCCCCGACCTTCCCGGTAGGGTGCGTGCCATGGTGACGACCCCCCGGACCGCCGAAGGCACGGTCGCGCCGCCGGCCGTGGCCCGGCTGCGGGGGTACAACCTGGTGGCCGCGGGGGCCCACCTGATCCAGGGCGTGCTGATCCTGGTGCTCGCCAATGACTTCGCCCTGCCGGTGACGGCCAGCTACATGTCGGGCCCTCCGGGTGGGACCGCCCCGCGTGACGTCGTCACCCTGTTCGACGTCCGCACCGCGTGGGTGGTGGCCGCATTCTTCTTCTGCTCGGCCGTCGCCCACCTCGCCGTGGCCGGTCCGGGCTGGAACCGCTACACGGCGGACCTGATCCGCGAACGCAACCCGTACCGGTGGGTCGAGTACTCGGTGAGCTCGTCGCTGATGATCGTGGTGATCGCCCAGCTGGTGGGCATCGCCGACGTGGCCGCCCTGATCGCTCTCGTCGGGGTCAACGCCTCGATGATCGCCTTCGGCTGGCTGCAGGAGCGCTACGAGTCGCCGGGGGGCGGGTGGTGGCCCTTCGTGCTCGGGTGCGGCGCCGGGATCACCCCGTGGGTCGCGATCGGCGTCTACCTGGTGGGACCGGGCGGCAACGCCCACCCGCCCGGATTCGTGTACGCCATCTTCTTCTCGCTGTTCGTCTTCTTCAACGCGTTCGCGATCAATCAGTACCTCCAGTACGCCAGGGTCGGCCGCTGGAGCGACTACCTCGTCGGTGAGCGGGCCTACATCACGTTGAGCCTGGTGGCGAAGTCGCTGCTGGCGTGGCAGATCTTCGCGTCGACCCTGGCATCGCAGCAGGCGGGCTGACGGTCGGACCCGTGCAGCCACCGATCCGGGCCGAGGAGGTCCCCGTGTCGGGTGACCTCGACGAGCAGTTCGCGCCGGTGCGGGAGGAATTCGTCCGGAACTTCGTCGAGCGAGGCGAGGTCGGCGCCGGTGTGACCGTGCTGGTCGGGGGCGAGGTCGTGCTCGACCTGGCCGGCGGGTGGGCGGACGGCGACCGCACCGTCCCGTGGCGCCACGACACGCTGGTCGACATCTACTCGGTCGGCAAGGCGGTCGTGGCGGTGCTCGTCCTGCAGCTGGTCGACCTCGGTGTACTCGGCCTCGACGACCCCGTGGCGTCGGTGTGGCCGGAGTTCGCCGCCGAAGGCAAGGGGACGGCCACCGTCCGCCACGCGCTGTGCCACCGGGCCGGCGTCCCGGCCATCCGGCAGCCCCTGACCGACGACGACCTGTGGGACTTCGTCACCATGACCGACGCGCTGGCCGCCACCGCGCCGTGGTGGGAACCGGGGACCCGCCACGCCTACCACACCAACACCTACGGACACCTTGTCGGCGGGCTGGTGCACCGGGCCACCGGCGACCTGCCCGGGACCCGCCTGCGCACGCTGGCCGACCAGGTCGGCGCCGACATCCACTTCGGCGTGCCCGAGGTCGAGCAACGGCGGTGTGCCGAGGTGCTGTGGGCCCTGGGCGGGTCGCCGCCCGTCGTGGACGTCACGTCCATGACGGGGGACGAGCTGATGGTCCAGCTCAGCTACTTCAACCCGCCCGGCTACTCGTCGTGGGGCGTGGTCAACACCCCGGAGTGGCGGAGCGCCCAGATCCCCTCCACCAACAGCCACGCCACCTCGGCCGGGGTCGCCCGGGTCTACCAGGGCCTGCTCGAGCCCGGGCTGCTGGTGTCACCGGCGCTGCTCGCCGAGGCGACGTCGGCCCAGTCGGTGGGCTTCTGCCCGGTGCTCGGCGAGGAGGTCACGTTCGGGCTGGGCTTCAAGCCGACCACCGCCCGCCGCCCCTTCGGGCCCAACCCGTCGAGCTTCGGCCACTTCGGCACCGGAGGCGCAGTCGGGTTCGCCGATCCGGATGCCGGGGTCGCCTTCGGGTACGCCATGAACCACGTGATCCCCCGGTGGCAGAGCAGTCGGAACCGGGCGCTCATCGACGCCCTCTACCGCTGCCTCTGACGGTGCCGACGCCGGGCGGCAGCTCCCGGTGACGCACCCGTCTGGCAGTGTGGGCGGGTGAGCGGAGCACGGGGTTGAGGATCCTCCACACCAGCGACTGGCACATCGGCCGGAGGTTCGAGCGCGAGTCGCTCGAGGACGACCAGCGCGCCTTCCTGGCCTGGCTGGCCGCGGTCGTCGACGAGGAACGCGTGGACCTGGTCCTGGTGGCCGGCGACGTCTACGACCGGTCGCAGCCGGCCGAGGACGCCGTGGCCCTGCTCGACGACGGGCTCGACGCCCTGCGGGCCGCCGGCGCCCGCGTCGCCCTCATCCCGGGCAACCACGACAGCGCCCGCCGGCTGGGATTCGGCGCCGCCCGCCAGGCCCTCGGCGGCGTCCATGTCTTCGCCGACGACCAGCGCCCACCGGTCCCGTGGGTGTTCGCCTCCGGCGACGAGCGGGTGGCGGTCCTGGCCGTCCCCTTCCTCGACCCCTACGGAGTGCCGGCCCCGCGGCCGGCCGGCGACGGCTCGCCCCGCGGCCGCACCCACGAGCATGTGCTGGCCGACGCGCTCGAGTCGGGGCGCGCCCTCCTCGACCCGGGCGACCCGGTGCCCACAGTCTGCGTGGCCCACGCCTACGTTTCCGGTGCCGAGGAGTCCGGCTCCGAGCGGGCCCTGTCGGTGGGCGGCACCGACCGGGTCGACCCGGCGGTGCTGGCCGGGTTCGACTACGTGGCCCTCGGCCACCTCCACCGACCCCAGCGCATCGGTGGCGACGACGCCGTGGCCTACTCCGGCTCCCCCCTCCCCTATTCCTTCAGCGAGGACCATCCGAAGTCGGTCCGGCTGCTCGAATTCGACGCCGGCGGCCTCACCGGGGTCGACGCCCTGCCCGTGCCGGTCGGCCGCCCGGTCGTCACGCTCACCGGGACCCTCGACGAACTGCTGACCGACGCCTCGCTCGACCGCTGGCTGGACCACTGGGTCGCGGCCCGACTGACCGACGAGGTGGTGCGGACCCAGCCCATGGAGCGGCTCCGGGCCCGGTTCCCCCACGCCGTCAGCCTCCGGTACGCGCCGACGAGCGAAGTGGCCGCCGTCGCCCGCGGTGCGGACGGGGCCGCCATCGAGGAACAGCCCAAGGAGGACGTGATCATCGAGTTCCTGACCGAGCTGCGGGGCCGCGCGCCCGAGCGGTCGGAGCGGGATTTGGTGCGCGGCGCACTGGCCTCGGCCCTCGGGACCACGGACCGATGAGACCGCTGACGCTCCGGCTCGAGGCATTCGGCTCCTACGCCGGGGTACTCGAGGTGGACTTCGCCAGGCTCGGCCGCCATGGCGTGTTCTCGATCACCGGCCCCACCGGGGCGGGCAAGTCGACCATCTTCGACGCCATCGTCTACGCGCTCTACGACGACCTGCCCGGTTTCCGCACCGACAGCCACGTCCGGAGCCAGTACGCGGACGAGGGCACACCCACGTCGGTCACGCTGACCTTCGAGGCCGACGGGAAGGAGTGGGTCGTCGAGCGGTCGCCGTCGCAGCTCCGACCCCGCAGGCGGGGCGGCGGGCCGCCGGTCACCGACGAGTCCCGGGCCACGCTGTCCGAGGTGGGTGCCGACGGGGGCGCCCACACCCGCAAGCAGGCGGTGTCGGAGGAACTGCTCCGCCTGGTCGGCCTCACCAAGGCCCAGTTCGAGCAAGTCGTCCTCATCCCCCAGGGCAAATTCGAGGAGGTGCTGAAAGCGGACACGAAGGACCGGGCGGACCTCCTCGGCCGGCTGTTCCCGGTCGACGTCTTCCAGAGGACGACCGAAGCGCTCAAGGACCTGGCCACCGCCCGCCGGGCCTCCTTCGCCGAACTCGAGACATCGGGCGCAGCACTGGTCGACCAGATCCGGGCCGACCTCGTCGAGGCCCTGGCCCACGCCCCCGACGACATCCCCGTTCCCGGCGCCGACGACCCTTCCCTGTCCGCCGGCGGACTGGACCCGGCGCGGCTCGACGAGCACCGGGTCCTCCTCGACCGGGTCGCCGACAGCGTGCGGTCGGCCCGTGAGGCGGCGTCCCGGTCGCTGGCGGACGCGCGTACCCGCCGGGCCGAGGCCGAGGCAGCCGCCGGGCGGTGGGACCGTTGGCAGGCCGACCAGCGGGATGCCCGGGAGTTCCCCCTGCAGGCCGAGGCCGACCGGGTCGCCGGCGAGGCCCTCGATCGTGCCCGCACCGTCACCCGGATGGCGGCCGCACTCGGGCGGTGGCGGTCGGCCACCGACACGCTGGCGACCGCGACCACGACCGAGGCGGACCTGCGGCCCGTGCTGGCCGACGCCTGGGTCGAGGGGTACGACCCCGACGAGGCGGTGGGCCCCGACGGCACCACCGCACTCGCCGCCCGGCTGGCCGCCGACGCCGCCTCCCTGGAGGAGGCGGACAAGGCCCTGGCCGCACTGCTGCGCCGGGGCACCGACCTCGACCGCGGTGATGACGCCCTGGTGGAACGCCAAGGAATCGTGGAGGCGGCCGTCGGGGCCGCGGCCGCGGCCGACACCCGGATCGCGGCCCTGCGGACCGCCAGGGACGACGCCGCGGCCCGGGCGGCCGGCCGGGCCGATGCCCAGGTCCGGGTGCACGGGATCGACGAGACCGTGCAGGCGGCGGCACGCCGGGACCGCGCGCTCGCCGACGTCGGCCGCCTGCGCCATGCCCTGGCGGAGGCCACCCGCGACGAGGACGCCGCCGCGGACCGGGTCATCGTCCTGCGCACGGCCTGGCGGGCCGGGCTGGCCGGCCGGCTGGCCGGGACCCTGGAGGACGGTGAGCCCTGCCCCACCTGCGGGTCGGTCGACCACCCCGTTCCCGCCCGGCCGGCGGACGACGCCCCGACGGACGAGGCCCTGGCCGGTGCCGAGGACGCCCTGCGGAGCACGGTCGAGGCGTCCCAGGCCGTCAAGGTCGAGCTGGCGACGGCAGAGGCCACCGCCGAAGCGGTGGCCGGGTCCGAGGTCGGCGACGCGGCGGGACTCGTCACCCGGCTCGAGGCGGCCCGGGCCGAGCTCGCCGCCCTCGAAGCGGCCGAGGCCGAGGTCGCCCGGCTGGACCGGCAGCTCGACGTCGACGAGCGGGCGGGTGCCGAGGACCGGGACGCACTGGCCACGACGATCCGGGACCTCCAGGCCGACCGGGCCGCCCAGGAGGCCCGGCGGGAGCAGTGGGTGGTCGAGTGCGACGCCTTCGTGGCCGCCCACGGCGAACTGGTGTCGACGGCCGCCCCGGCACGGGCCAGGCGGAACCTGGCCGGCCACCTGACCGACCTGGCCGCGGTGCTCGTCGTCGCCCGCGAGGCGGCGGCCTCCCGGGACCAGCAGCTGGCCGCCCTCGGGCCGACCCTCGCCGAATTCGGGGTCGACGGTCCGGCCGACCTCGAGCAGTGGGCCCGGCCGGCCGACCAGGTCGAGCGGGAGGCCCGGGAGCTCGACGAACGGATCCGGATGCGCCAGGAGGTCGAGGCCCGGCTGCGCGAGTACGAGGGGTCCGGCGGGCCGCTCGAGCGACCCGACCCCGCGCCCCTGATCGCCGTCGAGGTCACGGCCGCCCGGCTCCACGAAGACCTGGTCGGGCGCCACGCGGTGGTGACGTCGCGGATCGAGTCCTTCGACACGGCCCGGGCGGCGCTGTCGGCCCGGGCTGCCGAGGTGGCGACCGCCCGACGCCTCAAGGAGGAGGCCGAGACCGTCTACGCCGCCTGTGCCGGGCTGGGCGCCGGCGCGGTCGGCGCCCGGGTCTCCCTCCACAATTGGGTGCTCGCCTACTACCTGCGCCAGGTGCTGACCCAGGCGAACGTCCGCCTCGACGCCATGACGGCCGGACGGTACGCGCTGGAGCTCAACCAGGAGTCCACCGACGGACGGAAGGCATCCGGACTGGACCTGTCGGTGCTCGACGCCGAGACCGGCCAGCGCCGGCCGGCCACCACCCTGTCGGGCGGTGAGACGTTCATGGCCGCCCTGGCCCTGGCCCTCGGACTGGCCGACGTGGTCTCCGCCGGCTCCAACTACGCCATCGGCGCCCTCTTCGTCGACGAAGGGTTCGGCTCGCTGGACGGCGAGTCGCTCGACACCGTGGTCGACGTGCTCCGGTCGCTGCAGGACGGCGGCCGGATGGTGGGCGTGATCAGCCACGTCCAGGAGCTGAAGGACGCCCTTCCCAACGGCATCGCCATCGAGCCGACCAACCACGGCTCGGTGGCCACCATCCACTACCCCGAGCCGTGAGCACCACCACCTGCCCCCACCGGTGGGGCCGGTCGGCACTCCCGATGGCACTGGCGGCCCTGGTGACGGTGACAGCGTGCGGCTCCCCGGCGGCCACGGCACCAACGCACCCGGCTGCGCCGGTGACGCCCGGGCCGGCCGTCACGCCCCCGCCGCCGCCCACGGCCACGGCCTCCACGCCCACGGCACCACCGGTGACGGCACCTGCGCCCACCACGCCGGCCGGCGACGTGCATCCGGGCCCCGGGACCCTTGCCGCCTACTCCGTCCAACCCCAGCCGGCGCCGGGCACCTGCCACTACCGGTGGGTCGGCACCGATCCACTGCCGGATCCCGCGTGCACGCCGGGCGCCACGAATCCGCAGGTCACCCCCACCGACCTCGCCACGACCGTCTGCGCCCGGGGGTGGACGGCGACGGTCCGGCCGCCGACGAGCGTGACCGGGCCGGAGAAGGCCGCGTCCGCTCTCGCCTACGGGTACCAGGGCCCGTCCTCCACCGCCGAGTACGACCACCTGGTCCCGCTCGAGCTCGGTGGCGACCCGAACGACCCCGCCAACCTGTGGCTGGAACCCAACGACCGTCCCGGGGCCGCGTCGTTCGCGAACGCCAAGGACGGCCTGGAGAGCCGGCTGCGGGCACTGGTGTGCGCCGGCCGGCTGCCGCTCGCCGAGGCCCAACGGGCCATCGCCACGGACTGGGTGACGGCCCTGCAGCGGTACGGGCCGTAGCCGACCGGACTTCGACGTGGGATGGGAGTTGTCTCACCGATGCCCATTTGTGTACAAATCCCGGTAGAGTGCACACGTCATGGACATTCCGCGAGGGGCCGGGGCGCCACCAGCGCCCAAGCGACGCCTGCCGATCCAGATCGCCAACGAGGCGAAGATGATCACGGCGACGGTCGACCTCCTCCAGGACCACCAGGTCGACCAGATCACCAGCCGGATGATCGCCGAGACGTCGGGAACCGCCACCAACTACATCTCGCGCTACTTCGGCGGTCGCGACGGGCTGCTGCTGGCCGTGGCCGGCGAGCTGAGCCACCGGATCAGCAACCTCGTGCGCTCCGAGGAGTCGGTGATCGAGATCGACCGACCCGGCAACTACGTGACCAGGATCATGTCGATCCCCGAGGTCGACATGTGGTTCAAGGTCTACCGCTACCTGTCCGGTCGGAACCTCCCCGAGATCCGACCCCACGGCAAGCCGGCACTGGTGGCGTCGGTCGAGGAGGCCATCTCCCTGATCTTCGGCATCGAGGGTGAGTACGTCCCGATCTGCGCCAACATCTTCCTCACCTACATCCTGGGCAATGCCGGATTCGGGACCTTTCTCGGGACCACGGACGAGGAGGCCGAGCGGTCGCTCGAGGCCATGGCCATGATCGTCAGACTGCTCGTCGAGCACACCCGGGCCCAGGCGTCCACCTGACCGGTCCCTGACCGGCCGGTCGACCGGTCGTCGACCGGGGCCGGAAGGTATTCCGGGCGCGGCAGTCGGGCGTCGTCCGACGTGGTAGTCGGGTCGGGCGGGTCGGGTCGGGTCGGGCGGGTCGGGTCGGGTCGGGCGGGTCAGGTCAGGTCGGGTCGGGTCGGGTCGGGTCGGGCGGGTCGGGTCAGGAGGCCCGCAGCAGGTGCAGCTGGGCATCCGACCAGTAGCGGTCGCACGACCGGCATCGCCAGCTCGTGGCCGACCCGGCTACCAGGCGGGGGTAGACCACCAGTTTCGGCACACCCTGTGCCGCACAGTACGGGCACGTCCGGAACGCCTCGGAATCACTCACTGGGTCCACCTTCCTGTCCGACAACCGACAGCCGACAACCGACAGCCGACAGCCGACAGCTTCAAGATCGGCGCGGCCGGGAAAACCTTGAGCGCCCGTTCCCGTCACCCAGGACGCCTCTGCGAACCCCTACCTCACCCCGGCGACGGACGATCGCCGAGGGGGAACGGGCAGGGAACGGCACACAACGGGTCGGGCGGTGCCGTGCCTGCCGTGGCCCTGACGGCAGGTCCCTTCTCGCCCGGACCACCCGGGCACCCAGGTCGGGACAGCGACGGGGCGTTCCCGGGGGGACGGCGGGTCCCCCCGGGACGGGCCGTCCGGACGGACGGGGCCAGGGCGACGCTCGGGTCGGGGGAGCTCAGCGGAGCGACGCGCAGTAGTCGGCCATAGCTGCAGCCTCGACCTCGAGGTGGCGGGTGAACCCACCGAAGATCGCCCGTTCGGCGGCTCCCGAGACCAGCGGCACCTTGACCTCCAGTCGGCCCGAAACGGTCTCGACCGTGGTGCCGTCACCGGCATCGTCCAGTGTCAGGGTCCCGTTGCAGCGCAGCATGCCGCCGTAGTGATCCGGGACGACGACCACCGTGCCGGCGTGGGCCCGGGTGTCGTAGGCGGTGTCGATGACCCAGGTGAGCTTGTCGACGTCCACCACCAGGGCGGCCGGACCCGAGATCGTCCCGTCGAAGGCGTAGCGGACCGAGGTGCGGATGGTGCCGCCACCCTCCGCCACCTCCAGCAGCTCGGGAGCCTGCACCGCGGTTGCGGCCGCGCCCAGATGCGCGTAGTAGTCGGGGTCGACCAGGGCGGCCAGCACCTCGTCACGCGTGGCGGCGATGGTCTCGGTGACGGTGAACTGCACGGTGGTCCCCCTCGGCTGATGCTCGACGGCCAGCGTAGGACGAGGCGCCGACTCCCCAGGGGATCGCGGTGCCGATCCGGGACGGCCCCACGGGACAGTCGTACCGGGATGCCGTGAGAGCGATTCTCCTTCTCCCGTCGACTCGACCAGCAAAGCACCGACTGCTCCTCGACCGCCGGGCGCCGGCGGACCGCGGGGCACGGTCCTACAGTGACCCCATGAGTGACGCCGTCCGCCCCTTCCGCATCGAGGTGCCCGAGGCCGACCTCGTCGATCTGCACGAGCGCCTGACCCGGACCCGGTGGCCGGAGGCCGAGACGGTGGACGACTGGTCCCAGGGGATCCCGCTGGCCTACACCCAGGAGCTCTGCCACTACTGGGCCACCTCGTACGACTGGCGGGCCACCGAGGCACGGCTCAACACGGTTCCGCAGTTCGTGACCGAGCTGGACGGACTGGACATCCACTTCCTCCACCTGCGTTCGCCCCACCCCGGCGCCCTGCCGCTCGTCCTCACCCACGGATGGCCCGGCTCGTTCGTCGAGTTCGAGAAGGTGCTCGGGCCGCTGACCGACCCGGTCGCCCACGGAGGTGCCGCTGGCGACGCCTTCGACGTGGTCGTCCCGTCACTGCCCGGCTACGGATTCAGCGGCAAGCCCACCGCCACCGGATGGACCGTCGGACGCACCGCCTCCGCCTGGGCCGCCCTCATGGCCCGCCTCGGATACCACCGCTACGGAGCACAGGGTGGCGACTGGGGGGCGATGGTGACCGCCACCCTCGGTCACCTGGACCCTGCGCACCTCGCCGGGATCCACCTCAACATGCCATTGGCCGCACCCGGCTCGTTCGACGTGTCCGACCTGACCGACAGCGAGGTCGCCGCACTCGAGTCGTTCGCCGCGCACCGCAACTGGGGCACCGGCTACTCCAAGGAGCAGTCGACCCGGCCCCAGACCGTCGGCTACGGACTTGTCGACTCCCCCGTCGGGCAGGCGGCCTGGATCGTGGAGAAGTTCTGGGCCTGGGCGGACTGCGACGGGCACCCCGAGCACGTGTTCAGCCGTGACGAGCTGCTGGACAACGTGATGCTGTACTGGCTACCGGCCGCAGCCGCCTCGTCGGCCCGCCTCTACTGGGAGAGCTTCGTCCGCCCCGGATTCGACGAGGTGTCCGTGCCCACCGGGTGCTCGGTCTTCCCGAAGGAGATCATGCGCATGTCGCGGCGCTGGGCCGCCACCCGGTTCACCGACATCCGCTACTGGAACGAACTCGACCGCGGCGGCCACTTCGCCGCCTTCGAGCAGCCGGCGACCTTCGTGGACGAGGTGCGGGCGTTCTTCCGGTTGGTGCGCTGAGGCTCAGGCGGCCGAGCCCCGGACCAGTCGGCCCGACCGGGCGCCGGTGTCGGCGTCGTGGCGGCGGGTGACCTCGCCGGCGACCAGGGTGGCCAGGTATCCCTCGGCCGGCTGGAGGATCCGGCTCACCCCGGTGGGCAGGTCGTGGCGCAGGACCGGTGGGCGGATGCGCAGCCCCTCGTAGTCGATGACGTTGAGGTCGGCCCGCTTGCCGACCTCCAGTGTGCCCCGGTCCGAGAATCCGTAGAGCTCGGCGTTGGCGGCGGTCAGCTTGCGCACCAGGAACTCGAGTGGCAGCCGATCCCCGGCCGAGCGGTCCCGGGCCCAGTGGGTCAGGTGGAACGTGGACGCCGAGCAGTCCGAGATCATGTTGACGTGTGCACCGGCGTCGCCCAGGCCGGTCACCGTGTTCGGGTCGAGGAGCATCTCGCGGCACACGTCGAGGTTCCCGTTGACGTAGTTGGACCCGGTCAGCATGTAGAAGGCGGTCCCGCCGTCGGCCAGCAGCAGGTCGTACATGTACTCGACCGGGTCGACCCCGGCGGCGGTTGCCCTCGCCCACACCGAGTCGTCCAGGCTCGGCTCGTAGTCGACCGGATCGGTCAGCGGGAACGTGATCGGCAGCGCCTGCGCGTACAGCTCGACGATCATGCCACTGAAGTCGACGTCGCCCCCGACCACCGATGTCTCGCCGAGGATCGCCCGCCGGACCTCGGGCCGCCGCATTTCTGCGACCCGCTCGACCAGCGGCAGGTCGGCGATCTTGCGGTACGAGGGACGGCCCATGAAGAGGTGGTAGCCGTCGAGGTTGGTCATCACGGTCACCGATCTCGGGATGATCTGGGGCCGCAGGCGGGCACCGTTGCGGTTGGCCTCGGCCGCCGCGTCGAGCACCAGGCGCCAGTGGTCCGGAGCGTCCCACAGCTGGGCCACGGTGAAGGTGACCGGCCGGCCGCTGGCGTGGGCGGCGGCCTCCAGCAGGGGCATCTCATCGATCTGCTCGGACCGCTCGCCGCCGAGCCGCTCCAGCGGTCCGATCGTCCCGGCCACGATGGCCTCGAACACGCCGTGGCCGGCCGAGCCGAGCGCCCGGGCGAACGCCAGCACCTCCTCCTCGGGGGCGTAGGTGCCCGGGACCGGTCGGCCGGAGCGGGCCTTGTGGCCGATGGTGCGCGACGTGGTGAAGCCCACCGCACCGGCGGCCATCGCCTCACCCACCACGGCGGCCATGGCGGCGATGTCGTCGGCGGTGGCGTCCTCGTTCGCCGCGCCCCGCTCCCCCATCACGTAGAAGCGCACCGCGCCGTGGGCCACCTGGGCGGCGACGTCGACGGCGAACCGGCCACGGTCGAGCAGGTCGAGGTACTCGGAGAACGTCTCCCACTGCCCCCATGGCATGCCCACGCTGAGTGCCGATCCGGGGATGTCCTCGACGCCCTCCATGAGGTCGATGAGCGCCTCGTGGTCGGCCGGTCGCACCGGGGCGAACCCCACGCCGCAGTTTCCCATCACCAGCGTGGTGACACCGTTGGACGCCGACGGCTCGAGCGCGTCGTCCCAGGTGACCTGGCCGTCGTAGTGGGTGTGCACGTCGACCCAGCCCGGAGTGACCAGCGCACCGTCGGCGTCGAGCACCTGGGCCGCCGGACCGGAGACGTCGCCGATCTCGACGATCCTCCCTTGCCGCACCCCCACGTCGGCCGTGTAGGCCGGGGCCCCGCTCCCGTCGACGACTGTCCCGCCCTTGATGACCACATCGAGCACGTGCCGCTCCTCAGCCTCTCCCCGCGGCGGCCGGTCGGCCACCTCCCCCGGGGCGCGGACCCCGTCCGCACGGTCCACGGTAGACCGGACGGCCCCGGCCCGCCGGACCGCCGCCGGACCGCCGCCGGCGGTCGCCCGACCGGCAGACGTGAGGGCACGACGGGCGCCGGTCACCCGCAGGGGGCATGGCCGGAGCCGAGGGGGTGGTGTCGCGCCGAGTTCCGTGGTTTCGTCGCGAGCACTCGGCGGGCCGGGGGCCCCCGTCGCCCTGGAGCCCCGGCTGATCCGGTCGCGCCGGCGGTGGGGGCTTCCCTGCGCCTGATCGCCGGCGATCAGGAGACGGGAGTTCCACCCTGCTGCGTTCGCCAGGGCCGTCGGCACCTACCGGGCGAGTGCCCGGCGTGCCGCCAGCAGGTCGAGCAGGTCGGCCTCCGCCAACGGGCGGGCGAGGTGGTAGCCCTGGAGCAGATCGACCCCGTGGGCCCGCAGCCGCGACTCGAGGGCAGCGTCCTCGACCCCTTCGGCCACCACGGTCAGGCCCAGTCGGTGCCCGAGGTCGCACGTCGTGGCGACGATGGCGTCGTCGGCGGGCGAAGTGGCCGACCGGCGGACGAACCCCTGGTCGATCTTGAGCTCGTCGAGCGGGAGCGACGGCAGCGCCGACAGCGAGGTGAAGCCCGTGCCGAAGTCGTCCATGGAGATCCGCACCCCGTGGGCACGCAGGGGCCCGAGCACCGCCCGGGCCTGGTCCGGGTCGGTGACCGCCGACTCGGTGACCTCCACCGTCAGGGACGCGGCCGGCAGGTGCCGCTCGTCGAGCGCCTCGATCACCCAGCCCGGCAGCCCGGGATCAGCGAGGTTCTTGGCGGACACGTTGACCGACACCGGGAGGTCCACACCCACGGCGCGCCAGCGGACCTGCGCGTCCAGCGCCTCGGCCAGCGCCCACCGGGTGAGGCGGTCGATCAGGCCGGTTCGCTCCGCCAGCCCGATGAACCGGTCCGGGGGGATGGGCCCGCGGTCCGGGTGCTCCCACCGGATCAGCGCCTCGACAGAGGCCGGCACCCCGTCGCCCCCGGCGAATTGCGGCTGGTAGGCGAGCGACAGACCGGTGCCGCCGAGGGCGTGGCGCAGCGACGCCAGGACCGTGAGGTCGTCGACGGTCATGGCGTCGCGGTCGCCGTCCCAGGTGCAGATCGGCACGCCCAGCCGGGACGCCCGTCCGGCGCTCAGCGACGCCCGGCGGATGAGGTCGGCCAGCCGCTCGCCGTCCCGGGCCGACGTGGCCAGCCCGACATGGGCCCGCATCGACACCTCGAGGTCACCCACCAGGTAGCGACCGGAGCTGATGGCGGCCACCAGCATCCGGGCGAGCGATTCGCCCGGGGTGCCCGAAGCGTCCACGACGACGACCTCGTCACCGCCGACCCGGCCGATGCGCGCACCGGCGGGGACGATGCGGCCCAGGTGCTCCACGGCCCGACGGAGCAGTTCGGCGGCGGCCTGGTGCCCGAGTGCCTCGCGGCACTCCCCCACGCCGCTCAGCCCCACCGCGGCCACCACCGCCGAGCGTCCGGCCCGGTCACCGGATCCGGCGGCCAGTCCGAGCGCGTTGGGCAGTCCGGTCTCGGGGTCGACGAGCCCGCTGCGACGGGACGCGCGCGCCACCACCAGGACGGCCACGGGAGCGGTCGACGTGGCGGCCACCGCGACGAGGGCGAGCAGCAGGCCGGGGCCCGGGCCGCGCCCTGCGGACAGGGCCAGCCACAGCGCCAGCGAGGCCAGACCCAGCTGCCAGAGCACGATGCGCAGGCTGAAGAAGAGACTCACGAAGACCGCGCTCGGCACCAGCAGGAACCCCAGGACGACGGCCGTGGCGCCGGAGCGGTCCACGACCACCAGCACGGCCACGGCGGACGTCCAGTACGCGCTGAGCAGCCGGCACGGGTTGGGCGCGATCTCCCCCAGGCCGAGGAGGACGAGCCACAGGGCGAACGTGCACGCGCCGACAACCACGGCGGCCAGAGCGGCGCGCCACGAGCTGGCGCCCAGGCAGCCCACCAGCGTGAACGCCAGCGAACCGAAGGCGAAGTTGACCCGCAGCACCGCCAGCGGGCTGAGGAGCTCGAGCGGGCCGTCGAGAGCGAGCCATGACCGAGCGTGGGGGAACCAGCCGTCCGACACCGGTCCGGTGGACCCGAGGCGCGCCGCGGTCGGCACCCGCCTGGCCGTCCCGCGGTCCTGTTCCCAGCCCCGCCACGTGGCGGGGTCGTCGAGGCCGATGCCCATCCCCCCGCATCGGCCCGAGATGCCCGAACCTGAAGTCGTGAGTCCGGCCGTCACCCGTCGCGGCCCACCCGAGCGCTCGGTTGCAGTCCGGCCCGGGACGGTCAAGGTCCCTTGCCGACGCGACGATGGAGTAGGCACAACCTGGCATCCGCAGTGACCCGAACCGATGGACACGACGAACCACGAACTCCTTGCCGACACGATCGGCTCCGACACCGACGGCGACGCGCGCCGGCAGTTCTGGCTCGCCCACATGCTCCTCGGCTTCGGCGTCTTCCTGATGGAGTCCCTGGTGGTGATGCTCTACCTGGCCCTCACCCCGAACGGCCCGCACCGGCCACTGCTGTGGTGGATCGCGGCCTCCTGGCTCGCATTCGCCATCGCCGGCGTGGCGTTCGCCCCGTTCATCGCGTCGCGGCCGTGGCGCTCGACCTACTCGGCGTCCTGGACGGTCGCGGCCACCTACGCCGTGGGCCTGGTCGCCATCCTCGACAACGGCGTGACCAGCCCGATCCTGCTGCTGCTCTTCCTGCCGCTCATCTACGGCACCCTCATGTTCACCCCCCGGGCTGCCACCGTCTGCGGGGCCTCGGCGGTGGCCTCCCTCTCGATCGTGGCCGCCGTCGACCGCGGCTCGGCCGCCTCGGTCGGCCCGACCTTCATGCTGTTCGCGGCCCTGGCGGGCGCCGCGGTGCTGTCCGTCACGTCGGCGATCAACCGCAGTCGCGTCGAGCGCCACGAGACGGCGCTGCTGGCCACCCTCGCCGACCTGGCCTCCACCGACGAGCTGACCGGGTGCACGGTGCGACGGGTCCTGCGCCAGCGGACGCAGCAGGAGATCGAGCGGGCCCTGCGCAGCGGCAACGGCCTCAGTCTCCTCATGATCGACGTGGACCAGTTCAAGTCGGTGAACGACAGCTACGGTCACGTGGTCGGCGACCGGGTGCTGGCCACCATCGGCCGGATCCTGCTCGCCAATGTGCGGACCTTCGACGTGGCCAGCCGGCTCGGTGGCGACGAGTTCGCCCTGCTCCTGCCCGAGACCGATGCCTCGGGCGCCGTCGTGGTGGCCGAGCGGATCTTCCGTGACCTGGCGGGCGCCAGCGAGGTGCCGGTGACCCTGAGCATCGGCGTGAGCAGCCTCGACCGGTCGCTCCCGACCGTCGAGCACCTCTTCGACGAGGCCGACCTCGCGCTCTACCAGGTCAAGCGGGCCGGTCGGGACGCCGTCGCGGTACGCCAGCCGAGCAAGCCGACCCCCATCATCTGGTGACCGTGTCGGCCGAACACTGAACCCGTCAACCCGTCGGTGCGAGTCCGGCCGCCCGGACCGCCGCTGCCGCCAGGACCGCGGCCGCGACGGGCATGCAGGCCTCGTCGATGGCGAACCCGGGGTTGTGGTGCATCCCGCTGGTGCCGTCGGCCCGCCGGGCGCCCACGAAGAAGTAGCTGCCGGGGATGCGGTCGAGGAACTCGGCCACGTCGTCGGACGGCGACACCGGCGGCATGGCCACCACGGCATCGGCGCCGACAACGTCGGTGGCGGCGGACCGTACGAGGCCGGTCACCGTGGTGTCGTTGGTGACGGCCGGCGTGTGACCGAGCACCGACAGCTCGAAGGTGCAGCCGGTCACGTCACCGAGTTCGGCCAGGAGCCCGTCGAGCCGGGCCAGCGCGGCGTCTGCCTGGGACGGGGTGAACGTCCGCAGCGTGCCCGATACCGAGGCGTGGGACGGGATGACGTTGACGGCGGTTCCCGCCCGCAGGACCCCGGCCGTGCAGGCGCAGTCGGTCCCCTCGAGCTCCAGGCCGTCGACCACGTCGCCCAGCCGCAGTGCCAGCCGAGCCGCGGCGGTCAGTGGGTTCGCTCCCTCCTGGTAGGCGGCGCCGTGGCCGCCCACGCCGTGGACGTCGATCCGCAGGGCCCGGGCGTCGGACATGGTGATCCCGGGGCGCACCCCCACCAGTCCGGTCGGCAGCACCGAGGCGACGTGGCACCCGATGACCGCACGGGCGTCCAACCCGTCCAGCACGCCGCCCTCGATCATGGCCGTCGCACCGCCGATTCCCTCCTCGGCCGGCTGGAAGAGGAAGACGTAGCGCCCCGGCAGGTCGTCGGCCCGACGGGACAGTGCCGCCGCGGCCCCGAGGAGTTGGGCCGTGTGGGCGTCGTGGCCGCAGGCGTGCATCAGACCGGGGGACTCCGAGGCGAACGTCACGTCGGCGGTCTCCTCGACGGGAAGGGCGTCGATGTCCGCCCGCAGGATGACCGTCGCCCCGGGCCGACCCCCGTCGAGCGACCACACCGAGCCGGTGTCGGTGGGGCAGGGCAGCGCGTCGAGGCCCAGGGCGGTCGCCACCTCGGTGATCCGGCGGGTCGTACGGATCTCGGCGAACCCGAGCTCGGGGTGGCGGTGGAGGTCGCGGCGCACGTCGACCATGCGGTCGGTCTCGTCGGCGACGAGCGAGCGGAGCTCGGCGGAGGTGGGGACGGCCATGGCAGAGATCGTAGGCTGCGGCGCCCGCTCCGGACCGGGCGGGACCGGTCAGCGGACGGCGGGCTCCCGTGGCAGTCCGAGCACCCGCTCGGCCACGATGTTTCGCTGGACCTCGTCGGTGCCGCCGCCGAGCCGCACCGCGAACTGGTCGCACAGCCGTTGCTGCCAGCCGCCGTCGTGGCCGCCGGCCTCGGTCCAGAGCATGCCCGAAGCTCCGGCGAGCCCGACACCCAGGCTGCCGATGCGCTGCAGCTGTCGGGAGAGCAGGAGCTTCAGCACCGATGCCTCGGGGCCGGGCATCCGGCCCTGGCTCAGCGAGGTCTGCAGCCGGAACCCGAGGAACTCGAGCAGCCGGGCGTCGGCGTAGACGCGGGCCAGTTCCTGGCGGGTGACGGCGTCGCCGGTGCGCCCCCGGTCACGGGCCAGGGCAACCAGATCGGCCAGGACCGCCGACGTGTTGGCCAGGCCACCGATCATGGCCCGCTCGCTCCCGAGCGTGGTGCGGGCCACGGACCAGCCGGCGTCGACCTCGCCCACCACGTCGGTCACCGGGATGCGCACGTCGGTGAGGAACACCTCGTTGAAGTGCACGGCCCCGGTGATCTGTCGCAGGGGCCGCACCTCGACCCCGGGGTCGCGCATGTCGCACGACAGGTAGGTGATCCCGGCTCGGCCCGAGTCCGGCGGACCGGTGCGGGCCAGCAGGATCGCCCGGTCCGCGTACTGCGCGTACGAGGTCCACACCTTCTGCCCGTTGACCACGTACTCGTCGCCGTCGAGCACGGCGCGGGTCTGGACCGCTGCCAGATCCGACCCCGCGTTCGGCTCGCTGAACAGCTGGCACCAGACCTCGTCGCCCCGCAGGATGGGCAGGAGGTGCTCCTGGCGCTGGGCGTCGGTGCCGTGGGCGATCAGTGTGGGCCCCACCATGTTGGCCGCAACCAGGAAGAGACCGGTCGGCACCGCGTACCGGCTCTGCTCCTGGCCGAAGATCAGCTGGTCCATGATGCCGGCCCCGCGCCCGCCGAAGCCGGTCGGCCAGGTCAGCCCGGCCCACCCCCCGTCGAACAGGCGGCGCTGCCATGCCCGGCACTCCTCGGCGTAGGTGGCGTTGTTGACACTGGCCAGACCGACGGCGGCCGACCCGGTGCGGTAGCGGGGTTCGACGTTGGCGTCGAGCCACTCCCGCAGTTCGGCGCGGAAGGCGTGCTCGGCCGGGGTGTCGTCGAAGTCCACGGTCAGCTCTCCGGATTGCGGCCGGTCACGTTGTCGGGCCCGTGCCCGCCGCGGGGCCCGGTGCTCGGAACAGCAGGTCCACCGACTCGTCCAACTGGTCGTAGACGTCGACGATGGAGATGCGGCCCGCCGACCACAGCCGGATGAGCCCGTCGAGCACCAGCTCGACCACGTGGACCACGGCCCGGACCGTCGCCTCGTCCTCGCCGTCCAGCGCGTCGGCGTAGACGGCCGATGTGGACTGGTCCAGGCGGGTGATCATCTCGACGGCGAACGGGTCCGAGGACAGGGTGAGCGCGCTCACCAGCCTGGCCAGGTTGGGCTGTTGCTGGAACGCCCGCACCGAGCGGTGCAGGACGTCGGTCAGTCGCTCCGCAGGAGTCGCCCCGGCCAGTGGATGCCTGGTCACGTTGCTGCGAAGGGCCGATGCCCAGCGCACGAGCGCTTCGGCGAACAGGTGGTCCTTGGAGGAGAAGTAGTGGTAGACGGTGCCGAGCGCGACCCCGGCCGACTCGGCCACGTCCTTGACCTGGATCTGGTCGACGTTACGCCCGCGGCACAGCGTCAGGGCGGCGTCGATGATCCGGTCGCGCCGCGCCCGCTGGCCCTCCGTGAGGTCGGAGGCGGGCAGGCCGAGCATGGTGCTGGTTCGTGTCAGGGCCGGGGTCCTCCGTGCGGGTCGCGGCAGTACGGGGCGACAACTCCCGAACGTCATTCTACCGGCCGAGTGCCGCACCGCAGCGCCGAGGATGGTTGACAGACCGAAACCAGGTTCTATCATTGCCGCCACCGACCAGGAGGGGGCCGCACCGTGGGCATGCCGAGTGACGTGGGGATCGTGGACACCATGATCGGGTTCCCGCACGACGACATGAAGGCCGTCTACGCCTTCATCACCCGACAGACCAAGGACACCCAGTCCAAGGAGGAGTTCGAGTTCCCGGCCGAGTACATGTTCAAGGACGTGCCGGAAAAGGAGCTCCGGGGCGAGGTCGACCCGGTCGCCGTCACGCTCGGGGAGATGGACCTCTGGGGTGTGGAGCGGGGCCTGATCGGCGTCGACGACCCGGCCGGCACCGGCGACGAGGCGCTGCGGCGCTACCCCGACCGGTTCATCCCGTCGCTCTCCGTCGACCCCAACGACGGCATGGACGGGATCCGGGCCATCGTCCGGGCGCACGAGACGTGGGGCATCCGGGCGCTCGGTGTGTTCCCCTCGGGCACCTATCCCCAGGTCGCCATCAACGACAAGAAGATGTACCCGATCTACGCCAAGGCCGTGGAGCTGGGCATACCGGTGTTCTGCTGTGCGGGCGTGCCCGGGCCCCGGCTCAGGTACGCACCGCAGGACGTGGCGCTGATCGACGAGGTCATGTACGACTTCCCCGACCTGGTGTTCGTGACCCGGCACGGGTGCGAGCCGTGGACCGAGCTGGCCATCAAGCTGATGCTCAAGTGGCCGGGCCTCCACTACTCGACGAGCGCCTTCGCCCCGAAGTACTACCCGAAGGACGTCGTCGACTTCGCCAACACCCGCGGTGGCGACAAGATCATCTACGCCGGCTACTTCCCGATGGGCCTGTCGCTCGAGCGGATCATGACCGAGATGCGCGACGTGGGGTTCAAGGACCACGTGTGGCCGAAGTTCCTCCGCACCAACGCCCTGCGGGTGCTCGGGCTCGACGGGTCCTGAGCCGGCCCCGCACCCCCCGTCCGCCGACCCGCCACCGATCGACAAGCGAGACACCGTGACCATCGACTACACCACCTTCGACGCCGACAACCACTACTACGAGGCCACCGACGCCTTCACCCGGCACCTCGACCCGAAGATGGCCCGCCGGGCCATGCAGTGGGCCGAGATCGACGGGCGCCAGCGGCTCCTCGTGGCCGGTGCGGTCAACCGCTTCATCCCCAACCCCACGTTCGACCCGGTGGCGAAGCCGGGCGCGCTCGACGAGTACTTCCGGGGCCGCAACCCCGAGGGCAAGGGCATGGCCGCCCTGTTCGGCGAGCTGGAGCCCATCCGGCCCGAGTACCGCGACCGCGACGCCCGCCTGGCGGTCATGGACGCCCAGGGCATCGACGGGTGCTTCCTCTTCCCCACCTTGGGAGTGGGGATGGAGGAGGCGTTGGCCGACGACCCCGAGGCCGCCGTGGCTGCGTTCCACGCCTTCAACCAGTGGCTCGACGAGGACTGGGGCTACCACTACCGGGAGCGGATCTTCGCCGCCCCCATGATCCCCCTGGTCGACATCGACGCCGCGGTGGCCGAGCTCGACCTCGTGCTTGCCCGGGGTGCCCGGATCGTCTGCATCAAAGGTGGGCCCGCCCACACCCCGACCGGGCTGACGTCGCCGGCAAACACGATGTTCGACCCGTTCTGGGCCCTGGTGAACGAAGCCGGCATCACCGTGGGGATCCACTCGGGTGACGCCGGCTACGGCCGCTACGTCGAGGACTGGGAGCCCCACGGTGCCTTCCGGTCCTTCAGCCACACCCCGCTACGGATCGTGCTGAGTGCCGACCGGCCACCGTACGAGACGATGGCCGCACTGGTGTGCCAGGGCGTCTTCGACCGCTTCCCCAACGTGCGGGTGGCCAGCATCGAGGCCGGGTCCGAATGGATCCTGCCCCTGGTCAAGAAGCTGAAGAAGGTCTACGGCCAGATGCCGATGGGCTTCGCGTCCGATCCCGTGGAGACCCTGAGGCGCCACGTCTGGGTCGCCCCGTACTACGAGGACGACCTGGCCGCCGTCAAGGAGGCCATGGGGATCGGGCGCCTGCTGTTCGGGTCGGACTGGCCACACGCGGAAGGCCTGGCCGAGCCCCGCAGTTTCGCCGGCGACCTGGCCGCACAGGGCTTCACCGACGAGGAGATCCGCGTCGTCATGGCCGACAACGGCCGGGAGCTGGCACGGCCGACCGGCTGAGCCCGCCGGTCAGCTCACAGGAAGCGCTGCACATAGGGCGCGAAGCGCTCCCGCAGGTCGTCGACGTCGAGTCCGACGTCGACCGCCCGGTAGTCGACGGTCCCGAGACGGCCGCGGGCGTGGCCCGCCAGGTAGGTCGTCATCGCCCGCTCGGACCGTGCGTCGAAGCGCCGGCCGGCGAGCTCGTAGACGGACCGCACGGTCCCGAGCTCGTCACCCAGGAACTCGTCGAACCGCACGTCGAGGGAGTGCCGGTCGTCGAACACGTGCCGGTCGCGCATGCAGGCGCCCAGCAGGTCGTCGATGCGGTCGGCCCAGGAGCGGCCGAGAGCGGCGGGGTCCACCGGGCCGGCGTACATCCGGGCGGCGTAGGCGATCATCGTGGCCATCGACACCACGATGTCGACCGGGTCCCGGTGGGTGACGACGGCCGTGGCTCCGGGGAAGACCGCCGACAGCACCGGGAGCTGCTCGAGGTGCTGGGGGGACTTGAGCACCCACCGGTCGCCACCGCGGAGGAATTGGAGCGCCTGGAGCATCGTGCGCAGGTAGCGGTAGTGGGGCGCCTGGTCGTGGGCGCCGTAGTACGCGCGCCATGCCGGCACCGGCGCGAGCGTCTCGAAGAACATGGTGGAGAAGTCGACGGCCAGGAGCTGGATCTCCTCGTGCACGTGGTCGGTGGTCATCTCGTGCATCCGGGGGAAGAGCGGCATGGCCTCGTGCATGAACCACACCGCCGCGTCACACCGCGCCCGTCGGGGATCGGGTTCGACGCCGACCTCGGCCGGGAGGGGCACCGGCTCGAGGCTCTCCCAGTAGGGCAGCGACCGCAGGCTGGGGTCGGCGGCCAGCAGGTTGTGCAGGTGGGTCGTGCCCGTCCTCGGCAGTCCGACGATGACGATCGGCGGCGCGAGCACGATGTCGTGCACTTGTGGATGGCGGGCGAGCAGGTCGGTCAGGAGGAGCCGGTTCTTCAGCAGCTGCACCAGCTGGGTGAAGAAGACCACCCGGCCCGCCGGTGTCAGCGGGTCGACCGACCGCAACGCACCCAGCAGCACCTCGAGCCGCTCCTCGTAGTCCCGGGGCCCGAAGTCCGACAGTCCGGTCTCCTCGACGGCCCGGGCGTGCATCCGGCGGGCGTCGAGCGGGCAGTCGTCGGCCATCGCCGCCATGCCGACCAGCATCTCCGCCACCTCGGGGGTGAACGCCGGGTGGGCCAGGTCCTCGATGTGCACGGCGTCCGTCATGGATCCCCCGTTCGCGTCCGTTGCCGCGGGTGCGGCCCCACACTACGGTCGGTGGCGCTACGCCGGCGGCCGTCCCCGTTCCCCGACCCCCGGCCGCCGGGTCGACCGACGAGGGAGCTGCCGACATGACCGGACCGACGTGGGACATGACTGCGGCCTGGCGGGAACTGCTCGACGGGCTCGCCGCGCTGGACGCCCAATTCCTGGAGGGACCCCGCGCCGTCGGCGACGAGCAGGGCGTGGCCGAGGGCTACCGGATGCTCACCGTCGGGCTGTCGGTGGCGCTCGACGTCTACCTGTACGCCGACGCCGGCCGTCCGACCTTCGTGGACGTCAACACGCCGTTCCGGCGCGACCGCTCCTGGGGCGGGGACAACACCGACGCCTACTACGCCATGGCCGCCCTGGACCCCGGCCGGCGGTACCGGGTCAGCGGCCAGCGGGGCGACAGCGCGTACTTCTCCCTGACCGTCTACAACGAGCCGGGCCCGGGCCAGTGGTCGAACCGCATCGTCGGGATCGTCAACGACAGCGACCTGGAGATCGACGGGGACGGACGGTTCGAGTTCCTGCTGGGGCCGTCCCGGCCCGACGGGCACGAGGGCCCGTTCATCGAGCTCACCGTCGACACCCATGTCGCGTTCACCCGCGATTACCAGCTCGACCCCGCTACCGGGCGCCGGGTCACCTGGGCCATCGACGCCCTCGACCCGCCGGGTCCCCTCGTCCGGACCGACGCGGACACGGCCGCCGCCCTGCGGGCGGCGCTGGGTTGGGTCGAGACCCTGTTCCTCACCGTGCCGCTCACCGTGGCGCCCCGCGACGCGCCGCAGTCCCTCGGGCACAACACGCCCCAGCTGGCCAACGAGTTCGCCGATCCCTACCAGGTACCGGACGCCAACTTCGGCTGGTCGGCCAGGGATGCCTGCTACGCGTTCGCCAGCTACCGCATCGGCCCCGGTGAGGCCCTGGTGATCACCCACCGGCCACCGTCGTGTCGGTTCTGGAACCTGGTGGTGTGGAATCCGTTCCTGGCCACCGAGGTGCTGACCGACGCGCACACCTCGATCAACAACGGTGCCGCCCGGTCGAACGCCGACGGCACCGTCACCATCGTCGTCGCCCACGAGGACCTGGCCCACCCCAACGCCGTGTCGACCGCCGGGCACGCCGACGGTGCGCTGGCCTTCCGCTGGTTCCTGGCCGACGACGTACCCGACCGTCCGACGGTCGAGGTGGTGCCGGTGGCCGACGTGCCGACCGCGGTTCGCTGAGCGGCCGGACGCACCGCCGGCGACGGACCGACGGACCGACGGACGGTCAGGCGCCGGGAGCCCACCTCGGTGGCCGCTTCTCCAGGAACGCCAGGACCGCCTCGCGTTGGTCGGCCGAGTTGAGGCAGAGGACCTGCGTGTGGTTCTCCAGCGCGATTGCGGCGGCCAGGCCGCCGATCTCGAGCGAGGCCCACATCGTCTCCTTGGTCAGCCGGACGCCCAGGGGCGAGTTGGCCATGACCAGCCGCGCCTCGTCGAGGGCGCGGTCGAGCACCGTTCCGTCCTCGACCACCTCCAGGACCAGGCCACGGCTCGCCGCCTCCTCGGCGTCCACCAGCCGTCCGGTCAGCATCATCTCGTGGGCCGCCCCGGCGCCGATCAGGCGCGGGAGCAGCCACGACGTCCCGATGTCGCACCCCGAGACGCCGATCTTGATGAACGCCGCCGAAAAGCGGGCGCCCGACGCCGCCAGTCGGATGTCGGATCCGAGCACCAGGGCCAGCCCGCCCCCGGCGGCGGCGCCGTTGACGGCGGCGATCACCGGCTGGGGGACCCGCCGGAGGTGGATCACGAGCCCGGCGATCTCCTCCTGGGTGGCCAGCGCCATCCCCACCGGCCCGGCCGCCGGGTCCACGTTGGCGGCAGGCGTGCCGTAGCCGGTCAGGTCGAGGCCGGCGCAGAAGGCCCGTCCGGCGCCGGTCAGGACCACCACGCGGGTGGCCCGGTCGTCGGCAACCTCGTCGAGCCGGTCGTGCAGGGCGCCGACCAGCTCGGCGGTCATGGCGTTGAGGCGCTCGGGCCGGTTGAGGGTGAGCAGGGCGACCCCGGGTTCGGGCCCGGTGAGCAGCACGGTGTCGGACATTGCCGCAGCCTGGCACAGCGGTCCGGCGCCGTGGCGACCGGACGGACGGTCACCCGCGTCGCGGTCCGGCCCCGGGCTGGAGTACGTTCCAGTCGGTGGCCCCCACCGACGACGTACCCGTGCTGATCAGCGACACCGATCGGCTGGTGACACTCTGCGACGAAGTCGTCGACGAGGAGTTCTACGCCGTCGACACCGAGTTCCACACCGAGCGCACCTACTGGCCCAAGCTCGCCCTGATCCAGCTGGCATGGCGGGACCATGTTGCGCTGGTGGACCCCCTGACGGTGGACCCGGCGCCGCTGAGGCGTCTCTTCGAGGGACCGGGCACGGCGGTCGCCCACGCGGCCGGACAGGACCTCGACATCCTCCGGACGGCATGTGGCGCCGGGCCCGCCCGGGTGTTCGACACCCAGGTGGCCGCCGGGTTCCTCGGGATGTCGTCGCCGTCGTTGGGCCGTCTGGTGGAAGCCGTGCTGGGGATCAGCCTGGCCAAGTCGGACCAGCTGTCGGACTGGCTCCACCGACCGCTGCCACTCGCGCAGCTCGACTACGCCGCCGGCGACGTCCTGCACCTCCTGGCGCTTCGGGACGCCATGGTCACCCAGCTCGAGGAGCGGGGTCGACTGGCCTGGGCGCTCGAGGAGTGCGCCCTGGTCCTGCCCGGGCAGCGCCGGAACGTCGTGCCCGAGGAGGCCTGGTGGAAGGTGGGCGACGTCCGCCGGCTCACCGGACGGTCCCGGGGGGTGGCCCAGGAGGTGGCGGCCTGGCGCGAGCGTCAGGCCGCAGAGGTCGACCGTCCCCGGCGCAGCGTACTGTCGGACCTGGCCATCCTCACGATCTCCCAGCGTCCGCCCCGCAACCGACAGGACCTCGAGAAGCTCCGGGGGGTCGACACCCGCAGCCTGGCCAAGGGGGCGGCCGCCGAGATCCTCGGCGCCGTCGAGCGTGGCCGCTCGCTGCCCACCGACGAGCTCCGCCTCCCGCCGGATGCGGCCGAGTCCAAGGCGTCCCAGGTGGCGGTGGCGGTGTGCGCCGGTCTGGTGCGCCAGATCGCCGACCAGCTCGAATTCGACCAGAGCCTCCTCGCCACCCGGTCCGACATCGCGCTGCTCGTCGTCGGCGAGGCCAGTCGGCTCGACCTCGGTTGGCGCAGCGACATCGCCGGCGGACCGATCCGCCGGCTGCTGGCCGGCGAGGTGGCGGCTGCGTTCGACGCTGATGGCCGGTTGGTGCTCGAGACCCGGTCTCGCGTGCCCGCCGGCCCGTCCGTCGAGGCCTGAGGCCCCCGACCCCGCCGAGCTGTCACTGCCCAGCGGCCCGGACCAGGAAGCGGCCCGGACCAGGAAGGGGCCCGGCCCTGTCGCGAGTCCCGGCCGAAGGCGCGCTGGCCCACGCCGCCCTCCTGCAGGACCAGGGTCCAGTCGTCCGACTGCCGGCACGTGCCGGTGCGGCGCGCTCGGGCACGGTGCGCACGGAGCACCGTCTCCTGGGAGACTGCGGAGGACCACCACGGAGGTGCGCACCGTGCCCGAGCGATTCCACGACCGTCCGGTCACCACATCCGTCGGACCCGTCCGATCGGCCGGTCGTCGCCGGTGAACGCGGTCGCGTTCGCCGCAGGCCTGGCGATCGTCCTGGTGACCGTGGTGAACGTCCTGTTCACCCTGGTCCTCCCGCGTCGGCCCTCCGGGATCGAGCGGATGAACCTGATCGTGAACCGCGCCGTCCGGCTGGCGTTCGTCGGCCTCTCCCGGCTCGCGTCCACCTACGAGGGCAAGGACGCGATCCTGGCTCCCACAGCGCCCGTGGCCCTGGTCGCCCAGCTGCTGTTCTGGGCCGCGACCCTCGTGCTGGGGTTCGGGCTGATGCTGGTCGCCACGACGCACAACCTCCCCGATGGCCTGCTCCAGGCACTGACCGCCCTCTTCACGGTGGGGGCGGTCCACGTGGGAGGTCGACCGGAGACCGGAATCGACGTCTCGGTCGGTGCCATCTGGGTCGTGATCGTCGCGCTCCAGATCGCCTACCTGCCCGCGCTCTACAGCTCCTTCAACCGGCGCGAAGGACTGGTCACGCTGCTCGAGAGCCGCGCCGGCCAGCCGGCGTGGGGTCCGGAGCTCCTGATCCGCCATCAGCTGGTGGGAATCAGCGACACGCTCCCGGACCTCTATGCGGCGTGGGAAGAGTGGTCGGCGGACGTCGCCGAGAGTCACACCACCTACCCGATCCTCCTGCTCTTCCGGTCACCCGAGCCATGGCTCTCCTGGATGCTCGGCCTCCTGGCCGTGCTCGACGCCGCCGCCATGCACCTGTCCCTCGCGCCGGAGACCGCCCCGTCGCAGGCGCGGCTGTGCCTCCGGATGGGTTTCACACTGACCAACCGGGTGGCGACGACGCTGGGCTGGCAGATCGATCCCGACCCCGACCCGGAAGGTCCCATCCAGCTCACCTTCGAGGAATTCGCCCAGGCGGTCACCCAGCTCGAGGACTGCGGCTTCCCCGTGGAGCGCACCGCCGAGGCGGCATGGCCCGACTTCCAGGGTTGGCGGGTCAACTACGAGAGCGTCGCCTACCGCCTGGCCGATCGTCTGACGGCCCCGCCCGCGCCCTGGTCGGGTTCACGCCGCCACCTCCGGACCGGGGTGGTCGAGCCCCGGAGGCCGCCACAGCGCCGGCCCGGCGTCGAGGTCCCGTTCGCGGTGGACCGCCCAGCGGTGCGGAACTCGGGCCGCGGCCGACGCGCGGCGGACCCCGACCGGCGCCGGACCTGAGGCGAGCGGCGCCTTCCGGCGCCGCAGGGCGCCGGAGGTCCTGGTGGACTACAGCGGCGTCAGCTCGATCCGTTCCACGGCATCCCCCCGGCCGACCAGAACCGTGTGCACCAACTCCGGTGGGAACAGACCGTGCCCGACGACGCCCGGTATGGCATCGAGCGCCCAGGCGAGGACCGCCGGGTCGCCGAACTCGGCGGTGTAGTCGGCCAGCACGCCGCCGTCCGGCGTCATCGGGCCGTCACGTCGACGGGCGGCGCCGATCCGGGAGAGTGTCGACCCGACCCCGAATGCGAGGACCTCGAGCGGCACGGGAGCGTGGAGCGAGCGCACCAGCTTGCTCGAGTCCGCGATCACGACGAAGACCCCGGCGGCGGCGGCCACCAGCTTCTCCCGGGTGTGCGCACCTCCTCCTCCCTTGACCAGCCAACCGTCCGGAGCGATCTGGTCCGCACCGTCGATCGCCATGTCCAGCCGAGCGGCCGAGAACGCTTCCACCCGAAGCCCCAGCTGATCGGCCATCAGCTCGGTGTGCGGCGACGTGGCGATGCATCGCAGCGAGAGGTTCCTTCGAGCCAGTGCCGGCAACAGGTGGGCCACCGTCGTCCCGGTCCCGAGGCCGATGGTCATCGAGTCCTCGACCAGCAGGGCGGCGGCCTCGGCCGCCAGGCGCTTCTCCCCTTCGAGATCCGGCGTCACCCGTGTGCCGGGCGGGTCGCACCGAGGTGCGGCCCGGCACCGGGTCGACGCCGACCACGCAGACCGCGCCGGAGATCCGCATCACCGCGGCCCGGACCCGCACGCCAGAGGATCAGCCCACCTCCGGTGATTGCGCATCGCCCCCGTGGCTCTGCCCCGCATCGTCCACGCCGGCCCACGACGACGGTGGGTCACTGGCGGGGAACGACTCCCGCTCCGCCTCGTCCACCAGCTCGTCCCGGGCCGCCGACCCGTCACCCCGATCGTGGCCGCGCCGCCGATCCGTGGACATGCCCTCAGGCTAGTTGTCCCCCGTCCGGTCCGATCGGGTCGACCCCGTACCGGACCGCACCAGCGGGGGACGGCGTCGAGCATCCGCCATCCCGTCACTCCGCCGAATCGGGCCGAACACCTGTGGCAACTTCACGACGGTGGACGGCACCCGGCTCCCCACTCCGGCGGAGGGCGGATCTCACGACCTCGCTGTCGGATCTCCGCAGTTCTGCCGGGTCCCCGGAGCGGTCCCCACGGGATCCGGACCGGTGTCGCCAGCTCGAGAGGGCGGGCGGGTTCGTGGCGGCGTGACCCGTCCGGTGCCACGACGTCTCGTCTCCGCATCTCGGAACACGCGCCTTGGACGAACGGCGGTACCAGCTGAGTCGCCCCGGGACACCCGGCAACGGTGTTGTCGGGTGCAATGTCGGGTCTTCCGGCGAGGCCGGACCCCCTATCGGTCCCCACTCCCGCTGAATCGACCGGTGGCGAATTCCTGGTTTCGTAGTACACCTCTCCAGTGGAGATCCTCCATTCGGCCTTCCGCCACGGCGTCCAGGCCGATGACATGCAGCACGTCTCGCAGAACGCGTTGGTCATCGACGAGGTCGACGAGGTCGCCGAGGACCCGATCCGGTAACTGGTGCTCGGGCCTGACCGCTCGGGGAACCTCCTCGGGCTCGAGGTGATGGACCGGCCACAGGGACCCGCGGTCATCCATGCGATGACCATGACAGAGCAGTACCGACACCTCTTGGCGGAGGGATGGAGTCCACGACGACGACCCACGGAATACGGGCAGACGGGACTCCGATCAGCGACGAGGTGGTCGAAGAGCTGGCAGACGAGGCCGAACAGGGCTACGACGTCGACGAACTCCGTCGTCGGCGTGGTGGGCGACCGGCGATGGGGTCCTCCCCGTCATCGGTCGAATAGGTCCGGCTCGATCCCGAGCCGAAGCGGGATCTGCTGCTTCGGGCCTCCGAGCACGGAATCAGCGTGTCGGAGGCCATCCGAGAAGCGCTGCGCAACTACGTGCGGGCCGGTTGACCCGATACCGAGCAGTCCCAACGGGATTCGAACCCGTGTCGCCACCTTGAGAGGGTGTCAGAGGACGAGCCGCCTACCAGCGGAAACAGGGTCTGAGCAGGGAGTTCGGTGCTCGGTAGTTGGTGCCGATTCGCGCTGTTTCTCGGCATCTCGCGGAATCTCGCGGAATCGTTGCGGAACCGGTTCCAAACTCTTGGCACCGTTCGCCGCTCCTTCACCGTTCCCGACAACCTGGTCACCTACCCCTGATCGAGGCCCGGCACCCTCTCCGCCCACCAAGCCACGATGTCCCGCTTCAACTCATCCCCCAGCACTCCATCGGCCAGAAGGCACTTGTGCTCGATCTGGCCAAGGTTCCCTGCCCCAATCTCGTCCTCCAGCCTGAGTCTCTTGGATCGACTCCACCGAAGGCAGGTCACCTCAGCCTCCAGGATTCCCGGGGCGGTTCACTCGGCCGACAGAGACCCCTTGGAGAGCCGTGCGGGTTCGCAGGAGTCGAAGCGGAACACCTACCGGTTCCCAGGGACTTCCGAACTACGAATGACGAGGATTGGCTCCTACAGTGTTCCGCAGGTGGGACACGGTCGGGCCATCGGATTGTCAACTATCTCTGATCCTTGGGTGGGCATGCTCGGTGGCATGAACGGGCTGACATTGGCGGCGAGCGTCTTCAGGTGATCAACACCGACGCGCGATGTAGAGGGAGCATCACCAACGGCGGGCACTCCACAACCCGGTGCCGGTGACGCTGCAACCCCGATGGCCCGGCAATGCTGAACAGAGAGATTGAGCGCCGCACCACCACCAGTTGTACTGCCTGATGGTTTCCGCAGTGTCACTTGCGACTGACCAGTGGGTGAACTCTCCGCGGCATCACTCCAACTCCCGCCACATCCCCTCGTGGCCACGGACAACTGCCTTCCCTGGCGGCACCTGACGGATGTCAGCGAGCGAAGGGGAACCGTGGACCGAGCTGGGGTGTCGGTGTTCGGTGGTTGGTGCCGTTTCGCACTCTTCCTCGACCTCGCACGGACAGAGACGGACGAAACCCGGTGCCCACCGCCCCGCAATCATCCGGCTCTTCGCGTTTCAGCGGGGTGTGATCGTGGCGAGCAGGTTCCAGTTCGGCTTGCCGGCGTAGAGGAGTGAGCGGATCCGGTAGTTCCGGAAGGACGTGAACCCGAATGCCGCGCGCTT